>ERZ772945.2-NODE-2-length-398101-cov-8.375665_pt1 | contig 398101 bp, 376 predicted proteins | sample MGYA00511681_ERZ772945 | MGnify/ENA primary metagenome ERZ772945 (study PRJEB29015, sample SAMEA2737943) | human oral metagenome | biome: human oral; feature: human-associated habitat; material: dental | place: China | collected 2143 ...
CCTGCTGCTTATGTGGTTTGGGACACTGAGAAGAAAGAGATTGTTGAGCAGTCTCTTTTAGGGCAACGACCCAGGTCCTTGCACAACAAGATTAAGAGGACGCAAACTCAAGTTGCCTCTCTGCAGAAGAAGAACCGCTCAGAGGAAGCGGTCTCTCACAGAGAGCACCTGTCCAACAGAAGGCGCGAACTGAGTATCCTTATTGCTCAGGAACTCGCCGATACATCGTGGCACTATGACAACGCCATCGTGTCATTCGAGGATCTGTCTCACATCAAGAACACCATGAAGTACGGGCGCTGGTTCCGAGGCGAGATCTACAGGCGTACCCGTGACATGGTTGAAGCCGACGGCGGTCGGGTGATGAAGGTCAACGCCGCCTATACCTCTCGGCGTTGTCATGTGTGTCAGACTGATCTGGACATGAGTAACTACAGCAGTCCTGTATGTGAGTCATGCGGTATTACTCATCACCGCGATCTGAATGCTGCGGCTAACATCGCTCAGAGAGCGAACGTTAATAAGGCTTGTGAGACACGAAACAAGCACGCCACGGCAAGAAAAACCAGGAAGTCAAAGTGCCATTCTAAGCCACTGAAGCACCCCGGTACGAAGAACAGGCCAACACCTAAAGCGCCACAGAACCAGAAGAAAAAGACTCACTGTCGTACTTATCCACCTCTTCCATCTAAGGAGGTGAGCAAGAGGATGTGCCCCGCAGAGTCTAGGGTTTCTGCGGTGGACCACGATACGTGGTTACAGACAAACAGCGGCACGACAGTTCCGAAGGAGAACCTATCCGTTAATAATGTGGATTGGGTTTATCCTAAGGAATAGTCATACGCTATTGATCCTTAAGAACCAGTCCTTGACAATAGAATGAAACTCTGGCCTCTCACTGAGAGAATCCTGACTAATTGTGCTTTCATTGACGACAAACCCAGCACTGACAAGATCTTCTGTACTACAAGACGACCTTAATGTGCTACATGTCCTCGATACGTTCTCATAGGGATTCACCATCGAAACGGGAGTGGAGCCATGCATTCCAGTAAGCGTATTCACAGAGTTCACAAAGTTCTTGACTGCAACCTTGTCCTCTGAGTCAGTCAAAACTACCATAAAATTCCACTCGTAAGGATTCTCTATATTCTGCACAACACTGACCAAGGAGAGCAGACTAAAGCACTGCTCTTCCTGACTTGCAATTTTGCTACTATCTGTGAACTTGTTTCTAGCGAGAACCTTTTCAGTAACTCTTCTCATCATGAACTCAACATAGGAATAAAATCCATAATCCAGTAAACTTTCACCTTGTACTAATACACTATCCTCAGGAACGACAAACCCTTCCCCGCTTCTCACCCAGGAGGCATTTACTATGAATAAACCACCATATTTGGAGTAACTGACAACAATCCTGTTCATACCATCATCAACGTGCAGGAAAGTCTGATTGTCTATATTTTCATAGAACATAATCAACTCAGATCCTCCTCCTGATTTGGAAAATCCCCTATAATGATTGAGAAAAGAATTCATACACAGTACATACTCAGCAAAATTGTCAGTCATCTGCTCTACCTGCTTCCTTCACTATTCTCTCAACAAGGTTGATGAGTCTTGGTTCAAGTGTTATGAACTTACAAGAATCACCAAATGTGTATATATTATGATTGCAGCACTTTGCGTTATAAAGATCCTGATGGTTGACAATCTCTATATAAGAATCTTCTCTTACCAACTTAGGAGTATATTCGGCATCCATGAATCTAGCGATGTAGGTGATGCTTTCAGTTCCTGCGTTGTTAAGCGCTCTGAGTATGTCATCATGTTCTTTCTGGTCCCTGGAGATTAGGAATACAATCTGCCACTCACTTACACTTTTACGATCAAACAAGACGAGAGAACACAATAACCTCTTCTCACTGACAGGAATCTCTTTTCTTGTCGCCATATCTTTGATGGTTTTAACAAGAGATTGCTGAATAGTCTTCTCAATTGCACTCAATAAAGAACCTGCATGAGCACTATCTGCATACTCAAGAAGAAAGTAACTATCGCTACTTTTATACGACTTCTCTTTTAAAACACTTATGCTCAGAAAAACGTGACTGCCGACAGGATGAATAATCCATGAGAAGGCATCCAGGCCACATAGCATGGCTTCACCAGTCGCAACCATCTTCCTGTTGCAAACACCCTTGAACCAAGTGCTTGAACTCTCAGTAATTCCCCGCTTTGACAACTGACACACTCAAACTCCTCCCCTTGTGCAATACATGACACAGAACACAACCACCATGCTTATGGTCTGATCTGTTCTGACAGCGACGTTCTTGGTGAATTGTAGCGCATGTCAAGCAACAAGTACAGATCACACCAACTCTGAACCAGAGGGTAACATACGATCATCCACCTGCACCAACTCGTGTGATCAAGGCAACACTACTTCTGGTTCTCATGCCGCCTGCTCTCATGTATAGTGACTGGTATACAAGTGTCATCACTATCAAGAAAGAGGTATCACAACATGCTTCAAACCATGGTTGCGACAGCAGCACATGTCACTTCAATAAACAACCACTTCTCACATACTTACTATATAGTTGCGGGGGTTATTGCTGCTGTTGCGTTTGGAGCGTTTGTGTACATAACCCTAATCGACTGCCTCAGGGTTAACTCGTATAACAGCAGCGAAAATAATGCCTGTGCTGTTATTGTCTTATTCTTGTGTACTTTTGTATCTGTTATGCTTTTCGCTAACGATCCAGGAACCACGTACACTATTTATGGACATGTCATCAGTGCTGGCTACGATGGTGAATACGCTAGACACTTTATTAACATTGACGGAACCAAGGCTTACAATAATGATGATGGCGAGAATGGTCGTCTTCTGAACAAGTACGTCAAGATGACATGCGACACACAAACTACTGGCGACTCTGTTTCCTCAAAGGATAACATTTGTAGTGTTGCCGAAATGTCTGACACGAAGATCACACCTGATAGCAAAGGTGGATCAAACTAATGCCCGAGGAGAATGCTAAGAGCAACAAAAATGCACAGAGTGCTTCTCCTGCGCGTTTTGTTATTCGCAAGAACATTACTCGTAAAGGTGCTCAATTCCTTCGATCATGCGCTTATGATCACATTGTCCAAATCAGGGAACTTGAACGCGAGATTCAGGAGAGCAATAATAATCATGACGTCAACAGCAAACAGGTAGTCAGTCATATTCGTCGAAGGATTAAGCACAACCGTGACAGAGCAAAGTGCCTGTATGCTGCATCTGCTGTCATTGACGACATGATTAGCAATGGTGAGAACAACAAGTCATCAGCAAAGACTATTGGTAAGTATCGACGTAAGGCTGCTGACATGGATGGTGAATTCATGCATTACGCCAAGGAGAAGATTTCTTTTCTCAGTGATGGCAAATTAATTCGTGAGACAACTTTCAGCACTCTCAGCAAGATCATCCTTCCAACGTCACCCAAGAGCTTTGGAGTGGCAACTGCTGTCAAGATACTGGATTCCAGGTACTATGGAAAGGAGTATGGTGCCAAGTCTTCTATGGGCACCGACCAATCCAGCACCTACAACAAGTTTGAGAAGAAGTTCTTTATCTTAAGTTAATCACGCGCAAACAATCGCTCTTCTATTTTTTAACACATGACCAGAAAACACGACAGGAGTTTAAGATGAATGGTTACAAGAATAGTGTCATCTACTACATCAGTTCACTGCTTTCACCTCTTGCTGGACGAGTACTCAACGGAGTCAGCATCTCTCCTAAGGAGTCCATCTCAGTCAACGGAAACTATCTCACCACACAATACGACTTCACCCTGTCAGCACACGAGCAAGATGACTTCTTTCCTGTTGAGGTAAAACTTCCTGTCGATGTCATGAGGATGGACAACGCTCAGGTTGACGACCGCCCCGTGCTTATTGACCACATCAACATCTCACACAAGCCAGGCAGGAATGGAGAGGACTGCTTGCGTTTTGATCTGGTTAACGACGAAGGGATTTCTGCTGCCTGGTTTATTGGAGCCATTCGTGAGAATCATGTCAACAACCTTGGTCTCATTTCTCCTGGTCTAATTACAAAGACATTCTCTGTCAGCGCTGTTCTGAAGCCAGTAGAGACGAGCACAGGGGCAGGTTCGTCTGAGATTGACCTGCGTGCTCTTGCTGGCACTGTCCAGAGCGTTGCTGAGAGCCTTGTCAACCCGTTCACCTGTGATGACATAGGAAGTGGATTCAAGGGACACACAGAGGCTTGTAGGCGCTATTCTGACTACTCGTACAAGGCATCAGTACGTGTTCTCCCATCTTTTGGTGCTGTTGAACTCGTCTACCAGATCAGTGCAGCCAGTGCTGTACATGCCGGTAGCATCAATGAGGACATTGCAAACAGGGTTGCACACAGAGTCAAGAACGAGACAGGTATCAACCTTGAGATTAGGAATCTTGGTTGCAGTTACTGAATGACAAGACAAAATGTCGCCTCCAGTGTACAGACGATCTGCTATCTATCTGTCCGTATTCAACGAGTGGGGTTGCCATACTCACTGACGTGTGAGACAATGTTCACAGAAGTGCTCATGACTTATTGATGGCACAGAGTGTGCCTGTAACCATCAACGCCCAAATGCCCCTAACCTTAGACAAGAGGTGATCATTAATGACACAAGATAATAACTTCGGACTATCAGTATGGTACCTAAAACATCATCTAGCACCCCTGATGATGAGAAAAGTCACTGGATACCATATCCTTGGATCTAACTCTGTCAACGTCAATGGCGAGAGTATCAGAACAAGACAGGACATTGTTCTCTCCGCTAAGGATCCAAACCTTGACAACGACAGCACCAAGATCATTCTTCCGTCAGAACTGGCACATGTTCACAACGTAGAGGTTCCTGACAAGTCATTTGTTATTGAGAGCATGAACCTGCAAATCATTGAGAACGACAGAACATGCAAGTTCAAGGTGGATGCATCTGACTCTGAGTCAAGTGACCATCTTCTGATTGACGGACATTTCTCTCACTATCCGCTCAACCTGTTTGGAATCGAGTCGCTACCACTGAAAGAGTTCAGTCATGACATTGTTTTCAAGGTGGACGATGTACAGGAGTCAGACCTGTCAAACATCACTGAGATGGTAAGTAGTCATTTAATCAAACTGCTTTATCCATTCGAGAGTAATGGGACTCGTAGTAGAATTGCTAAAAATTCTGAAATCACCTCTCGGTTCTTCAGTCATTCTTCTGACGGGTATGAGTATAGTAACCCATATGTGAGTGTTCAGATGTCATGCATTACAGAAAGCACCTCTACATCTCTTGCATCAGAGTTTGTGAACAATGCGATCTACCGCACTGCTAGGTATGTAGAGAAGAGTACAGGATTTCACACAACTTGCAGCAAGAGTATTTCATTTGCTTGAAACTCAGAAAATCAAAAAGAAAGTTTATTTATGTCAATGATTGGTGTTGTCGCTGTTGCTGAAAGATTTACAGATGAAAACGGATCTCAGAAAATTAATCTGGACTGGTGCTCTTGCAACTCAATGTTTCTGTCCAGCATGATTGCAGATTACCTTGGTGAAGCAAGTTACTGCGAGTACACTGAGCAGGACGTCTGGGATCTACTCATCCGTACTATAAGGAACTGCTCTGGCTTCAATGGAATCAATCTTATGCCAACCAATAGCAAGCACTGGAAGGATGTTTCATTTAATCCTGACTATGCTGTATACGCTGGAAAGGATGAATATGACTCAAACTGGTGGTTGTTCTCTGACAGGATGACAGACAAGTTACACTTTGTTATTGGGCATCCTGATCTTGGTGAAGCAGATCCACTAGTGCTTGACTCTATCGAGGAGTGTCAGGAGTTTATCAGCAGTCATCCTCTGTACCAGGATGGATGCAGCATGGTCATTGTTCCTGAGGACGAAGAGGTCTTAATTTCGTCAAGCATGATCCAGTTCTCGGTACCAGTGATAAACAATAGCGTGGTAGAAGAGCGCTGGTTTCAACCAGAAAGTTGGGTCAAGGTCTCGTTCAGCACTCTGACTGAGTATGGACAGATAAAGACCAATTCTCTCAATAATACAAAATGATTCTTTACAACAGAAAGAATTAGAACATGGGACTTTTTAACAGAAGCAAGCAAAATGAGAACACAGAAGACAATTCTCAAGATACTGCAGACAGCGATGGCAGTCCTGTTGATGATTCAGAGAATAGTCATACTAAGCCATCAGAGCCAGAACCTATTGACACTCACGCATTTGTTGAGGACATGAGGCGAAAGTCAGAATAAATTGCTTTAAGTATCGCCAGCAGGTTTGTCGAAAGAATGGGTGGAATAGTTGAACCAGTACACCCGCCCAATGAAACAGGGACGAATACATTCTTTGCGAATCCTAGAGCATACTCTATCTGTAATGGCTCTACCAAAGTGATTCTGTTTGTTTGTCCATATAAGAAATATTTCCAGTATAGCATATAATCTGGCTCAAAACTCACTCCATATGAACAATCTTTAAAGGATACAACAGAAAAGATATACAAGATGGATATAAGATGGTTTAATTTGTCTCTAAAATCAGACGGATCTTTATCCTGGAATGAGTTCTCAGACGAAGTAATCTGGGGCAGCTATAACTATGTAAAGAATTTCTATTTCAATATTTACAAGAATTGTCAGTGGTGAAACAGATTCACATACGCTTACCTATACGAACTAGAACACTTTGAGAAACAGCATCGTCATCATATACAACTTTAAACCTGTAAGTTCCTGTGCTCAGTCGTACAAGCATTCCGTCTCCATCAGGGTTCTTGATGAGAGTCCCGCCTGCCGTTTTGACAAGCGTCTCAGGAGAACACCAATGACTGCAATATGACAAAGTTATTCCTTCTTGGCTACTGTTATTGGTGTCGCCAGGTTCTCTTACCTCAGTCATGTTGTATACCTCAACATTCTTTCCGTTTTGTTTTGCAGAAAGAATGCCGTCCTGACACCCTGTAACTGAATTCTCATCAACAATAAAGGTTTTTGGCGCAGCATCCACCATGCTATCACAAGCATTAACTGGTTCCGAATCTAGTTGATCTGAATCTATTTTTATATGGTTATGTTTACTGTTCTGTATAAAAGACTCACTTGATGAATTAGTAATGTTTTCTGTTGATTCTAAGGCATGATCACTTGAAGAAGGCCAGAAGATATAAATAACAGAACCAACATAAAATAGTACAAACAATGTGATAACAGCAATGTGTATTAACCTGCTTCCAGCCACGGGCAAAGCATCGTCAATGCACTTCTTATTAGATCTCCATAACTCTATTAATAGTTTTTGTTTCTTCTTCTCGCAAGGCATTCTGTTCATCATGGTTTTAATTCTTTCTACTCATATCTGGTATTTACTGTTTGTTTACCAGTACTCAAACACCCAACATGTCAGCAAGGTCATCACTAAGAACAAGTGCCTCCACTACTCCACCTCTGGTGTCTGCTGTAGGTCCAACACCATACCTGTGACTGGTTGTGATATACCTGAACCTCTGTGACCAGATTTCCTTCAGGCACGTGTTCTCCTTGTAACCACCTCTGGCTGAGTTCTTTGACTCCCAGGTGGACAGGATGAATGACGAGTCCAGATTGCTGACCTGTTCAAACAGTTTCTCTTCGTCCTTGAGGTTCCACGCCTGATTGTGGTACAGAGTGGACAGGTCAACATATGGAGGATCCAGGTACACAAGGTCGCCAGATTTCACGTCTTCAAGAACATCCTTGTAGTCAGATGCACAGAATTTCCAATCACCTTCAGAAAGCCTGTCAGCAACCCCTCTAACACTTTCAGCAACCATCCTGATGTAGTCTGGTGTCAGTCGCTCAGGGTTCTTGCAGAACGGGGCATTGAAGCCACCCTTGCGGTTGAATCTCATAAGCCCATTGAAGCACAGTCTGGACAGCAACAGAAGGTCTATCGGTTCATGGTCGCTGTTGAACCTGTCCCTGATCTCATAGTAGTAAGCGCCATCTGTTGACCGAATCCTCTCATCCGTCTCAACCAGTTTCTCAGTAACCAGTTCAGGCGTCACCTCACCACTCTGAATGGACTGATAGAGCGAGATGACGTGCTGGTTGGTGTCACTCATGACTGCCTGCTTGGACACAGATGCAGTCATTGCCAGGTTCAGACCAACAACACCTGACCCCATGAACGGCTCAACCCATCTGCCAGGCACACCACTAGATGGAACAGCGCTCTTGATGAAGTCAAGCAACTTGATCTTGCCACCCATGTACTTCAGCGGCATCTTGAGGTAGGACGATTCAGACTTGGAGCCACCTGACTTCCCCTTGGATGTGCTACTGATGGATACATTACCGACAACAAGTTCAGGCTGACTACAACCATGCGTGTCAGTACCACTCATCTGTGACTTCATCTTATTTCTACCTACTCGTCAAAACATGTTGTTAGTATGTGTTCTATCTGACAACATCTTAACAAGAGTCAGCAGTTTTGAGGTTCCGACTGGTCTGTACTGTTTCTCTATTTGTGGTAAATAGGCAAGTCAACACAAATCTTTGTTAAATCTCTGCTTGGTGGTAAACCTCTCTTCAAGTTTCTTGACATCCAGCAGATTGCAAGCATCATCAACAAAGATGAACGGATCCAGACCTCTGAAATCAGCACCCTCTTTACTCAGAAATCTGTCAACAGCATTAACTACTGGAATAATCATATGAGAGTTGATTCCTGAAACTCCAGTAGGTACATATTGACGATGATATGCACCTGCACCCACCATCAAAAGATTCATAATCTCATAGTTGTACCTAGTAGTGACATATGTACACATCCTTCTGACAATAGGAGTGTCATCTGTGCCAGCACTCTTATAGTCACTATCAAAAACACTTTTTCTCAACAAATTTAAGCAGTACTCATACACCTCTTTCAGTGTGTCGTTCTTCTCGGACATGTAGTCAATGATGGTACTACCACACGCTATCGTTTTCATCATTACGACAAGAGACGACATGTCATCACCATTCAGATTCTTGTAAGAGTTCTTGTATCCAGCAACCTTACCAGCGCACCTAGAGAATCTTACATCATCCATAACAGCATCGTTCATACCGTACTTGTGTAGAATTGCTTGCAATGAAGGAAGGAGGATGGCGGCATTTATTGAGAAACATGACTCACTTCTGTAAGCATTATTCGTTTTGTCTCTAAACAGATGAAGAATATGTTTGTCAGTAGCAATAATGTCATCATATACTTGAGATGAGAACATTATTCTGACAGGATAAAATGGATCTATACTGACAAACCCTTCTTCTGTTCTGTCGCAATCACTAGTGAACCACAAGATTAATCACTCCTCTGCTCTTGAATAACCATCAGAAGCCATATACACGACCCTAAGCAATGTCTTCATGTCGTGAAGTTGCAAGGTATATGGGTCAACACCGCTTAGACCAAGCGCCTCAAGAATCGTCTCGTTGAAGGCATTGATTACCTCCAGGGCAAGTTCAATCCACAACTTCTCTAATGGAACAGGTATGTACCTATTTTTGAAACCTGTACCAATGCTGACTCTTTCAAGATAGGCCCTGGTGCTCTGCATGACTCTTAAGTGAAAAACCCTGCTCCATGAGTCACCAGAACAGTTCGCCTTCTCTATCAGAATGCTTGCTATCGCTGCAAGGTTCTTGGTAATCACCTGGTTCTTGCAACTGAACTCGTACCTTTTCACAGAGAACTTCGAGTCGTACTCATGGATAATCCTGCTCATGCTCTCAAAGTATGAGTGAGACCTCGCCATGATAACAAACTCATCAGTATCCACCTCTGTAAGAACACACTTCAGTGCCGCAAAATACAGAAGCACCACGTCATATGCAGCATAGTTGGTTTTTCTTCCAGTAGTAAAGAGATAGTTCAGATCTATGTAGTCATCATGATCCATGACTTTCTCACAAAGGTCATATGGAAAAACTTCCAGTAAGGTATCCAATATGTACTTTTGCTCCGAGTTTCTTAAGTCTCCTATGAGAGACAACTCTTCAGTCTGATCTGAATTATGAATTTCGTCAGCAGAAGATTCTGTTTCAGAGGTTCTATTCCCATCAATAGGATTCTTACCAAGTATCTTATGAAGAAAGGACCTGGGAGAACTCAGCAACCCGTTAAGAAAACTCATTCACGAACCACTTTCTGGGGAAGGAACCTCGAAACCAATCACATCCTTGACTCCTGACTCATACACCTTGTTCATCACACATCCACTCAGAAAAGCGAAAATCATGGGCATTATCTTAAAGTTGTCAGAGTATGACTCTTCACCATCAACCCTCTTTGTACTGATAGACATGTGGTCCATAACAACGCTAATAAAAGTCTCGATAAGAGAACTCATTTCAGTCAACGTACCTTCAGTAAAACGCATCGAAATACAGGTATACATGGATAGTTTAAGGTCATCAAAAATCCTATCCCCATTATTCAAACCGATTCTGGAGAATGTGCTTCCATCATTATTTCTTACTTTTCTAAGAATTCTTCCTATAAAATTTCGACTCATCTGTTCTGACGGATCAACCACATCAAGAACCTCAATAGTGTTCAGTAGTATCTCTACAGGAATGTAACACGCTTTAACAACACCATTATCATCAGACATCAGATCCCTGTAATTACTGAATCTATCTGACTTAACATGAATTCTGTTTGCTGTAGCAAGGTAATCCAGATACTCTACAAGGATCATAAAGATTGCAGAAAGATTATATTTTAGGTTGTATGGAACACTATCATTATGGCCAGATAGTACAGAAGAACTATTTGATAGAGTGCCTTCGCCCTGAACTAGATCAAGAGACATAAGCCTGTCTGACACTTTCACAACAACACCAAACGGGACAAAGCCGGGAATGTAGTCTTCCAAAGACCTCGATGTGTCAAGCAGTTCTAAAACAAACCACAAGTCATTATCAACATATCCAGCAACAGAAGGGATCTGCCTCAATCTGTATGAAGGCAGAATACACCCATTACGATAAGGACAGAAGCAGATGACGTTATTCATTATCATTAACGAATCAGTTGGGTGTATCTTGTTATTCTTGTTGTCACACACAAGAACATATATAATTGACAGCATGGATTCCACGCAGTAAGAGAATGAAGGTATGACAGAATCATCAATAAGATCTCTCACTGACTCAATGTCTTGACTCAATTCAGAAAACGACTTGTATGAAATCTTGTTGTATATAACAGAAACAAGAGTCATAACAGCAATGTCATCATCCAGGTCAATCCTCTCTGAAGCGTCCAAGATAAAAGAAAGAAATGATTTTTCTTTGATACAAGGAGTTTCTTTGAAAATCTCCAGTGTGCTATCATATGATTTGGTTATTGAAGTTGCCTTTTGCAGTAATCTTGCAATTTGTAGTGCAGGAGTAATATATTCTCTGTTGCGTAATAATTCTCCAATTCTTAAATCCAGTATATAAGATACAGAGAAAACACAAATTTTGTCGTCATTTTTGTTTTTATATGCACAAATGTTTACCAGAGTAGACTTGTCGTCAGAAACACTAGCAATTCTCAAAGATGCTAATACCCCAAACAATTCAGGAGGGTTATACTCATACAGATCTCGATAAAGGTCAATCTTCACCCACCTCAGATCTGATCCATCCTGCTCATCGACTGCCACAAAAAATCTCCTACCACTCTGATACTATTGTTCACGCTCCAAAGCACAAACAACTCATACTCTTCCCTCATGATACCACTACAACCAAGAGATTTCAAGGTACTATGCCGCTATCTGGACCTCAGTTGCTCTCGCTACATCTACTAGTAGTACAAGCAGAGCACAACCCAGCATGGTTGACTTCACTTGCTATCTCATGTACACTGACATCAAAGTGTCGTCATATAGCGAGCACAAGAGAGCAAGTTTCAGGAGGCGGGATGATCAACCATACCGACGAACCACTAGGTTCCTTCCCTGTACACCATGTCACCAATCAGATTCTTGGCCTTAATCTGTTGGTGAACCCAGTTGTCGCCTATAGTGATGACAACTCTGTGGACATTGCCTTCAAGAGCGACGGTTTTGACTTCAGCATCATCATACTTCCTTATAAAGGTCCTGAGGACCGACACTTCCCTGTCAAACTGGACGAGAGGGTGTTCAAGGGCCAGAAGGTGGATCCTTGGTATAACAATGAGTACAACTGCTTCCTAATGCGTGCTGATGCTGATGGAAGACTGGAGCACAACTACCTGACACAGGTTGCACACTGGCTCAAGACCGCTGGCATTATCACTGAGTCAACACTGAAGAAGATTGAGCAAGAGACTTACTGAGCATCTACAAGTCAAAACTGAGCAAGATTAAAAACACAACACACTAGATAGGAGAACGCAGGAATGTGCATCAAGAGCATGGCTTACGGGCGACTAGCGTACACAGGCAGTTTCGCATATCTTCAAGAGGTATGTGAAGAGTTCAACCACTACATGAGTGAGATCATTGGTGACTCTGAATCCAATTTTGTTGAGGTTAATTTTACCGAGGATGACAGGAACTTCAATCCTGTTATCAACTTCAAGATTCATAGCGATGGCGCAGAGATCCAGGAAATCAAGAGCGACATCGAAACTCACCTTATCAACATCATCAAGAACAAGAAGATCAAAGACGTAACAGGACAACTGGTCTACATCTCTTTCAACAAAGAGAAGGCGTTCCCTGAGGTTAAGAGTCTGAGTGTTGACATCTATGACAACAAAGTCAGTTACCTTACAGATGCCTATATTGATGAGAATGACGGAACTGTAGCCAGCGATCATTTCTGACAACCACCACTATTCGTTCAGCATCTTTTAGGGCAATGACAAAGGGCGGGGATGTATCCTGAATAAGCACATCCCCGCCCTTTGCTTGCTCCTCTTCTACTCAGAGTGATTCTGCTATCTGACGCATCCTGCTCTCATAATCATCATCAAACCGACTCTTGATGTCTTTAACCTGCATCTTGATCCCATAGCGTCTGAACGTATCGTGCACACTCAGAATCGACTCGTCACTTAGCAACCCGTCTTTTGTGCCAAACAGGAATGATACCTTATTAACAGATGGATACATGTTTGCAAAGATGCTGACCTGATTGCTCTCAACACCATTTGTCACAACAATCTTGGCGTTGACATCATCCTTCTTGTAGTTGATGGTAATTCTGTCACTACCACCACACTGAGTTGTTGATTTCAGAGAAGCCGCCAACTGGGCCGCAACCATGGCAATAACTCCGGGAGAACTCACTCTCAGGTAATCCGGCAAACGACCAGTAAGATCGTAAACCTCCTGAATAATGTCGCCAATCTGAGCAATCGAGAGCAACCCTTTACTATCTGGATACCAGTAGGCACACTTGTTCTGTCTTCCCTTAATGAACCACGTCCCAGATCCAGTACTGCTGCTGGCAGATCTCGCCACCAACTTAATCTTCACGCTAGGTTTGTTATAAGAATTCTGCGAACCTGCTGCCAGAACCTCAATCACAATCTTCTCCGAGCGCTCACCCCAGGTGATTCGAGCACTGCCAAACAGGCCATAACTACTGACCTCAATGTCAGATCCCCGCTCTCCAGAAGTTCCTCTGAGCATCGCAGCAATCTGTTGAGCAATCGCATCCTCTACAAGCATACCTGGCCTCGTTCCTAGTTGTTCAGTACACGCACAAACTAGTATGAACTATAGCACAAGAGCCACACACCAAGCAACGCCGCACTCCTACCTAGATCTATAGAGTCATATGGTGTAAAATTGGGTTTAGTGATAAATCAAGTACAAATTCATTAGGTATGCCAATAAGATAGAGGCATCAATAGACGCCCAGTGTGCTCAATCTCATTGGTTTCAGATCGTACTCACTGCTTGATTCCATCTGTTCATTCTGGTACTATGTCAAACCCAAGCAAGTACAAACCTGCACAAACTCAGAGACCGGGAGCACTTAATGATCTTCAACACTTACGATGACAACACAAGTCATGACATCTATCTGACTGAACTTCTCAACGTCGCTTTTGAGTATGAGAGCATTGTCGAGATTGAGCACACTGGCACAGAGGTGTACACCTGGAGCAGTCGAAGTGTTAACGGACTGAAGGCAAAGATTGACAGAGTTGGTCCACAGGCATCCTGTAGTCGTGAAGTCAATGGTGTTCACCTAAGCACATTCTGGTATGACTTCTATATGTCTGACGATGGCACTAAGTCATTTGGACGTATCTCTGATGCTTATGTCTCTCTTGGCGAGGGAGTACGTCTTGTTGTCGAGGAGATGAAGATCTTGGAACATCTGGCACTCTACCTGACACAGATCAACAACCATGGATTCAGTGTCAAGAGTATGCAAGAAGGACCAGAAATCCTCAACCTGGAATCTGACGCAGATGGATGGATTGAGTTCAATACTTCATTCACAGAGGACGAAGAAAGCAACAACTCCTACATTAAATTAGATTTCAGAGGAAACGAGCAGAAGGCCAGGGAGATTCTTGCAGGTGCATTTGGGTCTACATATGCATCTGACAAATAGAAATCTTGCTTGTTCTTAGATGATAATAGAAATCACCCTGAGACTATTGGTTGTGATCTCAGGGTGGTTTCTTTGCGTAGATGACATACTTGTGTCAATATGTCAGATCATCTTGACAAACAGATCTGGCCGCTCTTCCTCATGGGTGTCAACCATGACATAGAACTCCATGACTGGCGCTCCATTGTCATCAATCGCCTCAAGTACTATACGCGCAGAGGTATTACCAAAGAACGAGTTGTATCTCGAATCCTGATTAACGATTCTGACATCATGCACTTGAGCACTCTTGAAGAGTTTGTAGTAACTGACCCAGATGTCATTTCTGTCATCAGTAACCGACTTGTTGTCACTAATAGTGAGCATCTTAGATTTGCCAAGGTAATCAGTAAGATCGACCTTAACACTGCTCTCATTATGACTGACACTGTTGACAACACTTCCTGCAAGTGACTCAGCAATGCGCTTGATGTCCTTGTCGTGACTGGAGAAAAGAAGAGAACACTCATTGCTGTTTTTAACATCAACGTCATAGATTTTTGACTCATCATGATAAAAAGTAATCTCAAAATCCTTGTCAACACCAAAAGCCTTAATGGAGATAGTGTCGATCTTGTCATCAGAGATTAAACTAACAGATTCAATAACAAGATTCTCCAGTCCTCGCATCCAAGGAGCAATAGAAAATCTGGCGCCACCAACATACACCTGAGGTCCATCATACGTCTTGAGAACTATAGATGATGACTTACCTCCCTCACTGAACTCAACCTGACTGATCCTAAAACCAGCCAGGTATTTTAGCACCTTGTGTACGTCACCTACTGTGAACTTGGAACTCATAGCATATCTCCTCTTGATAAGATGACTAACCCTTCTTTCTGATTAACAGGGTACTCTATCCCTATAAAACCGGTCAACTCCTGAATCCCATGACTTACATAACTTTAATAGACCCAGGAGTTGACATACTTCTGCCTATGTCTACTCCAGCCTTCCTGTCACATTTGGAGGTTGTCAGATTGCAGAAGAATATGTTGACACAACAAATACTCTAGTTCGCTCGTGTAACAACCAGATTCAGTCGCTCGAAGTCATCAGTACCGTTAGAGATGCAGGCAAGACGAAACTCTGCTACTGGTTCATTGTTCTTGTCCACTGCCTCAACGACAGCAACTCCGTTCACGGACTTTGGAAAACCAAGCCCACCAGTAGTCCAGGACGACTGGCTGATAATGCTCACGTCATGAATCATCACGCCCTTCTGAAACACCTTGTGGTACTGAGTCCACGTGTTCTTGACAATCTCCTCGTTCGGGTGCTCAACGTCTCGGATGATGACAGTTCCATGGTTCCCAGAAGTGTCAGATGTCTGCAGGCAAATCCGGTCATCACCTCGTGATTCCTTGACGATGCTGTGCCCAATAAGCGCCTCAGCAATACCCTGAATGTCCTTGTCAAAATGAGAGAACACCCTTGGTGCAGAACACACAGGATCAACCCAATCAACCTTAATTCTATGCTCTGTGCCTGACTTGAAGTCCACGTTCAGCAAAGAGGCGATGCTGGTGGTCTTCAGGTCAATCCTGCTAGTGCCCTCAACATGGTAGACATCCTCCACTACGTAGCCTTCGATCATCTTCTTGAAGTTCTCAGACATCTGAATAGGCCAGTAAGTGGATACGTAGAGATAGTATCCTGATGTCGTCCTGAACTGAAGGTTGTACGTACCTCCAGGACCCTCAGAAACATCAACCCTGTCAATACGCTTACCAACAAGGTTCTTGAACTCGTTGTGAACAAAAGGCATACCCTGTGCTGTCATAATTCTTCCTAGTGGTCGATCTGTTGTTTTTCCTAGCATACACTACCTTGCATGGCGATTTATTTCCAGTATGATCTCAGTGAATCACAACACATTTATTGTTATCATCTCTCTTAGAGAACTATGAGGAGTATCACATGATCACAGGCGAAAAATCAATAGACAGGTTAAATAGCGCGTCCATCCAGCAGGGAGGTGGCAGCACTCAACCTTTCTTACATCTATACAACTCAATGACTCAGAAAGTCGAGCCGATTGTTCCCACCATCACACCTGGATCTGTGTCAATCTATCTCTGCGGAGCAACAGTTCAAGGATCTCCTCATATTGGGCACATGCGCTCATCGCTGGTGTTTGACGTGATGAGGCGATGGCTGGAGCATAGTGGTACTGAGGTACGTCTCATCAGGAACGTTACTGACATTGATGACAAGATTCTGGCAAAATCATCTGAAGCAGGACTGCCTTGGTGGCAATGGGCACAAGTACATGAACGAGAGTTCACTAAAGCATATGAGTCACTAGGCATTGCCCCACCAACGTATGAACCACGAGCAACAGGGCAGATCCCAGAGATGATTGATCTGGTGCAGAAGTTGATTGACAAAGGTCATGCGTATGTAAGCAGATCTGGTAGCGTATATTTTGACGTGTCATCATTTCCAGAGTACGGACAACTGACACATCAAGGAAATGCTACTGCAAATGACGAAAGTGAAAATCAGGTCAATCAAGATGATTCCTGCTCTTCAGACACCTTAGAGGATAAACGTAGTCCAAGAGATTTTGCTCTGTGGAAGGCTGCTAAACTGGAAGAGACAAAGGATGCTTCATGGGACTCTCCTTGGAGTCGTGGTCGGCCAGGATGGCACTTGGAGTGCTCTGCTATGGCACACAGGTACCTTGGGAACACGTTTGACATCCATGGTGGCGGAATCGATCTTCGTTTTCCTCATCATGAGAACGAGTTGGCTCAATCATGTGCTGCTGGCTATGAATCTGCTAGACATTGGGTCCACAACGCCTGGGTGACCATCAAGGGCGAGAAGATGAGCAAGTCGCTGGGAAACTCCCTCTTTGTGTCAGATCTTGTTGACAAATATGGCGCTGCTCCACTTCGCCTTGCTCTGATGTCGGTTCACTATCGCTCAGTCATTGAGTTCTCTGAAGAGATGATGAGTCAATACGTAAGAACCTGGAATCGTCTGTCATCAGCAGTTGTCAGCGCCTACAAGATCGCTGAGTCAACGATGAATAGAAATGGTCTGTCTAGTGTTTCAATAAATCCCGTGGACGCTTCATTAGACCAGATCAAATCCAGAGCACTTCCTTCTGAGTTTGTGAGTGCTCTGGACAACGATCTCAACGTACCCACTGCAATGACTGAAGTGTTCAAGTCAGTCAAGCATATAGAGAGACTGGCTGCATCACTGAACACTGAAATTATTGCAAGTGATGGTACAGAAAACTCAAGTGACAGCATTTCATCCAAGGATTCTATTAGTACTCTTGTTGATTCCGTGCTGACTCTTCGTGCAATGCTGGATGTAATCGGTCTGGATCCTCTGTCAGAACCTTGGAAACAGGATACTCTTCATCTGCTATCTGACAATCCAGCAAACAGTAAAGACAGAGAGATTCTTTCGTGTCTTATTGAGCAGATGATTGAAGAGCGTCAACAGGCACGCAAGTCAAAGAACTGGGGGCTTGCTGACAGAATCAGGAGCAATCTTGCTGAATCTGGAATCATGATTGAGGACACCCCGAGTGGAACCAGATGGAAGATTGCTGAGTAGTTTCTCATCTTTCTGTGTTCTTGTGCACTAAGTACCTACACAACAAGATAGAGTGCAACCAACTCCTGCTAACAGATTACCATAAAAGTAAATCAGCAGTTAGCAGGAGTTGGTTGTAGTGTGTTCTGATTAGTTCCTGGCAGATCGACGAGCGTTCTCAGGAACCTTGTCGCCTGACAAAACCTCCCAAATGTCCATCAACTCATCAAGAGTAATGACCATCTTTTCAGACATTGCAAACGCCTGACGGATGAAATCAGGATGCTGCAACACCATCTTCACCATGGGATCAACCTGATCCTCATTCACCTCAATGGTGGCAATGCCTTCAGGCGCTTCACCATGGAACTGAGAGGCGTTGAACATGCCTGGACCAGCGATGTAAACCTTCTTGCTCTTGCGAGCGCGACTAGAAGATGTAGAATTACCTCCTACAGTGAAATGAATGCCAGAGGGTCTTGAATCAGAGGTGGAATCCTTACTGCTGTTCCTGGTTCCAGCCTTGTTGACAAAAGTGTTCGACTCATCATCACCCTGTTTCTCATCATCCCACAGATTATCCTTGTCAAGAACAGAGTTCACGTTGACGGCATTGTAAGCACTACGCTTAAAAGAGTTACCTCGGTTGCTGTCATTCTGTAGGCGATTGTAGAGTTCATGAGCACGATTGGGTCGAAACGATGACACAATTACAGCAATGAAAGCGCCTGCAATGATACCAAGCACAAGCGCAGAGATGTAGAACAACATGACTCACTCCTTTATCTGGTTTTGAGTTGTTCTGTGTAATCAGCAACCAAAATACACCATACAGATGCCATCAGCCAAGTCGTTCTCTTGTGATTTATGTCTTATGGTGTTGTGGCACATCTCACTCTACTTACCCTTGAGTACGCATCCAAGCATAATGTACTCTCGTTGCAGGCAGAATGTATGCATCAGAAGCAACCAACAAGGAGGTATTACTCATGAGTCATGTAAAGCCAGAAATCTCTGAATTCATCAAGCACCGCTGGTCAAAAGGTGGATCCTACAACCAGAACAGCGATGTTTCTGAACTTCCAGAACTCCCACATAGCATGACTCAGACACTACTTAGGTCTGGCCTGTGCTCATCTGTTGACACAAAACGACAAGGTTTTGTCATGCCTTTCTGGTCTGTTGCAGGTAAGGTAGATAATCGAGATCTTGGAATGTTGTTTGACATTGAACACAGCAAGATTGTTGTTGACGGATTCAGATTCAAGTCATCTAGAATCAATAATGACATCAGATGCTACGCCACTACACTTGTATGGTGTGGATATGGCGCTTCTCCTGTGCCCATTACTGCACATACAAGCCAGATTGACTGCCATCTAAGCACAGAAAGCATCAGCACTCTTACTCTGAAGAGCCTGATGAAACTGGCAATTCAATCATATGTGATGCAGGTTGCTTACAACTCACGCTCTTCCTGGAACAACGCCTGGTCCAAGACTCCAGACGAAACAATGAGGAGTAGATTTGTTCTGTCGCTTAATCGTACAACAAACGAGACCACTAATCAGAAAATAGTCCTTAATACCGACTTAAAGAATGTTATAGACAATGACAGAATCACCAAGAGTATTCTCTCTGTGTCGCTGACTAGCCTAAGGTATGATGCAATGGATGACATGCGTCAACTTGCACTCGAAATCATAACACCCCTACAGGATGCTGGTTATGAAGTCAACATTACAACGCACGAAGGTAATACTGTTGTCAATGAACAGGGATATGCTCAGGTACTTGAAATCAGTATTGACGTAACTGATGACATTACCCTCTCTTCACAATCCAGGATCAGTGAGTGCAGGTTCTTGCGTACTCTTGAGTCGGTTCTTCGTAAAACCACTCCAAGCACTCGTAAACCCTTGTATCTTCTTGACGAGCAGAGAGAACTCACCGCTCTGGAGAGAATCGCCAGCAGTGACGATAGGATCTCTCAAGAGTACTACAAACAGACGATGAATCTTGCCGAGAAGACAATTTATGCTTCCACTGGTCATCAGCACAAGTAGCATCATCTACTAAAAACTAATAAACAAGAAAGCAACTTATAATGAGCATTAACAGGAACAAGCGGATTCTACGTCATCTGCGGCTTGAGTCGTTTCATAATTCCTATTATCCCACTTACGACCATGTACGTCCATTCTTTGGTCCGTCTTGGAAGCAGGTTTTTCGGTCTCCTGCAACCAAGTCACTGGCAAAAGAGTACTTGATGGTATACACAGAGCAGTTTGTTTTTTGGAAGAGGTGCGATCTCAATCACTACCCGTGGTTCAGGCAGGCCGTCTATAAGATTGATGAAATCTATATGGATGTCCACAAAATTGCAAACAACGATGATGTCGCCTGGCTGCTAGACGGACTAAGTAAGCAGAACCAGAACCATGAGATCATTGATGCTGTAAACAAGATGCTGGTTGATCGTCTTAATCAGTCAATTCTTGAGACAAGACGCCTCTTTGACGAAGCGGTTAGCAAGGATCATGATCTTCAAGAGTACAGAGAGAACCTGAGCAATAGATCTCGTGTATCTCGACTTGAGGAAATTGTTAAAGAGAGTGGGGTTGAGATTCCTGATTCACCCTCAGAATTCACACAAATCACTGTGTCTGAACCAGAAGATATGAGCGATCTCATTAAGGTTGGTCGTTATGTTCGTCCATCATTTTTTGTCCAGTTGATTACTGAGGAATGCCATATCGAAACTCATGATAAGTACTCCACAAATCATGAGAAGAAGCATAACGAATGGGCTTCTAACAGGCTGAAACCAGAAATTGCTGAAAAAAGAAGGAACATTTATCGTAATGACGAAAAAATAAAAGATCTTCAAGTTGAGATAAAACAAGTAGGGTGCATTACACCTGAAATCACTAGAAATCTCAATAACAAAGAAGAATTTTCATCATTCCTTAAAGATGAGGGGTACGTCTGTATGCAGAAATTCAACATCTCCAGGAGATAAACAAATCTCTTCAAGAGGAGATCAACGAGATGGAGAGCAAACTCTTCTAGAGTAACATACAACACTCTCATAGAGCGATCCTTTGATGTGACGCTCTCCTGAGACCCATCTATAGAGTCATATGGTGTAGCAGATCCGTTTTTGCACCATATGACTCTATAGATCTTGTAGACAGGTTTCGGGTAAGGGCGTTCTCTCTGTGTTGCAGACTATCGCTCAACCCTTCCCGCCTGTTGGGTAGATGAGGTTGTTCATGCCTCTTGTGATGTCTCCGCCCTGTGCTTAACGGTCGCCTGGTCATCTTGTAGTGCAGAGAGACCTTGCTTCCAATCTCCCTGTGCCATTGCTCTACAACTATGGCACACAACACACTTACATGATTTGACATCACCTGTGCACTGCCCTAACTTAGTCTACTCTACTGTAGTTCAGCATTGTTACCCTAACTTGATATGTGTTGGCGCTCTACACCGATCCTATGTTATAATACACATATACCGCTTTTCTTATCAACGAGAGGAGGTTCACCAGATGCCGTCTAAAAATGTTATATCACGCACATACCCGCGTGTACCATATGCTGCGTTTGACAAGGACGGTGGACCTCTGGTTCTCAGCGAGGTTCTGGACGGCATTAGACAAGACGCTGAACTGGTCGCTCACTACGCTCTACAAGAGATGACCGAGCAGAACCTGGCCCTGGTGACCTACTTCAACGGTATCAAGCCTGCTGATGCTGGTAGACAGATGAGACTTTTTCTTCCTGCTGAGGTGAAGAAGCAGTTCAAGAGCGGGGCCTCTAGGCTGGAGAAGATGTTTCAGGAGCAGGTGGTTAGTAATCTACGTTCCTGGGTTGCTAGAGTCGAAGTTATGACTCAGACATCCACTAAATATGTCTCGGCTGGATGGAAAAGAACCGCCAGTAAGTCAAAACCCAGTTCCATGAAGCCGAGACTTGCTCTTTCTGCTGCCGACAAGCAGTACAGAGAGATGAGTGTCACACCAGAACGTATCTGTCTCGATATGGTTGTCCAAGGAAAATGGATAACGCTACACTTCCCGACTCCACTTCAGTTACTGGAGGTAGGCTGTGAACCTGGTGTGCCTGACATCTGGATTGACAAGAACGACAGAGTTGTCTTTGGTTTTCATGGTAAGACAGATCCAGGCAGACCCAATTTCTCTGAGCGCTATGTCATCGGTGTAGATGTCGGTGTGAAGAATCCTGCGGCTTACGTGGTCTGGGACACCGAGAACAAAGAGATAGTTGAGCGATCTCTTCTAGGTCAGCGCGCCAGATCTCTAAACAACAAGATTAAGAGGACAAAGACCCAAGTCGCTTCTCTAAAAAGAAAAGGCAAGGATGAAGAAGCCGTTTCTCACAGAGAACATCTCTCGAACCGTCGCAGGGAACTGAGCATCTTCATTGCTCAGGAACTCGCTGATGTGTCCTGGAGGTATGGTAACGCCATCGTGTCGTTTGAGGACCTGTCTCACATCAAGAACACCATGAAGCATGGGCGCTGGTTTAGAGGCGAGATCTACAGACGTACCAGAGACATGGTTGAGGCTGATGGCGGCCGAGTAATGAAGGTCAATGCTGCTTATACCTCTCAGAGGTGCCACGTCTGTCAGGCTGACCTGGATATGAGCAACTATGGCAGTCCTGTATGTGAATCGTGTGGTATCACTCACCACCGCGATTTAAACGCTGCTGCGAACATCGCTCAGAGAGTGAACGTCAAGAAGGCTTGTGAGATCAGGAACAAGCGCGCCACGAAGACGAAACGTGTTCGCCGCTCCAAGTGCCAGATAAAGCCTCTCAAGCACTCTGGTACGAAGAACAGACCAACACCAAAGGCGCCACAGAACCAGAAGAGAAGAACTCGCACTCGTAATTATCCACCTCTTCCATCCAAGGAGGTGAGCAAGGAAGTGTGCCCCGCAGACACTAGGGTTTCTGCGGTGGACCACATGGAGTGGTTTCAGACAACAAGCGGCACGACGAATCCGAAGAAGAACCTGTCTACTGCGAATGCAGTAGATGTGGTTTATCATAAGGAGTAGTCGTACTCTTCAGAGAAACAAACACATGCCAGTCTGCACATGTCTGGCAGTACAACTTGAAAGGACTTCGTACAATGACTAACCCTGCTTCTGACATCATGTTCTCAGAGAACGGACTTAATGTCATCATGACTGCTCAGATTGGTGCAGAGACTGCTGAGACCTTCCGGGACGAGGCGTCCTTCTATGAGGATGAGATCAATGAGGTGTTCTCTCAGTACGCGGACGAGAAGGGTCTCGCATTCGACCGACTAATGCGTCTGTCTGACACGGAGATCAATCAGGCCATTATGCATACTCGCAAGACCTACTCCTATGCCAACCTTGGTAGGATGATTGACCTGCTACTGGATTCTGACGAGCGAAACCTCTATGACAGGATTGCGTCTGGTGCCCTTGACGACGATGAGATGATGTGACATACTTCTCTCTGTGATTGCTAATAGTCAGTTACATGTGTTCATCTGATGCCTGTTCCGTCTAATGGGGTTGCCTTGAGGACAGAATAGGCGCGTTGAGCACATCAGGAGTGTCATAGAGAGGACAGATTGTTGTCAGCAAGACCTGATAGCACGACAGCAGATGAAGTCGCCAGAGAGCGCTACAGGGAGTGCTGTGAAAAAGCAGCACTGATTGCATCTGATGTTGCGTGCCTTGTTGCTGAGATCATTGAGAGCCCGCACATTACTCAGGTCTTTGCAAGTGAGACGAAATCTATCTATCATGTAGAGCACTCTTCTTTAACAGGTAGATTCATCATACACGCTGGTGTTGTGCAGGGGTATATGAGGGAGTCATCTGAGCACCCAGGAGTAGTCGCTCGCTCGTACTATCCTCAAGTTAGTGTGTTTGCTCAGTACTCAAACTGCTTGAAGTACATGACAGACGGCAAGGGTTCACGTTACACCGATGTTGATTGTCAACGTATCTTCACAGAAGACAGATTCTCTCTTGAAAACAAGGATTCAGTGGATGAACTCACAAAAGAAGTCAAGCGCCACCTGATCTCATAAACAACACACAACTGGTACCACATTACAAGAACAAGAGCAAAACAATCACAGAAAGTTGAGTAAAAATGATCACAGGTGATACATGGATTAAGTGGCTCTACACAGATGGTGTTCTTGCTGTCTGTCCTGTTGGAGATCTTCTTTATGGAGACATGGACAAGATTCCTGGCTTTGATGACCATATGGGAGAGGTTGCAGATCTTCGTCTGGCACTCCAGAAGAACGTCATGAAGATGGCTAAGGAGAATCACTTCCCTGTTACTGAGGGCTGGATCCCGTTCATCAGGAAGGGCACACAGAAGCCTATTGACTTCATCTTTCAGGGTCTTTCTGAGAAACTGTCAGCACACCACGGTATGGATGAGACCTACTTCCTTTGGAACCTGACTAAAGGGACAAGTATCGAGTCACCGCTCAACAAGGCGTCCATGATGGCTTACAATATAACTCAGCCTCTCTTCCCTGAGACAGACAGAGACACATACCAGCAGGAGTCCAAGGATGCATTTCTGTACACCAGACGCTTAGTTGAGACAATCTGCTCTCAGGTCATCAGAATGGGCACAGATGCTGCTAGTTCAGAAGAGAACGGCAGTGCTAACAGCAGCAAGAGCAAGTACCTGGACTCCGAGGCCGCCCAGATGCTTGACAACGTTCCTGTAGTCACAGACCCTGAGGACAGCCGATTCGTCACAGGTGGTGTGTTCATCATTCCGACAGAGGATGACAAGGGTGAGATGCTGGCAATCTGGGCAGTACCTGGACCACCTGACTTCTCACCTTCGTTCGCTCCAGAAGGAACCTGCTACGGAACCACTGGTGTCATCAACTGGCGAGACATCATTACCAACCCTGATGACCAGAAGGCAGTCGAGAAGTGGATTCAGTCAAAGAATAATAACGAAGACTGAAGAAGTTAACTTGAAAGGCAAGCATTATGAAAACAATCAGTAGCACAGCAATGAAATGTCTAGGCCACTTAATAACCTGTTTAATTCTTTTGTTGTTTCTATTTTTCATGAAAATTATCGCAGAACATACACCAGGTCCTGTAATAGTTTTGATGGGAATCACTTGTATTATTGGTGTTGTCTTAGTGAAATATGAAGAGAACAGTAAAAGTAGTAATGAAGACAATAAATCTATAGATTTTCTGCTGAAGTATCTTTCAGCAAATCGTCTTCACTCATCAACCATCCACAAGGTGCTTGCCCTGGACTCACTAAATGGTGGTCCAGACAACTCTCCATCATTCTTCAAGAGTAACATCTGGTACACGATACGGAACAACCCTGGGACACGTAACTCGTTCAATCTCTACCTTTCACGGGTTGCTAAACTTGTAGAAAAGATTGGTTCCGTTTCATCTGTTCTTCCTAATGAGGTATGGAGCCAGCAGAGCAGAGATTTGGTCAGGTCTGTGGACTATCTGGATTCCTTGTTCAAGAATGACAGCATCAGTGACGTGTTTGCAGAGAACTGGAACAAGATCTTCTCTCGAGAGGATCGGATTAAAGCGGTTTCTGTCGTCAACGACATTCTCAGCGAGCAGACGAACACTCTGAAGGAAGTTGCGGAGATCCTGGATAAAAGGTGCTCAGAATACAGAAGTGCTCGTCAGTCAGAGGTGAGTCATAACTTGGATACCCTTAGGGTTGAGTACATGAAGGGCACTCTGGTTGAGAGCAGGATTTCTAGCAAGCAGGATGATCGCCATGTTGATGACACTGCAGGTGACAACAGCATCTCTGACGTCTGGGAGTAGTTGGGGGATCAGGACGTCTAACCTGCTCTGGTTTGTGTTGTCTCCTACATGTGCCTGGTGTCACTACTTCCTCTCATCTGCTATGTTGACTCTGACAGCAAAACATGTGTACAATGTCCTCTGATCCCTAAGGAGGATACAGACGCCTCCTTGACTAGAAGCTGCAGGAGGTACACAGAAAGATGAGCAGCAAGTACAATGGACCACGCAATGACATGACGTGTGTCTCAGATCTGGTCTATGATCTGCTTGGTGACACGCTGGTGACGATGAATCAGGCTATCAAGGATGTTGACGTTCCTCTTCTTGAAGATGGAGGTAAGAATCCTGAGATCTGGGACAAACTCAGTACCCTGTGCCAGGAGAGCAAGTTCCTTCGTGAGAGCCTGACAGGTGTTGCTATCGGGCTGGTTGCTGACAAGGAGAGCGGCCTTTGGCGCAACCACATGCGAGGAGTTGCCATCATTCTGCTCTCTGTGATGCTGAACGGTACGGCCAATGCTCGTGCTGCTGAGAGGACGAAGCGTCATCACTGGCTGCCGTGCTCACTAATGAGTCGATTCGAGGACAAGAGCACGCTGTACGTGAACCCTGCTCTTCCAGTAACAATGGTTGTAGGCGGCATCACTATTCAGGCTCGTATTCCATTCAGTGAGTTCGTTCTTGAGGAGGGTATTGCACCTGAGGAGTGGTGCTACAGTGATGTCACTGAATCCACCTTCTCGTCACTGGAGTACCTGTTCTCACAGGCCGTCAAGGACGGTATGAGTGCAGCCTCCATGAGCGACTTTGACAAGTGTGCTCTTGGCGCCTTCTCCATCGCCCAGGAGGTACGTCGCCCTAACGAGAACGGAGAGTTCAGCAACGGACACCACACCAATATGCTTCAGGAAGTTCTTGACCACGCTGACGCCTATGGTGCTGACCTGTTCATCCAGCCTGTGGGATCACCATACCTGCTGAGACTCAACCCGTTCAGAAGCACACGAGTCCATTCCTCCGACTCACCTGGCAGCATGTTTGACGGCACAGTCTCGGTAGTTACTCCCAACACTGTGGTATGCCTGTCAGCACATCAGACCACACAGGATGATGTTATCGAAGTCTGCAGCAACCTTCTGTTCTCTGAAGACAAGAACTATGGAAGTCAGGATAATGGTAGTGCCTATACCTCTGGTTCCATGAATGCACGTGTGTCATTTGGTGCAACCAAGTAGGAATTACTTCTAAGGCAAACAATGGCTCAAGATAAATTACAGGAGAGTTTCAGTCAATGAAGAAGATGTCGCCAACATTAATAAGTATTAGTAAAATAATGCTAATACCATCATTTCTGTCAGTATTCATAGTTCCTATATATCTTGCCTGGCTGCTGACAAGCAATGATAACTACCCCATGAAATTCCTTATTGCTATTGTATCTGCTATTCCGTTTTTTATTCTGTTATTCTACTTTCTAGATAAAGTAGACAATCTGAATTATCGAAAAAGGGTTGCACTAAACTACGCCAAGAAAAATAATAGGGTAGATAGGGTAATTAACCCTAATGTGCATAAGTCAGTGATGTATGTTGTCAACAAAAATCATAAACTCAAGGTTTACTTCATTGACTTTGAGTTCTTCATCACTGAGTTCATCAAGAATAGTGACAAGGTGTACGATGCTGACAAGATTCATGAACTTGACAACCAGATTCGTGAGTCATACGAGACAGTTACCAATCTCCTGCTTTCTGATGGAGTCAAGTCTGTTCTGAACGGCTATGCCAAAGACTTCAAGAAAGATGTCATCAATGTCGCTGTTGCACTCACTAAGAAGCACAGAGACATTGCCTACGACTTTGCTCTAGAGGCGCAGAACGCCATCAATGAGCGCAACGTTACGAACGAGAAGAACAAGAACAGCAAGGCCGAGCAGGATGCAGTCAGTATCATCCAGAACCCAGAGTACAAGAAATTAGTTCAGGAAGGCTGAGTAATATGCGTTTTAGTGCTTACAAGCAGAACATTGTTGGAAATGTCTTGATGGCTTCTGGAATTATTTCTTGTATCTTGGGTATTATGATTCTGCACGTTTTTACATCAATAGAATATACTGGTGCTGCAATTAGTTTATTTGGAATAATACTATCTTTCTTAGGTCTGTTTGTTAACACTGATACAGAAGAATCTTTTTCCAGTATCAATAAAAACTATCTTAAAAGCAAGCGATTCAGGAACATCGTTAACCCTGAGGATGATACTACAGGCGTGCTTAATCGTAGCGAAATTATTAAAGTCACTCAGAGGAATACAAAAGTCAAGTGCCACTTAGTTGACCTTGAATACACTATCATCAATTATGTACATGTCAGCAGCCGGGCGTATCGTTTTGACAAGATTGAGAAACTGGACGCTGAGGTAAGGAATCTCTACAAGGAGGTTGCTCAACTGATTCTGTCAGATGGGGTGAAGTCTGTTCTTAGTGGTCGTGCAGATGCCTTCAAGAAGGACATTGTTGAACTGGTTGTGTCACTTATCCTCCAACAGACTAAGGAGGTTAAGAAGATTATCAATACTGCTCTATCTGTTATTGACTCAGATGGCGAGATCGCAGAGAAGGACGCCATATCTGTCCTCAAAGATCCCAAGTACAAGCACCTCATCAAGTAGATAAGATTCAAGATGACCTATAGTACACGATCATTCACTATCCACAGGAGGTGAACATGAACTTCTACAGGAGAGAGATATACCATGCCATATCTATGTCTTCATGTAGTCTATTCCTTTTGGGCGGTCTTCTTTTTGCCGTTGTTGCTGAGCAGTTGAACCTGAATGAACTTTTTGCTTTAACAGTCTCTATTCCTATGCTTGTCATAGCAATAGTTTTATTTATTGCTGCCAGCATTTTTATGTTGCTAGAAGACAGAGATAACAGCATAATCCGCTATCTTGGCTATACTCCTAGAAGCGATAACCTAATGTCAATCAGTGACATCAGGTACTGTGAGAGACTTCTGATAGACGAGGACAAGGTTAGATGCTATTTCAATGAGTTTCAGCACGCTCTAGCGACATACATCAAAGTGAGTGATAAAGCGTACCAAAACAACGCTGAACACAGAAACAAGCAGGACAAGATTGCTGGCGAGATCTGCGACAAGGTTGTTGGCTTCCTGCGCTCTCCAGGATCAGTTGCTTTCTTTGAGAAGAACCAGGCCAAGTCGTTGAGGAAGAAGGCTGTCAGTACTTCCACCAATCTACTCACCACTCAGACAGAAGCCATTTGTGAACTCACCAGACAAGCAGAGTATTACCAGAAACACACCATTGTTCTCAGTGATGGTAACACAAAGAAATCAAAGCCTAAAGAGAACCTTTCTTGCAGTGAGAAGAACATTGTTGAAATGCTTTGCGAGTATGGGGATTATCACTACTGATTTCAAGTAGTAATTAATAACAAGATCCATAACCAGAACCTTCATCAACTTATTAAGAACTGGAGCAACACATGACATCAGTCAGTAACTCTACCGTCATTTTGAAGACATCCACTGACCACATCAGGAACGACCTATATCCACTGATGCTGAACGCTAAGAGGAATGGGGATCTGTCCACTGCTCTCATGGCTGCCAACATGATTGAGATCCGCCTGGAGGCTATAAACAACCTCAGTAGGTATCATGGAGTAGACACTGAACTCAAGGTCCTTCTCAGGCACGTACAGGCCATTAAGAAGGGTCTCAGCCGTGAACGAGGAATGGTTGAGAGAGTTGTCACCTCAACTGCCAGAGGTGTTGGCAAGGCCGCTAAGAATCGTCTCGGTCGCCTAAGGAACGAGATGGCGTCTGCTGGGCAGGAAAACCACAACAACCAGTAACAAACAGAGCAAGGCGGTTGTGCTCTACTCACTGATTATGTGAGAATTGTGAACACAACCGCCCTGTTTTGTGTACAATCTGAATTCAGTATCTCACCACCACAGATGAGGAAACACTGCCTTCAGAATGTCCATCATCAGGTCATTAAGAGCGCTGCTGTACCAGGTGACAACCGACCAGTCACGCTCAGACATACTGACGGCTGGCCTGAGAACAAAATTGCTTGATGCATCCAAGTCCTCAGCATTATTGTCGTCAGAGTCACTATCTGAATTCACAACAGACTCAAGCGGAACAAGAGTGCTGGATGTGTCGTCATCCTCACGCTCATCATCCTTGCAGATCAGGTTCTCATCCACCAGGAATGAACGAATCATCTCAGCAAGAATGCGCATCCAGAACGACTTTGGACGAGAAATGGAGTCAATCGTCACTAGACGTATAGGCTCAGTCTTCTCCAACTTGCCATCACGAGTAACCAATGTCCCATCAATGTCCAGATTACCCAAACAGTCAGGAATAAACACAACAAGACGCTCAAACAGATGAGCCAGTACTGTCGCATCAAGATTCCAGGTCTCCCTGACATCAAACCCATTGACAGTCATCTGCTTGGTGAACTCTTCCTGCCTGTCCTCAGAGTATGACTCCTTGTCCTTGTGGTAGAACATCTCAATGCCATACATGGAGAGGATGCTGTGACCAGGATTCTCCTTCTCTAGACGTGCTGCTAGATGACTGTCAGCAGGTGTTGGCAGGTTCTGAGCCTCATCCAGTGCGAACCCCTCAATCCACTCGTCAATCATGTAGCGGACCTTCAGGTACTCAGGATTGCTCAGACGCTCTGGAAAGTACCCAATCACACGATCTCCAGACATCTCGCTGCTACTTACATTGTCCTTGCTGACGCCATTATGATTCATGCTCTGAGAATCCATGTCTACCTCCTGAGAAATGCTTACAGAATGAAAAGGTTGTGCGATCTGTCTTACTGACTTATGCACAATGCATCACAACCTCTGATCACTCTGTCTAATCTGCTCTAACTATCAATCATACCTGTTGAATCACAAGGATGTCAACGATTGGTCCGTCAGCAAAAAGAAGGACAGAGACGGGTGAGAAATCAAATCCTTTTGTGCAAGAATCTCTGTCAGACGATCCAGCGACTCCTGTACGTCGTCCTCAATCCTGAATAGCGCAGCAATAGGACTTTCACCAGTCTTCTTGACCAGAATGCCCACTCCATTGAGAGTGTGCCCAGCGCGTGAGTACATAATCTGTGCACTCAGATCTACTGCTTGCTTCTCCTGGGCATCAGTGCTCTTAGTGTCAGCATGATTACTCTTTGAGGGCTTGATGAAGAAACCTGTTGACACAGGCTTGAATCCTTGCGACCTGAGAATGCTTTCAGCACCCTCAAAAAACAGCCGGTACTGCTCAAGATCCTCAACTCTGACTCGAGCCATCTTACGAATGGATCCAATCAGCGAGGTTCTTGACTGACTAAGAGGTACTACATGAAGTTCCACTTCTCTCTCCTTGCTTATCGTGGAATGTTTCTTGTATTACCCACATGGTAGCACGTTTACCAGACCTTTACAACCGATACCAACACATTTACTTGTCGTGTAACTGTTTTTAGCGTGTTTGTGCTGGTAGAGATTTTATCAGGTTAGGTCAAGCAGTAATCATATTGACATATGTCAACACATCAACTTCTTGAAGTGAGGTAGTGCACACCATAGATCAGAAAAGGTCTGGGTGTCTCTTGCGTTATCGATTCAGACGGTCAGTGATGACACCTTGACCGAACTCGCCTCGCCAACAGCCTTCGTGGCCTCAGTAAGACTCTGGAACACACCACCAGACTTGCGTGCCTGAAACATGGGAGCAGGTACATCAGTCACATAGACATTCTTGTGCCCCTTGACGCCCTTGAAGCCACGAACAGAAAGCACACGACCAACAGAGACACCATCACGCAGAACAGCGTACTCACGAGTCCCTTTGCCATTGCCATCAGTCTTGACAGCAGTAACCGTGGACCCATCAGCAAGATCAAACGAGCGAATCATCTCGTTTCCTTTCTTTGCCCATTACAGGCAGTTGTTGTAGTAGTGACGTGTATATGTTCAGGACTACAAGCACCCTGTCTCTGACACAGCAGATTAGGTGCTTCTAAGTCCTAAGTGCATACACACTCTTGACCTTGCAATCATCCCATCACAACTTCATTCAGTCAACCTGTAAACTTATGAAACATGTCACATCTTATGAGATTCTGCAAGAAGAAAACGAGCGTATTATAAAATGTGTCAGGATTCACCTTTTATCAACTTTCATCCATCATCAGCAAGCACTACAATAGAGGAATCAAGGATGAATAGATCTGACACATATACTCATAAACGTGTGTTAGATCCCAGAGATTGACCAAAAAGGAGCGGTCATGGCAGCAAACACAGATCAGGTGAGACACTTCACTGAAGACGAGATTATTGACCTGGTTTATGATGACTCAGAAATTGGCGAACTCATCTGGAAGAGTGAGCCAGACATTGATCGTTGGCGCTCATACTACTTTGGTGTTGTCAAGATGCATGATGACAACAGGTTCTACCGAATCTGGTGGGCCGAAGGCAATACAGAGGACTGCGATCCTGAATTCGAGGATCAGGACGCTAAGGAGGTTGTTCCTGTCACTGCCATTCATATCAAGACTGACTACATTCCTGTTGTTGACTTGAGCGACGGCACGGATGCTGACAGCAATGTGTTTCTGTCTGTCCCCAGCGAAGACCCAAGCGCTGACGAACTTCTGAAGTGGAAGGCGTCTTTGGAGTCGGCTCTGAATCTGGTCAACTCTCAGATTTCCTGAAAAGTACATCCTAACGGAAGACCTTTAAAGCAAGGAGAGAAAAATTATGAGCAACACCTGCGACTCTTTTATCCGTGAGACATACACAACTGACGGAACACTCCACATCATTCGGTACGCCTCATCTGGAAGCCACACCGACTTCATGCAGATTTACGATCTGGACGGCAATCGTATTCTGGAGTTTCCTCGTAGAAACATCATCTACACCAGGAATGTTGGCCCCATCTCTGAACACAGCCAGTGGGTTGATTACGCCAATGATCGCATCAAAAAGTACGAGTCAGCAATCATGATGAATACGATCAAGGTCATCATCCATGACGCCATCAACAACACCTCAGAGATGGTTGTTGTTGAGTACTAGCCGAACTGATTGCTGAACCTCGTACACACAAAAATCACCCAGCACTTCTTCTGTGTCATACTGTCTTGATTAGAATGAAGTGCTGGGTGATTTTATGAAACAGGACAGGATTACTTTGACGTCATTCCTCCACATCAATCAGACTGACATCAGGATACACGTCACTGACTCTTCTAGGCAGAGTGTCATCCACCTTGGAGGAGATTTCGCCAAAACTACATGTAGCCCTGCCCATTATATTGGTAATTAACACACTTCCTGGAAGGATTGCACCAGTCTCAGCCAGAAACTCAGCGACACTCTGAATTCTCTCCTTACCTGAGATGAGTAGATGAGTGAAGATTACCTCATTAGCATCATTACTTCTCTCTATCTTCAAGGTGAATGAAGCAACAGGGGATCTAGGAGATATGAAGTTCTCATTAAAAATACTCCTGCTAAAGACAAGATACAACCCTGACTCATACATGCTCTCAAGTTCATACAGGTCATTTGCAGGCAATCTGTGCTTAGCAATAACAAAAGTCTTTGTAAAGAAAAGAATCTCTGAGAGTACATCTTGCGAACGAAATCTATCGTCAAACCATATCCATCTTGGGAGATTTGACGTATAGTTCTCTGAACTTGCAATCATTGGACACCTTAATACTCTGTTCTTGTTAATCTTACTGACATCAGGATCGATAGCAATAGAGATGCACCCGTTCATGCCGTCAGCAAGAACTCACACACTAAGAAGCCGGCCGCCAAAGTCATCAGTGTATGCAACCATCCTAGACAGAGCCAGGCAGATGACGTACCTGGCACCAGTCGTAGCGATCTCCTTGTCGTCAGCAGTACTGTTTTCACCAGCCAGCATCCGCCAAGTTTGTACCCGACCGATCTCATCAAGCACCTCAAGAACATCAAGATCCTGATCCTGCTCATAGTGGATGGCGTCATACAGGCACTCGTTGTACAGAGTACTGACGTCCTGGACGTGTGCTGCCATCGCTCGAACCACGTACACAACAACAGCACCATAAAGCCCATCAGACCATGCGTCAGCAGCCGTCTGAAGCGACTTGACAACACCCTCAACCCTGACAGAAACAGGCCGAGTCCTCATCTCACTGGCGAACAGTCTAGACAGAACCACCTGAATTTCACCATCAGTCAGAGGTGACGTACCCATGCTCTCACAGCCAGCAGGAGGCCCATAGGTGTCATGCATCCAGTCAGAACATGCACGACCAACAACACTCTGAGTGCCATCAGAATCACAAGCAACAGCATCAAGACCTGCATTGTCGCCATTGCTGTTGTTTGCTTCCAAGATTTGACCAAGAGCCTGACGAATCCTTGCAAAACTATTGAAATCCATGATGTTCAAAGGCGCAGTCACGTTTTTCTCTCCTTCATGAATCTGTTTTTAACAACTGTAATCTTCACGCATCATACCAGATTGAGACAGACCCATACACCTCAAATCAAGTTGAGTGAGTCACACTTGCACAGGTATCACACATCACAATGAAGATGTTCAACAAGTACCAGTTGTGTGACATCTTGTGTGTTGTTGTTGCATGTAACTGGTAAAAGAGTAAAATCCCTGTCCCTACGTGATTACTATAGAGTCTTCTGCTCCCTCGTATCCAACCCCGTCATTTGCTCGATGGGGATGAGATGTGAACCTTGATGTCGCGTAGACGAGCAAAGCAGGAAATCTTAGCTATCATAATGATAACACAGGTGAACCATTATTAAGATCAGGAGTATAGTTTCACGTATTTTGTTTCGTAATCCTCCAACGTGGGCCACCGCTCTGATACCGAAGTGAAGGCCAGGAACTTTTTGACTGGATACTGCTTCCTGCTCTGCTGGTTTTCTCGGCGTCGAGCCCAGAGGTGCAACAGGTACAGGAAGTAGCCTTCCCGCTGTAAGCCGGGGTCGTTACCACACACCATCGCCACACACCACACGATAACAATAACCTCAACATCCCACAGGTTAAATCGAGTGAACCATTCTTCTAGGCGGTCACTGCGAGCGAATGTGTGAAGGTATTCCCAGTTCGGGACGCTGGCGTTAACTGCTGCAACAATACGCTGCGGTACCGTTTGCCGTGAGCGCTGATCCGCCCTGTAAGTAATATACCCATCTTGGATAGATTGCTCTACTTCTGTGTTTTCGTGACTAATGGATGTTGCCCCATTGTTGAAGATGTCTTCTCCTGTGGCGAGCGCCCTAGTAAGAAGAAAGCAGAGTTGTGCGGATCGCTTTTCTGCCGCTGTGGCTGTGGTCACAGTCTGGTGTGAGAGATGAAGGATGAACGGGAGAGCGTCAATAATGCTAAGAACAGCCCTAGTTTTCTGATCCTGGTGGATGACATCAAAGGATAGTGCTTGCTGTACACTCTGTAAACATGTTGCCATGAGCCTTGGCGACGCTATGGTTTGACAGTATTTCCGTGCAAAACTGAGGTTGCTTTTCACTGACCGTGTTTTAAGTGTTTTTGTATCGATCTCATGGGTAATTTCATCGAATATATTTTCCCAGGTGTCCATTACGGTATTCTCCTTCTCGGGTGCCACATGATGACCAGAGTTCGACAACATTAAATATGCTACCACAACCACTCGTGCCGCGCAAATCGGGACAGCGAGCCTCGACTTCACCCTTGTCATTGACACAGCAGGAAAACTTGGCTATCATGGTGAGGCATAGAAGAAGGATCTGCCAACCTGAGGTGAGATACTATGACTATAGGATTTGTCAAAAAGGATCACGAGAGTGCATCCATTCTGAACGGTAGAAGTAGACAACCCAACCCAGACTGACTAACATATAAGCAAATACTAAACCTAAAGGACAAGAATGTTTTTCAATAGAGTTGAACCAGTAGATGAAGAAGTATCCTCTGCTGCTGAGCCCAAGCCGATTGACGTTCACCAGTTTATTGACAATGGGCGTCGGCAGGCGGAAGAGTCTGCATTAAGAATTGCAAACATGATCGCTGAAGAGTTTTACGGAGTGGTTGAGCCAATCAACACTCCAGTAGACGATCTAGGCAGCAGCAAATTTATACTTGCTCCCAGGTGCTATCGCGTGAGTACTGGTGAAATGAGGTTTTATGTACAAACTTACTTATTTGAAACAAGTGATCATGACTATAACGGAATAAAATACGACAATATATCTGATTACCAAAAATCTGTTTACAGGACAGACAAAATCAGGCTTAAGATTGCAATTGCAGCCACAACCAGAGTATTCGATCCAGTAACAGAAACCTTTTCATGGAAGAAAACCCATTCACGAGATTGGGGTTTTAAAGTTGCAGATCCTGATAGTTTTTATGGGGTGTTCACCGAGGAGGATGCGTATAGAATTCGTGATTGGTATTCAGCGTGGTGGTGACATTCTTCTTTCAATATTCCGAAATATAAATATAGACAGCCAAAGAAGATGATGTGACTACCTGCCAGAGCAATTATGACAGGGCGCTATCTATGAGAGCGAAAAGACGCTACTGACGACAACTCAGAGATTGTTCTAAGCGTCCTTCTCTGTTCCTCTGGATACATCTTGTAAGAGAATGACAGGTAAGCGAACTCGCTACTTATGAGACCACTACTGAACACACCAAAAACTGGATAGAGACACATTGCTCTTAATACAGATTCAAGATTGTGAATGTCGGGATTTGTTGACAGGAAGAAGAATAAATCATTGTCACCAACATGCGCGTCCTCCCTGTCCTTGACTACAACCACGTATAACTCGCTCTTTTTAATGTTGTTGATGGCATAAAAAATTTCATAGTCATATTTCAGTATTAGATTAAAATGGGCAACTCCCAAACCGTTTTGTATTTCCTCAATACGAGTGTAGTTACAACTATTAACTAGAGAACCGAAAAGCGTGAACGAGTTGCCATTAGTGATACATGTTATACCAGCAGTTGAGTCAGTTTTTGTAATGAACTCACTTGATTCCAAAATACCTGCTCCTATTTCAAAGAAGTGACTACAGATACTCAATCAACTCGGTATTATACACCCTCTAGTAACACGTATCAACTTGTCACTGTCACCTTCTACATTGTTCTCGCGCTCACAAAACGAAGAATCTGATCAAAGATGAGAGAGCATGACACCCATCAAAATAGTTGCTTGGAGGTACTGAAAAATATACGAAAAAGTCGTTAGTTTATCTTTGTAGCAGATATATAACACTCAGATAGAAGGATGTCAGCACCATGATGTAAAGGGCAGAGAAATCGCATGTCAGAGCACGTTTCAAACAGTACACTACTCACTGTATCTCCTGCATCTGCTGACAGCAGCATCTCTCAGTCAGACACGTCTTCTTTGTCAAGACGCAAAGGTGCTCATGCAATGGTCTCTCCACCAGCAGACATCCTTCAGGGAGACGGAGATCTCAGAACATCTGACCTACCATCACCCTCAGAACCAAGCGAGGAGCAGATCGAAGCAGCTGTCAACCTTGCTCTCAGCGACGCCAACAGGACCATTGATGCGCCTGGAGTCATGGTGGCGACAACTGACGGTATCGACCCACAGGACAGGTACTCAGTATCCTTAAAAACCGCAGAAACGGGTATCAGAGAGGCCGTCAGACAGATCCAGCAGATTGCTCTTGGACCAACAGACGTCCGCAAGGTCTACGTCACCGGCAGAGAGAAGGACGGAAGCAACAGAGCACTGGAGATTGTCGCCTTCAACAGCATTGTCTCACTGATGACACGTATCGAGCAGGACGGAGTTGTCAGCGTCATGGTATACGTCAGCACCAGACACAACTACGGGCCGGGAGACTACCACTTCAGTGAATCCAAGTGGCATGGAACATACGCTCTGAACAAGCAGGGATTTGTTCAAGGAGAACAGGCTGCAAAAGAAGTTGCAGGGCTGCTTGTTTACTAGATAAATGACAACAAGAATAGGGCGGATCATAAAACACCAGTTCCGCCCTATTCTATTCTCCACTCTCACTAATCTGTTTATTCACACTGAATCAGATTCGGCAATCTCCAACAGACGAGCAGCCAGACGTGAGTTGTTGTCAAATTCCAGAAAAGTCGTCGTTGTCACAAGATGACCACCCTTCTTCAGGTACGCCTTGGATGTGCTGACAACAATCTCCTCGCCATCACCAAGCAAACCATTACCACCATTCTCCTCACTCAGCAGAGACATGGCAATGACACTGAGGATGTTAAAGATGGTCGTCTTGTCCTGAATCTCCCGTCCACCCACACGAAGATAGAACTTGTCAGAGGTGACCTTCTGCTGCATTCCTGACTGAATGTCCGCAAGAATGTTATCAAGATGGTAACGAGATCCCCTCATAGAGATAAGAACACTGCGACCAGAACTCACTTGTCATCGTCCTCTCGCCACTCAAACCAGATGCACAGATCATCAGTTGGGTTACCCTCATCATCGAACAGGTTAGCGATCCTAAAAGAGTCAGGAGTGTCCTCACGCTGTACCTCAGCACTCTCCAGAATCCTGCGCAGAGTATCAGTACCACCAGCAAAAACATATGGTGCCTCTGACCACATGTAAGTCATGTACGAAATTGACTGGATCAGATAGGTGCGCGATCCCAGCGGCACGCAGATCTTCATGGTTATCTCCTTTATGAGTGGTGAATAAGTGACAGGTGCCTTTACCTTGGGCCTGTCTCTGTTGGCACCAGCATACACTACACAAACAGAGTTCAGAAGCAGATCTACATGTGAGATGAGAGACAAAACAGAAAAACTATCCTACAATGTAGTAAGCATTCTTAGTGAAGATGTCCTCATGACTCTTGATCTGATCGGGGTTGTTAATCAGATTTTCTGCCTTCATGGCGATCTTGATTAACTTTGCGTTGTCATCAACACGATTGAAGTCAATCACTTCAAAATGAAGACCCTTCTGCTGACTCTCGCTGAACTCATACTCACGCTCAAGTACGTCCATAATGTTCTCAGGATCAGGGACATCAAGTCGAAGAGTAAAAGCAGCCCGCTCCAACATACTTCCATCTGGATCTCTGTAAAGAAGGCCAGAACCTGGCTTACTCAGAAGGATCTTCATGTACTCATTGTAAATCCTGTCAACATAAAGAAACTCGTGCTTATTGTCCTCTGTGATAAGATAGGTAAACCGACGTGCACAACCACCTCCATTATCTCTGATGATGAAATCAGCAAGACCAACACCAGTACTCATGATTGTCCTTCCAGTAAAAATTTGCTATCCTGTGTTAGCATGTTAGCACAAGAAAAATCAATAATGAAGAAGTGTGGCGTGTTAAATAGGACACAGATTTCCTTAATCTATCGTGTACCAGAGATCCACAAGCAGATCATCCTCTGTATCCAGTTCCTCAGGATCGTTCATGGCTTCCTCAATCAACTCGGCCATCTTTAGGATCTTACTAGTGTCACGAACATACTTAAAACTATCAACATAGTCATGAAGGCCATCATGATTCATTGACTGGTACTCCTGCTCCATAATAAGCAGTCTGTCCTCAGCATCAGGTAGATCCAGTCGAACATTGTAGATGCACTTTGAGTCATCATCTTGTTCGTAGGGCCAAGGACCCTGAGCACACAGATTCTTCATAAGGTTGCGATAGCGATCAAAGACATCCTTTACATAAAGAAGGTCGTCCTTGTTGTCCTCGGTGACGAGATACGACTCACGAAAAACGTCCCAGCGCCTGTCATCCATCTGGATAAAGATGAAGTCAGCAATACCAATACCTGCACTCATAAGATTCTCTCCTCTATCATATTTGGTATGGTTGATCCATTATAGCACAAAGCACCTAGAGAGTTCAAGCGCTGAATCTCAACTCTCTAGGCACTTTGTGCAGATGGACAATACCTATTTTTTCTTCTTGGGGATCTTGTGCTTTCTGATCACACCCTTAGCAGTGAGCATGAACTGCTGCCCACATTCAGGACAGTCAACGTACCTGTCGGTCACTTTCATGCCTCTCTTGTACAACTCGTACTCGTTAAGAGTGCTCTCATCATACTTGCTGCTTCCTGATCCCGGACAGATACCGCTGGCAGCCATTGCCTCTGGTGACTGACCAATCTTCCCATTCGTCCAGTCTGTTGGTGCTGACGGAAAGCAGGTGGTACACATGGCTGGCCCCAACTTGGCAACAGCATCAGACTCCTTCAAGCCACTGAGTTCAGGCTGCCAGTAGAAGTTCGTCCTCTTCCCCATCTTGTTACAGGTGGAGCAGTTCATAGACGAGTGAATATGCCCGTTAGGACCCTTAGTGGTGAAGAATCTTGACCACCCAGTGTAACTACGCTCAAGTTTCCGGTACTGCTCATAAGCCTCGTCAACTTTCAACCTAGTACGTTCAAGATCATTGGCAATTACCTCAGGATCCACCCACCGCTTACTAACTTTAGGATTCTTGGCAATCTCTCTGAGCAACTTCACCATCTGATGAGTAGGCATACTGTCCCATGACTGAAGAACATCACTGCGAATGAGTTTCTGGTTGCTCATGGCGACTTTTCTTGCGTCAAACCGGTACCGATCCTCCTGCTCAAGAGCCTTGTTCGCAGCAGCAAAAAAGTCTGAAGACTCCTGGTCATGCTGCTGCTGACCCTCAACAGTTGTCAAGTCATACTTAGGAGTATTTCTCTGAGAGGATGTGGCGGTTCCACTCATGCCTCCGTCACTGACACCAGCCTGTGCCGCAATGATGGCCTCACACTCCTGCTGTGTACGCCCATGAGGAACAGGTGTGCCATCACTGTTCTTCAGACCACAGACATCTGGCCCCTTGCACGGCATCATACACTTCTTCTCTGGACTCCAGTGCTGCCACTTTTGTTGACTACTCATAACCCGCCTCCTGAGATAATGGATGGTTCTTTGTGGATTAAGAACCTGGTTCAGTAGTGTACTCTAAAACTGGTATCTATCTCAAGCATACCAGAGTCAACGAATGAGTGGTGGCAATCATCTAAGAGCGAGGAGTTCTAACATGATCTAATTTCCTCTGCCTACTCTGAGAGCACCTTGCACACATACGAGCGAGGTGACAAGAGAAGGCTGTCGTAGTAACGCATCTTGTTCTCCTCACGAACCAGCGCTACCACGAAGCATCTGTTCGAGTCCAGCCACAGTGCGTTCACATCCCACACCTGCCCATCACCAGAAACAACCCGGTCGCCTTGTGTAAGATCCTGAACGAGCGTCATTGCTGCCTTCATGATTTCTCCAACCTTTCTGAAGATTTTCTGTCAATATCCTGATAGAGTATCATAAAGGTCTGACATCTGATTGTCCACTTCTCAACTAGTGACATGAGTGACGTAAAAAACAAGAGAAAATAAAACTGAAGCAGAATTGAGTAGACAAAAATCAATAGTGTGGATGGTTTCTGTCAGTCACTACGACTAAAAACCATCCACACTATTGCTTACATAGAACAGAGAAGAATGGTGTCAAACTACTCTGCTGTGTCACTGAGATCCTGAGTCACCACACTGAAGACATGTCCTCTTTATGATTGCCAGTCTTGTTGACAGATTTGTCTACTGGCGCTGAATCGTTTCGGCTCTCCTCCTCGCCAATAAACTTGTTCCACACGTTCTCAGGAAAGCATTTCTTGGCAGAAAGGATACCTTCAAACGTAAGAACCTGCTTGTCAGTCATCATAAAAATGGACTCAAGAATATTGTAACAAGCACCATTACCAATCATCCTTTTGACCTGACTTACATTAGTGTCATCAACTTGAACAGCCCAAATACCCTTAGGAGCATTCCTGTAGAAAACCTCTCCCCTGCGCGACAAAGAGACGCCAATGAACATCTTGTCCCCAGGCTTCCTTTCGTCAGACTTCAGGATAACATTCTTCATCTTGTCAATCGTGTTTGTGTATACAGGAACTCCACACTCATAGTTAATTGCTACACCATCACTCCACCCAAAAACACCACAGTGCCCCACTACAAACTTTTTAACATACTTCTTGACGTCGTACTTTTTCGGAATAATGAAGTTGAGAGCATTAACACCACACATGTTCTCATCATACATGTCAGGGTAGTTGTCAGGATCATCAACAACAACGAATTTCTTAGAAGGAAAAGGATAATCGTAGTTGCTAGTAGGATTACCTCGTTTAAGGTATTTCTTCAGCCACTTGTTGTATTCATCAACGCTGGCATGGTGCGCTCCAACATGAATACCCTTGTCACTAACACCATCATCCACCTTCCTGACGCGAACCATTATCTCTATTTTAAGAGGATCGAAATCTTTGCGCTCCCAACCAACAAAAGAAAAATCAGTACTTGCCGTAGCAAGGCAATAACCCTCACTATCAAGTGCACGCAGAGAAGATTTTTGCCAGAAAGTATCACTTTTGACGAACTCAAATCCAGTAATACCCCTTAGTCCCCTTTCACGAACACGAGACCTCATTCGGTCCTCAAGAATACTGCAGGCTTCGTCAAAGGAGTAGAGATCATTATTATTGTTATCACTATTTACACAACTTGCCATCCCTAGCATTGCTTTCTCTTCTTCCTCAAGAGAGTCATACTCGTACCTATATTTCATACTCTCTCGTCTGTTTTTGTCATTGTAGTCATCACTTCTACGGCAATCATGGTTATCTTCTGATGAAATACCACCCTGAGCATTCTCATTCTTAATCACAGCCTCCAAAATATAAAGACCAACCCATAAAACAACTAAGACAACTACGACCCAGAAAGTCATACCATCAAAATTCATGTATAAAAATCCTCCTTGCGCCTAGATTTGATGTCACTGCGTCTGATGCAGCAAACTCTCACTTGCCATTTTAGTATACGCTGCACGCGAGTCAAGCAAAAAACTTAGTGAGATGTGCTACACTACAATGGTATGAATTCTGCCATCAAGACAAGAATTCACCAGTTAATCGGCTCCATGTCTCTGACCGAGTTGAATCCCCTTGGATGCTCAGGATAAATAAAAGGACTCTGAGGCTGAACTGATTTCTTGCTGTTGTATGCACTCATGTCTGGAATGCTCGCCCAATCATCAAGAGTGGAATCAAGCAGTATCTTGTTGTCAGAGTTTCTATTGCTCCCAGTTGATTGAGCAGACGCTTTGACAATCTCAGCAAAGTCCTTACCACTTAATGGGCTGGACAACTCCCTACTATTGATGGCAAGCGACCTGATAGAATCAAGAACCTTGTAGCCATAGATGCTTTTGTCATTGCAGAAGGCATTGAGTTTCCGGCACTCAAAAGGATCCCAGTACGCTGACACAGAATCCATGTTGTCAACTCTGAACTCACGACTGATCTCAACTACACGTGGAAGTAGGTATAGTCGCCCTGTCTCCGGCCTGATTCCTTTACGAAAAAGACTCTCCAGCGACTCATAACTACTATATGACACCACAACCATCTCATAAAGAGAAGATTCCCGGCGCTCATAAATGGAAGTCTTCTCATACTTGCTGTTACAAAGACGAAGAACAAGATGAGACGGATGGTTCTTGAAAGAAATCTCCTTGACTGTACATCCGACTGCTGCACAAGCCAGCAAGATCATCATCTTAGTAAGCATGATGCTCCAGCGTTCTGTCGCATCAACACTGCTCTCAGGCTTGTACACCTGAACACGAAGATGAGTGACAACAGACAAGTCATACTCACCATTGTTCACAACAACCCTGTTGAAGTCAGCATCGCCAAGATAACCAATAACTGGCTTGCAATCGAACACCTTCAGCCATCTGGCAATAGTAGGCGTGACGTCAAGTTTCTCCTTGCCAGTACGTTGAGTGATTCTGCTCAGTGGCATCCAGTCAGGAAGAATCTGATACATGTCAGCAAACTTCTCAACCTGACTCATCAAAGGATCATCATTACTCATACTTACGCCTACGTCTCACTTCTCACATCATCCCAGAATCAGGTCGGCAGCACTCTTACCCTCACACTCGCATACACCGCCCTCATGCTCAAAGAACTTGTGAATCTTGTCAGAGAACTCGTACCTGTCAAGGCTTCTCTTCTCAGTGGAGAACTGCTCGCGTCGTCCAGAAGCAGCCAAATCAATGGTCCATGAAATTCTGGCCTCATTGCTATCCCATCGAGATGTAAACTTCGTCCTGATGTCAACAATCATTGTAGGGAATCCATAACTTGAAGGGAAAGCAGGACACCACAGTCCCTTAACAGACTTAACATAAAAGTTATTCTCTGTAACATCATTCATTTCAGTTGCAGTGAATTTAGAAACCTTCTCAATAACTTTCAAGAAATCTGAATCATATTTGGCAGATTTAATTTCATGGCTAACCCTATCAAGGATTCTAGCAAATCTTCCAGATACTACATTTGCACAATCCTTTAACAGAAATCGCGCACACTCGTTGTTGACAACTAAGAATAGATAGGTGTCATTCGGACCAGGAATACTGCTATCCATATATGCAGCAATACCTGTATCTTCTGTGGTGTTTTTGTCAATCACGGCATCCAGTCCTCTTCATCAAAACTTTCAGACTCAAGAAGGTCAACAATTGTCCTGCTGTTCATCAAATTAGATAGAGCATGTGCTGTGAACGAAGTTGTGAACATCTCAGGAGCATAGATGTTCATTATGTTCATCACCTCACGAGCACGCCGAGCAATCTCCTGACTTACCTTCATTCTGGCGAGGCAGTAGTGCTCATAGTTCACTGAACGAACCTGCTCAAACGGCGTCCAGTCAACCCAACCATGATCACCCATGAACGAGTTCTTCTCAGCCCTGTACGACGCCTTGCTCCAGTCATCGCCAGAGTACACGCTCCAAAAGGCCCTCAGAACAACCTCTCCGTTGTCAACAGCCAGGAAAGGTCCACTAGCACTGGTATTGGCGTCAATGCTGTTGAGTTCGTTCGCAGCCATCATGGGGATCTCTCTGACAGCATTAGGATCACTGTAGATGTTCTCAATCATGTCAGCAAGAGAGTTGACAGCACCCTCAAACTCCACTACAGCCTTGGCCTGCATCTGCTTCATGTCCTCATCAGGGAACACGAAGTGAGCGACATCTCGATGAGCAAGAACAGTCCTCAGTAGAGCATCAGATTCCATGTTCTTCTGCTTGGCGAAATCCCAGAAACTCCGATAGGACGGAACATAAGGACTATTCCCCAAGACATGATTAAAATTGATTGTGCGCTCAGATGCCAGGTCGTCAACACTGCTGAACAACTCATCAAACGTGACAACCTTGGACACCATCGTGCTAATATTCATCAACCGAACCCAAGGCTGGAGATGAACATACTTGCTGGCACCAGTGAACTCTATGGCGCTGATTCTATTCTTCTCTGCACTCATTTCCTTTTTACCTCTTTTTCTTATGTCTTTAATGTACTACGTAATAGACTGAACGAGCAGAACAGATGCAACTATGCAGCCTGTATGTATTCAAGTAGTTGCTCACTCATTCTGGCAGTTGATAGTTGATTGTGTACTTCTTGCCGTTGGAGTCAATAACCACGGTTCCATTGACAAACCCGTTATAGTCATCCTCACCGAAATCAGCAACAGTAAAGCCGTTATCGTTCAGGCAGTGCTCCATCATCAGGCAGGCATAACCAACATCCATCACCTTAGAGACACCAAACCCCGCACGATAAACCCTATCCAGGAAATCCTCAACGCTGTCGAAGTCATCAAGGAAGATGCGGCTGCTACCCTGCGAGTTGTGGTCAGAAGCCAGAGAGACAAGAGAAACCATAGCATCAGCGATACTGACAACATCATCAGATCCAAGCGGCTTACTACCGAACTTCCAGCCAGCATCACTCCACTCCGACTCATCCTCCCAGCGAACCAGCCATAGGTCATCATCCTTGTTACTGGAGTCACCAAGTACAAAGATGTTCTGGTCCTGATGAATGAAACGCAGAGCACGAGTAAGTGCCTGATCCACAAAAGGAGACAGCAGACCCAACATTGATGTCTTGACCGAGATATGGTTCTCCTCAATCTCATTCAGAGCATGGGTAAAATCACGCGGGCTCTCGACCTTCTTCAGCGCCTTCACCTGCTTTGAAAGTTTATTGACATCGAATTGCATGGTTCTGCTCCCTCTTATTCTTACTTAACGTGGCATTATAGCCATCTGTCTATTTTTTGACAGCACTCTCTCAGTACTCAAGACCGAACATAGACTTCCGGTCATCCTTGCGGTACAGGCAAGGACGGTAAAAACCGAACTTGTACTCAGTGCCGTTCTCATCCTCAGCAGTAATCACTCCAAAAGAGTGCCGCTCAAACGAGGTGTCCCCAAAACTCTTGACCTCGAAATCATACTTCTTCAGGTAGTCAACCAGAAGGTCTCCCGCCTCCTTGGCGCCAACAAGCCCAGAGACATTAACCATATTCTCGTAAGCCTCATCAAAGAAGTCCTCAAGATTGGCATAATCAAAAATATAAGGCATCCAGCCTTCCTTAGTAAGACGATTCAGACTAATGCGAACCTTGTCCAGTTCGTCAACATCGAAGTCATAATCCTCTTCAAGGTAAGCACCATCACCATACCCATCAAGGCACCAGCCAGCCTCAGTGTCAAAATAGACCAGGCGGTACCTCTGACTACCAACCTCACTCTCAACAATGAAAGCAGAATCATCAGAGGCAATCTCTCGATACTTCTCAGTGTATTCCTTGTTGACAAGAGGAGACTCAGAAAGCACCACGCGAGAAATTACAGACACAGGAAGAGAGTCAGCAGAAGCAAGAGTATCACAAAACTCATCAACATCCTTTGACTTCTTGATCATCTTGGAAAAATCCGACTTGCTCATCTTGTTGTCACTCATTGGAGTACTCCTTCTTCATGGCTGCTTGTTGCGTCAAGCCCTGTGCTCAACACCTCTGACAAGAGTATAGGATATATACAGGAACCATGTCCACCTACATATACGTGAAACACGTCTCAAAAGCAGGAAGCAGATGAGACGTGTTTCATTATATAGGTTCCGATCAGTTAGATCTAAGAAAGATGAGTCCCCGTATGTAGTAGAACTTCATCTACTCAGATCTGTCATCACTACCTACTCACCAAACTGGTAAAGATTGCCCTTGGTATCAGCGACAACCATCTTTCCTAGATGACTACTAGTGGTGTCACCAAAGTCACTGATAGTCATTCCATTAAAAAGAAGGCAGTTCTGGATTAGAGCACACACTTCATCAGCAGACATGTACTCAGCAACAGGAAGGGCATAGGAGTAGACCTCCTTCAGGAAGTTGTCAACACTACTATACTTACCAGACGAGAAGTTAAGAACTGAGTTACCAGGATCCGCAAGGCAGGTGTACATCACATAGGCATCAGCCAAACCATCAAGATCGATGGTCTTTCCGCTGTACCAGCCCTCATCAGCGAACTCAGAAGACTGCTCGAAGTATACCTCCTGAGCAAGGTAATCGTGCTCAGGATCAACACCCTTGACAAGAAGGACAGTTGGATCCTGCATGACAACACGAGCCAGCACAGAAGTCTTGTGGTCAACAATCGGAGCCGCAGCGCCAATAGCAACGGCATCAGCACCCATACTGGACAGAGAGTTCAGTACCTTAATAAGATCCTCAGAGGTCTTAACACCCTGAATCTTCTTCATAGCGTCACACATCCGATTAAGATGGTTCGACATTGTACTCCTCCTTGTGTCCTGTATCTCTGTTGTGGTTGCTGTTCTTTACTATTTGCTACAACTACCGATCCGCTCTGCTCGGAACTAGGAACAGAGTATCACTACAAGAAATCACAGGACAAGACAAGAACGAGTGACATACCTCACTTATGTGTGATCTGCTCTGCTCGGAACTACCTCTTAGAGAGTTGTTTCATCGTCGCTGAAAGCACTCAGCAGGTAGGCATCCAGAAGATCCTCATCCAAAACACCTCGACCTCTTGTCATGGCTGACTTCCTGACCCCACTCCACAGGTCATCACCACCAATCACCTGCTGAGACATCCTCAACTCCTTCAGATACCTGTCAATCTCATCACGAAGCAGGTAGTGAGAGATCCTGCTCCCGCCAGCAACCCACAAAGAGTCATAACTAGATGGGTAGTTTCTCCTGACAACATCTCTAGCAGACCTCTCGTTACTAAGGAACCCAGCAATAAGAGACACAGCACCCATGTCAGTGATGATGCTCTCGCCATCCACCTTGACATCCAGAAGAGCACACAGACGATAAGCATTCCCGTTCCTATTTAGCGTTGGCTGCAACCACACACCCTCAGCACTCAAAGGAACCAGACACACATCCTGAACTTCCTTGTCTCTCTGAGTTCTGTCGTCATCCCCCTCAAGAACATCATCCTCGTCTGAAACCTCATAACGCAGAAATGACGTATCACTAACAGCGTCCAGGACCTCTCTGGCAACAGAAAGCCGTTCAGCACTACCACTATCAATCTGCCCAGCACGCTCCAGCCACCAGAAAGGAGAGTCAATACCCGGCTCAGAATCACCCCTCCATATAGGCAACTCATCACCAGGCAACTGAGACAGACTAGCAAGACTCCTGGAGAAGTCAGGAACCACCACACTCACCATATAGAGAGAAGCCCTGAGCAGACCAGTGCTCTCATCCACATAGATAAAACCCTCGACCTCCTGCTCCACAGGCGAACCACAGAACAGCATGAGCAACTGACAGACACTCTCCAGATCTTCCTTATGAAACACCTCATGCTTGCTTAGAAGGAACTCCCTCAGTGTCACAGCAGAAACAGAGTCACCAACCCTGAAGAACACAGACCTTGTTCTCAACTCAAACGACAAGGACTGAGAAACCACCTCACAAGCAAAGGCGCCTAAACCATCAGCCATATAACCCAGAGGCTTGTCAACACCTAAGGATCTCAGAGCATCAGAGACAGCATCCATGACCTGCTCAGCACTAATGGAATCCATTTTAATCACTTCTCTACTCAAAACCATACCTGTCATCCTCGTATTGTAGCACACCTCGACATACACAGTCAAGAAAAATCATGTTATAATAGAATAAGAACACTTGACAGACACATAGAGGTAAAGATGGACAAGATAGAACCTATGATTATCGCTGAAGACAGATCAATCCAGGACTTTATGATTGAGCATGTAATAGAAGATGAAGGTTACTGCATTCCAGTCAGTAACGCATACAATGTTTACACAAGATGGGCTAGAAGATACAATCGTAGAAGGGTCTCTAGAGCAGAATTCTCGAATTTGGTTATACAATATATCAATATAAAAAGGACCTCTGGAAGAAAAAGCAGTAGTGTTTCTGTACTAGGTACATTTCGTATTGACAGACGAACTATGATGTTTCAGGGAATTAGATTTAAAGAGCAAGACAAAACGATTAAACTCACTCAGGATCCCAATAGCAGTAAAAAATCAGACCTAATATCTAATAAAGATATGTCAAAATTTCTAGAGAACGATGTCTTAGCTATTAACACTTTAATATTCTCTTTTGATAATGCCTGGGAAAATCTAGACGAATTGTGTTCTGAATACAAAATACCTGAAGATTCAAGATACGATGGAGAGAAGATAAATACACATTACATTCTTGAAATTTTGTATACAAAAAACTTAACACTAGCAGATGTTGTGACTTATATTTGTAACCCAAAAATAAAAAACATAATGAAAAAATTAAACAATTAAATACTTATGTCATTATGACACTGCCTGACATCATCATCGCAATAAACACCGACAGAGAACATGTCAGCAGAAAGCAGGATTGAGTGAAAGAAGTTGACGCAGGAGCGCGTATACTCTTAACTTGATACGCGCTCATGCGTTGATTAACTACTCTACCTGTCTTATTCGGTCAGGAGACCTTCTTGGCGAACACATCAGCGTTGACCAAAATGCATCCATCGTAGGCACTAATCGAGAAGTCGCCATTTTGCTGCATGGCGGATGTCGTCATACCAAGCCCAGCGAAAGCACTGGTGACATCTTGCCATATACTCAGATAGAACTCATTTGTGGTGCTCACAAAATTAATGTAGTCACTATTGTGATCCATAATACTGATGAGAACCCAGTTGGGAGTGTTCTTTTTACCTATGGCCCTGACAGATACACGAACCTTCTTGGTGCTGTCAATCTTGCTTATAATACCCTTGAAGCCAAAAATGCTGTCAATCATAGGAGTACCTGTTTCACTGTTACTCAGGCAGGAGTAGAGATAGCGAGTCATCCGATCCTCAGCCACAGTACCACGAACAGCATTACGAATATTCTTGCCGTTCTTGGCGTCTCGTTCGATAACAGCACCAGCATATGTAGATGAAGAGGATCCAGGAACTTCAGTAATCAAGCGCATTGAGATCTTGTTGTTAGGAGTCACGGTAAGATAAAACTTACCGCCATTAACAGAGCACTCAAGAACAGTATTGCCATCATAGTCCCTTTTCTTGATGGTGATGACATCGGCATTGGTTTCAGCAAGAATCGCCTTAACCGCCTTGCGAACCACCTCGTTCTCAATGGTCTTCACATTGTCGCTCAGTCGATGGAAAATCATGTTGCCAGTCATCTGCCTGTCCTCTTGGTCTTGTCAGTCGCCCTGTTCGGCTCTGACCTCATGCAAGCAACGATAGCACACCACGAAACAGAACGAAACAACCAAAATAAGTGAACCGTCTCACACCTGTTGTGGACTCTCTGTTACCTGTTTGTTTTTTCTGTGTTCCAAGTCACATGTTCTATGAGTACTCAAAGCCATCCGCTCGTGCTATGATGAAAACAGACGAGCGAAAGAATCTCGCTCTGTCATGAGCACAGATGTACCAAAAGGAGAGGACAGACACATGAGTATCGTCAGCGAGACCACATTGACCGAACTTGTAGACCAGATTTCAGAAGAGTATGGTTACCGATCTGGCAGACTTAATCTCGTCTCAGCAACCAGCACTACTCTCAAGATGAACTTGATGCTGAAGAAGGTGAAGAGTCTCGCCATGGACGCAGGAGTTGAGAACACGTCTGTCATCAGTGCTGACTATATGGTTCCTGCTGGGCACACAACACTGAAGAGTTATAGGTCTTTCAGGTCAGAGTCAGATCTGAGGGTGATTCTCAGCATTCTTACTGACCGAGCAGCGGCTTTGTGGGCCTACCCGGATGGAAGCAACTGGATCATCAGCATTGACGCCAACACCTTCGACTATGTTCAGGTTGCACGCCAGATTGCACCAGACGCTCCTGTGTTTGAAGGAGGGCAGTTCCTCAACCTCTCGTTCAAGGTGAGTCATAAGCAGGCAGTGAAGATCCTGAAGGCATTCGCAGCACTCTGACACAAAAAGTCAGCCATCATCACAATACACAGAAAAAACAAGTGAATCCAGATGAATGCACTATTATATGAGCACATCTGGATTCACTTGTTCATCATGTTGTTCTTCTATGAATCAACTATTCCTTAGAGGACCAGAATCCGTGCGTCCGAACAGAGTACTCATAGTGGTCAATAATAACGTTCATGATGTCCTCAATCCTCTTGTGCTGAATCATACCCGAGTTCACCAACTCAACGTCAACACTGTCATCGTCTGAGTCAATCCCAATCACCAGTTCAATCTCGCCGATACTGTCAGACCATGAATCACCGTTTCTGACAGCCTGGCTTCTGTCAGTAACACTCAAGGTACTGTCCTTAACTATCAGATCAAGAAACACCCCAGTCTTGTTTCGAGCAACCACAGGTCTTACCCGTGTGACCACCTTTGACATCAGGTGTAACACGTCCAGAACCTCCTCCTGGTTACCACTGAGACGATACTGATTCTGCTCAGTGTAAGATCCCTCTGGACCATTAATGTCACCAGACGCAATAGTTACATATGCCTTCATTTTAAATCCTCACTCTCATCGTCAAATTTATGCGTAGAGTTTTTTCTTAAATCTTGTTGGCGGTGCTTTATCTGGAGATTATACGCCGCTCGGAAATAGTGTTGATAATTCCGTCAATATAGTCAGAGTGTATTTCTTCAGGTGCTATCAGTTCAGCGTCAACTCTCTTGTCCTCAAGGTTAATGTAGATAACAACCTCAATCTCATCCCTGCTGTCACCTGCAGTGTTATTTAGAAATGTGTTGTCATGAACAGAGCACTTCTTGATAGTGACTTCTACTGACTTCTACTTGTCCTCATGTTTACACCAACCAAGGAATGATTCAGTATTACTGCGAGCAAGAATCGCAGGAGAGCGTATGACTATTCCTTGAGATAAACCACATCTACTGTATTTGCAGTAGATAGGTTATCCTTCGGATTCGTCGTGCCGCTGATTGTCTGAAACCAAGTATCATGGTCCACCACAGAAACGCTAGTGTCTGCGGGGCACATCCTCACACTCACCTCCTTTGCGCGAGTAAGAGTGTGAGTTTTCTTTTGGTTCTGTGGCGCTTTAGGTGTTGGCCTGTTCTTCGTACCGGGGTGTTTCAGTGGCTTTATGTGGCACTTGGAGCGACGAACACGCTTGATCTTCGTGGCGTGCTTCTTCCTGGTCTCACACGCTTTCTTGACGTTCGCTCTCTGAGCGATGTTCGCGGCGGCGTTCAGGTCTCTATGGTGAGTGATACCACAAGTGGTACAGCGTGGTTGAGAATAGTCGCTCATGTCCAGATCAGACTGACACACATGACAACGCTGAGACGTGTAGGCGGCGTTCACCTTCATCACTCTACCACCATCAGCCTCAACCATGTCACGGGTGCGCCTGTAGACCTCACCACGGAACCAGCGCCCATGCTTCATGGTGTTCTTGATATGAGACAGATCCTCAAACGACACGATAGCGTTGTCATATTTAAAGGAAGCATCAGCGAGTTCCTGAGCAATGAGGATACTTAGTTCGCGTCTTCTGTTGGACAGGTGCTCTCTGTGAGAGACTGCCTCTTCTGAACGGTTCTTCTTCTGCAGAGAGGCGACTTGCGTTTTTGTTCTCTTAATCTTGTTGTTTAGAGACCTGGCGCGCTGACCTAGAAGGGAACGCTCAACAACTTCCTTCTTCTCAGTGTCCCAGACCACGTAAGCAGCAGGGTTTGTCACTCCGAGATCTACACCAACGACATAACGTTCAGAGAACTCTGGTCTTCCAGGATCAGTCTTACCACAGAAACCAAACATCACTCGATCACTTTTGTTGATCCATATGTCTGGTACGCCTGGTTCGCAACCACTCTCTAATAATTGTGGTGGTGTTGGAAAGTGAAGCGTCACCCAACTACCCCGTACAACCATGTCCAGAGAGATGCGTTCTGGTGTAACACTGAAGTTCTTGTAATAATAACCTTTATCTGTGGCAGACAAAGCCAACCGAGGACTCATCGAGGTAGGCTTTGACTTGCTGGCGGTTCTCTTCCATCCAGCCGAGACGTATTTAGGGTAGGTCTGAGTCATGACTTCGACTCTAGCAGCCCAGGATCGTAGGTTGCTAACCACTTGTTCTCTGAACATACGTTCCAGTCTAGAACTACCACTTTTGAACTGCTTCTTCACCTCGATTGGTAGTTTCAGACCCATCATATACCCCGCACCTGACGGTTTAAGCCTATCAAAGTAGGTCACCAGAGCCAGGTTCTGCTCAGTCATCTCTTGCAAGGCATAGTGAGCGACCAACTCGGCGTCCGCTTTAACACCGTTCAGCACATCGTCAAGGTTCAGAGGCTTACCGTCCTTGTCAAACGCAGCGTATGGTACCCTTGGATATGTACGAGACACTATTGTTTTGGATGACATCCGGTGAGCCTCCTCACAAAAAAAGAAACAAGATCATCTGCTGACATATTATCCAGAATACCCAGCACCCCAGACCTTGTGAACTCAGTATTGTCATTAGTGACTGGTGTCCCCAGAGTGTACGTGAACTTGTTTGTGTAGTTCTTGTACGCTGTTGCTGGCGTCTTCCTGGTGACAACAAGAAATGGATACCTGTGTTCAGTGTAGGAGTCACACAAGTAGTCAAAGGCACTGGCAGATCCGTTCGTGTCTTCCAGAATCTTGCACCCAGAATTACTGACGACATAAGACAAATCAGCACTGATCAGACTGCTGTCACCTGAACCCATAAAAGAGGAGTCCAGATCGATAGAGCAGACCTTCTTGAATACGCTTAGAATGGAATCAAGAGTGCCAGTAAACCTGATTACAGAGATGACGTCCGTGTCATTCAAAGACTCCCTACAGAAGAACACTCGGCTCTCAATAAGGTCGCCCGTGCTCACGCTGGACTTAGAGAATTGGGTGTTGCAAGTTGGTTCTGACGTCTTTTCCTGTTCAGCAACTACTGCCAACATACCTATACCCTAATCCTCATCCCACTTGTAGATAACCGTCAGAGCAGCCGAGGAGAACGCCAGAATCATAGACGCAGTAACCGCTGCAATCATCCACCATCCAGCACCAGTAGCAGCCATGGCATAACCCAGAAACAGCGCCACAATGAACTCCAGAAGAACAATCATCACCACACCACCAACGCGGCTGTTCAGAGCATTCTTGAAGGAGTCAATCTTGTTACTAACAGTAGACATCTTGTCACGTCCTTTCAGCAGAAACCTGTCTACAATATACCACACGTAAAATCTATGAGCAATGTCTATTCTGCTCTAACTCAGCAGATCCAGAAACACCTCTGCCTCAACCTGCTGGATAAGATCATGCACAGCAGGGTCGGGGTTGCGATGCTTCGGACCCTTCTTGCCAGCATAGATGACTGAAGGCCACTCACTGCGCGGAATATACTCACCAACCTTGTCCCAATCCTGAGAACAAGCAGTCGAGGCGAACTTGCCATCAGGCAGGTCGATAACAAACTCCGCTTTGACCTGATTATCCTGATCCCACACGTACAGGTGAATCAGCGCGCCGTCATCTGCAACAGCCTCAAGAACACGGTTCTCCTCAATCGGAGCAGACGGATACCAGTCATAGTGAGAAGTGGTTGCGTTCTTGGTGTCAGTAGTATTCATTGCTTTGTGTCTTTCCTCGTTGCTGTGGTTTTACCTTTATGTGTCAGCAGAGTCAGTTCTTTGCCTCAACGAACCCAGCATTAAGAATAAACTTCTCTCCATTAGTGATGACTTGATTCAGCAAGTGGTCAAGCAATGAAACAAGTCACATCTGTTCTGCTGTACTCACCATGCGCAGTCATCGCAGTCGCCAGTGTATGAGAATCGGTGACCCCGATAGACAACCCCGTCAGAGAGCGTGAACACCTCACCATAATGAGACACAACAATGTCATCATCAATGCTTAGATCGTCTGCAATGTCGAAGTCGTTGCGCTGAAGGCACTGACCAAGAGTTCGCTCAGCCGTATCGCTCGCCTCAGGAATGCGCGACGCAACCCAGTAGGCAGCACTGCTGTAAACATGCTGGAGGAACTCACGAGCGTCACTCCAGCGAGAGTAGTCAGCACCAGAGACATCATTAAGAAGACCATGAGCACGAGAAACATCGGCCTCGCTGACCTCCAGCATCTCAGAGTCCCAGGTCATATTGTCCTCATAGATGTAAGGCGATTCATAGTCGGGCACCTGACGAATGACAGAGACAGAGGAGTGAGGATAGTTCTCTGTACGAACTGCAAAAACATCCTCACTGCCATAAAGGAACCGGATGTCATCAGTCAAGCCAGAGATAAACAGATCTGATTGCTCAATAAGAGCGCCTGAGATTACATCCTCTTCGTTCAGGGCGTTGACTAACTCATCGCTGGTGTTGGCAGTAAGAATCATGGTTTCTTTCCTCTGTCTCATGCCAGTACCTCTTGTGGTCCTGACCTTGTACCTCTACTCTACATGAGAGCACTTAGCACAAGCAAGCAGTGAAGTAGTGAAGTGGGTCACTCTAGGGAATGTAGAGCGGAGGCAACCACCTCTTGCTTAACTCAAGAGTAGACAACATTGCGTCCATTGTTCCCTCTGACACCAGTGAATCCAGACCTGACGAACTTTGCGACATGCTGACAAAACTCAGGAACAGGAAACTCACCAGCATCACGAACGACAAAACCCTCAACTGGGATGCTGTCAGACTTCTTGCTCTCTATGTACTGGTGTCCCTGACCAACAGCGCTCTGATAGTCATCCTCATAACCAATAACAGGAACCAGGTACAGCCCAAGTTCATCCGCCCACATGGTTGTCGTGCTCCAGTCAAGAACCACGCCAGCATCCAGGTCAATCATGGAGAACACCAGAAAGTCAGACACCAGTGAGTCATATGGGACACTCTTTCTCCAATACAGGAACTCACCACAAACACCTAAACCTTCAGGAATCATGTGAGCAACACTGTTCCAGGTCGAGTACAGAGGATAGCCCCAGGAAGATGACGGCTGGTTGCCTGAACGAGTCATCATGCCATCACATGTCATGACAATGTTGGTACCATCCATCTTCTCGGTCACCATGAATGAGTCACCAAGAAGTTCTGCACCACCTTTAAGAATAATGTCGTCACTAGTAGCACACGACCCTGCAATATGAGGCGTTCTTGGGTACTTGAACGGGTTTGCTGGCATGATTGAATCACCTCCTGGAACTATCTCCTTTAGCCGTGATCATTGCCGTGTGGTTTTGCTCAGTCTAATCTACTTGACGAGCCAGCGAGAGGAGAAGTTCTTCTTGTTGTCCTCAGAACTCACAAAGGAGGTGCAGGCGTGTGACATGTCATCATAGGTGCCACTGATGGTGATGGTTCCATTCGTGGTTTCAATGTATGTATGCGCTTCGCCACTAGAACGCAATGACATCTTATTGTTGAAAGAAACGCCATCAGAGCCAATAGATTTGACGACACCGCCTGGCTTGATTTCGAAGTTCTCCACATCAATAGGAGCACCAATAATGGACACAAAGCCATTGGTCGTAGTGATAACGAGATGCATCAAGTCCTCATCGTAGGCAAGGCTGGTAATCTCTGACCCAATAATGCGGCACAATGATGCGCTGGTACGAATCTCGAACTCGAAGACCTTCATGTGTGTCTTTACTTTGTTTCTCGCAGAAAGGCGAATCCCTTCTGCTCTGGTACTCTTAGAGTACACCAAGCAGAAGGGACTTCAAGCACCTCAACCAGTGATATGACTCACTCTTTTTATGGAGTTAGGTCAACAGAATCACCTATCAACAAGCGAAGTGAGAGCAAGGCAGCGGTTTACTCAACCTTCTCGTAGGTCTCAAAAAAGATGTCACGACGGCAGCAGTAGTGCTCACCTCGCACACCTTCAATAATATACCCGCCAAAAGATCCATGCATCGGTCCCTCCAGCGTCGGAATCGTGATACCGCCATCCACGACCTCGCCACCAACCCAGTCAGCGACTTCCTGAGCATTCTCCTCAGTCAGTTCAACCGCCCTGATCCTTGTTGGACGCTTCTGCCAGCACTCAATCTGCATACCTGTCACCTGTTCGTCAGAAAAATGGAACACTTTGTGACACACATCATACACAGAATCTCATGTGATGTCAAGCACACTTATTGTCTGTTAAGACAGAGCAGGCAGCAGAAAACCCGGCAACAAGATTCTCAGAGATTGACCTCTGGTTGCAGCCAGTAGTGGTTCTCGTACATGTAGGCAGACACCTGGTCAACAACCTCTGCAAGGTCCTCAGCGCTCAGACCATAGTGAGTCGTCTTCCAGGAGCCATCCATATAGTCTCCCATGATAAGGATTCCGTCGTGCCATCTGTCGTCAGTCAGATCAATGCACACACCATGCTCACCGGAGTACACAGACAGGTAGATGTCCTGCTCCAAGACGATAGTGTTGTCAGAGTCCAGAACTCGATTCAGAGCGCTGGCAATCTGTGAGCCAACAACTCCTACAATCTCGTTGTTTGTACCCACTGGTTTCCAGTTCTTTCGCTTACTCATCCTCATCACCAGCGAAAACCTTCACCTGGTGAGCGATGTTCTTGATCTCATCGTCAGACAGGAACGCAACAGGGAATGATAGATCACCAGACAGGGACTTCACGTTGACCCAGTTGTCAGTACCAGTCTCCTCAACGTCAATCTCAAACGAGCGATAGTCCTGAGAATAAAGGGCCATACAGATAGAACCGAGATTCAACTCACCACGGTCATAGTTTAGGGCGTACTTTCCAATGCCGCCAATGGCCTCAATGACGCGGATAGAAGTGTCCTCGAAGACTTCCTCGGTGCTGGGCTTGATGGTCATAGTGTTCTCCTTGGTGTGCCTGCCAGCCACTTCGTGTGCCCGGCTTGATGACTCAAGTGTACAAGTGTCAGGAGTCAACACGCAACCTGTCAACGTATGATTCAGATCACATGTACTCAGATTGTCAACGTGGTTTCAACTCTGTTAGTATCGTTGCCAGAACACATGCACAAAAGCCAGTGGTACCTAGACGCTGGTACAGACAAAGGAAAACCAACAATGACCAAGGCGATTATCAGGGAGTGCACCTTCACTCTTACTATTAAGGGCGAGTACCTGAAGAAGCACTCTATTGAAGAGTACGCTTCTTGGGCGCGACAGGAGATTAAGAACGTGTTTAACACTGGCGCTGAGTCAAGTGTCACCTCACCCAATTCTCTGACTATCAAGTCGGCTCTTTCCAAGCGCGAATTCAACATTGCCATCAACCTTTTCAATGCCAAGTTCCATCACGTTCTAGAGGGTATTGAAGCACATCAGGAGAAGAAGGAGTCCTGACTGGCAGACAAAAGTCACACTAGCGCCAATCTCTGTTCTATCTTGAGATTGGCGCTAGTGTATTTATTGCAAGATGGTGGGGTCATGCCTCAAAAGGAACTCTCTATTGGTGCCTCAATGACTCCAGTAATCCAGCCCACTTCTGTTCCTCATCTTCTATGTAGCCTTCTGGCAGGTCGTCCCATCTGTGAACATTGAGCAGCATTCTCTCAGCGTCGTCCAGTGAGAGACCGTTTCTCTTTGCAAACGCCTGAACTACTCTCTGGTTGGTTGTTGTGTCGATTTCTGCCATTCCTACTACGCCTCCTACTCTGTACACGATTAAGTGTATCACATACCACAAAAAACTCCAACCTTTTCTTAATGTGCTCCAGTGCTTCATCTCACACGTTCACACCTTGACTCTGAGAGCATGTGTCGTATAGTTGACCACAGAAAGGTTCTTGACAAGCAAGCGACCACTAACCCACCAAGGAGAAAAACCATGGCGACCACGACTGATCTGTTCAACCAGTTCAACGCTATCAAGACAATCGACGACTTCTGCAACTTCGTTGACGGGCGGATCAATGCCACTCTTGACGATCTTGCTATTGTCGCCGACCTCTGCCCGCTTGTGGACGCAGAGGTGACCGAGGCACTGCGAGCGCTGTCCAAGACCAGCGACTGCGTGCTCTTTGCTGTCCGAGAGTCTGCTGACAGTAACAAGACGTTCCGATGCGAGTACGGGTTTGACATTCCGTATGTTCGTGAAGAGGGGTGGGACTACGACAACACTAAGGTGCTTGACACTGAGCACATCCTCTCCCAGTACGCCTCGCTGAAGGCCCTGAAGTCTCTTAGCCGCGATACCTTCGAGTATGAGGTCGATTTTATCAGCACTGCTTACCTGCACCTCCAGAACCTTGATGGTGCTGTTGACGACAAGGCTGGCGCCATCATGTTCGCCGTCTGCATGACTCGAAACGGACTTGATGTTGACTTCGCTGAGAACGACAAGCACATCGAGTACAAGGTCACCACCTCTGATAAGCAGTCCTACGCGCTCAGCCGCGCTGGTGGCGTCAAGACCATCTGAAGCCAATCACCTCAGAAAAAAGGATGAATTATGGACACAGGATCTCTGAATACCAATCAGAAAAAGTACGAACACCCTCATCCTGAACTTTTTGTACCACGAACTGTCAGGGTTGATGAGATGTCGATCTGTCACTACGTGATGTACAACGACCAGATGATGTTCATTGAGGGCATTACACACAACAAGGAAAGTGACACCATTTCCAGTGTCACCCTTGAGTTGTGCTACTGGGACATGGACGTAGAGCCCGGCCCAGTCAAGAAGCGACTGAAGACAACTCTGGCAGCAGACACAGAACTTCAGTACTCCGTTGTTGGCTGGGCTATCCCCTAATACCACCAGCAGCACCTTCAACACCATACATTGCACATACGATCTGTTTTTACACCATATGACTCTATAGATCTAGGAGTAAGGTTGGATGGTGGTGTGCTCAAGGGCTGTTCTTGGCTGCATGGGTCTGTACTTGTTTGCAACTATCTGCTAGGATGTTTAAGTACAGACCCATGCAGCATTAGCGCGCATGTAAGAGAAAGGTATGATTCTTATGAGCACAGATGAGAACCAGGCAACGAACACACCAGGTAATGGCGACAGTCGCGCTTACAAGTTCACGAAGTGGGTTAGTCCTGACTACTGGATGAACCTTTTTGACTCCTTTGAGTCCTCTCCTCGTGCACGAGATATGGCTCTGGTCGTTCTTGGAGCGGAGGTAGGGTTTGTCACCAGCACTCTTGGATTTCTCTCTGCAATTCTTGGAGGACTGGGCGTATTCATCTTTCTTGGTGTTCTGGTTGCCTTGAATGCAATTGTCGCTGCTTACCTTATCTACAAGGTGATGCATATGGACGATGGCCTGAAGAGCGATGAGAACAGCAGTGTCGTCACTGGCAATTCAGTAGAGAACTAATTCCATAGCAGGCGCTTTTGGCTTCCTGAAAGAGGTTGAGCAGTAATGAGTTTCATTCAGAGAATCCTTAACTCCAAGTCTGATGACAGCAACGTGGATGCAGGTAGAGTTGAGCGAACTGCTGTCTGTTTCGCTTACGAGGTGTCTGAACCTGAGAAAGACATCTTGTCCTCGAAGTATATGGCCTCAACCACTTATCAGACTATCCATGTTGCCAGCACAGACAGAATTGCGCTTATCCGCCTGATGCGTGGAGTTATTGAGTCAACCTTTAAGCGCTATCAGGATGTTCTCTCAGGCCAGCGCTCAGCAAAAGACCTCATGGATCACCTTATTGGAAGCATATGCTCAAAGGTCTGGGAGATGGAACCAAACCAGTTCTTCGAGGTTACTGACGACAGTGGAGTCCGTGAGACCATTCAGTCCGTCAGTATGACTACAAACAGGCAGAACGGCGCTCTATACCCGCCCCACCCAACAGACTCACCGCTGATTGCTGACTGGGAACAGACTACTCTACCAACCCTGTTCATCTCCTTGGAGCCAGGAAGCGAGACCATCGCCATCTGCGACATTGACAACAGGTCACAGAAGTTCTCAGGTAGCGTCTTTCGTCTCAAGCAATATGGTATATGGTCAAGTGCAAGTGAGGCATATGCTGGAATGTCAGGCGAACCAACGCTTTTCTTTAACTGAGATAAGCAAGCACAGACAGGCCACGTAAAAATCTGACAGAGATAAACAATAAATCACAGAAGGATTCCAAAAAAATGCCATATATCTCTAAGCGTGAACGGGACCAGCAGCGCTATGCTCAGTTCGTGGAGAAGTGCCAGAACACCAGGAACTCAGACGATCTCCTGGCACTAATGAAGGAATACACCTCCTCGTTCTCTGCTGCCAAGAACTTGCGCAAGGACATTATGTCAAGTCCTGCTGTCGTCAAGAGGAAGACAAAGTATCTTCGTGACTACATGGGCAAGGATCTCTATGTCTTTGGTACCAAGGATGGAATGGTCATTCATATTGACACCAAGCCGTTTGAGGTTGCCTCATTGAAGCGAGATGAGGTCTACTGGCACAACTTGGAAATCTACTCCATCATGAAGAAAGAGGCCAAGCGTCTGAGCAAGAAGGGAAAGAAGATTGACCTTTCTGATGTTGACTTTGGCGATGATGAAGACAGTGTGCTGGAACTACAGGAGCACCTAGAAGATTCTCTGTATACTGCTCTGATGGTCTTTGAAAACAACCCTGAAGGTGGCACACAAGCATGTAGTGACATGGAGGAGATTCTAGAGAAGTGCCTCAAGAGCATTGACGGAGTTGTCATTACTATTGGTAACGTATACACGCAAGGCAACATTACTTTCAGCAGGATCAGCAGGAATGGACGAGAACTTCATTGGGAGATAGATGCTGAGGTAGAGCATGACGGCATTGGAAAGATCGTATACGTTGGCGCTCACCTCATTGAAGACAGCAGTGACGACATCGACGACGTTGACTGGTGAGCAAGTAAGTCGTACAATCTGAGTAAAGGCGCACGCTGCATGTGACAGCAACCAGGTAGCAGAAAAAGACAGGAATTGACCAGATGAAGTACTCGCTCATGAATGACAACCAGAAGCAGCGCTACCACGAACTGGAGGAAGAGTGCAGGGCGGCCAAGAAACCCAAGCAACTTGTTCAGGCGCTCAACAGTCATTGGTATCACTTGTACATGGTTGCTGACCCGTACCAGTTCGCCAAACTCAGCCCAGCGTTCAGCAAGAGGCACACAAAGCACCTTCTCTCTTACAACAAGCACGTTCCAGGCGACCATCGGGCGTTCGTCATGAAGGACCTCAGTGTTATCACCCCGACAAGCCACATGGCGACAACCTGGCACATCTCCAAGACCAAGAGAGACGAGGTGTACTGGCACAATCTTGGGGTATATGCAGACGCACAGTCAAGTGCTGAAACCCTATTCAAGCACAGCAAAGAGGTTAACTCCATGCTCAACCAGAACCGAAACGGGCTGGTACACATGGAGAACCATCTCCACCTGAGTTTCCGTGCTGCCCTGAAACTCTTCGAGAACCACCCTGACGGAGGCATGAGAGCATGTTACGACATGGAGGAGGTTCTGGATCGGGCTCTGGAGAACATTCCTGGAATCAGCGTTGAGTTTCAGAATGGTTACTACTCGGCCATTATCTCATACGCTGGCCCGCAAGACACCGCCACTTGGGAGATGACTGCGGATCCTGAACAAGGCGAGATCAACAGGTACGTGAGGACAAACTTCCAGCGTATTGACAACAAGGGTTAAGGTCCTTCAAAAAAACATGTGATTAAGATTATATTGACTGACGACTTGGCAAGAAATATACTTCTTTAAACAGAATGCTTAAAAAACAAAACAGGAGGATGAGACAGGCATGAACGAGGAACAGAGGAAGCACTACCATGCGCTACGAGAGGAGTGCAGAAGCGCTAAAACCTCCAAAGAACTTGTTGATGCACTTAACAACCATTGGTTGCATATAGGTACAGAAAAAGACGAAGCGATTGAGATTGTTAATCTCAGTCCAGTAATCCACAAGAAGCGATCAAAGCGTCTTGCTAGATACATGAGCAATGTTGATGGCTTTGCCTTCGCCACCAAAGACGGAAATCTAATCGCCTTGAGTAAGATAAAGTTCTTTCCTTCCTGGTGTCTTTCTAGCAATAAGCCAGGTAAAGAGTTCTGGGTTAAACTAAAGTCTTACTTAAGTTTACAGAAAACTGCAGAAAAACTTTCTTCTAAAGGAAGAAGTATTGACCCAACAGATCTTTCTTCTGTAGAGGAGCATCTGCGTGAAGTCTATTTCCTTGTTATAAGATTGCTAGGGAGCCATCCCGAAGGTGGAGTAAGAGCATACGCTGATATGACTATAGCGTTGCAAAGATGTCTTAAAAGTATTCCTGGGATCAGTTTTGAACGCAAGGAAGGTTCCTACAATATTATTGTGACAAATAATGCAGTAGATAATGTTCGGTGGAGACTGTTGGCTGCTCCTGAAACAAAAGTCATTGACAGGTATCCAAGAGCGTGCATCTCACGTATCAAATAGAACTCAGGGAGTACTAGTGTCAGCACCAAACCCTCCTCAGTGGTACATCCATGACATCACTAGAAAGGTGTCAGAGATACTGGATGACGACAAGGTGTATACACGCCTGCTTCTTGGGGCTGTTGAGGTCTACTCGTTGAGCAAGAATACCATGGTTCGTGTTCGGTTCAACGGATCGGGGTTCTTCTACATGTATGGCGCCCACAGGATTCAGGACATGGACAAACGAACTGGTGGAATGACCAGATCCTCGTGTGCCTACATCTCTGACAACCCAGAAGGAATCGCCACCAGAGAGCCGGATTTTGACAAGATTACTGATGCTGTTGAAGGTCTTAACAGAAAACAGAGTGTCGTCTCACAGGTGAACCATGTTTTGAGTGACTACTTTAGACAGAAAGGTCACGAAGCATTTGTCAGGTCAAGCACGTTATGGGTAAGACCTGATGGTAACCTTATTGCTGAGAACCGAGGAACATGCACTGTTGCCGATGATCTTGTCGTATGGGTTCGCAGTGCCAGACACCAGACAGAGATCGCCAAGGCTCTTCACCAGAGTGGTCTCAAGGTCAGGACGTACTGATCGCAGGTGTACATTATTTCTCTAGGTGTGGCTCAGTTCATATGACGCCTGCTTGACCACGGTTGCCTCCTGTGTGCATACTTGTGTCATCAGGCAAGGCAAACCAGCCGAGCCACTGAGACCAGGAGGTCAGCAAACATGTCCAAGGTTGTGTTCACTGAGGCGCCCGAGAGTACTCGCTCCATGAACAACCGACTTGTTGCTTCTCTGTTCAGTTGGGCGAACCTCAATGAGTTCGATTTTGACTCCGTTGTCATCTCTCTTGAGAACGACGTGGCTGCTATCACTTTTGCCAATGGTGTCAGCATCTCGGTCAAGTCTGCCCGCATGACGTCTGGTTGGAACAGGTGTGTCATCACTATGGCTACCCTGACCGTTCCCGACGAGGACAAGGACATCATTGTCAAGTTCTCCCGCAACGGCAGCAGCATGTATGACATCATGAGCCTACTCGGTATCGTTAAGGCCGAGGCGCCCAAGGATCTCTGCAAGCATGGCAACAGCATTGATGTCTTCCGTAAGGCAGTCGGGTACTAATGTCACCTGCAATCTCTCGTGGTGGTGATTGGAGCCCTTTTGCTGACACTGATTTCAGCAAGGCAAGGGGAGTCTGTCACTACTTCCGTCCATCTAATCCAAGGAGCCTGGATAGCAGAGCGGTTGCCGCCATCTGGGACTACTGCTCCACCAAATCGAGGTCTATGGTTGTCACCAGTTCTGGCTCCGGCGAGGAAGAGCATTCTGTCTTCAATGAGTCCAGCACAAACAGCGTCAGCAACTTCTGGATCCACTCCCAGCACAAGCGCAACAGGATTGAACTAACGCCGAGCACAGGCGGTGTTAAGGTTATCCTGCATGGTGACATCCGTGAACTGATTAGCCCTAAACCATCACCTGAAGGAATCAGGATTGAGGTCAGAATCCGTGCTCAGTCATCCAGCAACCAAGACCGCTCGAATGACCAGTCAGAGACCACTTGTAAGCCTCTGGAAGGCGTCTGTATCATGAATGAGTGCCTGCACATGTTTGACTTCAGGAAGGCTCTCAAAATCGCTCACAGGAACTCGCTGGTGGTGTCCAGAGTTGCTGACGCTCTGCAGGATTCACACATCACACAGACCGCTGATGGCACACTCTGGTCACACGGTTGGAAGGACTCATACAGCCCCAGCAAGGAGGGCACAAGGATCAGGATCCTTCCAGGTGACGAGGTGTCAGTGACAGGCTGGAACCAGGATGAAACGGTCAGCAGGATTCTTGAAGGTGCTCCAGGATCCTGGCATCCCGGCAAGAAGTTCCGACCACATGTTGTCAAGGTAAAAATCAGTGGCAGGTAGTGTATCATGCTTCTGTTTTAATGTTTTCTTACAGAGGAGTAGTACTTGAACATGACTGAGGACAACAACCTTCCCACATGGTTTAGAAACCCCTTGAACAAGAGAGTCACCACCAAGATAGGGTTCTTTGCTCACAACCCGTACTGGGAGGCACAACCTCTTGGAAGAAACCATGTCATGGTGAAGATAACTTTTACGTATGAGCACTTTCAGAAGCACGATGTAGACAGATTTATTACCTTGTTCTTTGAGAAGGGGTACAACGAGGTAGTCGATCATATCATTAAAGGCCCTAAAGGCAGCAGGAGAGAACTTGCCAGAAGAAAAGAGGACAAGAAGACTCTTCTCTTCACTCCGCTAGGAATGACTTATCCCGAGTCAGAAGTTACAAGGAGTGATGACGGTAAGTTTGAGAAACTGATGAGCACCTGGAACGCTTACGTCCTGGCGTCATCCAGTCACCATGAGATCAAGTTAATCAAAGACGTCATCAAGAGTACTGGAAATAATAGCCCGACAACATTCATCTTTAGTATACCTGGACATTTCTCAGAAGATAAGTATGAAAAAGATCTTATACTAAAAAATGGAGTCAATTATCTCACAGAGATGAATACTAAAAAATACAGAATGAACAGAGATGATGGTGTACACTGGTCTTTTATAGGTGAAAACTGGAGGCACCTGAGAGACCCAAAATTTGACTTTCAAAGAGAAATAGGGTATTTAAAATGGCTGAAACAGTGTCTCCGAGATACTGACTCCAAGTTCTGGTACCTACCTAGTCAACAGTGATACTCTCAAATATAAGAAACCCTCTAGTTGCAAGCATTAGAAGTTTTGCTCAACCAGAGGGTTTCTTATTCAAGAGATACTTGTTTCAATCTTTCTTCAAAGTTTCTCTGTTATTAGAACATCCATCTGTCCACGCGCTCACCTTTCAGAACGCGAACAAACTTCAGTACATGAAGACATGTTGCCAGACCCATAACCAGTATAAACGCCAAAGCAAAGCCATCGTTGGCAATTCCCAGGCCAGCCACTATGGGCGCAAGAGTCAGAATCGTAAGAAACGCTGAAACGAATACAGCAATCCACCCATGTAAGGTAGTCCGTCAATCAATCTGTCAATAGGAGGCAGCCCATCACCAGAGATACCAAGACCAGCAAAAATCCTGTCAACCACAACAAGCATACTACTCAGGTACAGGAGAACAAACATGAACGAGGCGACACATGCACTAATATAAACCAGAGTACTCATAACCAAACACAATCTTTCTCTCTGAGCGTGCAGATTCTTCCATAAAGAGTATCAGCAGGCGAGAACCATACAGAAGGAACTGATACAATATGTATTGCAACCAGAGCAACCCGAGTATTTTCAATTGAATAGTTAACTAGAACAATCGCACCCCAAAGAGAGCAAAAAGATGACTGACAACACACAACCAGATTATCCAACGTGGTTCAAAAATCCTCTGAATACAAAAATTAGGATTGGTGAACATGGTCACTTACTCTCAGATGAGTCGTACTGGCAGGCAAGAACGCTGAGCAAGGATCATGTTCTTGTAGAGATGCACTTCTTTATGAATCCCGACTTATTCACAACAAACGATCTTATCAGTCATGCTTTGTCAAAACTATTCTCTTACGACTACAGCAGCATGATCGAGGACATCATCAAAGGGGTGTATGGGACACGTGAATCATTCATCAAGAAACAATCAGACAAGAGAAAAGTCCTGCTGCTCACACCTCTTGGTGTCTGTAAACCATCTGTGTTTCACAATGACAACGGAGATCTGACAGCGACATGGAAAGCATTTGTACTTGTCACAGACAGCGAAAGTCACGAAGAACTCAAGCACATAATTGACGCCATCAGAGCAACCGGATGCAAACTTCCTGAAACACTTGCATACACCACAAGAACCTGGCGATCAGAGAGAGCATGGAAGAAAAAGGTAGCCAAAACACATGGAGAAAGATACCTTGACTACCTGAACATTCACCATAGTAGCATCCTGGACTATTTGTCATGGCTGGACTTCAAGTGGGATAATTTCAATGACCCTTTGTTTAACTCACACAACAATAACTGCACTAAATGGTTGACGCAAAGCATCATAGAACTGAGAGATAAAATAAAGAGCGGTGATGGGCAAGTGTGATTCCAGTTGTAGATCAACCACTCGCCAATTAAATGTTCGCGGAGGACAACACTGCAACTTCTGTGAGCCAAGTCACTTGTTGTGCACTTGATTCCTAGTCTCTGTCAGCACTACACTGGGTACATCAAGGACAACCACTCAGAAAAGACAGGACAACAAGATGATGACTCCCTCGTTCCCATCACCCATCCTCATTGGATCCATGAAGCAAACTGACAAGAAGATGGGCAGCAACAAGGTCAAGGCGAATCATTTTCTCAGAGAAGGATTCTGGCGTGAGTCCTTCTTGGAGTGGAAGTGGCTTAACATGATCAGTATGCCTCTTGCACTTGTGTTTGTTGCCATCATGGTTGTTGTGGAGGCAATTAATGGTAATCTTGAAAAGGGCGTTACTCTTGGCCTGATGTTCATTGCCATAGCAGAAATCGCCTGCACTTTCATGACATTTTTTACTCAGATCGTGATCTCAATCTTCGACTGGATTGACAAGTAAGAGATCTTGTGACAGAATAAGGGGTAAGATACAACCAGCAACCCTACAGAAAGCGTGGTGTAGTATGGGCTACTACTCAAATGTGGACGACGTATCATTCACCTCTGACTTCAATGGTCGCCTAATTCCTCTGAAAGACTGGAACGACCTGTTTAATAACGGCCGACTGCACCTATCTTTTCTGACGCATGTCATTGAGTTTCGTCCTGAACTGACATTTAGTGGTGACTACATCAAGGGACTCGATTATGAGGTCACCTATGGCGATGGTAGGGCATATGAACTGGTATCAGAACTTCAAGCACTCAAGAAGTTCATGGACGACCATGGCATTACCTTCTCTCTAGAGTTCACTCTGCTTGGAGAAGACAACCTGGATGTCTCCAAGTACTCCGTGTCTAGCGATCTCCCTCACGTCATGGTCGCTGAAGGAGTAATGACCTTCACAGAATTCAAGCCAGCAAGGCACAATCCGTCTCTCTTGTGCCCGCTATGACCTTTTAACAAGTGACAGGTGATGCACAGAGATTAAAGCAAGAAAAAAGGACAAGGGTGCATACTGAATAAAAGAACTCATGTATGTACCCTCGTTCTTATAGGACTTCTAAAGGTGTTGTTTACCAACCACCACTATCAAGTCGTCTCCTCGTCCACTCAGCGTGCTCGTGGAACATCTTGGCGTCACCCCTGCTCAAAGCCTCCAACATCCCAGAAGCCCCCTCATTGAAAGTCATCTCACGACGATAGTTGAGATCAGGGTTTTGATAGTTCTGTGAGTAAGCGTACAGATCCCTGACTCTCTGACGCCATGGTGTCTCAGTCTTGCCATCATAGTCAAACGTCATATCCCTAGTGGTTCCGTCCTTACTAACCACCTGACTGACTCTTGCGCGTGGAGGAATGTTCCATCTCCCACCATCTGGGCTGTCAAGCACGTACTCAGCGCCAGGAATACTGCTCCAATCACCATAACTGGAGTCATTCGCCATCAGTGATTCAATCTCGCCCTCCTGCGCCATGACAGAATTTGAGAACGAGTGCATCCCATTATAAACCCAGTCAGGATCGTCGCTTGCTATGTTGACCAGTGTCGCCCCAGCGTGCTCATCAGCAAAATCCGTCCCCATCAACCTGTCGGCCTCAAAAGCCCTGGCAATCTCATCCCAGTTGTCCTTACTGAGCGTTGGCTGACTGTAGGTCCGTTGGCTCTCCTCCACGTCATAGTCAGCAGTTCCAGAAGGGTACTCACCAGTCCTGAACACACGAATACTCTTGCCGTCATCGTCCGGCTCAACGTTGTACCCAGAAAGCCCAGCAGTAGCAGCAAGACTCTCAGCACTAACCCCATCACCAACCTCGATGTCAGTATGAAGATCCCCCGAAGACCTGAGTGCTTCGAGTTGACTTTTAAGCGTACTAAGCAGTTCCTCCTTGTTATCACTGCTGACGCTGCTGACTGAAGACGCGGCAGTCTCTTTGACAGAAGATGCAGAGACGGAGGATGCTACACCTTCAAGACCGTCGGACTCACTAAGACCCATAGACCTTGCAACCATCTCATTCGCCTCCTCCCTACTCGACGCCTCAACATGAATAGCATTGCCATACTTGTTCAGGCGGCACGTCTCAGGACTCTTAGCAGGACACTTCACCATATTACTGTGATCCCCGCCCTTAGGATGAAACATCGGCATCGTCAACCAACCTCACACATAAGCATCTTGGGTAATACTGATACTGGCTCTATGCTCTTGTTTCTATGCCTGTTTCATGAGGTCTGCTAATCCCAGCCTTCAAGGCAACATCAACAAGCACCCGGCAACTCAGAGACCCAGCGAGACCTGCCTATCAAGAACCGAAACCCATTGCACTGGCAACAGAAGATCCAGACACCCAGTTATCATTGACTATCCATCAATGTCATCCACAACATCAGAAGAAGCACCTTCTCCGCCCAAACAATCAGAGTCCTTCTCAGTAGCAGCATCGTCTTCTGCTGCCTCATGAGTACGCCTTGGTATTCAGTTCCTCGTTGCGTCGTCCCTTGTGTGCTCTGGAGACGGCATCCACAGCGCTACCGAGCACCTTGAGGATGTAGGTTTGTCAACAATTTCAAGAAATATGAATTTTCTATATTATCTCTTGACAAGTCTCTTAAACTATGTTATTCTATAACTAGAAAGTTAACCTGGGTAATGTCGGTGGAGAAAGAACTTCAGAAAGAAAAAGTAAATGAAGTCACGCAAGTTTACTGTTGTCGCACAATTACATGAAGAACAAAATCACGATTTAATTGAATATGTAGACTCATGTTTTGCAACATACGGTAAAGCAAAGCGTGAAACCTTTCATGTTATTAAGCGTGATAATAACTTTAACAAATCAGCGTTTAATACGCACTTACAAACTAAATACGGTGTTTTAGGGCGTACTGCTAACTCAATTATTTCAGATGCTCAGGGTACGTTGAATGCTTTAATCGGGTTGAAACAATACGAAAAATCTCAACTTGAACGTAAGATCTCGTCATTAGAGAAAATGATTGATAAACTTGAAATGAAGGTTGAGGATAATAAGACCTTGTTACGATTGAACGATAAGACAGTATCGTTGGTTACGCATCGCAATTTGAAACGCAAGTTGGTTTCTAAAAAGAACCAACTTAACCACAAGAAACAAAAACTAGAGAATCTTAATTATCAGATTGAACATGGCATCTACAAGTTGTGTTTCGGTACAAAATACTTGCTTAACCATGATTATGATAAGTTTGTAGAGCGTAGAGATAGTCGATTATCTTTTGTTGGTACCAAGACTGAAAAATCTGGTAATCAGTTGCTACAGTTATCTTATAACCATCAAAATAATCAGTTTGATATTAAGTTACGTAAAGATATTGGTGGTTTTAAAGACCAACGTGGTTCTTGTGTGATAGGTAAAGTTTATTTTAATCATCACAAACAAGAGTTGATTTCAATTCTTACTAATCGCAATAGTCCATTATCCTATAAAGTTATTAAGAAAAATGGACGTTACTATTTGTACTGCACTTTTGAAATTCAAAGAGATGACACGTCTTTTTTACTCGTTCGTCTGATGGTGTGATTGGTCTTGATTTCAATAAAGGATTTGTGACGTTAACTGAGACAAATCAATATGGTCACATGGTTGATACTGATTTGATCAGGTATCGTTTCAAACGAGGTACAGCCACTCAAACTGACTTAGAGACTGTTGCAACCTTGGTTAAAGAGCGTGCTTTAGCAACAGGTAAAGATGTCGTAATTGAGAACCTTAATTTTAAGAACACCAAAGCCAGAACTGTAAGCAAGAAAGGTAAGAAGTATAACGATATGTTACACTCACTCGCTTATCGTAAATTCACAGACATTATGGAAAATGTCTGCTATCGTAACTATATTTGGTTAAGAAAAGTCAATCCAGCATGGACGAGTTGGATTGCTGAACAAAAATATTGTCCACAAATGAAGTTAAATATTCATACAGGAGCAAGTTTTGTCATTGCTCGTCGTGGTCAAGGTTATACTGACAAAGTATAGTGTGAAATAACCTAAGAAAAACCTTGTCGCATAAAGATGTATTAGACGCAAGACAGTCTAGCATCTCCCTTTACGGCAGATAATATTAGATGTTCAAGCAAAAGTAATTGTTGCATGGTTAATAATCGAAACAATTTGAGTTTGAATGGAACAGGTTAACCGTATGACCTTGTGCTGAAAAACACTAAAAATAATCTTGAAGTAGTGAAATCTGAATTTTCGTTATTTTGAGTTACGGTGGAGCGAGTTCACTGACGAGGAGAGACGCGGCTGGATGGGCTATGGAGTGAACACTGCGAAATCAAAACCATGCTCATCACACAGGTCATGAAATTTCTTCACCGTACTCTGCCAGTTCCTCGCCACAGGGTACTTGCGACCATTCTTCAACGGAACACCATAACGCTCACGTATCCTGGTGCAGATAGCGTCTATGATACCTCTTCCTGTTTGTTCTCTTGTCCTTTTAGTATTGGTTATGTGACAACGACATGAACGGTTCTTTGGCCCATTCACCTTACATACATCAATTTACCAACACAGCACCCTAGGTGAACCAATTCCCAGGATGTTCCAAGAAAACAGGTGAGCGTCTAGCATCTCTGTGGCACCAGCAACGAGCACAGACGCAATATTAACATGCTGAACAATATGTGAGCACGAGAGCGCTCGCTGAAACCTCTATTCATTTAGTTTAGAGGTTCACTGACGCCTGGCTCGTATACCCCAATGGCACCAACTACAAAGACAGACACGCCCTTCCTTTGAGTACAATACGCCCTGCGTCTTTTTGTACGCCACGTTTATTGATTCAGAACTGCAGTTGTCAATCCAGAACGACACCGCCCTTGAAGCCATGAGATTACACCGCATGGACAGACCTTCACTGCCTGTGACCCACTTCACTGGTTCAGGGCTTGCCATCTCCTGAGCAACCTGCCTATGATGATGCCACAAGCAAACAAACACCAACCCTGGCAACGATGACCAGGAGAAAGGGGCAGCAATGAAGAAGATGCCCATTATCTTTGACATGACCTTTGACAACGAGGGCGAGCGAGAGGTCCTTCACACCATCCGCACGGAGATTCGTAACCTTGTGAACAGCACTCTGGCTGAGGGCGGTCACATCATCCCTACCTTCAAGCGTGACGGAACTGCCGTGTTCTGCGATGCTGATGGCAAATGGTTCGCCCGCCGCGCTGTAAAGACTGGAAAGCAGGCTCCTGAGGGCTTCATCGCGCTGGAGACTGACCCCAACACTGGAGCGACATTCGGCTGGGAGCCTAAGGAGTCCTCTCCGATGAAGAAGTTCCTTGACCGCGCCATCAAGAAGTTCATCCAGGACAACGGCGCTGAGCCTCCTCGAAACACCACCTTCGAGTTGCTTGGCCCCAAGATTAATGGCAATCCTGAGCGAGTGGACGCTGAGGAACTGCGGATCCATGGTCAGGAGAAGGCCACGGACTTCCCGTCCATCCAGGACATTCTTGACAGCGATGAGCCTTTCGAGATGCTCAAGCCCATCTTTGCTGACTTCCGCGCCAAGCACATCGAGGGTGTCGTGTTCTGGATCGCTGACGCTGACGGCAACCTCATTGAGCCTCGCTTCAAGGTACGCTGCAAGGACTTCTTTCCTGAGATGGATACCCGCCCCAAGCCCTCTCGGAACCGCCGTCAGCGTGGTCGTGGTAAGCGCCGCTGAGCCATGAGGCGGCCTTGGTTCTGCCCACTAAGGCCGCCTCTCTATGCTGTCCTCAGTCAAGGTAAAACGGTTTGGCGCAGGCGACAGCAGCCACACTAAGTTCTTCATGTCTAGTGACCCATTTCACTTGTTCTAGGGTTGCTTGAGACCTTCTAGTCGATCTAGTATTGACTCAACACCAAGGTACAAGACCGAAGGAGAGATCATGGGAGACTTTTTCGACAACACCGTACTCTTTGCCTCAAAGCATATTGAGCGAGTGTTTGGAGTGAAACCCAAGATCCTTCTTGGTCAAAAGAAGTGGCTCTACACTGACGACAGTGGCATCCTGTGGCGCGTCAAGGCGCACAGAAACCCCTCCAGCAGATTTGATACGGATGATGAGTGGGCAGAAGTGCTTGCTCAGAGGTCCTTTAAAGGAGGTAGCGTCGTTACTTTCGGGCATGAGCACCTGTACTTTGGGACGCAGTGGTTTCCACGTCAACCTAATTGGGACTTCGAGTTCCCAATGATTAAGAGCAGGGCCGGTCACGGACAGAAGGTGGCTGAATGGGTTTACCTCAGCCTCCTTGCGCGAGGAGTTGAGATGCCCTCTGAAGACAAATACAAGGTGGAGTTCAGTGCATCCAAATTCGGGTTTTCGTATCAGTTTTCAGACGACTACAGAGTCCTTGTAACTCTTACTCACAAGGACAACAGCACGCGCTTTTACTACGATGACGACAAGAAGATTGTAGACTCACTCAAGAAGGCTATCCGTGACCTTCGGGTGGAGGTTTGTGGGGAGCCTATGCATTCTCCAGACGGCAATCTTTTCGAGTACTATGACATTTTTCCTGATGATCCCGTCTCTTATGAAGAGCGGCACGGAATCACGCCTGATCATCTGCGAGCACATCGTATGGGCCTGTGACTAAAAGGTGGCAGTACCTGAGAAGCCAAACTCTCCTTGAGTGCTGCTACCGTTTCCAAAATACCTAAGAGCAGAACTCTCATTTGCGCAAGACCATACACAGAACATAAGCACTAGTGAACACAGACAATGATGACAGACAGCACAGGACTCTTAGTATCTTCTGTCACCTTTATCGATACTCTGAACTGGACTTGTACCTGAAAACATGAGACAATGCTAGTCGTATGAAGGTGTGTCAGTAAGAAGTAGGCATCACCTAGACCGGCAGGAAGGCCCAGCAAACAATGACCGAGTACCAGAAGCAGAGCGCGTCACCTACCAGTGGGATTGCTCGCATAGCCAGGATCCGCAAGATCTTCCTGATGATGACCTCGTTCACTCGTTTCGTCCTGTGTATTGGTGCTGTCTCTGGAACCATCGTACTCAGAGTTGCTGACATTATCACAATCCCCTGGTGGCTCGTTATTCCTGCAATCCTGCTCGGTCTTGCCCTTGTCATCGCCTCCATGTCGGTAGTGGAGTCGATTGGTAACACGGTCCTGGACGCTGGGATCAAGCACCTGCACAACAAGAACAGGAAGCAGAACTGAACCATGAGCACAGAGTTTGACAGCATCACAGAGGACACATTTAGTCCACAGAGTGACGGCAAGAGGATCCTATTCAAGTGGACCATCGCCATTGCAGCAGTTATAGTCGTTGTGTGCCTTGTCACAACATCACTGCTGAAAGTGCTTGGTGTCATCTCAGCATCCTGGCTGTGGGTGGTGGCTGCTGCGATGATCTCGTCGATTGCTACAGGACTGGTTGTCTCGCTTGCTGTCGTGTTTCTTGCCGCTGCTTTTGCTAATTCAATTATGAGTATGGGGTAAAACTTATTCTAAATAAGAGAGCATTCATAATAGATGGGCTACAATACGCCGGAGAGAGGTTTTAGTATGACTGAGAATGGAAAGACAAAGATGAATGAGATCGCTGGATACCTCAACAGTGTCCTTGCCCCTTTGAACGGACGAGAGGTTCTGTCAATCGAATTCACTTTACCAGATGGCTCAGTAACCAGTTCAGTCAGCGACGGAGACAATATCCAGAATGCTGTCATCAGGGCCAAGGACAATGTACTGGACGATAATACTGTTGAGGTGACTCTACCCACCAACATCCTTGATTTTGAGGATGTATGTAAGGTCAATAACGTCAATCCCCCATTCTATGTCGCTGAGGCGAGAGTGAGTGATGACTACGAGTCACCTGACCAGATTGCAATTCACCTACTCGATAAGGATGGATTGGTCAGTGTAGGGTTTCATGCTCGTGTTAAGGCAGACGCATATGTTCCTGACATGACTCTTTTCAAGTTCAATGCTGAGTACACAGACTTTCCTCGTGATCTCTCTGATGAGGATATGTCAGCACTGAAGCGCTGTCTTGAGGATACCGCCTACTCCATGATTCATCCCTGCCTCCAGGAGGGTGATGACGGAAACATGATCCTGAGGAACGAGTGTGATTGTATTCAGGCAAATGTAGTTCCTATCCTGAACTTCATCAGATTGACTTATCACATGCTGTCGGACGAGTCGCTTTTCAAGATCAAGAGTTCTGCTGATAACATCGCTGAAAGGGTGGCAGCACGTGTCAACAAGGAACTAGGATATGCCATCAAGTCAGGATGGGTAACATGGGACATTCCAGGAGTGCAGGTCCCTAGTATAGACGACACAGATTCGTGACAACACATGGAGTGCTGGTTGGTTCTGTACGTAGTTGTCGTCCCGGTGTGATTCAGTTCACTTGTTTCTAGGTTGCGCGCTCTGTTGGTAGTGGTCTATGCTGGTACCACGAGCCAAGGAGCACAGGGCTGCTGGCAGGAACCAAGGAGGCACATCATGATTGCAACCATCAAGAGCGTCAAGGCAGCGCTGGACCAGATTGCCAACTACTTTGACAAGGAGATCTCTGCTGCTCGTACTGTTGGTCTCTGGGACGGCCTGAGTGTTCAGGTCTCGTCTGTTGCCAACCGCGACGAGTATGGAAACATGTACATCGTGGTTCGTGTTGTTCTTGACGGCTGGACTCCCTCTGAGCCTGCTCTCGTCAAGAATGTCAAGGTCAACGGTAGCAAGGACATTTCTGTTACTGAGGACGGGTTTGTAGATCCCGAGAACGTTCTTGAGGAGATCGCCAAGGTTGTTGACAGGATCTCTCTTGACTATCATGACTACATGAACTGATAGTCGTCAAAAAGACCTGAGCAGGATGCCCGAATCTTCTTAATTAGGTTCAGGCATCCTGCTCTCTTTCATATTGCAGCAAGTACTCTATGTGGTGTACAATCGCCAATATGAAGCAATACATCTCAAGAATGGCGCAGAGCGTTCTTCCTTACAAGCCACCAGCGGAGCAAATGCATCCTGGTCCTGGAACACTCAGGTTCAACCTGCAATTTGACCTCATGGCACTAAGGATCCAAGGGTATAAAGATGATGTATGTCTGTGCCTAAAGACTCTGCGAGCGCTGAGTGACAGAGGCGATGTAGTGCTCAGGTGCAAGGACGACGGTACAGTGCTCAAAGAGATTGCTCCAGCACGGCCCTTTCAGGACGCCTTCAAAATTTCCAGCACCGGACTCATGATCGCAACCAGCGAGTACGAGGAGTATGAGGCTGCTGCCAGAATTGTCAGAGAGTACCTGAGACAAGGATCCATCCAGGACAGGAATGCTGCTGTGGATAGCCTTGCTGGGGAACTTGCTGACATAATAGACAGAGCGACTGCTGGCAGGCCATACAGCGTCCCTAGTGAGGATGACGCAATCAGGATCGGTGTACTCGCCATCCAGGCTGGTGAGGTCGCTCTAGGAGAGCACACTGAGGACAGGAACGTCTACCATGCCAGCAGGTTCCCGTCATCATGGTTTCATGCTGCCAGTGAGGACAGGTACACTAAACGTGCGCAACGATCCAGCGGTTTTGTCGTCCCCAGGATCAAGGGCGAGAGTGGAGACAAGGGTGTCATCAAGGATCCATCCACTGGAGAAGTCACTGGCAGGATTGTTGTCTGACCTCATTCAGATCGGATTCATTGGTAAAGAATCTGTCTCTATATTTAAATAAGAAGCCGTCTCGACATACAGACAGCCCGGATGCTTAAATCATTGAAAGCATCCGGGCTGTCTGTAGATAACCCTGAGTGTCAGCCAACCATGTTATAGAAGGCTATGTTAGCAAGGTCAGACTCTGATGCTTCCACCCACTTCATAGACGGAACATGAACAGGAACCAAGTCTCCGTTATCATCACGCTCTGCAAAGTTGAAACCCTCCTCCTGGTTGGCACAGAACCGGAAAACCTCGTTCTCGGGCTCAGAGATGTCAAGTACGATACACAGGCCGAAATGGTGGGACATGTGTCGTACAGTCCAGTCAAGAGCAAGTTCCCGAGTGCCTGTCAGCGCCACCAAAGGGCTTCCCGTCATAATCCCCATACTTCGGCTCGGCATACATGAGAGTTGGATCGCCGAAGTCCTCCATGAACACTGACAAAGCAGGAACAAAGGAATGCATGTTCTTCCACTCGCTGCTGACAAGGGATACCATGGAGATGCCCTCAATCCACTTAGTAGTCAGGCACACCTTCTTGAAGAACTTACGAAGTTCACCATACTCACTGTTATTGGCAGCAAAAGCAAGAATACCAACAACATCAGTGTCTGAGGTGTCAACATGAATGAAGTCAAGCACCCAGCCGCCAGAAGGCTTCTGGTTAAGCACTCCATAAACGGCATTGGTTGTCGTGGGGCTGTTGGTCATGACATTATCCTTTGGATCTGTTTTTTCTGTGCCTTGTTGGCTGGTACCAGAATAACACAAATGAGTGAGCACTTAGCAAGTAGAGAACCAGTGATCTCAGTCACACACAAACTAGTTGACTGAGTTAAGCACTTACACTAATAGAGATTACCACCAGTACTGCTCAGCGTTCTGTGTTTATCTCAGCGCTCAAAAACAGCATTCACGTAGAAGTAGGCAAGAGTCCACACGTCCGCTCCAAACCACTCACCAGCAGGAACGTCAGTAATCTCACAAACACTGCCCCATCCCTCATCTGGTACAACCTCCTCAGCAAAAGGAACTTCATTCTTGCTGGAATAGAACCAGAAAAAGTCCACCATGTCATCACTCTTGACCAGAACAGCACTGACTCCATCACCAGTCATTTCAGAGACAAAGTCCAAGCACTCGTTGAGACTGCTGAAAGTCTTCGTCTCAGGCTTGCCATCATTCTCAACAGGAGATCGAACATCAGCATAGATCGAGGAATTACTCAGAGCAAGAATACTTCCATCAATCTCCTGAATCTCACCTGTCAGAACTCCAATCTTGTTGATTCCTGAAGTCTTGGTGCAGACATCTTCAAAGAACTGAGAGACCTCATCCTTGTCGTAGTTGTTGCAAGCACTTGAAAGAATCTCAACAATGTCAGCGCCACTATCATCAACATCTACATAGTGAACAGACCACTGGTCGTCATGAATTTGCTTGATGGTCGCATAGACGGCTCGGTTACTCATAACGAAAAACTCCTTGCTGGTGTGTTGAATTGGTTCTGTACTATCCAGAACTCTACACCAGCAAGGAGCAACAAGGAAGCGTTACTACAGGTGTTTCTGGTCACACAAACAACGACGCTATGACCATCAGTAAAACTGTGATGCCGTTGTGAGCCATATGCAGGCCGAAAGCACCCCAGATCGTCTTCTGTCGCAGCACCAGCAGGCAGTTGATCAGCCCGATAGTTGCGGTCCAGGCAACAACCAGAAGATCTGTGATACTGGCAGCACCCTGGAAGTGAGCCAGCCCGAACCAGAACGTGCTCACAATGACGAACAGGATGCTGGCAGCACGTGGAGACAGGACAGACTCAAAGACACTGGACAGAGCACCCCTGAATAGCAGTTCCTCCACGAACGGAACCAGAACAGGCACGCAGAACAGGAAGATGAAGACATACCACAGACCACTCGTTGAAGCCAGCGTGCTTGTCGTGGTCGAAGGGTCAACATGAACACCAGAAAACACGGCCAGAACCTTGATAACCTGCAACCCCAGCCACATGGCAGCCCCGAGTCTCATTCCTACCATGAGATCCTGACGCCTGAACCCATCAATCTTCAAGAACCTGGAAACAGGAGATGAGAGGAGCCTAGACAAGTGAGAGGAGCCACTTCTGGAGTCCCCTGTGCTTGCACCGTCCAGCCACCTCTCCTTCTGCTTGTCTGGGATGAGCCAGTAGGCAAATAGAGCGCCCAGAACCTCGAACAACACCATCAGTAGAACACTGGACGGAACCACCAGCGAGGCAGGCAGAACATGACCAGCAAGGAACATGAACACAAGGCTGGCGACAATCATGACCCCAGCAGGCAGCACCAGTCCAAGAAGAGTGACGCTGAACCTAGTACGACGTGACACAGAAGAAGGAACTGGATCGCTGGCACTTACGGTTGTGCTCTCGGAATCTGCCATAGTGTCAGCAATTGTCTCCACAGTGGGCGAGGATAGATTGTTGTCTCCTGTATCAAGTACGAGCGACATCTTAGTAATACCTGCAACCACTGGAATCTCATCAGTGTCAGTAATGTCTCTTGAATCCATACGTCCCAACCAATTCTTTCATGACAGCAAACTTGCGTACAATACGTACTTATTTCTGCAAATCATATCTGCCACAAAGTTGAGTCAAGAGGACAAAACACTTACATGTCTTGGTGCATATTCAGCAGATCGTTCATATCTGCTACCATGTTTCTGTGTCGCAACTCATACACCATCAACTTGAACAGGATTCACTCACAGATCTACAATGACTGAAGTGTATATGTCACAACATGTTCAGGATCACAGATCCACCAATCGTCCTGAACCATAAGAAAAGGAGAGACAACCGCATGATCCGTTCAACCATCCTGGGATTCATCGTCATCAAAATTGTTGCACTGATCTCAGGTGCCATCACAATGATGACCACAAGTTTCAGCGCAGGAGTGTACCAAGTCAACCAGTCGTTTGAGGCGCTGACGGCACTTGGACTCATGCTCCTGTTCATCAACATTCTTATTGCATCTATTATGAGAGCAGCGAAAGGTGACTGATGGTATAATATATAAGCAGAGGATCTAGTTAAAATAAGCAAGAAGATACTAGTAAAAGATTCATTTTTTCAGAAAAGGAATATAAAAAATGCGACACTTCACAGAGAGTCAGATTACTGATCTAGTATATGATGAAAGCGAAGAGGGCGAGATCGTCCACAGGGAATTTAATGGAACATTCCGGCTCTATCTCTTGTATTCAGGTGTCGTCAGGATGTATGACGATGGACTCTATTACAAGATTGAATGGGTTGAGTCTGGAGAGGATCTGAATGAGGTAGAACCTGAGGAGCAAGACGCTCCAGAAGTGGAGCCAGTAGGCGAGGTTGTCATCCGCTCCGCCTTCGTACCTAAGGGAGAGACCAAGCGCGTCCTTGTCACTCCATCAGACAACGATCTGCTCTACGATAAGCCTTCTGAGTGGGGACACCTACTTAAAACCGCTTTGCAGGAAGCAGCATCCTAGTCACACACTATAAACACAGATAAGCACCTTTTGACAACGTTTCTGAGTATGTCAAAAGGTGCTTATCCTTTTCGGTTGTATTGAATCAATCTTCAAAGAGTGCTTCTCTTTCTTGATTGCACTGGCTCACTTGCCAGAAAGCGCTTCGAGTAGAATCCTGACAGCAGACACCTGATCACTTTCAGTCATTCTTGAGTCAATACCACACATCTCAGTGAATGCTTTGTTGAATGTATTCTCAACCAGAGACAACTCAAAAGTGTGTGACGAGTTAACTCTAATACGTAAAATACGAGCAACCCCGCGCTTTTTGGAAAAACTATCACCTAAAAGGATGTAGAGAATCTGCGAATTACCAATCAAATCCATAGTAAGTAAAGCGCGTGCAACAGCAACAACATTTAAAGCGGTGTGCACTTTAATAGGTTCATTGTTGTTGTATATAGCATCCTGGAATGATCGCCCCCTTATTCCGTAAACTACCAGAGCATCACGAAGGTATCTACTCATCTCCTCTGTATTAACATCACCTCCAGGAGCACACAATCCGCCAGATGAACTCAGTGAAAGCTCACTGGAAAGAAGTTCTGTTGTCTGCTTGTACTTTTTATTCAGAAGGTTGCTGTCAAGTCCTTCTAAAACACCTGACTCATACCTGACACCAGCCAGAACTCTCACAAGAACACCAAGAACAGCATAAAAACTCGTCAGTGGGTGATTGGTGTCAAAATAGGTGGCAGCACGAGCAAAGTCAGCCAACCCGGAAGCAACAACCTCAGCATCAATACCTTCAGGAATATACGAGAAGAACTGCTGCAGGTCATCTATCCTCCTACCACTCCAAAGCGCCCTCAAAGTGTATGTTGCCTGAGGATCCAGAGCACCAGAGCCAAGACACATCCTCAGTGCACGAATGTCTCTAGGCAGCAACATGACATCAGAGGCAGTAGAGGAAGTGCTGCTAACATCATGAAGAATAACATCTCTTGACAGATAACCAGTAGACGACGAGTCAATCAGGCAGTTGGCAGCATCACGAAGAGAAACGAACTCACTAATACGCTCAGGAATCCCAGTAATCTCATAAACACCAGCATCATAGACATCCTGAATAAACTCATTGACATCTGTGTATGCTATGCTGTTAGCAATTACTGAAAGCAGTCCAAGAAACACACTCTCCTTGTCAAACCTGTCAATACTCTTAATGGCATCAGCAAGAAAATGGTTGAACAAATCTAACTGGTCATGGTTCTTGACATAATGAAGATTATTCTCAATGACACCAACCCGTTTGTCACCATTAGGATAGAGAACAAGAAAGAAGATCTCCGCCAGTCCCTGAGCGAGAGTAAAGGGCCACGCATTCTCTTTTGCGTCATATGAGAATACATCCTTGTCGTTAGTGTTAAGAGGTGTCTCAAACCCGAAGATAAAATCACCATGATAGAACTTAATCGCCAGATCGCACTGACTAGGTGACACGATAAGCATGGAGACGAATATTCTTATTTCACCACTACACACAAGAACAATTCTGCTCTCACTGATTGAATCAATCTTCCACCCAGAGTCCAGTTTGTTAATAAGTTCATCCAGTCCGTCAAGATTGAAGTACGGGCCGTCAGTGCTAGTGATGTTTGTAGCAACGTCGTCCAATTTTTTGCTTCCTGTTTTGCTCTACTGCTGCGTTGGCAGTTCTGTCCTCAATCATTCAGTCAAGCATCTTCTGCGCTCTGAAACAAGTTGTTCTCAGGTAATTCATAAAATCGCGATCTGAGTCAAACTTTCTCTCGGATGCAATAGACACAATGAGTTTCAGTCCTTCATCAACTCTTGTGTTACTACGCGACTCGAGTGGAGAAAACTCTAGACCAACATTGCTGGCAGCAACACCTAACCACTCCCACACAGAATCAGTCAACACTTTTGTAGCACACATAAAAATATTAGCATAATAATCTTCTATAAAAAGGCTGCTAGGGTATAGTCTTCCTCTGTTTTTTGCGTATCTTTTCATCTGCTGGCGAGTATTTACCAAAAAAGTCTTAAGAAAATGACCAGAAGGATCCATTAAGGCACAAGCAATGATGTACCTGGCAAGTTCCTCCAGAACTAACCTGTTAGTTTCGAAATCGCCAACAATATGAAAATCATATTTCTCATCCATCATTTCATCAGGAAGAATGTACATGATGCATCCTATAACCTCATTGACGACTGAATCAATGGAGGTATATTTCATGGGTTGAACAATTGCCGCCCTGAGAGCAACAGAAGACCTTATTGTTGGCTCAAAGATTCTCATAAATCTATTTACTTCTCTAATTTTACCCATGCATGGATCAATACTAATTGACTCAAGAGCACTCAAAACACCTCTCATACTTGTTGTTGCTGGTATACCGTTAAAAATCCTAAAAAATCTATGACGATCAATCCTGTTGTAAAATGACACGTACAACAACTTGCTATTAGGATGCATTCGAGCAAATGTTCGTATGGAATGTATACAATTCAACATCAATGGTGCTGTTCTAGAATCAGTAAACTTGTTGAATGCGAGCCCGCTTCCATGAAGAAGCAGTCCATTCTTAACACTCAGAAGATACTTCTCTGGATTATGCGAATCGAACTCCATCTTGTTGAGATTGTTCCCATAAACAAGAGATATGTCGTTCATCAAGTCATCAGGAGACGGGTACACAAGGTTGTTGTTGATGACACAGATTGCAGCAGCGGCGACTCCTCGGTCAAACCGTCTGGATTGAAGCACTACATCACTAAGAACTTGGATACCATGAGACGTGCGAGCAGCAGAGGCGCTGTTGGTTCCATATTTAACCAGATTTTTGTTTTTTAGGTTTTCGGGATTCTCGACATCAAGAGTACACATGACGTCCCCAGCAACTCTGAACCGGTCTTCCATTTTGTTGTACCTGTTCTCAATCCAGGTCATTTCTGACAGACGCTCAGCGAGAATCAACAGCCAGGAGTTATGATTTACGTCATCAGAAATCGCAAGATGAGAGAGGTCATGAGAGACGACGTTGAGTTTAATGGTGAAATCGTTGTCTGGATGATTACAAGAGATACTGATAAAAGCTCTGTTGCTTGTATAACCGACTGAAACAAAAAGGTCATTCTTAAGATAAGAGGCGCAGGCAGAGACATAGTTGTCGCCAGCAGTAAAATCCCAGTAGGCATGAAGAAGGTCCGGCTTCTGAGAAGTATCTGTGACACCAAAAACGTCACCATCACAAGGAAGCCGGTTCTGACTACACATTATTATCTCTCTGTTCATTGGTAAGTTTCATCCGATACGATCAAGTGTTTAAGGTGAGTGTGCTTTCACCTTTAAAAAGCACACTCACCTTAAACTATCTCTCTTGTTTTTGGCTCAGTCCTCACCCTTCCATCCCATCTCCTTGAGATAGTCAGTAATCCGACCATATTCAACACTAGAGATCCAAGAGTATGTGTCTTCCTTGTAGTGACGACAAAGCATAACGACACCAATGAAACCAATATTGAAAACGAAACCGTCAATGATGTCGAATTCGCCCATGCTGGTAAGACCAGGATCCTCTTGCATCTTCTTCAGATTAGTCAGTTCCTTACTGAAACCAGGAATTAGAGAATAGACCTCTGAGTAGTCGAACTTCTTGGAAGAAGACATAACCCCACTGTTATCAATCTCATTAAGAAGACGAACCATATCCTGAACATATTCCAAGGTGTTAGCACTCATCTTCCAGAAGTCCTTCATCCCCTGAATATAGTCAGATCCCACCACGTAGGACACAGGGTCACCATCCTTGACAGGAATGTAGATAGTGCCGTCACTAATCACCTCAGGAAACTCATCCTTGGGCTCATCAGCAACGAAGACAGCGCCTTCACCAAAGACAAACGAAACAGCCTGATTGAAGAAGCGCCGAGATTGCTCCCAACTAGTGTCCACGCTCTCAGCAGTATTGGAGCAGACACCCCACAACTCTTGGCAGATCTCTCGCGTCAGGAACTTGCTGTCCTTCACCTTGAAGAACTCACGACGAAGTTCCTTTGCTCGGTCAGCAACACTAGCGAAAGCCTTGGCGTAAGCAATCTCCTTGCTGTCAAAACCATCTTCCAGAGTCCTCATGTCCCAGGAGTAGTTATCATACTCATTTCCACCGAACCCAATGAATGAACTCTTGGCAAGAGTGTAGAGGACAATCTTATCATCAATCTTGACAGCGACACAGCAGATAATGCTGTCATCAACATGGGTAGCACTGTTGAAGACAGATGTAACATCCTTGTTGAATCCAGGAATCTTGTCATCAATGTCGGTGATACGGGAGAGAATGCTGTGCTGGACGGCGGGCTTGTTCTCCACACCCCAGTTGAAGATTTCATCATCAGCAATCTCAGAAAGCATCCCGAGAATCTTAAACTGCTTGTCATTAATCTTGATAGACATGATTGTCTGGCTCCTTTAGGTTGATGCGCCTTCCACTTCTTGGATGACCTGACAACAGGATACATCACCAACACACAACACTCAACCCAGCAATCAGTGAGACCAGTCACATACGCAATCGCTCAGAAAGACGGGTTATTAATGCTTTAAAAGCATTAGAGCAAAACGAGTAAAAACAATGATGATTGCTAATCACCATGAAGGATAAATCTGCTCTCTGATTTTGTAAACATCATTCTCAGAATCGACTCTTCCAGTAATCTTCTTTGTGTATTTCCACTGAATTTCACCAGTTTTTTCATCGACTATAAGTCTTGTCAAATAAATCGATACAAGGTTATATATGTCCTTGGTTCTGACTACACTTCTTTCGTATTCTGTCATGCTGGTGATCGGGTCTAAATACACTGGAGCATCTTGAATCGGTTTAACAAATACTGTGAATCTCATAGTTCCAGTGCTGACTCGATACGCTCTTGGAGAATTGAAGAACAACTGAGAACCCAAGTCATCAGGAACACTTAAGGGCTCTACTACACCACAATACTCCTCAGCCAGCATATTCGCTAATCTCAGTGCAGTATCTTCAGCAGATCTGCGCTGTTTGTCAATAAAATCGCGGACATCAATAGGAGTAGGTTCCTTTAATGAATCTTCATTGACTGATTCAGAATCTGTTTTTTCTTTCTTCTTACTAAAGAACATAACTATCTATTACTCCTCCTCACCGCTTTGGCTCCACGACTTCCAGAACAACTCACCATCATCAATCAGGTACACGTATACGATCTCACCACTGCTTTTATCCTGCATGACGAAGCCAGTTTCAGCGTACTCATGATCGTTCTCCTCAACAACCTTGCGAACAGTATCAATGTCGCTCAGATCGTCGCGGAATCCAGGGATATGTGAGTAGATGTCCCGCCAGTCAAAATCAGTACTACCTGAGTATGACACTCCACTATCAGCAATGTCATTCAGGAGATCTCGTGCTTCCCTCTCGTTGCGGATCACCTTGGCATCATTGATCCACTTCTTCATGATTCCACCAGCATACTCAGGTCCAACACGAAAACCTTGATAGGCGTAATTGGTGGGCCTGAAGAAGAATGCGTCACCAAACCCCAGAATACCGCCCTCTTTCAGCCAGAGACCTGTTGCGTTCATGAATTGCGGAACATTCCGGTCAGTCAGGGTCAGATCCATATACTCGCTGTCAGCAACTATCAGGCGCTCGTTCTCCACCTTGACCTCACCAGTATGGAACAGAAACACATACTGAAGCAGCCGGTTGATAACACTGGGAACATCATCCTCAGACGTATCCTCATCAACACCAAGAATCTCAGCAATCTGGTGACAAATGGGCCACACCTGTTGAGCCAATTGGTACAGATCCCACTTGTCAGGCTGATGTGGCAGGTCAAGCCGTCTCTGGCGAAGGTCATCAAGGTTACCACACAAATCCCATACCTTGGTCATCGTCTTGTACTCATCATCGAGCATGACACGAAAACCCCAGGACCTGATACGACTTCCAGGAAGGTCGTCAACCATGACCTCTGAAAGGGTGAAGGTGGTGAACGTTCCGTCAGGGTTGTGCACAATGAACGTAGCAACATGGCCGGATAGGACCACCATAGGATCTAGGTGAACCCTGACTACCTCGCCGCTCGATTGAGGATGCTGGTCATACCTGGAGCGCACAGCATCGAGCATTTCCGGGCTGGTGACACTACTGCTACGCCTTGCAAACTCATCCTCAACTATCTCACTGAGAACAGCAAGATTCTGGTAATACTGCGAGTTCTGAATCATCGTATCTTCTCCTTCAGTCATACACCAGTCAAGCAAATAAACAAACAGATTTCAACTATTATGAGACCAGATGGTTTTTAGGAAGTGGGGCCAGTCAAGCATCAGTCAAAGAAAATTAATTCTTCTAGTCACTTCACAACAATGTTGTTGTTCAGATGGCCTCCATACCAGAAATCTTCTGTAACCATCTCAACAACAAAATCAGCAATGATGTGCTCATGATGGTCAAACACCTCAAAAACCATAATTGCATGACACATGCCATCACTGCTATCTTTCGCACTGGTGTATGACTGACTTAAAACCCTGATGCCAGCAATTCTACTACTAGGATCATTCAGGTCGTTGTGGTAGTTGGTCCACTTATTCACACGATAGTTGACGTCAGTACAATACACTTCATCATGATAGTCCTCAATAATAACATCACGAACAACTCCATCCTTATCAACCATCTCGATACTCATACTAGAGTTGTGACGTACTGGAGTACTTTGCGTCAGAGAAAAACCCTCCAGTGTTTCAATAAAGTAATCAGGCCATTCACAAGGGCTTTGTCCAAAAACATAGCCATAAAACTTGTCCATGAAGGCATACTCATATACTTCATTAATAGTAAAAGAGTGTTTATTAGAAGAAATCACTAAAATTGTGTCGTCACTACCCTCTTCTGTTTTAGTGACAACCCTACCAATCAGATCCTTGACGAGCGGATCTGGCTCCTCAAGCACCCAGATGTAGAAGCACTCACCTGACTCAAGAACAATAGCAATTTGGAACTTGTTATTAATGTCGTCAGAAAAGGCAACATCTTTTACCCTGTAACCAATAAGATGTGACGACTCATTCACAAGATCGCTGTCAGTTTCTTTTATGAAGGCATAATTATTCATTAGTAAAACTCTTTCAGATAAATGCCAGAAATAATTAGTTCAGGAGAACATGCTCTTCTGGAACTTGTTGAACATGATTCCTGACACCAGCGAGCCAATTGCGACCAGTACAGCAATCACTCCAACAACGACAGAAAGAATGATGATACCCTTTGTCGTCCCTGCGAAAACCAGCAGAGCAGTAATGATGCCAGCGCCAACAACCAGAGCAAGCAGGCCAGTCATAAAGGCGTTGGAGTGACCACTGATAACAGCGGCAACTCCAAAAAGCCCTGCCAGAGCAAAAAGCGCGTAGGAGATACGAACAAGGGTCTTGACGCTGCTGGTGTTCATGACTGGTTCCTTTCATAGTGGCTCAGATGCCTTGTTGCCTGAACCTTGATGACACTAGCATACATACTGCATCAAGGTTCAGGCAACCGGTTTAGTGGTGAAGTGGGTCACATGTGCTTGGGGAGCCCATAGTGGCACTCCAGACAATACTCGTCAACCCCACCGAACAGACAGTTGTTAGGTGTCACACAGACATGTTTGTGCATGACATGCTTGTGGCCCTGGATTGTCCCGTCAGGCATCATCTTGTAGCAGTCATAATCGACACTGCCATCAGTCTTTTCACCAATGGGCTCCCAGACATGTTTACCCTCCCAGTGCTTAAAACGAGAGTTGTGCGAGAGGGTTGATGCAGTCCTGTTGCTGTTGAAGATCGTGGACAGGGAGAGCATGACGGCAGGAAGAGGAGAAATCATGGCAGGCATCCTTTCAGATGAGTTGCTGGTGTGCTGTGATGACTCCAGTGTAGACAGGTTGTTCTCGCCATATCAACCACTGAACAAGTGAAGTGGCTCACACGGACGAAGTAATGTAGAGATTTCTGTCTGTGTTGCCCCTTCACTGGCGTCCCTATTTGATGACCAATCTCACACCACAACTCCTTGACCAAACAAACAGGGGACTGGTTCAATATGTAATGACGCTTATTGTCAAACAGAACAGGATTTTCAACTATGGATACCAACAATGCTAATTTGTCTAATCTGAGCAAGGTCTCTGAGCAGATGAAGAACTCCCCTCAGGTTGACTGGCGTGAGATGCAGGACATGATTGACTTCATGTCCTCGTTTAACGCAAGTCAGCACACCACAGAGATTGTCAATGAGTTCAAGAAGGCTAGTCTTGCTGGACCTGGATCTGGCTTGTTCAACACCCTGAAGAACCTGGGCAAGATTGATGAGGAAAGGACTCGGCTCATTGAGAGCATCCCAGCGTATGCACCTTGCCCTGAGACCAACATGTACTACTACGCGACCACAGATGGCTGCATTGTCAACTCTCGTACACTCCAGGTGACAGAACTTGATGACTCGTTCTGGGAGTACCTGGAGGTGTTTCAGCAGGAACTCTGACAAGATTTTCAGGCGCCTGCCGAGTTGGTCACGACACCTGCTGCAGCAGTTGACAGAACTGCTGCACATGATGTTGTACACCAGAACATGCTATAATAGGGGCCTTGACTAAGAAGGACAGAGATAATAGAAAGGTTTCGCCAGGATGCCTGTACTTACTCAGAAATGGACTACTCAATGGGATATTCCTGGTGATTCCTACAAAGTATATATAAACACTCCTGATTTCAGAACGATAGTCTGCTGCAATTGGGCAAGACCCAATTCTGGTGAAACCGACCGAGAGATCACTATCGAGATAAAGAGATACGTCTATAATGCCCTTAGGATCAGAATCTCTTTCCACCTTAAAGACAACTTTGATTCTGAGTACAAGATTTTTCCGTACAACGCAAATATTCTGCTCATAAACCACTGGGTTATCCTTTTTGCCGAACGGCTGACAGAACTGCTGGAATATGTGGACAACCATGAAAGCAGAATTGAGATCACTCTGAGTACAGAGAAGTCAAAGAAGGAGCGCAGGCACCAGATTACTCTTGGTGACGACATTTCTCACACAATCGGTATTGTCTCAGAAGCGGTCTATCTGATTGAGCCTGGAGAAATCGGTCTGACGTCAGCAGTTCTCAGCGCAATGGCGAACAGGATTATCTACCCTGACGGGAAGTCACTGATTCAGGACGCCAAGAATACAGGTCTAGGTGACATCACTGCAGAGAACTATCAGGAGTCAGTTAATGCCGCTCTAAGCAACAACAAGTGGCAGAAACCACTATACGCTCTCAAACCATTCCACTCGCTCATGCGGGTTTGCGGATCGCTGATTATTCATCCAAGCGATCCTATTCCAGGATACATGAGCAGGTTTGACAGAAAGAACGTGAACCTTGACATCATATTGAGCAGATCTGCATCCACTGGTGTCAGACCCATGTCTTTAAGGCAGTTGGAACTGATTCAGAGGATCATTAGTCACGACTCTGGAATGATCCTATTGGGAAACTCGCTTCTCAGTCCTGGAACCAGCAAAACTGTGACCAGCATCCTCTCGGAAGATACCCTGGACATAGGAACAGACCTGCTGGCAGACTCAGCAGTAAGGGTGTGCCAGGAAGCACTCATGACAGCAACTCCTGACGAGGCACTGTCCATACCTGGTGTTCTGGCTATGAGAGCATTCATCAGGTCGCTGGCGGTATCCATGAACTCAGCAGATGAGTGGGAGCACCTACGATCTATGTTTCTGAGTGATACGGACAGAATCATGCATCCAGTACAAGACGTAGCAAGCGTGTGCCCACAGATAAGAATAGTCAGGTCATATGTTACCGACATTCTGGCGTTCGCGGGACTACTGGACAACCATCTAGGAATCAGTTCTGACAGCATGAGTGTTCTTGCTCTCACCAGAAAACAGTTCTTCGTAGGGAATGCGTTCAGGAGAATCAACAAGACGATGCAACTCTACCACACAGGAGTCATCAAGACGGAAACAAGCCCTTACTCCTCTTTAAGAGACAGCATGGGTCCTCTTGCTCGTGATGCCTTTGAGCCACTAATTGTATCTCTTTTAACAATTGCAGGTGTTGAACCAGATCCAAGCACATCTGTATCAAGCACAAAAGAGTTTTGCAACATCATGATTCCTTTGATTGAAACGCTGTCTACAATAGAACAAAATGCTCAGTGACCACAATTAATCCAAGAAGCAGAATAAGACACAAGAATAAAGAGAAAATAAAAGAAAACAGATCTCCAAAAGAGGATAAGAGGGTAGACAATCATGAAATCGCAGAATAGATACCTGTCAGATGAACCAGTACCACTGATACTTGACTGGAAAATTGTCAAAGACAGCAGAAAGTATAAACTTCAGGCAAATGATTCTGAACGAAAGTATCGAGTAGAGATTGACAGATCGATAAAAAGGATGGATTTTGACCGACTTTACAATCACAACGTAACAAGAGTAGTTGTCAGCGCCTCTGACCCAGATCTCCCTTCTCTAGGATACAAACCCAAAATTGCCCTAACAATTATCTCTTCTGGCAAATACGCTAAAAAGATCGTACCCAACAAGGCAGAAGAGTACCTGAATGGGCACTGGTTGGCTCTTCTTGCTGAAAGGATCGTAGAAGTTGTCTCGTGTATCAACAGCAATGAATATGGGTACAACGAACTTATTATTGAGTTCTCACACGGGATGTACACTAAACTTGATAAGAAGTTCACTGCTGCTATTGATGCACTGAGGTTCACTAAGGAGATAGCACCCAGAATCCATCTGGGTCGTGTTGGAGTTACTTCCGCTCTGTTGAGTATGCTGAAGTTGAGCACAACCTATCCGAATGCTGATTCACTTATTCAGGAGGCTAAGGAAGCCGGATTGGCAGAACTGACATCAACGAGAACACAAGACAGCAGCGAGAACGGATACATCTTTTTTAGTACTGAGTCAGTCTTTTTGTCACTACTTGTTAACACAAGGAAAGACGTTACTAAACAATACATAAAAGGCACATCGTTCTATTTCAATCCTCAAAGAGAAGTAAAACCCAGCACGATCTCATTTATTAGAGAGGTACTAAAAAAGCATCCTAAAACGATAAATCTTTTGAACGACTTGAACAGTACCCTTTCAGGTCATTCAAAGTACTCCTTCATCATCAAACTTCCTGTTGACATCATTGACAACGAGTCATTAAAACGAAGCGTTAGCAGGTTCGTTAACAAAGACGGCAAGTACCTGACAAACATGAACAAGACAATGTATATTGAGAACTGGGAGGTGAATTCAGTCTGCCTGCTGGTTACGATTCAAGCCCTGTGCTACCAGTTCAAAATCAGCGACCCTGCCATCAAGAAATATGAGGACACAGCGAACGAGATAATAGCGCCAATGATGAGTTTGAAGCCAAAAGATCAGGATGTGATGCGTCTGAGAAGGTGTGCTTCAATAATTCTGGCAATCACTGAAGCACTGGACAAACACCTTGGAACCAGTATGTTCGATCAGGTAGTTCGAGGTACCAGAAGAACCATACTCAAGAATATAGTACTGACCAAGAAAGAGATTCCCAACTATTCCAAGAATGATAACCTGTCTGTGGAGGTTAACCATCACCTTTTCATTTTTATGGTAGACATGGTGTCAACCCTAGTCATAACTCTCTGTGAGACTGCTGGCGTTTCAGCGCTATCCATTAACAGACCTGCAGCAGAAGGTCCTGATGAATTCAAGGACCTAAAAGAATTCTACAGCAACCTTGCACCAATAGTTCCAGTCATTCAGGAAGTTCTGAAAATCTGAACAGAAAACAGAAGACACACAAAAAATGAAGACATTCTTTCTGGAAGAGTATGACGGACCAGATTGTGAGAACAACTCTGGCCTGAGAATCTACATGTCTCTATCTGTCGGAATTAGAAGCAACAACGACAAATACATCTTGGTTCAGGTCTATCGTAGTAACCCAGAGTGGCATTTCAAGAGAGGAGTTCCACTTGGGTCTCCAGGTTCTATCAGTATCTCACTGAATCTGGACACTGACGAAAACCCTTATGACAACCACCTCCTTCACCTGATCAATGAGAACAGGATCGCAGAGGACCACTGGCTAATTCTTCTCGTCAGACGACTTGCTGAACTACTTGCCTGCACGTATCATAGACAAGGATGGCTCAGTATTGGCATCCTTTCAGAGACAGGCAACATGACTCTCATCAGGAACTCTATCCAGATGACAGAACCAGGACAAGTCGGACTCACAGCAGCGCTGGTCTCAACAGTTGCACTCGCAGACATCTTCAACTCATTAGAAGACATTGAGAGGTTTGCACAAACAACAGGTGTCATAGATGTTGTGTCCCCTGTCAGCATAGAGGAACCAGAGTATTGCGAACCACGATTCTCCAGCATACACTCCATTGCTCAGAGCATCCTTACCTACACATCACCTGACACACCAGAGAAACTGGAACATGAGAATCTTGTATGTTTGTTTGAGGATAATCTGTGCAGTGCTCCGACTGAAGACAATGACATAAGAAACGAGATGCTTCTCGACCAGATCATCAGAGAAACACCACAAGGGCAGTTTCTCAGAGCAGGTCATACAGCAGGAGAAAACGGATTCATAAAAATTCCAAATCATTTCTTTGTGTTCAAACCCTTCTTCTCGTTTACCATGAAGCCCAAGCACAATAAGAAGGCTCCTGAACATGCTCGCATTGCCCTGCACAAAGCATTCTCCTTTGTCAGAACAGAGGACCTTTTTAAGGTCAGTCTACACAAGCATGAAACTGTTGTGCAATCTCTGCTGATACTTGCCAAATCGTACTTCCTTGTCCTGGCTTCAAGTCGTAACGACGAGGAGATCAATGAGGTTAGAAAACATATTGAGTCACACGAGCAACAAGCCCTTGATGAACACAGAAGGATGTGCAGCACAAGCAACATTGAAAGCAGCGACAGCAAAGTAGATGACATTACGAGACGTATCTCAGAAGAGATTGTCTCAAACGTCCTCACTACTGCCTACCTACTTGACAAGAAGTCAGGCACAAATAGGAACCTGCTCAGTAAGTCAGTAACCATGACTCAGGATTCCATAAGGCGGGTGAGGGGACTCCGCTTCCAGCATTCCATCAACCTTGGTGCCGTAGTTCTGCACAGGTTTCTGAGCGAGGTTCTGCCTGGCCGCTCACTTGATGTTTCATCACGTCAGCAAGTATCCGCAGAGCCCGTCCTCAAGATGCTGAGAAAAGAACAAACAGACCCAGCGGAGAGCAACGAAACAGTACTCTAAGATCTATAGAGTCATATGGTGTAAAATTACATTTGGTTATAAGTGTATAAGATCTGATTGTAAAGAACTATGAGTAAGAGCAGCCGTCTTGCGCTCAGTTCACCTCGCCTGACATCACGTCTGCATAAGTGCATGAATCCAGCAAAACACCATGATTGCTTGCAAAAATGAGAACCAGATGTTGCTACGATCCGTTTTTACACCATATGACTCTATAGATCTAGGATGGGAGGCTGGGGCTCTTGTCTTTGGGTGCTTATCGTCGTGGCTGTGGTGGGTGTGCTGGGGTTGTCAGCCAGTCGTCCAGACTACATGATTAGTCAGGCCATGCGCGATGGTTGGTGCAGGCTGCAACCTCCGAGTGCATGAGAGTCAGGCTAGTCGATGGAAGCACTCTAAGCGATTTTAAGAGAGTTTTATACACTAAACGCTATCAGGGGTACACACAGGACCCAAAACCCCTTGTATGAGGTTCTGTGTGCCTTCATACAAGGGGTTTTGGCTTGATGAGCAAGCGTGCCTCTTAAAGTGAGTTCCTTTGTGCTCGCATCACCGCTCACTCATCACAGCGAGTTTGTGTGGTTCTCAGTCGCCCATCTCCTTGACCTTGGCAATGGCGCTCACAATGCTGGCTCGGTCCTTGATGTCGAACCACATAGGATCATCACTGCCAACCATCTGAGGGACACCAACAGCCGGGTAACCCTTGGATCCGCTTAGGTCAACAACCAGAGTGCTCTCAGGACGGCTGACTGTATCAAGAACCTCGGCGGCGTCATCCGTGTCGAGGTGGTCGAATGGCATGATCTGAGAGTCCCAGTCGCCCCCGAAATAGGTGAGCAGGTTGTCCTTATAATCAAGGTCGTAGAACTTCTCCAGGACCTCTACAACCTCATCAGACGTACCTTCCTCGATGTCCACAACATAGGTCTCACCATCCCTGACTCCTACAACGGCTGCCTGATCGAACAGCCAGTCACGAGACGGGATCCCACCCAGAACATCCCTGAAGGTAGTCTCAAGATCACGAGTGCTGGTAAACGGAACCGTGTTCAGGACAACCTTCTTGCCAGCCACTTGAACCACGATGCTATCGCCTTGAGGAGCAATAATGACACTGAGTGTTGCAGGCATGAAGGAAGATCCTGAGTCAAGAAGAACCCCAACAGACCTGACGCTGGCCTCCTTGCTTAACGACTTGTCTGACAGGACCTCAAAGTCCTTCAGTGACCTCCTAAGAGTGCTGACGAAGTTCTCCTCGTTCAGGAGATTCGAAAAGGGACTTTCGCCCTTCTTGTACGAGGTGTAGGAGATCTTATTGATGTATTTAACGATCATCTCGAAGGTGTCTGAGATGATCTCTCGAGCCTCGAACGAGGAGACAGAGCCATTAAACTTTCTGTTGGCGACAAGCACCTCATTTGAATCCTCATTGAGATACATAACATTAAAGTTGCTAGGAGTGTGCGTACTCATGGTAATCCTTTCCTGGTGTACGGAGGTATGCATGTTCGACAGAACTACCCCGATTGTACAAGCGCTGCACACCAGAGATCAACAAGACAGGTAGTGACACTAGACACACCAGGACGCCACAGCACCTTCTACAAGATCTATAGAGTCATATGGTGTAAAAACGGATTGAGGGGGGTACACGATGCTAACTTTTTGCTTTGATACCAGCGCCTTGATTATCTGACTTGAATGAACGGGTGAGCATTGGCAAGTGTGCTTAAAACAGGTGCACTGACGTACTTGAAACACACCTCATCAGCATGTTTCTGATCATGCATCGTTTTTACACCATATGACTCTAAATAACTTATAGTAGCACATTGGCGTGTCTTTGCGGGGTGAGTACATGCCGAGAGAAGTGCCTCCCTCGTGTAGATTCTCTCATAGATACACTGATAGGATTCTACTTTAACTTGGGCGCCGTCTATAATCAAATGTAATTTTACACCATATGACTCTATAGATCTTGTAGACAAGGGTATGGGCTCGGGTGGGGCTGTGCCGGCGACGGGGTTGTGGTGTCTTGCGGTGTGGGTGCGTCGGCGTGAGGAGGTATGTAACAGACGTTCTGGTGTGTTCCTGCAGCGCGAATGCCTCTACCTGGTCTATAAGATTGCTGAAAGGCTCTCTGGCGCGCTCAAACGTTCTTTCTGGTATCTGGTTACGTCTCAGCAGAGAAATGCCCTCAGAATGGCTTAGAACGCTTCTGAGGGCATGATGGGTTCTTTACTTGGTCTGTGAACATGGCTGCTTGCCAGCGAATCACACAATCTGTGTTAGGGAAGAGGTGCAGGTGGATAGGTGTTTATATGGATGAGGTACTGAGAGTGAGTGCTGGCAGAGGCTTTACGAGCGCTTAGCACTGCGTGCTGTATTCAGTGCTGGCTGCTCCCATGATAGAACCGCTCCTTGGCCTGCTCCATAAGTGGCTTGATGGTCAGGTAGGCGATGATGCACTCACACAGGATGAGCAGCAGAGTGAGGTACCAGGGAGCACTGATGACAGCAAGCACGGCACCAGTGCATACTGAGAAGACTATGTGCAGGGTGAGTCCAACGAGAATAACGCCCAGAGTGCCCTCGGTGTCGTTGTACGCCTTGTTCCAGGCGTTCTTCATCGACTCACCTGCCTTGCTGATGATGCTCATTGTGACCCTTCCTTCCTGGTTCCTGTCTCCTGAGAACCATGATGATTTGTACCAAGCGGGTTGTTCTGGAATCCAGCATAGACCATCAGTTCATCACGTGCCAGCCTTGTAGTAGTGATGTGTGCCACAAGGAGAAGTGGTTGACTCTGTATGATTGCAGGCAATACAAAAAGACAGCGGTCAGTGAGTACCTGTATAGACGTCTCTCATCGTCCCCTGAGTTTGCTTTTGCTGCCAGCACTGCACTACAAGCATGTCACACGTCAGGAAAATCAGGACCTTAGAACAAGTCGCTCATCCTGATACCTGTTCGACCAGTTTGATTCAGGCAGTCATAGCACATGCACTCCTCCTTCAAGTGCCTGCACACATCAATCCCGTACCATGAGGAACCTGCGCTAAGCCACTGGGCAACCTCACGAGCGTCAGATAGGCACTGGTTGAACTCCTCATCACTACTGCCGTTCCTCGAATCCAGTAGGACAACAGGAGTCATCGGAAACCTTGGAAGTAGACCACTTTCATCAATACCGATCCCAAAATCATCCACCACCTGACCAACGTCTTTCATGACATCCAGCGGACCGACCAGTGATAACGACTCAACCTTGAACCTGTCATCCAAATTGACTGGATTAACTGGTTTTCTGATTCCTAGAGACAGACCAACATCCTTTCTGAAGAACGAGGTAGACCTGTCCTCAATGGAGTCCTCATCATGAAAAACACAGTTCGGGTAGTACACCTCTGGACTGCCATTCCTTACGACGGCAATGGTATTTGTCATCATATAGAAGATGTATCTAAGAAAATCCGCCTGAGAATTAGTGTCAGGCTCAGGCACCTTCACTGATACGAGTGACACCCCTGACTCACCAGCCTTTACAACACGTCTGACACATGACGTTGAGATAGCGCCACCTATAGTGCTCCTAACGTCATGACCGACCTGGCTCCTTTGAGCGTTCACAGAAATCCTGTATGGCTTGCTCTCCTTGTAATCACCAATAGCCAGCGTCTTATGAGCCATCTTCTTCGTGTCAGCGAATCGAAAGATTGTGCTCTTGCCTGGATGCTTTGGTCTGAATGACACGACCTGTACTGCAACCCTTACTCGTCCTCGGTTGATCAAAATTCGCCTTCTTAATCCATGTTCTTATAACACTATAAATCTTTTAGTACCATCATTCGACGTTATAGATGCTGAGGTCCATACCAACGATGGTGGCTGCCTGCTCGTCATCCATGGTGTCGCCACCCATAGCACAGGCGAAGTGATTACCACCCTCAGTTCGACCCCACTCAGGGATATGATAAAGACCTTGAACATTGTCAGCGTATTCAAAGAGAGCACGGGCGATGCCCTCTCCCTGACGACTCTCATCAACCTCGACGTTGAGGATGAGGCCAGTGGTGTGGGCGATGAGGTAGCCGACCTCCTCACCGTCGTCGATCATGGAGTACCGAGTGCCAGGGAGGTCGTCCTCGCTGTAGTGGCTGGTGGTGATTTCCACGATCGATTCCTTTCTGTCCGTTATGATGGATCTAGTGTATTACATTATATTAGAAGGAATCAACACTATAATAGTTAATTAGGTCACAGCAGAGGGCTTGAAAATCTACTCCCAGAGATTCAGATCTGCCCAGAAGATGTAGTCAGAAAGTTCTCGCTCCATGCCCTCAACAAAGACCTTGACCTCATCGCTTCTTCCAAGATTGCTAATGAACTTCTCGTACTCGCTGATGAACATGGGCGACGTCTTATAGGATACTTCAATCTCTGACATGAAGTCAACTATGCTGTTCTCCTCAATGTCAGGTTCATAAATGAGCAGAGATGCTGACCACCCAGAAGCAGCATTTTTGTGGGTCGGTTTACCATCGTTCACCTCAACCTCAGAAGGAATTAAAGCAGTTGGGTTTACCAGCAGCAGACCACCAAACACAGGAGAATACATGTGTCTTTCAAGAAACTGAGGACACTTCTGCTTCAGCGTATGAGACATGCTCACAAGAATGTCTGAGGTAATCTCCTGTTGAATCAGCCTTGCGTTCTTGAGGTTCTTCTTCAAAGGCAGATCAAGAGAGTATTCCTGAGACAAGTGGTAGAGATACAGATCCTCTTCCTTGTTGGCATATAGGGAGGATGCAATAGCGCCATTAGGTAGGATTGAATGATCCTTGTGCTCTTTGCCTGAATTTCTGTTTGTCAACCAGGAAAGTAAACCCATTACCTCAAACCACCATTTTGCCTTAACAAAAACTGCCTATCTGGGCGCTGAGTGCAAACAAGATTTACTCAGCGCCCAGATAGTTGTTCATTCGTCAGACCTTTGTGTCACTCAATGGTGAAATGACGACCCAGGTCAGCCAGTTCCTGCATGGTGTAAGAGTACCACACACCATGCTCAAAGTTGAAGACAACCTCACCAGTGACGTCACTCTTCATGAGGCATCGACCAAGATTCGAGTGGAACCAGAACACGCCAGCATCCTTGTCAAGCAGGACACTGATCCCGTCTTGGTTGTGGTCGTGCTCCTCAACTAAAATCTTAGCAAGGTCAACGCTGGAGGTGTAACGAGCACGCGACTCCGCAAAATCAGTCCGCTGGCCTCCAGTCACGCTCAGTCGAATCTCGTGGCCCTTGTTGTCATAGCCTGAAGGAATGGACATCTCCTTGACATCAGACCGACTCTTTACGATCTGGTTATCAATACAACTAATGTGGTCGTACATTCGGCAGGCGTGGTAAAAGAGACCAATAACCTTGTTCTGCTGGTTGTCCTCATCAGCAGCCATAGCATACGCCAGATGAGCAGGAATATAGGACGCCCACTGAATCGTAACATGATTGAGGATCATGCCCTTCTCGTGATCCTTCTTGGCCTCAACGGTGGCGAAAACCGCTCGCATTCCCATGTCTGCTCTCCTTGTGCTTGCTGGCTCTCTGTGGATGACTGCCTGGCACCATCATACACAACACACAGATCAGAATCCAGATGAGAACAAGTGACTTGCGACACATGATGGATGATGGAAGCAACACAGGGGAGGAGAGAACAGGGTGATCACTACCACCACACATGACCTCATCCAGAAGATGCAGGGCAATGCCCAATGATGTACAATAGGGTGCAGAGGTGCTGACATCCGTTCAGCAGGATTCAAGAGAAAGATAAGTACAGAGAATGACCATTCCCAAGTATGACACCATCTCCGTCGTCCCAGTGCCACCAGAGGGATACCAGATGGTTGAACAGGTCGAAGCAATTGACATGAGCCCAGAGATCACCTACAGCCATCATGTGCCGCTATGGGACGGGAGTCAGTGGTGGGATGTATATGGCGCTGACCTTGACGGACCAGCAGATGGCGACATTCAGGGCGTTCATTTCATGGCTGCTGTATACAGAGTGTTCCTGGATCCACCAGAGCCAGAGGAGGCGTACTACTGCCGTCCTGAGGATCCCGTCTGGCTTATTGAGAAGAAGTAAAAGCAGCGCTTAAAGATTCTTTGAGATCTTTGTGTAGTGCTCGTACTCACATTGCTTGCACAAACACTCCTTGTGATGAGCGAACACTGACACAGGAAGAAACGACTCAGCCTGAGAGCACCACTCCACCATCCTGTATCGACTCTCCAGAACACTCTTCAACTGCTCCTTTGAGGTGTCATGATCCAGTCCTTTTGCCATGAGGTTCTTGTTGGTGACGAACCTGCATATCCTGCCCACACCAGAGTCATTGAGAACGTCAGAGATCTGCCTCATGGTCTCGAACGGGCCAGCAACGACCTTCAACCTGACCTCATTACATTCAGGAAGCATGTCGCAGTAGTCGATGACCTCACCAGCAGTAGCACCAGTAATCTCCTGCTGCTCACAGAACTCTGCAACAGCAAGACGAGCCAAGTTCATTGAGATGGAGAATCTGTCCTCAGGCTCTCCGCCCCGCCACAAACAGAACGAAAAACTATCATTTATTCGTGCGGATACAGAGATCTCAAAACTGGCAACATCAGCACCACGCAGGGTAATTGAGTTCAGTATTTTAACATCGAAAGATTTGCGGTTTTTTAGAATCAAACTCATGGCAAATCGAGACGGGACTGTCTGTGTGCCAAACTCATCATCCCATGCGCTTAAGTCTGATTTAACAGAAACACTCCCAGTTCTAACATCGCCATGAAGTACATCAAAATCAAGTAATCTTTTGCCACAGAAATGATACTCCCTGCGTATTCCACGTCCAGGAGTGTTGGACATACTGTCCAGCCAGTCCTGCTCATAATCGCTCAGAGCCAGGTCAGCAGCGTCCGCAAGAGTATCAAAGTCAATACTGTTGTCAACATTCATAAATCTGTTCCATCTGGATTGCACTTCTTTCATGATTCTATCACATAAAAGAATGTGTGGTCAACAAGTGAGTGCATACTAGAAGTGTGGCTCTGATCTCAAAATAAAAACAGGCTTGTAATTAATTCTGGTAAGCATAACGGACACTCGCAAGAATTCTCTCTGTGTCTTGCAACTACTCCTCCCGCCCAGTACTCACCAGCAGACACACACTCCATCATCTCCGACATCTTTTCGACCTCCTGCTAAAACACTGAATCAGGAGATCCAGAAGGAACCAGAACCACAGGATCAGCCAGGAACCTGAAAGATGGAGTCCCCATATAGTCCAGGAAGTCAGCAACTCTCGACATCTCATCTACTGGACCAGAGAACACGAATGTCTCAGCTTTGTCGTCATCCGAGTCAACTAAGTAGTCACCAACCGAGATACATACCTGATCACTACAGGACTTTACTGGATAATTGATCCCAGCCCTGTGTACCCATGTACCTTCTAGCACCCGTTTTGCCTGAGATCGAAGAAGCCATATAAGCGAGTCAGTAATACCTACAGGATTCATCTCATGATAAACTGCAATCTTGCCACAAGTCACAGGGTCTTTGTAATTGTAATGGGATATATAGGGAACATAGTTATTAAAAACAAAAGACCAAATATTTCTTTTAGCCAAGTCAAATAAGAAGCTACGACTTATCTTTTTAATGATTCTGACAGAGCAGGGTTTATTGACAGAAGCGTTTTCGTACCTTTTGACGTCACCACGAACCAGATAGGTAATGTCCCAAGGGTTACCATCCTTGTCAACCTTGAAGTTACCTTCTCCTGTAAACAAGGTGACATCAAGATCAAGGTTAAAAGTCAACTTATTCATACCATCTGCTTTTCTGTGTCATGTCTTGGCCACAAGTGTTTCATGTTTTACATCTACCACTTACGAAAATCTATACATTCAGGACACTCGCATTTACCTGTCTCGTGCTTAACAACAGCGCCGCCACCAATCCAGTAATCACCAGCAGAGCACCATTCAAGCAAGTTGGATAGTGCACTCACCTGCTTGTCAAACTCTCCATAGGAATGATCTGGCGGAATAGTAATGACAGGACTTGCGACAAACCGAAGAGATGGTGTCCCGATGCTATCCATGAAGTCAGCAATCCTGGAGACCTTATCCAAAGATCCAGTAAAGATGGTCGTATTGGCTTCATTTCTCTGCTCTGCAGGATAGTTGAAGTAGGCGACACACACTTCATGTTTGTAGGAATTTCTGAAGTTGGTGTAGTTCTGGCGATGATACCAGACACCAGCCACTACCCATAAACAGTAATCATTGATGAACTCATAAAAGTTCCCCGAATTAGAAATAGGTTCTGTGTGATGATAGAGCGAGACGCCACTACAGATTTCCTCGCTCTTATAGTATTCTTTGTTAAGGTGAGGGATCTGGCGCTCAATGAGATTTAACCATGATGATCTTTGAGATGACTCAAGCACCTCATAATTGAATGCAGGACTACCTACCACAAAATCATCATGAAAACTAAATGACTCGTGCCTTCTGTCCTCTATGCTCTTTAGGTACTTACTGACACCTCCTCTGTGAAGAACAACAGGTTCAGTGTCCATAATCAACGCATCAAGATACACCTGATAGCCGCTCTTAGTTTCTTCCATTTTGCTGTCCTGTTGTTACCAGTTGAACGTCCTGGGATGAGGAACAGGCGCCACACCTCAGTCCTGCAGAACAGAGTTGAGATCGTCCAGAGTCATCTCATCATCCTGAGCAACCTCTACATCAAGGTCCTTGGCGTCCTCTGGAGTCATCTCGAACCAGCGAACTAGGTACCACAGATCCATCTTGGCAGCCTCAATAACTCCGCCAGCCATCTTCTGGTAGTAGAGTTCAGGGTCAATCTGAAACACGATGCCAAACGTGTCACCATGACTGATCCCAGAGCCAGCCATACCAGGAATGTCAGTGATGAGAAACGTCTTCTTCTCAAAGACAATCCTGTACCTGTCAGGATAGAGAATCGGGCTACTGGAACGGCTCAGGTACTTCTGCAACGCCAGAGTAGGGCGATAGTGCATTCCATTGGTGTCCCTATTAAAGGTAACACCCTTAGCCATTACGTACATACCATTGACAGAAATCTCGGTCATGATACCCTCGTTCCGTGATAGATGAACACTTTTATCTACTCCACTCGCTCTAATCATACACATCTGAAAACAAGTTCATCAACCTAGATTCCAGTGATTTGCGACACAAGCAAGAACTCTACATTCTGTCAAAATTCGTCTACACAATAGTTGCGCTGGATTTAGAGACCTCGGAGCAGTTGAAGCACTCGCAATCATGATCGTGCCAGAACAGGTTAGCACCCAACCATGAGCACGGACCACTACTGACCCACCTCATGATGATCTCCATCTTGTCTGTCTCTTGCTTGATTACGTCATCATCAGTGCCGCTAGGTAGAATAACCAGCGGGCTGACTATGAATCTAGCAACCTGATGAACACCAGTGCTTTCCAGCAACTTGCAGACATGATCAACCTGATCTACAGAGCCAGTAATGACAGGAAACATGTAAGCACTTAACTGTTGTTTGTCGTCCCACACCTCGTCGATACTGCCAACAATAACCCCAACATTATCACGGACAGATGTGTCGTACCCATATTTCTTAGAACCACGTAGTGTGCCAACAGCAAGAATTACGGAATCGTAGCCACTGTAACTAGGTCTGATGTTGAAAGAACCTCCAAGTTCTGGATCTGGAAGAAAATCGACAATCTGCAAAAAAGATATACCTAAATTTCTATTCGTGTAGATTGTGTTTACTCTGTCTGCTTTGCGCTGAAAACTATTTGTGTTGTCAATCACATCCTTGTCAGTATCCATCGGACTGTAAAAAAGCGGACTACTTGAGTGGTAATATGAGGTACAAATATTCTCATATTCAGGGTAAAGATACTCAAAAGAATAGTAATTTCGCAAAAAACTTGATCCAGTAAAACATGCAGAGGTGCATCTTAGTATACTATTCTTGTCATTCATATGTCCTCTTAGGTAAATCATCTGATTGCAGTTGCAGTATTATAACATAGAAACAACCATCTGACTGAACCTGATGTGAGTCCAGTCAGATGGTTGCCATGTTTCGGTATCTCACAGAACCTGCAGCCAGAAGCCAGTTCCGTAATACCCGTTGTCAGATCCTTCAAACTCAACCAAGGGCATCTTGTCGCCCTCAGTCATAACAAAGAGGGTGAAGTGCTCCTCCCACTCGTCTGACTCAGAAGATACCCCCATGATGCGTCCGCCAGGCAGAGCCTCAGCGATAGACGCGATTTGGTACCATCCCTCACCAGGCACAACCTCGCCCAGGTTTCCCTGAACCTGAACAACTTGGCCGTTGTCAAGGGTCAGGTGAATAGTAAAACTGTCCTTCTGGTCGGCCTTGACGATCTTGCGACCAACAAACATCTCATTAATCTTGTCGATCTCGCTCCAGGCGACACCCTCGTTGTATCCGATGCTGTACTTGTGGTCGAGGTGAGGCATGATGTCTTCCTTTCAGATTGGTTAGTGGCTTGTGTTCCCTTGATGACTATAACTCTACTTGATGCCCACCTGGATAGCAAGTTTTGAACCAGTGATGTGAGTCACATATGCAAGAAGATTTTGAGATGACTAGACAACTACCTGCTTACTGAGCAAAAAAATATACACCTGGTCAGGTAGCAAGAAGTACTGACTTCCTTATTCTACCTGACCAGGTGTTTCTGTCTGTGTCAGTGCTTGTGGTGTACCCATTGGGCGCGCTGGGCCATGTAATTTGACATGACCTTCCACGGATCCATGTACCCCGTCTTAGGGGGCATGTTCTTCAGAATGTACTCAGCAAGTTCAGTGAAAGAGACAATCGGCTGGATCTTCACTAGGGAGTACTCAACATACACCACACAAGGCATGTCGCCCACCATAACGAGTGCAGTCTCGTCATTCTTACGTCCAAGAACAACAGAGTTAATACCGTCAAAGGAGTCAATGACAGACTCAAGCACATCCTTGTCAGTCGTGCTGCCATCAAAACTTGCCCCAACACGCTCACTGAGGTCCCAGGCAATCTCATCCGCCTGGTTTTGGTCGGATACGTAACCTTTGAACCAACCGGACCAGTCCATACTCACCTTCATCTTTGCCTCCTGTGACTGTTTGTTGGGGTACCTCTTGCATCCCCTCGTGATGGTTCCAGTGTAGTAGGCAGAAGCAGGACCATGCAACTACAGAACATGTGAACTGAACCACATACCGGAAGAACAGAAGCCCCTGCAGGAAAATCTACCTACAGGGGATTCTTTCTAGTGTCTATGCCTATCGCTTCAGGTTCTGAGTGGCCTTCCTGACTGCATCACTGATCCCAGCACAGGACACATCAGAGGTGCTGACATGATTGACCAGAGCATCCTTTGTAAGGTCGTAAGAAAGGATGTCAACAAACCATTGATTCACTCCATAGTGAGCAATGACTTCAACTCGAATCTTGCTATTGTCAAACTCAGCACGGAATGAAAGGTTGTCGCTATTGTGATCTGAGATCAGCATAGGCTGCTTACCAAGAACGTTACTGAAACCAGCACAGACGTTCATCTGAACCCTGATGATCTCTGACTGAGCAGAACGATTGCGAGTGAAACCTGACATGATGTTCCCCTTTGTTTATCAAGGTCGCTCTGTTGCTTCCTTGTTCTGATTTCATTGTATAGCAGGTACTCGATAACGATCAACCCCGCCACAAGTGAACTGAGTCACAATCTACGTCAGATCGTTCCTCACATGTATTTTTTTGCTCATTTGCATAGAAGATTGAACCTCTCGTCTCCAAGATTCTATTTCAGGACTCTTATCTAAGATTTGAGTGGCCTTCCTGATAGTCACTTTTGAGAGTTGTTAAAAATCCCGGTCTGAGTCTCTAGTGCATCAAGCAAATACTTTGAGACGATACTCCTGATTTTCTTGCTAGAGGTTGTCTGAGTATACTTTGAGTAGCAAATCCTGTCTGTTTCAAATGGATCCTGAGCCTTAATACTGATGGCCCACATATTGAAACTTTGCCTTACCTTGATAAAGATTCGCCCATACGGCCAAGAGTAACTAAAAACAAGAGATAGTGAGAAATCATCTTCATTAACCTCAAAAAGAGGAAGACCTTGGCAGTTGTCAAGAAATGCATCATAAACAGCATTCTTAATGGCATTAGTTTTGTTCGTTGACTTCGACCCATGCATTTTTCTCAATCTCCTGTCCTGTCCTAAGGATGCTTGACTGGCTGAAGGAGTCAATCATGTCACCACAAGACATCATAGTCAAGGAAAGATTCTGTGAACTGAGTCACCTGCAGTTGTACCTGTCCTCCAGGATAGAAAGGATGACCCCAGCAACAACGTCTGGCTGATTGTGGAGATAGTCGTGAACATCACCAGTTGTGTGATCCTTGCCATACAACCACAAGTCATCCTTGTAGACACTAAAGACAGAATCTTCATACTCAATACAACAAATGTCATCAGAGACGTCTACACGAGCCTCTGGAAGCATCTTCTTGACAATCTGCTCACAACTCTTCAGGTTGCTGATGTCCAGTGAAGTCACCATATACTCCACCCATCTTGAGTCATTGTCGTTAAGGAAGCAGATAGCGTATTCAAGATCATCAAGCATGAATCTGTTGACCTCAATGTCATCGGAATTGAGAATCGTGTTCCAAACGGAAATCTTCAGATCCTTGAAGTAGTTGTCAGAGTCCCTGTGCTCGTTAAGAGCAATCTTGACATCATTTTCTGGAAACTCAATAGTCGCTTGCAGACTGTCAGAGTAAATCAAGAAATCACGAATCAGATCCGGGCTCTTTTTAGCAATGTTTCTGCACAATGTGATAATCTCGCTAGTAGTTGATGAAATGTCGATCATCAATCTAGCGATCTCTGAAATGTCGTCTCCGTCATAGCAGGACCATCGACAACAAACCTCATCGTCATGCTCGTCATAGATAGTCCACTCCATAACATCTCCGTCATCATCGGATCCCCAGCCAGCACACATGTAGCACAGATCCCCAATACTAAGACGCCAGTGGTCAGTGCAATCCGTGATGTCACTAGTTATCCACTCATGCTGCTTCTCAATCTCACTGGAAACAGCATACAAGAAACTCTCAGGAGTCATTTTGTCAATACTCTGAGTAGTGTTGGATTTCTGATTAGTCATGATAATCTACTTCTCTAGTCGTCTGTTTTGCTGTGCTTATTAGAACAGGTATGACGGATAGTTTTTTGCACCACCAGTCATACCTGTTCATTGATTGTGTGCTCTCTTGCTACCTGTCAACAATGGCTACAAGTTAAGCAACATTCCCGCCATCACCAGCATCCTGACTCTCAATCTCCAGGAACATGGTCTTGCTGACTTCCTTCTTCAAAAGGGCGACAATTGGGTCAGCCTCAATCACGAACTTGCAGGAAACAATCTTGACGAAACTAGCCACCTGACCAGGAGAAAGAGTGTCAGCAAGAAAGTCATCAATCCTCTGGTGAATCTCCTTGACCTCATCCTGGACAGCTGAAAGTGACTTGATGAGGATAATCACCTCAACAACATTGATGATTCCCAGGAACATCCACACCATCCAGAAAGAAGTAGTGGATGCAAGCATGAGAGTATGACTATTCCTTAGGATAACACCAATCCACTGTACTAGTAGACAGGTTCTCCTTCGGATTCGTCGTGCCGCTGGTTGTCTGAAACCACATAGCGTGGCCCACCACAGAAACCCTAGAGTCTGCGGGGCACATTTCCTTACTCACCTCCTTGGATGGAAGAAGTGGATAATTACGAGTGTGAGTTTTAGTTTTCTTCTGGTTCTGCGGAGCCTTAGGAGTCGGCTTGTTCTTCGTACCAGGGTGCTTCAACGGCCTAGAATGACACTTGGATCGACGAACACGCTTCGTATCCGTGGCGTGACGCTTCCTGGTCTCGCAAGCCTTCTTAACATTAGCTCTCTGGGCGATGTTCGCTGCCGCATTCAGATCACGATGATGGGCGATACTACAGGTGGTGCAGTAAGGTTGAGAGTAGTCGCTCATGTTCAGATCTGACTGACAGACGTGACACTTCTGAGATGTATAGGCGGCGTTCACCTTCATAACCCCGCCGCCATCAGACTCAACCATGTCACGTGTTCTGCGAAATACCTCTCCTCGGAACCAGCGGCCGAATTTCATGGTATTCTTGATGTGGCTCAGATCCTCAAAGGACACGATAGCGTTACCATACCTCCAGGAAACATCAGCGAGTTCCTGGGCAATGAGGATGCTTAACTCAAGCCTCCTGTTGGACAGGTGCTCTCTGTGAGGTACGGCCTCTTCGTCCTTGCCTTGTCTTTTCAAGGAAGCAACCTGTATCTGACCGCGCTTGATCTTGTTGTTTAGCGATCTGGCACGTTGATTGAGAAAGGACCTCTCAACTATCTCTTTTCTTTCATTGTCCCAGACAACATAAGATGCAGGATTAGTGATCCCGACATCTACACCAATAACATAGCGCTCAGAGAACTTCGGTTTTCCTGGATCAGTCCTACTGTGAAAGCCGAACATTACACGATTCTTATCATCGATCCATATGTCGGGCGCACCAGGCTCACAACCCACCTCTAGTAGTTGTGGTGGTGTTGGAAAGTGCAGTGTCACCCAACAGCCTTGGACAACCATGTCTAGAGAAATGCGCTCTGGTGTGACACTGAAGTTCTTGTGATAACCCCTATCTGTAGATAACAGAACAAGATGAGGACTCATAGATGCGGGTTTCGAGTCACTGGCGGTTCTCTTCCAACCATCTGAGACATGTCTAGTGGAGGTCTGATTAACAACCTCATATCTAGCGGCCCAGGATCTCAGGTTGGTGACTACTTGTTCTCTGAACATACGTTCCAGTCTGGAACTACCACTTTTAAACTGCTTCTTCACCTCAGTAGGAAGTTTCAGTCCCATACGTCTGCCAGCCTCAGCGGGTTTATACCTACTGAACTCCACAGACAAAGCCAGGTTCTGCTCAGTCATCTCCTTCAAGGCATAGTGAGCGACCAGTTCAGCATCCGCTCTGATACCATTCAGTACGTCATCTAGATTCAGAGGCTCACCATTCTTGCTGAATGCAGCGTATGGCACTCTTGGGTATGTACGTGACACAACAGTTTTAGGCGACATTCAGTGAGCCTCCTTTCAAGTACTTTAATGAGTAAAGATATAGGTGTACTATAACACAGAAGCGGCATACTAACAACAAATAAAAAAGAGATCGCAATCACACAAAAACAGGTTGACAAATGCCAGCAGATTGAGTACATTTAAACATGTCAGAGCAATCTTGCGTATATGGTTGTTCTGATAGGGTGACTCCTTTCATTGAGTATAGGTGTCATCTTGACTTTCCAATCCAACAAGAAACGGGCGAGCAGACGGAAACTGCTCGCCCGTTTCGTTTTTTATAATGATTGCACTTGGTTGACTAATAACAGACGAATTATTGTTGTTCTGGTCGAACAAAACAGAGACCCTGAGATTCACCTTGTAGTAAAGTGAATCTCAGGGCTGTTTTTATGGTGTGATCAGTCAGCGAACATCCCGGATAACAACCTCAGGAACACCCACATCACCCCATGAGTCAGAGTAGGTCAGACCCTCAATAACCACAGGAGTCGTGCTGTTGATGAAGCGGATTTCAATAGTGTAGTACTCACCACCACTACCGCAGTTGTCACCAAGCCAGTAGGTGCAAATTTCGCCAAGAGAAACACTCTCTACAACCTCAGAGGCGAGAGTGCTGCCCAGAACACCAACCTTGAGATCGTTGTCGAAGTCATAGTCAGAGTGACCAAGGAGAATAATCTTCTTCTTGGTGTCGCCATTAGAGATCATAATGACCACTACCGAGTCATCCTTGTTGCTCTCATCAACAGAGATGCCCTCAGCCTTTCGGTCAGATGCACGAATCTCAGTAATCTGACATCCCCTGATCTCAGACTCAAGATAGTCAATCCAGTCAACCTTCTCCATAAAGGTCTCGTCGCAAATTGCCTCCTTCTGAGAGATAGTGTCAGCAGAGGGCTTCAGGCTCTTGGTGTTCATTTGTGGACCTCCTTAGAGAATGCCAGTAGATCCTTTCCTCCTGGCTTCTGGTTTTAGTATAGCAGGGTATCTCTCTGGTCTACAACCTCAGAACCAGTGATGTGAGTCACACTAGATCTCAGTATGAAAATACAAAACACCCTACCAGGTTCTAGCACTCTTCATGCATCCAGGCAGGGTGTTTGTGTGTGGTTTGTTGTCAGTTCCAAGGGTTGTTCAGCCAGGCGACAAGCGCGTGGACATTCTTAAACTTGATGACGCTGGAACCACTCTCAGGGCCACCAGAGACGATGACAGCAGCCCAGCGGACCCCATACTCCTCAGGGTCATTCTCAATAGAGAGAGTGTAGTCATCGCCCTCAAGGATCATCTTGTCATAAAGGTACTCAGCATAGCAGTTCATGAAAGTCACCTTGTCGTCAAGGCTGACCTTGCCCTTGCCGTCAACCCTATTCAGAACTGACATGAACTTCTTAGAGCGGTTCTTAAGAGCCTTGTCAGTGCAGAACCAATCGCCCCAACCGTTAGTGATAGCGTCCTGAACGTCCCCAAAGGCGCCGTCCATACCCTGCTCAGCGACAGTGGCAACAATCTCAGCAACGCTCTTCTTGTCCATCATGGTCATTTCCCTTCGGTTAGTGTTTGGGCTTCTTGCCCTTGACCTAATGACTCTAGTATAAGCACGCCCAAGCAAGCAGGTCAACCCGGAAACATGTGAACCAGGACACATCTTTCTTGTGCTGTTTGAACCCACTTTCATCTGTAGTTCCCCATCCTTCTCCTTAGTTCATCCAGCCTATTAGACGGCAGAGAATCGTCGTCCCCTTGTTGAAGCGTCTTCTGCAACCATCAGAGCAACAGAAAGAACACCTCTGATTGAACTCAGCATACTTAAGAGTAATCAGTCAGAGGTGTTCTTGACAGATAATGACTTCAGGTTAATCCAATGAGTAGCCCTTTCTGCAATCTGTACTTCTTAGAGGAACAGGTCAGCGTCAAAACCCATGCACTTCATGTCAGGGTAGAGAACCCTGTCATCAATCGTATCAAAAGCATCAGCAAACACGCTGTACACGAAAGGATCCCCCTCGTTCAGGTGAAGATAAACCTTGCCATTGTTGTACACAGAGTGAATAGTTACCTTGTGGTCACGAGTAGCACCGCTCTTCAGATGCTCAGTCACGAACACGGTAACCTCACCTTCAGGGTTGACCCAGCCCATCGTGCCCAGGTCGTTGGTGTGCAGGTAGGCTCCCAGGTACTCCAGCAGGTGAGCACGAGAGACCAGCGACTTGGTGACCTCAATCACCTCCGCTGAGGAAGGGGCGTTCTCAGCGCCATCGAACTTGTTCCAGTGGTGCACCATGCTGATAGTGCCGCTGGCAATCGGCTTGTAGGAGACGACAGCGCGGGCAAAGCCCTCATCCTGAATCCAAAGGATGTCAAGACCAAGAGTCTTATTCACCCAGGAGACGCTGTGTGAGTTGTTGTCAATAACAGCAGTGTTCTCGAAGGTCAGAGCAGCATCAATAACCTACTGAGGGATTTCAGAAGTGTTGCTGTTGTTGGCGAACTTGCTGATAACGATGGCGCTCATTGCTTGTCCTTTGCTCTCATTGCCGTTCACCCTGTGTGCCCGGCTGATGGCTCTAGTTTAGGCACTCCGTCAGCCAGAGGTCAACTCACGAGACCAGTGAGGTGAGTCACACAGAAGGCGTTGTCCCATGGGTGTACAAGAAACGTCCTATACCTGGAGTCGTAGGAGTAGTGAGTTAGAGTAAACGTGCTCACCCGAGAGGCAATCTCACTCAGATCATCTGCAGACAGACCATCGGGTGTCAACGACCATAGTCCAGACGGAGAGTCAGACTTAACTGGGATAGTACCACGCAGACCTTCATCAAACATCAAGATCTCCACACCCTCATCTTTGAACTTGACATCCAGAGAGAGTTTGTGGTCAACATAGATAAAGTTGTCTATACTATAGGGCTCCGCAGCGAACACAGATCCAGCAATCTGCCTGAGAATGACAAAACGTGCAATGTCAGTGGGTACGTTAAGAATCATGATGAAGAAATGCCTTTCTGTGAGCAGGTTTGTTTATCTACTTATTGCAAAGGAGGTAGGTCGTTTCATGCTTGAAGGGGCTCTCTGCTTGCTTGGCCTTCTTGTGAATCAGAACTCAGAAAGCAGAGAGAATCCTGGCCTACATACTGATAGTGGAAATCCGAATCTTAGCGCCTGGATCCGTGACTGACTCCAGAACCTTCCTGACATCATCCTCGTACTCTTTAAGCAGGTTAATGACTCGTGCTGACTTAGGACGAATTGACACAATATACCCAACAGTTCTTCCTTGATGATTACTGATGAACAAACCACCCAGATCGCTACCAACAACGTCAAGACCAGTACCAGAGGCGAAGAAAGCGTCAACAGCATCCAATTCCCGATCATGGAAGCCCTTGTAGAGATCAGCGCCCCAACGCCGAACCTGATTGAACTCTGCAAATTCCTCAGGTGTCAGGTCGTTAAACTTCTTGTTCGGGTCAAGAGTCACAAGTGTCTCATTTCATGCTCAGTGTGTACAGGGTTGGCGTCATTCTTTAGCGACTAGATGAACTTATGGATATGACGCGAGTCGAACGAATCCTTGCGGCAGTCCTCAATGATGCCATGGCGGGCAAGAGTGTTGGCAACGCTCCTGTAGTTCTTGCCGTAGACGACAACACCATCACCATAAGGAATGTGGAGAACAGCAGAGCGATTTCCGTTGGACACAAGAATACTGCTGGCATATGAAGAGCAACCATGCACGCTGGCATCCCATCCCTCATCTTTGAGAGCATTAATGCACGAAGCCATCTTGTCACGAGTGCTCAAGGACTGCTGAATGACGTTAGCAACATGAATCGGCTCGGATGACTCAACAGAAGCCAGGAAACCAGCATACTCGTTACCAACCTTCAGGAAGGACCTGCACCCGGCAAAGTCATCCTCAAAGACAACAATAGAGACGCCCTTACCTTTAAAGGCGATCTTGTTGTCAGAGAACATCGTGCCCCCCTTGATTCCTGCCCCTGCCGTCATCTGCTTGATAACGAACTCAATGTCATCGGTGTTCATGATTTTGATCCTCACTTTTTTGGTGTCTCGGCTTTTCTGTTATCTACTCTAGCACTACCAGGTGTGTACAACAACCATTAAAATGGTGAACCATGTTACACATAAGAAATAAGAATGTGCTGGCTTTAAGCAATAATAGAATAAAGCCAGCACATTCTTAAAAATATGGCGACTATCAGAAGTAGGACAGGTAGTCAACCATTAGATCAAGGGTCTCATAGTCAAATGCAGCGGTATTGCGAGCATCCAGAATGTGGATGGATCTCTCATCATCAGTGTAATCAATGGTGGCATTGATTTCACCTGTGACATCTGCATCATGAGAAAGAGCGTCAACAACGTCATTGTAGTTGTTGGCTGTCTTTTCAGAGGTGTCAGAGAAGTCAGCACCAGCCTTTTCAGCCGTATAAATCAGATCGTCAATGTCGTCAGAACTCTGACGCACATTTAAGTGATCTGCCTTGGTCATCTCCTTCAGAACGTCAGTAAGAACGTCCAGATCCTCAACCTCGCCAATGTAGTACTTGAGAGCGCTCTTGTTGGCGTCCTTACTGCCAGCATTCTTCACGATGAGAGCAATCTTGCCCATTTCCGACTCCTTTGGGTTGCTGTTCCAAGTGACCCGTTGTCCTTGGATTGATGGATTCAGTATACTCATGTCTCGGATCTAAACTCAAGTCAGCATCTAGTGAAACAGGTCACATCGAAAATACGAGATTGCTGTCAGTCGGCTATTGTCAACAAAAAATAATCACACCTATGCTTCCAGTAAGAAAGCATAGGTGTGATGACTAGTTGACAGAGATTACAGACTAGAACTCAGTAATCGTCTCATTGAACTCCAGGAGAGCATCCCGGTCAACGTACAGGTCGCCGCTGTTAGAGCACTCCACAACAGCCTCACGAGACCTTGAGAAGTCGTACACGCTGACCTTGGGCATCTCTCCGTCACCAACCTTACGAAGGTCAATAAAAGAGAGGTCGCCAGAGGGGGAGTTGTAAAGGCTGATCTCAGAGTTCCCAAGAATCTCCTTGACCACATTGACAATCTTGTACTCGTCAATGTCATCCATAGTCGAGAGCGAGAACGAGACCTTGCAGGAAAAACGGTCCTCAGAGACATCGACACGAGCGCCCTCGCCAAGCACCTCACGCAGAGCGTCAACACTCTTGCTCAGAGAGTTCTCGTCAGCCTCGACGAAAAGAACCTTGCCATTAACGTTGTTGGTGCTCACTTTTATCTCCTTCATGCATTGGAGGTCTGACTGGTTGTCTCCCTCTCGATGACTCAACCATACATCAGGCCAGAGCCATCACGCAACACAGAAACATGTGAACTGAGCCACATTCTCAGGTGGTAAAATTCTCATGTCATAAGCGACGCTACTGGTGCAGTTACTTCTATAACAACGAAAAATGACTGCACCAGTATGTTTCAGGCGCCCAGGATCCTGATTTCCTCAGCAACCTGAAGAAGGAACCAGTCAGGGTCAACCAGCCCGTTCTCATTAACAAAGAGGTGATGGGTTGTGGTTTTGTTTCGATTCTCAAAAGTCATCCTGTCACGATCACCTTCAAGAAGGTCATCATTTTTACTGAAAACATCGACCCAGATGAACAGGCGTCCATTCTCGATTCCTGTAATCAGAGGAAACGAGAGTTTCATGTCACCAACAATAGCAGTACGACTTGAGTCAATAGAAGCATTCAGGAAATCCGCAATCTGGTTGAATGCGGTCTGAGCGGCCTCACGGCGCTGGACGATTGAGAAACCCATCTTCGTCTCCCTTAAGAACTGTGTCAACAGCCTCTTGCTGTCTGACTTGATGGCTCTAGTCTATGCCACCAGGCAAGTATCCTGCAAGCCCTGATCTAGTGATGTAGCACACATATAAGCACTATCTGTCAGCAAGTAGTTTTGACAGATGGTGCTTATATATAATCAGTGCTTACGTCCACAAGTACAAGTTCCAACATGGTAGCGATAACCTTTGGGATCATGGAGGACAATCACTCCGAACTCGTCATCAGTCACACCTTCAGTGGATACAACCTCGAATCCGTTCATGTCCTCAACACAGAAAGAGAACGCCTCAAGAGCCTTGTCGGTACCCACAACCCTAGAGAGGGTGACGGCTTGAGAGTGAACCGCAATAAGGTTGTCCTCAACTCGCCCTCCGTTCGTGTAGTACATGTCATAAGGACTATCAACAAGGTCCTTAAACGCATACCAGAGATCATCCAGAGCGTCAGTCGTTGTTCCTCCCTTACGACCAAAACGACCATCATAGCACCACTTCCCGAAACTGCCGTCATCGAAAGAGTCGTAACGAATAACAACGTACTCGTTGTCGCTCTCTTTGTTGGTGTCACGGATCACAAGTATTGAGAGGTCGCCCGTAATCTTGCGGATCTTCTTGGTGTACTTCTTGTGAACAAGACGTGAAGCCATCGCCGCTTGAGTCATCTTAACAGCAGGAAGATTCTGCATTGCTGCGATGAGACTGCGAGGAGTCGCCGCCTCAATAACATTACGAAACTGCTTATTGGTCTTGGCAAAAAAGTCGTTAGTGTGACTCATGTCAGTCTTCCTTCTGGATTGTCAGGACTGGTTATCCTTGACTGATACACCAAGCATACCTCGCACCAATAGCTGAAGGCAACCTGCGAACAAGTGAAGTAGGTCACATCAAGTATGTGCTCCAAGGAAGCAGAAATCCAGGGCCAGTGCTTTTCCTGTTCTGAAGCACCAGTCCTGGATTCAGTGATGACTTTCAAAGAAGGGGAACCTACTCAGTCGTCCTTATCCTGGTTGACATGGTACAGACGGAACTTGGGGCGCCCGTACCCCACCTTGTACTCCTCGCCACTGTAGTCACCAACAACAGTAAGAGTACCAATAAGACCACTCTCAGCAGAAGTATCTCCAAAATCCTTAACCGTGAAGTTGCTGTTACTAAGAACACTGGAGATAAGATCACAAGCCTTCTTAACTCCAGTAAAACCAGAAACGATGATAGCAGCCTGACGAACCTCCTCCAAGAAGTCCTCATTGTAGAAAAAACCATCACTGTCAAGCATCTCATCAGGATCAGTCAGAGCAACATATGAATTCCAGATAGAATCAATGTCAGCAGCATTGATCTCGCTGCGCCCTTCCTCGTATCCGTTGGTGTACCACTTGCTGTTATCCGTGTCATAATAGATGATGCTGTATTCACTTACATCATCGTTCTCATGTACAACAAAAAGGAGATCATTGTCAGCCATCTTGCGAATCTTCTTAGTGAGATCCACATTAACGGCGGGGCTCTTCATGCCCCAGGTAGAGACACACTCGGTCGGAATCTTGTCAAGAACCCAAATCAGGTCAAAACCAAACTCAGCCTCTTTGATCTCATCCATAACTTCCTGGATGGTGTTGGCAATCTCCTTGACTGAAATCGTGGTCATGATGTTCTCCTTCTTGTTGTGCCAGGTGCTTCTTGCTTCCTGGCTTCTGGTACCAGCATAGAGCACTACTGATAGGGTGTGCAACCTCTGAATGAGTGAACTGAGTCACGTTGAAGCAGAAGGTCGCCAACCTGTTCATGAAAACAACCTTCTACTTCAATGTGTGGTACTGATCTAATCAGTGTGATGTTTAGATAACCTCATCGCTGATGTATGTTTGAATATGGTGCTTAACTTTCCCATCATCGCTGGCCTCGTACTTAACAATAGTGATCTCAGGAATGAAGAAGTCGTCATCAATAGGATCGACAGAGACGGTCTTAGCATATATACCAGAGATTCCTTCATGGTGATTTTCCAGAATCTCTCTGATGTGGGTATCCATCTGGTGAACAAACTTGTCTTCCATACTCTTAGGATCAGGATCACCAGTAGCACGAAGCCAGATAGTTGGACGATAGTTCTCATCATTCTCTTCAAGAGAGGTCTTTAGTGAGAAATTGCCTGTACATTCATATTGCTTTAGAATCTTGGTAATCTTCTCTAGAACCTTGGCAGCAGCAGTGTACTTACCCTGATACTCAATAAAGGCGCTATATGATGCCTGCATGGTTGCTCTCCTTTGTTTTGTACAGCGTATTCTGAAATCAGATCGGTTGATTTCAAGATACACTATTCTGTTCGGCTGATGAGTTCAGTGTAGATGAAAGGTAGTGTGAACGCAAGCCTAGAATATATGAACTGAGTCACCTTTCTGCCCATGTCAGTTGAGCGGAGAGATGTGCAGGCATCGTTGTCCCTGTACACAGAATAAGTATACCTCAGAGAACATACGTAAAAGTGGCGTGGTTCACAGGATCCAAGGTTGTCTTCATGATGACATCAGTGCTAGAGTTGTGGTCATCAAGGCAACCAGCCAACACAACCCGCAACGGAAGGAACAGGTTATGTTCGCCATCAAGAAGATGTCTGAGATTCAAGAGAACATGATCAACGCAGGCGCTAAGATTCTGTCAGTCATGTTCCGTTACGAGGACAATGGTGGATGGGGACGGCCTGCACGCAAGGAGTCTATTAAGGCCATGATTCCCAACTGGGGTGAGGGTATTCCATTCATTGAGTCGCAGGGCAAGATGTACTTCTTCACTCCTGATGGCAACATTTACTCCGCTCACGCTTCTCGCAAGATTCACGACAACGAGATCCGTGTGCTCTTCTCCATGAGGGAGGGAGATCACAAGCGCACTGTTGTTCAGTGTGACTATAACCTGAACTTCCTGGATGCTTGTATCATCAACGGGTATATTGCTCGCCCTGTCCGTGAACTCTATGCAGTTATGGACATTGATGGAAGCATTTCTGTCACCGAGCACCCTGCAAGGTCCTTCAATCCCGAGACGGCCGGTTATGTCATCTCTCCGCAGGTTGGTCAGTGGTATGCTCCGCTGGCTTACGCTGACATGCTGGCTGAGTCATGGAACAAGTATGTCAGCAAGTATGCCCCGCTCAAGCCCAAGGCGTCCAAGGGCTTTGAGATTCCTGAGAGCGAGGATGTACAGGAAGCCCTGAAGTATGATGCCAAGTTCCATGTTGCTCACGGAATCGAGTCTGGTGTGTACATCCCGACTGCCGAGGAGATTCAAGCCGCCATCGACATCTGGGCGTACATGGAGAGCACTCGCTACCGTAGTCACGGTGAGACTGTCTCTGTGGGTTGGGCGAAGAAGATGGCCGATGCTTGCGACAGGTTCGTCAAGGCTCAGGAGAATGCAATCGCAACCATTGCCTGAGGGAGGTAAACACAACAAAGCACCCCTGCTGACAAATGGTTTCAGCAGGGGTGCTTTGTTACTCAAGTAACTCAGAAATAAGTGTGGTGCTAACAGGACTAACCAAGATACAGGACAGGCACGCTCACTCGAACCTTGTCCCGACCTTCCTGGCAAACAATGCGGCACTCAGGGAACATACTGCCGATGTATCCAGCATATGAATACTCGCAACCGCTGAGATCTGTGCAGGTCAGGAGAACACTGTCCTTCTCCTCCTCGTTCTCACCGGCCTCGTTCCACAGGTAGTCCCTAATACTGACAACTACGGTGTCCCCATTAACAGGAATATAGAGCATACCATCAACAACCTGTGACCCCTTGAAGACCCTCTTGAGTTCCATGATGATGCGTGACTTCTGGATGGACTCAATAACCTCACCACTAGTCAGGCCGCCATCAAGTCTCCTCTCCAGCAGAACACTGCCGTCATCGTCCTTGGTTATGAGAGTCGCAGACGTACACTCACCATCATCGATGTCAACCACGATGGATGCCTCAATGTTACCATGAACGCACTCGTCGTCCCCGTAGATCTCACCGCACCTCAGCCCGAAGTAGTGGTCGTCGAGTCCATGCAGGGGAATGCGGCCGTAAGCGGACACTTGAAATGATCCGCCAGCAAGCACACTGTCTGTGCCGAACAGGACGCCAGCCATGGCCTTCTCATCTATTGAGCGGATAGACGTCTTGTGCACTCCTCCGGCACACTTGTCCACACCTGAGGAAAACTCCTCCAGTAATTGCTCAGCACTGAATGAAATGCCTTCATTGCTTTTTGTAGTACTCATGTAGTTGTCCTGTGTCTGTTCTGATCTTGGGTTTCTGTTAGAATCTTCTGGCTTTTGTGTAGCGTCAAGCAGTTCTCTGTACTCTTCAGGGTTCAGGTAGCCCTTTGCGTACAACAATTCAATGTCATCCCAGTCTCCGCCCTGCACAACCGCGTCATCTTTGACTTCTGAAAACGTGTAGGGCCACCCTTTCAGTACTCTCATCATTTCAGAATCATTGATTAACCCTGCGCTTCGCTTCCATCCGATTTCCTTTGGTGTTGGGCGATCAAGATCTTCTCCGTCAGCAATGAGATTTTGAACGCGCTGAATAGAATATAGATTGAATTCATCAGAAGCAACTATTTCGTCTGCACTTCTGCCTTCTCTGAGAAGTTTTGCAATACATTTTTCTGTTTTAAGTTGATCTAGTCGTCTCTGCGACTCTTTCTTTAGTTCCTGAACCTTAGCAGCATCCATGTGTGCACCTCTGCTTTTCTATTAGTTGTAGATGAGTAGAGTTGTCAACGTGCATGATAGCATGTCAGCAGAAGCATGGCAATAGTAGCATAAAACCTGTTTCAAGTACGCAATCATTCTGCATACCCAAAACAGGTTTCATGCTAGGTTAGTGTGTTCTGGTCAGTCATCCTCCTGGACAACGACCTCTCCATCTTCTGCCCACAACAGGTCGAAAGTACTCATACTGCCCTTGGGATACTGGAGGAACCTCTTCACTTGCTTGCCGTCAGGATGACCGTGAGAAACAGTTGTGACATGCATCTCATCCCAACGGAAATCTTTGATAACATAGACAACCTTGGCGTTGAAGCCATCCTGGTCTACAATAATGTCCCCTACCTTCAGGTCCTTGACGAAAGTCAGCGTTCCAACAGCATTCACGTCAGACTTAGCAAACTTACGTACAGCATTAGACCACATATCCAGAATCTGCTCAGGGGTGCTGCCAGCAGGAAGCGAGCAAACCGGGTCATCAAAAAGGTTGATAGAAGCGCTGCCATCAGGGTTAACGAACAGCCCCAGGTTGTCATCATCCCCAATATACTGGATGAAGACCCGCCCTCGCTCAGCGGCCTTGTTGATCCTCTCGACGAACTCCTTGGTTGTCTTGGCAAATTCCATTTCTCTCTCCTTTGCTTTGTCAAGACACCCTTCGTGCCTTGCGATGGTTTAAGTAGTCCTGAAGCGAAGTCAACACAGTTGCAAGTGAACTGAGTCACAAGACGTCCCCTGCTACATCTTCCATCTACTTAAAAACACAAGGACGGCACCAGGAAGAGCACAGGCACATGCACCACACCTTCAAACTCGCAACCAACCCTTGCAGCAAGTCGCTGTCACTGCCACCAGTCGCTGTCAACTATCATTAACCATCACTATACCTGCAATAAGACTCATGCACTGACACTGAAAGAAGAATCACGTGAAGCAGACAGAAGCATCTACAGCCTTTCAGGCTATCACACCAACATATATGATGACAGCAGAAGAGCAAGAGCCAGCAGTGTGAGCAGCAAGAAAAAGTACAAGATGAAAGAGGGACATATCAAAAGAGAAGCAGAGAGAAAGCAAAAAATAGTCAGAGTGCCCTTTAACAAAAACAGGTAGAACACTTTCAGCCAGCAAAAGTGTCAACAGTCTTCAGCAGCAAAAAGAGAGCACAACACAGAGAAGTAACAACTGCTGAAAATAGGATCCAAAATCTGCGGAAACAGGATCTGTGAAAAGAAGAGCCCAGAACACTGCCAGCACCACAGAATCTATCAGCATTACAGCACCCTAGAAGCAGCAAGAACAAAAACAAAGAAATCGTAGCAGGCAGAGGACACAGCAATCACACAATGAGAAGCAGTCTTAAAGAGTACGACTATTCCTTAGGACACACACAACGCTTAGAAACCCCTGTCTCCAAGACCATTCCGTCGTCCCCAGCGCCAAAGAAGTCAACAGCACATGACAACAATGAATGAGACGCGTGCCACAAGAATGAGACGAGTACTATAACACTTCCTGAGTACCACAACCTCCTTGCGCTTTTACTCCTGAGCCTAAACACTCCCTCAGTCTCCTCTTCCTCTACCACACAAGAAGAAGAGTTGAAGAAAAAAGAAAGAAGAGAGAATACTCACACAGGACCAGGTGCAAGACAGCAGAACGGAGCAGGTCGTCAAGTACCAGATCCAGACAAAGAGACAGACCTCACACACAAGACACGCTATCAAAAAGAGAGACGAGTGTCACATCAAAAAAGAAAAACAGACAAAACCAGTCTACCACCAGCGAGCACGCAAACACAAACCACATGCATGAGAGAAGAATCACACCCCAAAGACAAAAACAAAAAAGAAAAACCACACGACACATTCCCGCCTCACCAACCACAGCACCCCGCGACCCCAGCCGACACCCAGACCCGCATCCAATCCCTCCCGCATACTTCCTTCCTACATCCCTGCCATCACCCATCCCTACACCCTATCCGCATCCTTTCCACACTCTTAACTACACCCTGCTACCATTCCCTGCCCACATACCGCCCGCCGCTACTGTACCACCACCTGTGCCTCTACTATATGTCGCTACCTTACCACCGCCTGCCTGCACCTTGTACGCAACTGTACCCATGCCTGTCTCGGTCTCGCTACCGCTCGACCTCAACCTGTGTTCCGCTCCCTGACGGTCGCTACGGTCCCCCGCCGCCTGGCTACCATATGCTCACTTGTATACTGCTACTCAGCCACTGCTATCTGCATACTGTTCACATGTCTGTCTGCACTACTGTGCTCACCCTGCTACAGCACCCCGCCTACCGTCTTGGGTTCAGCCCTTGTGCTCACCACTCTCCATCATTCTCACCTTTTATGTGTCACCCCGGTCACCTGCGCTACCACCAGTCCCTTACGCGAGTCCACTCTCACTCCCTGCCGGTTCCACCACCCTTACCGCTCGCTGACGCTCGCTCACAGGGTGGTTCCACCGTTGGTCGTTCCCGTTCCCTCGCTTGCGGTCTCTGGTGTCCGCTTGTCCTGTGTGGTTCCCCTTGCTGGTGAGTCTCCGCTCGCTTATGCCTCACCCCAATGGTCACCTGTTGCTCGCTAAGCGCTCGCCCACACATCATGCACCACTACTTGCCAGCACCCCTCTTGTACGCATACATGTCAGCATTCTTGTTCACATGCTTGCTACCAATTCTGTCCACACCATGCTTACAGTACTTCATCCAACCCTGCCAGCATGACGCTGCGAGCATAGTTCACCAGATACGGCAGTCACCCCAACCACCACAGTGCAATCATACATAGAGGGCGCAGCGTGCGAGCGCCAGCGAGTACCAAGCCCACGTATGATTGCACGCCTGCCAACATGATGCCGGAAGTCAGGGTGAGCGAGCGTCAGCGAGCGAGGCCGTCACCGGCTCGGGCTCGCCTAGTTACGTCAGGATACTTTGACTAGTCACCCGTCAGGGGTTAATAGTTCCCTGAGTTTATCCTTGCTTGACTGTGAGCGCTTACTTGTGTCCGTGTTAGTTAATTGTTCTTCTTGCTTCATGTATGCGCTTACACTTATTCCTTCATCATGTGTTGCTGTTTGTGTGCGCTTAACTGCTCGGCCTATTAGTTAATTGTGTTCATCCTTGATGTTCTCATGACTGTATGCGCTCACATCTTCCTGTTGCTCCTTCTTCTGTCTGTATGCGCTTACGTCTTCTTCTTGTACCAAGTCTCACACCTCTTATTTAATAGTCTTCATTCCTTCACCCTGTGTGAACTGTTCTTCTTCATGATTTGCTTATCTAGATGTATGCGCTGACAATCTTGTCTGTCTATCTGATGTTCTTTTCTGCCCTCATCTATTGGGACATGTCCTAGTTGAACTATGCTCTGTCTTAGGGCACTGACAGGTCCTCCTGTTTGTCCTGCCCGCCGGGACGGTATTTTGACCCGTGTAGAAACGGATATTAAGTTTTTGGGTTTCTAGTCTACCAGATAGTTGCTTTTATCTGGTCTGTCGAAGCCTTGTTCTGTGATGTTTGTCACTACATACGCTGTCACTCTGTATTTATGGAGGTGTTTTTAATGATGTTTAACACATTCTTATACTTGTCATGGCATTATCTGACTTACTTTGTTCATCTTGTCTGCATTACCGCGAAACAGTTGTGATTTATGTCTCACATGTCTGTTCTTACGCAGGAAGAAATAAATTCATGTTCTGTTTGCCGTTCTTAAAGCTGTTTTCACTCATTCCATATGAATTCAGTCCGTATTGCTGCTAAAAGCATTTCACGTATTCACTACTACTTACAGCCTGTCTGAAATACCAGTATGCGTCTTCTGTGTGCTTTGTGTCGCAATACATTTAGAAGAACAGAGACAAAAGATGTTTTGAGAATACTTAGTACGAGCAGCAATGACACACAAGTCATACTGTGCTCGACTTCTCGCTCATGCTGGATAGAATAACAGTACATCATTTTCATTCAGTTCATCTAACTGTCAACTAATCAAGAATACTGACCAGTTCATTGTTCTTCCTGTCTGTCACCACTTCACTTCTCGGAGGTCCTAACCGCTATGAGGTCTGGAATCAACTTCAACTCACCTGATGGTTCTGCGTCGATTTCACGTCCTGGTGATACTGGTCGATTGACTGAGAACAAGAGTGGTTCTGGCTCTGGTGACAGTATCCTTGATGACCTTTTCAGTGATGATGACAATAGTTCATCTAGCCGGTCTGACGTTTCTGCAAGAGGAAGTAACAACCTTTCAGGTAACTCGAATCAGTCAGTAGGTAATGACTACAACCCCTTGCTGGATGATGATGACGATGATGTCAACACGCCAGAGAAGACAGTAGGCAGTTATCGCTCCGCCTCCAACTCTTCAGGAACAGGTGCTCATAGTGCCTCTGTCAGGCCGCAGCAGAACCCTGGCAACCACCAGTCAGGTTCTCGTGTGTCTCGTCATTCTGTACATCAGCCAGTCAAGTCAGACAGTGTTTCACGTGGAACCATGCAGCGTGAAAACATACAGACAGAAGGTACTGCCTCAAAACGTGCCCCTCTCAGAAGACCAGATGCTCAGCATACCCATAGCGGACACGACTCTGTAAAGGGTAGTTCAGACAATAGACGACCTCTGCCTGAACACAATGAACCAAGCCGTTCCCCTGCTTCCTCTTATAACGCCCAGGCATCTTCTGAAACACCTCAAACAACACACAGAAGACGTATCGGCATTCCGTCTTCATCCCACTCACAAGACCATTCGGAAAGCACAAAAACTGGTAGTAGTGAACCTCAACAAGAGCCTCAAAACGTTCAAGGTAGTACTGGCAACAGTTCTGCAAGACAGTCACAAGCAAGCAATGACTCGTTATCGAACTCAGTAGAAAATCGCCCTGACTCACATAGTACACACTTTAGTGATTCACTAAACAATGCCATCAGAAACACAGAGAGCAGGTCAGATAGTAGTGACAGTACCTCCAACTCTCTTGGTAGACGACCTGTTGATTCATCTGCAAGGCACTCGGTAAGCCGTCCGTCAGAGACAGAACCACATCGTTCAGGTGGTGGACAAGCATCTAACACACCTGTTTCTGACAGACATGTAGACAGTGTTTCACGTGAAACATCGAGTACAGACTCTACTGACAGTAAAGATGAATCAATCTCGGACAACTCATCTGCGATTCATTCAAGCACAACGAACACAGGCTCTTCAAGTGGTCACTACTGGGTTGGCAGTAACGTACCAGGCAAGAAGAACACAGGCTACAGTGCTGATAAAAATGACTCCACAGGCATCGACGAGGACGGTTCTGAAAGCAACAAATCAAGTTCTGACCCCACTCCACGCAAACGAGGTAGAGGCAGACCACGCAACTTTCTGAATACCATCCTGCCTGAGAACAGAGGAAACGACTTCGCTGAGAAGAGATGGCAGGGAGCCAGGCAGACCAAGGACTTCGCTCCACACGTTGGCTTTCCCGTCAGATCCAAGGAGGAGGAAGCAGAGTTGAGACGCCGCCAGAGGGCAGGTGAGACGATTCCTGGACGCAAGAAACGTGACCCGAAGAAGAAGTATCACCGTAAGACAATCACTGAGAAAGACATCCTCGTCTTCGAGTTGGCAGCCATAACAGGTGCCTGCACGTACAACCCGGTAGCAGTCCTACTGGGGATGAAGCACGCCTCCAGCGCCCGCAAGAGAGTACTCGGGCTTAAAGAAATGAAGATGCTTCGTACTGCTCACTCTTTAAAGATTGATGGAGTGATGTTTGATCTCACGCGCCGTGCAGTCAACCAGATGTACAAGAACGGATCAGGTGTGGACAAGGACTGCATCTCACTGAAGAAGGACGTCACAGGTCTGAAATCACGTGAGACCTCCTACCACAACACCATTCTTGCCTACACTCTAGCCAAGGAGTGTGCACTCCACGGCCTACGTCCAGCCATGTTCTACAATGAGGACTGGATGGCTAGACGTTGTTCAGGAAGTTACAAGGGTATTGGTATCGAGGCCAGGAACGAGCGTGTGGCGGAGTACAGACGACAGATGATGAAGGCATACCGTGAACTCAGCCAGGGTGTTCGTGAAGGAATCATGGAACGATACCCCATGCTCTGGGTGCCATGTGGCAAGGAGGATGATCTCAGCAACTACTCCGCGTGGCACCAGCCTGACCTCATTCTCAACCGCGACTGGAGGAATGAAAAAGGTCAGTCCAAGTCTGTCGCATACGAGATCGAGATGACCCCCAAGAGCCCAGGAGACATGGACAAGATAATGAGAACACTGGGGTGGTCAGGATGGTTCGCATACGGAGAGGTCCGTTACGTCGTTGTATCAGACATGATCGGACGCGCTGTTGAACGTTCCAGGGACAGGATTGTGGAGGAGTTCAGGAATCTCGCAAGAACCGCCCCGGACAGTCAGGACAGAGCCTTCTACAAGTCAGGAGCCAACTTCCTCGCCAACGCTCTGACCATTGAGAGGCTGAGTGACATGAACGGAAACCTGTTCGACACAGGAGACCAGGAATGGATCTAGAACACAATCAGAACTACAGTAGACATCCATGAATACAGACAAGATGCAGTCGAGCAGTAAGCACGAACGAGCACGGAACAGATTCAGGATGATGGTTTCACATGAAACATGCTCGTGTGAAACCATCATCACATCAAGAAGTTAACATGTTCATAGAGCAGAAAAAACGACATGAATCACTCGTTTCTTCGTTACTTCTTATCTCTGGCAAAAGACCATAAAGTGATATTTTGACCAGTTGCAACAGTGATTTTCAAGCATTTTCTACACAGGTAAACGTCTCTTGAGTCATCTGTTGAGAGCAGCATCTACCACAACCAGCGATAGTGAGAACACTCAATGTCAGTAGCACATGACCAGCAGAACGTACAACTGGACAACAGGTACCAGACAGGTGGATTCAGTACGTCAGCAGCAAGCATGTCCTTGAAGGACGTGAATCCTGAGAGCAACCCGTTCCTGGATGACGATGATGACGACCTGTACACACCACAACCAGTAGTGTCAACAGCAGCGTCATACAGTGACATGGGTAACAGACCAACCATCATTCCTGGGCTTGAGGACAGGGTTCCGCTTCATTCTGACGAGAACAGAACAGGATATGAGAACACTTCATCAGTAACTCAGGGCGTTGCTAATTCTGGTCAGTACAGTAGTGCAGCACAGTCAGACCACATTGACGAGAGGATTGCTGCACCTACTGACGCTGATGACATGTACTATGACGAGTCAGGTCAGAACTCCTATGGCACAGATGACCAGTGGGCTGACAGTGGTGAGTACATAGATGATGAGGAGTACGCCTACAGTGCTGACGAGCCTAATGATAACAGCAGTCATGGTTTCAGTGGCTCTGCTGATGATGTTCTTGGGCAGTTCGCTCAGGACGTGGAGTATGCTGCTGACACTGATGATGGCTATGACGAGGTTGTCTTCACTAACGAGGATGAATCATATGATGATGAGGACAGCCCGTTCAGTACTGACTATGAGTCATCTGAGTACGATGATTATGACGATGAGGGCTACGATGACGACCTTGCTGCTGACTACGGAGAAGAAGCCGTAGACGCTCTGGGATCCATCATCGACAACATCGAACCAGAGAAGGATCTGGGATTCAACCCTGACGACGAGGACGAGGCACTGTTCAGAGGCTTCAAGATCGATGAGATTATCACTGAGGCCATCGACATGGGAGCCAGTGACATCCACATCGACTCCAACAAGAGAATCGCCTTCCGTGTTCTGGGAGACATCATCAGAGACGAGAAACGAGGCATCATCCCAGGTGAGGTGACCACCAGAATCTATGAGAACATCACCAGCCACGTGAACCAGCAGACCCTCACAGAGACGTTTGAACTTGATGCTTCATATGTCGTCAGAGCAGGAAAGTACCACGGACGTCGTCTACGTATGAGCGTTGGTAAGAGTTTTGGACAGGTGTTTCTTGTCTTCCGTATCATCAACGACGTCATTCCAACACCTGACGACCTTGGTGTGGATCCGTCTCTTGTTGAGTGGACGAACCTGTCTCGTGGAGGATTCTGTCTCGGTGGAGCAACAGGATCCGGTAAGGACCTCAAAGACACCACACTCATTCCAGGAAGGTTCCCAGGAGGATTCAAGACCCTTAAAGACATCCAGGTTGGAGACATTGTTTTCGATGAGAACGGAGACGACTGCACCGTCATCAAGAAGCACAAGGGTGGATCAGAGCGGTTCTACGACATCTACTTCTCCAACGGTCAGGTTGTTCGTGCCGGAGGAAACCACCTGTGGAACGTCTACAACCTGAACGAGATACCAGTCTACAACGCGAAGAGCAACCTGATTCCAGTGTTCACAGACTCAGAGATAGACGAGTTCACACAGATTGGAGTGTCCTCAGATGAACTCTCCAAGATCTTTCGTGACGAGTTGCTGGACATCACTGAGACCACACGGACACGAACAGCACTGGCTCTCTGGCTTGACAACCACTTCACAGGCTCACCGTCAACCATCACCGGACACAACCCACAGATGATGTACCCTGCCAGAAAAGTCTGTATGTCCATCGTTGAGGACCACTTCTTCAGGGCAGAGAACGAGGACAGGACCTCAGCACCAGACCGTGGAGTCATGTTGACACTCACCACACAGCAGTTGAAAGAGATCGGTGTCATGTCCTACGAGAACGGAACCTACCAGAGAAACTGGGGTGTACCCATGCTCTCAGGACCAGTGATGCCATATGGTGGATGGGTTGATCCATCTGTACACCCATATGACTTCGGCGTTGAGGTTGCAGGAGAGTCAGAGTACTCCAAGGTCCAGACAGTTCTTGAGGACGAGGTTCTGTCGTGGTCGCCAGAGAACAAGGTGATGTTCATGATGGGTGTCGTTGGAACAGGATCTGTGACACAGAAGATTTCTGGATACACCTCAGTTACCTTGTCTGACAGGAGTATTGCAGAGAAGGTTCGCTCTGTCGCCTGCTCTCTTGGATGGGAGGTAGAGTCCATCACTGAGAAGAGCAACCACAGCAACGAGTCTGGCAAGAGTTACACCTTTTACTTTACGCCTATCTACAATCTTCCCTCAGACAAGGATGACGACTTGTATGACTACGACTATGATGAGAGCAGTGCTGGTTCACTGGATCCGCAGTACACATACATCACCAAGATCACTGAAGTAAATGACGACCCTGACACGTATTTCTGTCTGGAGGTTGACTCACCATCACATCTCTTCCTGTGCTCAGAGTCATACATTCCTACACACAACACAACCACGTTCGCATCCCTCATCCGGCAGATGCAACTCACCAGACAGCAGAAGATCATCACTATCGAGAAGCCGATTGAGTTCATGTACCCTGACGACGGGAAGGCGTTCATCACTCAGCGTGAGGTCGGCAGCGACGCAAAGTCTTTCAGCAACGCTCTGGTTTCTGCTATGCGTCAGGACCCTGATGTCATTCTGGTGGGTGAGGTCAGAAACAGGATAGAGGTTGACGAGTTCCTTCGAGCCGCTGAGACCGGACACCTTGCTCTGACCACCATCCACACCAACACACCACCAGCAACAATCAACAGAATCCGAAGCCTGTACACTGGTGACGACCAGATCCGTATCATGGCGTCACTGGAGGAGAACATGCGAGGAATCGCCAACCAGACACTGTTGAAGACACCTGACGGCAAGGGTCGTTTTGCTCTGTTCTCGGTCCTGAACTTTGACAGGGAGGTCAGGCGACTCATCCGTGAAGGAAACCTTGTTGCTCTGGAGGACTACATGAGAGACCGAGAGACAACCATTGAGTACCGTATCGCAGAGGCAGTCAACGACGGAAGATGCAGCGAGGCAGAGGGGTTGTCACACGCCCCAGACCCCATCTACTTAAAGAGCCTACTGAAGAAGCACTCCTGAGGAAGAGCAGATAGTCAATGAGATCTGAGTAAAGAAACAGCATTCTCACAACAAGAGTCAAGAACGTCCTGGATGAAGCACGAGTGGATTTCAGGACGTTCTTGTGCTATATTAGAGCATAGGTAGAAGTGTGCACAAAACACAGGCACTATGGACAAGACCTTCCAAAGGAGTATGATTTGAGTACATCACCAATTACCCGTGAACAGACAGAGGACCTGATTCAACTGCTCATCAAGGCGTCACAGGCGTACTACTCTGGTGATGAGCCAGTCATGTCTGATGCTGAGTTCGACTCGAAACAGAGCCTCTTGCAAGAAGTCTGTGACACTGGCGAGTACTCAAAACTGTTCACAGAAGGATCTGACGGATGGCGAGTACTTGGTCATGGAGATGTTCTGCTCGGCGCCTCAATGAATAATCAGACAGGCAGTGTGACTGATACCAGCACCAGTACCAACAGGTCTGTCGCTCGTTTCAGGCGTGAGGTGACACATGTTCCACCTATGCTATCACTACAGAAAATGAAGACAGAGGACGCTCTGAAGTCCTTCATCCAGAAGACCAGCGAGCACGGTGCTGAGTCGTTCAAGTTGCAACTCAAACTAGACGGCCTGGCTGTCTCTGCCGTCTATGACTCTGATGGCGACCTGACACTCATCTCCACCAGAGGCAACGGAACCACAGGAGAGGACTGCACATACCTGTCAGACCCAGAGTCAACAGGACTGTTCATCAACTTCATGCCAGCAAGTATTGACATGAGTACGCTTGCCTCACATGTTTCTACTACTGGTAATTCCTCCAGGGTTTCTGAGTTTGAGGTTCGTGGAGAGGTGCTGTTCATTGGAGACCAGTTTGAGAAGGCGTCACAAGCACGACAGGAGGCAGGTGGAGAGCCTTTCAGTAACCCGAGGAACGCTGGTGCTGGTCTTGTCAACAGAGCAGCAAAAGGTCTTGGCTTCAGTGCCGAGATGACGTTTGTAGTGTACAGCATCCTTATTGATGGAGAGTATGCTGACACAACCAGGTCAAGCAGCAATAGTCTAAGCGCATGGATGAGCCGTAATGGATTCCTGACTGCTGATGATCTGACAGGTACTCATGCTGGACAGATCAAGGTGAGTGGACTTAATAACTCTGACGAGGTGATGAACAGCATCCATGCACTGGGAACAGTTCTGGATGGTCTTCCCTTTGAGGCAGATGGTGTTGTCGTCAAGCCAACTAATGAGGCTGCTATGCTGGAATCCATGGGTTCAACCTCACACCATCCACTGTCACAGGCGGCATGGAAGTATCCTGCACAACAGGCAGTCAGTACCGTCAAATCTATTGAATTTACTGTAGGACGCACAGGAAGAATCACACCTGTAGCAGTATTCGAACCCACTCCTCTTGACGGAACTGTCGTATCCAAGGCGTCGCTGCACAACATGAACCACCTGAGTAACCTTGATGTCAGGGTAGGATCCACTGTCATCTTTGAGAAGGCCAATGAGATTATCCCACAGATTGTCTTAGTTGTCAGCAGGCCAGAGAACAGCAAGAGCATTCCTGTGCCATCATCATGCCCTGTCTGCAACACCGTTCTTGACTATGACGACAAGGACGGAGTATGGCCGCCACGGACAATGACATGCACAAACAGCAAGTGTCCATCCAGAACACTCCAGTCTGTCGTCAACGCCGTCAAACGAGACAACCTTGACATTGACGGGCTTGGTCCATCAGTCGTGGAAGCACTTGGAGATTCAGGACTGGTGTCATCTGTAGCCGATTTGTACGGGCTTGATGAGGCAACCCTGGCAGCACTACAGACCGGAACCAGTTCAATAGGATCGCCTGTCCTGCTCGGTTCTGTTAGAGCATCCAAGATTGTAGACCAGATTGAGAAGAGCAAGAGTCTTCCGTTCTCCAGGTTGCTGTCATCGCTGGGAATCCCTCAGATTGGTAGACGAGCATCCAGAAAGATTGCTGAGCACTTCGAAACCATTGACAACCTTCTTGCAGCAAGCACAGATGAGTTGTCACAGGTACCAACACTTGGAGGTAAGAGAGCAGAGATCCTGTATGAAGGACTACAGGCAAACAGAGAAGTCATCTCCACAATGAGGAGTCTGGGAGTCCTGTTCACGCCAGATCAAGGCAGCCGTGTTTCACGTGAAACATCTGCTGACAACACCTCTGGTGACAGTTCGGAGTCCAATGACAACAACCTTGGTCAAGAAGGCGGTGCCATTTCTACGAGCAGGAATCAGTCTTCTGTTGCTGGTCTGTCCTTCTCGATCTCTGGGAAGGTGCCTGAACCATTCATCAACAGGAACGAGATGGTTGACTTTATTGAGAGCAACGGAGGAGAGTTCCACTCATCCCCAAAGGCGTCAACAACCTACATGATTGCTGACTCACAGGGCAGTTCCTCTAAGATAGTCAAAGCACACAAGCACAACGTGAAGTTCATCTCGCCAGAGGAGTTCACAAAGCAGTTCTGTGTCTGAACCATCACTCACCAGAATCGCTCCTGTAACGCCCCTGAAAACACCTGTATCCATGGTGTGTTTTCAGGGGTCGAAATCTGTATACAAACAGGATTTCAAGAGTTTTCGGTGTTTGTGGACAAGTGTCTGATACAAAGACATTTTCTCTCAGAATCGCTCCTGTAACGTTTCTCATGTATGAGTTCTACTTACTATTTCACAACAATGAGATAAATGCGATCACCAGTGACAGCAAAATGAGAGGGCAGAACAGGTAAAAAAGAACCAGGGTCATGGTTCCCTACCACTAAAACCATGACCCTGGAGGATGTTCCCTGAGTGGACCTCAACCTTGTTGTCGAACTTGGACTGTTATTCAAATACGTTTTAGGTCACTCAGGAAGACTTTATGAAATCAGTTGATGACGTTCTCACTGAGAGTGTATGAGTCACCAACAAGAGCACGAGCAAGACGCCTGATAGCCTTTCTGATCTCCTCATGACGCAGAACAGACTCCATCGACTGCAGGTTGGCGGCGTGAGCCATCAGTTTGGCGTTATTGGGAATGACTGTGATGATTGGAATACCCACAGCAGCCTTCTGTAACTTCTCACCGCTCATATTGACGCCAGCGATGGACTTGTTGACGACAACACCAACCTTGGACATCGGGATACCCATACCGTTCTCCTCAACAGGACGGGTCACTTCCATCACCCAACGAGTCATCGAGTAGACGGAGTTGACAACGATGTCTGTCACAAACACAATAGCATCGGCCATGGGATAGGCGACGTGCTCCAGAAGAGGATCCAGGTAGTTCACAGACGTGTCCAGAATCACGTAGTCATAGCGCCTGCGAAGGAACTGGATCAGGTCAGCGTAGAACGATGGAGGAGTGTCATCACTCAGACGCGGCTTTTTAGGCGCCAGGAGAAGGTCAACACCAAGACGGTTACTGTGGATGACTGTTGACGCTAGTGACGCCTCGTTGATGCCATTGGAACGCATGTTTAGGACGTTCGGCTTCATCGTACCAGTCAGGAATCCGATCTGACCATCACGAACATCCAGGTCAAGAACCACAATCTTCAACGGCCGCTTCTCTAGACCCTCAGCAACAGAGTTCTGTGAGGCGTGCGCAAGGTATGTAGCCAGGGAGATAGCCACAGTTGACTTTCCAGAACCACCCTTGCTGGATGTGCAGGCAATGACCTGACCCAGGTAGTCACTCTTCTCTGTTGTCTCGTCCTCGTAGTACGACTGGTACTCATCAACCTTGATTGGAGCACCGTTGTCAACCCACTGACCGTTCTGGTTCTGTTCAGCATCCTCAACCGGAGCCTCAGGATCAATACCAGACAGGACGGCAACTGTGTACTGATCACTCGTCTCAGGTGAGTTCAGGTACAGGTTGATTGTGTTGTTGAAGTTACGCCTGATGGAGGAGTTGGCGTCACGCGGGTCAATGAAGTAGAAGACCGTCTGATCGCTCGCCTGAGGATGATTGGACACGACCTGCTGGATACGATTCATCCACTGAGGATGGTAGGACAGAACAATCATCAGGCAGTACGGCGACATGCTGACAATCAGATCCTCAAACTCCGAGTTGTGAGTGTGGTTCTCACTAGTTGGATGGTGATCAAAACTGAAGTCGTTGAGAATAATCACCTGGAAGTCCGCTGGCTCAGCAAGTTCCTCGCCATTCTCATCCCTGTTGAACTCATCCAGGTACGACTGAATACTGTCACACGCATACCAGTTCCAGTCCTTCTTAAGTTTCTGAAACTTCGAGGTAAAAGCGTCTGCCTCAGCACCGATGTAGACTGCATTGGGGGTTCTAACTGACAAAGTAATCCCTGCTCTCGAAGACACACGACTATCTGCATTCTAACTATTCTTAGTATCTGCAAAACACGTGGTTTATTGGTGGTAGTTTAAAGATTAGGGTGCTCAGGACATTTTCTTAAATCCTGAACACCCTATATATCAGGTAAAGAGAATGACTAAAAGATTCTCGCTCTGATACTATTTAACAGTCAACAACAATGAGTAATTACTTGCTGTCAGTCTTCTGCTCGCCTGACTGCTGGTCTGAGTCAGACTGCTGCGGAACACTGGACACGTTACCAGAAGGAGTACTGGACTGACCTGAGTTGCTGCCAGACTTCTTGTTCTCTACGCTTTCAGGATCAGCAGAAACAGGCTTCATTCCTTCAAATGTTCCGTAACCTTTGCGGTCTTCAACTGTGTAGTTGTTCTTGTCGTTAGACAGCACCAGTTTAATACTGTTCCCATATTGAGCCACAATGGACTGAAGTCGAGTGGCCTCGTCAGCAGGGAGAGCAACTGTGTACTGAGTTGTCTGACCAGAATGGGCTTCCTCAGTATTCACAGCTTCAGATGAAGATGCATTAGAAAGATCAACTGTTGTGTCCAAAGCCTTTAGCTTGATAAATGGATAATAGCCACCATCAGCAGTAGCAACCATGATGTCGAAGTAGGAACCACGCTGAATACGACCACCAACAGCATCATCAGCACCAACAGAGAAATTGGTCATTACCCACTTGTTAGGGATCTGACTTTTAACATCATCATTATCTTTCCTAGTGGATGTTTTAGGCACCATCTCATCTGCTTTAAGAGCAACAGATGAGTAGACCTTGTTACCTTCTACATAACCAATGTCTACAAGACTCTTAAACGGAATGGAGTCCTTAGCAGTAACATGTGGTTCAAGCATGTCAGAAGTGATCTGTGTGTCAGCAGGAATGTCCTTGTTTAGAGTGTAGTACGTATCTGTCTCGTAAAGGTTTTTAGCCAGTGTTGCTGTTCCGACAAAGACTCCAATCACAATTAGAACAGCAAAAGCGGTAAGAAGGGTGTTCTTTTTCTTGATTCCACCCTTACGGGTCTTTTTTATTGTAGCCATTGGTAGGTTTCCTTTAGCACGAGACGAAATGAAATCCCGTGGAATATCAGGGTTTCCACGGGATTCTATAAATCTTCTACGTAAAGATGGTGTATTCTTTACATTTTAGTTGAAGATAGTGCATTGAGTTTTTGTTGTTAAAGGATCCGCGCCTTATGGTCTTTGTTTGCCAGACGATGAACCTTTCTGAGAGGACTTCTTCTGGTTCTGAATCCTCTCCAGCGGGTTCGTGTTCCTAAACGCCCTGTCCCAGTTCGGAGCCCATGACTCAACATCAATCTGCACGGTAGAGAACCGGCGCTCGTAGTCCTGCATCAGGCACTCACCAACACCCAGTTCAACCAGAGCACTGTCAAAGCCCTCATTAACAGGCATCTCCATACTGGCGACAATGGCTCGTGCCTCCTCACGGGATGTGTTGAAAGCGAACCTTGTGGAGATAGTGTTCTCAATGTCCAGTGCTCCGATGTGAGAGGCGTTCTGTGTTACCAGAACTAGGCTCATCTGCTTGGAACGACCCAGCAAGGCAACCTGGCTGACAATTCTGGCACCAGCCTCAGTCTGTAGAACAGCCCAAGCCTCGTCAATGAACAATACCTTTGGAATATTCGTTTCAGAGGCGTCCATAGCGCGACGAACGAAGTCTGTCACCAGGAAGAAGATTGTTGCAGTCAACCTTTGCCTGTTGGTCAACTTGGAGTCAACAGAAGCCTTCTTCGGCAGTTCCATACCAACCATCGTAACAACAGTGACACCTTGAGACACAGAGATTGGTTTACGGTTACGGTTGCCTGGAGCGAAACAGAGTTCAGCGAACTGCATCTTACTGATAAGGTCAAGTCTCGTCCCAAGGTTCCTGGCCTCAATCCTGTCACTCATTCTTAACATCTCAGTCACTCGAAGCAAGGACGGCACAGGCTCGTTGATAGCGTCTTTGACGATAGGTGTCAAAGCGGTCATCTGATCCTCAGGAATACCACCAAGGAACATCTCAATAGTCTCGATAACCAGTTGCAGACGGTCCTGAGGGTCAGCCATGTAGAACGGATCCAGCACACCCTTCTGGTTCCTTCCAGACAGGTTCCAGAAGTTCATCTTCCCAATGTCGTTCTGAATCTCAAGCAGGTTCAGCATGTCACCCTTAGGGTCAATGATGATGCACACCTTACCCAGCAGAGCAGAGATACTGATAAGGGTCAGAACCAGATACGTCTTACCAGAACCAGGCTGACCAGTAATCAGAACACCCGGCGGCTTGTTGTTGAGAACCTGAGTATGAGTGTCAAAGAACACTGGATTCTTCACACCCTGAGAGGTGTATCCAATGTACATGGATGTCGAGTACTTCCTCATCGTGCTACCTCCATCATAACCTCAGGTTCCTCGTCTTCTACCTCATCCCAAAGGTTCTCGTCATCAACGGAATCAAAGTCTTTCATACTGTCAAGAGAGTCGTCGCTGTCATTGTCAGGTACCAGAGGAATCAGACCTTCATTAATCTCATCTGTCAGCATCCTCATCTCACGACGACGAGAGATCCACACACTGTAGTCAACATCAAAGCCCTCACCACTGTCAGAGATGTTGTCAGTGGCACGCAGGTCGCTCCACGTCTTAGGAGAAAGAGCATACGAGATGTTGACAGTGATGAACTCCATGAATCCTCGTCCGCCCCAGATGGGTTTTGATGCCGCTCCACCAAGATAGAACGGAGGCAGAGCGAGAAGGAACAGAAAGTAGGGGTTCATGTGAAAACCAAAGATGTAGACTATCGGAACAATCCAGATAGCAGCGAAGAAAGCCGTGTACCCCACTCGCCTCATTGACAGTGGCGCGCCAAGACGCCAGTCACCAATAGCGTAAAGAAGAATGTCCCGGTGAAACAGGTTCGTGAAGTTGTATATTGGGACGTAGTTGTTACTCATAGATTCCTCTCGAAAGGATTCTCTTCGTGTTCCAAGAGTCCAGATAGTGTGGTAGTTTTATCTCATATGAGAGATTGAGATAGAGCATAGTTGAACACAAGTCAATATCCCAGAGAAGAGTAGAGAGGATTGCTACTTTTAGTAGTTCAAACGCCATATACAACAGACAGAAGAAACAGTATTACTCAGTACGTAACAGAAAAAAGATTGTTAAATCTGTCTTATTCTTTCTTACAGAAGGTTGTCAGTCAGGAGAGGTGATGTAGTCGCCAAGTTCGTTGTCATCAACTTTGACAACATCCAGAACAATCTTCCATATACCTTTCTCACCTGACAATCCACCATAACGAAAACTGGTGTACAACAAATGGGTAAAGTCGTCGTCAGACCACCAACAGGCATCAGTCAGACCATCAATCAGCGCTTTAACTGTTGGGTACAGGTTTGGAGGATCCAGACGCCTTCTCGTTGGTGGACACACAGTCACACTGACGCCAAAGTGACTGAACAGTGGTTGAATACTTGACCTCTCCTCAGGGCTCAGAGACGGTTCAGTATCCATAGTGGACTCCAGTAGAGCGACCTCTCTGTCAATCTCCTCCCGAGTGATGTCCTTATCCTTTTTGAGAGACTTCATCAACCTGTTTCTAGCAGCAGTATTCTTTCTCTCTGTGTCCAGATCCTCAAGATACTTGCACACCAGTTCAGACTGAGGATGTCTCAACGCTCCCGTCTCAGCAGACTTGGAACGAAGGTTGTCAACCATGACAGCTTTTTGCATGAAGTGCTTGAAAGTCATGTTGCTGTTGATGACTTCCTTCTGAGTCAGACGGAACTCCAGAGTCATACGATCTGGTTCAGAAAAAGTAGTCATACGTGCAACTCTTTTCATTGTAAGAACAGAGAGGTTAGATGGATCTCACTGGACACACTGTAGGTGACAGCACATCATTTCCTGTATATCAAAGTTGTGTTGACCTACTTGTATGTACTGGCAGAAAAAGACTGCACGTTGCACAAGCGATCTGTTATTGTTGAATAACTACAAAAATCTTTCTACAATATAAACAAAAATCCTGTGACTGCCGAGATAATTGCAGTCACAGGATTTTAGGTTTTATCAAGAAAATCTCAATGTTCTAATTCACTACATGTTCTTGATCTTGTCCACCTGCTGCTTGACCATCATCAGACCAGCAACATACAGAAACACGGCAGCACCAATGGCAATCCACGAGAACGGACTGACGAACCAGAAGTTCTGAGCAGCCGAGTCGGTGAAGTATGAGGCAAGGAAGAGACCAGGAAGAGTGACGCTGGCAATCCATACCGCAGGCTGAACCGCCTTGACAGCGCGGTTAATCTCGTCAGATACCTGTCTACGAGACTCCAGCACCTTCTGAATGGAGTCAATCTGGTTCACCATGTTAGCACCACTGGCTGAAGCCTGAATCATACAGGCACACAGGAACTGTAGGTCGGCAGATGTTGTCTTGGCGCTCAGGTCCTCCATAGCGTCCTTGAAAGAGCCAGAGGACAGCAGACGGTTCTTGGCAACAACCAGATCGTCATAAAGAGGTGACGGCATAGAGTCAATAACCTTCAAGACAGCACGCTCATTGGTGTCAGCAGCCTGAAGATTAGCCTTCAACGAGAACAGGAATCCAGGAATCTGCTCGTTCAGGTCCTCGTTCTTACGGTTGAAACGCATCCTCATGAGCAAGGACGTGACATACACGGCACCAGTAGCAATCAGTGGTCCAGCATAGATCTGCTGAGTGATAACAGATCCCAGAACTGCTGTCACCAGAGCCAGAGCAAGGACATCACGACCAGCAGAGGAGTTGTCGTCAACATAACGAGCGATACCAGCACCTTTCAGGGTGTCACCCCAGTAACGATCCCATCTGCCCCACAGTGACGGCTTGGTGGAGACTGACTGGTACTCCTCATCGTCCAGAAGAAGTTCTTGCAACTGGTCATCATAGGAGGACTCTTTACGGCTGTTCCTCCTGATGGCGTACACAATGACAATCAGAGCCGCAATAGCAGCAGTGTAACCAAGTGCAAGCAGATACGGAAATAGTGCTGATGCTGTATTCATACCTCAAGTTCTCCTTCTGGAAGACTGCTCAGTTCCCTTAGTTGCTCCCAGGTGAGATCCTTCTCCATGTTGAGCATCTTGGCGTCCTTCCTGGCCTGCGAAATATCACTGACCTGTTCCCAGTGACCTTTAACCTTTCCTTCAGGTGTTAACCCGTCATCAACAAATCGCCACAACTGTCTCACGGGAAGCGTCAACCTGCCTCCAATCTCAACAGGCTCCATACCAACCTCGTCAATGGAGACGATACGCCTGGAACCATCCATCGGAAAGTGACGGACGTTGATGATGAAGTCGAATGCTGCTGCAACTAGGTCTGCAGCACCCTCAATTGTCGTCATGCCTGACTGGGCCACCAGAGAGCAGATACGAGTGATAGACAACTGGGAAGAGTTTGCGTGGAAGGTGCTCATACCTGAGTGACCAGTGTTGAGAGCCTGACACAAGTCGTAAGCAGCACTGTTACTGACCTCGCCGATGAGCAAAATTTCGGGCCGCATCTGCATTGAAGCATGAACCAAATCCCTCATAGAGGTGCCTGTAGCGCCTCCATCACTGTTAGATGGTTCCTTGCACTCCATAGCAGCAGCGAGGAACTTCTTGGGATTAGGCTTCATCTCCAAGTTATCCTCTAGAGTGAGAATCCTAGCGCGTTCAGGGTAAAAACCGGTCAGAGCATTCAGCATGGATGTCTTACCAGATGACGTGGAACCAACAACGAAGCATGAGGCACCCTTGTAGAGAAGGTTACCGATAAATGTCATCATTTCCTGGCTGGATGCACCTTTGTCGATCATTGACTGAGGTGTCCAGAAACCTTGCGGGTGACGACGGATGTTGAAGTTCGGTCCATCCGGGGCAACAGACGTGTGCACAGCAAACATACGAGACTTGTCATGAAGACGACCTTTTACTCGTGGGGTGGTCTGTGACAGCACCTTACCAACAGAACGATACAGTCTCTCCAAAAGGTCTGAGAGATGGTTGGCGTTCTTGAACCTCAGGCACGGAACCTTGTACACCTCACCAGCAATCTCAACCTGTACATCAAACGGGCCGTTACACATGATCTCAGTAACCTTACTGTCACGCCAGAGCGGATCCAGGATACCAAAACCAATGATCTCGTTACAGATCAGTGAGATAATGATGGCTCTGTGTGTGTCACGCCAACGACTGTGAGCAAGAGACTCAGACGCCAGCGAGTGAACAGCATCAAAAGCCTTCTCCTGAAACTCCTCCTCAGTCGGATGTTCCTGCGCATCACGAACCAGGTCGGACTGTCCAGTGTCTGTGAGCCTGTTCCTGACGAAGATGACACCCTCCTCAACATCCTTGGCATAGGCGTCAAAAAAAGTCTTAGGGGCCTTTAGAAGCGTGTCAACAAGCAAGAAACGAGACTGCTTGATACCACTGGTAGGGTACAGTCTTCTGAGTCTCTTACGCTCCTCCTCGAACTCACTGAGGGCATTCTCAAAGGCAGAGGAGTCAGTAGCACGAGCCTTAGTGTATTCACTCAGAATCCCTGTCTCATCATCGTCAGTCAGAAGGTCATTGAACACGTCATCAGAAACACTCTTAGAAGATGATGACGGCGGTGCTACTGAGGAACCAGATGCGCCATGACCGTATTGTTGAGGGACAGAAGTTGGCGATGTGCTTTCATGTGTTGTAGGAGTAGTGGGTGTGGTTGAACTAGAATTCTGTAGTGCCTGATTGCGACTCTGTTCCAGACCCACTGACACTGAAGGTGCTGTTTGCTGACTCTTTGAGCCACCCCTGTCCTTTGACAACGACGAGGCGCTTCGACGACCTGGAGTCACTGGCCTGGACTGAACAGGCGGCTCAGACTTACCTGAGTCTCTGCTTCCAAAAGGATTGACGATAGACATAAGACTTCTTGAACTTCCTTAAAATCAGTGGTAGGTAAGGACTTCAGAAAAACATAGGTGGTATGGTATTGCAGAAGATAGCGAAGACGAATTTAGTCAACAGATGTAGACATACCTGTTTCGTAATGACTTATACTGTTCTGTTCCTCATCCAAGCGCCTCAACCATGGCGACAACAGACGGAGCCACAGAGATAATCAGAACAGCAGGCAGCAGAGTCGGAGCAAGCCTTGTCCACATCATCGACTCCAACTGAGCAGTCTTTTCATGAACCAGAGAAAAGAACTCCTGTCTGGACGCCTTAGCACGAGACTCAAGAATCTCAGACAGTGACGCATTCACCTCAGTAGCAGACTGCACAGAACGAACAAACGTCAGGATGCCGTCATTCGGAGCCCTGGCAGCAAACTCATCCAGAGCCTCACGCAAGGTACCACCAGCATCCATAATCTTCACCATGTTAATGAACTCGCCTTTAAGAATGCCTGGCTTCATCGTCGGAATGACTTCACGAACAGCCTGAGCGAACGTCAGACCACCAGACAGTGAGATAGTGATGAGATCCAGGGCCTCAGGAAGTTGACGACGAAACTCGATGTCACGACTCTTGGCAAGTTCAGTGTGCTTGATGAACGGAATCATGTAACAGAAGAACGTCACACCAGCAACCACCACATACCATGGAATACCAGTCAAAGCATGAAGCCCCAACCACACTAACCACGACACAGCAAAACCAAGCACAGCCGAGATAACACGCAGCGACACGAACTCCTGCGCAGTCAGGTTCCACGGGTTACCGGAACGAACCAGTAACGACTCCACACGAGGATACGACTGCTTTCTACGACCAGAGTTGTCAAACGACGCAGGCAGAGCCGCATACAGGTCATCACCAAGAGATGACACAAACCTCAGAAAAGGGTTCTTCGACTGATCAGTATCCTCAGAGGTAAACCGACGCGAACTCTTCGGAACCAACCAAGAGTACAGAAACAAAGCAACAAGTAAAGACACCAACGTCGCTAAAACATACGGACTACCCATGCGAAAAACCTTCACAAAATCAACAAGGCAACTACAATACTGCCGAAATATCTGAGAAAAGTCGGTAAGAAAAGCAAAAAATATGACAGAAAGGTAAAAAGAAATAAGCGGTAGTTAACAGGTAGGTGAAAACATCTGGCGGAGAAAATAAGACAAGAGATGCTGATTGTGCAGGGTGTGTCAGCATCTCTTGTCTCTAGAACTACCAGTCATGAGAGTTTGGCGTGGTATTGCTGTGTTCTACTGTTATCAAACTTTTGGCGGCTTTGAACAACCAGACTTATGAGTTGTCAAGTTACCACACTCAGGACAAGGTTTGGGAGGAGTGTAGTAGGAACAGGTCTTTTTGTGGACGTGGGAACCACACTCTGAACACTTTTTTCTGGGCTTATATTGGGAACATTGTCTCTTGTGGTATGATCTTGATCCGCATTCTTTACATGCAAGTCGTTCAGCATATTTTATGCATCCTTGACGGTGAGCACCCTCGCTACCACAGAATTTACATCCGGGCTGCTTCTTGTACTGAGAGCAGATCTTCTTGTGACGAGTTGAGGTGCTACCACATTCCTTACAGTTCAACCTTCCAGAAAGACCTTTATACCTGGAGCATGTTTTCTTGTGGTTGGCCGATCCGCATTCAAGGCAAGGTCGCGGTCTTGTGTACTTTGGGCATGTGCTCTTATGGGAATTGCCAACAACACCGCAGAAGTCACAAATTCTCTCTACGTAAAGAGAGCATGACCTTCTGTGTGGACCTCTGGATCCACACTCAGCGCAACCACCAAAAACACCATAGTAGTTTGACTGATTCCTTGTACTTAAGTTCATACACAGAGGGGACTTTTTACTCTCATTGATGAGTAAAACTTCTTTCTGAACAAGATCATTGTAAGAGTGACACCACTTCACAATCTCCTTTGACTGAGTATGGTCCTTGTGTGCCTTGACGTGACGACGCCACCTAGTTCCACCACCCTGATAGGACTCTATTTCTTTAATCCCAACTCTCTTGCTCATTCCGACATAGAACTTACCACAAGAGCACTCCATCCTGTACAAGTAACCAAGAAATTCACCCTCATTCACCCACTCGTCAAGAGTCCTGTATCCACTAAAGACAACTTCTTGATGGTAGCCAAGATACTCCATCATCTCAATATGTGACTCAAACTTGTATTCTTCATTAAGAAGTCTAAATTCTTCCTTATTTTTCCTCTTTGTGTACGAACAAGAGTATGATTCTTCAAATGAGTCATCTCTGGGCCAGGTATCTGACACCCACCTCTTGTCTCTTCTATGACCAGAGTGAGTTCTCTTGAAACCAAGATAGTGGATGAACTGATCCTCTTCCTTGGGGATTGGCTTGTCGCTGGTCAGGTAGATTCTTACAGAAAGGGGTTTGTACTTATTGACAAAGAGATCAAAAAGTGGTATTAGATCTATAAAATTCTCGGAATAATTAACTATTTCTGCAATACTCTTTCTCATCACAAAAGAGATGTGTGAATTTCCGTCTGACACATTTATGGTGTCATTATCTCTGTTAATTATTGCTGTCATTTGCAAAAACCTTTCTGAATCTACTTTGACTAAGTGTATTATAACAAAAACCCTGGCATAATGCCAGGGTTTTTGCCAGAAAGATTATATCTTACTTGTGGTTCTTGTAAGACTCAACTCTACTTAGAGTGTCTGTCTTGGTGTCACAGTTCGGGTTCTTGTTATTAGCGCCAGGAATTGATGACGTGGAGATACAATGGCTTACATCTTTCCCGCGGTCGAGAACCGCAGTAGCAATCCAGTTAATCATCAAGAAACCGGCAACAGCAAAACCGGCAGTAATAATAATTGTCTGCACCAGGTCACCACGGTCCGAGTCCTCAGTAATCTCTGACGTGAATACAGACTTGATGTTCTCCATGAACTTCATTTTGTTTTTCTCCATGAGTTTTCGTTCTGCTGCCAACGTTTTAATAGTTGCATACAGAAAACTGTCAATTGACGACCGAAAATATCAGGAGGTTTTAAACAAAAGTTCAGGGTGGTATGAGTGCATTTACCACACCTCATACCACCCTGAAAGAAGACTCAGGATCTACATATTAGTCCTCTGTATCTTCGCCATCCTTGTCACCAATAACCATGTCCTCAGCCTGTGACAATGCCCACTGCCAGTTTTCCAACGCTTCCTTCGTCACATTCTTGGCCCACTCGTTCACAGACTCCCTACTGCTAAGAGCCTCGTTGGTGATGGGATAGAAGTTTCGGATAGTGTCATACACCACTGACCGTGCACGGGTATGCGACCCTAGTTCATAGTTTGGCTCATCCAGGTCCCCTTCATAGACGGCAACCTGCAACCTATTTGCAATCTCAGTCATCTTGTCAGCCAGCAGCATGACCTGTCGCTTGTTCAGACGCTTGACATCATCATGATCACGTAGCCACTCGTAGATGAAGTTCATGAAGTTGAGGCGAACACTGACAGCAGGACCACCAGGATTGATCGTACCATCCGGGTTGAGAGTCTTAAACGGAGCACTCTCAATAGATGAAGATCTGCTGTAACCAGAGGAGTACCCACTGACCTGCTGGTTATCGTTACTTGATCCCTTGCCAGCCAGAGCGTTCAGTTCCTCCAGGCTGTAGTCATTGGCCGAGTTGAAGCCACTGTTGAATTTCGGGTCCTCGTCAAATCGTGTTAGTATGCTTCGACCAACAGTCCAGTCCTTTTCATCGTCAAACCTGACAGCGACCAGACTACGAATCACATTGTCTCTGGCAGCAGCCATGTCTCCTGGAGGACTCACCTTTGACATGGGCAGCGATCTGTCAATGTGTGGCTTGCGGCGCTTCTCAATACGGAAGTGTAGTGGCTCACCGCTCTCAAAAGCCTTCTTGACACGAGAGATGATCCCCTCATCATTCACCCAGGCCCAACCCTTCACATCATGTTCGCTCTTAGGATTGACAAAGGATACGTGCTTAGAGTTTCCGTTCTTGGAGTCCTTGATCTCACTGATGGTACTGAAGCCAGTGAAAACCTCAACCTCTGCACGGACCTTGTTCTCGTCTGGTCCGTCGTGTGATATGAACGGCTTTGCTGTGAACAGGTTGGTCATATCTAACCACTTCCTATAATATGTTGTGAACTTGCTCTCACAGACATTATAACACAAGATGACCTGAGGTGCATCGCTCTGTCCTCAGGTCATCATCTTTGTTTGTTATGGAGTTATGATTATGATCGCTTAGTGCTAACTGATTCAACTTTATCTTGTCAAGATTCTCCTGAACCACTCAAACTGGAGAAAGAAGTCAGCAATCTCGTTGATAAACCACAGTCCCCACTCAATTATCTTGCCTATTAGCCCAAAAGGGTCGTAGTCAAACAACTTGAGAGCAGCAAGGACAATACCTGCAACAAGAAACCAGATGACGGCTCTTTTAAAGAAGTTAAGCATTTTGTTACTGCTCTCCTGCTAATAGTTTTTGTCAACAATCCTCACACATATCAGGAACATCTCTTCAATTTTTATGATCTCTGGTCCCTTTTATCCCATACTATTTATCTATAGGGTTTTATCCCTTTAGAAGTAGGTGAGGTTGTCATCGCCAGAGGTTGACATGATTTCATCCTGCTCGTGCTGGTAGTCCTCTGCTGCCTTCTGTTGTCTTCTGGCGTACTCCTCACGAAGACGCTTGAGTTCCTCCTCGTTCGGCGGGACTCTCAGGTGCCCAAGGAATGTCTCAGCCATGGCGTCCATTCCAGCGCCCGTGAATGCGTCAATCGAGTCAAAGTCCTTCTCACGAGGAATAAACTTCAACTCGGATGAACTAGGCGTACCACCTGATTTAGCAACCTTGTGCATGGCGCTGAGAACGTTTTTAGGAATTCTGCTTAGTTCCTTGTGCTTGACACCCGTCTTGGCATCAGTAACCCACCTGTCATTAGACTCTACAGAATCATCTCTGTCTTTAGGGCGTTCATTGATTTCACTGTTCTCATCTGTATCTGACAAGAAGGAATGATAGTTGCGGGCATTATTGTCAACAGATGTAGACAAAGATGATTCCTGAGAACTTGACGCCTTGCGCTGTCCTTGGTTCTGATTCCTGCTGCCGATGTTAGAAGATACAGGTTTTGAAGAACTGCTGACTCCCTGTGTACGCCTTGCTGCAGGTGTAACAGAGTGCTTATGACTGTCCTGAGTAGCACCTTCTTGTCCTGTATGAGATGAGCGGCCGGCTCTTGCTTCTTGTACAGAAGAGTTGTTGCGTACAGGTGCTCGACCTTGAACGGGGCGCCTGCTTACAGGTCTTCTTCCGACAGCACCTCTTTGTGGGGTCTGTCTGTTGTCCTGCTCAGTCATGGGAACCGCTCTCCGTCCTGTTTCTTGTCTTGTCTGCTTACAAATCAACTAAGAAAAATATCAATGTAGCATATTTTCTGAATACAGAATGCTTCTAGAAAGCATCTATTCACTACTTGCTTGACTTTTTCTGATACATGCCAGCAAGTTCCCGAACTGAGGAGATACCTTTGATCTTGATGTCATGGTTCTTGGACACAGACCTCATGGCTGACTTGGGAATGACAATCTGCTCGAACCCAAGTCTCTCAGCCTCTCTGATTCTGGCGTCAATCATGTAGGATCCACGTACCTGTCCAGTTAGTGACAACTCACCCACGAAAGCCGTCTTAAGGCTTGTTGTCGAGTCGTTGATGGATGACAGAACAGCGGCTGCGACAGCAAGGTCAGACAACGGGTCAGATACCTTGATACCAGATACTGTGTTAATGAAGGTGTCCTTGTCAAACAGACGTGCCTTGCAGAAGCGATCCAGAATGGCACACACGATCTGTCCACGGTTGTAGTTGACACCATTGAACTGCTTACGTGGTGTTGGCAGGTTTGACGGAGTGACAAGAGCCTGTATCTCAACAGGAATCTGTCTGACTCCCTCACTCATGAAGGACAGAGCAGTACCAGACAGTCCTGCTGAGTCCTCGTCACTGTCCATCAGAACTCCTGAAGGATCAGCAACTTCCTCAAGACCACTCTCAGTGTGCTGGAAGACTCCTACCTCTGTCGTGTCACCAAAACGATTCTTAACAGCCCTGAGAAACTTCAGTGGTGTGTCAGAACTGGACTCAAGCATCAGTGTGGCATCAACAATGTGCTGAATGGACTCTGAGCCACTGAAGTCACCGCTCTTGACAACCTGGCTGATGAGAACCATAATGATGTTCTTACTCTTGGCTACACGTGTCAGAGTGTGAGCGGCCTCCTTGGACTGCTGCACAGAACCAACAGAACCACTAATCTCAGTTGACGCAATGGTCTGCAACGAGTCAACCACAACAACATCTGGCGACTCATCCTCGATGTGCCCAAGCAGTGTCTCCAGATTTGTCTCGTTGATAACACGAATGTTGTCATTGTCAATACCCATCCGCTTGGCCCTCAGACCGATCTGCTGCTCAGACTCCTCACCAGACGAGTACAGGACCTTGTTTCCGTTGCTGGCGAAACTGTTGGACACCGAGAGAGTCAGAGTTGACTTTCCTCCACCTGGGGCACCTGAGAGTAGAACCACCTCACCGTTGACGAAGCCACCGCCAAGAACGCGGTCAAGTTCACCAATGCCAGTTCTGACTCTTTTGACAGGCTGTGTGCTCAGGTCTTTAAGCGACTGAGCCTTTCTGACCGGCTTGACAGCAGCAGCCGATTTCAGACCAGACCTACCAGACACTCTCTTCTGGGCGTTTTCGTCACCAGCCTCCACCTTCTCAAACTGTTGGAATGCACCACACTTACCACAGGCACCAAACTGAGCGCCTGGATACTTCTTGCCACACTGAGTACACCTGTAAAAAACACCTTTAGCCATAGTCAGTATCTTAACCAATCATGATGGTAGGTAGATGTGTAGTCAGTCAATATAGATAGATGCTATCACTTGGTTCTTCTTGAAGAGATCAAGACCGCCTCTTGTGGCTTTGACTTCTTCATGTACACTCTCATCGACACTTCATGAACAACTCATCAACAAAAATGCCCTTCATATACAATCAGCAAAAGAATTGTATATGAAGGGCAAAAGTACTGAGAACACTAGGTTTTTAGAGTTTTGTTCAACCTGTTAGCAAGAGTAATTGTTCTCAGGATGTCATGCTTACTAAATCCGATCTGCTCATTCCTGAAGCACTCTCAGAGAGGATGGTGATGTCGCTCTGAGATGTGCTCTTAGTTCTGGACGCTGACATGTCGTTGATGCTGTTGAACTGATGAATCTCCAGCCCCTTAGAAAGCATTCTTGCCATGCTGTTCTTGGTGGACTTCTTGATGTCATCCTTCTTACTGAGATCTATGAACTCCTGCAGACACTTCTCGTTACCTGAGAACCACTTTGTGATCAGATCGCTCTGTGTTGTCACATCTGGTAGAGAAGACTTCTTGAACACTCCAGCAGAGACCAGTGCTCTACCTACTGACATCTTGGTTGAGTTGAAAGAGTCGCATGTATGAGTAGAGAAAGAGTTGTACTTGTTATGTTTCATCCTTTCGGCCTGGCTCTTGGCATCCTCCTCGGACCAGTAGTGTGTGCTGGACTCATCAACGCTCTTGCCGTCATAAAAAGGGCAGTTGCTGATGTCCTGTGCACCACACTTTCCATGCTCAAAGGTTTCAGTATTGATGTGGTAGGCAACTCTTCCCATGTTATCTCACACTCCCTAGTCATTGTGCTTTCAATAATGACTGTTCTTTGCTTAATCTGCTTCTGTATCTATTAACGCATCTGTTTTATCGTTGACAACAAGAATTGTTTGTACTTACAAAAATGAACAACGATTAAGAATTCTTTAGTTAATTCCTACTGCTTTCATGGATGTTGTGGCGTCAGGTAAGGCGGTGAAACTTCCATGATTGAAGATGAAGATGTAAAAACACACAAGGGCGATAGCAATGAATACAGGTAGAACAAGGTACTTCTCTGCTGAACCACCAGCGCTCATGCTTGTGAAACGTGTTGTCCACCAGAACTTACCCTTGATGAGACCAGAAAGTGGAAACAGTACAGGACATCCGGCCTTTGTGAAGCAGTCACCAATAATGTGAATCACCATACCAGCGAAGACCGCTACAGCAAGCCATCTAAAGTCTGTTGATCCAGATGAGAAGATGAGTGCTCCAGAAAGAATAAAACAGAAGATTATGATGATTCCCTCACCAGCTGTGCTCTTTCTGAAATTGTCAACCTGCTTCTTGCTGATGCACGAGAAAGTCAGTAGGGTCAGCATGGCGGAGAAGAACCACCCAAACAGTGTTCCACCAGTCATTGTCAGTCCACCAAGAGTGAAATTTCCACCAATGTTTGTTCCGGCCCAGACGATGACAGCAAGCAGCCCAGCGAAAGGAATGGTGTGCCAGGCTCCACGGTGAGGGTTGGGGTCAGGGTCATCTCGTCTGGTTCTGACGGCTGTCTGTACTATGGATGAGGATCCTCTGAACAGGCCGCTCATGGCTGAACCAAACATACCCCAGTCATTTTTTGCTCGTGATGTTGTGTTGTCAAGGTCTGGTAGAAGTGTCGCGCCAGTGCAGCACAGGATAGCCAGGATAATGAGAGGCACTGACTTGGTTCCCAGAGCAGCAATCATGTAGGCCGGAGCAAATGCAAGCGTTGCTGAAACTGCTGCCAGACCACTGACTGCGTGTGTCAGTCCCATGAAACCATGATCGTTGTTGCACTGCCTTCTGATAAGGTCTGTGTAGCACTCTGTGCCTGTCGTCATTGATGGCCTCTCTTATCTCTTCGTGTGAGGTGACGCCTGAAATAAGAGGGAATATCTAGATTGATAGTGTTTCACTCAGTTTTTGTTACGGACACATAAACTCCGGGGTGTGACTTGTATTTTTTGTGTTACAAGTCACACCCCGGAAGATGCTCTACCTCATCAACGAGAAGAAGACTGAATCTCAGTCACTCTACATGGTAACAACCTCTCGTGCACCAAGAATAACCTTGCTGGTACACTCTGTTCCTCTGCTGGAGCGCTTTGCTGGCTCTGGCAGACTGATACCAGCGTGAGCCTTGGTTGTTGTACATGCTACAGCACCAGAACCAGTGTACGCTGAGATGATACTGTTCTCACCACTCCTCATAATCTGTGTGGCAACACCCTGACCAGCACGACCCTTTGTAGGGATGTCTGACAGAGGAGTGTGCTTGATGGTGTGACCAGTTGACGTCACCAGAACAGCATCAGGATTCTTTGGGTCGGGAACCCAGTTAAAGGCGACAACACGATCCTCGTCTGTCTTCAACTTGATACCCTTGACGCCACCAGCCTTAGAACCAGTCGGGTTGACAGATGAGGCGTCAAAGAGGAGAACGTTACCGCCACTGGTGACAAGAGAGAATAGAGTATCCTTGACGGACTTACCAATCCACCTAGTGGAGACAACCTCATCACCATCAGACAGAGAGATGACGGGGAACTCGTCAAAAGAGGTTGGAAAGTCTGTACGAGCAATCTTGATCTGACCTAAAGCGGTCGCAACTGCCAGACCAGTGTCATTCTTACCAGACTGTACCTTGGAGACACCAACAACACTCACCCCAGACGGCAGGTTGACACCCATGTTCTTGACTGTCATTGGTGTATCTGGGATAAGATAAGACATCGGAACCTTGCGCCCGATACCATCACTTCCGACAATGACGAACTGATCCTTGGACATCACCTTGATCTGCTCAACTACAGGAGTGTTGGTGAACTTCTTCAACGTAGCAGCATAAGAGAATGGCTCTGCCGACCTCAGTAGTGTTCCATCAGCGAATCGTGTCAGATAGCATGGAGTGTTCTTTGCTGACTCCTTGGACGCAGCAGCCTCAACCTTGGCCTGCTCCTTCAACTCATTGGATGTAGCCCCGTTAATGATGCTTCGTCTTTCAGAGGAGATGACTGGAAGAACATCATTCAGATCCTTCTCGACCAGAGCGTCAAGTTTCTTGGGGTTGGCAAGAATCTGCTCCAACTCCCCCTTCTCCTTCTCCAGGTTCTTCTTCTCCTTCTCAACAGCAAGAGAGTCGGACTTGGTCAGTCTCCTGAGTTGCATGGAGAGAATGAAGTCTGCCTGAGTGTCGTCAATCTTGAAAGAGCGCTTCAGGTTGGTTCTTGCTGTTGAGGCGTCAGAGGACTTCCTGATGATACTGATGGCCTTGTCAATGTCAATCAGCACAGCGAGGATGGCGTTCAACTGGTGCAGACGTGTGTCAATCTTGCTGATACGGTGACGGCATCTTCTTGTTGTGCACTCGCGTCTGAGATCCAGAAAACCTTTCAGCATGTCCATCATAGACACCTGAACCGGCATGGTGTCAACAAGGACGGTTGAGTTCACGGGGAACGAGGACTGTAAGGATGTACGTTTGAACAACTCGTTCAGAAGAGTTTTGACATTCGTTCCCTGTGTAGTAGTGACAACAAATCGAACACCTCTCTTCATATCACTAAGATCCTGGACCTTGGAGACTCCTCTAGAGATAATGGGGTTAGGCGGAACAGGCTTGCTCCCTCTCTCACCCTGCTTCCCGTTCTGTCCGAGGTGAATCTCCTCAATAATCTTCTCGGCACTGATGGAGTACGGCAACTCGTAGAAGACAATCTGTGAGCGACCACGAGTCATGGGCTCAATGTTGTACCTGGCGCGAACTGAGAACGTTCCTTTACCAGTCTCCATGTAGTCCCTGATTCCGTCAGATCCCAGAATCTCTCCTCCTGTGGGAAAGTCAGGGCCAGGGATGATGTCAAGTAACTCGTCAGTGGTCAGATCTGGATTCCTCAGTGCAGCCAGAGCAGCAGCAATCACCTCATCAGGGTTGTGTGGAGGAATCTTGGAAGCGAACCCAACAGCGATACCCTCAGTACCGTTGACGATGTTGTTGGGCCACCGGACAGGAAGCAGGTGTGGCTCGTCCTCTGTTCCGTCAAAGTTCCTGCCAATCTCAACAGCACCCTCCTTGACCTCACGAACAAGTTCCAGAGCAGCCTTGGTCAGCCTTGCTTCCCAGTAACGTGGAGCAGCAGGAACGTCACCAGTGAAGGCGCCAACCGTACCGGACTTGTCAACCAGCGGAACACGCATGGTGACGCTCTGAGCCATTCTCGCCATAGCGTCTGAGATACTGGAGTCACCGTGTGGATGGAACCGACCCATCGTGCTACCAACAATCCTGGCGGCCTTGACGAAACGGCTTGACGGAAGGTTGTTGTTGGTGAACATGTCCCAGATGATACGCCTGTTAACTGGCTTTAGGCCATCCTGGCTCATCAGTGCCCTCTGCCTGATAACGTACATGGCGTAGACCGAGTACTCGTCCTTCAGCCACTGACTTGAAGGCGACTTGATAACCTCTGACGCAATCTGATCATTGCTCACAGTTGATGTGGTAGAACTGCTTGCCAAGAATCCTTCTCCATTCACTCAAAACTTGTCTCTCATCTTACATTTTAACCAGCATAAGCAAGAGACATCGTTGCTATATCAATGAATCAACAGATTCCTGCAAAGATTCAGAACAAAGATGAAGTTCTTAGTCAACAAATCCAGAATAGAAGTTGACTAGAAATCTTGGTGGTTTAGATGCTACTTGAAGTCCTTAATAGCATCCATGTTCAATGGACTATCACGATTAACAGAAGTTGTCCAGAACTCTTCACTTGATTTTCTCTCTTGCTGCTTCTGATGCTTGACTTCCTCGTCAGAATCAGCGTCCCTGACATACATGTTGACGGCAAGGAACGGATATATCCCGTCCTCTTTCTGTGCCTCCTCCATCATTTTTATCAGTCCAGCAGCAGAGATGCTATTACTCTGACCAAGCACAGCATTAATCACCTCAACAGCATCATCAACATGTCCTGTGTCATAAGCATCGAGAAGAAGGCTGATGAAGTCAACAAAATCAACTCTGTCACTGATTCTCTCAGCTACAACCCAAAGAGGATCCTTAAACCTGTCATCCTCGTTGTAGACCCTCAATTTGTCAATGTTGCTGAAAATCTCCTGATCCATAGCACTGAGAACAGGAACCTTTCTTCCGAGCAGAGCACGATGTAGGAAATCAGGACCACTGACTGGAGACCATGACAAGGACCTAGAACCTGCAGAAATCATCGCTACCACTCCTCGTTGTTACCCTGACTTGAGAACATCTCAGGATGACTACCTATCCATGAGAGAGTATCAGACACACTGAACCCTTTGGAGGACATGGACCTGATGAGCCTGTCCTTACGCTTCACAGGATCTAGTCTAGTAAAAGATGGGGATCGTGTCATTATCTCAATATACCTGTTGAGAGACTTGTTGTTGTACTCAGGGTTGTTTTTAAGGTGCTCGTTAATGCATGTCTCTATGACATCATCCCTGAACCGTTTCTGCCTCATCTTCTGTCTGATGTGGTTGATTGACTTACCACTGTAGATCATTGACAGAATCTTGTCCGAGGCAAACTCCTTCTCGTCAATAACCCTTTTCTCCACAAGATGGTTGACAACCTCATCAGCAATGTCACATGACAGGATGTCAGACTTATCCTTGCTGTAGTACTCAACTGATTCATTGGGATAGCCTTTTCTGTGCAAGCAATCAAGAATGTCACCAGCGCTCCTGAGGTAGTTCTCAGCCTGCCAGGTAGCACTACTGACAGCATGATCCCACAAAGCAGTGAACTCCTCATACGACAGCACTCTGTCAGGAACACCAACCTGTTTGGCTCTCTTAAACCCCATTCTGTGCCGTCACATCCTTAACAACAACCAGAAAACAACATTGTCCATTGTCTGTACATACTCGCTAAACTAGAATGTCAGCACACCATCAGCAATTTAAACGCTGAGTATAGTGTGCTGACACATGATGAAGTCAACCAGTTAGAAGAAGATGCCTCTGCTGAGTTCATCAATCTCTGGTTGCTGCATGTATGCCCTGCGAGCCTTATCGCCCCTACCTGGTTTTGCGGCTGGACAAGCCTTCACTAACGGGCACCATGAGCACAGATAGGTGGGGTTGAACTCAAACATATTGCTGTCACGCATAACATCCATCAACTTGTCAGCCTCAGCGATGTCATGCAGTGTACGCTTACGCAGATCCTCATCCTTCAAGTCAACCTTCACAATCTCCTTGTAGATAGGATAGATGAGACGTGCTGTGGAGACGTTGTAGCCCTGCTGCTCAAGAAGCATCGAGTAGATGATCTGCTGACGCTGTTCCTTCAAACCGTCCTCAGACTTGTTCTTCTTGACCCACTTCTTCACCTTGCCAGTGTTGTGTGTTGGTAGAGCGGTTGGTCCAGCAAGATAAAGGCTGTCTGGTGAGTCAACCTGAATGCATTGAGTAGGAACGCTCTCAACGGGCTCAACAGACACGACACGACGAGCAACAGTGGAGTCAAAGTGGTCTGGTCTACCGTTCTTGGCGATCTGCTCTTTCAAAGCCCTACTCGCCTCGTGGTGGAGTTTGCCAGGAAGCATGAACCCCCATGTCTCAATAAGGTGTGCGGACAGGAAGATCTGGTGAATGGAGTTCTCGTCATCATGGAACACATGATATGGAGAAACACCCTCATAGGATAGTAGTTCAACCACGTCATTCAGGAGTTCTCTACTTGACAGAGTGACGACACCAGAGTCCAGAGACTTTGACCATGAGGTGGAGTAAGCAAGAATACCCTGAAGAAGCATTGTCCGGTCCATCTCAGAGCCACGAGTCAGACCAAGAGGAATTCTCCGTCCTTCAGGAACATGTCTGAGCCAAGAGATCTCCTCACCAGTGTCACCCATGTGGTTCAGGTAAGATTCAGCAGGCTGTTCACTATCACTCTTGTTGTTAACTACCTTGCCATAACCTTCATCACTGTCTCTGTATGAGGGGGTGTCAAGAAGACCGAGACTGTCAAGAATGGCCTTCATTGAGTCAATCTCAATAGTCAGGCAAGAGTCACCCTCTGATTCCAGTATCCTGTACACAGGAATCTCAAGACTCTTGGCGTCAGTCTCAGACAATACCCCATTCTTGCTGTTAGAGATTAGGTTGTCTCTGAGGGTGCTCATCTCCTTCTTGTCTGCAAGACCCATACGCCACAAATCACTAATTAGTTGCTTGTAGCGCTCGGAGCCCTTGACGACATTGAATGCTCCAGTGAACCTGTTTCCGTCAGCAAGCCAGGCACCAATCAGGTAGGGCTTGGAGACCTTTGAGAGGGCGGCGGCAGACTCCTTGTGCTTCTGTGTGCCACTGAATCCCCAAGCAGGGCTGGCAATCCAGACAGTCTCACCTGACTTAATGATGTTGTGGAGTTCCTGAGTACTGACAACCCTGTGCTCAGCAACGATCTCACCAAAAGCACTCATGAACTCATCACCAACGTACACATCCCAGAGATGAACATTGTCAGCGATGATGCTTCCACCGTCACTGGACGATAAACGGAAGCATGGACGATGATGGATGCTCGACTTGGCAGACACACTGACAGGCTTTCCCTGTGTGCCCAGAATCTTGTCACCCACCTGAACCTTGCCCATTGTAGTCCACCCATCAGGCGTAGGCAGAGGAGTGTCCAAAGCAAGCCCCTTGTAGTCCTCAACAACCAGAGAGACGTCATCACGAGGGTCTACACTGATACGGTCAATGAACCCCAAAACATCACGTCCAGATTCTCCCAGATGGCCTTTGACAAACATCTCAAGACCCTTGCTGAAGCGGTTGTTGTACTCAACCTCAGCAATCTTCACTCTGTCAGGCTTGCCTCCCATGGAGAAGTAGTTCTTGATGGCGTCAATGAGCCACTGACGAGCCTCAGGGATGCGTCCCAGTTCACGGAAGTCGTCAGAGGACAGGACGCTCTTCATGATGTCCTTCAAGGCGTCGCTGGTACGCTCCTCGCCAGGAAGAGTGAAGAAGTCCTCCATGACCTTGTGAAACAGTGAACCTCGTGTCGCAGGGGTGTCAACAGGCTCGTCAATGATCTCTTTGAGAACAAAGGAATTAGCGAGCCAACGAGCAGGACAGGCGCTCTTATCAACAAGGTCACTAATGAGTGAGGCACTCAAGGACTTCTTGTCATAGGCGTCAGCAACCTGGGCTGAGGTGATGCTAAGACCACTGTCATTCATAGAGACCAGATCAAGGTCCTCGTTAGTTCCTCTGCTCATATGTCCTTCTCCACATGTCTGTCAAACCTTGAGGTTAACAAGGGGCTAAACGCACCCTGCCCTCATCCGTGTCGTGAGTACGTCAGTACAAGAGAGGCGGCAGTAAAGACGTACAAAGTGATTTTAACAACAAATGTTGACAGAGGCAAGCAGGTAGCAGGATGTAGGAGAGGGGCCTTAACAGGAGCCCAGTCAAAAGCAGAGGGGATCCAATAGGCACCGCAACCACCCTGTCTACAAGATCTATAGAGTCATATGGTGTAAAATTACATTTAATTATGAGTAGATAGTAAAAGATAAGACAACCCAATCAAAGCATCTTGCTTGCACATGTGATTCAAACAGGATGAAATTGATTGGGTTGTCTGGTTGTGTGGTGTGTGAAAGGTAGAGGAAGGATTTTGTTCTAGATGGTACTGCAGACGACAGCGAGAAATGACTTGTTGTCAGACGTCTGGGTAGTAGTCTCTCTTGATCTGCTCTGGAGTGTAGAACTTAGCCTGGTGAGAGTCATAGAGTTCCTTGATAGTTTCAGGAGACATTCTGTTGACCGCTTTAACAAGGACCTCAGACTCTGATCCAACGGAGTCAGAAGCGAATGAGCCAGTAGATCCTCCCTGAGACTGAGAAAGGATGCGGACACGACTTCTCTCCTTTGATGGAGAGTCGTTGACACTGATTACATAGAAGCCCTGCTTATCCTTACCGAGAACAGGATCCATTTTAGATGGAACAGAGTCAGTGATTTCAAGGCGAGCATGAGATTGAGACACACTTCTACGGCTCTTGATTGCAGAGTTGATACTGACAGCCTTCCTTCTGGCAATCTCATCTACCTCGCCATCACGATACATCTGTCTCTTTGGTTTGAAGTATGACTCATCAGCAACTCTTTGCCTCTCGTTGCATATCTCAAGTCCTCTATCAGTGTCGTACCTTTCAGCAACAGCTCTCTTACCAGCATTAGACCTGAGGTAGTTCTTTAGTCTCTTCTCGGTCTTAGAGCCACTGTTCCTGGAGTACCTGCCAGCAAGATGTCCAAATCGATTGACTGTCACACTGAACTCATTCTTCTCGTCCCACTTGCCTGTGCGTCCAGAAATCTCAATGAGACCGCTTCCATCACCATAACTACTGATTTTCAGGTGGTCATCCTCACCAAGACCAAGATCCTTTCTAACCGTATCCAGAATCCTTTCCTGCCTGTCTTTAAACCTCTGCCGATCCCTGTCAATCTCAGCAGACATCAACGCTCGAACGGACTCAGGAACCCTTGGATAGTCAACAACTTCTGCTTTTCTTTGTGGATTCTTGTAGTGACCACCAAGATAGGTAACTTCCCCTGTGTCAAGGTCGATACCTTCTAGAGCAAAAGTATGAGAACCACCAGAAGTAACTACAATACGCCTTGACTCGCCAGATGGTTCAGTGAGGTTGACGACAGCACCACGTAAGTCAGGAACTTCATGAAACACAGGATCATCAAGTGTCTGAATCTCGTGTGATTTACGTTCCTTCTCTATCTCCTTAATCTCTCTTAAGACACTGGAAGGCAAAGATGAGCGAGCAACAGACAACTTCAACCTGCCGTTAGTGTCGGATGTTCTGCTCCTGCTACCACCTAACCCTGCGTCATCCACTCCAGCGCGTTCAGCGTTAATAGCCTCGCGCTCCGTCTGGCTGTAGGCGTGTGGAACATCCAGCCCCTGCTTCCTGTAGTCACAGTTCTCCGGTCCAACACACGGCTCCCAGTTACCTGTCTTAGGACTGAGGTGCTGGCATCCGCTCTGCTTCTGTCTAGTCATGATGAGATCTCCTTAGAGTCTTGTGTATTGCAGTCTTTGCTCGGTCTCATCAGGAGTATCTAAGCGGAAAAAAACGCTACTTTCAGGTAGAAGAGATGCACCATAGAACCTAGCAGCATACCAAGGACACCTGAGACCAAGAGACACCGGAACCACTCACCTAGATCTATAGAGTCATATGGTGTAAAATTGGGTTTGGTTATATGTTTACAGGTTCTTAGAAGAATAAGCAATCACCTGTCTTCTGGTAAAAGCACTCAGAAGACAGGTGATTGAGAAGAAGGGTTGCTGGATCAGAGCGAGTAAAAGTTCTCCTTGGATGACAGGTGCTTACATTCCAGCGTCCTCAGTAATCTCATCCATGAACGAGTCCCAGTCGTCCTCAGGTCTGCTCGTCTTCTTGGAGCCAAGACCAATCTGTGGGCGCTCCATGTCACCAGACGGTGTAGAGAGGAAGTCATCGTTCTGCTCCTCCTCACGGATACGGTCGATCACAGCAGAGTTGTCAATACCGGAACGTTCGTCCAGGTCTGTGCCGTCAAACTCTGACATGTCCGCAAGGTGTGCAAGACGTGACTGCCTGTTGCCAATAGGAGTTCCATCAGGATTCAGGCCCTTGGCCTCAAGATACTTGTCCATCCAGTCTGTCTCTGCGTAGAACCCCTGAGCGTGTGCACCGTAGCCGTTGATCTGAAGGTAGAGGCGACCGCGAGGGAACGGTTTGACACGGGTGCCTTCAGAGTTTTCAAGAACCATGGTGGAAGCAGTGGAGGTTGCACGGCCACAGGTGATACGAACAGCCAGGTTAGCCTTCAACTCACCTGGGATCAGTTTGGCGTCAGGGCGCTGGGTTGCGAGAACCATGTGGACACCAGCGGCACGGCCAAGGCGAGCAATGGAACCAGCGATGACTTGGCATTCGGCAGCCATTGCATCATCTTCTTTTGCTTGGTCATTTCCTTTAACACCTGATTGTCCGAAGAGCTCACCTGCCTCATCTACCATCAGCATGAGACTATAGCCCGGGTTAGGAAGTTTTCTAAAATCGTTGATTCCGAGTTGTTCCATCTCAGCATACCTCTTCATCATTGTCTGCTGAGCAAAATTCATAATTGTTACAGCATCTTCTTTTTCTGTAGCAATCCCTAAAACAACATTTGAGTACTTTCTGAATTGAGATAATTCGACCTTCTTGAGATCCACTCCCAAAAACCTCCAGCGATCTGGACGAGCCACGCACGCGAAGATCAAATTTCTCTGAGCAACACTATTATGTGATACAATACTACCATTTTGATTATTACTGATAACAGAAAATAATCTATTTTCTCCAGAGACCTCAATACATTTTGAGGATTTTGGGTTAATCTTTTTTATTTCTCTGATTCGCATTTTCTATCCATTCTATGGCTTTTTTATGGCAAAAATATCGTCATCTCCTACAGCGACAGGACAAAAGTCTTGATCTTGAGGTATGGTTGTGGTATACTTATACCAACTGATGAAGTACGTAGAAGAAAAGATCGGAAAGTCTAACTATGAAGAAGATTTGTGACTTTTGTGGCGAGGAGTTTGAGACCAACCGCTCAAAGGCTAGGTTCTGCAAGCGTGACCACTTCGGAGAGTGTGTTATCTGCGGCAAGAAGTTCCCTGTTCCTCAGCCTAAACAACCTAGTAAATTCTGTTCTGATGAGTGTCGTCGTGCTCGTCCAAGGAAACAGGTTGAGTGCGTGTGTCAGATGGATGGTTGCGGAAAGACCTTCATGTCTGATCGCAAGACATCCAAGTTCTGCCCAGGGCCTCACTACCGAAATTGTGTGGTGTGCGGTAAGGAGTTTGAGTTGTCTATGTTTAATAGAAACAACCCAGCATCTACCTGCTCTAGAAAATGTGCTCAAGCAACTGTTGACCAAGAGCAGCAGCAACAAAACTATTTGAAGACAATGAGAGAAAAGTATGGGGTTGACAACATATCTCAGTTGGAGGAGATAAAGGATAAGAAGCGTCAGACATGCATGGATCACTATGGTGTAGATAACCCTTCTCGTGCACCAGAGGTTCAGAAGAAGCGTGATGAGACCTTCATGGAGAGATTTGGTGGCAATCCATGGAAAAGCGAGGAGGTTAGAAAAAAGATTGCTGCTACCTGTATGGAGAGGTATGGCGCTCCAAATCCGTTTATGTTAGATGAGTTTCAGAAGAAGGCAAGGGATTCTGTTTTTAAGAAGTACGGAGTTAAGAACATCTTCATGCTTCCAGAAGTTCGCAAGAAGGCTGCTGAAAGATGCAGCAGGATCTCCAAGGTTAACTATGAGTGGAAGAAGTCTCTTGAGGACGCTACGGGTCTAGAATTTGAGACAGAGGTTAGATTTGGAGATGATGTGTATGCTGATCTTGGTGTGCCAGACAAGAAACTACTTATTGAGATTAACCCAGCAGTGACTCATAACTCTACGATTCATTATGCTCACCTGACAGGACGCTGTAAAGAGTTCATAGACACTGGCAAGTGTGAAAGCAGTAAGCACATACCACAAGCAGAGAAGTACCATCAGGCACGTACCCTTATGGCCCATGATGCTGGCTTTACGTTGTTGCAGTACTTTGACTGGATGGATTGTGACATCTTCGTCTCTATTGTCAAGTCAAAACTCAGTTTGTGCTCTAATTCTGTAGGTGCTCGCCAGTGCACTCTTCGTGAGATTTCTCAAAAACGAGCTAACAAATTTCTCAAAGAGAACCACATGCTAGGCGCATCAAATGAACAGACTTTGTGTCTAGGGCTCTTTTACAAGAACGATCTGGTTCATGTGCAAACATATGGTCTAGCGCGATTCAGGAAAGATGTTGAGTGGGAGGCTATTCGTGCTTGCTCTAAGACTGACTGGCATGTTCAGGGCGGTTTCAGCAAGTGTGATAAGTATTTCTTCAGTAAGATTGAACCAGATTCTGTAGTCTCATATGTGGATCTTTCTACTGGTTACGGTTCCACTGAACTGATGTTTGATGGATGGGATCAGAAGAAGGTTAATCGTCCTGGTTCTACCTGGGTACGTATTAAAAATGGTACAGGTCCAGAGTTCATTCGAGACTCTGCTGCTCGCCGTGTTTCTGCTGACAGGTTGTTGGGTTTTGAGGTTGGTGATGTGTACCCAAGATTCCTGGAGGATGGCACCAAACTCACTAATGCTGATGTGTTGATGGCTGAGGGGTATGTTCAGGTGTTTGATTGTGGGACGAGTGTGAATGTTTGGAGGAAGCAGGCGGAGTAGTTTTCTGTCAAACGAACATCACATCCTTCTTTGCAAACACTCTTGTGTTGTTTTAGAAACTTCTTACAGGAGTGTTTGTTTTTTCTAGGTGTTGGTGGGGTGTGTTGGTATGGCTGAGGCTCGTCGTGTTGGTATCAATGCTGATGGTACTGTGTCTGTGTGTAGGGCTAGGCCGGAGAATGTTGGTCGGGGTCGGTGTAAGCATATTGAGCATGTTGAATCGTCGTTGAGTGATACTGAGATCTCTAGGATTAATGAGGAGGCTTTGGAGAAGCAGCATGAGATTCTTAAAGGTGTGAAGCGTGGTCTTGAGGGGTCTGATTCCAGCGACAAGAAGCAGGCTAGTAATACTTCTGGGGTGAAACCGTCTTCGCCTAATCCTGGTATGGTGTTTGGTCATGGTGCTGCTATCACGAGGCGTGAGTTTGATGAGTCTGTTCAGAGTGTGTCTCAGCAGTTTGACTCAGGTGACTATCATTTTATTCAGGATTTTTACAGGAAGTACAAGGAGCGTACTGAGGATCCTGAGTTGCAGAGGCGTTTTGGTCGTGCCACTGATAACGTGTATGACTTCTTGCGCAGTGGTGATCCTGTTGCCATCAAGACTCGTAAGTTCCTTGGTCGTGACATGAACCTGAGGATTTTCTCTGAGATTATCGCTAAGAATGTTGGGGCGATGACTCTTTCCAAGGAGTGGGAGAATGATGGTCGTGACAGTACGCATAAGACGTATCGTGTGGTGATGACGTCTGCACTTAATGACATGAATCGTGAGCGTTATATTGCGTCTGTCATGTTCTTTGGTGGTCGTTGCTGCTACTGTCACAGGCCGTTCACCAGAGGTAACAGTCATGGTACGATCAAGAGTGCTCCAAGTGGTGAGCATCTGACTCCTGTGAACGCTAAGAATCCGCCTCCTGGTGCTACACGTTATGGGAACATGGCTCTTGCCTGCATTGGTTGCAACAGTGAGCGAGGCAACAAGGATCTGAACGAATGGGTTGCTGAGACATCAAGGATTCCCGAGAAGAACAAGCAGCAGGTTCTTGACAAGATTGCTGCGTTCAGGAAGTATGCTCTGCACAAGGAGATTGACGACCATCAGTACGAGAAGGTCAAGAAGACCGTGGAGAGGATTGATAAGTTCATCAAGGCTCGCAGGAAGGATGATGATGGCTACGATCCCAGGTCTCGTAGGTTCTCCAGGAAGGCGTCACACAGGATCAAGGGCTTCTGTAGGCAGCAGATTAACGATCTGAAAGAGGATCTGAGAGTCTAAAAACTCATTGCTCCATGTATGAGTATTTGATCTGTTCTCTACATCTGTTGACAGGGCCGCTTGTTTGATGATATACTTTCATCATACAGGCGGCTTTGTGGTACGCCTGATGCACATCATAGCAGGAGCCGCACCTCCTGCTGACAGATAACTTTCAACTGACTATTGTGCAAACACTTAGGGTTGGTTGTGTGACTCATGTGTGTATCTGAAGGTTCTTGGCAATCACTACAGGTAAATTTTTCTTGCGAGAAGAATTATAAACAAGTTGATAGAAAAACTGGATTCAGGTACTCTCACCTGTTGTAGTGGTTGTGTGCGGACGATTCATAGGATAGGTGCAAGAGGATATGACTGAGAACAGAAACATGAAGAAGGCTGTCAGGGAGTTCAGTAAGAAGCACGACCTGACATACACACAAGCGATGGACTTTCTGCGTGATGAAGCCAGAAAGACGCTTGAGAACAATCCTGGAATTGTTAACTCATTCGGGTTTGAGTGTGATAGCAAGACCGTCGTTGTTGGAGATCACAGAGAAATCGAAGCAGTTGCAGAAGAAAAACCTCAGTTCCCTCTTGACTTGAGTGCAGGCGGATCCTATGTGGTTGATTCCAATGGGAATGTGATTGACAGCAGTGGTAACCCTATCTTGCAATTAGTTGATGCTATTAATAGTATTTTTGAGCAGATCGGCACAAAACAAAAAGAGCAATCCATTTCCAGAATAACACATCTGAGTATTAGTCATGATGCGGTCTCCAAACTTACTGGATTAGATAAGAGGAATTTAGCGATTCTCTTAGAAAGAATAGAACTATCACAAACACTAAAAGATCAATTGATTATAAACATCATGGGTCGTGATAGCAAGGTAGAAAAAGCCATCAAGTTCTGTAGAAATGACATTCTTCTTGTAAGTGAGCATAGGATTCAGGTAGGTAAAGGTGGCGCCTCAGGAATTCATATCGGAACCAACGTGTACAGCAATCCAGTATTTTTCAGCGACTATGATAACATTATCATGTCTGTTAACAATAAGCAAGAGTCCAGTAATCTTAGGGAAATGCTTTCATACCAGATTAGAAAGAGCGGAACAAAGAGAGTCCTGATTGATTTGAACAACAAGATAGATTTTACTGCTCCTTTGGCCTTCCATCAGGAGATTCTTGAGTTCAGAGGTGAGAAGTATCAGGACAATGGATGTATCGTTCTAGTTGATCTTAATAACATCAGTAAGACCAGTAATGAATATGAAGATCTTGATTTTTACATGAATCCGTTCTTCAAAGCCTCTGTTCTGTCTCCCAACAAAGTTTCCCTATGGATCATTGGAGATTACAAAGAGTTTCTGATTGAGCCTGCTAACGACTTCCAGAAGAGTGTAAATGAAAAGATTATTCACATAGTTGATTCATCATTCATTCACATTAACTCAGCAAACCCATCAGATGCTAGTCAGATGTTTGGGACCAAGTTTCTTGAATTTGATGGAGATGGAATTTACAGGTACAAGAAACAGGTAATACGATTCAATGATAAGTAAGTGGTTCTGTAAAATTCCTGCTTCATTTAAAATACAAAACAGAGAATGATGAGTTCTTGATCTGTCACCTCTTGTGTGGTATAATCTCTATGAGAGACTTAACAATACCACACAAGAGGTGACTTTTTTTGAGTATTAAGTTGTACGACTGGATTCTAGTAGAGAATACCAATGTATTTAAGTTAATGAATGACATCAAGAGCGTGATTGAGCCAATTTTCTTGAAGAAGATGTCATACAACATTCTTGTTACTGGCGAGGCTGTTCTTGACGCAGGCGACAGAGAGATTACCTGGAACGACACTAGATTGATGCGCCTTAGCTCCTCTCATGGAGAAGAGAAACTTCCTACAAGAGACAGAATTGGTCTACTAGTGGACAAAACCATTGATCTTACCGACCGGCTCTATAGAGATATGTCAGTAACATTCAGCGATGCTGACATTGGCTATGAAGTGATCATACTTCCTGGTCCAGATGACAATGATGTGATTTTTCGGGTGTTCTCAGAGTCAGATGATTATTTTAAGGCACTGAAAGATAAAAATATTGGTAAAGATTTTTCATACTGGAACAACACTGATAAAGAGGATAGCGTCTCTGATGCGGAGTGGGAGAAAAGAAAAAAGTATTGGGAAGGTCTTCCACAAAAATCATTCTCTAGTATTGGGCTTTCTTTTTCTAATCCGTCTAGAATTGACACTAGTATTGCACTCAAACATGTTCATCAGGAACTACAAGACATGGTAAAGAGTAGGTCTAGTAAATGAGCATTAAGGCGTATGATTGGTTTATTACAGAACTACATCCATTTGATGCTCTCAATAAAACTAAGTGTTTGTTGAATGAAGTCTTCTACTCAAAGATGAGAAAAATGATTCATGAATGTGAATCAGTATTGAAGAACAATCCAGATGCTACATGGGAAGACGCTGGTTTTGAGTACTACAACTCTTCTGAGGAAGAAGACAGTAATTTAAAAATTAGAGATTTCGGTTGTGTACTACCAGCGGCTTGCTCAAAATATGTTGACTATTTAAGAGACATGGATAACACATATAGTGTAGCAAACTTTGATTACAAGGTTATTTTTATTGATGGTCCAAAGGATAGAGGATATAGAACAACTTTGTTCAAGGTGCTATCCAGAGATGACTCATACACCAAATTTCTGGATACAGAGGACTGGTGCAAAGATTTCTCTTATCAGAATTATGGAGATTTAATTGACAATGTTTCGTTAGAAGAATGGAGAAGGAGGGAGATATTTTGGAGTAGTGTTCATTTCTCTGAGGATTCTGACATGGGTTTCACTACCTTCAATCCATCAAAGACAGAGGTGATTCTTCATTTCTCTTCAAGATGATACAGATAGACCAAGGGCGACTCTTGAAAACTTGAGTCGCCCTTAGTCTATCTCTGTGGTTTACAAACTACCCGTGCTTCACTCTGGACTTAATCTCCTTGACTCGACCAGATATAGGCTTCCTGATACCAACTGATGAGATGTACCCACACATACGCTGAATAACCTCAATCGTCTCAGGGTTACGATTGTTACACTCAGGGCAGAAGAAACCCTTGACATCAGCATCAAAGTCGCCATGATAACCACAACTCAAGCACCTGCTGATAGGGGTGTTAATTCCTGAGAACGGAACATGGTCATGCATATAGTCCCAGATTGCCTCAAATGCGTCCAGGTTCTTGACAAGCGAAGGCTGCTCGACATAGCAGATGTTTCCACCAGTGCTCAAAGGAGTGTAGGCGGACTCGAAGTCAATCTTCTCAAACGGAGTGACCTTCTTCCTCACGTCCAGATGGAACGAGTTGGTATAGTACCCCTTGTCTGTGATGTCCTTGACCTCTCCAAATGTCTCCTTGTCTATTGCTGCAAACCGTGAGCACAGGCTCTCAGCAGGAGTTCCATACACAGAGAAGGCAATCCCTGTCTCATCCGCCCACTTGCTCTTCCAGTAGTTCAGACGCTCCAGCACACCAACAGTAAACGCCTTAGCGTCTTCATTATCCTGCCAGTCATTACCCCAGAACTTTGTAGCAACCTCGTGCAGTCCAATGTAGCCAATGGAAGCAGTTGCCTCACCGTTGTCAAAGATAGGCTGAACGACCTCATTGCCACTGAGCCTATGTCCTGTAGCACCATACTGATAGAGGATTGGGGCGTTCTTGGCTAGTGTGCCAGCAAGCCTGTTGTAACGGTACATCAGTCCGTCGTGAACAAGAATGGCGCGCTCGTCAAGAAGTTTCATGAACTCCTCTGGAGTGGATGTACTCAGAGCGATGTTAGGAAGGTTCAGTGAGACGACACCAATGTTGCGACGGCCGTAGGTGACCACCTCTCCTGTTTCTGGGCTCCTGTACTCAGTCAGGAAGGATCTGCAACCCATTGGACTGATAAAGAATCCATAGATCTCCATGACCTTCTCGTATGAGAGAATGTCAGGGTAGATTCTCTTAGCAGAACACTCAACAGCCAGACGCTTGATGTCATAGTTGGGATCAGTCTTTTTAAGATTGATTCCATCCTTGAGAGTGAAGACAAGTTTAGGGAAGACAGGTGTCCTGTGATCCTCACCTAGACCAATAAGCCTGTTCTGTAAGATCCCTTTCTGAATCTCTCGTCCCCAGAATCCAGTACTTAAACCGAAATTAAACGTAACAAATGGTGTCTGGCCGTTGGAACTAAACAGGGATGAGATCTCAAACTCTAAAGATTGGAAGGTATCAAAAACCTCCTTGATGACGTCCTTTTTAGAGATGTCAATTGTAAATTGAATTGTTTTTTCAGATAGTCCAGAATCAATTTTTCTGACATTATTAAATTCAATCTTGAACTCATTGTCAGTCTGCTCTATCTGTGAGGCGTAGTAGTCAGCAAGAGAGTCAACCTCATCCTCAGCCAAGATAACTCCGTCAAACTCAGCCATCCTGGCAAAGTTCTTCTTCAAGGTCTTTCTGTAAGAGATGACAGCATATGGCTCCAGGAACTCATCAAGTCTGTGGGCACTGACTCCACCATACATGTTTGAGGACACGTTAGCGATAATCTGTGGAATGACCTCGCCAGCAGTCTTCAGGGACTTGGGTGTACTAATCTCAGCCTCACCGAGAGTGAACCCGTGTTTGAGCATCCCTGGAAAGTCAATCAGCATACAGTTGTACAAGCCACCAGATGCGTTCAGTGTGTAGTCTAGGTCATGGAAGTGAATCCAACCGTTTCTGTGGCCCTCAGCGACGTTCTTAGGGAGCAGTTTCTCTAATGCGTACTCCTTGCTGATGCTGCCTGCCAGAAGGTCTCTCTGTGTCGCAAACACCTTGCTGTTCTTATTGGCGTTCTCATTCATGATCTCCTCGTCATGACCACAATACCTGTCAACAACTCCACCAAGATCCATAGTCCTGAAAGACCTCCATCATCAACTCGTCCTTAAAACATATACCTCTTATTATCTAACGAGTTAAGGCACTGATGAGATGGGACCTAAGCACTATACCTGGTGCTAACAAGTGGTTAAAAACACTGCATGTTGTGTTTTGATGAACGGGGTGTCAAAGCAAGAAGATGCTTGTTGACAGAGGTGTTCTTCACCATGTTTCCAACCGAGATGAACCAGAACGTGAAGTAGAAGATCTGTCCTGGAATCTGACCCCAGGCACCTGTGTGAATCTGGTAGACAAGCCACACAATACCAGCAACAAGAGTAATGGTCTTGATAGCCCACTTGTTCTCAACCAGAACGAGACAGGACATGAGAATCGAACCAACTAGTGGAAGCAAGTTGAATCCAGACAGTGAACCACCTGTTACCAGAAACAGAGCAGCCATTGACACAACAATAACTGGAGCAATGTTCCTAAACCTCCAGTATGGCTTCTCGCTCATAATCAGTGCTGCTACTGAAAACACGATGGAGAGAACACTCAGCGCTGTTGCTCCGTATGCTCCCAGCAGGAGGTACTGAACTGCTACAGCAGATGACATCAGTACTGACAGAATTGTAATGGTCTTGTTACTGCTACTGTATGAGATAGCGACAAGCAGCACAGAGGCAATGAGTCCGAAGATGAATGCAAGCAATGTGAAAGTGTCCTTGTTATCGACTTTATTTCACTAGTTATCCTAGCACGTCAGCACTCGTATGTCCATTCTGCCACATCTTGTATTATCTAGTGATGCGTGTTATGCATTCACAAGCAAAAACAGATTAAAGCGCTACTTTTAGATATTGGTACCAAGGACATTTAATCAACGATAAGTGGTCGATCTGGCGATGCCTTAATTGCCAAATGATCGACCATTCTTTTTATGTCAACAGGTGTTGATACTCAGTCCCTCATTACTCGACGCCTACCTGAACCAGAAGAGGTTGAGGTGGATGAGTCGCTATTCTTCTGATTGGTGCTCATAGAATTGCTGTCAGAACTCAACTGCTTCTTAGAGGATGCCGCAGAAGTCCTGATCTCTTTGAGAGACTTGAACGCCTTGACAAGAGCAATCTCCAGAAGAATCCTAGAGTCAGTACCGATAGACATTCTGTTGATTGCGTCACCAATCTCCTCCTGAATGGCAAACATACCTTTTAGGTTGTGCAACTTCTTGATGACCTGCTTCTCGTTCTCAACTGGAGGAATGATCTCAATCACGCCAGAACCAATGAGAATAAGGTCGCGGATACTTGAGAACAGTCCCTCAGCAATCACTCGTCCGTCCTGACCTTCTGAGACACCTCTCATCACAGCATCCAGAGCGTTTGGAACACTCAGGTCAGCAAGTGCCTCAATGATGTCTGAACCAACATCTGTTGACACGATACCACCAGAGACCAGCACCTCATCAAGAACGGTCAGTGTGTCACGAACAGAGCCACGACCACGACGAACAACAGCCCGAAGGATGTCGCTTCTGACTGTCTCGCCCTCCAGTTCCAGAATGTGCTTCATGTGCTCAGTCATGATGTCACCAGGAACAAGACTGAACTTCCTTGACTGGATACGTGAGGAGATGGTGTCAGGAATCCTGTCGGACTCGGTTGAGCAGAACATTACTGTGGCGTTCATGTCCTTGGACTCAACAGGAATCAGGATGGAATCAAAGGCGCTCTTGGAGAGATTGTGCACCTCGTCAAGGATGATGACACGTCTGTTGATGTCAGCCTTCATCCTTGACTGCTTCATGATCTCAAGAACATCCTCCTTGTACCCCTTGTTAGCCATGGAAACGTAGTCAACACCGAACTGGTTGTTGTCATCAATGTTCCGGCACACGTCACACTTGTTGCAGGGGTTGGCGTCAGGCTGAGGATCAAGGCAGTTGACAGCCTTGGCGAAGATGAATGCAGCAGAGGTCTTACCACAACCACGAGGACCGAACAGACCGTATGCTGAGAACTCACGACCCCAGGAGATGGCGTTCTGAAAGGTTCTGGCGACGTCCTGCTGCCCAATCAGGTCACTCCACACCTGCGGACGGTACTTCTTGTACAACTCTATCTGACGGTTACTCTTGCTATCATCAGACATCTTTTTGCTGTCTACGCTCTTGTTGTCAGCCATTCATACTCTCCTCTGTTCTGCTTGGTCATTAAACTATATAGTGCTTCTGATCACTATTATAGCACACTGAGAGAATAGCGATACAAGCAACCATACATCACTACAGAATCTCTTTTTTCTGTTGAATGAAACCATCTCTTCTGATGACTTGGCGTCAGGCAGCCTGCTCATCACACACAATGGTGTCACCAACACTGATCTGGTGAACATAGCGCTTCTCAGTGGAACCATCAGATGACATGACAGTCCTCTCGTCAGATACGATGACTTCCTCAGTGGAACCATCATCAAATGTCAGCAGACACACAGCACCACGACCAGGAGACAGGAAACGCTCAAACAGCAGATCGTGCTCAATCGGATCCACCTTGGAGATTCCCAGAAGATAGGCATGAATGCTTCCACCAACAGAGCCACGACCAACACCCACAGACGAGGCCAGGATCTCACCAGCCTTATTCCTTACGGAGTAGTCGTTCTCTGTCCTGTTCAGGTAGTCACGAACAACAAGCATGTACCCAACGAAGTCAGAGGAGTTGATGACGTTCCACTCCTCCATGATACGACGAGTGGCCTCCTGCAGCGTTCTCTTCCTAGTTGCCTTGTCAGGGTAGTTACGGTTGACATATAGTCTCTGGTACCCTTGATTGATGAGGTGTTGGTAGAACTGACCCTCAGAGGTGAACCCAGCAGGGATAACAGGTTTTGGCTTCAGGTGGGCGTCAAAGTCCAGAGTAATGTCTGAGGCCATCTCAGCAATCAGGAGAGTGTTGCTGATTGCTCCAGGAAAGTCATCTTTGGGGAACTGTCTCTCCATCTCCTGAGAGGTCTTCATGTAGTAGCCGCTACCGTTGAACGCGAATCTCTTACCACCCTGCTCATAGGTTGGATGAGACATGAGAGCACCAGACTGAATACAAAGCATCTCCTCATGACCCTGTGCATCATGCTCATGCGCATAGTGGCAGTCATTTGTCGCCAGTAGAGGAATGCCTAGTTTCTTGGAGATCTCCAACTGCTTAGGAAGCAGAATCCGCTCAAGATCGATGTCCATAGAGTGGTCCATGATCTCAACGAACATCTTGTCGCCAAAGACCTCTTTCAACTGACCAGCATAGGAGAACGCCTCGTGGTCCTGCCCCATCAACAGACGAGTACACACCTCAGATGACGGGCAACCAGTAGTGACGATAAGTCCTTCACTGTGGTCAGCAAGCATCTCAAAGTCAATGCGCTGCTTGACGTGAACACGGCTGGGATCATATGACTCAGACGAGAGGATCTTCAGGTTATCCATACCAGTGTTGTTGTAAGCCCATACAGTCAGGTGAAGATAGGCTCCATTGGCTGACACGTCATAGTTCTCGTCCTTGCGTCCGTCACGACCATAGAAGACAGGATGATCCACCTTACTTCCTTCAGGGTTGACTGGAGCCATGTAGAACTCACAACCAGGCACAGGAGTGAGCCCAGCGCTTCTAGCTGAGTTGATGAAGGTGTTAATGGCGAACAGGTTTCCGTGGTCTGTCAGTCCTAGTGCACGCTGACCAAGATCCAGAGCCTTCTGAACATACTCCTGAGGTGTAGCGAACCCATCTAACAGAGATCTGTCAGAGTGCATGTGCAGTGAGGCGAAGTCGTCATTCTTAACAGCCAATGTCCAGCGTCTCCTTTAAATCGTCCATCAGGTATCAAACCGGCAGTATGTACTCAACCCATCTTAACGAAAGCACAAGCAAGCCCGCTCGGTACCTCATCAAAAAGTACGAACGGGCTTGTTTACTAGTTGCTCTAACTACTTGTATTTGTCAGCGAAAGAGCAGAAGCATACTTCTAATTTCCATCAGAAGAGTTGTCCCTACTTGTCAGTAGCGCCAACGTCATCCTTCTTGCTGCTCTCAGAATCTTTGGTAATGGTAGATGATGTATCAGTATCAACATCTGTTGACTCCAAGTCAGGGCCGTCAGTGTCCTCTGTCTTCTCTTCTCCTGTGTCACCAATACCAGATAGCGCTTTGAGTTGAGAGTACGAGAGGATTCTCTTGGAGTCAGCCAACATCTTGTCAACATTCTGCAAAATGGCTGCAATCTTGTTTGGCTTCCTGACTCTGCTCACCGGAGCAACAACAACAGGAATGACCTTCTTGGAGTCAGGAACAGGTTGAGAGATAACACGAATCTTGTCACCGTTACGTCTGTTCAGGTCAAGCAGGATGACTGTGATGTCAGCACCTCGTGAGCGCCACACAGGAACCTTGTTGTAGACCAGATGGTTGAGCCACGGAGTGATGCTCTTCCTGTTGTATGAAAGACGCTGGCTCTTGCGACCAATTGTTCCAAATGGTGAACTCATGAGAACAGGATGAATCATGTAAGCGTGATCCTCGTTCCAGACCAGCACAGACCCCTTGCCGTCCTTCTCTGGTATAAGAGCAGAGTTCCACCCAATAAAATCAGCACTGTCTACTAGTGTCCCAGCAAGTTTGTCATCCATAGAGTTAGATGGAACGTTTTTTGCCCTGAAGTGGTTCCTACCCATCACACTGTAGACGATAATGAACATGACTAAACCAACTATCGACCCGATGACAGATGAGATGGCGACACTGACTGATGACAGCACAAGACTGTATGACACAAGGAATGATGTCATCTGTGTCACCATAACAACAGCCCATCTGGATCGTCCGCTCTGACGCGCGTAGGACCACGCCAGACAAGCGAACAACAGCGCCCACACCAGACCCATCCAGATAACTCCTCCGAGCCCGTATGGGTCAGCCAGAGAGCCCCCAGTGAATGCGAATGAGGACAGCATAGCGGTCATGACAATGGCAACAGTTCCCTTGATGACAACCCTGAAGTTCATGAACATGAAGACAGTTGTCATCAAGGTAATCAGTGACAGGACAGGAACCCACCATCGTGAAGGGTTGTCAATGACAGAGATACCTGACACAAGAATAAGAACGGCTGTGAATGCTACAAGAAGGTTTGAGTTGGTGTATACCACTTCTTGTAGTGATGTATAGAAGTCGCTCTGTTTGATCCTGTTCAGCATAGATGCTCCTCTTGACAGGTTCTAGATGATCGTTGATTAACCTATATCTTAACCATCAGAAGAAACAGATGAAGAGATACAATCATACTAGATAGATAATACACGCAACTTCTAGCCGCTGACAATCTCCTGAAAACTGTTTCTGTCACATGGAACAATGAATTTATTGCGATCCAAATGAACACTTGTATCCTGTGAGGTGAACGCAAAGTGATCGCAGTCCAGTCCAACAACTTTGCAGCCAAGGAAACTGCTTGTATATGACTTGTGATGGTGACCATGGACATTCAGTGATGGCTCTGTGTGAGCAATGACCTGCTTAATCCGGTCTCTGGTCAACTCAGACTCTTTGAGAAGGTAGTCAGGTACCCCAGAAATAGGAGAGTCCCACACCAGTCCTGGAGCATCATGTGTCATTAGGACGTCAACATGACCAGTACTGATAGCCTTGTTAACGTCATCTTCCGTCACCTGCTCCTCAGGAAACCAGTCAAAACCTTCCTGACGGAACTCCTTGTCAACAGATACAGCCCCACCAAGACCAAGGAACTTCAGGTCACCCCAGACCCATAAGAAAGAGCGAGGAATGTGCAGAATATGATCACTGACAACTCCTCTACCATACTCGTCTCTTGGTAGGGAGTTAATGATGTTGAAGTTCTCATGGTTGCCGTCGATAAACCACAACTGCTTACCGATTCTTGACAATCTGTGATCAACGGCCTTAATGAACTTACTACTAAGATCCCAGAGACCAAAGTCACCAACATGAAAGAAGACGTCTGAATCATCATCCTGACTGCACAACAACTGCTGCAAAGCAAATGAGGTGTTTTGGTGCCAGTCCCCAAACACAGTTACCTGACTGACAGAGGAGTCTTCAAAGACAGGAGTACTAGTTGTGCCAGTACTGGGCGGTGTGCTAGTAGTCATTGATTCCTCCTTCTGCTGATTCTGATTGCGTTGACAGATAATGTTCAAACATAGTCATGAGTAGTATAGCACACAATCGCTAGAACACGCAACACATAACAGATTGTTGTCACACTATTCAACACAGATTAAGAGCAGATACCAGAATGATAAAGTATTACTTATTGCCTTTTGACCTGTTATGTGTTTTGCAAAGCATCTGGCAGTTCGATATGTCAGTGGATCCACCCTTGCTCCATGCCGTTACATGATCCGCATCCATCTCAGAGATTCTGTAGATACGAGATGAGTTACTATTCTCTCCAATAGCACACAAGGGGCAGTTCGATATGGCTTGTTCTAATGCTTGACTTGTTTGTGTGTCATAGGCAAGTTTCTTTGTTTTTTGGTCGAACACTCTGATGCTGAGAAGTTTGTAATCCGTCTCACCGCCAAGAAGAAACTCAAATATGCCCTTGTTACTAGTCACTTGAGGATCAGTGAGGAGACTTGACACCTTCTCTGACAGAGTGCTCTTGGAGTATGCGTTTTTGTGATACCTGTTATACAGATTTGACCAGTTGATACCACACATCTCTGAACCAGTGTAGTCAAAGATTGAGTCAACCCAGTTAATTACTGAGTCGAAATGGTTCTTTATCTCAGTGATGTCAGTATCATTGCGGTGCAGAGCCATGTAGTTCTCAATCTGTCCGTCACTGACCCACGATAACGCTGTCTCTAGAATTGCCTGACGTCTTGGATCTCCTTTGATGTATGTCTGCCAGCGTCTCATGTTTGAGTTACTAGTGTTTGAGAAGACCTCACGCGCCATATTGACAAACGTGCCATGGTATGAGGCATTTCTGAGTTCCTGCTTGGTCAGTGGAGCACCAGCGATGTTAATGGTTTCAAACCATGCCTCAATCTCGGACGGAGATCCTTCACAGATGTAGATGGTGAGATGCGTGTTAGTGATCTTACTCTTCTCGTCTTCTGTGAGTGTGTCAAAGTACTTGGGTTTGCCATCTGCTCCTGTGATAGCAAAATGCCACGACTGATTGACATAGCGAGCAAATGAGGTGATTCGTTGCTGCCCATCGAGAACCTCTAGCATCCCATCAGAATTCTTCACAAAATACAGTAGGCCCAAAGGATAGCCTTTCAGTAATGACTCAACAACAGCAACATCTTTCTTGCCATCGCCATAGATGTAGTTTCTCTGATACTCCGGCTGGATGATAAGTCTGCCGTCAAGACCAAAGAGACCCTTCTCCTCGTTCTTATCATACACAAACCCCTGACAGATGTCACCTACACTAATGTCTGTGTGTAGTTCCGTTCTCATGTTCCATCACTTTCCTGTATCTGTGATTCTATTTTCTCTTGTCTCAGGATTTTTGTGACGGATTGTTACTCTGGCGTAAGTGAGTTTTCCATGTATCATTCCGTCATTGCTCTTGATCATTCCTGGAATAAGTGTCGAACAAGGATACGAGAGTAAGGCTGAATCCTCTCTCTCTCTCTCGTGAAGATCAGATCTTTCCCGTCATCTCCTTTTCTGAAAGAGACGATCTCAAACTGCTCAGGATTGTACTTACCCATGAAAGTAATTGGGACACCCATGACTCCATCATAGTCAGACGGAATACACTCTACGAATGGAACATCAATGGCGTCATAGTTGTCGTAGTGTGCGTACTCCATCTCACCGTTGTTGTACTTCTCCAACTTGTTCCTGAGTTTCTTGTTGAACTTAAGGTTGTGCTCCATAGTGTCAAGAACAAGTTTCTCGTGGCGTCTCCCATGATCCAGGTTAGTGAACCAACACACAGAAGCCAAGTAGCCCATAATCTCACCATCAACAACTTTGTAGGCTGATCCTTCTTTCTTGTTATTGATCATCCATTGCTGGTGCTCCTCTGTTACTCTAAAGAGCATCCCCTTATTGAGGGGTCTGTAACCGAGCCATATCTCATTTGACCAAAGCAGAGGAAAGATACTCTTGTAGGCAATGGCGTTGATTGTTCCCATGATGACGAACTTCTTGTTCGCCTCCATGATCCATGCTATAAACTCACGAAACAATGAGAATGGTGGGTTGGTGATGATAATGTCCGCCTCGTCTCGAAGTTGTGTTACCTCATCACTTCTGAAATCCCCATCACCTTCAAGATACCCAGAGAACTCAATGTCATCAGTATCAATACTTCCTGAACCATCAGCATCTCTGGTAAGAACAAACAACTTACCTCTGGTATCCTGCTTGTCAGCATCAAACAAGGGTGATGCTGACTCAAACAAGGTCGGCTCACGATCACTTGCAGCATAAGCATACGATGTAGAGATGAGTTTCTTCAAACCAAAACGTGTGAAGTTGGACGCAAAGTACTTGGTGAAGTTAGACCACTCAGGGTTGTCACACGGAAGAAGAATTGTCTTGTCCTTGAACACATCTGGATCTCTTTCAACATATGCGTTCATCTCCTCCTCAATGTCGTTGTATTGGGTATAGAACTCGTCATTCTTTGCGTTCTTCGCAGCAGTGAGAAACAGATTGCTCATGCAATTACCTATCTTCGTGAGGAGTGATTTTAAGATGTCAAGAACCCTGAAAGATTCAGGTGTAGTCGATTTTTGCCTGTAATACCAGTGTTTTACAAGCAATACTAAGCACTTCTGAGGCAAATATCTAGAAGATATGTAGCCAGATCACAAAATAATATATAGGCATTGTTAAAATACTACAATTAACAACTAGGAGTAATAGAATAAAAAAGAGGTGCTGACACAATCTTAACATCATGTGTCAGCACCCTGTTATTGGTGGAGCAGCCGGGAGTCGAACCCGGGTCCATAACCCCTCACAAAATGAGATCTACAGGCTTAGTAACTGGGTTGTGTTTAAAGTGAAGACCAGGTTTCTGCCAGTTACCTCAGAATACCTGAACCACTATCCTGTTAATGTCTTTGGTCTGAGGGCCAGGACGACTGAATCAGACCGCAGTGCCTTCATGATGACACCTGGATAGTTAGAGGAACAGGCACCTATCCTCTACCAGGCGGCTCACGCAACGAGAGCAAAATCGTCGAAGTTGACAATTATGGTTTGAACCTGTTTAACCTCCGTTGTTCAAGGAGGACCTGCACCCATAAAGCAAGAACAAGATTATGTCGAAAACCTGTCTGCCCCGTGGTATGTTGTACAACCATAGTACACACAAGAATGTTCCCGTGTCAACAGGTGTAGACATGAAGCAAGTCACAACGAAACTGGCTGGATACATAGAGACGAGGAACTAAAAACTCTCTTTATCTGTATCCAGCCAGTTTAAAGGCCACCAGAGCCACGTACAGGCGGTTTTACTTGGCAGATGGTGTAGTGGTTGCCTTCGAGTCGTTGACGGCCTGTATGACCATCTTGTAGAACTTCTTGCCATCAACCTTCCACTTACCATCCTTCTTCACCAGAGGAAGATTGAAGGTGTTGTCCTGAGGGGTGTTCTTGTTCTGACCAGAGGTGATTGTCAGAGCACTGTATGGAACAGTAGCAGTACCATCACTGTTCACAGTAATCTTGTCAATGTTGACATCAACAGTCACCTTCTCAGTGGTGTGATAGCCTGTTGAGAACCCGATAGCCACAATGTTCAGCAGTGAGATCTCAGGGTTGCTCATACCAGTGGTGTCATAGAAGTTAGACATAGGGTTGAGCGAGGTTGTCTTCTCGGTGACAGACTTCTGCTGTTCCTCACTCATGGAAGAGAAGGCAGATGTTGGATCTGAGTCACTAACCTTGCTTCTGTCAACACCCTTGGTGGCTTCCTCCAGAGTCGTCTCAAGGTCTCTGGCTGTCTGCTCGGTTCCAGAAGTGAACCATGCCTCATAGTATGACTTGGTGAATGACGCCACGTTCTTAACCTCTTCGGTGTTGTTCACCGCCTTGGCGGAATTGTCAGTACTACCGGAAGAGGCTGTTGTCGCAGATGATGTCGAAGACTGAGAACCAGAAGCGACTGCTGTGGCGCTGGCATTGTTCTTGGCAGCACCTCCACAACCGGCAAGAACGGACGCAGACAGCATAATGACTGCCGTGTTGCGTAGAATCCTAAAAGTTGACTTGCTCATATAAGTTGATTCACTTCCTAAGACGTGCGGGAGTGTGGTCAGGCTCACGACCTTCAATAACAGCCTTCAAGTCAGGCTCAAAGAAGTCCTCGCCCTTAAGAATCTTGCCCTTGGGCTTCAAGGTGCCGTCCGAGATGATTGGAAAACCGTCCTTACCCAACTTTGACAGGTTAGAGGAATGAATCTCGTCAAACACCTTCTCAGCAGGAATACCAGCCTCAAGGTCAAAACCCTCAATGACATATCGAAGATCACCAGTAGCATCAGCAGCAGCAACCACGTCGTTACACCGCTCGTCCGTCACACCGTCACTGAAAAGACTGTTCCAGGTTGACTCCAACTCGTAAGCGGCCTGTTCGTTGTACACAGCAGCAACCAACTCAAAGAACTCCTCAGCAATCAGTTTCATCCTCAGGTCAACCCTGTCGTTACCCATGTTCTTGAGACTGGCCGCAGCACCATCGCCAGCCAAGAACTGCTCCTGCTGGTACTTCTCATAGAACTCACGAACCTTGTCAGCGTGTGTAGACATCCTGAAATCTCCTTAGTCGTCGAAACTCACTCATACATGAAGAGCAAGCACTTGTCAGATCAAGTTTAACCAATGATGGAGAAGCACTACCAACGCAAGCAACCCACAACGGTACCGGCGCAGCCCGTCATCCTCTTCTACAAGATCTATAGAGTCATATGGTGTAAAATTACATTCAGTTATGAGTTTACATGTATTAATAAGAAACACCTCTAGTTAAATGACTATCACGTAACTAGAGGTGTTTGGCTTGAAAAATGATCGATCAGAATGAAGTGTAAAGTTTCCTCAACTTGTCTCTGTCAGTTGCATCCTTGAGTTTAGGATCATGGACATAGTAGAGTTCAGAGATGGCCCTCTTGTCCTGAAGGCTCTCATGAAGACCATCAATGTAGTCTTGTCTGCGATTCAAGGAGTAGTCTGCACCAGCCGTTCCGTTCTCATTGATACTCCACTTTGCAGACTTGCCTTCAGGTGTTGTTACAAGAGCCTTGAAGTTGCCCCTCTTATCTTGAGAAATCTTTACAGACACCTTTCCATGCTTCTCTTTGAGGCCATCCTTAATCATGTTCCTGATTTTGCGTCTTGAAGCAACCTGTCTGTCTCGGACTGTCTTCTGCAGGTCATCAACAGTTGTATTGAAATACTGCTCTTTCTCAAATTTGCTCATTTTAGAGAAAACAGGATCGTTCTTGCTGTCTAGATCTGGCATCCGCATGGATTTTAAAATACCATTATGGTATGCTAGAGAATCCATCTTCTTGCGAGCATTAATGATGTCCTTGACATGATCTTCAATGTAAACAGATTTTCCTTGATACTGATATGTCAGGACCTTTTTAACATCTCTGTATGACATGTCGTTGTCAAAGCGACTGCTGTCCTCATCTAAATTGTGTTTTTCCTCATTGATAATTTTTCCATTATCATCAAGGTTAAATGAGAAGTAGTTGTTGTCTCCATTAAGACCATACACCAGAAGAGTTTTGTCGCTAGTGTTTGTTGTAATTTCTAGAGTTCTTGGCTCATTTTCGATGTTGAGTTTTATGTAGTCCTTGAGGTCCTCAATTCTTTTGTTATTAACTCTCTCAAGTGTTTCGATTTCATTGCTAAGATCTCTATTTAAAGAGTCATTGTAGTTTTTGACAGCGCTGGGCTCAGATGCTCTGCTACCTCCAAGTCCTGCATCATCTACACCGGCTCTTTGAGCGTCTATCGCTTCACGCTCCGACTGGCTGTAGGCGTGTGGAACATCCAGCCCCTGCTTCTTGTAGTCACAGTTCTCTGGTCCAACACACGGCTCCCACTTACCTGTCTTAGGGCTGAGGTGCTGACACCCGCTTTGCTTCTGTCTAGCCATGATGAGATCTCCTTCAAAGGTTCCGTTTCTGCTCTCCGTTTGTCTCGTCTAGGGTATCTAAGCGGCAAAAAAAAAACGATTCCGGCGAGTAAAAGAGATGTAGTAAAGAAATCCAGTCATGACAACGAGGACAAGCATTCAGGTAACTTACCTAGATCTATAGAGTCATATGGTGTAAAATTGGTTTTGGTTATATACCTGCATGGATACATAGATAAAAGCAATCAGTCGCTCTTAGCAAATTGTGCTTCAAGAGCGACTGATTGCTTGATGAAGGTGTGAACAGTTTCTCACCTGTTCTTCAAGATAGCACTAAGGTTCCTGATGTCCTGGTAGTTCTGTGGTACCTGATGGTTCTTGGCAGCATCATGAGCAAGAACCTGAATGATGTCAGTCATGTTCATTACAGGGATACCACCACTCCAGACAGTCCCAGGAGAAATACTCGACTGACCATTCTCCTGAGGAACCAGAACCACACACGGCTTGACAGAAAGATGAGAGTAGTGCTTCTTGACTCTCCTGTACGCCATAGCCATGTTCCCGCTCATCTGGTATGGCTTGCCAACAGTACGACCAGTCTGGTTATCAGTCGTCACGAGGTTTCCCTGACTGTCATTGCTATAGGTGATGTCTCCACCACGATAGAACTTCAGGTCAATCAGGTACAGGTTACGTCCAGTCAGGATGATGCAGTCAATGTCACCCTTGGTTGTATAGTCAATGAAGTCTGCTCTGTTGTAGTCAGGAATACCACACGACCAGAAAGACTCCACATGGTTCAGGATGCTGGAGTCACCCATACCAGAGTAGTCAATGCTGGAGCCGTCAGTGGCAGCAAGAGCACGAGCAAAGTTCATCTCACCTGTCACACCAGCAGTGATGGAGTTCTCATCAAAATCAGAGTTGAGCAGACCGCCACCAGGTGTACCATGCATCCTGGGAGAGTAGACAGGAGTATTCTTGATGAGATGCGGCTCAAAACCGGTGGCAGGACCGTTCTGTGACGCCTTGCTGACACCTCTGGCAGGAGAACCAGGAACAGCCCACCTGCCATCACGCCTGGTCCACTCAAAGAACGAAAGACCATGATGAATCCTGCTGAAAGGCTTAGGAAGAATTCTGATACCAAGCACAGCAAGGGCGACAGCAACCATGAATCCAATGAGAGCACACTGATAGGTACTGAACGGAACCTTGAAGAATACTGTCAGCACAAAGTTGACGATCCACAGCCGCCATGTGATCATCCATGTGTGCCTGAGAACTTCCTTCATAAGTGACTTTCCTCCTTGTTGCTAATGGTTTCAAACACACGAGTGCTTAAAATTGTTTACCTTATGAATTATCAGTACTCTCATAATAATACAAGCAAACATCACAGATCAAGTAGTAACAAAGATTTGTCAACATGAGAAGCATCACATTCTTGCAAACAGGCTTGAAGTTAGTTGTTTTGTACTCATCCAGTCTTTTCTGCTGTCGTCTACAGTTTGACGCTTCTCGCGCAAAAAGAAATCAACCCATCAGTGCTTGTTGTAGAAAAAATGACGTCAGTTAGGAACAGATTCAGCAGCAACAACCTGAACCTGCTCAGACTCAGACAAAAGTGGAACACAAGATAAGAAGGTTGTGAGTTTATAAGATGGTTGTGAGTTTTTGAGCACACAAAAAGAGACCCCATGGTAAATGGAAAGGAGGTAAAACATCCACCATAGGGCCTGAGAGCCGCATATCAGGATCGAACTGATGACCTTCCGTTTACAAGACGGACGCTCTGACCATCTGAGCTAATGCGGCATGTAGTTGTTGATTGATCATAACACAAGTAGTCACACATGTCAACTACTCATGTTATTATCAGTCGCGGATGGTGAGGGATTTGAACCCCCGGCGCCCTTGCGGACGCTGCAGTTTTCAAGACTGCTACCTTCGGCCACTCGGTCAACCATCCAGTATTGTAAGCAAACTTCGGTCAAAATATCAACTCATCTTTTAAGAACCTTGTGAGTTCCTGTCTGATGAACTGCTTACCTCATCGCTTACAGAAGTAATACTAGCACACCGTCTTCATGGCTGTCAACTCCAAATCATGTGACAGAGGTAACACTCTGGTATCACTGAACGAGCAGGACGACAGGCAACACACTTCTCCTAAAGAGTGAAGACATGCAGACAGTATCTCATGAAACAGGACTAAAGAACCCTGTGCCCATTTCTGTCATATCGAATTAGTTGACGATGATTGACACCACCATACTTCAGAATCGTCAGTGCAGCAGGAGTTAGACCGTTAGGCATCACATACGCATCCCTGTACACGATCTCCTTGATACCAGCCTGCACTACAGTCTTGGCACACTCGTTACAGCAGAAGTGGGTGACGTACAAGGTGGAACCAACCATCTCACTCCTTGCGTCACGAAAGTTCAGGACAGCATTCTCTTCAGCATGAACCACGAACGGGTACTTGCTCTCAAGAGGACGAAGAGGATCACGACCCCAAGGGAACTGATCATCGTCAAAACCCGCTGGAGCACCATTGTAACCGATAGAGAGAACCCTGTTGTCATGAGATGCTATACAGGCACCAACCTGCGTCTTAGGGTCCTTGGAACGTCTTGCGGCAGTCTCAGCGAACTGCATGAACATCTCGTCCCAGGAGATAACCCCAACCACTCTCTGATCCATTGTGAACCTTATTTCAGATTGATTCCAGCAATGAGAGCATATCACTACATTAATACTACTCTCTGTGCTGACATTCTACCGGAAGTACAGAGGTGGTGCATGTTGAGACGAGCGGATAAAGAAAGAGTGACTGGTCCTTTGATAAGTTTATCAGGATGGAGCACTGATGATAAACTTATCAAAGTAGTACGAGTGTATCAAAATGAAGGCAAATAAAAAAGACGCCACACATAGGAACACAAGATCGCAGAATAAGAGCCGGATGCGGGACTTGAACCCACGTCAACCGATTACGAAACGGTCGTTCTAACCAACTAAACTAATCCGGCAAAAGAAAGTTCAATGTAAATATGGTGTTTGACACAACTTACTGAATCTGTTAACTATTCAGGAATGGCTTGATCCTCCAAGAAGGAGTCCAAGGCAGCCATCCACCTTAAGCGCTCATCCGTATCACCCGGTGTCTCATGGGAATGAAAGCCAGCAACCAGTCCATCCTCACGACCAAGAACCTCATTCAAAGTGATACCTGACACATGACTCAGAACAAGAGCATCAGAAACACTCATCACATCATCAAGAGTATGACTATTCCTTAAGATGAACCACATCTACTGTAGTTGCAATAGACAGGTTCTCCTTCGGATTCGTCGTGCCGCTTGTTGTCTGAAACCACATATCGTGGTCCACCGCAGAAACCCTAGACTCTGCGGGGCACATCCTCACACTCACCTCCTTCTTAATCTGTGTGGTAGTGCGAGTCTTCTTCTGGTTCTGTGGCGCCTTAGGTGTTGGTCTGTTCTTTGTGCCAGGGTGCTTCAGCGGCTTTATCCGACACTTGGAGCGGCGAACACGCTTTGTATTCGTGGCGTGCTTGTTTCTGGTTTGACAAGCCTTCTTGACATTCACTCTCTGAGCGATGTTCGCTGCCGCGTTCAGATCTCTGTGGTGAGTGATACCGCAGGTGTTGCAGCGCGGTTCGGAATAATTACTCATGTCCAGATCGGACTGACAGACATGACACCTCTTCGAGGTGTACGCCGCATTGACCTTCATCACTCGCCCACCATCAGCCTCAACCATGTCATGTGTACGCCGAAACACCTCGCCTCGGAACCAGCGTCCGTGCTTCATGGTGTTCTTGATGTGGCTCAGGTCCTCAAAAGAGACGATGGCGTTGTCATAGTGCCAAGATACATCAGCGAGTTCCTGAGCAATGATGATGCTCAGTTCCTTGCGGCGGTTCGAGAGATGTTCTCTGTGAGAGGCTGCCTCTTCATCCTTACTTTTTCTCTTCAGAGAAGAAACCTGAGTTTGTGTTCTCTTAATCTTGTTGTTCAAGGATCTGGCGCGCTGACCTAGAAGAGATCTTTCAACTATCTCTTTCTTCTCGGTGTCCCATACCACGTAAGCAGCAGGGTTAGTGATCCCGACATCTACGCCAACCACATATCTTTCTGAGAACTTGGGTCTACCTGGATCGGTCTTGCCGCAGAAACCAAATACAATTCTTTCGTTCTTGTCAACCCATATGTCAGGCACACCGGGCTCACAACCCTGCTCTAATAACTGAGGAGGTGTTGGAAATTGTAGTGTCACCCAACTGCCTTGTACAACCATATCCAGAGAGATACGCTCTGAAGTGACACTGAAGTTCCTGTGATAGCAATTATCCGTGGCAGACAGAGCCATTCGAGGACTCATAGATGTAGGTTTCGAGTCACTGGCAGTTCTCTTCCATCCAGCAGAGATGTATTTAGGGTATGTCTGAGTCATAACCTCGACTCTGGTAGACCAGGAACGTAGGTTGGTCACCACCTGTTCCTGGAACATCTTCTCCAGACGCGAGGCACCGCTCTTGAACTGCTTCTTCACCTCGACTGGTAGTTTCAGGTTCATCTGCCTACCAGCCTCAGCGGGCTTGATACCCTCGAAGTAGGTCACCAGAGCCAGGTTCTGCTCAGTCATCTCCTGCAGGGCATAGTGAGCGACCAGTTCAGCATCTTTCCTGACACCACTCAACACATCATTAAGATCTAGAGGCTTACCATTCTTGTCAAACGCAGCATATGGCACACGAGGATATGTTCGTGACACGACAGTCTTAGACGGCATCTAGTTAACCTCCTCTCAAGGGCTTGACTGAGTGACAGTACAGGTGTATTATAACACAGGGTTTTTGGAGAGTACTAGTGCATATCAAGACAAGGGAACAATGTCAGACTACAGTAGAGCAGACGAAGCAAAACCTCATCACCAAGTACATCAGCCAAGTCAGAAAGAAGGTCAGATAAAGTCATACCAGAAACCCTGGAAGTCCTGAGCACAGCATCCATCAAAGACACAGAACAAGAAGATATCTGACCAATCACTCCTTTCTGGTAAGCATGTATCCTATACCTATACTACAACTAGCGTACCATTTTTCAGTTACTCACTTGTTACATGAACTCAAGTAAGCAATCAGAGCCGAGCACCAGAATCGAACTGGTACCTCTTCCCTACCAAGGAAGCATTCTAGCCGTTAAAACTAGCCCGGCAAGACGAGCGACAGGTACAAGAAACCAGCACTCATGATTGGTTCAGTGGGTCAAGCATACCATAGAGTGTAGCCAGAGTTCCACACATGATCCATGTCATCTATGTCACACTTAGAAACTCTGAAATACTTGTTGTGAGCATACAGAACACACCTTCTCACAGGATTAGTAAGACGCGACTGAGTAAGGTTAACGTCTTCCAGTACATGTCTTGCAGGTAGTGGGTAGTCATTGCACTCAAGAATACCCACCTCTATGCCATCCGCCCTCAAAAGGCTGACGACACTGGACAAAGATTGTTCAAATCCAGGAATACAGACATGTGAACGAACGTCAGCAAAACCAGGACCCTCAAACACACCAGACACAGAAACCAGGTTTCCTGAGTCATCACTGCAAGTCACAAAGAACGACGCATCATCCATAAGGCATTGCTGCTCAAATAATCCATAAGTCTTGACAAACTCAAGTATTTCAACAGATGGTGTGGTAATCTTTTGGGTGGATAAAGGTTTTGCATCATGGTTGCTATGTGAGGAGTGCTCATTGGGAAGAAGAGTGGATTCAAGTACATGCTCAACAACACTACGTCTATACAACCAGTCATCCTCCCACACAGAAATTAAGGTGATGTCTCTGTCCTTACAAGACAACCACTTGTCATAATGATAGTTCTTGTGTTTACCATTCTCCTCAGAATGCCAGTAAGTCCCATTAAACTCAATGGCAACACCTCTAGACGGAACATAGACGTCAAGTTCTTTTGGGTGAATGACATCACGAACACTAGTCCTCACACGACTCTTACCAATCAAAGAGCACACGAAATCAACAAGACCCTGCTCCTGCTTCGATACCAAAGCAGACTGAGCACACCGAGGACAACCACCAATCGCATAAGCAAACGGCGACCACTCATGACCTTTCTCACACTCAAGAATCACACGACGACCAGATGAAGCAGTAATCACATTAGGAGATAACTCATTCTTCTCACTCCAAAACACATGAGCAAACTCAGGACTCTTCAACTTTTCAGAAAGACGGATCCCTTTAGAAGAAGCGCATATGTTACATACATACTGACCTTTATTTCTCTTTATATTCTTTCTAAAGTTGACAACCTGTATATTTAGTACAGTATTGCACTTACAGCACTTTGCGTCAACTCGTTTGGGAGTATTGTCTATTAAAGATTTGTACGTACTAAAATGTACACGTATTTTATAAACAACTGATCCAGACTCTATCTCTTCTCTGGTTCGACGCCTACGTCTTTTAGGTCGAACACGTTCTGCCGCCTCTTTCTCAAGACGACGAGCCTCCCTGTATTTTGCACTACACTCATCACAGCGCTTATGATTCTTCATAAAGCGTTTTGATTTCGTGGATTGCGTGTGACCACAATCATACTCAAACTTCATTTCTGTCATGATAGCCAAAAAGAAGTCATCTTCTGGGACTTCACTCTTAATTCTGTCTACAAGTTCTGGATAGTTGTACATAAACAACTCTCCAGTACGTCCACCTTTTCGACTGTCACAGATCCAGCATATTGGGAGACCTTCTTTGAGTCTCTGGATGGCACTCTTGATAACAACACGAATTGCTTTATGACAAGTTCTGCATGTTACATCTACAAGATGACATGAACTATCACTTCTGTATAAGAGTGAAGACTTGTTTAAAGTTATTGGGTACAGTATTTTGTAGTACTCGGAAGACATTTTGTGTGGGTTGTGACCACAGAAAGGGCAAACACACTTCTGCGATTCAAGATCTTCAACAGAAGGGACCCAAGTTTTATGACATACACAGATAACAGGGTCAATTGTGACATGTTTCTCAAAATGCTCAGCACGTTTGACGGGATCTAATAGTACGTCACTTACATATGCTGGCACTTGTGTATCTGCTTTCTATTACATCTTTACAGAGTACCCCCACCGGGACTCGAACCCGGAACCTTGTGCATATCAGGCACGAAACAAGGTATAAGCTTGCTGCTCTAACCATTGAGCTATGGGGGCATGGTTTTTCAGAATCTCTCACTTTCTAAAAAATAGTACCCCTGGTCAGAATCGAACTGACAACCTGTGGATTAGAAGGCCACTGCTCTAGTCCCTTGAGCTACAGGGGTATGTGTTTTGTTACTTGCTCGCAAATGTCTCCATCTGCTTCCAAGAACAGTGCCCCAGCCGGGAGTCGGACCCGGACTTCGGTTATTAGCCAGTGACCCACTTTAGGAGAGTGGCGCTCTATCCATTGAGCTACTGGGGCATTACCATATTCACTTAGGTTTATCTAACTTGACCTTTCCTCATCGTGTGCTAATATCCTACCACACCCAATCAGTCCCTGTCAAGTTCTGTCTTCTAAGCCCTGCACCACATTCTTTCATCCATCCTGCCAGAACCGTTCTCACAGTTTCCAGCACTCTGTCAAGAATATGCTGCACAACCCAGAAGACATAGTGCCCCAGGAGGGAGTCGAACCCTCACGCCTTGCGGCAGCGGCTTTTGAGGTCGCCGTGTCTACCATTCCACCACCAGGGCAATTGCTTGCATTGTTTCTCTATGGAGTTGTCATGCGTCCCCTGTACGGGACTCGAACCCGCGTTACCTCCTTGAAAGGGAGGCGTCCTTGACCGCTAGACGAACAGGGATTTATGTTGTTGTGAACAGATTCTAGCATATCTGCTTCGCTGTGTCAAAAGGAATCGAACCTTAATCACGTCATCCAGATCCGCCGTTCAGTTACTTGGCTCATCCGTTCACCTACTAGCACTTCACCTTCGTACATGAGTATCCAGACCACACAACCATACAAGGATTTATGTATGTCCTTCAATGATCAGTTGAAGGCAAATGATTCAAGCGTATACTCAAGAATCATTCCCATGTCTTGTTTTATGAGTCCAACTCTACCATCACCTCATCAGTTCTGTCAAGTTGTTTCCAGTGTGCTCTGTGACACACCATTCTTGTCTCATCGTCTCGTACTGGATGAGGGAGTCGAACCCTCACATCCTTTCGGACACCCGCACCTGAAGCGAGCGCGTCTACCATTCCGCCAATCCAGCATGAATCAAAACCTTGTCTACACTATGTAGTTGTGGTTCAAGCATCCATTATGCCAACAAGACCTGTTACCAGATCTGTTGACACATGTGTACTTGGTACCGGAGAAGGGAGTCGAACCCTCACGCCCGAAGGCACCAGGACCTAAACCTGGCGTGGCTGCCACATTTCACCACTCCGGCTTGCTACCGGTCAGAGAGAACAAGGGGTTGCTCGGTTTCCCGCCTGGCCTCATCCTGTTCTCTCCGACCGGCTTGATGATGACTACTATACATAACCAGAAGACTGATGTCAACTGAACGCTAGTGTGATAGTAGTCACGTTCTGTATCTATCTCAGTTCTCCCAGGGCCAGGATTGAGACACGCCCTTCTCCAGCAACGGGATCATCTGGAAGCCCTTGTCAGTGAGTCCACCAAAGGTCCAACGACGATCCTTTGACTGAGCGTGAGCAGCAGTGTACCCAGCAAGGTTCCAGGTGAACACGCTTGCGCCCTTCTTCAGTCCAGCATCCAGAGCCTCGTCAAGGCTCTCTCCGCCTGTCCAGTAGGAGGACACAGATGTCTGCTCGTCAGTGAGAAGGATAACCCTGTCATGGTTGTCGTAGTGGTTCCTGAATGCGTCAGCAGTGTAGGTTCCACCACGAGAATTCGGCATGTCATCCTCAACAACCTTCAACAGGTCCTTGGATGTGATAGCGATCTTCTGGCTGTGGTTGTCAAAAGCAACTACGTCAACATTCTCGCAGCGTAGCGCCAGGGCCGCTGCAAAGATGTTGGCCGCATCCTGCCTGGTGATCTGGCTCTTGGAGGACAGACGATCAGACATGGAGTACGAACGATCCAGAAGAACCAGTGTACGACCCTTCAGTGCTGGAATGTTCTCCAAGACTCCGTTTGCGCCTCTTTGAAGTGCAGCATGGAAGTCCAGTGGAGCATTCTTGTAGGCACGTAGGAAGTCAATCGGCATGACCTTGGCACGAGCGACAGTCTTCTGGTCACGCAGGACCTTGTTGATCTCGTCGATCACGTCAATGTCTACACCAGAGTCACTGATACGCCTGAGGTTCATACGCAGAGCAGTGTACCCCATGTGCGGAATCAGGTTCTTCCAGACCTTAGCCGGGATCTTGCCAATAGAACCAGCAACAACCTCGTGAGTCAGTCGTGCAGACCTGATAACCTTGTCAGCATTCTTACCAGACAGAGCCCTGATCTGCTTGTCAACCGGCATGGACAGAAACTCCTGACGCGCCTTCATGACAGGAAGTGCACTCAGATCCTCCTCGGCACCATACTGACGATACAGAACAACCTGATACAGAGCGGACTGGTGCTCATCCTTCGGCTTGGCGTGAGTCAGGTTGATAACGTCACCCAAGGAGACTGAACCACGAGACGCACGACCACTCCACTTCAGGTACGAACCCTCGTTAAGTAGGTCGTTCAAGGCGTCACCAATTCCACGCTTAACAGCAGATGGGATCTTGCGGCCAAAACGCTCTAACCAGTAAGCAATGAACTCACTGGTCTCATCAAGACGACCAATGGAGGCACGAACAATCTCACGATTAAGGCCATTCATACCCTTGCTCAAACGGTAACTGACAGCCTCAGCAGCAACCATCACAGGAACAGCCCTGAGACCAGCATCACGACGGAGCCAGCCAACCAGACCAAGAACCCACTCGCCATCCTTAGCGACCTTGGAAACCAACTTGGCGACACGTTCCTGACGAGCCTCAGCGGACTCATAGAACGTGTCCTCATTCAGACTGGTAACAGCAGCAAGAAACAACTCACCCTTGGCAGTACGCTTGAAACCCGTACCGCCCTCCTGAGTAGCAATCCTCTTGCCGCTCTTCTTCGTGCCGACTGGAGACTTCGCTGTGTTCTTAACAGACGCAGCCTTCGTGTTCATTCTTGCCATCTCAACCACCCTTTCAAATGACGATGACATCGTGACCATGATTCTGTGTGAAAAGTTTCCATGTAAAAAGCATATAACAGAATCATGTTGACTCAGGCTGGCGGTTGAGTCTGCTCGCAAAAAAATTAAGGCACCAGAGAACCAGCCGTGACAGGTGTTTAGGTTGAGTGTAAATCAATTTGAAGTAACCTGTCACTACGCATCTGTGCCCAGAACCTGAACTGGCGATGAAACCAGCAGACCAGTTTTCAATCTTGGTCAGTCTCCTCTGTTCTTGGTTTTAAGGTTTGAGTTGTGTTATGTCATGCTGTTGTCATTTGTTTCAGGACATTCAGTAATCAGCAACCAGTCGCAACCCAGCCTCAAGAACAAGGAGTATACAGGTTTGTTTTGTTGTGTGAAGTTGTTGCAGAAGCCAGAGAAAAAGCGAATCATCTGACGTTAGTGTGTATGCCGTACACCCAGAGTAGATAACTACCCCAGCCTGGAGTCGAACCAGGATCTCTTTTTTCCAGAAAGAAGTAAGATAACTCTACGCATCTGACTTCTGCTCGTGCTCAGAGAGGGAGTCGAACCCTCACGGGCGTTGAAGCCCACTGCCACCTCAAGGCAGCGCGTCTACCATTCCGCCATCTGAGCGAGCGAGAGACGAGGATTGAACTCGCGATCTCCTGAATGGGAATCAGGTGTGCTACCAACTACACCACTCTCGCATGACTCTGGTCTTCTAGAATTGATTATAAAGACCAGAGTCACTATATAAAGGATCAAGAAGGCAACGACAAAACCTTCTTGACGAACTCAACTATACAAGATAGTTGGAAAGATGTCAACAGATGTTGATGTGGTATCTGTCACACCTGAGAGAATAGGTCAACATGTCAACACATACAACAATGCGTCCATGTGCTTGAACTGAGCGGATCCTATCCTGTTTGCATCATCTACTTGTGCTCATGCTCCTGCTTGCTGACAAGTTCACGAGTAAGGTCAAGTGCCTGTTGTCTTGTCGTCACCTGATCCTTGTACTGTGCCTCACGAACATCTGCAAGCACCCTACCAAACCACTTACCAGGCTTCCTGTCAGTCATGCTCAGGATGTCATCACCTCGAACCAGGTCCTCAGCAGGCTTGTCACCAACACCCAGCCTGATAGCCCTGTTAGCAGCCTTTAACATGTCCTTGTCATCACAGGTCCTAGCCAGCAGCCTCACGTCTCTGAATGATGTCTTTCTCTTGGCAAGAATAACAGCAGTCTTTCTGATAGTATAGTCAGAGTCCATGTTGTCACTACTCAGTTCAGCAAGAGTGACAGCACGTCTGGCGTCATCCTGACTGACTGTTGACACGCCAGCAAAGTTCTGTCTGTCCTTACTGTTGTCCATTCCTTTGAGAATGACGGCAGACCCAATGACTGAACGCTTCTGAGCAGAGACACCTGCATCCTTCATCCTGTTCAGTGAGTCAACAGTGGGCTGCTTCTGCAACGACTCTCTCAGGCCAGGCTCAATGTCATCCCAGCCAGAGTCCTGCAACGCCTTGACACCAGCGGAGTAGTCAGAGCCCTTGGTGTAGAACTTGCTGAACTCCTCACGAACACGCTCAACAGACAGATCGTTGTACTCACCTCTGATGGAACGGCACATGTCAGCAGTTCTCTTGTCATAGGACATTCCGAAACGTGCAGCGAACTGGAATCCACGAAGAACTCGTAACGGATCCTCAGCGAACTTCTCAGAGACCGCTCTTATGGTCTTGTTTCGGTAGTCACTGTACCCACCTGTCGGGTCAACCAGGACACCACGAGAATGATCATACATGACAGAATTGAACGTGAAGTCTCTCCGAGCAGCAGCCTCATCAACAGTCATGGTATCATCCATCTCAACACTGAATGAACGATGACCAGCACCAGTCCTGTTCTCTCTCCTGGGAACAGACACGTCAAGGTCTCTCAACTGACCTTTAGACACTTTGAGAACACCGAACTGACGACCAACCTCATCCACCTGGTAGCCATTGCTTTGCAAATGAGACACAATGTCATCCATACTGGCACCATGAACCTCTATGTCAACATCCTTACTCGGATAGCCGTCAAAAGAGTCACGGACAGCGCCACCAACAACTAGAGGATTACCAACACTACCAAGGTCCTTCAGAACACTGTCAACACCATCAGGAAGACTCATACTGTAAGGAGTGACACAGTTCTCACCATACATGTCTTTCGCTTCCTTCAAGAGGATTTTCTGGCGTGCCTGCCTGGCCTCGTGCATGGAGTCGTAGCATGTTCCGAAACTACACGGACCAGTTACAGCACGACAACGTTCAATCTCATGTGTGTCAGGACGAATATGAACCTTGGACACAACCGGTCACCACCAAAGATAGTAGTCAACACATAAACCTAACCTACTATCTAACATGTGATGTAACCAGGAAGCATTATGGATAATTTGGCTCAACTTGCGGAGTGTGACTGAACAATCCTCTTAACGTCCATGTTCTGCTCATGAAGCATTCGATGAATGTCACTCATTGACATCTTACTAAGAGCAAGACCAATCGCATCTCTGATTGCGTTCTTCTCTGCCTCGTTCATGCTGAATCTCCTGTCTGTACTCCTGTTGGCATTATTATGTACACAATCTGTACCTGTTTAAAATCAGTCCTGATGGCAGACGTCGAATCTGCGCCACCAACCCAACATGTTCAAAGTCAGTGTTTTCCAGCCATCACCAAGATCAATGCGCTCACACCATAAGTCAAAGAAGACCAGAAACAGTCATCTTTGCAACACTTTCAGTCGGGCTACCTGCACACCCTCTCCCTTACGAGGAGAGGCGTCCCGCTTCACGCCACAGAACAAACTCTTGGAGAAAAACCAAGGAATCTGTGGTGCTACTCAGCCAGATAGTGAAAAAGCACATGTGTTAAGAAAGCGTGTCAGCGTCAGAATAGAGTGTCGTACTGCCTTCATCGGACGCCTGCCACACTCGGCAAGCGCTACCCGCATCGCAGCGGTTTCAGCCCCTGCTACTAGGCCACCCATCCTGGCACCATCACGCAGCCTCTACAAGCAACACTTTTTAAGAAAGTTTCATCTGTTTCAAGTACCTGTACGAAAGGTACTAAGGGTGAGGCCAGAACCCGTAAGTGGAGATGACGGGACTTGAACCCGTAACCTTCCGCAAGCCAAGCGGGCGCACCACCAAATTGTGCTACATCCCCAAAAGACCTGAGTCCAAGAGAAAGGAATGATAAACGATAAGTTAAACCAAGGAATCAGGTCAACAGGTATTCATGGTTCCGACACCAGGCAACTACATACACCCAGTAGTATCGGCCTTTGAACACCAGCACCGGATGGAGGAATCGAACCCCGTGACAGTGACTTTGGAGATCACCCGCTAAGCCTTTAGCATCATCCGGCATTGTGCTGCTTTTATTAAGGGTTAACTCAGCAACAAGTTAATCTATCACAAAAACAGCAGCAAAATGCGTGCGACAAAAGATAGAGACACACAAAGAGAAAAAACGTGGACCAGTGTTGTAAAACATATCCTAAAATGTGAAGTAACTGACACCACTACACATCTCTGCATGAACTCCGAGCAGATGACGAGATTCGAACTCGCTCTACAACCATGGCAAGGTTGCGTGCTAACCATTGAACACTACATCTGCATGTTCTGGTGCCGTTCGCCTGAGGAAAGGAGACTCAAGAGCGAACGGCACCAGAAAATAAACTGGCAGCAGAATGTCTAACTGTTCTGCCACTTCTCACAGCACCAGGTCGCAACCCACTACTCGAAGACCTGGTAAACTGACACAACCTGTGAGCAAAGGTGCCGACTTCATGACATTCGGCTCGTCGCCCTACCAATGGGACGATCTCTGTGCCAGGTGCCTGACTTTTTAGACTCCAGTGTCAGGCGACTGGAAGAATATGAGGCAACATGGACAACATAGTGCAAACAAAATGTCGCGCTCTCAAGAAAAGAGAAAGTAAAAAGATTCCTGAGAGCACTAGGCCCACCAGCACCAGTTGAGAGCCACCTCATATCGCTGCCCTTCCAGGACTCGAACCTAGAATAACTGAACCAGAATCAGTTGTGTTGCCAATTACACCAAAGGGCAAAAGTTTTACTCACACACTATCAGATTCATCAATCTCTTGACCATGATGATGTGCATTGTACTGACGAATTTTCTCTTCAATAACCTGACGACGTATGAGAACATTTTTGTCAAACTCTTTACGCTCCTGTGGAGACATGTTTTCCAGTATCTCATCTAAGGTTTCACGCCAAGGCTTAAAATTTTGCTCAGGCATGAAAGCACCTCTCACAAAATACTATGTCTTGTTGGATTCATCTTGGATCCCCCGCCAGGGGTCGAACCTGGGCTAACTGATCCAAAGTCAGTTGTGCTGCCACTACACCAAGGGGGAATGAGTACCGATGGCTGGAATCGAACCAGCGATGACCTCATTATGAGAGAGGTGCCTTACCACTTGGCTACACCGGCAAAAGTGCTCGTTGAGGGATTTGAACCCCCGCTATATTACACCGGGTGTAGGCCGGCAGCTCTGGCCAGACTGAGCTAAACGAGCAAAAATTTTAGTTATTTGTATTCCAGAACGGTTTAGAATCTTTTGGTCTCAGATCACTAGGAGATAAATTATGTCTTTTTAGGATGTTTGCTAATGTTCTCCATTTACATCCAATTTTTTGACATATATCTTTTGAGTCCATACCTTTGACTAAATAGGATTTTAATGTATCTTTATCTATATCAAATCTATGTCTTGGTGCACCAATTTCTCGACACTTAGTAGAGCAGAATCTTTTATGGTAAGAACCTTCAAAAGTACTACCACACACCTCACATGACTTCTCTACTGTAATAGAGATCTTTTTACCATCATGAGTTACCCGAGAGATGCGACAACCTTTTTTAGCCCAAGTCTTTTTTCTTCTGTCTAATATTTCTTTTGGTGCTTCACCTTTTTTGTTCATGTGAACAATTTTGATCCCGCATGATTCAATATAATCTCTCACTCTTTTACGGGGTATACCAAAAGTTTCAGCAATCACCTTTATTGGAGTAAATCTCGAATACATGTCAAGAATTTTATCTCTATTATCCTCAAAAAGACGATGGTATTTTCTCGCAAGTGATTCAGAACGAGATGCCCTCATTTTTGCATTAACATCTGGCCTGTTTAGAGCAATGGTCATATTGCGGATAGCCTCTTTCTTCTCCTGTGGAGATAAGAGAGAAAAGGTGTCTCCTCCAGCACCAAGTCCAGTAAAGAGGTTGTACTGGGCTCTACCATCATCCATTGCCTGTATTATATGAGATTGTTCTAAGATGTTTAAATCTTCATGAGACCAGCCATAGCATATAAATCTTTTAACGAATTTATCCTTGCCATATTTACGAATTGCGGTTTTAATCAAAACACCGCTACCCATATACTCACGCCATTTGCGATCACATGAAAGTTTTCGTTGACCAATATAGGTTTTTCCATTTACAGTATTTACTATTTCGTAAATGTATCCATATGGCAAGTCTTCGATCACTACAAAACACCATTTTCTGTTGTTGTAATAATACGAAGAATATCGTGGAGGGTACGAGGGATGATCTCGTGGCTCCCGGGTGCAAGCCGAGTATGTTACCAATTACACCAACCCCCCAAGGAGAAACCATGCAAGCACCAGGGACCGACCCGAGTTGGCAACACTCGATGAGGGAGTCGAACCCTCACTGTTCACACGTACAGCCAAAACTACGTGAGTTTCTTGCATGGTGGTGGTAGTGGAGGGACTCGAACCCCCGATGTTTCCAATGTAACAGGTTTACAGCCTGCTGCCTTCGCCGCTTAGCACACACTACCAAGAAATTGGGCTGGCCTTCAAAGGAATCGAACCTTGTCCTCTTGATCTCCAAGTGTTCTACCATTAAACCACAGCCACTCACCATATTCATTCGGTCACCCGCACACTGTGCGTCCACAAGTGCTGACAGCAACTCCTATGTGAAAGAAAACCCATGCCGCGGACAGGCTCTCCTCCGGTTCACCCAGTCGGAATGGCGAGGCTCGAACTCGCGGACCTCTCGCTCCCAAAGCGAGCGCTCTACCACCTGAGCTACATTCCGAAGAAACTGACGTGCAAGTCAAGGGGTGCACACATAACTAAATCCCACATGACCTGAATCACAAACAACAACCCCAATCAGGAATCAAACCTGTCTTCCCCGTGCATGTGTGAGCACGCGGCGTTCTGTCATTAAACTAGATGAGGCAGCACCGGCCACGTCAAAACCTAAGTGCTATGGTGATCGTCCGCCCACAAAGAATCGAACTTTGTTCCCTCGGGTAAGAGCCGAGTGCATAACCTGGACATGCTCTAGGCGGATTTAGTAGTCACTATGTAGTTGACAATCTTCCCAAACCACTGTTTCCATTACTGGACTCAATGGCCGCCAGGACTTATGAGGAACGCCCCTGCCCGGCTTGATGACTCAATCCTAACACGCCAGGGAGGAATGAGTCAACCCCAGGAAACATGAGTTAGGCCACATGTATTCCTGAATGTCAACATGATTGCCAAAAGTGACTGGAGCGGATGACGAGACTCGAACTCGCTCTAAAACCTTGGAAGGGTCTTGTGCTACCGTTACACCACATCCGCATTGCTTGCCTTCCTGGACTTCCTCTTCAGCCCAGGATCATGACGTTTGTATCCTGTAGAAATGCCATTGTCTCTCATGAACTTGGAGACAGTGGCGTTGGATACACCAAACATCTTAGCAATCTTCACCTGAGTGACACCAGATTCATACAGGTCTTTAACCCTGTTGTAGTCAAGTGTGTCCATTTTGAGAGATTGTTTATAAGAATAAGCACATGATTGTGAACAGAAAATATGATTATGATGTCTTTCCTTTTTAGAAGAAAAGAACATATCACACATCTCACAAGTGTAAAAGTAAATTTTACAACTTATAACACCTTGCTTGTTGAATATTGAGCAGCCTGAAGTAAGAAATCGTTCAGTGAGACTTTTGCCAATCTTCTTTCTGGTTTCCTCGGAATGGGACCACCTGTTGTTGACAGATGGAATAGCACCATAAAATCTTGGGTGAAGTTCATTAAACCAGAAGATCTCAAGTTTGTTCTTGATGTCGTCATTATCAAGACATCTAGAAAGAATCCTGATGTCTAATCTGGACTCATCTTTCCCAATATTGACAAACCATTCTGTAAATGGTTTGAGGTGTCTTTCTCCACGAAGACGCTTGAAATGAGATTGGCGGCGCTCATGAATATTCTTTGACTGACCTACATAGATACATTCTTCTGTAAGTGTGTCAAAAATGCCGTAAATGCCGCATACTTTCAAATCTTCGTTCATAATTCACATTATAACGAATCATTTGAAAGTGGTGCCCCCAGTGGGGCTCGAACCCACGATCGGTCGTTATTGACCTGCCATCGGATTAAAAGTCCGCTGCTCTACCAACTGAGCTATAGGGGCATGAATTGTGTACAGTTTCCAAGCCTGTCCTAGCATTTTCAGAAAATGGCTATCAATACCTCCACTCTTGTTTAAAGAATGAAGGCAGCCCGGCACTCTTCTCTGAAAAAGCGAGCCCTGGGTAGCGCGGCACTGTACACAAAGCCGCCAGGGTTTCTATCGGATAGATCTGGTGGCTGGACTTGCACCAGCATAGTGCACCTATTTTGCATATATCTTCTCTAGCACCAGACGACCTCCTGTCTAGAGGTCTCACGTCCCAGTCACACGTCCCGGAGGATTCAATTCTCCCAAATTAGGTACCCTTGAAAGAATCTGCTGTGGAGGTGGAGGACGGGATATGAAACCATGTCATCATTCTTTCCTTCTGCCCCAGGGTAACTACTCCCTGACCTCACAGAAGGCGATTTTGATGACAGAGGGCACCCGCGCAGACCCCCGGCTAGTTAAGCACCGTTGATGGAGTCCTCATCTGCGTCTCGTACCCTGTACCGGATTTGAACCGGTGATCTCCTCCTTGAGAGGGAGGCATCCTAACCAGACTAGACCAACAGGGCATTCACACGTGTTTGCTGTATGTGTGATGGCGGAGGGTATGGGATTTGAACCCATGAGGGTTTTTAGGCCCTACTCCCTTAGCAGGGGAGCGCAATAAACCTGGCTATGCGAACCCTCCAAGTAACCTGGTCGTATCCTCAGGGCCAGGCCATAAAGTGACTGCGAGCATGTTGAGAGCACACTCAGGACATGCAGCACACGAGTCAGGCGATCACCAACCTATTAGACTGTGCTTGGCTAGTACGGTCTCTCAAACCGGGTGATCATTTGCGCTGGCCCAGAAAGAGTATAACTATTCCTTAGGACGAACTAAACCTATTACATTTGCGATAGATAGGTTCTCCTTTGGAATTGTTGTGCCGCTGGTTGTCTGAAACCACTATATGTGGTCCACCGCAGAAACCCTATACTCTGCGGGACACTTCTCTTACTCAATTTTTTAAACAACTTATCAAAGACAAGTCACTCTGCCAATTGAGTTATAGGCCAATTTGTTCCCAAGTTTTCATGTATCTTGGGACAGCGGTACCGACGAATCCCGACATCGCTCCTCCACCGTGACAGAGTGGTGTTCTTCCTTTAAACTACGGTACCAAAATGTGTGTATGAATAAGGCTGAGACTATACCTTGTTCCAACGTTCCTTTCGTCAGGATTACCACGTTTACCGTGTTGCCTGCTTGTCCACACAGCACCCTGTTTCCAGGCGTACCGTGATAGAACGTCATGCCCGATTCTTTAAGTGAATCACTCTGTAGATTACTGTGGACTACTCGGGTGGGATGTTTCACTCAACAGGAGCTACCTGCTAGGCTGCACTTCCGTCTACCCAACCAGGATGAGACTTGCGATCTCAACCCAGCCTGACTTGACCATACGGCCGTCAGGTTTAGGACATTTTCATCCAGTAATCAGGGAAGTCTTTTGCGAAATTATGTAAAGGTTATGAGAATGTGCTTCCCTAGAGGTTCATAGGCTTTTGGCCCACAAAAATCCTCACACTCCCTAGACTTGGTGCTACCCGTGTCATTCCTGAACACTCCTGGGCCGTCCTACCCGTTCATGTACTCGATGGCTGTCGCTCTTGACCTAGCAGGGTCTCGGACTTCGTTGATACCCACAAGGAGTACCAGCATCGCCTTGCAAACAGTCAACCTTGTCGCCTTCGTCGCATTGAGGTACTGAGCCGTACCGTGTCCTCAGTATTTACCATTGGACCTGCGACTGCGCTTAGGGGTCCATGCGCCACGCTGATGACACATGCGTTGGACCGTTCGCATTGCATGGGGTACCTCATTCCTTTTATAAGGAGCAAGGCGACTGCCCCTAACCTCTGAGCAGTCTTTCATTCAGTCGCCTAAACTTATCAGCCATGCCTGTTCGTGCCGACTAGAGGAATCGAACCTCTGCGCTCCGGGCTTCAACCGGATGCTCTACCAACTGAGCTAAGTCAGCATTCTTGGCAAACCACTATCTAGTTCTCAAACAACATGTGCAAGAAAGTCTACCAGAAGATGACTGGGTTGTCAACTCCCTTGCTTGATGACTCAATCCTAGCACACCACCCGAGAGCATGTCAACTCAAGTTCAGTGTGCTTGTGGTCACATAGGACAGGTGAGAGAAGAGCGCATACTTGAAGCACCGTTTCCACCCATGCCTATGTTGCTTCCATGTGTGCCAATGGCGGAAGGCACGGGACTTGAACCCGCAACCCTTTATCAGAGCACCGCTGTTCCAAAGCGGCCGCTAACCATTCGCTTACCTTCCGTGGTCATGGCAGGACTCGAACCTGCGGCCACCTGAGAGTCATTCAGGTACTCTACCAACTGAGTTACATGACCATTGTCCACCTGTCACATGTATCCTACATCAATAAAGGCTTTTGAGTTTATACAGAAGCCATACAGGTGGATGCTCATACATACTTTAAAACCCCACAAAGGATCTTAAAAGAGCGCTAGGGTCTTACACAATTAGGAATGACGACAAGTAACTACAATTCACCTGTATCTAAAGAACATGTCTCAAGACGCCCTAGAAGCATTGCGGTCCACTTGCCTGTTTCGCTGATTGCTTGGCAACCCTTATAGTAGGATTAGAGTTGCCAAGTCAACACCTCTCACAAGGAATTGACTAGTGGCGGAGGTGGGATTTGAACCCACGATCTCTGCCCTATGAAAGCAGCGAGGACAGCCGAACTCCTCTACTCCGCAGAAGTGGGTACCAGATTTGAACTGGCGTACAGGATTTTGCAGACCCTTGCCTAACCGCTCGGCCAACCCACCAAATGAGAAAACACTTATACAAAATATGTCAAGATGTTCTCAGTCGTGCCACCACCGGGAGTCAAACCCGGAATATGCCCTTCGGACGAGCATGTGTTATTCGTTACACTATGGCGGCATTGTTGGTATAATAACATCAATATAGTTCTTAGAGAAAGATTATCATGTCAAGAAAATGTAACAGAAACCGAAGTCCAATGGACAACAAGGAAATCCTGCAAGAAGTTGTTGACTCCTCAAGCAGCATTGTTGAATGCCTTAGAAAACTAGGATACAACCCCGGAAGAGCAGCAGACTCGTTTAAAAGTGCATGACATAGATCTGACTGAGATCTACGAAAGAAGAGAGGCTAAAAGACATCAGCGCAGAGGTGGTACTGTAAGGATACCTAACTCAGAGGTCTTTGTTAGAAATAGTAGTTACTGCCATAGAGGCTCAATAAAGCAAAGAATGATAGAAATAGGTGTAGAGTATAAATGCGCTCATTGTGGAATTGGAGACTCTTGGAACAATAAAAAATTAACACTAACATTAGAGCACATTAATGGAATTCGAGATGATAACAGACTAGATAATCTGTGTTTTCTATGTCCCAATTGTCACTCTCAAACAAGCACATTTACTGGAAGAAATAAAAGAAATGTAGTTATAAGAGGATGTGTCATTTGCGGAGAACTCTCAGGAAAAAAGGAAGTTTGTGAAAAGGGACAGTGTTGTAGAATTTACAATCTCAAATCTCCAAAAAATGAATCATCAAAAAAATAAGCAGCAAAAACGTCTACCCTCACCACAGTACAGAGAAGATGGAACACTGATTGTGATGCCATCAAGACATGATTTAATCCAAGTTATAATACAAGAAAAAGCCGTGTTTTTACGTATTGGAAAACACTATTCTGTATCTGATAATGCTATTAGGAAGTGGTGTAAAAAATATGGGATACCACATAAAAGCAAGGACTTAAAGGAATGGATCAAAGATATAGAACCCATGAGGGGAATCGAACCCCTAGCCTTCTGAGCCGTAATCAGATGTTCTAAATCCGTTGAACTACATGGGTATTAATAGTTGTGTATATGACACAGCGGAGAAAGAGGGAATCGAACCCTCAGCCCTGTTACAGGCACCGCTTTCGAGGCGGACGGATCAGCCAATTTTGCCATTTTCTCCATTTTATGGTTGGCGTGGTGAGACTTGAACTCACGACCTGCACTTTATCAGAGTGCCGCGCTAACCAACTGCGCCACACGCCAATTGAGATACTTGTGTTGAAGTGTTTTAGTGACGTCGGATACTACATAAAGATGGCTCCCTTGCGGGGAACTGAGGAGAGTAGTGCTGCAATTTCTTGCTCTCCTGGATTTGCGGTCCACATCCCTATTGCACATGCACTTTCCGCATTCGCAAACTACAACCCCGTATGTGGGATTGACGAGATTTTCACTCGCGTCTCTTCGCCTCAAGACTTTTGACTACTAGATGATTTCACCCCTTTAGGGGAGGCTTATCATCCAGCATCAGGGTGTATGACGAGACTCGAACTCGCATTGTCCTCAAAGGACCCAGGGCCACAACCTGGTGTGTATACCATTCCACCACATACACCATTGTGTTCTCAGTGAACAAAAGTGCTGTGCTCCTGAAGGGACTCGAACCCTTAATCCCGTGAGGGAGGCAGATTTTAAGTCTGCTGTGTATACCATTCCACCACAAGAGCATGAATAGTTGCATACATTTCTTATCTCACTTATTGATAAGACTTTTTTGCATACAACTTGTGTGTTTTGTTCTTGGCTCTCCCGTCAGGACTCGAACCTGAATTGAGTGGTTAACAGCCACCTGTTCTGCCATTGAACTACAGGAGAATAATGTCAAGAGTTTTAAGAATTTATTACTGACAATCTGTTACGTGAATTGTCACCATTATTCTTTTAGTACTCTTGTCGTCGGGATAGAGGGATTTGAACCCACGACCTCATGTTCCCGAAACATGCGCGCTACCAAACTGCGCCATATCCCGAATACCACAACCGATTTTTTGTAATGTTTTGTGGTTCTTTTTGTGAAGAATGGTGAGCCACTGAGCCAGTTTCGACTACCTGACCTGAGGTAGGGCGTCAGGATTCCTGTACCTGAGTCTTCTTGTGGTCTGCAAGATGTTCTCGTTGAACTACGCTCCGTCTCAGTGCTCATCATCGTTGCCGATACGGGACTTGAACCCGTTTACCAGAATAACTTTGTCATTCTGGTGTTTTAACCTTGTATAAACTACTCGGCAATGTGTGCTTTCACAGGGTGCCTCATTCGCAACCAGTGTCCCTGTGTGATTCTGGATGGGTCATGGGGTCTTGCTGCCGCTGGTCCTGTGATGACGTGCTTACAGTCAGTAGTACCCTATCCTTCCAGAATAAGATCTTGTATTCCCCATGAGGGGCGCCCGAAAACTGGTTCCTCAACCTTGTCATCACGACAATGCCTCAGATTTCCCACCAGCCTTTGCACATTGTGTGAAAGCCTTTGGCATGACTCTCACACGAACTGGTGACGCTTCCAGACACAGGATTTTCCTATCTACGAGCCCTCCTGATTGGGGCAACCTCTTTAAGTCTTCCTCCACCTTGGGTGCGGGTGGTCCTGTATGAAGTTTGGTTCTGTCATGACCGCCGGTTCACTCACCTTTGGGATAAGGATCCTGAACTTCTAGTCATACAGAAGGACTGTTCTTCAAGATTCTTGACCTTACCAGACTCGCCCGTTGTCTACTCTACCAGTCTTTGCTCAACCTCGCCACCAGCGCGGTGGGTCCTTAGTGAACACTTTGACTTCTTGAGTATCCTGGACTTGACCGTTTCAGTCGCGTCTTGATGTCTCAATCCTAAATCTCTCAGGTCTTCTTTGTCAAGTGATTCTTGCTGTGAACTGTGTCACAATCATTTTCACTTGTTCTCGACCGGTGCTTTCCGGGAGTCTGACCTGGTTTGGATCCTTTGCCTCAGAACGAGGACTTAGATCGCCGACCGGGCCTGTACCCGATGAGCACTTGCGACTCTATATATGGTCGCTGTCGCTCAAAGCACCAGAGATCGGTACTGTGAATATTCAGTTGTTTGAACATGTTCTTAATGTTCGTATTCATCTTCCCGACCTCCTCACTTGGTTGCTTGTTTGTCGGCTTGTGGTTCCACAATATCAGAGATGTCTGAACCTTGTCAAGTCCATCCTCTGTGGTCTCGGTCTCAGTTCCTCATCTTCTGTTCTGACTCTGATTCCTCTTGCTGTTTTACCAGCAGGAGACTTTCAAGTCATCAGGTACTTGGTTCCTTGACCTTCAACCACATCGGTCGTTTCTTTGACCTCATGATGACTCAACTCTAGCACCATCATGAAACCAGTGTCAAGCCAGAATTATAGTGATCTGGGTCACATCTTCGTAAATGTGTTTTATCTGGTGCTTGTAGATTCTTAGATGCTTGAAACAACAAGAAAGATGCGTAAAAAGAACCCATGTGCAGAGATTATTTTTCACATCTCTGCACCTGGATCTTACTTGTATTTCTCTTGCGGACTGAACTGTTCTTGTCCTGCTCCTACTTCCCTGACGACAGAGCAGCCCGCCTGAAGATTCTCTCATACGCCTCAGCGTCATCATCGCCAGTCATCTGGTTCATGTTGGCCTTCTTGTTGACGTATGAGTCAATCACCTTCATGTCAACTGTGTCCTCAAGGTAAGGGACATATGTGATGGAGTTCTGCCCGTCCCTGTGTGCACGACCAAGAATCTGATCGTTGGTGACGTTGTTGTCTCTGATGTCATGCAGGATAGTGATTCTTGAAGCACTGGTCGCCTTAGTCCCGTCAGGAAGAGTCTCCCCAGCGTGCAGAGAGATACCTTCTGGGACAGTACACAGAACCACCTTGGCCTCACCCTTCTGGAACCTCAGTCTTGACTCCTCACGGTCTGCTCCAGTGACACGACCACTGATCTCAGTGACACTGATCCTTTGTGCTTCAAGCATCTCCTTATAGCGATCTATTGTCTCCATGAACTCACACGCGATGAAGACCTGGCTGCCGTAAGTCACCTGCTCAGCAACAAACGAGACCATCTCATCCACTTTGAGCAGTGTTGACTTCTGCTTGTACCTGAGTCGTTCAACCAGAGCGGTCTTAGGGTCACGGCTTGACGGAGCCAGGTTGAGGAACTTCCTGAATCTGGACCAGACAGTCTCATAGATCTTTCCCTGCTCAGGAGTCATGCTGATAGGGAACGGTATCACCTGCTGCTCAGGCCAGCCAGCAATGTCTTTCGGACTCCTTCTGATGAATGGAGCACCAGGAGACTTAAGAGCCCTTCCAATCGCCATGCTGTCTTTTCTCTGTCTGACCTTGACCTGATTCTCAGCCTTCAAGTACCTTGCTCTCTCAGCAGGATCCTTGCTCGTCTTACCCCACCACGGAACAGTCGCCCAAGACCACTCACCTTTGTCGCTCCTGGACACAGCAAAACCATGGTCAGCAAGAAACTGTCCCCATTTTGACGGTGTAATGAAAGACTGCCCTCTTGATGCAGAGGTTCTAGATCTTGATGTGCTTGATGCTAAACGGTTTGCTGATGCACCTGAAGATGATGCAGAACTGGTTTCACCTTTACTGTCTGAGTTCATGTGTGGAGCAATGATTCCAGACATGACAGACAGGTTCAGCGGGGAGGCTCCAGGTGTTGCTGTGGAGTAGATGACAAACGGTGTTCTGGCGTGGTAGCCGTCCTGTTTGGGGGTGTACCTCTGTTCCAACCTCGCCAGGGAAACAGCAGCCAGAGAAGTGTTGGATGTTGGGTAGTTTTTCAGCAGATGCGCCTCATCAAAGATGATGAAGTCCCAGTCGGTTCTCGGCACACCTTTTCTCGCCAGATCCCTGTTGGTACGCTTAGCGCTCTTCTTTCTCTTGACTGTCTTCCTGGCCTTGGATCTGGAGGACTTGGTACCGCCAGTTGCACGATAACTCTTCTCAGTAGCAGACTCCTCTTTGAGTAACTTACCTAGTTTCTGATAGTTCACAATCATTGGGTGAGTGAACGCAAGAGCCTTAGAGTACGATCTGATAGTCTGCCTCCAGTGAGCGATGACAGACTTAGGGCAAACAATCAGTACCCTGGCTTTCTCTTCAGGACGTCTGCCGTAACTCTCGCTCTCAGCAATCCTTGAAACAGCAGACAGGATCGTCAGCGTCTTCCCAAGACCTGTGCCATCAGCCTCAAGGAAACCCCTCTCGTTGTTTCTGTAGGCTCGGATAATGGCATCAGCACCCTCGTTCTGGTGGTCCTTAGGAGTGTACTGAGTCTGAGACGGAGTAACAGGCATGACAGCATTGTTAATCTCATCCTCATACCACCTACCCAAAGAGAAGTCCTTGCAGTGATATGGCCTGAGTTCACGAGGTAGAGCGGGAGCACTGTAGATGTGGAACCCAATACTCTTGTCCCACCATCCCTTTGACCTGCCAGAACCTTTGGGGAAAGGTTGACCCCAGGGCCACTCATCTATTACGAACTGCATCCAGAGAACAACCTTCCTTTAATTTTAGGACAACTCAATCCTCGCCCCTGTTACAACACAACAGAACCAAGTTTGTTGCAAATGATCGTTGTGTACAGGTTTTGTGGTGCTTCTTATATCCCGTTGTGCTCAGTAATCACAGAGGGAGCAGATCCAGGACTTGCAGGCGCCATCACCTGACCAGCATTCTTGTGTGAAAGAACCAACATTGATGCGCCAACAGCAAGCAGCACAGCAACAAGAGCCGCTACACTGGCAATAACGACCAGTGTCTGCTCAGCCTTACTCTGCTCTTCATTCATTGTTACTCATCATCCTCAAAAACTATCTCTACCCGTCCTTGAGTCCTGAACGACCATGGACCAGCAATGTCTGTCTCACTCATACTGTAGAGCATATCGTCAGCAGCCCTGTAAGCCCCATCAGCAGCATGATCGTCAGTAGCATGGTGGAGTACACGGGTACGCCAGTCAAGACCATTCTCCTCCTCCCAGTGAAGGTCCTCACGAATCCTGTCAAGAATCGACTGCCTCACCTCGCCAAGACTCAGACCCATCTCAGCAGTCTTAAACTCACCCAACGACTCATCAAACTGATTCACTGTAAAACTCATATTTTTAACTATTCCTCTATCTTGTGTGATTTGTTTTCAGTTGTGTAGTAAAAGTAACACAAGAACCTGAAAACAACCTTACCACCAGTTCTGAGATCTCCATGCGTTATAAGCCTGCTGCCAACCGCCATAGCGCTCATTGGCATAACTGTGGCACCATTTGAGTTGTGTCACAGGATTGTCTAAGTAGTCACTTCCAGCAGTAGCCATACGGCTCCCTGGAAGAGCCTGACAAACACCTGTAGCCCCACTGGAAGCGTTGACAGCACGATAGTTCCAACCAGACTCGTGCTCAATGATGTAGTCAACATACTGCCAGTCTGACTCAGGAATACCAGCAGCCTTCATCCAGTCTGTCTTCTCTCCTGTGATAGTGGTGATGACTTGTGATGACTTGTCGCTACTGTTCTTATCAGACGTCTTGCTGCCTTCAGAGTTGCCTGTAGTATTGTCTACATCTGTTGACTTCTGTTCATTCTTTTGCCTCTCAGCCTCAGCAGCCTTGTCTCTCTCCTTCTGAGCAAGAATCTCTGCCTCTGACTGAGCAACCTTATCAGCAATCCCGTTGATAACCTCAGTCTTGGTTCCTCGACGAACAACACGTTCAACAGGTAGAGACAGGATGCCGTCATTCCTGACTCTTACTGCGGATAGTTGACCACCTTTTGCTCTGGACTTGTCTGTACCAGTCCAAGTCGCCTTTATCCCGTTCTTACCTTCTTGAACAACTGTCTCCACTCCAGTTGGAAGATCTGGATCCTCAACCACTCGTGTGCTGTACGGAATCTCTTCTGAGGATGTCTGAGACAGGTCTTTTGTGGACTCAGACAAGGAACTTGGTAGACCAGACACAGCAGAAGCCTGAGTGCTTTCAGAGGCGTTAACAGGAAGTGATAACAGAGATGCTGACACTACAGCAGTTGATACAACAACATTTCTTGTGCTGCTGCTTACAAAACTCTTGGTCTCTTTCTTGTGGCGAGGTTTGTACTTTTGTCTAGTCATGTGTTTTGTGTATTCCTTCAAGGTTTTGCACAGAAAAATGCTTTCAGGTTATAAACAGACGGGCTCAAATATCCTAAAGCGGGTATTTAACAGAAGAATCAAGCGTAATTCTTGTTAACTCATTCTGCTGAAAGAACTTCCTCCTGACCCATTCTGACGAAATCACGTGCTTTTCTGGAGACATTCTCTCTCATGTCCTCAGAAATACCATCAAGAGTGTTAGAGTCCTCAATCCACTCATCATAGATTTTCAGAAGGTCAGCATTGCTCTTCCCCGTTCTGTCCTCAGACACCTTCCTGCTGTTCTCAGATAGGTTGTCTGATCGTGACATGAATGATGATGGCATGTCCCAGTGCAGCGTGTGGGCAGCATTAGCACTGATGGCTTTCAGGTCAAGTGCCGCCTTCTTGCCTGGTGTGATGTTCTCAATCTTCTGTCTGACAATCGGTGCAGTAGCGGCAATGAACTCAGCGCCCTGTTCTGGCTGAGTGGACACAAGATTCTCAATCACCCTGTCAGTGACCTCTGAAGCGGACAGGTTGCTGGCGTCAATAGGAGTGAAGTCATACTGTGGCCTTTGTGGGACAGTCATAATCTCAGACGTGAATGAGCCGTCATCGCCAATAGTCCAGAGCGTCCATCCTCGACCCAGTTTGCACGGCTTGTCAGCAAAACCACGCCTGATGGCAGAACCATTGTAAAAGATCCTGGTGCCAGAGGTGTCAGTGCTACCATCTGCTGATCCAACCCATCCTCTTTCATGGATGTGACCAAGCATGATGTAGTCCCAGTCGTTCTCTTTCAGTAACCAGTCAGGAATAACAATTTCTCTAGGGGACTGCTCGGTGTGCAACTTCATCTCAAGGAGAGGATCAATCACTGAACCATGTGTCGTAAAAATATTGATAGACCCAGGAATACTCTTGATGTCAGGCATTGTCATAGCCTGATCCATATACATGTGATGTGACACCATGTGTAGGTTTACTCCGTCAGCGACCTCATGAACAACATAAGGCTCGGCGTGTGAGTGTATCTCCCTGAGAGGGTCATCAAGTACCCTGGATGCAGCGATGTTGGCACGAATGTCGTCAGTGTCATGGTTCCCAGCAAGAGCATATACGGGGATACCTGCAGTAGCCAACCGCCTGAACTGATTCTGTACAAAGATGATGGTTCTGATGCTTGGTGTTGACGTATGAAAGGTATCACCAGCAATGACAACTAGATCCACTTCATGTTTGATACATTCAGAGACGATTCTTGACAGAGCAACATACCCGTCAGCCTCACGGATGTTAATACCCTGACTGTTCAGGTGCCTTGTAGCAGTGTATCCAGCATGGATGTCACTGAGATGAGCAATCTTGACCATAAAGCAGAACCAACCTTGACAAAGTAAGAGAGATGTGCAACTCTACTCATCTTAACCAAGGTTGGTTCCGCCTATGAATTTTGACTTTCTCGACCTGTGAATATGCTTGTCAGCGAGGACGATGGCGCCTATTGTACTCGCTCATCATGACAGCAGCGGCCTGAGAGACATTCAGTGACCGAACGCTTCCGTACTGAGGAATGTAAAGCATCATGTCACACTCCTTGATAATGTCAGCAGGGATCCCAGATCCCTCCTCGCCGTAGATGAACGCCACCTTCTCAGGAATCTCAGCATCATAGACATTCTGAGGGCTGAACTCAGGAATGTTGTCAACAGCAACCAGAGTGTAGCCATTCTGACGAAGGTGCTCAGCAACAGGACCGAACTCAGAGCAGTGCTTAATGTGCTCATAGTGGTAGGTCCCAACAGCGCCGCGCTTGTCATAGCGACGCTTGCCGATCATGTAGACCTCGCTACCAAGAAAGGCGTTAGCAGCCCGAATGATCGATGCCTTATTGAAGTCGTTAGTCAAATTCAAGCAGACTGACACCATGGGTGAACGATCCTTGTCAAGGAAACTATTGATCTCCTCAACGCTTAGATTACGTAGGTAGTCGTGAACGTTGTAGGGCTTCTGGTTTCCCTTGTACGTAATCTCTGAGATAGCAGGGTCGGTGTTCTGGTTGGTGTCATTCTTGCTCATAGAGTCAATCATACTCTATAGATGCTTAGTTTGTCGAATTAGTAATCTGTGACTTGAACTACAAAAATATGAACACCCTTGAATCATCTGCTCTGATAAGACGATTCAAGGGTGTTCAGTGTATTAGTTGTTGTGTACCAGTTCAGTATCAGGTTTTATCGAGCAATCCTGGCGGCCTGGTATCCAGAGAAGTAGTCCATGCTGTCAATGACTACACCACGGCTCTCAGTTGCAGCGTGAACAACCTTGCCATCACCCATGTAGATACCGATGTGAGTCGAGGTGTACAGGATGTCTCCAGGCTGAAGTTCTGAACGGCTGATCTGTCTGGCTGAAGAACCAATCTCGTAGGCTGTTCGAGGAATGTCGTACCCCTGGCTGGTGTAGGCGTAGTAGACCAGACCCGAGCAGTCGAAGGAGTCAGGACCAGCAGAGCCCCAGACGTAGTTCTTACCAACCTGAGCCTTAGCGATCTCAACAGCCTTAGCGCCATCAGAACTTGTGGATGACAGAACACTGTTCAGCGAGTTGCTGGATGTACTGGCACCGTTCTTGTTGGTTGAAGACACGGAGGCGATTCCAGCGGCCTCAGCAGCATCTGCCTCTGTACTGGAACCAGATGGTTTGCTCTGAACCGGCTCAGCAGGCTTCTCCTTAGTACCAACGAGAACAACCTTGGCCTCAGGAGGAGTGACGACAGTGATGTTCTCCTTAGTTCCAGAGGAGTCAGCAACCTTGGAGGAGTTCTTGTTCACCTTAGCGTCAGCAGCGGTGTCCTTGACAGAGACAGATGTCTTGATGGCCTGACCAGCCTTGCCCTCAGACTCAATCTTGGTCTCGCCGACGTACAGGTCAGCGGACTCCTTCTTGGTCTCTGGTGCCGGAAGAGAAACAGTCTCAGTCTTGGCCTCTGACACCTCGTTCTTGAACAGCAACATCTTCTCGCCATTGCTGAGAGTATGATCAGCATCAATAGCCTTACCGTCTGCACTCTTGAAGTCGTTGATGTCAAGACCAGCCTTGTCCAGAGCCTCGGAGACAGTTGTTGAGGAGGTATCTACCTGAACCGGCTTGGCGCCATCTGTTCCAGTAGCGTAAATGGTCGCAGTGTAGGAATTGTTGTCCTTGTGCCTGCCTGCATCTGACTGCTTCTGTGAGGCAGTGTCATCCGTATTGGGAGCAGTCCCCTCATCAAATGAAGCCGCTACGGCAACTCCACTAGCCATAGACATGGTTGCTACAGCACTGACTGCTGCACTACCAATGAGAATCTTGCTGAACTTCTTGTTATTGTGCTTCTGCTTGGTTTCTGTCATGAGTCCTTAAAAATTTACCTTTCACAGAGGATTGTCCGACTTTTGGTCAGGCGTTCCTGTCCTCCATAGTAGTTTGGGATCTTGTTGTGCCACCCATTCTGCTTTGAGTAACTGTGGAAAGACTTTCTTGTTCTCTTCCCTTAATGTCCCCTTGCTGAAAATATGCTGAGTCAATATCACTGAGTCATATTAAACCCTTAAGTCATATAACAGATTGTAATAAAACAATCGACACTGACGTAAGTTTTTCGTGAACAATGATTTACATGGTACTCAGCACACAAATCACCCGCAACACTCATCAGTTAAGCGCTGCAAGAATGTTGCGGGCGAGATGACTAGTTGCCGCACTTGGCGTCAGGATCTGACACGATGATGGTGATGTCAGTCGTGTTTGCGGTCTTAGAGCCTGCGGCTGGAACCACCTGAGTCACCTGAGACGAGGAGACTGCACAGTTGGCGACCTTGACTGTTGAGATCTTCTGGAAACCTGTAGCGGCCAACTCGCTCTGAGCGTTCTCTACTGACTTGCCAACAACATCAGGAACAGTCAGTTCCTTGGCATCAGCAGTCTTAGCAACAGTGACCACAACCTCAGTCGAAGACGCGCTCTCGCCAGCCTTGGGGGTCTGGGAGAGAACAGTTCCAGGAGTCTTCTTACTGTCCTCCTCAATGAACTTAACCTTCACACCCTTCTTCTTGGCATCAGCCTCAACAAAGTCCTTGGTCTTACCGCTCCAGTCAGGAACAGACACCTTACCGTTAGCAACCTCAAGAGTCACAGGGTTACCATTCGCCACCTTGGCGCCTGCTGCGATAGACGACTTAGTGATGGTGTTCTCCGCTGTTCCGGGGGACTCAACCACGTTAATGGCCTCAATGTCCATACCAGCCTCAAAGAGAGCCTGCTTCGCGTCATCAAGACTCATGCCTACAACCTCAGGGAAGGTCGTCTCAGAAGGCCCGTCAGAGTAGACCAGATTCACCCCAGAGCCACGCTTGACCTGCTGACCAGCCTTGACGGACTGACTGATAAGGTCACCGCGCTTGGTTCCGTCCTTAATCTTCCATGAGGTCTTGCACTCCAGCCCAGCCTGCTTGAACTTCTGGCACGGGTCCAGAGAGTTATCCTTGCTGGATGCCGAGATTTTGGACACAGCAGCAGGAACAGTTGACACAGTGCTCTTGTACTGGTGCCAACCAAATGCAAACAATCCAGCAAGAGCACCAACAGACAGGACAGCAACGCCCGTGTATCCAACAATCTTCATCTTCTTGGCACGCTTCTCAGCCTTACGAGCCTCCTTACGAGAAGCCTTCATAGTCTCCTTGAGGCGAGAACCTTTCTGAGAGGAATAACCAGAGACAGACCCGTCCTCATTGAGAGCGTCCAGGACCACAGTGCTGTCAGGATCGTCACGCACTACCTTTGATTCAGCACTACTCTCAGTCTCATTGTTTGGTGCATCAGACTCAGCATCCTCCAGGTCTGACACAGAGGGAGGTGGAGGTGGTGCTGGTAGAGAGTCGTTCTCGTCTGCAATGTCCTCAAATGCCGGAAGAGCAAGACTGTCGTCAGCAGAAGGCGCGGACTCCAGGTCAGTAGCACCCTGGTTCTCACTCAAACTGTCGTTTCCCTCTTCGTCATGAGTGGTAGTACCATCGTCAGGAGTGCCAGCAGTAGGCGCAGAACCAACAATTGCACGTCTTGATGCTGGTGTAGCGTCTTCAACCTGGTTCTCATCCATAACCAGTTCAGGATCCAGGTTAGGTAGTGAAACAGCGTCCTTGTTCGTGTCAGCCATGAATCAACTCTCCTCTTGTTGTCAGTAGATTGGCCCATTCAGCGTTTTCCAAGGTTAATCATACCAACAGATGAGCCCCATGTCATCACAATGGATGATGCTTTACTAAAAAGTTATGTTTACCCCTCATCCATCTGCTGACGAATCACGCCAGATGTGCTGACGTCCCAGCGCTCACTCAGGGCAAGAGTGTCACTAAGCAGAGGCGAGTACTCATCAACTCTGTCAGTGAAGTCCTTACGAGACACCAGTGACTTCTTCTTGACGTAGGTGCTGATCTTTCTGGACAGAGGATCCACGTCAAAGGCGTCATCAGAGATCTTGGAGATGACCATGTTGTCAGCACTTCGTACACGAGACAGGGCAACATACCCAAGTCCTGGGGTGAAGCACCGAGACAGGTCAACCTCAATCCCGTCAAGAGTCTGACCTTGTGACTTGTGAACAGTGATTGCGTACCCCAGTTTCAGTGGAAGGTAGAGCACCTGGGCCACCTGCTTCTCAATGGTGACAGCAGACCCGTCCTCAGCCTTCTCAGTGACCTTTTTCGTTTCAGTAGCAGACTGGTACTCAATCGTCACTAAAGAGCCATCATTGAGCCTTACAGTAGCGTTATATGGAGAAAGCAACTCAACACGACCCACAGAACCGTTGGCAGCCAGAATCTCGCCATCAGGATCCGTGATGTTCCTGGTCACGATCACAGTGGCACCAGTCTTGAGTTCAACCAGTGGAGGAAGGTTGTTTGACTTGATGAGTTTCTCAAGATCCTTCTCAGAACCAGAGACCTTTCTTAGGAAGAACTTCTGCGAGATGTTGGGATTCTCGTCAAGTTTCTTCTGGTTATACCTGTCAACATTAATGTTTGTAGTAAACAGAGTCGTGTACTGCTTGGACTCATCCTTGCTGTTGGACTTGCACTTCTCAACAACCGCTCTGGCCTTACTGTCCATCTTGGAGCGCTCGATGCACAGCAGAAGGTGCTTCAAGTTCTCGTCCTCAGCACGATGAACCTTGTCAAGGTAGCAGTGATTGATTCCGGCCTGCTTCCATGAATCAGCCTGAATAGCAAAACCATAGTTCAGACCATCAACAGGATTCTGGGACGGAACAGGAGGAAGTTGCATGAAGTCACCTAGAAGAACAACCTGAACACCACCAAAAGGCTCATCGCTCTTGCGAGCGTGCTTCATAATCTTGTCAAGGTTGTCAAGATAGTAGGCGTGCAACATGGAGATCTCATCAATCACCAGCACGTCACAGTATCGAATCCTTCTAAGGGCTGCTTTCAGAGCAAAGAACTTCCTGCTGGACTTGTACATAGCACGAATGTCAATAGGTTCCTCCATAACCCCAAGACCAGACCACGAGTGTATCGTCTTGCCTCCGATGTTGGTTGCAGCAAGACCAGTTGTGGCAGTAACAGAAATATTGAACACGCCACCATAGACAGCATCAATCATGTCCACAAACCGCTTGATGACGGTTGTCTTACCAGAACCAGCCGGACCAGAGATGAACAGGTTCTCACGGTTCAGTAGACGACACATGACCTCAACCTGTGACGAGCCCTTGCAGTCATCCGTGGCCTCAGCGATACTGGAGTACCCCATGTAAGGATCGTTCATAATCTTGGACAGGTTCTCACGTCTGATCTGAGCCTGCTTGCTTACTGCGCTACTGGTTGATCCTGCGTTAACAAAAGCCATCTATGAAGCATCCTGATCTCTGGAAGGTATTGACAAAACATCTCTGAGAACAGATCTTAACGACAAGATACATCAGGTTAGGAAAGAAAATCAGATTGATGGTCAAAAAGACTAAAGATCCAGTCAAGTAAGAAGAGAGTAGAACATAGAAACCTGCACTCGTAGTTGTCTTCTAGTGAGAGCAAAGGAGTCAGCGACTACGCTTAGATCTTCTGACTGCTCTCAGTCTGGAGCACACTCTGGCAAGCATCATCTCAGTATGAGCAACAGGATCAGCACTGGATGCACCCATGGTCTTGCTCTCAGCATCCACGACCTGCTCAAGAATCCACTGACACTGAGACATGCCAAACTCCTTGGCGAAGTCATGAGCAAGTCTCAGTGGGTAGTTGTTTGAGACACCAAGACAGTCAGCAATCTGCCCTAAGTTCGTCACACCAGCATCCATAAGAGCACTGACACGATATGCCAGATGCATCTTGTTCTTCAGTACACGAAGCACCAACAAAGGATGAGAGTGCTTGACGATACGACGAAACACCTTAATAGTCTCATCTGGATCATTGTCTCTCAAGAGAGGCTTCTCAATCTGCCATGGAGTTAAAGAACCAGCAGACTTAGCAAGACGCAACTCAATCTTGTCCAAAGTCACAAGCCTCTGCTGACGAGGAGAGACAGATCCTAATTCCTCAATCAGCGGGATAATGAGAGAGTAGTCGTCACCAGCGTAGTCAACCAGAAAACTCTTGACATCAGAGGGAATACTTAGGCTTTTCAGCATCCGCAGAGCGGCAGGCGAACGATCCTTAGAGGTCTCCTTGGTAGTGACAACTCTTCCACCGCTACGAGAGACCAGTGACTCCAACTTCTTTGTCGAGTTGCGGTTTACAGAGCACATGATGACAAGACCAGCAGACATTCTGTCAGTAAGAGAGCCATCCTTGACAAGAGCCTCCAGGTCGCTTACCAAAGACTTCACCTGCTCTACCTCAGTCAGTGACATGGTGCAGACAGGGATGTCTCCAAACAGGTCAGGAGTACCAACAACAGACAGGCTTTCAGCAGAAGTGACATCATCGTCACTGTCAACGTCCCAAGAGGAGAGAACCTGCTTGCGAGTATAGTTCAACCATGGCTCTGACTTGTCAAGCAGTAGAACCAGTCTCAACTCATCATCAGCCACAGCAAACACCTCTCAGTATTGTTTTCCACAAAATCGAATAGATGATAGAGCAGATTGAATGCTCTTACTGACACCTTAACAAAACAAGTGCTTACCAGTTGAAAACACTACTTCCGTGAGCATGAACACCTGATACTGACAGAAATGGAGACACCTCAGAATCAGGTCCAACAGTGCAGATAACCTTCCTGGAATCAAGAGACACTCTAGCATTATCTCCCATCACAAACAACTCATCAGCAGACAAACGATGCGACCAGCCAGCAGGCAGAGCACTGCACTCATAGTCGTTATCAGCAGTACTGTACACTACATTTCCATCAACTAGAAACGCCTTGCCGTCAAAAGACAGGATGTCGCCAGGAACAGCAACTGCACGTTTCAGCAGAGCAGATCGACTTAAGCGTGCGCCAAGCGACTTGTTGGTCTTATCAGTGATGTCATTCTTGTCTGAACCTGCGACAGATGTCTGAACAATGTGCCAGGATGATGGACGATCAATCACCACGACATCACCACGAGCAACACTGTTACCTGAAGATTTGAGCATCAGAATGCTTCCATCACGAAATGTTGGCTCCATAGAGGTACCAGACACACTCCATACTGAGAATCCTAGAGCAGGCAGTCCAAACATCACACCAGCAGCAACCAGAACCACAGCCAGCAGGCCAGCAACCACAGAACCAGCCAGACGAGCCAGAACACCACGAGATGCCCGATCAAGAACCTTCACAACAACACCTCATAACCAAGCAAACATATACAAAGACAATCAACTATTTGTCAACAACACTAGTCACAGAATCTTCATCTGCTGACGCAAGTTGTTACCATGAGCCTGCAACATATCCAACTCCTCACGAATAGCCTGAGCCTGCCGCAAGAGTTCATTCTTTTTCTGCTTGGCAACCTCCACATCATCCTCAAGCCGCTCACACTTCAAGTCAGCACGAATCTTTCGCGCATCAACAGTACGCTCCTTAGACTCCATGTAAGCAAGGTTCCAGGAACGCTTGTAAATCAGTTTGGCCCTAGCCTCCTCACGCTCACAAGCGTTGATGTTGTCAACCAGCCGAAAGTGAGCACGACGAGCAGCAGTCATAGCCTCAGCAAGACTGTCCATGTCCTCATAGTCAACAACATACTTGTCATAGTCGTAAAACTTCTTGGTGCTCCAGCCCTTGAATTCAGGCACAGTTACATCATCTGCGGCACTACCAGAAGCAAACAGATCGCCATCAGCAGCAAGACCATCGCTGGAAGACATTTTCAGCACCTCACAGAACAAAAACTAAGCATGTGTTGACAAAGAGTAGATCATCTACCCTAGATCTTAACGACAGAGATGATGAGGGGATTTTGGTTTGATGACTAAGGTTGTTTGTGCAATGTTCACAAGCGAAGAACCCACTCACTCAGACCGGAACCATGAATCATCCACATCTTGTTCAAGTCAACAAGATCATCAACACTCTTACCGTCTTCAAACAAAAGATCAGGATTATTCTCAAACCTGGACAAGGTGTAGTCTGAAAAGTTTTGACGAGAACAGTCATCAAAAGGATTCACAACCCACTTGTTATTCACATAGTCATTCTTTAACGAGAACCCGATCTCTGTATAAACAGATTCATTACTGATGTCATTATCAGAGTGTGCTGTAATAGTTGGCACATTATTACTTCGACATATGTTAACAATGTATTCCACAAGAGATTTGAAGTTGAAGTTATCACCATATAAATGAATGTAGCAATTTTTATCATCTATACTATATGAGAGAAGGGATTCAATAATGCCATTGTTATCACATGAACCAATGTATTTTACATCATCTTGGTTATTAGTTATAATACAAGAAGACAAACAGTCATTATTTATAAAACGCTTGGCGTCATTGTTATTTATTTTGACGATAGAGTTATTCTTACCAGTATTATTTTCTGGCTTTAAAACAGATAACAGAAAAGACTTGACGACATCTGGCTTGTCACGCCAGTCATCCTCCCATATATTAATCAGGCGAACACCTTTATTCTTACAAGCAACCCACTTATCATAATGGTAGTTCTCATCCTTGCCCGCCTGCTTGGAGTGCCAGTACAAACCATTAAACTCAACCGCAACCTGCAAATACGGAATATACACATCAACCTCACGATGAATAGGTAGAAGGAGTTGACGATCCCTAACAATAACATTCTCGTCAGGAACGACACTCTTAATAAAAGAAATCATTTCCTTCTCTGGCTTGGAGGTTCCGTTAGAAGCACAGAAAGGACAACCTGAATGAAGCATAGTTCTGTTGTGTACAGCGCATGACCACGAGTGACCTTTACTGCACAGCCACCAAGCCCTTTTTCCTGATTTTGAAAGAACCTTATCTGGAGTAGTCTTGTTTTTCTTGTAATCCCAGTCTTTTGCAACATCAGGAAACAAGGTCGCAAGATCATTAAAACCAGAGAGAATTTTTGTGTTTCCAGGAGCACAATAAGGGCAGCCACTTCCCTTAACTCTTGCTTTTGGTGACTTTATGTACGAGTGTCCCAGATCATCAAACCAGAAGTATTTTGTTGAACTGCCACAAGAGATCTTGTCTGGAGTGATACCGTTCTTTTCCGAGTCAAAGTATTTCGCTACTTCTGGATACTTTGACTCAAGACTATTGTGTTGATTGATTACCTTGCTCGCACATATATTACATCCTCTGCCTTCAGTTAATCTATAAACAGCAGACTGAAAGGAATGATTTTTACCCTTATCACATTTCCACCAGACAACTTTGTGAGATCCTCTTGTGACATCGCAAGGGGAAATGGTGTTTAATTCATAGTCCCAAAGATCTGCTATTTCTGGAAACAATGTTTGCAAATCGTTGAACCCTTTAAGAAGTTTTCTTCCAATACAATACGGACATCCTCTTCCACGATTTGCTCTTTCGGATACTGTTGCTTCATATTTGTGACCTTTTGAGCAATTCCACCACACTTTAATGGATACGAAAGAATCATCTAGTGATGTATTGTTTCTAGAACTCCATTCATCGTAAAGATGTTGGTCATACTTGCTCATTTAAATTGTCTTTCTATGTTTTTTGTGTATGCAATATTGCTTTTGACATTATAACTAAAAATGTGGTTTGCTAATAGAGCAAACCACATTTTTATCTTAGATGAGGGTTATCTACAATTGGCAGGACTCACAGTATCCAGCGGCAGTACCCTCAACCTGAGTTCCTGAAAGGCTCTCCTGCTTGATCCTTCCGTAGTAAATGGTCTTTATACCCTTACTGAAGGCATAGATGTAAGCCTTGTTCATGTCTCTTGTCGTTACAGTGTCATTCCAGAACAGTGTGAGAGACAAGCCTTGATCGACGTGTTGAGTCATAGCAGCATACACGTCAATAATTGGCTTGTATCCCAACTTATAGGCATCCTTATAATAAGGAAGCGTCTCATCTGAAAGATATGGAGCCGGGAAATAAACTCTACCCAATTTTCCTTCTTTTCTAATCTCAATAGGAGACACAATTGGGTGAATAGATGCGGTACTGTCAGACAGATGACTGATCGACCCAGTCGGGGGAATACATGTCCTATACCCATTATAAAGCCCATATTTCATCACCTTTTCACGCAAGTTCTTCCAGTCCTGCGGTGTAGGAATATGAATTGTTGACTTCTTGAAGAGTTCAGCCACCTTTGATGTCTCTGGAATAGACCAGTCCTTTTCAATATACTTGTCGAAATAGGTTCCGTCAGCATACTTGCTCTTCTCGAACCCCTCGAACACCTCGCCCCGCTCAATCGCAATCTTGTTAGAGGCGACAATACTCTCATAGTTGACAGCATATGCGTACAGGTTGGCAAAATCTACTGCTTCTGGAGAGTCGTAGTGGATGTGCTCGCGTGCTAGGAACCCATGTAGATTCATCTGCCCAAGACCCACAGCATGTGTAGACTTATTTCCGTTCTCAACTGATGGGACTGCCTCAATATTAGACATGTCAGACACAGCACTGAGCGAACGCATAGCAATCTCAATACTCTTAGAGAAGTCAGGGCTGTCAAACGTCTTGGCAATGTTCATGCTACCAAGGTTGCATGAGATGTCCTTACCCACATGCTTGTATGAACCGTCAGTGTTGTAAATTGACCGTTCGTTAAATTGTAATATTTCCGAACAAAGATTGGACATGTTAATCCTGCCATCCAATGCATGAGAACGGTTGGCGTTGTCCTCAAACAGCAGGTACGGGTAACCAGACTGAGCGGTAATCTCAGCAAGAGTCATGAAGAGTTTACGAGCAGAGATCTTCTTCTTCCTGATCTCTGGGTTGTCTACCATCTCATAGTACTTCTCAGTGACAGAGATGTCAGACATCGGCACCCCATAAACCCGCTCAATGTCGTAAGGACTGAACAGGTACATGTCATCATTCTTCTTAGCAAGTTCAAACGTGATGTCTGGGATGACAACACCCAGTGAGAGAGTCTTAATACGGATCTTCTCGTCAGCGTTCTCGCGCTTGGTGTCGAGGAAGGTCATGATGTCTGGGTGGTGGGCGTGGAGGTAGACTGCTCCTGCTCCCTGTCGTGCCCCCAACTGGTTTGCGTAAGAGAAGGAGTCCTCCAGCAACTTCATCACAGGAACCACACCGCTGGACTGGTTCTCAATCTTCTTGATTGGCGCTCCAGTCTCGCGCAGGTTGGTCAACAGAAGTGCTACACCACCACCACGTTTTGACAGTTGCAGAGCGTTCGTGATAGAGCGAGAAATTGACTCAAGATTGTCTTCGACTCGCAACAAAAAGCAGTTATGTACAACAGTTCCGCGAATTGTATATGTATGAGTGTCTTCAACTTCAAGATTGTAGACTGTTTTGGGAGATTCGTTTGTTATTTCAACACGCTCCACCTCGTACACAAGTCTACCATCTACATATTTGTGGAACTCTTTGTTCCTGAGGTTGTTTTTTCCGCCTCTCAAACCCACATAATTCCTGATGTTCTTGTTGACATTATAGATGAAGTATTCATTCTCTCCGGCAATACCAGGAACTACTACTTGAGCGGTCTTGTTTCCTTTCTGGTTTACATAGGTTCTAACTCTAGAAATGATTCCAAGTCTAGAAAGTATAAGATGAACTGAATCGACCAGAGACGGGTTCACAAGATCTAGCATAAGTGCTCCATTAGTAGTGTGACCATCCCCTCTGAAGAGTCCATGGAGCAACCCATGTTGAAACGAGTGGTTAGCAGACATGATGTCATACTTCAGAGTCTTCTTATTGTATCCCGTTCCTGCCATTTGAAGGAGTAGGGAACCAATAATTGATGAGTGTACAGAGATTTTAGTGGAAGCATCATATTTTGAATCTTTAATTTTTGCTTCAACGCCAAAAACATTATTGATTGCTTCCATCAGTTCGTTTTGGAAGTCCCTCTCGTGGCGTCCTAGAATAAAGTGAACCCCATTTGGTAATCTTCCTTGTTTTGACTCTCTTTTTGAGACGTATCCTTCTGAGAGGTACCAACCTAGTATCAACCCGAGATTATAGTCTTCAGAGATAAATCTATTAACCGTCCAGAATCTATTGTTGTATTTTTCTTTCTTGCTGTATTTTTTGTCAGTGTTTCTCTTCTTAATAACACCGCCCTCTGAGGTAATATAAGGATCGTCAATATAGTCCATTAGGTCTATAGTGCGTACAGGTCGAACATCTACTGGGTAAGAGGAGACAATAAAGTCACCTGACATAACATTTTTTGCTTCTACCCACACGAATCCATTCTTCTCGTCTGCACCATCACCGTCGATTAGCGAAGTTTGTTTTCTTGTGGTCCAGATAAGAATTGGGTGGTCTGGAGTGGATGTGATTGGTTCCTTGTGACCATAATGTTTGATACTAACAAGGTTCTCAGAGTTTTTATTGATAATCTTGTCAGTTACAGTATGGTATCTTCCATCATGAGAGAGAACCTTGTCTCCAGGCTGAATGTCTCCAATCTTCTTCTGTCCATCAATCGTGTCAATTGGGGTGTCGTAAGGGAAGCAACTTACTAGCTCTCCGCGCTGCGCCTTTCCAGCGTTCAGGAAGGTTGGTGTGGCTGGCTGGTAGCGTCCCTGCATGATTTCATCAAGGATGCTGGTGGCTAGTTCCTCATTGCCCTGTGCCAGATAGAGGGCGTTGGCGACAACTCGGTCCTCGTAGCGTTCAAGGTAGCGCTTTCCGTCAAAAGTCTTCAGGGTGTAGGAGGAGTAGTACTTGAATGCTCCCATGAATGTGCGGAAGCGGAACTTGTAGCCGTATGCTCGCTTGTACAGGCTCTTGACAAACTCCCAGTTGTACTGCTCGATGAAGTCTTCCTCGTAGTAGTTGTTGTCGATCAGGTACTCGATCTTCTCCTCCAGGTCTGAGAAGTAGACTGTGTTCTGGTTGACGTGCTGGAGGAAGAACTGCCTGACGGCTTCCTTGTCGGCATCCAACTGGAGTTTTCCGTCCTTGCCGACAAGGTTGAGCATGGCATTGAGGGCGTGGTAGTCCAGGCTCGGGTCGTGTGGTTGCTGGTCATATGTGAGGTTGTCTGTCATGTCTGACTGTCTTTCCTTCTGTTCTTGAAAGGTCTAGGTCTAATCTGTTGTCGTGTGTTCCCAAGTCAGAGACGTGTTGTGTCTACTGACAGGGGTGCTGGTGTCAATCTTAACTAGGGTGGTTCCAAGGTCCTGTCCTCCTTGCTTCACTGACTGAACCTGTTGTGATAAGAAAACTTTTCAATTTACTATATTTCTTCTTAGAAAATAACGTTTTTGGTGCTGTTCTACTGGTTTTTGAGAGAAATTTCTCGGGCCTGCAAGAATATGTCTCCACTCTTACAGGTCCGAGATGCTTGTGTACTCTATGTATCTATACTAGGTTCTTGGTCCTGGAACCAGTTTCTAGAGAACAGGAGTCAGGTCACTCCTCATCATCTTCATATCCTCTTGGCCCGAACCACTTCCGTCTGCGCTCACGCTTCTTACGCTCCTTGTCACGAGCCTTCCTGGCACGCAATCTCTGGTTCTCCTTGATTTTCTTCTGAACCTCAATATCCCTGATGTCTGTAACACCTGTATCAAAGTTACGCTGCTCATCCCTGTCAAACCTCAGGAACGCCAGGCAGGCTATAACAACCGCAAGAACGAGACTGGCTGCAATGGTGCTGGTTCTCCATCCGTAGTTAAACACGAACGCCAGAGCCCCTACGATACCCACAAGATAAAGACGCTGTTTTGGAGAGTACCTGCTCCTGTATGGAACCCACAAAGGATCACTGTTCACCTTGGAGTTGTGGAAGAAAAGTGACACCATGTAGGCTAAGGAGAAAATGGACACAGCAGTAGGAACAGCAATGAAGGTCTTGACCACTATCGCCCAGTTCATGAATGATGAGAGCGGCAAGAAGGCGTCAGCAATCATACCAAGACAGACAGTTATCAGAACAACAGTCACAATAACAGCCACTGCTTTCAACAGGTTTGTGTTGTACTGCTTCCTGAGGTAGATGAGCCCTTTACGCGGTATGTCCAGTACCTTTTTCAGTTCATTGTCTGTTGTCACGAAACCGCCTCTTTCCTGTCTTCATCCAGTCCCAGATACTGTCTGGCATCTTCAATGGCCTGCTCACGGTACCCGGATGAGAGAATATCCTCAGCAATACTTCTGGCGCCATCAATCATAGAGATGTGCTTGACCACTGAGGCGAACATCATGGATCCGGCTCCAGACTGCTGACTTCCAAAGACTTTTCCCTCACCTCTGACGTTGAGGTCCTGCTGAGCAATCTTAAAACCATCGTTTGACTCCACCAGAGACATGAGTCTGGATCTGACCTGATCCGTCTCCTTATTTGACACCAGATAGCACTTCGACTGCTTGCTGGATCGACCCACACGACCACGAATCTGGTGCAGCGATGAACTTCCCAACCGGTCTGCTGACAGAATGACTACACGTGTAGCATCAGGAACATCAACACCAACCTCAACCACTGTGGAGGCAACCAGCACGTCATACTTCTTGTCCCTGAAGTCCTGCATAATCTTCCTGGCCTCGTCAGCCTTCATCTTTCCATGCACCTTGACGACACGTAGACTTGTCAGCGCCAGTTTTGACAGCGAGTCCACAGTAGCGTCTACACTGGCAGCATCAACCTGAGTAGACTCACTGACCAAAGGTGTCACAATGAACGTCTGATTCCCTTTCTTGGCTTCAGAGATGACGTCATTCCAAACCTTGTTGACACTCTGCTCAGTGAACAGTACCGGGTCCTCCTGGATCCACTCAGTAATAATCTCCAGCCTTCCTGGTGGCTTCTCCTTCAACTCGATCAGGTCCACATCACCATAGAACACCTGAGCAGTGGAACGAGGAATAGGTGTCGCTGTCATTGTCAGCAGGTGAAGCATCAGTCCATCATTGCGAGACCTAAGTAACGCCTCCCTCTGCTCCACCCCGAACTTCTGCTGCTCATCCACAGCAACAAAACCAAGGTTGGCGAACTTGACACTCTTAGCCATAAGAGCGTGTGTACCAACAACGATCTGAGCGCTACCGTCCTTGATAGCCTTCTTCGTCTCACGCTTGTCAGTAGCACCCATGGAACCAGAAAGCAGAGCAACCTCTATATGGTTACCAAACCTGTCCTCAAGCGCCTGAGACACCTTGACAGTAGAGTTGTACAACTGCCTGGCAAGAACGTCTGTAGGGGCTATCAGAGCAGCCTGAAAGCCTGAGTCAACAGCCCTGAGAGCCATCATCTGAGCAACAACGGTCTTACCAGCACCCACGTCAGCACTCAACAGGGTAGATGATGGAGCGCTCTGAGCAACCTTACGATTCATACCCACAAGAGCCTTCTTCTGAGACTTGGTGAGTTCAAACGGCAGAGACTTGATAGCCTTTGCCTGCAACTTACCATCACCCTCTGTGATACTGACAGCCTGTTTTCCGCTGTCGGACTCTTTAGCCAGAAGAATCATGATCTGCATGTAGATCATCTCAATCATGGCAAGAATGTTCTGAGCCTCACGGAAGTCATCAACCTTATCTGGAAGGTGGATGTTGCTGATGGCCTCAAAATACGACATGCCTTGTTTCTGAGAGTCGTGCTCACTGCTGCCATCACTGTAAGCAGTGTTTTGGGTACTACTTGAAACATCTTCTGTGTCATCGTCAAAACCGAAGTCGATGCTGTCAATGTCATCGTTCTCGTCAGGTTCTCTCAAAGCCTCATCCACTGCCTCTGAGACCTTGAACGGGTCGATGTACGGAGCAAGTTGAGCATCACCAAGTCTTGACAGCATCTCTCGAACAGCACTAAGAATAACCTTGGAGGTCAGTCCGTTGCTTGGAGACTGGTTGTAGATCGGGATGACTGGAAGAACCTCTGCCTCACGAGCACTGTCCATAGAGATGCCACTAATGGATGGGCGACCATTCCACGGCTTGTACTTACCAACAACAAGAACCTCGTCACCTACATGGAACTTGCTCATCAACCACTGCTGATTGAAGAACGAGCACGAGATTGAACTGATGGATGAACTGTTACCCAATCCGATAATGAATCGGCTTCCAGATACCTTGCCATTAAGTTCTTTGACACTCTCCACCCTGCCAAGAATCGTGATAGTCTCGTTTTCAAGCAGCCCTCTGATGTCCTGTGTCCCGTTTCTGTCAATGTATCGTCTTGGAATCCAGAAAATGAGATCATACAAGGACTTGATACCGATTTTCGTCATCTTCTCAGCAAGAGTCATTGGTTTCTTGCTCTTGGTGGCTTTTCTCATCTTTGCTGTCTGCACATCAGCAGCAACAACATTCAGGACATTGACTGGAACGTCGCGCAAAGAGTCGAGTGTTCCATCAAAACCAGGAATCGGCTCACTGTTTAACTTCTTGACATCATCATGGAACTTGAGACGAGGAAGAGGATCATCTCTGTTCTTGTTCATGGCGACAAGATCCTGAACCTTGGATGTAGGCATCCTGTACCCATTGGAGTTAGGGTAGGCACTCAGAGCACGCATCATCTCTCTAAACACCTTCAGGTTAGGAACCTTCACATTGATGTGCGTTCCTCTGGACTCAAGAACCACTACTGGCGCTTCAACCTGATCAGCAAGACCTTTCAGTACCTTGGCGCTCTCGCTGTCAACAACAGGCTTGAACTTTCGCAACGTGTAACGAAGAGACCAGGCGTTGACAGAACTCAGACGGCAGCGGTAGATGTTGACACCTCTGGTTGTTGCCACCCTTTTAACACCTGTCAGGTACTCCCCTACTGGAGTGCTGGACAGGTCCGTTCGAGAGTACAACATAATGACACCATCAGTGGCTTCAACATGAATCTCGTCGGAGCCATAAGGAATCTCAGGAACACTGTACTCGTTCCTGGATGTACTGCTGTCATCTAGGTCTGCTAAGTCAAAGTCAATCTTCATAGTGCTTATTTTAACAACAATCAGGTGAAGCGTGTCACATAAACAACAATAATTTGAGTGTTATGTGTGACAAAGAAGAACAAAAAGAATAGAATTGGTCTGCTGTGCTTATCCAGTGTACCTGCTCATCTCAGCAAGTGGATAGAACACGATTTCAGCAGACCAACTCTAGTGGTAGGTAAGAGTTATGGATTTAACTAGTTGTCACTAGCAGCAGCAAGAACACCTTCTGTTGCTGAGATGTATGAGACAATGTCGTTCTCCAGGCTGTCAATAGCCGCCTCAACCTCCTTGGCGAATCCAATACGATCCGACCTGAGAGTCGTCTCGAACTTACTGTCACTGACGGACTGGATGATCTCACCAAGGGAGTCCAACTGGTCATCAGGAAGCCTGAGAACCATGAATACCCTCTCAACACGATCCTTCTCAGAGGCCATCTCACGAATGTTCTTCATAGTGATACCAAGCATGGCATCAGAGTTGATAACCTTGACAACAATCTCTGGCTCATTACTGGTGTCAACATCTGTTGAGTTGAGGACGAACTGTGCTGCAACAGACTTCTCGATGGCCGTCAGAGCACGATAGGCGTCAAGAACTCGAATCACCCGGTCAGCGTCAGCAATCTGGTCAGACTCACGCTTAAAGTGGATTCCAGGTTTAACACTGCTTGCAGAACTACTGGACTCGTTTACAGTAGGTGACTCGTTACCAGCTGGAACCAACGGCTGTGCAAACTGTTCTGGCTCAGCAGGAGAGTTGACGTACTGTTGATTGCCATAAGTCTCAGGCTCAGTGTCCTCATAGAGAATCCTGCTGGCCTCCTCCTCTGAAATTGGCTGATCAGTAGTTGTGTTCTGGTATGAGTGTGATCCAGAAGGAACTTCAACATCCTGCTGATCCCATTCGTTGTTATCACCAGAAGAGTCTGTACTGTAGGACTCATCGGCAGGCACATAGTCATTCTGCGGCGCTGGCTGCTGTGCAATAGGAGATGGAGCACTCATGGCTGACGGAGCGGTCTGAGGTGCTGCACTGTAAGCGGATGGAGCATGTGATGGAGAGCCAGAGAACATAGCAGCATCACTGTCTCCAGGCAGGTGCTCCTCACCCATGGCAGCAGACTCCAACTGCTTGTCCAACGGTTCAACATCAAGGTTTCTGAAATCGAATGCCATATGATTACTTCTTCTTTCGTTGTCTTGCTGCTGGGCTGAGGCAGGCAGTGATTTGTCCGTCACTCATAGCCAGTTTGACTGTTCCAGGTGCCTTTTTACCCAGAATAATTGCTTCTGCAATAGTGTCCTCAACTGACTTTCTGACCACACGCTGAACCTCACGAGCACCATACTCAGTGACGTTCGACCTGCTTAGGATTTCCTCGACAATATCACTGGAAATACTACTGAGAGTCTGCTTTTTAGGCATACGTGAACTGATGCCGTTAATCTCCTTAAGAACAATCTTCTTGATGGTGCTCTTGTCCAACTCGTCGAAGAAGACAATCTCGTCAATGCGGTTGATCATCTCTGGCTTGAAAGTCTTTTTGATGGCTTTTGTGACAGTGCTCTGAGAACGAGCCTTCCTGTCCAGATAAGCCTCAGCGTCAGACAGGACAGAGAAACCTGATGCCGTCTTAGCAGCCTCAGAGGCACCAATGTTGGATGTCATGATGATGATACTGTTCGTGAAGTCAGCAACACGACCTTGACCGTCAGTCATACGTCCAGCATCAAGAATCTGTAAGAAAGCGTCCCAGATGTCAGGATGAGCCTTCTCAATCTCGTCCAGAAGAATGATTGACTGAGGATTTTCGATGACAGCACTCGTCAGGACACCACCAGACTCGTAACCAACGTATCCAGGAGGCGCGCCGAACAATTTTGCCGCCTCGTGGTGCTCAGAGAACTCAGACATGTCAATCCTGACAAGGTTCACATCCTCCTTGGCAAGACACTTGGAGAGCACAGAAGCAGTCTCAGTCTTACCTACACCGGTTGGACCACAGAACAGGTAAGACCTGAGTGGACGATTACCTCTGCTCATGCCAGCCATTGGAACCAGTAGACCTCTGACAACAGCGTCGATAGCGGAGTCTTGACCAATGACGTTCTGTTTCAGGGTCTTTAGGACAGACTGAGGGGTGTTGTAAGAGAGAGGCTTGATCTCCTTCTGCTGCGGTTCCTCGTCCTCCTCTGCTGAGGTAGCAATCCTGAACATCACTGGCATGTCTCCGTTACCAGAGACAATGATGTGGTTGTCGCTGTCATCCTCTGTGAATGGACTGAAGATCTCCTCGCAGTTCTCCATCACCTTGTCTGTTAGTGCAGCGATAGAGAAGTTGCCCTTCTTGGTCCTGAACTCTGATGAGCGTGAGAAACTAGCAAGAGAGCACACTGACCTGATGACCTCTGACCACACTCCAAATGGTGCAACCAGGACCTCACGGTTCTTCTTGTCCTTTGTCAACAGATCCTTGTTCTTCAGTACAGCACGGCTGATGATCTTCTTGGGCAGTTCCAACGACTCCATCTCTGAGTCAACCAGTTTGCTCTTGAAGAATAGAGCAGCGTCAAGAGCGGTTGCTTCTCCAAGAACGTATGACATGTCCTCAACACTCAGTGACAGGCACTCTTCTGTGTCGTAGTAGTCCAGAGACATCCAGACCTTGGTCTTACCACTACCCTCAGAGTCCATAACCGCCTGCAGACCGCCATAGGACATCTCAACAACAATCCTGGCACTAGTCTCAGTCAGCATCAGCGCTGTTGCCAGATCCACCTCCTCTGTGACCAGACACACCTGATCCTCTGACAGGCACTCATGTGCACAGATGAAGTCAATGAAGTCCTCAATGCTCTCAACGCCCACCTGCTCAGAGGCAGCGACAAGAATCTGTGAACTCACGCGGTAGAAGTGAATCTCGCCAGGATGCTTCTTAAGATGCCTGGTGTAGTTGTTCACATGCTGAGCAAGTTGATGGATAAGGTACGTCTTGCCCGTCAGTGGATGACCATAGACAACCACCTTCCGCTTCTTGGGATCCAGTAGTGACGTAGCCATGTTGTCAATGGTGTCCTTGATCTTACGAGGAAGTTCATAGTGCGTCCAGGACCACTTGTCATCACGATCCAGAGGAACAATAACCTTGTTGTGATCATGGTCGTACTCATCCTCTGCGGCTTGAACAGCACCGTCCAGAGCAGCACGTCCTTCTTCCTCGGTCCCCTGAAAACCGACCTCTTCAAGGATCTCAATCTCCCTGTTGCTCAGTAGCGCCATTGACCTTCTCCTAGTTGTTTTGACTGACCAACATTTAATAGGTCAGACACAAAAAGTATCGCTGAGGAAACTTTAACCAAAGAATCCATCAGCGACAGAAAGAATCCATATTCTGTTTTCAGCAGATGCAAGAATCAGTACCTCAAATCAAGAAGATTCCCAAGACGATTCATCCATCCAGCAGCGTCATTCACCTTGTCAGCAAAGTCATCCAGTCTCTCATCAGAGATGAGATCGCATACCTCCTGAGGGTCAGGCATTCTCTGAACCATGAGAAGAACATTGACGAAATCATGCATCAACTTCGAGGTGTTCGGGCTAGGAGGATTACCCTGAACCTCCGTGTCAACCAAGCCATCATCAGGATCATTGACTGCTTGTCTCTCTGCATCAGCCTCCAGAAGGGCGTCAGCAGCCGCTTCAAGTCCAGCCCTGTAGCCTTCCTCCTCAGCCTCAGCAAGTTCCTCCTCGCGCTTCTTGACAGCCTTCTCCTCAATCCTGGCCTGCTCGCGCTCCTCACGAATGATCTCGTTCACTCTGTCACGGGCCTCTTCAGGAGGAAGATCCTTGGTCTCCTCATGAACACGCTCAGTAATACGAGGAAGTTCACGCTTGATGTCTCTGGCCTGAGCCTCCGTGAGTTTGATGTCAGTACCATCAGGTGTGGCTGACTCAATCATCTTGACAGCCTTAGACAGATCAAGTAACTGGTATGAGCGCTGAGGAGAGATCTCAAACTCCATACGAACATACTCAGCCCACGTCTCGTACCCAAGAGCAGAGTAAGCCTTGCCCTCATGAGCGCGTGCCAGAAGAACATATGTGGCAGTAGCAGCAGCCCTGATAGCCTCCGTAATCTCTCTGGCCTCAGTCTCACCCATCTGCCCCTCAGAGGCCAGGATGTCATCAATCCCTGCTGCAAGATCAGTATCAAGAACATTCTCAGGCGACATCATGTCTGTTGAAAAACCACCCAGACCAAAGTCATCATCTGTATAGTCCTGAGACTCCTCGTCATCAAGATCGTCCAGTGTATCCAGAATGTCGTTCATAAACTCACCTTTTCAGAAGTGGTAAAAGACAAAACGCCTGTTGAAATAAACAAGAATATCAATGATTCCTAAAATAGTAGGAACTATCACATAAAAACGGGCACAATGCACAAAAGAGCAAAAGGTGCGGCAATCAGAGGAACCATAGGCACACTTACTTTTCTGGTCAAAGTGTCCTTTATATTGGATCCCTTTGGTGCAGTAGACATCGAATAAATGATGGACAGTGCTGCAACCAACAAGAATACAAACTGAAACACCCACAGACCAGTAACAGGTAGAGCAGCCAGACAGACCAGAGTAATTACTCGTGCATCAGACTTGCCAACTGCTGGAATCAGGAACACGACCAGTGAGATAAGAACAATCAGAAGCCATAGCCACAAATCGGTCTCGTTTCTGTAGGCAAGCATGTATATGCCACTTGACAGAGCAGACACAAGTAGAGCAGCACGAAGAACCCATCTGTCAGCCTTCCTGAACCTGAAGTCTGTCCATCCTGACTGCACTGAGACAAACCCAAGCAAACTTGTGGAAACAGATGTCAGTACAGCAACAGGGAGAATCGCCATCGTGTGTGTTACCAGCACAAGGACTCCAAATAAAGCAGCAGTTGCAAAACCTGTTGCAGCAGCCAGAACAGATGTCCGTCTCCATGTCTGCAATGTACCACTACCAGAGATCCACTCAGGTGTTCTGATTAGTGAGACCAGCAGAAGAATCAAAGACGGAGCAGCAGATGCCAAGAGAAGACTCACAGTTGACAGCAGCATCTACTCACCTACGAGCAGCAGCCATGGACCAGGTACTCTCATCAACCTGATCTTCATTGACAGGATTGAAGATGTAGGCATTCGGCCCACAGCCAATCCTAACGTACTCAGAGGTCAGTGATGTCAGAGCGCCCAGAAGAACCGTGATGACGAACGACTTCTGGTAGAACTCCTCATCATCAAACTCTCCGTCCGCAAGTTGAACCTTAATCTTGTTCCGTTCACCAAGGTCAGACACATAGATGCTGTCACCTTTACCAGTCAACTTGATGTCGTTCTCCTCCCAAGAGAGGTTGGCAACAGTCCTGACAGCAGAAACAAGTTCCTTCAGAGGCGCTGTCACAGAGTACTTGACAGTCTTCTCATTCGTGCTCTTGATGGACTCAATAGTGGCAGGAGAAGTCCTCTTAGCATCAAGCAGTGGAAACAGCACCATCCTTCCATCACCAAACTCGTACCCGAACCGTCCTGAACCACGAGAGACGACCTCTTCAATGATACTGACCGGAGCAGTAATTCCCTTAGTTGGAGAAATCATGGAAGCCTGACGATGAGGAACAAGAGCGTAGCCCTCAGACATGACAGCAGACTTTGAGGTGTCATCAGCAGGAGAGAAGTCTATCCTTGACTCGACCATGGCGTACTTGTCAGTTGAGAACATCCGCAGTGTGTCGTTGTTCTCAAACCCAAGATCGACAGAGTTCAAGGCTGGATTACTGCCCTCCTCAGTAGAGCAGGCTCTTGCAAGACGCTGCATCAAGGCAAAGAATACATTGTCATCAACCTCACCAAGATAGCGGGTCTCTGGAACCTTCTTTGGCCTGTTGCTGAGCACTGGTGCAGTAAACCTGCCATTTGGTGTAGCGATGTTCAAGGAGGAAGCGGATGAGGAGATAAAAACCTCACCCTTCTTAGGCAGGGTTGCTGAAAGACGCTGAACAAACTGCCCATCAAGAGGATACGAAACGATCTCATGATTCTTCCTCTCACTACTCAGATCAACAGAGGTCACATCAAACCGAGAACTGAGGAACGTCTCACCGAAACATGATAGAGTACAGTTTCCATCTGCTCTGACTTCAAGCAGAACCTGCGCTCCACTGTCACGCTTGTCATAGTTCTTCGTGGCCCAAGAGATAGCGTCCGAAAGACTCTTGGAGTCAGCCTTGAGTTTCAATGTTTCTCCCTACAAAATACCTAAACTGAGTAACTGGCTCTGTTAAGAAAGATAATCAGAAACCAAAGTCAATGTGCTCAATGTCCTCAGAGGTGTCAAACTCTGGATCTGACTGCCAGTCATCCTTCTTGGCCTTACGACGGCTGCTTGGGCGAGACTGGCTGGATGCAGAGCGACGTCGACGAGCAGAGGTCTTCTTAGGCTTGTCCTCCTCGTCACTCTTCTTGTCATCAGAGGTGTTCTTAACGTCTGTCTTCTTGGTGTCTACATCTGTTGACTCGTTGTTGTCAGAATCAGATGCATCATTCCTGCTGTCCTCGTCCTGAGACAGATCGCTCCAGTCGTCTGACTCAACCTCGCTGAGACCAAGGTCGTCATCAATGTCTGACTCAGGTTCCTCAACAGGCTTCTCAGACTCCTTGATAGCAGCACTCAGGTCAAACTCCTGCTGGACAACAGACCCTTCGTCATCTGTGTCATCAGAAACACTGCCAACATTATCTGACTCAGATACAGTTTCCTCCTCATTGGCTTCATGTGTCTCATCAACGGGCTCGCTTACCTCTGAATCCTTGGATGTGGCAACAGACCCAGATTCAGAGATCTTCTTCTCGCTACGATACACCTTCTTGTCAACACTGAGAGACGACAGGTCGAAAGACTCCTGGAACGATACCTTCCCCAGGTGCTCATCAATCTGAGCCTGCTCCTTCTTCAGAGCAGCAATCTCCTCATCAATCTGGTGGTGCCTGTCAACAAGACTCTGACGCGCCTGCATGAGCGAGTTCAGGTACTTGTCATAGTCATTGAGAATGTTTGCGGTTGCTGTCATGGTTGAGCATCCCCTTCTAAAACGTATTTGTTGTAACTCTGATCACATCTTAACGACGCAACACATGAGCCAGGTTGGCACCACAGACAGGTGAACCAAACCCGGCTCATCATGTTTGTTGTTCATCACTTGGACTCGTAGATAGTGATTTCCTTCTTGCTACCAACAGGCAGTTGTGTTCCAGCCTTGACCGATTGCTCCACGATGACGCCGGACGGGTACTGACTTGGTGCTGACTTCTTCTCCTTGCTCAGGTGCACAGGGAAGCCAGTGGCCTGCAAGGTGGACAGCGCTTGTGCTGGCTGCATACCAATGACAGACGGAATGGTCACAAAGTCACGAGTCTCAACCGGAACCTCGGTCATAGAGTCGTCGTCACTGTTGTACTTCAACGGCTTGTAGCCTTCTGTACTGAGAAGTGATGTCATAATGTCTCGTCCTGTGTACCCAATCACATGATCCCACCAGCGATAGGTGCCTCCACGGTATGTTGTTGGATCCATCCCCTCAGTGAAGTCATTCGGGTCATACAAGTTGGAGAACACTGAGAAGTTTCCAGACAGAACCGCCCACGTGCTATTGTACAACTGGTTCGTACCAGACTTGGCAGCAGTGTCGTATCCAGGTGTGTTGAACTTGTTACCAAAGGCGTTAGAAATCTCACCTGACACGTTTGCTCTCATGGCCTTTAGGACAGTTCCAGAGTCCTTCTCAGACAGCACGCGCCTGCAAGAGTCAGACCTAGGATCATAGGTATCTGGAACCACTGGACTACTACCATCAGCATAGGTGTATGACGACACTGGGGTTGCAGGACAGAACACACCACTGTTGGAGAATGTTGCAAACGCAGCAGCCATGTCAACAGTGGAGTTCTCTGTCACACCAAGAGTGTAAGCCAAAGACCTTGATGAGATGGTGTCTGGTGCTGAAAGACCAACTGATGCACTAAACTCCTTGACCTTCTCAACACCGACCTTGATCTCCAACTCAGAGAACCAGGTGTTTGACGACAGCGCTGTAGCCCTGCGGTAGTCCATGAAACCACCCTGGAGAGCACAGGAGTCAGAGTTTGTGATACCACCCTCAGGAGTATCATAATCAGGGTCAACCAGCGGGCACCGAGAAGAGAACGCTAGATCGTTCTCTGTGAATCCTTCACGTAACGCTGCTGCAAGAGTGAACATCTTGTACACAGATCCTGAGCCTGTTGCGTGCAGAGGAAGGTTGACAGTCGTCTGCCCTTCACCTGTTCCATAGTCTCTGTTGGCCCCTATAGCCAGAACTCCTCCAGTACCAGGCTGAACAACAGCAGTTGGAGCAGCAAGATGGTTGTCATTACCATAGTCCTGCTGCAACTGAGCGTTCACGATAGACATGGCGTTCGGGTCTAAGTATGTGTGAATGTGCAGCCCTCCCTTTTGAAGGATGACGTTTCTCTCCTCCTGAGTCTCACCAAGACGAGGAGACTTTGACAGAAAGTCCATCACATACTCACAGTAGTAAGGGTAGGCACTAGACGTACAATTACCGTTAGATGACTTGGAGTAGACGAGTTTCAGATCCTCGCCATAAGCAGCGTCAGCGTCCTTCTGTGTGATGTACCCTTCTGACACCATCCTGCTAAGGACATCCTTCTGACGAGCCTTGTACTTGTCCTTGAAGGTGTCAGGGTCATCGAGGTTGAACCTGGCTGGATTCTGCACGCTACCAACCAGAACAGCAGACTCAGCAAGATCCAGATCCTTAGCACTCTTACCAAAAAAGTACTGACTGGCCGTCTCAATCGAGTAGGTCGTTGGAGAGCCAAACGCTACAGTGTTGAAGTATGTGAGCAGAATCTCGTTCTTTGAGTGATTCTTCTCATAACCCATGGCAAGTTTGAGTTCACGAACCTTGCGACCAACAGTGGCCTCAACCGCCTGGCCCTGCTTCTCTCGTCCAGCAAGGTTGTAGAACTGAAGGTTCTTCACCAACTGCTGAGTGATACCTGAACCACCACCAGAAGAGGACAGAGCAGCACGAGCAGTACCTCTCAGAGAGAAACCCTTGTGCTTGAAGAAATCCTTGTCCTCAGTAGCAATCAGACCCTTCTTGGCATAGTCGCTGATCTGGTTGAGATCCGTCAGTGTCGTCCTGTTCTCTGACCACACCTCAGCGAACTTGTTCCCATTGATGTCATAGAGAGTGTTCCTCTGTCCGATCTCAATGTCGTCCAGGTTCTCAGGCAGGCTCTTCCAGTACTCTGCTGCTGGTTCAACTACCTGTGCAGTCCCAGAAAGAGCCATCACAGGCCACACTGACATGAGAGCACCAGCAAGACAGGAAACCAGAACAAATACACCTATGTTTCTCATCACATAGGAAAGGTGCCCGCCCTTTGTTCTGGAGACCTTCTTGTCTCGACCCACTGTAATCGGTGAGTCAGCAAAAAAGTCGTCAACACCTACGTCTACAGCGTTCTTCATCCTGTGGTAGTTATCCAGAAGAGCCACCTAGAACCAACCCTCACACATCATACTCTACAACTTACTAATGTGAATTGTATCATATCTGTCGTGATGTCAGGAGATAAAAATACTTTAGTGACAAATCAGCAACATTCAGAGTGTACTATTTACCTCTCAGAAAAAGTCATCACTGGCTCCTGGATGTTGTGATGGAGAACCACTATAAATTGACCTTCTTTTTCTTCGTGAATCCTCACAAAAATCATCAAGAAAGACTACTGAGTCACCAAACATGCTCAGTATCTTGCTACCGGCAGGACTGTTAAGACTTCTGTCCATCTCTTTAGGTGTACTGACAGACGTCACAACAACTGGAACAGGGTTGGAGTAAATGTGCTCTATCACACGCTCAACAGAGGGCTTCTCCATTGTTCCATGAAGCCCATTCTTAGAACCAAGCCCTTCAACAATCAGAGCAGACATTCTTGACGACAGAATCTCTTCAAGTCTCCTGTTACCATCAAAACCGGATCTCCCAAATGAGATAATCTGCTCTTCTGAGAGAGTCTTCACGTTAGATGGAGAAACCACGCCTTTACCTACCATACGTCTGACTGCAGCATAAGCAAGAAGCATCTTCTCCTTCTCGTTACCTCCAGCAATCCACAAGTAAGGAACCTTTCTGCTGTCAACCAGTTTCTTGACAGAGACAGAGGCATCAGACCTAATAGAACTCAGTGTTACTGGTCTATCTGAGTCGTTAGGGAACCTTTCTGAAACCACATCATCCCAGATCCTCAGACCCTTCTTCCTGAGACGGAACTGCTGCTTCTTCTCCACGCCTTCATACAGACTGTCATAACGCCTGATAGCATCACCAAACTTACCATAGTCTGGTCTGTTATGGCGAATAACACCCTCAGTAACCTCAGGAAGGCTACTCACGGCTAAAGAGAAGTCAGAAGCAGTCACAATCATCTCCCTTAGTTCTGTGGGTACTCTCGGTCGTATCGTCTACCAGCAATGTCAAGAGAAATTGCTGTGATAGTTTGCTTGCTGTAGAACACAGACTCTACAGCGTAGACGTACTTTCGCTCGCTCCAACCATTCTCGAGAACCAGTTTGATGTAGAATCTTTTAACTTCTCTAAAGATATGGTCCATTCCCATAGCAGACGTCTCAAAATATGACGAGTACTTGCTCACAGGATCAATGAACTCATGAAAACGGCTTAGGAAGTTTGTTGCCTTGGAGTCATCTGTGAGGTTGTTGTGTTCAATTTCATCGTCCACCCCATCAAACAGGGAAGGCTGGCCTTGGTGCTCAGGGTTTCTCCTGGATGGCACATGCCTGTTCAGTACATAACCACGACCTGTCATAAACCCATCCCTTCCTGTCTTTCAGAAAAACTACCAATTTTGCAAGAAAATCTCTGGTGTATGAGATACCTCTCACTGATGTATCTATCACTGAGTTGTGCCTCACAATTATAGCACACGATGATGTCAATGTCACACCTTAGAAGTCTGGATCGATGTCTCCAAACTCGTCATCATCTGAGTCAAACTCGTCAAAATCATCCAGATCGTCGTCAAATCCGTCATCTCCGCCAACATAGTCGCTCTCTGATTCCAGGTCGTCATCTGAGAAGTCAGAATGAGAAACATCCTTCTCCTTCTTAATCTCACGGAACATGGAGTTAGCGAGATTGGAGTGGCAATTGATGATTTTGTTTGATACACCATCACGCTGCTTGGCAAGAATAATCTTGGTAATACCAACAGTATTGTCAGTCTTCGTGTCACGGTGAAGCAGGATAATGACATCGGAGTCCTGAGCGATAGCGTGAGACTCACGGATGTTGTCAAGGGTTGGCATGACATCCTCGCCGTCATCGTCTCCACCCTGCTTCCTGTTCAACTGAGCCAGAGACATGACAGGAATACCAAGAGCGCGAGCCATACGCTTCATGTCCTTGGAGATCGAGGCGACCTCCTCCTGACGGTTCGTGTACCTTCTTGGAGAAGAAACCAACTGAAGGTAGTCAACAATAATCATGTCCAAGCCGTCAGGGCTTGTGGCCTGTTTCTGAGCCTTTGAACGGATGGTGTCAATCGAGATCTTGTCATCGGTGTCAATATGAATCTTCAGTTCTCTCAGACGCTTGGTAGTCTCAAAGACCTTCTTACGATCCTCATCAGACAGAAGACCGCTCTTGAGTTTGTTCAGTGGAACTCCGCTCATGTTTGCGACGATACGGTTGACGATCTCCTCATGGCTCATCTCGAGAGAGAAGAACATGACACTGTACCCGGCCTCAGCAGCAGCGATAGCCTGCATGACAGCGAAGACAGACTTACCAACACCAGTTCTAGCGGCCACAGTGATGAACTGACCTGGCATGAATCCACCAGTAAACCTGTTCAATGATGGTACCAGAGTAGGTATACCTTGTAGTCCTTCGATTCCCAGTTCCTTGTTCTCCTCGCTGAGCCTCTTACGCTCATCAAGAATGAGATCATAGTCCTCAACGAAGTTCGCTACACTGACAGTCTTGGAGTCATCAGACAGTTTCAGAAGTTCCTGGTTCAGAGTATCCTGAATCTCTGAGATGCTTTGGCTGGCAGATACCCCAGAATCGCCTACAAGGGTCTTCTGAGCCTCTTTGAGAGCCTGTCTGATGGTCTCCTTGGACGAGTACTCTCGAATGATTCTAGCGTATGTAACAGGCGTTGCTTCAAGCCTGGCGGCCTCTCCTTTGACCCTGAGAGAGAAGAGTTCACGAAGACCACCAACATTCTTCAGTCTTCCATGCTGCTCTAAGTCTGCGCCTACAGTTGTCACAGAAACTGCTTCGTCAGAGCGTATCAGACGAGCAATTGACGCCATGATCTCACGATACGAGGCGACACTGAAGTCATCCTCATCAATGATCTCTAGAACACGGTCAGCATCAATGTCATCATACAGAAGACTGGCGACAAGACCTTTCTGAGCAATCTCATACGGGTCATAGTCACTTCTGCTAGAACTACTGCTTGAAGAGCGAGACTTAGTAGATCGTGATGCAGACTTGTTGCTCTTGGAGGAGGGCTCATGACTTTCGTCTGACTGAGACGATGTGCTGTTCCTGCTGGAGTTGTTTGAATCAGATGAGTCTTGCTCTGACTGATGACTGTTTGGGTGACCTTCAGATTCAGTATCAGTGTCTACGTTCTCGCTAGAGACACTATCCCTAACCTGATCATTCTTCTCTACTGCTGCATCCAACTCAGAGTCATCGTCCTGGTTGCTTTCTTCGTTGCTGTACTGTGAGTAGTGAGAAGCGTCATAAGGATAGTTCTCCTGATCTACTCCAGGAAGAGACAGCAACTCGTCATCATCCACAGAGAAGCCTGGTGGAACAGAGTCACTGTCGTAGAAGTCCTCCTGGCTCATTTCCACCCCTCAAAGCAAACAAATTAACATCAAACTACAATATGTCTCCATGCAGAACGAACGACATATCTGCTAATCCATCTTAACAAGTCATCTCTCCTGCTTGCTCATAACTACCTAAAGAATCCCATACGCAAAGAACACGCACTGACAATCTGTGTCAACAAAAGAAGACCTCAAGAGCAGTACTAGGAGGAGAGAACTGTACTACTCTCGAGATCTTCTGGAGCCAGCGTCAGTGCTGGAATGGCTGACCCCATTGTCGTTCCTCTGTTGGCCGATAAACCAGCACCACCAAAGAGGATGAGGATTGTAGTGTCCTACTTAGCCATGCGAATCTGACGCTCTGCTGTCAGGTTCGAGAACGCTGCTGCGATCTTCATTGTCTCCTTCTTGAAGAACTCCTTCTCCTTCTTGGTCAGACCCTTAAACGAGTTCTGCATTCCAAGGAAAGCCTGCAACTGAGAGGCACCGAAAGACTCTCGTTCAATCCTGATCAGCGTATTGAAGATCTCAATAGAGTTGGCGTAGAGATCCTTGTTGATAATCTCAGGATTCACAGCAGCGTTCAGAATAGTCTGGAAGTCGTTCTGTGACAGACGACGCCACTCAGCATCAGACAGAGACTTCGGGTTCTTGATAATCTCCACGACATTCAAAGCACCGTTACGTGTCAGGAACTCACGGAATTTCACAGATCCTTCAAGACCGACATTCGACTCTGCGAGTCCGTCAATAACGAAGTTAGCTCGATCCTTGTCAGCGTCAATCATGTCCAGAACGCGAGCAAGTTCATCCCATGTCCTGTATGACGGCCATGCGTTGATAGCGGCAGTACGTGTGGACGGGTCAGTCAGGTCCTTCTCGTAGACTGCCTTAGCTCCGTCTGTACCGGTCTCATTGATGTCTGGCATCTTGTGAATAAGACCAGGGTTCTCCTCAAGGAACCTGACGATGAATGAGCGCCACTTACCCTCGTTGGAGTCCTCAGCGACCCTTCCCCAAGCCGTCTTCATTCCCTCCAGCCACTTGAAGTTATCAGGAATCCAGCGTAGCCAAGCGAAACGGTTGGCTGTCGCCATGTCCATCTCATAGCCATCAGCGGCGGATTCAGTCGGGTTCATTGCTCCAACAATAATGACTTCATCCGGGAAGAAGTCGCCGTTAGGGAACTGCCGGTCCTGAACCAGTGACAGCAGAGACGCACGAGTTGCTGGAGACGTGTTGGAGAACTCGTCAAAGAACAGGATGACTTTACGGCGCTCCTGGATGAAGACCTGCCAGGACTGCGGAGCATACTCGGTGACAGGAATGACTCGAACATCCTGATCCCCACGCTTCTCCTTCTTGATTGTGTGAGGATTGATCGAACTAACGAATGAGTCAATCTCCTTGGTGCCAAGACGCAGGTCCTCAATGACAATCTCACCGCGAGTCGGGAATCCACTCACATCCTCAGGCTGCATACGAGACCCGATGATGGTGACCAGATCGTATCCAATCTCCTGAGCAATCGACCGAACAGTAGCGGTCTTGGTCATACCAGGGTCAGAGACCATCATGACGGCCCTGAGTGCATCCATGTTTGCTCGAAGGATACCCTCGGCCATGGTGTAGGCGCCGTAGTTCTTAAAAGTCTTCTGGTTTGTGTTGTTCGTCATTCTGGCTCTCCTCTTCCTAGTGACGAAAATCTCTTTAACTTGTGAGTGAATACTATCACAAAGAGGTCCTGTGTGCAACCCCTCACACAAGATTGCACACAGGACCTCTTCAAATATGCTCTGACCAGCAGAAACATCAGATCCTAAGAGAAATCCTCAGGTTAACTGGTATTTCTGGTCAGTGATGTATTTCACTCCTCGTCAGCATCCTCGATGTACTGCTCATCCTGAGCCAGTTCATCGTCTACCGCCTCTGGAGCATCGTCCTCGTCATCTTGCGAAGAGACAGGATCCTCATCGGCCTCCTCAATACTCTTCTTCAGAGCCTTCCTGAGACGAACCAGGATAGACGGGTCACTCTCAATGGTGGCTGTGGCCTTAGCACGACCAACACCCAGTTTCTCTCCAGTCTCAGTCTCGTACAAGGTGTTGCCATTCTTGGTGATGATTCCGTAGTCAGGACCAACCAGAACAATCTCAGCAGCCAGGTTGATACCATGACCGTAGGAAAGAACTGTCTCACCCTCAGCGAACGGCGGAGCAATCTTGTTCTTGACAATCTTGAACTTCAGTGTTAGACCAATGGTGTTCTTACCCTCCATGATCGGCTTACCACGAGACATACGGATACGCTGAGTACAGTAGAACTTCAAGGCGTTTCCACCAGTCGTGGTCTCAGGGTTACCATACATGACCCCAATCTTCTCACGAGTCTGGTTGATGAAGATCACAGTTGTTCCTGTGTTGGCAGCAACCTGAACAATCCTCTTCAGCATCTTGGACATCAGCCTGGCAAGAACACCGATAGTCTGATCATCAGCGACACCCTCCAACTCCTTACGAGGAATCAGAGCAGCAACCGAGTCAAGAACAATGATGTCAACACCCCTGGACTCAGCAGCCTTGACAATCAGATCCAGAGCGTTCTCAGCGTCAATGAACAGTGCCGTACCGCCCTCGGACTGCACGTTACCTACAGCAGTCAGAGCGAAAGTTGTCTTACCAGACGACTCAGGACCATAGATCTCCACAACACGTCCACGACCGAACCCTCCTCCGAGTTTTGCGTCAAGTACAACACTTCCAGAGGAGATGGTCGGTACGCGCTTACTTGGGCGATTACCCAGTTTGACAATCAGTTCATCATCAGAGTACTGATCAGAGAACAGACTGTCCTTGTTCATCTCCTTGAAGATCTTCTCAAGTTGTGCAACACGCTCATTTACAGGCATTTTCAACCACTTTCACTAAGATTTCTCTGTCATAGTCAATCTTAACGAAAGTATGAGGAAGGTCACCTCTGTATGCACATTCTGTTCTTGAGTGAACAAGTGGAGTGTGCTAGAGGTGACCTTCCAGTAGTTGCTGACCTGTTTGTCAGATTGTCTCAGTCATTGTACTTCTCGGTGTGAATGTCAATGACTGTTGTGGCCTGCTTCAACTTCATCGGACAGTTCTTGTAACTCTCCTTCTGAGTGATAAGGATGACTGTCTTGAACTTCGTTGAAGGATCTGTGACTGTATGATAGATCTGCTCCCAGTCCTCATCAGCAAGGTATCCGTCTGTCGCCAGAATGAAGATGTCAGGCTGCTTCTTGTTGGGCAGAGACTTGATGAACTCAAACCCAGAGTGCATCCATGTTCCTCCACCACCAGAAAGATTCAACTTATTGACGTTATTGACAACCTCAATGCTCTTGACATCTGTGTCGATGCAGAACATCTCAACGCCGCCCTTGGTCTTGCTGGCGCCTTTGATGATGGACACGACCTCAGTAATGGCTGCTGAGAAGTCAGGGTTGGACATAGACCCGGACGAGTCAATACCAATCATTACAGTAGGCTTGATAGCAGACGATCCCCTGAAGATAGGCTGGTTCTTACCACCACCGAAACGACGATTTGGACGACGATAGGTACGAATCGTCTTACCAGCCATAATCTCGCCATAAGCCTTAGCAATACTCTGACGGAGAATGGTCTGCCACTTGACCTTAGGAGTACCCATCAGTTTCAGGGCAAGCATCAGGAACTCATCGCCAGAGCCATCAGAGGACTGGTTGCGGGAGTTTTGATCCTGGACAATCCTGGTCCTTACGCTGTCACGAGCAGCAGCCTGTGTGGCACTGGACTTTCTTTCGATACCAGCAGCATCAGCAGCCTGCTCACGAAGGTCATTCGAAGTGTCGCATGTCATGCTCTTCTCGCTAGGACCAGTTGTGTTCTTGCTCTTCATGTCCTCAGCAAGACGGTCATTGCTCTCACTGATCTTGTCAGACTGCTGGTTCTGACCGTCTCCGCTATCGCCCTCAGAGTCAGAATCCTGCCCTTGGTTCTGACCAGAAGAACCAGAACCATTTCCTGACTGTCCTCCGTCGCTCTGTTGACCATCACCAGCAGAACCGCCTCCGTCACCACTGGGATCGCCCTGCTGGTCGCCACTGCCACCACCTGAGCCACTGTCATTGGAATTGGGCTGCTGGCCGTTAGATCCACCAGACTGAGGACCAAGAGACGAGAAATCAGTGCCAGAGCCTAGTTGGATCCTACTACCACGACGCTTCTTCTTAGACGAGGAACCACCACCAGAGTTACCACTCTGCTCATTGTCGTCACCATCATCTTCCTGCTGACCACCACTTCCTGAACCATTCTGAGACTGATCGGAAGCATCACCCTGAGAAGAACCAGAATTGGCATCATTACTGTTATTTCCGCTCCGAGAGGAACTTGGGTCAGTGTCACTACTGTTGTTGTTCCCGTTCTGAGAGGAACTAGAGGACCCACTGTCTCCTTGTTGGGAACCATCTCCTGAGTCACTGTCATCAGACTGGCTACCAGATCCAGAACTACCAGATCCTTGTGACTGACTGCTACTAGATCCAGACTGAGACTGACCAGAACCATCGCTATCACTGGGATCGCTCCACTCGTCAGGCTGAGACTGTGATGAACCACCTGAACCCTGAGATGACTCACTAGACTGCTGGCTACTGCTACTTGATCCAGAGCCACTGCCGCCAGAGTTGTCCTGAGGCTGCTGCTCCTGGTTGTCAGAATCACTGTCACCAGATCCGCCACCACCGCTCATCTGATCCGGCAGACTTCCATCATCCTCAGCAGACGAACTCTGATCGCCTGAACTACTGTCCTGTGATGGAGAACTGGGACTTGAGGAAGCATCACTCTGCTGCATCCTGGACTCATCACGACTAAGGATTTGGTCAAGTTGAGCATTCCAGTTGGCGTTGTACCACTCCATGGTCTTGAACTTCTTTAGGTCGTAGTCCTGTGGAAGAAGCATGTGACTTGTTGTCATGGTGCGGTTGGCGTGAAGACACGTGTTAATCTCAAGGTCACCAACAATGTTAGCACGTGCAGCACGAACACCAGCCGTTGCAAAACGAGTGAAGTGGTTGTTCAGAAGGTGCATGACCTCGTGAGTCAACCAGGTTGCACGAGTACTTGGGTCCAGAGCGTACAGGAACCGGTACGACAGACCAACACGAGCGTGCTTGTCTGTGTAGCACGTCTCGGCAGTAGCGTCAACAAACGGAGAGAGCAGAGCAAAACCCTCACGGAACACAGGAGTACGATTCACAGCCGTGAGAACGGTCTCTGTGAAGATACCCAGTTCCTCCTGAGTGAGTTTCCGGATCCATCCATTAGGTGTTGTCAGATCACGAATACGACGCTTGATAACCTCATCGTTATTGATTTCAGGAAGAGCCTTAACAGAAGCCTCATTGCGCTTCTTCTTGCCCTGAAGTTGCTTCTTCAGTGACTCAACATCAGTTCCCAGTGACTTAGCAGCCTCCTGGTTTGTAATACGTCTCATATCTTCTCCTCCATGCCCTGTAATCTCTCCTATATCAGGACGTGTGACATTCTACACTCTCAGGTGAGAAAAGTCAACCACCAATAGAAGATGCTCAAAGCAGAGTAAACAGAATTATGACAAACAGTAAACCAAGCGTGAGAAGATTCAAAAGTTCTTCTCACGCTTGGTTCTCTTGTTGCTTGTGTCAGATGTTGTGCTTGGTCAGGTACTTGTTAGAAATGATCTTGAAGTTCCGGTTCCTGTCCATCCAGATCGGAACCTCCTGACCAGCAGCCAGATGGAACACAATACCCTCATCACGGCAGCCCTTAGTCACGTTGTCACGAAGATCAGCGACCTTCTCGATCATCTCATCAATCGTACCACGAGGCATCCAGTCGTCACCCAGAGCAGGAACAGCAACCTTCAGCAGCCGCTCGTCCCAGTCCTCACGATCCACCTTCTCGCCGTCCTGATACACTGCGAACACCTTCAAGGTAGCGGTATCAAACTTGAGTCGGTTCTTCTGGATCCCAGGACCAAGCAACTCGGCCTGAACAGACATACCAGGATGCTCACGAAGCACATCAGTAATACCAACCCTCTCAGCAATCTGGTAACCAAGAGTGTTCTCAGTAGGAATCTCCCAGTTACGAGAGTAGGCGTGAATCGTACCATCAATGTTGGCAAACGTCTGCGACATTCCGTCAACCTTGACTGTCGGAATCCACTTCAGACCAAGAATCTCGTCCCAGTGCTCAGCAAGCGACTGCACACGCTCAGCATCCGACTTGGGAGCCATAGCCTCGTTGAACTTACCAATAACACCAGCCTGAGCAGGAAGCGGCTCCTCATACTTGATGACTCCAGCCTCCTTGGTGATGTCAGCACCAACAGGAAGAGAGTCAATCTGCTCCTGAGTAAAACCGATCTCGTCAAGACCCATGATAAGACCCTGTGAGTACACTCCTCGCATCTTCATAGTCCGAAGGACGTGACCAGACGAGGTGTTACCATCCTCATCGGTGTACTTACGAACCCCACGAGACATGAAAGCAGCATAGCGAGAATCCGTCTCAGGCAGAAGAGAGTCAATCTCGAAGTAGGCAATCTTGTCGCCAGTCGAGAACTGATCCTTCTTGACAATGACGTTCCAGCCAAGAACACGAGCGTTGACAATACGATCAGCATTCTTGATAGGGGTGATGTCAGTGATGGTCTGGACTGATACCAGATGACGCATGTACTTCTCCTTGGTTCGGGTGCTACATAAAGTGCTCTATCAGAGGCATATGCAGCACAAGTAGTTAGTGTTATGTTGAGGTACCAATCCAGAGAATCAGTCATGATCTCCAGATGAGTACATACTACTCTGCTATCACCTGCTATGTCAAACAGAAAAGTTGTGATCTGTGCAACATCAACCCTCTTGCACAGATCACAACCTATCATGCATGACTCTATAGCGTGTAAGCGCTACTTCACACCAACCGCCTCGTTGAACGCCTTCAGGATGTCCTTGTTCTTGAAATCAATCTTCGTTCCAGAAGCCTTGCCATCAGAACTGTACTTGACACCAGTGAAGATGGCTGGAGTGGAGAAACCACCAGGGAACAGGTCAGATCTCTTCACCTGCTTCTCAGACGTCTTCTTGATCCAGTCAGCATAACGATGCTCAGGAATAGTCTTGGCAACATCTGCTGGCACTCCTGCACCCACAGCAGCCTCCACAAGAGCCTGATCCGTCACTGGCTTCTGACCATAGTTCTGAGTGCCCTCCTGAGGCTGGAAATCCTTACGATACAGTGCTGACAGAAACTCCAATGCGTGCTCTGGGCTGTTCTCAGCAACAGTCACGAAGGAGTTGATAGCACGAGTTGAGTACTTGTCTGTTGACGCCTCATCCAGGAACGATACAGGAGACAGACGCAGGTCAATGTAACCAGACTTCACCAGTTCCTTCATTCTGTCACCAGAAGCACGATGCACAGCACCACACCCAGGACACAGAGGGTCGAAGAAGTCATCAACTCTGGTAGCGTTACTCTTCAAGTTATCTGACTTCACTTGAAAAGCACCATGCTCATCAAAGTTCTTAGGTGTCAGTTGCGTGGCAGCCTGAGTCCAGCCATCAGAGTCCTTCTTGTTGTGAGCAGTGACCGCTATGTATCCTGTCAGTCCAATCAGAACGGCAATCACAGACACAAGAGCCGATACTCTGACAATCTTGTCCCGGCGGGCCTTCTTCTTTGCCTGCTTGCGCATCTCGGCTGCACGTTGACGCCTTTCCTGGCGACGCTCTTCCTTTGTCTTGCTCTCTGCCAAGTTGTTCTCCTTCATCTATCTACTAACTGATTCAGTATCAGAAACCAGTGTCTTCTCTATACTGTGAAACAACAGAGTCACTAAGAGCCTGTCGCTGCTCACAGAACCTTGTCCACAAGTCCTGCAAGGTCTTGTCCTTCTTTGCTGCTGGAAGGTATCGGTCAGTACTGAAACACATGTTGTACACCTGAATGAAACCAGCGTCCCAACGATCAAGACCATACTCTGTTCGACCAGGAGTATTGACATACTCATGACGGTACTTGAACGAGACTTTAAGAATCTCACCCCATGTCCTCAAAAGACTTCTAGCATTATCAGACAGGTTGCCAGACCTTGCAGCATCTTCAAGCCACGTTGAGGCAAAACGCTCACCAGATCTCTGAATCTCTGAGAGCATCTGAGAACCACCCTGATCCAGATTGTCTAGAGCCACATCCTCCATGAACCTGTTGGACACAGGAAAGAACTCGTTGTCAACATCCCAGGTCCTACATCTGGAACTGTAACCACTCAGTGATGTCTGACGGCTACCAGAACTGAACAGCGCCAGAGTCACGCAGTCTGCCTCAAACTCCTTGTAAGAATCAGAACTGGTGAACTCATCAGTCATCCTAACAAAGACGTCTCTGTCATGAATCCAGTCGGTTCCTTCTGACTTGATGGCCTTGTAGCAGTTCTTGATGACCGCAAACACAGTACATGCTTCAGCGAAGTTACCAGAGTCAACAGGAACCCCGTCGCCAGAACGGTTTGTGATAGTAAACATACTGGTCTTCAGGTCGGCACCCTTGAAAGTGTCTCGCTTCTGCAGGAACCCGAAAGATCCCTCAGTTGCCCGACCGCGAAGATTGTTGCCCAGTTTGTCAGTGAACCCATTAATCGTGACAGGATAGTCGTCAATGTGCTCACCTGTTGGGGCGGGAATCATCCTTGACAAACGATTGCTGTCATCGACTCGCTTCAGCAGACATGAACCATCATCAGTGACAAACACCTGTTTCAGGTTCTTGTCAACATTTCTGCGCTTGACGGAATACCTGAACTGTATCTGTGGCTCATGGTTCTCAGAGGTGTCAATGACCCAGTGAGAGCAGAGGATAGGCCAACGTCCTGCTGTTCCATTGAACTCACTGGCATCCATGACAAAACCCGACTCCAGTCTGAAGTCCTTAGTAAAGTCGTCAACCATACCACTAAACGCAGGAGAGGTCAGGAACGACTTACTGAAGAAGACTACATGGAAGTCCTGAGTGTACCCAAAGGTCCTAGCCAGTAACGCAACACGCCAGTAGAACTGAGTGCAGAGATCCTGAGCGGCATGACCACCACAACCAAGGGCAACCATCTCCTTATTGACCTTGGTGGCTGTGATACCAGACTTGTTCTCAGTCCGAGTGCTGCCGCCAGATGTTCCATAAGGAGGGTTACCAAGAATGACAATCGGCTTGTTCTCTTTGAGCGCCTTCACCAGTTCCTCAGGAATACCCCATCGGTCAGACGGAACAGAATCAGCCAGATAATCAGGAGTCATCTTCTTGGTAAAAGAGTCATCCACCTTTGGCTCAACAACATCAATCAGACGCTCAGAGATAACCTTGGTGATACTCTCCTCTGTGACTTCAATCTCGTTGTTCTTCAGATACTTCCTGGCCTGTGCACGGTTCTTCCTGTTTGCAAGGTTGACAGCATCCCTTTCGGCCTTAACCTGCTCCTTGGCAAGACCAAGATAGGTGTCATGAATACCCATGTCATCATTCAGGAAGTCCATCTGGAACTCATGAGCACCAGAGTTGATACCCTCAGCAATCATCATCTCCTCAGTGTGAAGAGTTGACAGGAAGAGGTTGCTGTTGTCACCATTTAGACCAAACGAGTAGTCTTTCGTCAGGTTCTTCGATCCACATGCAGGATCCCAGACAACATACTTCTCACGCCAGTCACTCCCAAGATCCTGTTCAAGCATCCTGTGCATCTCGTCCGCCCAAAGAGAAGGAGTCCAGAACTCACCAGTCCATCGACGCTCGTTCTCCTCTAGCAGACGGTCACAGATAGAGGTGATCTCCTGCTTCTCTCTCAAGGAGTAACCACCGAAACGATACATGTTGCGCCACACCTCGAACTCATGAGCGCTGAATCCATCAACAGCGTTCACAACGGTCTGACGACCCTTGTCCTCCATGACGAAGGTGTTATGGATACGAGGGTGGACATATGCAGTCAAATCATTCAAGATAGTCTTGACAAAGACAGCCATCTGCTTCTTGGAGGCGTCCTTACCTACAAAACCACCAAAGATGCTCATGTGAAACTTGATGAACGCAGACTCAAGACTGTCAGCACTGATACGGCTCTTCAGCAACTCGGTTGACTTACCAGACGCAACACTCCTGATACCATAAGCCAGGTTATTGACATCAAGAGAAATCTTGTCGTTCTCGTCATATACTGAGTGAACAGGCACGTTTCCAACAATCGGCAGGCTCTTGATCGCGTCGAGCAGTCCATGGTTACTCTCCCAGGCGCTTGACGGTGCAAGACTCCACTCAGGGTCATCACTCCAGGTCCTGTCAGCAAGATCCTTCAAGACGTCTCCTGGAATGACAAAGATCTCATCCTCATCAGCCACGACAATGATTCTTGGAGCCTCAACAGGATCTGATCCAGAGACAAGATTGTGAATGTAGTAGGTGCACTGAACCAGAACACGAGCGCGCTGCTCCAGACCTGCCTCACCAGAGAAGACACGATCCTGCTTGACCTCAAGAAGAACGCTGTAGTCCTCACGAGTGTCAAACAACCCATCTGAGGCAAAACTCACAAAAAGCAGGCCATCAGTCTTAACACCGTTCAGAGTAGACACAAAACCGTTACCAACACTACCATTGTCTGGTGACTCAACATTCTTGACAGCATCCAGCAGCAGATCGCGGTAGACAGCCTCAATGTCCTTCTCATCGGTCGCGTACTGTAGTCGTGAAAGCACACGATTACGCCTGGTGTCAGACATCACAGGCTTGTTCTTAGTGGGCACTGCCATACCTTGTTTCTCCTCAAAAAATGACTCAAAATCATTCATCTGTGACGAGTTTAGCATATGAATGTCATCACGTCAACTACCTTTTGGCGTCATATCAACATAAAGATGCAAAAGGACGAAGGCTGCACCTAGAAAGAGCAGACACAGGAGTGCCGGATGCGACCACATCAATCACATCCGGCACTCAAAGTGGATCTCAATTGTGACTCAGCACAAGTGTGAGTTCTACCATCCTTCAGTCAGGACGGCATAGACGACATCCTGAAGCCTCTTCGTCCTGTTGACACTCTCCCAAGAAGGAATCACCGGAACAGCCATTCCTGCCTCCTGAGGAGTCATGTCGCCCTTCTTGTTGTTGCACTTCTGGCACGCTGTGCACAGGTTGCTCCAAGATGAACGACCACCCCGAGACCTTGGAAGAATATGGTCAACTGTCGCCAGAGACTTCGAAACACTCTTGCCACAGTACTGACATGTGTAGTTGTCACGAATGTGCACAAGAGAGTTAGCGATCTTGGCGTCAGGGTCAAACTTCCTACCACCCTTGTGCTTGGAGACGTAACGGTTCAGGCTGACGACCAGTGGACGAGGAATTGACAGGTGCTGGCTTCTCACCAAGGACCCGTCTGAACGTGGAACAAGTGTCGCTGCACCATTAGCAACAACCAGTGTCACAGCACGAGACCATGCAACGACATCCATGACCTCCATTGCTGAGTTGACAAGAACGCTCTGTCCTTTGCCAACCATCTGCTCCAACTGAGCGATACTATCCATCGTTGTCATCTTGAACTCCTACTACATACCTCTCCAGGTGTTGACTTTTCTTTCACAAGAGAACGCCCTCAGGAAGGTCTTTCCAAAGGACGCTCAACGTCTCTATTATCGGCAAAACATTATCACTTTTGGCAACTGGTGTCTTACCTCAATATGGTCGTTGTACCAGCAATCATACCACAAAGCCTCATTCTGTCAACATGAACTCAGGTCTTCTACTCTGAATTTCGTGTGATAACCACCACTATCAAAGCAGATTGGGTGGGTCACTGAGAATGATTGCTGGTGCTTTCAAGAAAACTACTCCTCTTCCTCGTCCCAGATACGCGAGCCCTTCAGGTTCTTCCTTACTGTCTTCCAGACCTTCTTCTCAAACCCTGGCTCTCCTGGATTACGACCGTCAAGCAGACTGAATACGAAACCAGACTGACTCATCTTGGAGACTCTTGCAGCAATCTCCTTCCTGGTTCCAGTCTTGTCCAGTGACTCATACTGCTCACGTGCCTCACGGATAATCTTGTCGTGCTCGTTCTGAAACATCTTGGCAACTGGATCAAACTTGCGCCTACCAAGGTCACCAATCTTGCTGACACTGGACTCATACTTTCCAGTAGAGACCAGATCGAAGATTGCGCTCTTGCTCATTCCTGCAAAAGCCCTGTGTAGAGCCAGGTAGTCGTCCTGCTTGATCTTCACCTGCATCTGCTTGTCCGGGTCACGGTTGAAGATCCTGACCACAACACCTTCCTTGCCTTCACGTGGTGGCAGAGCAAGAGCCTCACGCAAGGTGCTGGCTGACATGCTCTCTGCAACCGTCCTGTCACCCCAGATGTCCCTATACTTCTGTGTGCTCTGATAACGACCAGTGTGCTTGTCAATGGCACCAATCATCCCAATGTCGTCATTGTCGTACTTCAGGATAATCTGGTGTGGCCCAGGACCAGTACCCTCAAACACGAAAGTGGTTCCAGGATGCTTGCTCAGCAGCGTATCCATTGTCTCACCAAGAGAGTCGTCCTTACGAATCATGTTGGTGTAGTCAATAGCCTGATCCGAAGCGAAACTACCCTTTGTAGCAACACATGGCTCACCTGTCACTGGATGACGGTAGGCGATCAGCATGGAGCCGTCACGCTTGTCAGTAACCTCTGCCGGAGCGTCAAAGTTCAGCAACTTGATCGACTCCTCAGCACCAGCCATGTTCTCCTCGTCACCAAACGCCCAACCAGGCTTGCCATCAGATCCAACCATCTGAGACAAGGTGTAGAACTTCTTCCAAGGCAACTGGACCACACGAGCATCGCTAAGACTCTCATCAGATGACTGGACAATAAGGCCACGTGCCGTCTTGGTGGCATCATTCCACTTGGCAGCATACTGAGTAGACTTGGTGTAGCACAGAACTCTCAGTGTATCATCGTCAGGATGCTTCTGCTGTGAGACATAACCCTTCTGAATCATTCTGTTCAGAAGGTCAACATCCACATACCTACCCAGTTCTCCACCAATGTAGTCGTCATTACTGGTGTCAGGCACAGAAGACCTAGACGCTCCACTCATGACGTTACTGCCATAGAGCATCGTCATAATCTCGTCCTGCTCCTTCTGGCTGCTGGCGTGAATATACGGGCATTCTCTTATGTCAGCAGAGCACTCCAGCCATCGTCTTGTATCTGAGTCATAGTGCTTTCTAGTCATCGTGAATATTGTGTCCTTGCTCAGTTTTGTCAACCAATAAGTAGTCAGTGTATTCTGGGTAATTGTGACAATTATCTCAACTATGTTCCTACTACTTATCTATATAATAAAACACTAATGGCTGGTGCCTATTCTTTGACACCAGCCATTAGCAGATTAATCTAGTGATTGAACATCACTCGTTGAAGTATGAGAGAATGTTCAGCAGGCTCTGGAACAGGTTGATGATGTCCATGAAGATGTTGAGAGCAAGCATCGCAGCCGTCATCTGGTCAGCATTCGGAGTGTCACGAATACGCTGAATGTCAATGAACACGTAAACCGAGAACACAATCAGCATCGCAATAGAGATGATGAGTGACAGAATGGGCAGGTGTAGGAAGAACACGTTCGCCAGTGACAGGACAATGGCTCCAAGGACAATAGCCGCCAACTTGCTGGACCAGTGCTCCAGGCTCTTTTCACTGGTGTAGCCAAGAACAGACATCACACCAAAGATGACAGCAGTTCCACCGGCAGCCATGACAACCAGGTTACCTGCACCAGCACTAATGAAAGCACTGACGGTACTGTACATCAGCACACCGATAACAGCAGGGATACCAATGGCGAAACCCTTGGCGAGCGTCGGAGTCATCTTAATAAAAGATGATGCAATCAGCACACCAATTGTTATCAGAGCAACTATCTTGACTGTTGCAGGCGGGATAAGAGGACCAATGACCATCATCGCCACAGCCATGATAGCGAACTGAGCCAGAAGCCAGTTCATGACACGACGATGAGTGGCAGCAAAACCACTCTCAGCGGTCTGTACAGGGTTGTAGATACTCAAATTCGATCTCTCCTCATGAGATGTTGATTAATCTTGCCTTGAAGCATATGACAACACACTACAAGATGTCAATGTCACCTATGTGTGCTACTGATCTCATATATCACTTTTGGGTGACATATGATTGCTTCGCTGAGGGAATGAAGACCTCAAAGAACTCCATCAGCCCAGGTCTGTCCTCTGTACCAATAATCTCCTCGGTGGTCACAATCCGTCCAACGATCACAGGCCACTGGCTCCTGTACTTCCTGATACCAGTCAGAGCAAGAACCTGCTGAGCAAAGAGTCTGGCATCATAACCTCGAACAATCCGTGACACCTCCTGCTCACCAGTTTCAAGATCCTGTACAACCACATTGTTCTCAGAGACGTGCCCAACACTCTCAGCGATACGTGAGAACACTCCCAGCAACTCAGGATCTCGTGACTCAGACAACTCGATCATGTCTTTAAGCATGGTCTCAATCAAGTACTCGTTGTCATCATCTGTGGCAATCATCTCAAACGCCTCAACAACCTCCTCAGACAGGCACCTCTGTAGCACCTTGGCAGAGTTCTTGAGTCTGTGGGCGTGCAGTGAACGATCCAGAGATGTCTCAACATACCACAGATGGTTCCCAGAGACCTCAACCACCTGTCCCTCGTCTGTCGTCACCTCATACATCGACTCAGGAAGGTGCTCATCATACACCTCGACCACAGTCTCCCAGTCGTCATTGTCATCAGGAATCTCGTCTCCAGCCTTCAGATCCCCAAACCTCTTGACAACATAGTCAAACTCGTCATCGGACGCAACCACCTGTCCAGGACTCACATCATCAGGAACAGCGACCTGACTCGGCCTAAAGAACCTGCTGACCAGTTTCTCTACCGAACGAAAAGACATACACCACTCCATTCACTACACAAGAGCACTCTGACACAATCTTACCAAGAATACAGGAAAAGAACCATATACCAAAAAAGTGAGCACTAGGCATGCAGTCGTGCAAACACCTAGCGCCACTTGTTGGAGAAGAGATGACAGAGATTCAGAAGTCAAGTTCTGAGGACATCAGTGTACTGAGACGATCCACAAAATTATCATCCCTGACATCAAAAGTCTCTAGATGAACACCATTGGAGTAGACATCGAGAGTTGAGACGTCATCACCATCATACTCAGCATCAAAAGAGACCTCAGTGTCATTGCTGTAGGAGGCGATAGTGGTCTCATCAATCTTACGACCAAAACCCTGATCCTCATATCCGTCAATAAGCGACTCAACAAATGTTGCCATACACTATCACCTTCCACATCATCAAGAAAAAGAATGTCTATGCCTTCTCATATCACCCACTACTTCTCTGTAACTCTGACAGAAGCAGTGCGTGCGCTAAACAGTTTATCGAACTGCTCCTTAGAAAGATGCTGCCGAGCAAGATCTTCATCAACCTTGTACTCATAGTTACTAACAAGAGCCAACTGCTCAGGTGTCAGGTTATTACGCGCATTAGTCTGATTAACCTGCTGCCTGTTATTGATAACCACACCTCTGTTCAATGCCCTAGCAGGAATGTATGTGTTTCCATCAGGATTGTTCAGTGTTGCAGCAGTCTTCATAACATTATTCATGGATCCTGTTGTCTTCTTCAGATCTCTGTACTTCATGCCAAATGAGGTCTGAGCGTCAGCATACAACTGCTGATAGTTTCTCAGCGCTGCGTCCATCTTGTCCTCGTCCGTCTTGCCAGGAAGATTAGTGTCAGCGTTAACGACATACTTTCCAACATCATGACGAGATCCTAGAACCACATTCGTTGTCTGAGAATCTGTCAGAATCTTAGCCTGCGTCTCCTCGTCAAGATGTAACCTGACAAGATCTAGACTAACCTTTGGTTTTCTGGTCTGAATCTTTCGCTTCAATGATTCTGGAAGAGTTTTCAGGTAGTCCTCATCTAACTGGTTCTCCTTGACATTAATAACCACCTTAGCGGTTTCGCCATCCAACTCATACTTGTGCTGTCTTAGGTTTGACGATGAGACAAAATCCTTCACAACCTTGTCAAGTCTCTTTCTCTCATCATCAACACGAGACATCTGCTCGTCACGGTCAAGGTAGGTGTCTGTATCCACAACAGTTCCGTCGCTTGACTTGAATCTTGACGATGGCAGTACCTTTGCGTTCTGCAAGGTCTTCATAAGGTGACCATTGTTTTGCTGATCAGCGAAGTCAACAGCCTTCTTCAGTCGCCTCTCGGCAGCAGAAGGGTTGGCCTTTGCCAGAAGAATGTCACCAGAATGTGCTCGACGACTAATAATCTCGTTAGCACTACGAATCAGGTTATCTCTCAGGGCAGCATCAATCTTGCTCATCTCAACACCACGACGAACCACATTACCCTTCTTTGTAGGATGCTTCGTCATAGCGTTCTTACGTGGACGATAGATCTCAGCAAAAGCACCGTGCTTCGACTCAAGATCATTAATTATGATCTGCTTAACCTCATCTTTTGTGCTACCATGAAGAGCAGGTCCATAGCGACAGGCTCTCTTAGTGGCCTTGCACTCCCTGACCTGTCCAGTTGGTGTGGCGTGGTACTTCTTAGCAGACATAGATAAACACCTCATCTAGAAAAAGCATGAAACGACTTTCACTATCTAAGGTGTTTATCTATAGAAAGATTCCTCTGAGTGCAATCAACAAGGTATTACAATTCAGAGAGAAATTGCCTATCCATCCTGCTTACTGCTGTCCATTGAGAGCACTCTTGTAAGCATCAAAGAAACTCAGAAGATCGTTGTCAATCTTGTGGTAGTTCTTGTTGTTGGGACCAAGAGTGTCCACACCTATCATTTCCTCAATTCGGCTTTTAAGAAGAACCACCTCAAATCTTCCTGAGTGAATACTTCCAACACACGGATCCTCCCTGTCAGTAAAACACTCATCAAGAATCCTTCCAGAATCTGCGACAAGAGAGCGAATCGACTCGAACAGGTTTCCAGCATCAGCGAGCAGGGCAAACTTCTCAATAAGCATACGATCAAACTCTATAGAGTTGGCAAATGTCTCTCCAAAATCTCTAAGAAAATTTTGCGCCTCGTCGTTAAATGACAAAGCATGTAGGTCGTTCACTAGTTCTGCCGTCTTGCTTCCAAGTTCAGACAGAAGGTCATTTGTCTCAGTCATTCAAAACACTTCCTCAATTCTGTATGTAATCTATACAACATAACGTATTCTCTGTAATTGTTATTCACTTGTCTGAAAGAACGAATCTAGTGGCCGAGATACCGGCCTTCGCTCCACTACCAACAGCCACAGCAACCTGCCTGAAATCAGGATCTAACACATCCCCAGCAACAAAGAAACCTTCAGTGGTGGACCTATGAATGAAGCCATCACTGTATAGTTCAACATTTCCATCAGCAGCATGAGAGTTAGGTATCTGTCCTACCGCTACAAACACACCAGAAACAATGTATGTCACTCCATCAGTTCCAACCACTCCTGATACCTCACCACTACCACTGTCATTAATCTCAGCGACATTGACGCCCTCATGAACAAAGACATTGGCAAGAGCCTTCAGTCTCTCAACAGCAGGCTTTGAGGCACGCCATGAAGACCTCACGAACACGTCAACACGACTGCACAGGTTGGCAAGATAGGAAGCCTCCTCAACAGCACTTTCACCACCGCCAACAACAGCCACATTCTCGTCAGCAAAGAACATCCCGTCACATGTTGCACAGTATGACACACCACTGAGTTCACTACCTGAAACATCTAGTTTCCGAGGCTCACTACCAGCCGCGAACACCACGGACCTGGACAGCAGGACTTCACTTGTATCAGATAGATGGATCTCAAAAACACTGTCATCACGCTTGACAATCTTGCTCACAATGCCATCAACCATCTGAGCACCAAACATCTGAGAGTGCTCCAAGAAAGTCTCAGACATACTCATACCAGAGACACCAGGCATACCAAGGTAGTTGTCAATCTCCTCAGTAGAGGTCACAAGCCCGCCAGCAGTCAGTCCTTTGACAACAGATGTAGACAAGCCTGCACGAGACGTGTACAAGGCTGCTGAAAGCCCTGCTGGACCAGAACCAACCACAACTACGTCCTTGATGTCTTCTACTGCTACAGAGGCTCTGACGGGCTCCTGTGTAGCAATGCTGTCGTGTTCTGGGGCAATGATGTTTCTGTCGTCAACATACATAAAAACTCACCTCTGGAAGATAGTCACAAGAGTAAACTAAGATCATCTTAACTAGAGGCGAGTACAGAGAAAGTTAATCAACTTATAACTATCTGTTATAAGATTTGCTCAATCTGATTTAATTCACCCATAGTAGTACTCATCAGCAATCCTGTCGCGTCTTCTGTCGGCATCAACCTTCTTGAGATAGCACCTGTGAGCACTCATCCTAAACGCTCTGTCTGTGTTCTTGATAGCCTCTGCAAGAACCTTCGTGCCTTCTTCTGTGCTGCTGTCGTTCTGGCTGACAACATCTCCTGTCTTCAGATTGACACGAGCATAGTATTCTCTACCGCCCTTGTCAGCAGCACAAACGTCAACAAAACCATCGTACCTGAAGTGATTCGGTCTACTGTCAGAAACAGAAACAGAGGTCAGACGAAGACCATGTGAGTTGAGTTTTCTCTGAATCTGACTGCCAAAAGCGTCCGTCTGATTACTTGCTAGATGAAACGCCGACTTGCTGTACATGGTTGCGCTCCAGAAGTCAGCATCACTGAACTTAGCGCCATCTTTCTTGTCGGCAGGAAAACCCTCTATCGTATATTTGAAGTCGGATCCACTAGCGCTGCATCCTTGACGTTTTTCACCAGTCTCAGTGTTAAAGTACTCTGCACCAGCATAAGGATTGTTGTAAGTATAGTACATCTTACTTAAATCCTTGGCATCACGAACAATCATACCTGTCTTAGGAATGTCAAAGTCAAAGACCTGCTTGAATCCATTAACAGAGACAGACTGAATCCTTCCTTCGCTCATATACTTGTCATAAGTACTTTTAGCGAGATCAATCTTCTCTGAGTCATACCTGAGAGCATCTTTAGGAAGAGGTGGTTCAGGTATGACAGAAGACCCGCTCAGACCTTCATCACTGACTCCAGCAAGTCGAGCCTCAATCTGGTTTATCTCCTGCTGACTGAAAGCGTGCTCTAGTTGGATGCCACGTTTTCTGTAAGAACACTTCTCAATACCCTCACACTTCCTCCAGACACCATCATCAGGGCTCTTGTGTTTACAATTGGACATTAAATCAACCTCGACTCATGTTGTATGTATGGTCTTATACACAAGTATCTATGTTACACTACCTTAGTGTAGATATATCTCTAGAAGGTGCTTATCCTTCATTAATACTCTAGATAGGAGTGTCTATATAATGCCTACATTTGAAGAACGTCTTAATTCAATGAAGTCTCAAAGAGAATCAAATGGAGGGGTTAAGGGTCTTTACCATGCTAACATTAATGTATTAGACAGAGAAACATTAATTGATGCAATGAAAAATCCAGATAATTACCCTAATTTAACTGTAAGAGTAAGCGGGTACGCTGTTAACTTCGTTAAACTTACCGATGAACAAAAATTGGACATCATAAACCGCTCCTTCCATACAAGTGCTTAGTTTTCGCTGAAATAACAACAAAAGATAATACACCTTATTGTTTTAAATAAGGTGTATTATTTTTTTATATAAATGAATCTATTCTTCTGCTCCTATTCCATCCCACCAAACAACCTCATCTGCTTTAATCGACTTCTTGACATCAATAACAGACTGATTTGATGATCCCCTAAAACGCAGTCTGGTGTCTCTCTGAGAAATCTCAAATCTTCCGTCAACTAATACATCAATATATTGAAGCAGTCGAGTCTTTGCTGGATCCTGCATGATCTCATCCCAATAGAATCCTGTCCACATCCAGACAGTCTTGGTGTCACCAAACCTGTCTCTGAATGCTTTCAATAGACTCTCTACTGCTTCCATGTTCTCAAAAGGCTCTCCACCTAGAACAGAGAGACCAGCAACAGAAGGATGGTCACAGTCACTCAGAACCATGTCAACAGTGCTCTCAGTGAACTCTTCACCCATACGAGGATTCTGAGCTGTCGCAGACCAGCACCCCTTACACCTGAAAGAACATCCAGAGAAGAAGATGGATACCCTGACTCCAGGTCCGTTCGCTGTGTCGAACTTACTGTACCCAAGAAAACGTGACATATCACTTCTTCCTTCTGACTCTGACAATAACAAGGGTGTCAGAAGCCATGGCCTTGCCACCACCAGTACTTCCGGCAATCAGAACCATGGGGCTTGCTGATGCAATGTTGTCGTCAAACTCAAGACCATGCTTCTTGGCGTAGTCCTTCTGCTCTCCTGCAAGGTCAAACCCAACAACATGCTCAACCTCACCTGTCTCTGGATTCGGAATAGCCAGAGAGGCTTTCTGAGAAACTGTGAGGCCGATAGGAAAGAATGACGGAGCGACCCCAGGAGTGTCGATGTAGTGTGCTGACCAGTGTGCAATCTGAGGTAGTGGTGGAACAGCATAGATTGTCAACACGCCCTTGCTGCGGTCCCATCCTGGATGCTCTGGATCGCTGTCGTCAGGGACGAATGTTCGCACCTGGCCGAAGATCTGGTTGAGTTGTCTGAGAAATCCCTCACCACCCATCTCGTGGTCAAAGTTGTCAGGAACGTTAAACTGGATCCTTACGGCGTCAATCTCGTTCTCCCACTTGAGAACCTTGATGACCTCACCAGGATTCTTCTTGAACTCAAGGCTTTGTCCAAGGCGCTTTGAAGCGATTTCAAACATTCTGTCCAAAGTGCTCTTTCTGGCCTCGACAACTGGTTTCGCCATGCTCATTCCGACAGAGACACCAACGAAGAACAAGAGCGATCCAGCAGCAAGCATCCACCACGAGGTTCCAAACGATGGAGAGACAAAACATCCTAGCCCAATGAGCAGAATCAGGAAGAAGACCTGCTTGTTAGTGATACCGCTCTCAGGTGGCTCTTCCTTATCCTCCTTCTTCTTGAATCCAAATGAGGCTAGGCGCTTGTCTTCCTTGATAAGGTAACTCAGACGTTCCTTCCACTGGTTCCAGATAGGCGGCTTGATCTTGTCCAGCGCAGCAGCATTTTTACCAGCCTTCTCAATCAGTCGGTCTGTCACCATCTTCTTGTGAACCACTGCAGCAAGACGAAGAACTATAGGCATGACAATGACATATACTGCTGCGAGTATACCTGCTTGTGTCAACATGTATCAGTTAGACCTTCCTCATAAAAACTGACCCTAGAGTTAACATATCTACTCAGCGTTTAGGATCTAACTTTGTCAGTGCTTGGTGATCTCAACAGACTTCATCAGCGCCTCAGCCTCTTTCTGGCTTCCTGTAGTCACCATGACACCAGCCCCGTCTCCTGTTGCGATAATGACTGCTGATGTTCTGCTTCCAGAGGCGTCAGTGGTGATTGTTAGCGTTCCAGCAGCGACAGTGTTTGGCTTACCTGACTCCTTGTAGTCCAGTCCTCCGTCCAGCAAACGGCTGTGAACAGCATCACGAAGAGTGTAGATCTTTCCATTAACACCGTCCTTTGACACTGTTCCAGAGAAGCAGAAGTCTGTTGGCTGGTCCACCGTGCAAGAGGACTGTGCAGGAGTGTTCTTGAAACCCTTGAAGGAGACGACATACCCTGACGACAACGTGATAGACGACTCAGAGACATCAGCCTTAATCTGGGAGGCGCTAGGAGTAGGAAGGTCTTTTAACTTTGATGCAACAGGATTCTCAAAACCACCAACAACACCACTACCAAGAACTGCTCCAGGACTTGCCTGCTGGTTGGTTGTTGCTGTAGGAGTAGCACCAGACTTGGGAGCACTTGGCCTGGAAGCCATGTACCCAAGTGCAACTATCACGACAATACCAACAACAAAAACAGTTCCAGCAAGAATCTTGACCAGTTTTGCTCTTGCAATGTCCTTAGATAGAAAGTCTGTGAACTTGTTGGCACTAGGAAGATCCCCAGAAGAAGCCTCTCCATTACTGAACACATCCTTGAAGATAGGATTCTTAGGGGCCTTGACAGACAGCGATCTGTTGTCTTCCTGAGAAGTGTCTTGATTTTGATCTGACACATGAGAGGAATCACTGCTGTCTTGGTAGGAGTGTGGATGGCCTATAACACTCTCATCAAATGGAACAGCAACATAGTCAGATGCAGTGTCATCATACTCAGGAACCTTAAACTGATGCTGACGTGCTGACTCGACTTCCTCTTCTGTAGGCGGTGGTGGAGTTGATACCGTCTCGCCACCCATTCTTGAAGCAACTGCTGGACGCCTACCAACAGTGTTTCCGTCTGTTCCTCTGATGCTCATAGAACCATTCCTTTTCAAATAAAATCTCTGTCTCATATGCCATCTGCTCGTGAATGGCTATGACAGAACAGGTATATCTCTACCTTCTATGTTAACGAACAATCATCTCAGAAAAGCAGATAAGCCATGACTCCATCTTTTAGAAATCATGGCTCATCTGCTACACCGGTTTTGCATCATGACTACACCAGCAATCAATCACCACCCTTAGTATGATCGACTTATGCAATCACTGGCTAAAATGCCTGTCAGAAAGGCGGGTCGTCCTCGTCAACAGAGTCAGCCCAGTCGTCACCGTCACTCCAGTCGTCTGAACCGAAGTCATCATCCTTGGCCTTGGGGGCAGCCTTCCTCTTAGCAGAAGCACTGCTGCCAGATGAACGACGCTTAGGAGAAGCACTGGATCCAGAAGAGTTCCTGGCCTCACGGTCAGAGTGAGCAGGACTGAAGAGAACCGACAGACCAGTCTCCTCAACCAGGATGAACTCACGTCCAGGGTGCTCGTCACCGTTCTTGTCAGTGTATGGGTCACCAACATTCAACTGACCGTAGACAAAAACACGGTCACCTTTCTTAAAAGACTTCTCAACATAATCAGCCTGCTTGCCCCACACAGTGCACTCACGCCAGATGGTCTGCTTGTCAACCCATTCACCAGATGAGTTCTTGGCTCGTGGTGTGAACGCGACAGAGAAGTTGATGACACTACGATCATCCTTCCCTACAACTCGCTTCTCTCGAACCTGACCAACTGTTCCAAAAAACAACTCCATTGGAAAAGCCATGTTTCAATCCCCTAAATGTCTGTATCTTATACTTGCCTACTCATGCGCATGTCATGGCTTGAGCATCCAACAAAGGCCGCTGGTTGTTGTTCAGAGCCCTCGTCTGTGTACATCTTAACGACAGATCTCCCAAGATAGTGATCTGGGTCTCATCATCTTGGGAGATCTGTATAGTTATGTGATTTTGACAACAAACTCACTTGTTTGGCTGAGGCCATGAGTTCGGGATAGTAACTCCGTTAGGAATGACAGGAGGCTGAGGCTCTGCTGGCTTCTCCTGATCCAGAATCTCATCCTTCACTGGCGGGTTTGTGCAACCTGTTGGCTTGTCTGGAATCTTAGGGTTGCTACCACTGTCAGCAGTAGGTGTAGGAGTTGGGTTGGAGTTTGGGAACCTCAGTGCAGTTGGTGGAGCAGTAGCGCCTGGAGACGGTGTTGGGGCTGGTGTCTTTCCACCGTTCTCTCTAGCGGCCCTCTCCTGCTCCCTCTTCCATGCCTCACCATACTGCTGCTCCCACTTGGCAAGGTTCTCGTTAGCAGTGTTGCAGGCAAGAGTCTCCTGATCGAACTTCAACTTAGCAGCCTTCTTCCTGTCATCAAAGGTGAACCAGTCGTTATGGTCTGTGACATACTGTCTCCACGATCCCTCGATAAGAGAACGCTCGTTGTTGAGCCAAGCCCACTTGTCATGCACAGCATTCACCTGTGAGACGTACCTGTTCCACGAGTCAACCTGTGAGACATAGTTGAGCATCGATCCTGACCAGTTGTGACGAGCCTGCATGTATCCAACAGCCTTGTGGTTGGCGTCATCCTGAGCCTTACCAATAGACTTCTTCTGAGCGTTGGCAAGTTCACCAGCATTGTAGACAGGCATCTTCTGACCAGACCATGCCCATCCGCATCCAGGACCGTTCACGTCCTCAATCTGGTAGGTGGCTGTCTCACTGAAGTCAGAGTTATCAGAAACGCCTTCTGGACGTGTCGGCTTGGCGACCTCACCAGGCAAGGAGGGGAATCCATCAGGTAGTGGGGCTTCAGGCTCCTCAGCGTCAGGATTGCTGACACTCTGTAGACCTTGCGGTAACGGGGTGGCTTGGTTGCTGGTGTCAACCTGAGTCTTGATGCTCTCGCTCTTCTTGAGCCCAGTGTAGTCGTTGGGGTGGTAGAAGAGGTTTCGCAGGCTGTCAGCAGATGCTGATGTCAGACTCAGGCACTGAGTAGCCCTCAACGTCTCAGGAGCCTTGGTCTGGTAGTAGGAGAGAAGTTTGTCTCTCATACCTGAGTCTGATGCGGTTGCTCCAAGAATCGCATCACCAGAGACCATGACAAATCCATTGCTGAACGTGTAGACAGTCGCGTCTGAGACTCCAGGCTTCTGATCAAAATCCTTCAAGCACTTAGACCACCTCTTGATGTAGTTGTCAAACTGTGCAGCAGCCTGACCAGCACCATACACCTGAACAGTCACTGCGACACCAGAACCCTTGGCAGAGACAGATCCAGCAACAGAGTCAGGCACCTGCTCCTGCTTACAGACATCATTTGGCAGAGGGTGCTGAGGCGTACCACCAGACACCACCTCCCACTGAGGAACAGACGCTGGATTCTCAGCAAGCAGCGCCTTGGCCCACTGAGTACCAGGAGAGTCTGACGCAGCAACATTCTGGTATGGTGATGTCGTCTTTGGTGCTGACACAATCTTCTTGTAGGAGGTCTGACCCTGACTAGCCATATAGACCACCAGAGCAACAGCAATCAGCGCAGCAATGGCATAGAAGATCTTCTTGTTAAAAATCCATCTGACAGCAGGAAACTTGATCTCTGGATCATCTCGGTAGTCAGAGAACTTCGTTCTCCTTGCAACCTTCTTACTTGCAGACACCTGCGACTCCTTACATCTATCACCAGTACTGCTCGAAAATATCCCTGTAGCAAAAATGTCAGGTAGTGCGAGCAGAATATGCACTACCTGACATTCTAACAACATGGGCCAGAGATCCTTCTACTGGTCAAGATGATTTTATCTATGGTTGTTTGTTATCTGATGCTGGAATCTCTGGAGCAGGATTCGCCTTGTCGTTCTGGTTGTTGACATCTTGACCAGAGTCAGAGTTGTTGCCACCGCTGTTCTCCGTGTTCTGGTTCTGCTCAGACGAGTCCTGAGAGACACCTGCCTTGTTCTGCTCTGAGTCAGGTTGACTTTGCTGTGAGTTCTGTTGCCCGCTCTGCTTGTGCTGGGACGATCCACCGACCTGAGCCTTGTTGCCAGAACCAGGATTTGACTTGTATCCAGAACTGCTGTCTGACTTGCTCTCAGAGTTCTGGTTGTTCTGAATGCTGCTGTCCTTGTCCGATCCAGACTGACCCTCTGATTCACTGCTGTCAGATGTACTGTCATGAGATGACTGCTTGCTTGCAGAGGATGCTGTGGATGGCCGGGAAGACGCTGACTTCTCAGTACTTGATGTCTCTGCGGGTGAAGATGATCCACCATTCTTCTGATGTTCTGCCTCCAAGTTGGCAATCCTCTCTTTAAGAGCGTCCACATCAGCGCTGTTTGTCGTCACGATGGTCTTGTAGACAGGCTCACCCTTGATAGCACTGACAATCAAGCATATTGCTCCAATGGTTATGAACATGGTTGCCATGAACATGCTAGTGTGTCTCAGTATCCTCTTGACCTTCCTTGGATCAGCGCTTGTCAGCCACTCAGGGAGGACAGAAACGATTTTGCCCATCAGAGTGCTCTTGTCAACCTCTATGCCCTCAGAATTGCTTACATGGCTCTCTGCTGGCATACTGGAGTCGCTATCTGTACTCACCTCGTTTCCAACTACTGGAATCTCCTCTGTATCACCATCCTGTATACTACCAGTTGAGAGCAACGACGACGATGACACGGTTCTCTTGGCTGCTGCAACAGCGTTTTTGGAAGTAACAGAAAGCACGGCACGATAGAACTCTGAGGCGATAGCAGTGACAACAGACGCCATGCCAGCAAGAATCAGGCTGGACACGTAGCCAGTAAGGTATGAGGACAACAGAGCCACAGTAATTGCTGCCAGTGCTGCTCCGGCAATCTTGAACACGCTGAGATCCAGGCTTCCAAAGAAACTCTTCATCTTTCTCATGACTATCTACCTTCTCACCTCCATCAAGTACCTAAATCTCATGGTTTTTAGGTAACAGATGCTCTATCTGACTTCCTGTGGTCAACAAACTGGTGGGACTGAGTAACGATCTGACACCATCGCTCAGCCCCACCAGGCAACAATCCTAAACAATCATATCATCTAGGATTGTCATAACATATCACGTGTCATTCTGTTGTAGATCTGACAAAGTTAATGACAACATTTGTTGACACAGTACTTGGGTTATCGGTTCCTCCAATAATCCTACCATCAATGTTGTTGGTTGTTCCAGTACCGGTGTTGTCTCTGAACAGGTCCTTGGTACTACCACTTGTGTCTGTACCAAACGTTGAATAGCACTTACCCTCGATAGGTGCTGTCTGCTCAACGTTGTTGCGTGTGACTGCATTGAACCTGCTACCATCACCACTGGTCTCAAACCCGATCTTTGACGGGAATGTTGTGCTGACCTCTGGAGCGTACTCCCACTTGACGTTGAGAATCTGAGGCTTACCCTCTTCTGACGCCCAGGATGCACCAACCTTGAACTTGTTGTAGAACCCATCCATCACACTGGCAGTGCTGTTGGAGAACAGTCCCTTGTCCCAGTTCCTCTGGTTCGCAGCAGGTGTCTGTCCCGTACCAAAGACGTTGACTCCCTTGCCGCTTGATCCTACAGCCTCCATGGTGAACTTACCACCGTTCTTGCCTGTGGTGTCAGGTGTTCCCTCAGACCAGCGAGACACTGTTGTGGTTCTTGGTGCAGCACCGTTGTAGTGAACGATGTCGGTGCTCTTCGGGTACCATGTGTCCAGCCTGATCTCACGCATCTTGTTGTCACGGAACATCTCGAAGGAGTTTGTTGAAAGTCCCTCGGACTGAGCACCGTTCAGACCACCGTTACCAGATGCTCCTGAGGTTCCCTGGTTGCTGATGGCGTCATTCTTGTCAGAGGCACCAGCGTTCTTGGCTGAACTGGCCGTGCAGTCGAACGGGCACTCCTTGTCGAAGAATGAGATGTGTCCTGAAGCGGCAGCGTTTCCGTCAGGATTGCTCGGGTCACCAAAGTCTGTATGAACAGGCTGGCTGCTTCTCACCTGAGACTTAGCGACTGCTGAAAGACCACGCTCAGAGTCACCCACACTGACAACCTCAGCGTTGGTTGATGCAACCAGAGCGTCAAAAGCGTCCTTGTTGCAGTGGACTGAGAGCATCTGGAAGAAAGACTTCTTCTGTGGCGTCTGAGCGTTCTTGGTAACTCCCAGTGCACCAACACTGTCCTTAACGGTGTGCCAGTTAGTACAGGAAGAGTTCTGCCAGGCATTCCATGTACCCCAGTAGGAGTTCCATGTCCTCTTGTCCTTGCACTCACGCTGCTGGTAGTGGATGACAGTCCTAGCCACCTTCAAGGTTGCCCTGGTCTGGTACTGAGAGACATCCAGGATTCCACCCTTGGCAAAAGCCTTCTGGTTCTTGTCACTCAGATCCACAGACGAGTCAAAGGTGCCGGTCTTGTCCTTGTTCACAGCCTCAGCAACCTTCTGTCGAACCTCGTTGGGTGACATCTTGGCGCCTGTCACCAGAGAGTCATAGAGTTTCCCAAAGTTGGTCTTGGTGACCTTGCTCTGAGCCTCAAACTCTCCGTTGCCAGGGTACTGACCATCAACCTTTCGTGGAGTGACAGTTGACGTGATGGCGTATGTGTTTGTCACGTCATATGTGTCTGTATCACTGGTCTGCCTCTGCTGGACGTAGTTACGCCACTCGTCAGCACGAAGGAACGCTCCACCACAGATGACCGTGTACCCTGGCTGGGAGTCAACTCTGTTCCCGTTGCTCCAGCGGTCCCAGGACAGGAACTGTGTCACCTCGCTACCTGTTGGTGGACGCCCAGATACCGAGTAAGGACCCTCAATACTGGCACCAATAGACATTCTTGGACCGTGCGTCGCTCCAGTCCAGTTGTGAACCCAGAACCCGCTTGAGGACTGGACCCACCAGATGACATTTGAGCGCTTACAGATGTTGATGTCAGCACCAGACCTCTGCAACTTGCTCTCAAACGTGTTGCCCTGACCACTCTTGGCCTTGAAGACGTTGTATGCGTTTGAGCCGGTTGCGCTCACCCAGTAGGCACTGTTGACGGTTCCGCCACCGGCCCCACCACCGAGACCACCAGAGTTGTCAGACGCGGCCGCTGTGGGTGCTGACAGACCCAGACCTAAGGCGGCGACCAGAAGACCGATGGCGCCAGCCTTTCCGAAGAATCTTCCCTTTCTCATGTTTCAGTCATCCATCCTTAGGGATCCTGAGTCAATCAGTACCCTGTTGCTCGTGTTGTTTCCATATTCTTGTGTTACTGCCGGAACAAGGTTAAGAGTCAGTGTTCCTGTCCTCTCAACCTTCTTCTGATCCTTGGTCCATGCTGTGAACTTGACCTTGGCCTCATAGGTTGCGGTGTAGTTCAACTTGGACTCATCATATGTGAAGGTTGTGCTGCTTGATGTCACCTTGCCAAACCACCTGGCAACATCTGTCAAATTGTACTTACCGCCATAGTTGTCAGAGTTCCAGTCGGCCAGGACCGGCACGTAATCACTGTGAGGCTTAGCAGAGTTGGACTCAGACCAGTTGCTTGTGAACAGGTCTGACAACAGTGCTGTGTCAAACTCAGTGTTGGCCTTGTACTCAGGGTACTGGTAGTTCTCCCACCCACCGAAGACAGGATTGAGCAGCCTCTCTGTCATGATTCCAACCTCAGCACTGAACTGCTCCTCAGTCCAGTAGGAGAACATGGGGTTGGGTGTACCATCCTCCATCGTCTGCTTGTCAAGGTCAGAAGTGAACCCTGCAGCCTCTGACGGAAGAGTGCTTGCGGCTGATGCCAGACCACCACCATCAAGAGAACCTTTAGCCACAGAGGACAAGATGTTTGATCTCAGATCATCATTTGGAACCTGGCTTGACTTGTCCTTACCAGTGACCTGTGCTGTATACGGTGCCGCCTGCCACTTCTCATGCTCAAAAGGAATGGGATTCTCTCTGGCGAAGTTCTGAGAAGCATTAGGATCGTCTGTCGGGACTGCAACCTGACCAGCAGAAGTCACCTCGGCTGTTGCTGAGGAACTGGCACCGGGCTTGGCGTGACCAAAATGATGCAGTGACGAGCCCAGAAATACTGTTCCTGTGACAATACCTACTGTCAGGGCAGCACCAAGAGATGAGAACAGGATAATCTTGCGCTTCTTGCGTTTGTTCTCCTTGTCAATCTCATCCTCGACAACAACGTCTTTTGAGGACGGACTGCTATCACTAGTCTCACTCAGGGTCTCTGACAGCATCTCGTCAGCCGTGAGTGAGTCATCACTAGCGAACGCGCTCTTTTCCTTGCTTCTCATTGGCAACCTCATGCTTGAAGAAATACTTTTGAAATATGTTCAAATATCAAAACCTGTGCCTTTGTTTTATCTGGCACAGGTTTTATCTAATAGTGACTCAGGAATAATAGACTATAACGAAAGTATTGCTATCACAAGGAAAGATGATACGATGAGAGGTAAAGCGAAAATAGTACTCGCTTTCTTTATAACATTGTTGTACTCATCTTCAGACAATTCTTTCTTCGCTCTGTCTTTTTTCATCATCCTGTGCCCGTTTGACCAGAACCCGCTGTACGTCTTCCACAGAGAGACAACAGACAGCACAGCAAGAGACACAAAGATGTAGACAAGAGAGTAGTCCATACCAAGGTACCAGGGGAACATGACACTTCCACCAAGTAGTGACTTGTAGTTGTCTGTTCCCATCCTGGTTCCAAGCATACCAGCAACAAGGACTATAACCAGCATTGACACCAAAGACGACACAAGTACTGGAACCAGAAGAAAGTCATTCCCCGAAAGATGTGCTATCACCATCTTTGCTGCTGCAAGAATAACTAGTATGCCGCTGTACCTAAGAGGATCAATCTTGGTAAACCGCGCCAAAAGCAGCACGACGACAATGAACGGAAAATCAAATGAGAGCACAGGAGATGATAGAATGGTAGTAAGAACTGACATGATTGAGTATAGTCTTTCTGCTAAAAGTACAGAGAAATGAGGAATTTAGTTTAATCGGCTGACGAGAGTTTCAGAGAACCGGAAGATCCTCATCCTCCGTTAAAGATTCTGTCCAACTCGTCATCGTCGTCATCACTCATGTTCTGTGACTCATAGAAACTCTTGTTGCTCTCCAAGAACTCGTCAAGGCTCTCGTCCTCGTCAGAGTGGAACACAGAACCAGAAGACAACTGACCTGATGTGTAACTGTTATCATCTGGTCTGCTGATCGAGCCCATAGGAGTAGAGACGACCCTGTGTGAAGACTGTGACGGAATACTATTGTCATCATCCATGTACACAGCCAACTGATTCTTCAGTGCATAAATCTCTTCTCTCAACTCATCGTTCTCACGAGTCAGCAACGAGACCTGATCACTCATCTGACTGTCAACAACCTGCTCATATCCTTCAGCAGATCCGCCCTTTGAGAGTCGGTTGTTCTCGTCCTGCAACTGTCTTGTGAGCAGTCTGAGTTCCATCAACTCGTTCTCAAGATCTGCGATGGAGTCTGTTGGCATGATGTTGATACCATTGGCAACCTCAGCATCAAACTTCAAGTTGTTGGCATCAACCTGCAACCTGTCAATCGTTGAGGCCAGTTGGGCAACATGCTTGTTCCTGAGTTTAAGAAGATCGACTAGTTCCTTTGTGCTCTTTCTTGCACGATCCTTGAAAGCCTCAACCTCGCTGGGCTCGTATCCTTCAGGAATCTGGATCTGGAAGTCGATCCCATCGAAGTCCTCAGGAAGAAGCACAACGTTACTGACCTCAAATGTCGGAGGAATGTCAAGAAGTTCCAGCACGTCCTGTATACGACCCTCCTGCACTGAAGGAACAGGTTCTCCAGAGGAAGGCATCATCTTGTGATACTCCTCCTCGTGCTTACTGATAACCTCGTCAGCAGTGTCATCAGGGTCTATATGGAACGACTTGCCAAGGTTGGGTATCTTTGACTTCAGTCCACCCATGATACCAGAGTGACTGTTCTTCTCATCTGGCTCAGGAAGGTCCTTGTCCGTCTCTGAGATGGTCTCCTCGCCAAATCGTTGCAGTCTCTTTTTTGCGTTGTCAAGAAGACCCATAAGTGTTTTTCCTTTGCTGAAGTTATACGATAGTATGCCAACTTTATGGCGAAATATCATTGTTTTAATGATTGCTTTGATTTATCAATAATTTCCTGTAGGCTCATTTCAACAGGCGTGCAGGTATTGCTCTCAGTAATCTGTATCCAGAACTTGCCAAAGATACGACGAACCTCATCATAGTTCTGAAAGTACCAGAGACGATCAATCTCCTCATCATCAACAAGATAGATTAACTCATCAGGAATGAATGAGGGAGGATCAATACCAAGTTCAGAGTTCTTGACGTCATGATGAATACGTATACACTCATTCAGTGCAATCATCTTGTTCATGACATAGACATCAGACATACTCACTCGTCATCACTCTTCCTCTTGTCCGAGTCGCTATTATTCTCATCGTTCTCTTTTGAGTTCATCTCAGCAAAACGCTTCAACTCAGCCCTATCAAAGGAATCGAGTTTACTCTCCTTGACCGCCTTGAACGTCTCATCAAGATCAGCCGAGTACTTCTGTCCAGTGTTCTCCTGATACCAGACAACCCAGGCAGCAACATAAGTCATCAGCACGTAGTCATAGTTCTGTGACGCCCAAGCAGCCTGCAAAGCGTTCTTGTCAACATATCTTTCAATTTCTTTTGGAATCTCAGCAGTGATGGTTGTTCTAGCATTCTCGATCTTGTCTGGCTTCTTTCTGTTAGGGTTGTCAAACTCAGCATAGTTCTTAGCCAAGACAGCATTCTCATGCTCACTGATGTCATTCTTGACAACAGCCATCATTCTTCTAAGTTCTGCTTCTCCCTGTTGTCTTCTGCCTTCCTTTGCGTTCTGAAGTACAGCATCCGTTGTGTGAGCAAATTCTTCACCATATGCTGACTTGTACGAAAAACGCTTGCGATAGGCGTCAGCAATCCTCATGCGCTGCTTGTCCTTCTCACGCTTCATGTCCTTTATCTTGCGCTCTGTCGGACGAGGGAACTTGACCTCATCCACGTCTGGATCATTGATGTCTTCCAGGCACTGTCGGCAGATAAGGTTACCATTCCCGTCTCGACCACCAATGAACATCTCTGTACCACGTTCGTCCATTTCGTAGTCCAGTTTCTTACCACACTTGGCACAGTACTTCTCACCAGCAAGAGGGTTGTTCTTACCAAGTGCTGTTGCCTGCTCATCATATGTGGTCTTTAGATGACGCAAGCCCTTGGAGCGATAAGCCAGGTTGCTGATTTCCTGGCCTATACCAGCGCCCATACCTCGTGTGAAGGTTCCTCCAGCCTTCCTAGCGCCAAAACCTCCACCAAGGGCAGATGAGGCGAACCTTCCGCTAGTCTTCAGTGGCGCCATAGTGATGTCTGCTGTCTTCCTGAAAGCAGCCTTAGCAGTAGTGCTCAAGTCAGCGCCGCCAAAGTTGACAGTAGAGAATGCGTTAATAATCTTGTTTCTTCCCTTGAAGATGGCAACAGTCAGAATCATCAGCAGAGTTACCATCTTTCCCCAGGAGATGGTGCTTGCCATGTCAAGGATGTTGGACACAAGAATGACATTGAAAATCAGCAGGAGTGTGGACATGACTCGTGACGAGAAGGTCTGCCACACCATTCCAGCGTATCCTTTGAAGATGTTCCATCCAATACCTGCCCAGCAGCCCAGCAGCAAGAATATGGGCGCAAAAGCCATTGCTATCGTCATTCCTAAGGTGTAGACGGCTGTCAATCCACCTAGAAGAATCAGGCTGGCACAGGCAATCAGAGCGATAAGAATTGACGACAGTGAGGATGTGTAACGACTTCCAATAGAGTTACCCACCCATGTGTCCCAGTAGGCAAGAGGCTTGTTCGCCTCCTTGGGTGCCTTGTACTTGACAGCCTCAGTTGCTCCAGACTTGTTAACCTGAGTGTCCTCACTGACCTCCTCCTCGTCATAGTTGGACAGAGCGTCAACGATACGGTACCAGTCTGGCGCTACACCATTGACTGGGACCATCTTCTTACCGTCACCATCAGTGACAGCATGAGCGCTTGTCTGAGCAGAGACCTGGTAGACACCCCAGTTGTTGATAGTCTTGTTGGCGCCTAGTGGGACATCAGCGTGACCGACCATCTCATCGTTGGCGTTACCAAGTTCCTGAGCACCTTCTGGAGCCCAGTCGGCCTTCTTCCCATTGGCCCACAGGTTGTTGTAGTCTGTACCGAACTGTCCTTCTATCCAGGGCTTGAAGAGAAGGTTCTGCCACAACTTGCACCCAATGACGCTCTTGATGTTCTGAGCAGCCTCGTCAAGTTGCCCCTGCTCATCCTTACCCTTGGAGACGAGCAGGTTGGAGTTCACCTGCCCTACATCTGTTGCACACATGTCTGAACCGCCAAGCAGGTTGGAGTTCATGGAGGAAAGAATAGCGGCCTCAAGAATAACAGCAGCGTTGTTAGGGATAGTGATGTACTGCAGAGGGTTGAGACTGATGACAATTGCCAGACAGAACATGGCAATCGATCTGGCAACACCAGTTACCGACTCTCGGTACTGCTTCTTAACGACACCAATCCAGAAGATCCAGCAAGCAGTCGCAATGAAAGCAAGAGCGACTAGTGGTGTGAACACTCCGTTGAACAGTGAGGTAAAGACACCACTCTTTCCACCAATAACGCTGTCAAGACCGAGAGTTGTGACAACATCTGTCAGAGAGAAGTTAATGAAGGCAATCGTCAGTGTCACGATAATCTTGGTAATACTGAAGATCATGTTGGCTATTGTGTTGAACGACGCAGCAACAATAGGATAGGTTGGATTCGCTGAGAACTGCTTTGTTCTTACGTCCTTGGAATTACCAATGTCCTCCCAACCACTTCTCGGCTCAAGTCTTGTCTGGTAGAACAGACCGGCCTTAGGGTCACTTGGCTCTCCATCCTTTTTACAAGCATCAATGACGAAGTATTTCCATTCGCCTTGATAACCTGAGAAGTTCAGTCCAGCAACACCAAAACGGTCGTAAGGGTTGACATAGTTACCGCCATTTGGAACACCTTTTGTTCCACTGTCCTGCTGCTGTCCTTGTTGCTGGTTCTGCTTGTCCTTCTCCTCCTTTTTCTTCTGCTCCTCAGGAGTTGCTGCAGCCTGAGGATAGAGACTGTAACCAAGAATAGCCTCATTGACCGTCTTGAAATCTGAGCCTGTTCCTTCAAGCAGCCAGTTCAGGCCCTGATCCACGTCATCAATACCGGAAGTGACAGCACTCTTTGAACGAAGGTTGAACTGCAGATCCTTAGAGTTGGCGTACTGATAAACCTCTTTCGCTGACTCAGGAAGAACCTCACACATGAGCCATTGCGTCCAGTCGATAGCCTCAACCTGCTGTCTCCTGTACTCCGCTGACAGACCTCCAGCAACAGAGGCCACAACAACAAAGAATACAGCCATGAAAGTCATCAGACCAGAGAGTACTCCTCTGTTCTGACGTGAGGTTGACACCAGCACAGAAGACTTACCAGAGGTGTCAGCATACACTGCTCCAGGAGATTCTTTTCTGAGGATCATTAAGACTTTCCTCCGGTATCTTCTTGCTTCTGTCTTAACTCATGGAATATCTCTACTGGTAAGTGGAGCAGAAACTATTCCATATAGAAAACAAGAAAGAGAATAGTGAGAGTATGACTATTCCCTAGTATAAACCACATCTACTGTATTTGCAGTAGACAGGTTCTCCTTTGGATTCGTCGTGCCGCTGGTTGTCTGAAACCACGAGTCTCCTCTATGGTCCACCGCAGAAACCCTATTGTCTGCGGGGCACATCCTCACACTCACCTCCTTCTTTGGAAGAGGTGGATAATTAAGAATACTGGTTTTTCTCTTCTTCTGGTTCTGCGGAGCCTTGGGTGTTGGTCTGTTCTTCGTACCAGGATGCTTCAGCGGCTTTAACTGACACTTTGACCTCCTGATACGCTTAGTCTTCGTGGCGTGACGCTTCCTGGTCTGACAAGCCTTCTTGACGTTCACTCGCTGAGCGATGTTCGCCGCAGCGTTCAGGTCACGATGATGGGTGATACCGCACGATTCACATACTGGGCTGCTGTAGTCGCTCATGTCCAGGTCGGTCTGACACACGTGACACCGCCTAGATGTGTAGGCGGCATTCACCTTCATCACTCGACCACCATCGGCCTCAACCATGTCACGTGTACGCCGGTAGACCTCGCCTCTAAACCAGCGTCCGTGCTTCATGGTGTTCTTGATGTGACTCAGATCCTCAAAAGACACGATAGCGTTACCATACCGCCATGAGACATTCGCTAGTTCCTGAGCAATGAAGATACTCAGTTCCTTGCGGCGATTTGACAGGTGCTGGCGATGAGAGACGGCTTCTTCGTCCTTGCCTTTCTTCCTTAATGAAGTGACCTGTACCTGACCACGTTTAATCTTATTACTCAGCGACCTGGCGCGTTGACCTAGAAGAGATCTCTCAACTACCTCTTTCTTCTCAGTGTCCCAGACCACATAGGCAGCAGGGTGTTTCACACCAACGTCTACGCCAATCACATAGCGCTCAGAGAACTTGGGTCTGCCAGGATCGGTCTTACCACAGAAACCGAACACCACTCTGTTGTTCTTATCAATCCAGATGTCAGGCACACCTGGTTCGCAACCCTGCTCCAGCAACTGGGATGGAGTGGGGAAGTGAAGTGTCACCCAACTACCTTGAACAACCATGTCAAGAGAAACACGCTCGGGTGTGACACTCATTTCTCTGTAGTGTCTATCTGTAGCAGACAGAGCAAGACGAGGCTGCATTGAGGTGGGTTTTGAGTCACTGGCTGTTCTCTTCCATCCAGCAGAGACGTATTTAGGATAGGTCTGAGCCATAACCTCAACTCTAGCAGCCCAAGATCGCAAGTTAGAGACGACCTGCTCCTGGAACATCTTTTCCAGACGTGAGGCTCCACTCTTGAACTGCTTCTTCACCTCGGCTGGGAGTTTCAAATTCATCTGCCTACCAGCCTCAGCAGGCTTGATACCGTTGAAGTAGGTCACCAGAGCCAGGTTCTGCTCAGTCATCTCATTCAAGGCATAGTGGGCGACTAACTCGGCATCCTTTCTGATACCATCCAGAACCTCATTCAGATCCAGAGACTCACCATCTTTACTGAAAGCAGCATACGGTGTACGAGGATACGTGCGTGACACTGCTGATTTGGACGCCATTTGGTGAGCCTCCTTTCAAGAACTTGACTGAGTGTATTATAACACAGGATCGGTGGAGCGCACTAGCACATATCAAATTAAAGTAACAATGCTGAACTGCAGTAGAATAGACATTAACTCGCCATTCTCTTTCTCGTTGATTATTGGTTTACTAGTTCAAGTCTTCTGAATCGTCTTCTTCATCTCTGTATCGGTCATCTGTATTACGATCCCAAACTTCATCACCATTAATGTCCGGTTCGAGTTCAATCGTTGACCTAAACGGATCCTCGACCTCAAAGTCAGATTCATTGAAAATGGCAGCCGCTCTCAGTTTACCCAGAGCCCGCTTCTGATCGACAGCCCAGTCTTCCTTACTTGACTTGTAGGTCTTGTCAATCTTCTTGACCATCTTCTTTACTTCCTTGTCCTTGGAGCGAACAAGAGAAGACTTCTTGTTCTTGTCCTTCTCCTCTCTTGTCTCGCGGTCCACAAGTTCCTTGACGTTCCTGGCCTTGTTCCTGATCTTCGGCTCATCTGCAAAGTGTGTTCCAATCATGTTGGTGTCCTCTGCACGCATCTGCTTGGAAAGCCTCTTAATCTTCTTACCTGGAAGGTTAATGTGCATCTCACGCTCAACATCCTGGAACGTTGGCTCAACTGGACGTTCAACCTTCTGGCCCGTCACAGGATCATACCTGAACACCTCCTTGACACCGTGCTCGTTGAAGTCCTCGCGCTCAGGCAGAGAGTTGTAGTACTCCTCAGCCTTCTCGTAGTCCTTGTATACCTTGCTCTGAGTAAGGATGTCATCTCTCAGTGCTGATGCGTACTCGTCGTTGTCAAGTTGCTTGGAACCAACAACCTCACCAGCACCCACACCTCTGTTGAACGTGTCAAGACCCTTGAATCCACGCCTTCTCTGCTGGTTACCAAGTTTCTGTCGTTCAATTCTGCTTGCCTCATGAGCAGACCTGAACGGGTTGGTTCCAGTAAGAGTACCAGCGATACCTCCGGCTGCTCCACTGACAGCACCACGACGAACCATGTCAACACGGTTCTTGACGAATGAACCATTACTCATTCCAGGAACACCGCTTCTGACGAACCCGCCTGGCTCCTTCCTGAACCTGTCTGCAACAGTTGGTGCGTTGAAGGCTCCTGCTGTGCTGGTGAAGATCATCTCCTCGACCTGCTTCCTAAACATCAGGAACAGCACACAGACAGCGGCGCTGAACATGGCGCAGGAGATGTAGGAACTACTTGCTGTTCCGACACTGGCGAGAACCCTGAACATCACAGCCAGCATCGTAACAAGTGCCACTCTCTGAACCATAAGACCAGTGATTGTGCCAATGTATCCCTTCAGCATTCTTCTACCAAAACTCAGGATTCCGACAAGGAACATGAACGGCATGATGAGAAGCATCATAGTGCTGATGAACGTAAGTTGCACCTTGGCTGCGCTGAACGCTATAACTGTCCATGCACCAAGAATACCCATCAGTCCACCAAGGAAGGCTGTTCCCGCTCTGGATGCATAGTTGACACCAGACCAGTTGTCAAAGAAACGTGTATACGAGTTGCTTCCGTTACCTGGCCCTGCCTGAGCGTCAACGATACGGTAGAAGTCTCTGGACACTGATCCGGTTGGCTTGCTGTTATCGTTGAAGTATGCTGTACCAGAAGTCATTGTCTTGACCTGATACAGACCCCAGTTCTGCTCAGTGAAGCTTCCGCCCATGTTGACTCCAGCGTCGCCAACGATCTCGTCATTGCTGTTCTCCCAGGCGTGTTCCTTACCGCTTTCCTTGGCGTACAGGTTGCTGTAGTTAGTACCGAACTGACCGAACAACCAAGGATTGAAAGCAAAGGATCTCCAGTTCTCACACATCAGTGAGCGAGTACCCTCAGCAGCGTTGAACGTCAAAGGATTGTCATTCAGATCTGTTCCAGGATCTGTTGTGTTCGTTCCTGTAGCAGTACACAACTCGTCTGTGGCGTTGTTACCAGCAGAGAAGATTGTTCCGACAATCGTCTGCTCCACCTGCGCCGGAATAGTGTCCACCGCCTTGACAACACGCGCTGGTACAGTCATCAGCAAGGTACCTGAGCATATGACAACAACTGTCATGGCAAGGTTGATGAACTGCTGCCTGAAGTCCTTCTTGACTGCTGCTGACCAGATTGCTGAGATAGCGGTCAACATCACCATCAGCACAATCAGAGGGAAGAAGATGGAGTCACGCATGTACTTGATGGCGTTGACAACAATGTCTGTCAGTCCCAGTTGAGACAGCAGTGGCGAGAACGACCACGACATGACCTCATTACTGACCATGGTGGATGATGTCGCAACACCGAGCCAGAATGATGAGATGTTGTCAAATAGAACGTTTGGGGGAAAGATGTTAGACAACACGTCTGTGTTCAGTCGTGTTCTTCTGGTGTCTGGATGAACAGTCGTGTCATCCTTCGGGTACCCATTGCCAAAAAGTCCGTCCTGAATCGGTGGTCTGAGGTAGCCACACTTCGGGTTGTGGTTACCCTTGTGGTCAAAGGCATAGATAAGAGAACTGTTCTCGTCTCTCATGTCTGTTCCGTCTGAGTTGGTGCACACGAAACGGTTCCATGGAGCGTTGTAGTTCTGGCTTGGGTCAGCCCCAAACAGCGCTGCCAGAGCACCAGTTGTGAACAGGTTCTTGATCCACTCGGAGTTGTTCTTCTCCTGCTCCTTACCAGTAGCGTTGGATAGAGCCGTGTTGTACTTCGTGTCCCACTCGGACAGGATGGTGTTGACGATGTTGTCACGCTGAGACTCGTCACCCTCTGTGGTGAACTCCATCCCATACTTCTTGGCAGTGTCAAAGGTTGCCTTGTTAGCAGCAACCCATTCCTTTAGAGTCTGCTTCTTGGAGTTACCGCTCTTCTGCCAGTAGAAGTCACCGTCCTTCTTCAGTTCCTTCTCACTCTTGACCTGAGAGCCTTTACCGTCAGGAGACAGGGTGTTGGCTTGTAACTTGCACTCACCCTCTGTGATACCTGTCTCGTTGGCGTTCTTCTGCTCCTTGTTCTCACCATTTGAACGAACCAGACACTTTGACTTCTCATCTGTTGGCGGATCTGGTTTCTTGAGGTTCTTGAGTTCATCTGGGGCATTCGCCTTGTCAGGTTCAGAACCAAGAATCAGGTTGTACAATGATTGCTTGGCTTTTGCAGCAACTTCCTCAGCAGTCAGTTCTCGGGCATTGTAGAGTGTAGCGCCATATCCAACACGGTACCACGCCCAGTTGTTGAAGACGTTCTGGTCAGACGTGTCCATGATGACCTTGACGGCTGCTGCTGAGGCACCTCCAGCGAAGTCTGTCCAGAAGTTACCAATAGCACCCAGAATGTTCCCTGTGCTCAGTCTGTTGATCGCGTTGCTCGTTGCTGTCTGAACACCATTGACAACACCCTTGACGACGGCTGTCGCCCCCAGTTTCAGACTGTCCATAAACCCGAAGTTGGACAGAGAACGGGCTGAACTCATGACCTTGATGTTGTCCCACTCACCAAGATAGTTAGTGTACCTGAGGTTGTAACCGAACAGTTCCAGACCAGTGTACTTCGATGCTCTTTCGGACTCCTTGACTGGGGCACCACCCTCAGGAAGAGTCTCAGCGTCTGGAACACCATCAAACACCCACAGCAGGCCGCCTTTAGCGTTGGCTACCTCTGCATTCTGCGGACCAGTACTGATGAAAGGATCCAGGAACCCCTGCATGGCCTCAGTATAGAAGTTCGGAACATCACAGTTGTGGTAGTAAGGCGTTCCTGCACCTATAGAGCCAGTGCCGCAATTGAACTCCTTACCATCATTGGTAGCGTCAGCAGCCTGGTTGATGTATCCTGTGCTGAACAGACGCCTGACTACATAACCGAAGTTGTTAGGATCGTTCTCTCCGTCTGCCTTGTCAATTGTCTTGAACAGTGATGTCTTACCGTCATCATCCTTTTGTACATACGAGTTTGCTAGACCGCTGACCTCTTTCTTATAGTCGTCCTCACTATCAGCACGAACCAGAGAACCAGTACTACTTCCTGTTCCTGAGTGTGTTGTGTCAACAGCCTGTAGGCCAATACCCAGAATCATGAGTACTGCCATCAGAGACATCACTACAGCAGTAAAAGAACGGCGTCTGTTACTGGTGAGCGACACAGAGTCATCCATTGCACTCATGTACACAGATCCGTTGCTGGTGCCTGAACGGCTACTAAGAATGCTTTGAAATCCTAACATTACAGCCATTTCCCTGTTGACATCGAATTAGTGGAAAATATCGAGGTAGTGAACTAACGGATCAGAACAAAAAGCACTGGTGCTCTCAGAGTTTTAAGAACACCAGTACTGAACAAGAATGTGGTTGAACTACCTAGTCACTGTCAATGGCATAAAGAACCGCTTTACACGTATCCGGCCTGCTTCCACATATAAGACAGTCGTAACCGTATCTCTTGGAGATTTTCAGGTAGTTGTCCTTAAAAGTCTTCACCTTCCTGAACCCAAGAGCAAGCAGCAGATCCTCGTTTCCTATCAGAGGAACACCTGGTTCAGTATCACGATTAGGAGTTCCTGGAGTCTTCAGCATGATCTCAATCCTGTCAGCACCATAGGCAGACATCTTCCTGAGAACACCAAAGGTTAGTAGAGTTCCAAAACCTTCTTTACGGTATGCTGTTGACACACAAACACAGTCAATAACACCAGTGATGTAGTCCGATCCGTCCTTCATCTTCTGATGGTGGTAGTGATACAGAGCAAACCCGACAAACACGCCATCACTAATCTTGATGATGAGGTGGTAAGTCTTGGCATACGAGAACAGAGATCTGAGAACACCGACACCAAGAGACTCGTTCGCTATGTGTTTAATCTCTCGTGGTAAAGAGGAGTAAGTCAGTCTTGGTGTGGTACTCTGATCTGTCATCTCCCAGTTTCCTTATCTTGTCTGTCCACACTGACACGTGTGAGAGAAGGTATGTTCAAACTGGAAGAAATATCGAGATTATCAGGTAGGAGATTACCTACAAATATGACATCACTCAGTACCATACTCTGCTGACATGACAGAAGAGTAGGATCCTACACCATAGAAGACAGCGGTTCTTGCCATCTTGACAATGATCTGCTTGTATGCCTCATAGAACTCGTGAATCGGAATGGATCCGTCAACACCATCCTCGTCAACAACCCACTCAACACGCTTCCTTAGCAACCTGTCCGTCTTTGACTTGAGGTTCTCATCAGGAAGAAAAATGTCTCCGTCTCTGGGAGCACCAGCAACCACGTTGACGATTCGACCGCCGTCCCACTCACTTCTAGCGTTGTCTGACACACCTCTGAGCAGTTGTTTCTTGGCATGATAGAGAACCCTGTCTGAGTCCTCTCCGTTCAGGCTCACGCCCCACTTCTGCTGAGCGACGGCCAACTCGTTCTCCATCTCCTGATCCACCAGGTGCTTGAAGTCCTTTCCAAGGTCAATATGAATTGTGACAAGGTTCTCATATACTGGTGATGCTGGAGACACGTTAAACCTCTTCGTGAATACTAGATGCACATAAACTACCAAGTGAGCGATCCTGACTTTAAGGATGACTCACGTGTGATTCTAACAACAAAAACAACCAGAGTGATTCCACATCGTTGAGAACCTGCTCTGGTTGTTTCTTGGTGTATCGGGGTAGTGACCTACCTGTATTTTACTCCTCGTTGTCCTGAGTCAGTGAGTTCTTGAAACGTGACAACGGACGAATACGTACAGCCTGTCTCTCAGGAACACTGATGTCATCGCCTGTACGGGGATTCTTGGTTGTCCGAGCAGAAAGAGTCACTGTCGAGAAAGCCATGAAGCCACTAATCTTCACCTCTCGTCCTTCATTCAGAGAATCAGTAACCGTACTCTCCAAGGCACTCAGAACACGCTCCACAGCAGCCTTCTTCTCTCCTGTGGCGCTGGCAATAGTGTCAATGACCTCAGGACGATTCATTGGGGCAGTCATAAGCAACTCCATTTTAATGAGATTCACAGAAAATTCAAGGTGAAATATCAGTTTGTCCGCAACATCAAGCGTTTTTAATCATCGCTTAAGTCATTTTCAATCATTCAATCTTCATTGAAGCCCTAGTGTGTCGGGCCTCTGCAAGAATTGGGTTGTCATCATCAGTGCTGTTGTCAATCACAAAAGCAGGAGCAAGACCCTCACGTGCACGCTGCTTCGCCTCCTCAGCCTCACGAGCCGCCTTCTCCTCCGGATCCTCAAGAGTCGGCAGAGAGATGTTCTCCATCTTACGCTGCTCAATAACGCTTGCCACCAGGTAAGCAATCATACCCAGAACAACAACTCCAACAATAACAACAACTCCATAAGCAATGTAACCCCGAGTCGTGTAGTCAATCATAAGTACTCATTCCTTCAAACACTTGCATTCTTCTACTCTGTTCTTGCGGGCGGTTTCAGAGCAGATCAGACAACCCTGACAACCTTCCTGCCTTCAAACAGAGCCTTGACATAACGATTGTAGTTAGGCTGATAGTTAAGCACACTTCCGTCAGCAGAAGAAAGAATCTGATCAGCATTACTGATAACACCACGATTCTCCTTCACAAACTCCACGAACGGACCAAGAGGATCGTTCATCATCTCCTTAAGCCTGTTGAAGGTCTTCTGGTACTCCTTCTTAGGCAGAGAGTCAGCAATCTCCTTCTCTGTCTGTGTCATACTGAGCAGAGCGCCCATCTCATTCTTCAATACTGCTCTTGCTCTGTCATTTAGGTTGTATGACTCCACGAAGATCCCAAACACCGTCTCACCAAACGGCTTGTCAGACTTGAGAGCAGTTCTGAGATCTGTCAGATAGTCTTCAAGAGGATCCATAAGTTCCGTGTACAGGAAGGACTTCTCGATAATCTCCTGCTCCTCAACCATCTGCATTGTCATGTTGGCGTTCGAGGCAAAACCAGACTCAGGGGCGTCCTTACGACTGACCAGACCTTTCCTGTCAGCACGTCCAGAGTGAAAGAACTCCAGAACCTCCTCATTGGTGGCGTATCTACCCAATTCGTCAGACAACTTCTTCCTGACGGCAGCCACCTTCTTAATCTTCTGAAACCTTGATGGTGGAACCCCGAACGGCGCCTCTAACGCAGCAAGTTCCTTCTTAGTGTAGGTAATGATCCACTGGAACAGATAGTTCGTCGCTGACTTGTTGATCTTCTCAGGATCAAAGTGAGCAAGACCTTTCTCCAGACCGTTCATTGCGGCAGCATAGAGAATGTCTTTCAGGTCATGACGAGAGTTGCGCATGTGTGAGGTTGTGATCATCTTCTGAATCTCACTGATAGTCAGAGGCTTGCACAACTCAGCGATGCTCTCACTGGCAAGTTTCTTCCATCTGGCTCTGACCTCAAGAGCGCTACGTTCATGTGGAAATAACTCGCCTCCGTGCTCAACAAGAATCCTCTCAGCCCGGCTCCCCTCGTGGAAGTAAGGAACATAGTAACGTAAGGCGTCAGTGGTCAGACGAGGATAGTCCATCTTCTGAGGTACGGTCATACAGTATCCTACCTGTCACAAACTTCTAGGAATGGATCTACGTACAGCAGACCTTGACACACCCGTTCCAGAAGAAACTGCCTGAGATCCGCTAGATAGTGGCCTCTGAGTTGGGTGCAGGGGATTAATCTCGCTGCTAATACTTGCCCCTGTTACTGATCCGTGTGCACCAAACCTGGTCTCAAGAGGAGAGGTGATGAACTCAGTCACGTCAATGCCCTGATCCATCATCTTCTTTCTCATCGCGTCAGACATGCTTCCAGGACGATAGAACTTGTCAGTCTTCTCATCCCACAGATAGAGTGGAGACGAACTGATCTTGGCATCCTCGGTGTTGCCGATTGTTGCAGTCACTTCCTGAATATGGGACACACGACGACGACCATCAGAGGTCTTGACGAGTTGAACAATCAGATCAATCGTGTTACCGATGCTGGAGTTGATGGCTCTAACTGGACGACCTGGAGCACCACTCATAGCAAACTCGGTCATCTTTGTCAAACAGTTCTGTGGATCCTCAGCGTGCATAGTGATCATTGAGCCACCAAGACCAGAGTTAGCGGCAACAAGGAAGTCTGCGAACTCTTTTCCTCGGACCTCACCAACAATCACCTTGTCAATTCTCATTCTCTGGAACTGTTGAACAACCCACGACAGAGAAGCGATGTCCTTCTCCTCCTTACCTGGCTTCCACAGAACAGAGTTCAGGTATGAGACATTCGGCTGAATGAGGTGCAACTCAGGAGTATCCTCAGCGACACCGATTCTCACATCATCAGAAAACAGTTTTGTGCAGGCTTCCATTACCGTTGACTTGCCTGCTCCGGTCGAGCCAGAAAAGGCCATAGTAAGGCCACTTTTTACAGCCGCCTCCATAAAATGAAACATCTCTGTACTCATAGATCCAGTGGAGGCAATCTGCTCTAAAGTTGTCAATGAGGCAACTCTGTTGGTAATAGTAATCTGCGCTGTCATACATGCCGGTGGGAGCACGATAGTGCATCGTCCAGCAACTTTGGTACCCCTGAATCTTGCAGACAGATAGCCTTCAAAAAGGTTCCCATGAGGATCCCATGGGTCTGTGCACCTGACAAGAGGAGCCAAGTGTGTGCCAATGGATTCCATGTACTCGTCCTCGTTCTTGAAGACGATGTTCATGGGGATCCTCTTACCTCCACGAGCCATAAAGAAGGAGTCAGGACCGTTAGCGGTTACCTCTGAGACTGCTGGATCTGAAAGAGCCTCAAGAACACTATTCCACTGTTGAGGAAGTCCTGCAACCATCTTCTGTTGCCTCTCCTTAAAAGTCTGCTGATTACTCCTTGCGAATATCGAAATCGCCTCATGTAGTAAAGCATTGGTAACACCTAAGATAAATATGAATGAATCCAGGTGTTTTAATAATTTCTCGTAAATCAAGCACACCAAAGCAGCACATAAAAAAAGACAATTATTCAACAGAGTTAAGGATACACGTCTTTTTGATAATTAGGCAGTAATCTCGACAACCTTATCACTGTGGGCGTCAATGCTGTCATTGTGAGCAATCACAACAACCTGACCCTTGCACACTTCCTTGATGGTCTCAATAATCGCCTCAGCACGAGAGTAATCCTGTGAGACAAGAACCTCATCAAGAATAATCAGGTTCCTTGATGTTCCTCCATTCAGAAGCATTGAGATGGCGATGCGCAAGGCGATAGCAGCAGCAGACATCTCACCGCCTGAAAGCATTCCAACAGGTCGCTTACGTCCATCAGCAAGAACAACTGATGCATTGAACTTCTTGTCAATCTCAAGCCGGACGAACTTTCCTGACGTGAACCTGCTGATGAGATCAGAAGCGTACTCCTCAATAACTGGAACAGAGTCCTCAATCCTGGCCTCCCTGAACCTCTCAATGAGTCCAGTTGTTGACACGGACTCCTCGGCCTGCCTGAGCATGTTCCTGTACTTCTCTATCTCCTTGTCCAAGCGCTCAACAGTCTTCTGAGACGACTCCAGCCTGGCTCTGAGAACGTCCTGCTCTGACTCAACCTCTACCACTGCAAGACCAGCCTTGTGAGCAGCCTCCACAGCCTTGTCAACCTTGCTTCTGAGCGACTGGACCTTCTTCAGTGATACAACATCTGTGTTCTTGCTCTGATTGCTCAGTCTGTCAATCTCAGCGTTCTGCTGCTCAATCCTGTCAGAAATCTCACTAGCCCTATCCAGAAGAGACTCATACTTCCTCCTGGTCTCATCCTGCTCCTTAGCCTTCACGAGAATCTTGGTCGCTGACTTCACCTCTGTCTCAGCAACCTTGATCTGTGCAAGCACCTTAACTCTCTCATCCTCGTCAGACTTGATGCTCTCAGCAGTCTTCTCTCTGTTCTCGATAGCCTCAATTAGAGAGTCATACTTACCCACAGTCTCCTGTAGCCTTGGAACCGACCTTTTAGCACCAGTGACCTTCTTCTTTAACTCACCAACAGAGTTCTGGCACTCCTCGATCTCCTTGTTCAACTTGTCAAGAACCACACTGATGCTGTCAACCTTCTGCAGACATGTCGGACAAGTGCCCTCGCCTCCTGTAAGAGCGTCCACTGCCTTAGAGAGTTTTCTCTCCTCTGACTCATGCATCCTGATACTTGCAGTACTCTCAGAGATGACTGACTTCGCCTCATCAATCTTGTCAAGAGTCTTCTGTCTTCCCTTTATGGCAGCATCCAGGTCTTTGACACTGGAGATGCTTAGGATTCTCTCAAACTCACTCAGGTTCTCTCTTGAATCTGAGAGACGAGAGTCAATTTCTTTCAAGTCTCTTTGAAGAACAGAACGAGCAGAACGAGCAGAAGACAACTCCTCCTGAGCCTCATCAAGCGATGACACAACTCCACCAGAAAGACTCTTCATCTCCTTCTTCAGGTCGTTCTTTCTCGTAACAGTCTCATCAAGATCTGATCTCAGCGACTCCAGTTGAGCCTTGGCGTTAGACGTCTTCTGTCTGATAGACTCCTGCTGCTCATACGACTCATTTGCACTATTGTACTCACAGGAAACTGAGTCCTTGTTGCTCTGCGCCTCCTGCTCGCTGACTCTCAGGGCAATCAGTTTCTCTTCATTGCTGTCAATCTTGGATGACAGTTCTTCAATCTCCTTGTGCAGTCTTGTCGCCTCATCCTCGTCAACAGATGTTGATGCAAGAGACTTCTTGATACTTGTGCTCTCCTCTCTGGCCTTCTTAAGTGCTGCTGTGGCGGATGAGATACCAGTCAGTTTCTCAATAACCTGGGCGCGCTCTGACGGACTTGCTGTCACCAGTGAGTCAACCTGCTTCTGCTGAACAAGAACAGCAGCCAGAAACCCCTTACTGTCCATCTTGAGGCGCTGCCTGATGTAGATCTCAGCACTTGTGACAGACGACCCTGCCTTGTGAGTGTCATCACTAAAAACAGGATCAGAACCATCCTCAGTCTCAGGTGCTTCCCACACGTCACACTCAGCCGATCCAGACTTTGAGACGATACGACGTTCAACCTTCATGACCGTATCATCCACGTTCAGAACCACCGAGGCGAAGAACTTGTCCTCACCCCACTTGGCCTGATCCCTCATGATTGCTGAGTTCTTAGACACACCACGCGGCTTGACACCGAAAAGCACCCAGGCAACAGAGTCAACGATACTTGACTTCCCGGCACCAGTAGCACCACGAATAGCCGTCACGCCCTCAGAAGCGGGCTCAAACAGGAAGTTCTCATGATGACGAATGTTTGAAAGACTGACTGACCTGAGACTGATACTCACTGAACTCTCCCTATGTGCAACAACATACTCTTGCTAATCTTAACCACACAGAATAGTGCGCCAAATAGATTGACCTTGATAGTGCTTTAGGGTAGACAGAAAGCAGTCATGGTTGCGAGATACAACAACCATGACTGCCGATTCAGAGTATATTCAGAAGTACAATCAACTACTTCTGACTTGCATCGCTTCCAGTCTGCTGCGGGTGAACACCACTCATTGATGATGACAGCCTGATAGCATCCAGAAGAGTGTACGGAGCAAACTTCCACTGTCCGTCAACATAGACCATCTCCAGAGAGAATGCTGGAGCATTGTTGGAGAAGACCTGTAACGGCACATAGGCTGTTCCAGTCTCAGAGTCGAGATAGACGTACTTGTAAAGGTCGCTGGACCTGGCCTCAATCTTTCCGTCATTGTTGCCATCAAGTAAGGAGGAGACCTTGACAAGAGACTGATAGGTGGTCTTTCTCAGATCGTTGTCAAAGTCGTTGGTGAACCTGGTCAGTGAGTCAATGGTGGACATGTCAGCAAGAGTGTTTCTGTCTGCTGATGAGTCCTCGAAAGCCTTGACTCGATCATCTGCTGACAGGTTCGCTGAGTGCTTGTTCGCAGCAGTAAGAAGAGTAGCAGCCGCAGCCATAGCAGACGCCTTGTCCTTGTCAGACGATGCTCCAGACACCGATCTGGATACCTTCTGAACCTGCTGGCCTGAACCCGAACCGCCTGACTCGTTCTTGGAGATGCTGACAACAGCAAGAGCAGCCGCCAGACAGACTATCACAAGAGACATCAGCACTGTTACAATACCCTGTTTTGTTCTTGTATATGCAACAAATTTGTTAGGGTGGATAACAGCCTTTCTTGTAGAAGTCTTCTTAGCGGAGACACCTCCAGAAGAACTCTTTTCAGGCTTTGTCCTTGTCTTGCTTGATGGCGACTTGCTTCTACTCACTGGCTCTCCACATCGCTTTCGTCCTGGTCCTCTTCAACATCTGTCTCAGTACTCTTTGCTGACTGGTACTTCCTGTAGTCGATGTACATAATGACGCCAATAATCAGCATCGCTATGATCCATACAACACCTACAGCATACCATCTGTATGGATAGAGTTCTATGAACTTCGGGAGCCAACTCATCCCAGCACTCTTGACCATTTGCACAAACTCGGCTGTCAGACCTTGCTTGTTAAGCCAGACAATGGAGTCACCCAGGAACGCTTTTGCCCTGTAGTCCATCCACGCCATGACAAGAGTTGTGACAACAGGGAAGAACATGACTATAGATGACCAGAATGTTGGGTTTCTCCAGAACCGTACTGGCTTGTCAGACTTCTTTCTGGTTTCTCTTACATCGAGACTTCTGTTAGATTTTTCTGTCTTGTCAACATTCTTCTTGTGAAGACTGTCCTGTATGAATGAAGCCTCTGACTCAGATAGTCTTCGTCCTGCCATCTTTCAACCACCTCAATAACCACCAGAAAAGTCTTCTATTCATGTCATTCTTTTCTGTGCTGGTGTATTCTTGCTATTACCTGAATTCCCTGTTAGTTACTTCTGTAGTCTCTCTCCAAGAGCCCTCACAAAATCAGCAGACAGTGCGTCTATCTTCTTTGTGTTGATTTCTGAGGCATCCATCTGATCTATCAGAGTATATGCATCATCAAAGTTGTTTGTACTGACAGCAGCATCAATAACCGCCAAGGAAAGTTTATGTGCCATGTCTATATCATTGGACACAACTCCAAGACCGCCCATAACACCTGACGTGACGCTGGTATCCACCAGTTTCTCGTCAGACTTCTCGTCCCATGTCAGTGTTGTTGCCGCCTGAGTCTTCATCCAGATACGGTGCTTGTCCTCCAAGTCAGCGAAACTCATAGGACTAATACCCATCTCAGTAGCAATCTCGTCCCCAGCGAACGTGGTCCGGTCCTTGAAGCGCTTCTTCAGTCTCTTGATGGCCTTAGAGCGTCCTCGCTGGAACGTACTGAGTTCCTTACCAAGATGAGCCTGCGGCAGGTCATACGGCCAGCGACGAAGAACGTCATCAAGGTACCCTGAGAACGGAACAGCCTTGGACTCGTCAAACTTCTCAATGGCCTGAATCACCCACAGAAGAACCTGCGAGTTCCTGTCCTCATCATCTGGAAGGAAGATCTTAATGGTATCCATGCTGCGCTTAATGAGACTCTTTCCAAAGCGCTTGTAGAAGAGGACCAGACCCTCCTTGAACTCATCAGTGAAGTCCACCATCTCACGTCTACGAGCCTGAACTTTCTTGCTCATCGCAAGGCCATGCTTGGACAGAATCTCGTCAGCAATGTCCTTCACGTACCCCGTGGAACCACAGTACGCCTTCCATAGTCCCGGCTCAATCTCACAGACTCTGGCAATGCCCAGAAGAGCCTCACGAATCTCGTCGGCAACCTCTACCCCGGAACGGAATGACACGATACCTACATCACGAAGTGGAGCAGCCAGAAAACCCTCCGTCTCAGTCATGTTGTCCCACACCCTTGGAGGAAAGATGAAGTCAGTCAACTGCCCAGGGAACGCCAGATCTCTTTCCTCGTACCACTCAAGAACCGACTCCAACGGGAACCGGAACGACTTGGCACCTGTCGTCGCCTGAACAAGGCTGCCGTCCGCAAGATGAGCAGCAACCCAGTCAGCGAGTTCATCCTCAGTACATCCAGACATCTTCCTCCACTTGGGCAGGGAGTACCACATGCCGTCACTGATGATCGCACCAATACGGAAATCAACAGGCTGCTTCAAAAACTCATTCTTAGTGTATGTAATACTGATAGTCACTTAACATCCTCCAATACGGCACGCTGAGTGAAGTGAGGCATCATGCTTTTAGAAACTGACAGAACATACAGCAGGTTCAGGAAAAACTCTCTCTGATCCTCATCAACCAGTAGAGCAGGCTTACGGAACCCGACAACTATCTCACTGTTCCTGTCACTCTCATCAGGAACGTGAAACACCTTGTAGAACTTCTCTGAGAAGAACATGGTTATATGCTCATTCACTTTTTTAAGAGCCAGCGACACGTTCTCATCAGGGGACACATGAAACCCGATGTACACCCACGGATCACCCTTGGTTCTCCTTTTAGCCATCAAACACCTCACAAAGAACTTAAAACATCAGGAACCATGGAACATCTTAACAACACACACGAGCACTCAGTTATTCTTGCACAAGATACACATAAGGTGGGTGCCTCTATCTTGTCAGCACCCACCTTATGTGTGATAAATATACTCTAGAACGACTTGAACATACTCCTCATCTTATCCTCGTCAATCTCTCTGTGCACATCGTACAACTCCTCCACATCTGCTGGAGACATATTGTTGATGAACGATCTAAGGCCACCGTATGGACCAGTGTTCTTGTCGTTCCTGGGCTCAAAATAGTCCCCTTCTTTACCATTTACTCTTGGATCCTTGATTCTTCCTGATCCTGTTCTTACAGCCCCAGGAACAGACCTGTCTTCATATTTGACCCAGATGCCCTCTTTGTCCTTACCAATACGAATTCTAGTTGTATCCTCACCATAATACTTCTTTAGTTCTGATGAAAGATTACCTCTAACTTCTTTCTGATACTTTTTACGACTATCTTTAATCTTTGACATGCCAGTATCAAAGCGCTTCTGTCTTTCCTCTGCTGATGCAAAAGAGATAGAATCAATGTCTCCTATCGGTATCTGGCTATAACGTTCCCTAATAAGTACATCTTTTCTTCTAGATGCATCATAGGTTTCTTTAACAAGTTTCCTTGTTTCAGCGCTATCATGGCTGGTCAAATAGTCCCTGATTTTTTCAGATCTTTCGTCTGGTGCTGAATAGTGTTCAATGTCTCCTTGTCTGTTTAAATCAAACTGGAATCCTGTCCCAAACTCATTAAAGTGACCAGTGATTCTAGTACTACCATCACTCATAGTACTAACCTTGAATCCTGACGGATCGATGCCAGACCCTTCAATAATATTTTTACCAATAACATCTGAATTCCTTGCTAATTTACCTGTCTCTTTACCAACTTCAGATCTGAATACTGACAGACGTAGATTCATGTATGCACTATAGTCGTTAGGATAGTCAAGCACCTCAACACTCTGTTCATGTTCCTTGTGGTTCCTTGCTCTAGCCCAGAACATATTTCCTGTCTTTTCGTTAACTACTTCAAAGAAGTTAGGATTCTCTTTTGAAAGACCTATGATCATTCCTTCGCGGTAGTTCTCGTCATAGTCCTCACTGGATATGCGAATGCGTGCACCAGGAATAAATGGCGTATCATCCATAAACCTATATTTATCATCTTCCGGCTTCAAAACACCATACTTTTCTCTAACCCCATCTAGATACTGGACATCATTGATGTAATCAGGATCAATTTTCTCAGTCATCTTTTCAAGAGTACTAAAGACCTTCTGGGAGTCAGCATCCCTTTCAGATCCTTGTAGCCCATCTCCTACACCTGCACGTTCAGCATCAATAGCCTCGCGCTCCGACTGGCTGTACGCATGAGGAACATCCAGCCCTTGCTTCCTGTAGTCACAGTTCTCTGGTCCAACACACGGCTCCCACTTACCCGTTCTAGGGCTGAGGTGCTGGCAATTATTATTCATGACATCCTCCATGAATTTTTCTTATAAAGTCTTTACACCTGAGTATCTATCTAGGCTCAACAAAAAGCACCCTCCAGTTGCACATTTAACTGGAGGGTGCTTGAAGATTATGTTTCAATTACACCATGAAGTCCTGCATTGTCAGTCCTTCCTCTGTCATGCCTTCTCTGAGAATCTTGAGCGCCTTGTTCATCTCAGAGCGGTACTTCTGCACTGACAGACCCCACTTACTCCTGATCTCTGCTGGGCTCATGTCCTCATCTATGTTGTCTCTGTTGTCAATTCCGAAAGAACTGGAGATGATGTCCTGATGCATCTCGCTAAGAGCACTGACTCGAACATGAATGTCGCTGCTCATGTCGTTCTCGATGACGACCTGATCCACTGCGGGCTCATGACCAAGATCAATGACGTCAATGAGTTCCTTGTCATCGCTTCCACCAAGGCTGGGACTCTTGATGTGTGTGTTCAGTGAGACAGCACCAGCAGCCGTGTTGACGATTGCAGAGAAGTCCGCCTTGCTCAGTTTTTCTTCCTTGCGGATAATCTCGTCAATCTCTCGCTTGGTTCCAAGACCGAGTTCTGCATAGTCCTCACGCTTGGTGTTAATCTTGGTGTACTGGCTCACACGGTTCTCTGGGAGCCTGACAGTCTTTCCTGTCATGTTGGTCTGCCGGATGATGTTCTGACCAATCCAGGGGTGAGCAACAGTGCTTAACTTGTTGTTCCTGCTTGGGTCATACTTCAAGATACCGTTCATCAGACCAACACACCCCTCTTGAATCAAGTCCTCAATGTCAGGGGATGATGGATACTTCTTCTTGAACTTCTTGGCTCGGCTGATGACAAGACCGATACAGCCATCAACCATCTTCTCAACTGCTTCCTCACCTTTACTGATGGTGACTCTCAACTGAGCCTTCTTGTCATCTGTCAGGTTCTCTTCTGCTGACAGAGTGCTCTTTGCCTTCTGCATCTCTTGTACAAGAGCACCGAGTTCGAGTTCCTGCTCCTTGGTGAGGAAGTTCGCACGATCAACACTGTATTTCGCCATACCTACCTGCTTTGTCTTTGTAAAATCCCTGTTTGTTCTAGGCGTCGCCAGTGAAGGCGCCTGCTCAATATCAGTGACGGGCAAGGCAGGTATGGCCTCTTAGTATACGTTGAAATAGCAACGTTTTATGCCTGTCACACAGGTGTGCGCCTCTTGATGACTGTGATGTGACGAGCACCTTGACAGGTGTCTGCTCCCCGCCTCATCGAGAGAGTACTCTACATGAGACAGAGTTCACATGTCAAGTCGTCACACTGAGGGAACCTCACAATGATACCATAGTTTAATAGTTCATGAAGTCATATTCTTGTACATAACGACAAGCAATACACACAAGAATCTAGTGCATCAAATGACGTTACCACTCACCAGTTCTCATCGTACACATCAACCAGCGGGTTTCTGTGCTCATCAGATCTGGATTCATCATCCATTTCGTACAATGCGTCCTCAGCGCTTGCGTCATACTGCTCAGAGTTGAAGTCCTTCTCAGAGCGAGCATCAGCATTCGCTTCAAGGATGATCTGCACCAGCCTGTCCATAGACTGCTTTGTAGCCCCTTTGAGGCTCTTTTGCCGGGGGATGACACCTGTACTAGTCAACTCTCTTCTAAGGTGCCCTATAGCCCTGTAATCGGCTCTGGTGCACCCATTAGGGTAAACCAGCACCGGTGGCTCAAAGTCATCTATGTCTGAAACAGGAATGACTCTCTTCGGTGAGGAGTCATCAGTCAAGTCTGTGTCACTTAACATGTCTTCTGTGTTGTCATGAGTGGTTTCATTCACGTGAAATCACCTCTTAATATAGAATTCTATGGTTGTTCTCAACAAGGCTCAGAAGATTCTTCAACTACTCGACCCTCGATCTCATCAAGGCTGACTTCCTCTGCCTCTACTTCGCTGATGTACTGAGCCTTGTTGACAGTGACGTCAGTAACTACAAGATCAAGATTGTAGTCATTCACTGACTCAACTACTGCTCGTGCAATTCGGCCATCAAGAGTCTCGTCATAACACTTGTAGTCCTGAATAAAGGATAATCCTAGCGAGACAAAACATGTCATACCAGAAGTGTTTTCAGATGAGTCTACATCATCTCTAAGATCGTGGACAGACACCCTTGTCATGAAGTCTCCACCATCCATAATTGTCTTCAATGATGACTCCTTGACTTGCGCAGCCCTGAGCACAGACAGCGACAACGAGGTTGCGAGACCCTTATCCTTCTCGCTAAGCAGTCGGTCGCAGAGAGACTTAGACAACACTGTCTTGTCTCCACTACCTTCTCTGAGCGAGACAACTAAATCTATACCTCTACCCAAAACCAGACCACCTCTGAACCACACATACTCTGACAAAACACAATCAATCGTTTTGCCTATATCTTACCGAGCAGAACTGGTATGTGAAGGTACTGTTGATGCAGTTGTGTGTGACACAGATGGAATGATGCTGTCAGATCCAGTGTATGTCTTAATGCCAAGAAGAACAGCAGCAGAGCATAGAACGACAAGAACAGCAGCAGCAACAAGTTTCAGGACAAATAGAATCCCTGCAGCAGAGTTTGTTGAGATGGACTTTCTTCTAACATGACTGCGATACTTCTTGCTGGACTTTTTAATGTCCTGCACCTCACGCTCATCGGGATCCTCCATGCGCCTGGTTCTCACAAGTTCATCAAATGGCACAACTACCTCCAGAATCAAAAACACTCATTAATAACAGAACAGAATAAAAGCAGGATAAGTGTGGATACTACACTGCACACTACCTAACGTGTTAGTTGTCGTTCTGTCCAATCAGCAACTCACCTGTCACAGAGTTTGACGAGACAATAAAAACCTCACCTGGAGTACAGTCACCCTTGACACACTTGACAACATACTCGTTCTGGAGGAACTGGCTCTCTCTATTCTTAGTGATAGCACTGTACTGACTGCTTGAAACGTTACTGGAAACAGCCTTGCCATCAACTGTGAGGATAGGCTCAGCCCAAGAGAGTCGTCCATACGGCCCAGCAAGAACATCAACAACACTGGCTTCTCTGGACGGAAGGAACGCCTGTCTCATGTGGTCAATGATTCCACCATCATGAGGACGAGAAGGGTCAACAACGACCCTGGATCCAGATGGAACAACACTACCAACAAAGGTAGGATTCTTCACTGGAACAAGTGATCCGTCACCAACAAGAACAACACGAAGAAGAGTGACAGCAAAACACAGATACACAACAGCCAAAGCAGCGAAAGTCATTCCGATCCATCTAACAGCCGTATTGACAACCAGTCTAGAAAAGGCTGAATTTGATACACGAACCTTTCTCTTCTTGTCTGCATCATTTGTGCTGCTACCACTATTTAATGCCACAGTATTGTCCTGTCTTAAAGGTGATTACTAACTTGGCGGAATATCAAAAGATAGTGGCAATGATAACTTGCAAAAATGCATACGATACAGCCAAAGCGAGATAACCACCAATGACGATGAGGAATCCAGCCTTGACCTTGTGCTCACTGGCCCAAGTCTTGGCTCGGCTCCACCACGACTTCTTGCTTGCTCTGTCCTCGTCACTCATCTTCCTGGTCGGAGGAGGTGACGGAAGGAAAGGATCTCCAGCATATGCTCGACGAACATCCTTCATGACAGACTCCATCTGAGAGGCGAACTCACGACTCAGGACAAAACTGACCTCATCGTTATCACTGCTCTCAATCGTCAACACAGGAGGATTTGCTCTCACCATGCCATAGTGCTTGAAGTTGCCATTCTTGGTGTACAGATTGTCAACCCGCCAGCGAATAACATTGTCACTCTGCAGGACAACCCCATCCTTCTGACTCTCATCAAGAACACGATCATCACCAGCCAGAAACGCCTCGTCCTCAGCGAAGTAGGAGTCAACAAACTCTTGGCTCTCACTCAATACATCATTGCTGTCATCATCTGTTGTGTCAGAAGTGGTATTCTCCTCGTCCTCTTTATCAGAGGCATGACTGTTGTCAAAGTCAACATCCTGAACGTCATCAACGTTAAGCGACTCGTTCACTGTCTCAATAAGATCAGGAATGTCAACAGATGTAGACTCACTATCTGCCTCTGATTCAACTAGGTCATCATTGTCGTTAGAGTCAGTGCTGTTAATAATGGCATCAAGTTCTGCATCTACATCTACACTGTTCTCTTCTAGTGAGTGCTTACCCATCGTTGACAACCGCCTCTTGTAGTATTTTCCGTCTGGACTGCTCTTGAATCTTAACTACAGAGGGCGTTTTGGTTCTGTAGTTATGTAACCAAAACGCCCTCTATAAAGTATTTTACCTGTCTGTTACTTACTGGTAGGTGTTGGTGCTGGTGTCGCAGAAGAAGGTTGAGGATTCTGACCCTGAGTAAGTGCCTGTGCCTGCTCTGGCGTCAATGAGGAGTTGGCGTTTGGCTTGCCGTTGGAGCCAATACCACGAGATGTCTGAATCGTTGACGTAACCTCGAAGCCCTTCAGATCGTATCCCTGCTGAATCGGCTTGTCCCAGTTAGCCAGAATAAAAGGCTTAGTCACCTTGTCAACAGAGTACACCTTCCACTCATTGTTGATGTTCACCATCGTCAACTCAACAGGCTCGTCAGAGAATCCGCGAGACTGAACAGTGTAGGTACCGTCCCACTTCTCGTCATTTCCGTTCTGTACCCTGATGGAGACATGCGAGGAGAACTTACCTCTAACCTTCATTCTCATAACCTGTTTACCATCAAAAGTAGCATAGGATGCTTTCTTGTCAGCCTGAAGATCCAGGTTCTTCATCTCAAAACCCATCAGCATCGACAGGTCAGACTCGTTAGACCACTTTGAGGTAACGGTTCCGTCAAAGTATGCTGGCGAGCCTTTTGCCACATACGGGAGAGCGTTTCTGTAAGCCATCTGCCGAGTGACGAACAACGAGGGGTACTTCTCAGGATCGTAGGAAACAGTGTTGGAGACTGTGATCACGTTGTCTCCCTGCTGGTCAACAGTCCCAGAGACCACTCCAAAGTTACCAACCTTCCCCATGTAGAGTTCAGCAACAGAAAGGGCCTTGGAGCGATCAGCGTCAGAGACAGCAACATTTGCAGGATTCTTGTCGCTATCCTGCTTGTCATCAAGATACTGCAGGCCAACATATCCACTGAGAGTGACGACTAGACCCACAACAACAGCAAGAATGACAGTTACAGCAACATTGCTCTTGCTCTGTGAGTCATCATCCTTCTTTTTCTTGCTCTTAAAACTAAGAAATGCCACTTCATCTCCCTGTTGACTGAAAACCAACTATGATGTGAAAAATGTGCTCACATCTTGTATCTTCATTATCATATCACATGATGAAACAAGATGTGAGCACATTGCATTGATTCATTTAAGATGACTACTTCTTGGCTCCTCCGCTTCCTACGTAGTGGAATCCGACGAACTGTCTGTGTGCACCACCAACAGTGTAGTCCTCAGTAAACGACTGGTTCAGATAGAACTGACCAACACCACCAACACGCTCCTCCATAGAAGCCTCAGCAATCTTGTCAACACCATCAACATTACCAAGGTAGACGAAGATGTGACCCACGTACTCAGGCTTGGTAATAAAGATGTCTCCTGGTTGACGTTGATTGTAGTCAGTGTACATCTGCCACTTGTCAGGGTGGGATGCCATGTACTCGTACTGAGTCCCTGTTGGACCCCAAGGGAACTCTGGATCAACAGTGTTCTTGACAACAGTTGCAGCGAAACGACCACAGTCGGCCCAAAGATTCAGTGGGTCAGCACCTGTCTCCGCCTCCATCTTGTGCTTTGCGTCCTTGTAAGCCTGTGGAGCACATGAGTAACCATTAGGCTCTGGGCACTTCGACTCCTCCTTGGTCGGGTAGGCGATAGAGATGGCGAACTGAACGACATTTGAGGACCCGCCAGCAGCACCTCCACCCTTGGTGCAACTACCTCCAGAACCACTACCAGAAGAGACACCAGAGGCTCCTGTGAACTTGCTCAGAAACTCTGTAGCAGAGTCCTGCCTCTCTCTCAGTCCAGCAGCACCATCAGCACTACCCTCATAGACCTCATGGAAGATGAGAGCCAGTTCCTTCTCGCTCTTGCCCTGGTCATTGAAACCCTGAGCCAGGAGACGCTGACCATATGTTGAGTCCAACTCGTTCTTGATCATAGTCAGTTGGACCTCAGCGTCATACCAGTTCTTACCCATGGATGCTGCCAGATCAAGAAGAGTCTTGGCACGACCTGGATTCCACGTCCACTGAGCAAGACCAAGACCAGCCGGAGCGTAGTTCTTAGTGAAGGCATCTGCCTCTGCATTAGACATGTGACCCATGTGGCCGTCAGCGTTTGGACCCTTCATCTCAGCCTTGGCGTATGTGATACTGGACTCCTGAATGAAGTTACCAAGGATACCAGCAGCCTGCTCCCTGCTCATACCCTTACCACCAAGGAAGTCGAACTTCTGGCTCATCAACCATGAACCAGCCTCATTACCTCGCTGTGTCCAGTCGCCATCATCACTGTTTGAGAAGTTACCGAACGATGATGCAGCACCACTGTCTCCACCAATACCAAAGCACCCATCAGCGTTCTCGTTTCGACCAACCACTGTGATAGTACTGTTGACAAGCAGTCCAGCGACAGCCAGGCAGACAACAATCGCAGTGACCACCCATGATGTCGGGTTAGCCATGACAGCGACAGCGCCCTTAGCAGAAGCAGCGATACCCTGAACGACTGCCTGAGCCTTGTGAAAGGCGTTGGAGACCTTCATGGCGGTGTCAGCCATACCATCTGGCACAATACCCTTGGCTGCGTTCTTGGCAGCGCCAGCAGCCTTTGACTTCAGTGCACTTGCTGGGTTTTTAGAGCCCTTGGAGTCATCACTGGAATCTGACTTCTTGTCATCAGATGACGAACTGTCATCCTTGTCGTCACTGCCTGAAGATTCTTTCTTCTTGTCCTTATCCGACTTGTCCTCGCCCTCACCTGCTCCTTTCTTGTTGGAGCCAGCAGTCTCGTTGCTGTCCTGAGGGTTTGGAGCAGTAGCAGCACCTGGGTTGAATGGCTTCATATCCAGATTACGATTAGGAATGTCATCATCCGCTGAAGTCTTATCCGGTTCTTTGTTCTCGTTACCAGAACCATCAGCATCAGGCCCAGGGTCTTTGCTATCCTTACCAGTAGGATCGCCCTTTGAGCCGGATTTTAGAGCATCTTCTGGCGGGTTTTCTGGATTGAGATCTCTGTTTGCTGGCTCCTCAGGATTGTCTGTGTCAGCATTACCTTCCTGTTCAGGATTCTTTTTCTGACTGTCAGCATCATCACCACCATGAACTTCTTCACCTTCATCAGGTGCTGCATCCATGTCTGGAAGAGACACATCAGGTTCACCATCACCAGAGACATCCTGAACCTGAGTATCGCCACCATCTGCCCCAGCAACATCTTCATCTTGTGCTGACGTGCTCGCACCTTGTTTCTGCAGAGGATCGTCACTGGATCCAGCAGCAACCTGGATAGCCTCATACTTGGGTTTCCCGACCCCGCTTCTGGCTGGGAACCTGGAATCGCTCATGACTTACCTCTCAGAAAAACTTACAGCAATTGATTCTTGTTAATTATCAGAAAGAGAACTCTTATTCATCTGCCTTCGGCTTACTCTTGTCGTCACCCTTGTTCTCAACCTTGGATGCTTCTCTGTGAGCACCAAGAGATGAAAGGAACCCTCGTCTGCTAACACCAATGGGCTTAGCAGGCTTGTCATCACTCTTTGGCTTGTCTCTCAGATCCTTCCTTGATGGAACCGGCTTGGACTCTGGTGCCACAACAGGAGGTTTTGGAGTGTCCTCTACTACCTGTGTGTCATCATCATCCCAATTTCCAGACATAGAGATCCTGAACACATCCTTTTCATCCTTGTTGTTAGTCACTCTAGGGCTGCTCCAGGACGACGGCTCAGGAGGAGTTGGTGCTGATGCTGACTCTCTTGCCTTTACCTTCCTTCTTCTCTCAACATTGCGACGCTTGTTCTGCCTGTGCAGTTTTTCAGCCTCCCTCTTTCTTTCCTGAGGTGACTTGTACTCCGTGTTACCATGGATGTCGTAATCCGCTGCGCCATCCAACTCTGTCCCTGCGTCACCATAGATCTTTGTGTCTGGTGACAACTTGCTACTTGCGTCGCGGTTCTTCTTCTTCTCAGCCTCAAAGTCCTTCTTGGCTGTCTCAGAGGACACGAAGCCCTTGTCCTTACGGGCCTTGGAGACCTGCTTGTCAACCTTTGTGACCTTTCTGGCTGTGATGACACGTCCTGTAGACACGGCGTTCTTGTCGTTGGCCTCACCATACATACGTGCACGCATGTCAGCGTCAGCAGCGGCCTTCTGCTTCTCAGCAGCCTGCTCATAAGCCCACTCGCGCTCAGAGACGGCCTCAGCCATGGCAGGAGTAATCTCCTCCATCCTGCTACCAATCTCCTGCAGCCTCTGCTCATCCTGAGCCGTATACCTGGTCTTCCTCTGAATCTTCTCAGCCCTCTCAGCAACCTCCTGGTCGATCTCGTCAAAGGTACGACCGTCCATGTCGTTGAAGACCTCCCAGGTCTGTCCACGATCAATGTCAAGAGCGTTGATACGACTCTGAATCTCCATCCTCTCGTCAGGATCAGAGGTCTGGTTCAACTGCTTGTCAAGTTGCTCGATCTGGAACGTAAGACGACCGAACCTGACGTAGTTAGCCATCTGCTCCTTACGAGCAACAGCAGACTCAATCTGCTCAGGTGTAGAATCAGGCATTCTCCTGATCTTCTGCTCAGCCAACTTGGCCTCAGTGAGCATATCCTCCTGAGCCACGACATCAGAGTGAGTCATACGACGACGACGGCCCTCAATCTCCGAAGACTCCTTCAGCAAACCTGTCTGCTCCTTGTCCAGGTTGTCAAACTCAGTCTGGGCTCTCTTTCCAGCAGTCTCGTAGTTGCTGGCTGTCCTCTTGGCCTCAGTGGCCTGGTTCCTGGCCTCAGACTCCTTGTTCTTCAACTTGCCACGGTTGGCGATGTTCTCACGGTCAACCTGGCGAGCAATATTTCCAACAAAGCCACGAGAGCGCTTGAGTTCACGGCTGACAGCATCTGCTCCACCAGAGCGCAGTGTTCCACCAGCGAGTTTGGCTCCAAGAGCACCACCAGCCATAGCAGCAGCAACGTCTCTAGTGCCTCTCAGACCGTTGTGCATGGTGTTCCCAAGCCTGTCAGTCATACGTGACGACAACTGCTCTCCACCAAGGTTTGCACGACCAATAAGATCGATGATCTCACGTCTGTACATGAACAGTGCCATAGTCATCAGAATAGTGAACAGCAGCGTCATACCGATACTGCCCATACTCTCCAAAATGTCGCCATAGATGGCGATAGTGACCACCAGGAACGCCGCTGAGGCGATGTACTTCATGACGTTTGAGACGACCTTCTCCAGCCATCCGAGCATGATTCTGCGTCCGCGTCCTGGAACGACACCAATGAGCAGGAAGATTGGAGCGAAGGATGTCAGTACTGCTGACGAGATGTAATAGACGTTGGCGTACAGTGAGGTGATAACCAGGATGAGGCTTCCAAGAACAGTGACGATGATTGCCATGAGAGCAATACCATTCTTGGAATTCGTTGAGGCAAAAGATCCGCCCCAGTTGTCCCAGAATCCGTTGTTGGCCGCAGCAGCATCAACGACCTTGTACCACTTGACATCAGCCTTGCCGTTCTCTGGTAGAGTGTCATCTCCTGACTGGACCTTTGTCTCCAAGTACATCTGGTACGCTGCCAGGTTACAGACTCGGTTGGACGTACCCTTCTCAACAGTCTTCAGGGTGCCGTTCTTCTGTCCGTCAATGCTTCCATCTGTGTACAAGTTCACACAGTAGTCCTCAGGGTTTAGACCAGCGTCAGTCAGAATCTTGTTGGTCGGCCTGTCAGTGCTCATGGTGTCCAGGTTGTCAAAACTGGTACCAAAAGAGCCCTGAGAGTACATGTTCAGAATGAAGGACTTCCAGATCTTGCAGGTAAGACCACCGGCAACCATCTCCATGTGCTCAGACGGAGAAGCATCAGCAACACTTGACTTGCAGATAGCAGCCGATGACTCCTCACCCTCAGCGAGATCTGAGTTCGTGTCAGTGTCATTCATGCAGTTCTGTCCGCTGAATGCCCCGATAACACATGTCGCCACTGTGCTTGACGCTGCAAGAGGCGCCTGTGCAAGTAGAGCCGGATGTAGAAGAAGCATGAATCCAACGAAGTATGATATGAGCGCCCATCCCAGACCAGCAAAGGCTTCTCTGAACTGTCTGTGAATGGCAGCCTTCCATATAAAGGTGATGGCAACGAAGATGAACACCAGTGAGACCAGTGTCATGTAGATACTGCTTGTCAGAACACCAATGATTCCACCGTTCGAGTTACCGTTAGCGACCTGAGTAGCGCTTGGGGTACCGTTTCCACCAATAATCTTCAGCAGGTTGAAGCAGTCGTCTGTAGGATTCTTGACATCAGTGCAGATAAGGTCAGCGTCAAAAGAGTGCTGAACGATGTACTGTGTGATACCAGAGATACCGTTAGCAATACCGAGCAGACCGTTTGCTGAGATGATTCCAAGCCCGTTCAGGGTGCAGTTATTGAGGTTTCGCTTACCTTCAAGAGTCTTGACATCAGTCTTGCTGTGCTCCTTATAAAGGTCGCTCTCCTTGTCCCTGACGAAGAGTTCACCTTTACCCTCACCATGGTAGTTGACAAAGAACAAGCCGTTTTGTAGAGCCTCCTGCATTGTCAGTCGTCTACCTTGTTTATCTGAGACAGGATAAGACTTCAAGGCGTTGTACCATGACGCCTGTGAGTCCATATTCGCACCCATTAACTGGCTACAGGCAAAACCAAGTGTTCCAGCATCTACTCTGGTGCCAACAGCGTGCTCACTGACTCTTGGTGACAGCGCAGCAGGAAACACAGCAACAGCAAGAATCAGTAGTGAGAGCAGACCAGTCATCACTGACGTAGTGATTTTTGACACAGGTCTGGTGACAACTGAGTCTTTTTCGTCGTCGCTTTCGAGATCGACGTAGAAGGACCCTGCTCTTTCACTCATCAGACAACCTCTATAAAAAGAACGACGACAATTCAAAAAATGTATTCAAAGACTGCTTCATAAAAACACCTGAAATCAGTAATGTGTTTCAGGTATAGAAACAGAGCGGCCAATATCCCGAAAAATATCGACCGCTCTGGATTTTGCTCTGACGCTATTTATCTATTCTCAAAGCAAAAACATCGAGTTATTCTATCGCTGATTTTCCAGCAGACCAGAAGCAAGTTCAGCAACCTGTGAACGCTCTGTCTTCTGCAACGTCACATGAGCAAACAACTCAGAATCCTTCAACGAGTCCACAACACTCCAGATGTCAGCATTCTTACCAGACTGCAGAAAACGGTTGTCAACCTGAGCAGCATCAAACGTGAGAACAATCTTGGACCCGACCCCAGCACGTGACAGGATGTTAAGAATCTCACTCCTGGAGAAGTTCTGGGCCTCCTCAAGAATGATGAACGTGTTAGCCAGCGAACGACCACGAAGGAACGTGATGGGAGCAATCTCAACCATCTCTCGGAGCCTCTTCACCTCAGCATCACGAGAGGTCTCACTCTTTGCTTTACGACTCTTGGACGCAATGACGTCAATGGCATCAAAAACAGCACCAGACCATGCTACCATCTTGTCATTCACGTCACCTGGAAGGAACCCGATCTCCTGCCCCTGACCAAGTTCATGAAGTGAACGGAAGACCATGATCTTGTCGTAACTCTTACGCTTCAACTCCTCAAAGGCGACAGCCATAGTCACCAGCGTCTTGCCCGTACCAGCAGAACCACCAAGCGAGACAATCGGAATGACGTCAGCAGGTGTACGCAACCATGACATGGCAACATCCTGCTCTGTTGTCTTACCAGTGATACCAGACGCCTTCACCTTGTGATGCACTGGAACAATCTCATCACCAATAACCAGAAGATCGTACAGGTGCCTGGTGTCACCCTCCATCACTACAGCCACATAGGCGTTCTCAGACCTGTCCTCTGGAAGAGAGTCAAGAATATAGTCCTCAATCTTGTACAAATCCTCAGGATCTCCGTAAACTCCCTTGTCAGAGCACTCCTCCTGTGACAAGGTGACGACATACCGACCATCAAACGGACGAGCACCAATCACCTGCATCGCATTGAACTCAAAGGCCGGGATGTCCAGATCCAGTGTCGAGTGCAGTCGCATAGGAGTGTCGTTCGACAGCAGAACAACATCCTTACCGTCCTTCATGAGGTTCTTCGCCACCGCAAGAACAGTGCTGTCATGACTCCCGTCCTGCAAGTGCTCAGGAAGCGATGCCTGGTTCCGGTGATTGGGCTCAACACGAACAACAATGTTCTCACCCTCATCAATCTTCACTCCATGAGCAAGTCCAATACCACGGCTTGCGCGAATCTCCTCCAGAAGTCGGATCCACTGGCGTGACAGAAACCCTATTGTCGGATGAGACCTCTTGTCCTCCAGTTCTCTGACGACAACTGCTGGCACAACAATCTCACAGTCCTCAAGAACTGAGAGCAATCCAGTCCCCACCATCAACAAGGAGGACGTGTCAACAACCACCACCTTTCCACGAAGCGCTTCGGTAAGTGACTTGCTCTCGGTAGCAGTAGTGGTCATTCTCTTGTCCTATCTCGAAAACTGGAAGCGTACTCATGGAGTTCCAGCCCCATTGCTTCCATCCTGTCGAAATGATTCTCTAATAGTACCAGATGCCTTTTGAGAAGCACCTGACATCTATCTTAACAATAATTATCAGCACATACAGAGTGACTGAAATAGAATGGTCAACCTGGCGTCACAAACCCACAAAAACCAATCAGTCAGAGATCTGCATTCAAGATCTCTGACTGATTGGTTCAAGAGAAACTATTTTGAGTTATCTCCTATGTCCCAGGTCCCTGTTGCTACCAAAGGCGATAGCACTGACAGGTGAGTGGTGCAACTGACATGTCTGCAAACCAAAACCACCAAACAGTGACTGAGTTGAGGTGTAGACATCAGCACTGATAACCCTGTACGTCGCCTTGCTGTCAAGTTCAACATCTGGGATTCTTCCATCAGGACCAATGCGGAAGACCTCACTCTTGGCCTCCTTGTTCTGACCTCTCTGTGTTCCCAGCCTGACCTCGAAGTAAGGCAACTGCCTCTTGACTCCGTTGACCTCCATAGTACTGCATGAGTCAGAGATCCATGCTGATGAGTCCTTGGTCAACTGGTGCTGGTACTCCTTGACAAAGGCGTCCACAGAGGTCTTAGTCAGGCTTCCTTTGGCGTTGATGTGCTTGACTGCGGTCTCAGCGGAAGTCTGAGCCATTGCTGAGTACTCTGCCCTGTTTGTGACAACATGTCCTACATTGATGACAAGACCAAGAAGAATGACCGCTAGAGGAATGTAGATGATGGTCAGAACCAGAACACCGTCACCATCATCTGATCTGAGTTTCTTCAGTATCCTGTTGATTGTCCTCATCAGTGGCTGACCTCCTGACGGTTGACCAGATCAACAGCACCGTTGTAGCGAACCTCGGACTCAGATGTTCCTACAGCGTGCTTGACACCGCCATAGTCAATGAACGACAAGAACGAGCCTGCTACGCCACCGTACTCCCATGAGATGTCACATGACACACGCTCTCCGATGCTGGTCGCCACACGAGGAGTACACTCAATCTTCTTCACCTTGACGTTGACCAGTCCTCGCTGCTGCTGGAGAGCCTTAGCAGTGTTGCACTCAACAGCGCTGCTGGTGCTGGCGTCAACGCCCCACCCACTGACGCTGGAGCACACCAGTCCTCGTGGCACACCATAAGCGTTCTCAATCGGAGTGGCCTTACTGGCGTCACCATTACCACCATAGATGGCAACAGTTCTTGCAGCGTCTCTGGCGACAGCCTGAATCTGACCACGGTTCAACATGAAGATACCATAGTCAACACTGGTAATAAGAATCATCAGGAGAACAGGAACGACAATAATGAACGACACCAGAGAATCCCCTCTGTCGCTCTTGAATGACTTAAAAAATCTCTTCATTACCGAACATGTCTCCTTGTGCAAAAATACACCACAACATATACTTTGGCAATATCACAACGAAAACCAGACCAACATTTCTGTTAAGTCTGGTTTTTGTGTTATTTCTTATTCAGTTGTTTTTGTATTCGGAACAGAAATTGACTTACTTGTTATGAGAATGCACGAAGTTGCTCGTTCTCACTTCTAAGCCTACGAATCTCGTCCATGTAGTTCTCACACTGTGAACAGTGGTAGATGTTTGGAGGGTTACCCCATCCGTTGTTTGACACCTCAATAATGGAGATGTAGAAACGACGCTTGGCGTCAAGACTCATGTGGCTGTCAGCAATACTGTCTGGCTCTAACCCGAAGATCATCATCCTCAAGTAGTCTGACGCTGAGATACAAAGGCGCTGTGCACGCCACTTCACCTGCTCAGACTCAGGCATGGACATACGCCCATTCAGAGTGTTCTTACGGCTCTGTGTCTTGGCGACAATCTTGTCAAGTCGTCTGGTGATGTCATCAACCTGTGCCATTAGATAAGCCGCAGTTGAGTTGTCATCCTCGTTATCAGCCTCCAAAGTGAGAGCAGAGCGCTTCTTCCTGAGCATCTTCTGGTTCTTTACCGTGTCCTCAATCTCTTCAAGAGCACGTTCAGCAATAGCACGCCAGCCCTGAATGTCAACAGAACCAATAGCACGGTTCCTGATGAACTGAGACATGGAGATGGTCTCACCAGCCTTCTTGATGGATCTCACCTCAGCGTCAAGACTGGCACGCTCCTGCTCCGTCACCCTGATACTGACTCTCTGATCCAGTGGAGCACCACGACGACGCCTCTTGGACACACGAGGCTTCCACTCCTTGAACAACTCAATGAGATCCGGACGGTTCATCTCCTCAAGGACACGCAACTTGTCCTCAACGCTCATCTTGGAGGCACCGACCTCGTAACCACTCTCACTTACTGCCTTCTGATGCTTAGCGAAGTCTGTCGCTATCCTAGCGCGCCTGGAGGACTCACTCATATCTTCATCTACCTTCTTTGGCTAAAAGTGTATACTTATTGCTTTCAGTAAAGATCTATCACTCAGTTACTGCACTTCTTCAGTCCAGCCTCAAGAGCATCCTTGTCCTTCTGTGGAATTGACATGTCGTTGTACTTACTCAGGATGTCAACCCACTTCTTGGAGTAGTCACACGTGTAAGCCTTGTTCGGAGGCATGTACTCACTTGGACCCTTGTCACTCTTTGAGCGGTTCTCTGAGGCTGAGACAGCCAGCAGAACTGTGTCAACATCGTTAGCGTACTGTTGCTTTTTCTCGGCACTCCAGTTCTGTCCACCATTTCGTGCTACATAACCAAGTGGGGCAACATGGTCAATGTCAATCTTCTTTGGGTCAGTGATGGTCTGTCCACTGTAAGGATCTGTCCATGTGCCGCTAATCACTCGGCACGTCTTAGGGTCAGTCTTGACATCCTTACCCTGTTTGATAAGAACTGTCTCACGAGTGTTGCAGGCTCCGTTGATGTCGATCCAGTGCTTCCACTCTGAACGCTTGTATGACACCTTGCCAGAGTCAGCAATCTTGACACCTCCGAGAGCACCCTGAGCATCAGCCTTTGACAGAGCAGAGAAACCTTCAGGCAAGGAAGCAGAAGAACCACCATCTGAGGATCCACTACCAGCAGAACCAGATCCGCTTCCTGGATAAGAACCCTGACCGCTGGAACTTACATCACAGTTCTCACCAGCAATACAGTCATTCGTCTTCTTGCTGGCTGTTTGCCCCATTGACCTAAGGTATTCCAAACCATCCTTAACAGAGTGGATGTCATTACCCTTGACAATACCGTACCCTGCACCAAGGAAGACAATCAGGGCGAGACATGACATCATCAGACCACCAAATCCACCTGATCCACCACGACGGCGGCCACGGCCTGAACGAGATTTTCCTCTACCAGCCATTACTTTCTCCAGTCTTCATCAATCTGTGAACTACTCAGCATCAGTACGGTAAATCCTGTCACCAACATCAGATGAGTAGTTGAACCCCGATGTTGTCAACATGGCAAGATTGGTGATCTGCTCAAAGGACTTCACACGCTTGTAGTCACCAGGCATCTGTTCCAGGAAAAGATCCATCTGGTCACCAGCAGTCCACTGAACAGTCACACCCATTGTTGAGTCATACGTCTGCTTGATCTGTGAGCAGATGTCCCTGAGTTGCTTCTCAGTTGCTGTCTCAACCACAAGATGGTAAGTAGCCTTGAACCATGGAGCCTTGTCCTCTTCAAGAATGTTGGTGATCGTCTCAAGATCCTCCAGCGTCTGGTTCACGCCACCAGGGGTGCTACCCATTGCTGAGTCAAAAGCATCTGTACCAGCAGCAATGTTCTTTAACTCATCCTTGGTGAGTTTACGCTTCGTCTCAACGTCTGCCTTCATCTTGGCGTTCGGGTACAGGGTGAAACGTGAATACATGGTGAACGGCAAGGACATCTGATCAGGAAGATAGAGGAACGGATACCACTCGTTTGGGAAGTTTGAGTTTCTTGGGAACTTGATGAATGAGATTGTTGCTCGGTAGCCGTCAATCTCCTCTGAACCATACATCTGACTGAACTTCAACCAACGGTACTTGTGCTTGACGACACCAAAAGCCTCACGATCAATGTCCCCTGGACCAAAACGCGCCTCAGGATCAATGTCAAGATACGGGGCAGGCATCCTCGGCCAGAACATGCGCTTGATGAGAAGAAGAAGTTCCTCACTGGTACACCTGACCGCTCTCATGTTACCGTTCGACAGGATAGTGAAGTACTCCTGCTCCTTACGCCTGAAAGTCTGTTCCTCAATGGCGTCAACATCTGAACCAAGTGGGTGTGCAATGCGGTCGGCCCAGTCCTTCAAAGTAACAGCAGCACCCTTGAATCCTGTCTCAAAGACGTTCATCGTTGACAGGTCGAGTGCACCACGCTTACCAAGCATCACACCGAAGTAGCACACCTTCTTTGTGAACTCATGCTTTTTGAGAAAACGCCTCATCTGGCTCATATACTGTTCAAAGCCAGCACCTTTAGGGTAGTCGTCTCGTGAGTTCCTGACCTGCTCCTCCCAGGCGTCAACATCCAGCGGAACATAGGTCACGATAATGTGTCCTTCGATAGGTTCCTGCCTGGTACCCATAAGACTCGAGAACGCTCCAGTAAGGTTGACTGCTGCACTCACCTTCTGGTTGTGAGACAGGAAGTCAAAAACCTGGGTAGAGATTCGATAGTACGCCCAGGACTCTTTCTTAGAGAAGACGATGTTGTCAATCACTGCCTTAGCAGAGATGTCTAGCCTCTTTTTTGATACAGCCATTACATTTCCTTAAAAAGTGTGCTATCCGGTTCAAAAATATCAAGCGTGTAGGCGCTTACTAAAAACGCATATAACAGAACAACACCCCTGACATTTTTCAATCAGAGGTGTTGTTGTAATGGTTATTCTCTCTATCTCTTACTCAATAGAGATAATGTCATTCTGCTGTACTGGAGTAACAACATTGACAAGTTGTTCAGTCTGGTTGATAACGCTTCGTGTGACAGTCGCGTCCTTGCTACCAAACAGCTGCTTAGCGCCCAGAGCAAGAGCGAATCCCATGATGACGACCAATGCGAAGATCGCCATACCACGAACCTCTTTCTTCCAGACAAGAGGAATAACAGCGAGTCCAACTACTCCAATAAGAACAGGAGTAATCCAACTGTTCAGAATAGAATCAATATTAATTCCTGATGCAAGAACTCCAAATCCTGCAAGGCTCGAAAAAATTGATGTAATCATGATTACCTACTCCAAAGTCTCTTTTTGACTGTGGTCAACTAGTTTCTTAATCTCGTATCTAACCGGTGTGTATTCGAGATCGTTGCAAAATATCATACATTTTTCAACGAAATGCATAATTATTTCTGCTCATTCGTACTTGTGTCAGCCTGAGCAGCAATCTCATTCGGGTCCGGTTCGTAAAGGAATGGAGCGAACTTTGTCGCCAACCACTTTCCAGAGGAATTGTCCAGAGTCAAGACATATGTTGATGTCTGATTCATGGTGTTTCCTGATGTTCCAATAGCGCGACGCCAACTGACAACAACCTTTACCTTGACAATGTTTTTGTTGTCTGTTGGGTAGACCTCATACTCTACAGCGTTATCCACGCCGCCATTGAAGGTGAACTCACCACCAAGACCAGTCTTCAAAGAGTTCTTGGCTCCGTTGACGACATACTGATCGAGAGCGCTGTGGTTCTGTGGTGTGGCCTCAGCATAGGCGCTCATGAATCCAAGAACTGTGGACTTTGTCTCGCTCTTCAAAGATGAGTCAGACTCTCCTGTACCAAGTTGACGAGCAGTAGGTGTGTCCTTAGAGTTTCCAACACTTGACACTGGGACAACAGCAGGAGACTCAGGAGTAATGTACATCCTGTCAGTCTTGGCGTCATAGTAGACACTGACGTTATAGAACTGCCAGGTTGGCTCAGTACCGGTCTTTCCTGAGGCGTCAGGCTGTGGTGTGCTACCATCTCCAGCAGAAGCCTGAACAAGTGCACCAACAGTGTACACGCCAACAGTATCACTAGCAGACTTAGCTGAGTAGACTGTTGGACCAAAAAGCACCTTCTGCTTGTATCCTGACGATACTTGTAAGGAGTCAGGTGTTCCTTCACCCTCCATAGTTCCTGAGTAGAAGTACCCAAGAGCCTTGGTGGCTGACTCGTCTCCTGATGTCAGGTAAGCCTGCATGAAGTCCTTGGCGAAAGCCTCACCACGAGTTGACGGGAAGTTAGTCATCCCGACAGTAGATGCCGCAATCTGCTGAACATCATTCTTGGAGAGAGTTGCCTTAGGCCAGAACACGTTATAGGCGCCGAACCCTACAATAGCCACAAGAACAAAGACCGTCAGGTAGTGAATAATCGTTGCTCTTATCCTGAGGTTCTTCCTAGAGTCAAGATCATGCTCCTTGACCTTCTTCGGTCTCTTCCCCCCACGACCAGTGCCAAACGGAAGAATCTTCCCCTTCTTGCGGTCAACAAAGTCCTTTCTGGTGTCTATGTCATCATCGTCTGAACCCCGAGCAGGCTTACGGCTGTCAACAAAGTCAGGGGATCCAGCAGACTGACCAGAAGACTTCTTTCTCTTGGCCTTGTCGCTCTTCCTGCTGTCATCAGCCTTCCTCATTCCTCTGGACTGCTGTGCCTGAGCGGAATTTGTGGGCTGACTGTTACCAGTATATGTTCCAAGTGATGACGGAAGAATAAGATCATCCTCATCCTCAGCATCAAACTGCTCTGCAACAGGAATAGGTTCAAACGGATCATCGTCAGCAACAGAGGATGATGAAGCACTCATTGACGATCTCATGTGCTGACGAAGACCTGCAGCAGTGCTTCCAGCGACGGAGGTGTGATTGACTCTCAACCCGCCGTCTGAAACCCTTGAAGGAGATGGAGGACTAGGAGAGGCGGGTCTGCTGTCGTAGTCAGAACCACCCAAGTCAGGCAAATCGAAGTCAAGATCATCCATGTCGTTATTTACTGACACTGGAGCAGCGCTTGCTGAAGACAGTGCAGACGGCGGCATTCTTCTCATTGGAGGGGAGGACCTTCTGGATCCAGTCCCCCTTTCACGCCTTGGAGCGCCCGATGGAAGGTTGTTACTGGAAACCGGCATTTCTCCTCCAGTCATTTTAAATAAGATAGGACTATGTTTGGAAAATATCACAAAAGGTGTTTTACTACCTGTACTTTTTCATGATTTACAGGTCAGGAAGAGTTATCTCGTCGTCATCTTCCTCATCATCATCTTCAAGACCAAGGTTCAATTCATCTGCAAGACTTGTTGTCACACCAACAGGAGTCCCAGTGGTAAATGTCGTACTGTTTGAATGAGAACCCCACTGATCGTCATCGTAGTCAGTAAAACCACTATTGTCGTCAGTATGTACAGATTCTTTGTCTTCAGGCAATGAATTCTCAAAAGAGTTATTATTGTTGTCAAAACCACTTAAGTTGTGAGGATTAATACTGAAAGAGTCTTGAACAGTCTGCGACTCGTCATCCTCGCCCCAACCGAATCCACCGTCTTCCTCCTCGTCCTCATAGCCAGCAGAGTCATGCATCATGCTCTCATAACTCTCCATGGCTGCAAGAATCTCGTCATCTGAAGGACCTTGAGATGACTGACTGTCAGTAACTTGCTCCTCAGAGTCAACAGTCAGGTGAACATCATGATCGCCTGAGTAGTACTCATCCTCATTAAACGTTACTCTTCCTGGGACGTAGTACTCCTGGAGAACAGCCTCATCAGGAATCATGTGCACACGACGAGCCAACGGTCTCTTGATGTCAGAGTAGTTCGGGTCAGATGTTACCTTTGTAATGACAATAGCGGTTGCCTTGTACCCGTTTGACTTTACAGGTAGAGACAGTTCCATGAACTCCTCGGGGCGAACAACATAGTCCTCCCTGACCTCAGTCCTGACAAGTGAGTCTCGACGGTTGTTCCAGTTGAATGACCAGAAGTGTGACTTGTTCTCATTCGTTGACGAGTACGTGTTGAACTTGTCACGACCAACCAGTTTTGCGAACCTCTCTGCTGACTCCTCCTGTGAACCGGCGTGCACGAAGTAGTTGGCACATGTGTCCATAATCCCTTTTAGGTACGCCTCACCGTTTTTGTCAGTAGATGAGATGATCTGTTCAAGAGACTGGCTGGACAGTGTTGTCGAGATACCTGATGCACGAGCCTTCTCCAGCAGGCCAGCAAGAACCTGTGGAGGAATAACCTGGAACTCATCAATGTAAAGATTCAACGGAGTTGAGATACCCTGGTTCCTTCTCAGGGCTGACACTGCGCTCAAGTCAGACATGATGAGAGAGCCGATGTACTCAGCGAAGTCTCGCTCAGAGTCAGAGTTGATAGAGAACAGGATGACAGCACCTTTACTTGCATCCTTCGTCAACTCGAACAGGTTGATGTCAATAGAGTCCTTACCGCCAGTCCTGAGCCATGGACCATAGTCTGAAGCCATCAGTGTTCTGACGTTTCCTCGAACCTGCTCAACAGCATTGGAGAGATGGCTGTTCCGGGTCTTGATTCCAGCGTCAACATCCTTGGCGTCTTCATAGATCGGTCTGCCTTCACATGCCTCAACAAGGTCAGTGAAAGCCGAGTTGTTCTTCAAGGCGCTGGCAACCTGTGACAGCCCTCCGTGATTCCAGTCAATATACTTGGTCTTGGTTCTGTCAGCCTGTTTGAGCATCTGAAACAGCACTTGCAGCAACTGTCGGACATTGCTCTTGTAGACCTCAGAAGCTGTGTCCCACTTCCTCATGTTCAGCAGCATGTCAGACTTTGAGGATCCACCATTGATGAGTGGATCATAGTGAGCCTGACCTGGAGAGTTAGGAATGTCGTATGCTCGTGGGTCACCATTTGAGAAGTGATAGAACGGCCTGTCGTGCTCCTTGCACCATGCAGCAAGTTTGGAAGCCATTCTAGGGTCACGCTTCATGTCAATCATGATGAGCGGTGTTCCTGACCTGATGTCGTTCAGCATCATGGACTGCAACGTGATTGACTTACCAGAACCAGTGTTTCCAGTCACCAGAGTGTTCAGGTTGGCATCAGACTGGTAACGGTAGGCGACCATGCAGTCATGCTTTGTCTCGAGTCCTGACTCATAATCTGACGGAGCGAAAAACTCTTTCTCTGTGATACCCATAGGGGCTCTCTCAACAGATGAGTACTCCCCGTTTTTCAGTCCCTCAATAGTCTTGTTCCGCTTCCAGATCTCCCATGGTGTCATCCTGAACTCAAAGTCCTTGGTCCATGACCTACCCACCTGCAGCAGATGAGGGTTATGAATCATTCGACCTACCTGGACGAAGGTCATCACCACTCCACCGATAGAACCAAGAACCAGGTTGACGACCACGAGCAGTGGAATCAGATACGTCCATGTCTCCATGATGTTAGTAATGCCATAGAGAACCAGAGACGCCGTGTCAAGAGCGTGCACCATTGTTCCATAGCCTAATGCGATGGCAATGATAGTGACAGCAACCATGAAGATGACTGAGCGCTTCTGTCTCCCTTGCCTCAGCATGAAGTAGTAGAGACCCCAGGCAAGAGCGAACGCGGGAAGAAAAAGCACAGACAGAATGGCGACAAAACCACTTACTCCAGCATTGCTGTCGTTGTCATCCTCTAACTCTCTTTTTCTGATGTCTGGGTCAAAATCTTCCACGTCTTCTACCTCTAGTCCATCAACTGTGCGATTTTGCTTTCGACTTACTGGTTATGTCTGTATCTGACCTTCAACCAAAAATCACTTGTCTGTGTCATCATGAAGCAGTAATTCAAACGGGTTGAATCCGTGAGCGCTGACAACCTGAAAGAACACTGGTGTGTCCTTGACGTCAAACTCAGTCAGGTATGGCGTGCTGTCAAGCAGAGCAGGATCCACCTGAACAGCAGCATCGTCTGACGGGCTGTGGAACGCCAAGTTGAACACGTCGTCAATACCCTGAATCTTGGCCTCAGCAAGAGCGATGCACTCCTGAACATGGTCGCCGTCAAGTTCAGAGACAATCTCAATAATCTCGGTCAGGATCCTTCTTCTGGTGTCATTGAGTTTGAACCTGGTAGACTCAGTTGACTCAAGGTCGAAGAATGACGAGTGAGTGTCCTCCCTGATAGCCTCAATCTCCTCGTCTCCATCAGACAGGCTCTTTGACGAACCATGCATCTGATCGCCAATGACATCTATCGCCCTGTCGTTGAACTCCCCAAACGCCTCACTGTACTGCTGCTTGTTCTTGAGAACCTGATCCTCAACATCAAGAACACCAACCTCCAACTCGTGGTTGTACTCGGCCTTCTCTGTCAGGACAGCAACAACATCATCAGTGGTGTTAGTGGACTCATGCAGAACCTTATTAACAAGTGGACGCAGATCCTCTGACAAGTGGTCTGTCAGACAGTCATCGTTATCAGCAGAGATACCGAAGTCAAAACCACCATCGTCATGCTCATCATCCTTTGGTGGGTACTCAAACGAGAAGTCGTCATCCTCGATAGCACTCATGTCAAAGGCAGTAGACACAACCTCTTCATGCTCGTGTACATCAGATTCTTCATCATCAACATCATTGCTGCCATCTTCCTGAACCTGTTCGCCAGTAACATCATCTGCGTCCTTGGCAACATCAGACTCTTGAACCTCTACTGTTTCCTGACGCCTTATCTCGGCCTCAATCTCCTCAGCATCAGGAAGAGCGAACTCGTCATCACCCTCTTGTGGAAGAATAGTGACGTCAACAACCTTCTTCCACATCAGTCTCTCAGTAGCAGCAAGAACCTTCGTCCAGTCAAAACCCCATGCAGCCTCAGCAACAACGTCAAGTGTGACATCATCCTGAGCCATGTCCGTAACCAGACGTTCCTCATCAGATCTAGGAGTGAATGAGGTATATGCAACACCTTCAGTGACAGTAACATCACTCAGTGGAGCACCATCAAGAAAGACCTCCGCCTTCCTGGCCTGTACTTGACGTGAGACAACCTCTTGACGAACAAGGTCAACAGGAAGATCAAGCCCCGGAAGACCAGCAAAAACATCCGGGTTGAAGTCCAGGCTCCACTCTGACTCAGCCTTGACTATCTCTGTTCTGTCAAGATTTGCCTCCAGAGCCTCCCATGAAAGAACTGACAAGACCTCACCGGTCAGAGGTCCAATCTCTGGAATAGAGGATACAGCACGACTTACTGCCGCTGGCAACGAGTCGTCACCGCTGGAGAAAACCTCTCTTAAAGTACTGGCTGTCTCGTCATTAAGGATTGTGCTTGAAGTGCTTGCACGATCAATGAGTCCTGACACAAACTCCTGCTTGTTTAAAGAGTTTGAGAACACATACTTGACAAGCCCGTTAATGACAGCAACATCAACATGGTTCGTCTTCCTTGACGAGGAACTACCATCTACCGAGTAGTTAATGGACACGATCTTTGTGTCCTTGGATCCAGAGTTGACCAATGACTTCAGAACGTCATCAATACCACTGTAGACAATCTCAGGAACTTCCGCTGCTGATACATTGAACTCACCCTTATCGGTCTTGCTCTTTCTTGAGAAAAGCCCCATGTCGTCAACTCTTTTCGATAGTCCCATGAAATCTACTTGATGTTAGCCGGGAATATCGACACAGATAAACCCCTGAGGTAGGCGCTTTATCCTATTTATTAGCGCATCTCAGGGGTTTATCCTGTTAGTAAAAGACTGACTCCTGTGTATTCTACACTATGCTGAGCGATCAGAATCAGAGACCAAGATTCTCTCTCTTCCTGTCTATTCTTTCAATCGCCTTCTCAACCATCTCAACAGGAGTGTCAGGGTTGGCTACAGCCCTTGTGGTCTCGCCTATGAACTGCTCCATCTCCTGCCTCTTCTTCTTCTCGTAGATGTAGCCCATGAGATAGTTGAACAACTCATCTGCCTGACTTATGCTGGCCTCACTGCCTTCTTCCTGCTGCCCAGTAGTCTCCAGAACAGCAATCTTGCTGACAAGGCTTCTCTCAATGAATTCCACCACTCGTTTCTGACGGAAATCCTCTGGAAGGATGACATCTTTTCTGGAGACCTTCTTGAAGTCCTCCCACAAGTACCTGAACTCCTTAGGGTATCCTCTATGACCTCTGATGAACGTGTCTCTTCTGTTGTCAGATTGAGTGCTTTTATCAACATCTGTTGACTCATCATCCTTGGGCGGTACAGGCAGACCTCGGCAGGCAAGAAGAAAAGCCCTGGCAGTAGCCTGGTACAGCAGATCACTCTTGATGAGTCTGACAAGGGCTCTCTGTATCTCCTCACTACTGACATCAGTTTCAAGTTGACTCTTGCTGCTACTGTCAGTTGATTTGGCGTCAGAATTATGATCAGTATCACCAACAAACAACACTGATCCCTCGTTGACATCATCCTCAGTCAGAGGAACAGCCTTGTCAACACTGGATCTGACAACAGATGTTGACATGAAGGCATCCAAAGACACTTTCTTAATCATCTGCTCCCTCAACGCAAAGGAGGCGATGGTCTTCAGTACCGGAGCAGCGCGTTCAACGTAGCGAACAGACGCTGCTGGATCCTCTAAATCATACTCCTGAGCAATGATGTTCAGGACGTGCTCAACAATCGGTACCTGGTTGGACTTTGACGTAACATAGTCCCTCAGCGCCTCAGATCCATACTTCATCCTGTAGTCACAAGGATCCATTCCGTCAGGAAGAACAACCACATACGACTGAGAATGAATTGACGGAATACTGGAGAACACCTTATAGACGGCGTTCATACCAGCCTTGTCGCCGTCGAAACAGAACACGATCCTGCCGTCCTCACCTACCATGCGTCGGCACAGACCACCCTGATCCTTTGTGAAGGATGTTCCAAGTCCTGCAACAACAGTCTCAATACCTGACTCGTCCATAGCGATGACATCGAACTGCCCCTCAGCAACATACAGAGTCCTGTTGTCTCCTCTGAGAGCCTTTCTGGCGTTCGCGTGGTTGTACAGTACGCTCGACTTGTGAAACAGTGGACCAGCAGGTGAGTTGACGTACTTTCCCTTCTTGAAGTCGTCCTCAAACAGACGTCTGCCTGAGAAGCCGACGTTCTTACCCATGGCGTCCTGCACGAAAAACATTAGCCTGCCTGACCAGAAGTCGTTGATCCTTCCAGTCTTCTCAGACTTCGAGCACACTCCTGCAGCCAGGATAATCTCGTCCGAGTACCCCTTTTCTTTCAGGAAGGAGTACAGTTCTGCTCGTCCTCGAGGAGCATAGCCGTATGGGATCCTGTCTCTGTACCTTTCCAGGCCCCTGTTGGTCACCTCACGAACAGCGTCATGATCTGAGTCGAGTTTCTTGTAGTTGCGCCAGTAGAAGACTGAGGCGTCACGAACACATCTGCGCAGAGCCTGGTAGTCAATGCTGCTCTCTGAGTCTGAGGACTTGTCAAGCACAGACAGATCGATACCCTTGTCTTCAGCAAGTTTCCTCAGGGCGTCCATGAACGACAGGTTCTCTGTGCTCTGGACATAGGACAGCAGGTCTCCGCTGACACCACAACCGAAGCACTTAAAACTCTGTGTTCGTGAGTCAACATTGAATGATGGAGTCTTCTCGTTGTGGAACGGGCACAGACCCTTTTGAGAATAGGTGCCAGCGGGCTTCAGAGACACACCAGAGGCATCAATGTACTCAGCCAGATCATACTGTCTCTTGACCTCTCCAACAACCTGCCTGAAACCACTCTCGTCAGCCAAAGCAACACACCTCACTCGCTCTCAGGTGCCGGATCATAAAATCTCAGCACCACACATTCTAACACTTTCTCTTGGATTGCACAAAGAAACAACTCGATCTGCTAGAAATCTGACTCAATAGAGATGAGATTCAACAGACCGAGTTATTTTTATGAAGTCGCTTGATTATGCAACCAGTTTCCTGTCAGAAGTTCCAGGGATTCTCCTCAGGCTCCTGTCCAGTAAGACTCTTGATCTTATCAGGCTGAAAACCGCTCCACTCGTCACCATCAGACGTTACCACAATGGGGGCCTGGCGATGACCACGCTCCTTGAACTCCTTGATGTTTGCTGGAGTGATGGGCTCAGTAGTGAACTCAACTCCCAGACTGGTGAGAAGGTTCTTGGTGTCCTCACACTGTGGGCAGTTGGGCTTGGTGTACACTGTTGCTGTTGCCATGTAATAGTTCTCCTGTATGTGTTAGATAGTTGAATACTCAATAAGATTCTGATGACTACATGTTGAAGTCATCTCTCTTCAAGAGACTTGTGAACCAGTAGTATCTGATGACTCATTCTAACAAGTCACTGGTGCTGCTCTGCCATACTCTTGACAACATCCAGATAGTATCTGTACTCATTCAGTGAGTCCTGAGCATCAGCAAGGGCACGATGAGCACGAGACTTCCTGTATCCTGACACACTCACACCATCTTGAAGCATCATTGAGACTGATGTGACATCAACACTCATGTGTGATAGGTGAGAGTATGTCACAGGCATCCATACCGCCATCAGACCTCTGTCAAGATAGGGCGAGTTTCCTCCAAGCACAACATGTGAGGATCCTGCTGTCTCATTCAGCCAGTCAGACATATCATGATCAACCCTGTCAGGTGCATAAGAAGTGTTGTTCCACAGATCAGACCACAGTCCTGACTCCTCATGCATCATCCTGGCAACAGGGTCAGACATCCTCATGGCCTCAGAGATGGAACCAGTGTCCACCAGAGCGCTGAAACTGTCTCCGTATTGTCTTCCTTGCATGTCAGTCATGATTCCAGCAATCTCAAGAATCATGTCCCTGTCTGGAGAGGTACCGGTTGACTCGACGTCAACCCACGCTATCATTCTGTTTGTCATGTCCAGTATCAGTCCTCTACCTGATCAGACTTCAACTGGACGATAAAGTCTCTCATCTCTGCTGCGCTGTAACCCTCAGCAGCACCCATCATGATCAGGTTAATGACAGTCAGTTCTGGGAAGTCATCAGTGCTGGCGCCTTTCTGAACCTCATGCACACTCTTTCTCAGTGCTCTGATGAACAGGTAACCAAGGTCTGTCCTGTCATCCTGTGGCTCTTGCAGAAGAACAGCACGTGATGTGATCTCATTGACTAACTGACTGAAGGAACTCAAGACAGACAAACCCTTCCAGTACTCAGAACAAGTTGTAACCTACTGATAACTGGCCGGAATATCAATATGTGAGAGGCTGATTGTCAATTAACTCGTAAAAACAATCACTGGCAAGAAAATTGATGGACAGGTTTTTCAGTTCCTGCTCAACATCCTCTTCCTGATTCTTCTCTCACACGCATACATTGCTCTATCGGTACTGAGAACTGTCGCTCCAAGATAGAGGACTGACAGCACACCAAGAGTCCACCAGTTCCAGATGTAACCGCCATATGGAACCACAGTCACAACCTCTGACTTGATTTCCTCGGTAGTGATCTCTCCAGGATCATTGATAGGGTTGTTGTCACCCTTGGTCCTGTAAATCTTGTTCCCATCCTTGTTGGTTCTGGATGAGACAATGCGATGGAGAACACTCTCATCATTAAACCATCTGGCCTTGTACACAACCACATCACCCTCAGTCAGACCACCATAGTTCTCTGAGGCAAGAACCAGATCGCCCTTGCTGATGCTGGGCTCCATCGACTCAGAGACCACGTACAGTGTCCTGATACCAACAATGTTCAGTGAGACCACAGGAACACACACTAGAGCAATCATGACAAACAGGACCAGCGACGCTATGAAGAAGCGGTTCCTGATAGCACGTGCTCGTCTGAATGAAGGTGTAGTCCTTGACGACATGACCAAGTTCTTTCTGTACTGCTCAAATTGTTCTCTTTATCTGGATGCTCACACCCTTGTGAGAAGTATCCAGGTGGAGCAGGCGCTATTGTAGCACATCCTCAGTGAAATCTATCATGTCCTAGAGCGTTTGAGATGAAACTGGTATCCTTGATCTCTGCTCTCAGTCCTTTGGCGTAGGATCTCAGTGTCTCAGGGTCGCAGGTGCTGTTCTCAGAGACATTCTTCACCATCTCAACCTTCTTGGCGTGATCTCCCATCCGTGACATGACTGTTGACTGTGCTGACTGTCTTGCCTCACGACTGGAGTTGACATATGCCAGAACCTGCTCAGGAGTCATACCAGAGAACCTGTCGTCACCAGTGAGAAACAGGTTGCTCTCAGTTCTTCCAAGAGTAGTCTCATCTGTGTATGAAGACTCTTTTCTCAGTTCTGATTGAGTACTACTACTTTCGCTGTCACTGGTATCGTTGGAAGATGAGTCTTTGTCCTCACTGTCTGGTTTTCTGCTGGCTACAGCAAACTCACCATATAAGAGCACATTCTGGTCGTTGATAAATGACTCAGCCTGTTCCTTTGTCTCAAAATGAGGCTCATTCTTGAAGTGACAACGACTTCTGACTTTTGCTCCACACTCAAGGGGCTCGTCAGAACCAGGACGAATATGATACATAGCAGTTTTCCTTCTAGAAAGTCCAGCGACACCTTTCTGCTCTTACCTGTCCTCTCACTTCTCAGGCAAGAACAAAGATTATTTCCGCTCTCATATCTAAAAGAATGGTCATTATTGCAACAAAACAATCATTTCAGAGCAGCAAAAATCCCTGAGTCATGTATTCAAAACACCAAGTAAAAGATGATGCTTTATGGCTCAGGGATGTTCTGCAAAGAGTTTACAACCACTCTGTTATTGCTGCTCCTACTTCTTGGCTGTCAGCACATGGCGGAGTTGAATCCAGTTGTCTCCAAGGTTGCTCGCTAGTGCTCTGCTGTCCCGACTCAGGTTGTCATCAGTGAAGTCAGTGTAAGCCAGCGTGTCGAAGGCGATGTGCTCGAACGGTGACAGGTGTCCCTTCTCAAGCAGTGTCTCACCAAGACGTGTGGTTGCGGTGGACTTGCTCGCTCTGGACTTGTCTCGGTAGGAGATCTGGGCGCAGTTGGTTGCTGACAGCAGCAGATCGTGATACAGGCTATCAAATGAATCAGTCTTGGATGGAACACTCTCAGCGAACGGAAGGTGAAGCCAGGTAATCTCAGGCTCAGAGACCTCCAACGCCTTCTCCACTAGTTTGGCCAGTGCCACAATCTCAGGCTGAGCAGCAGACAGATCAGTTCTGAGATCCAGGAAATTCTGCCACCACACTGAGGTGATCAGGGCCTCATGGAACATGAACGGCTCAATATACCGGTTGGCGTTCTGCTTGTGCATATTGAGAGCGTCAGGATGAGGCTCGTCAGAGGTATAGACATGAGCGTAGTACTCGTCCAGCAGATCGCTCCAGTCACAGGCATCATACTTCTCGTGCATGTCACCCATGAGCGCCTGAATCTCATGAGACACAGCAGCATCACGTGCAGACAGGTGGTTGTCTATCATTCTGGCTCTGTCAGCAGCAGAGACGAATCCTCCTGACATCCCCTTCTTGTTGTAGGTGAACAACGGAATATATGGGTCGTTCATGACATCGCCAATAGTCACCTTGACACTACGAGCCCTTGATGAGGCACTGTTCCTGGAGAACTGTCGATGAGTGTTCACCTCAGACAGGATGCATCGAGGGAACCTGGCGATGATGGTGAAGATACGGTTTCCCTCATCCTCCTTGTCCTTCAGGTGCTCCGGCTTACTGTCAGCGATCACTGTGACCTCGTACTGACTCAGCATAGGGTCAGTGTAGGAGAACCTGAGATACGGCTCGCTGCGGTATGGAAGAGTGACATGCTCGGTCTTGATGGACGTGAAATCTGGCTCAAGAATCTGATCGTTCATTCAAAAGAACCTTTCTCCAAGAAAAGGAAGAGATGTTGCTGGTAAACAACTCCATCTTAACGAAAGGCATTCACTGCCCAGCAACACTCCTTCTCTTTCTACTACTGCTACGCTCTAGTCGTCAGATTCCTTCTTTTTCAGTGACTTCTTAACCTTGCTGACCATCTTGTCAATCGTCTCACCAATATGCTCGTTAACAAGCATTCCGACGTGGGCAGAGAACTCTTTCGGAAGACCTGAGGAGTAAGGATAGGCAAAGGACCTGAACAGATGAGACAAGGACTCGTTGGCGTTCTCATTCCTGTAGTAAATAGGGGATGGCTTATTCAGGAAGTTAATCGCTATCAGCATACAGGTCTTCCTGAACACCTCCTCACCAACAATACTGTATAGTTCCTCCAAACTTGAGGGAATGTTGTAGATGTAGCAACTGTTACTGAAAATCTTGTCCCTGTAGTCCAGCATCTCAGTAATGTTACCAGCATCCTCAGGGACTATAAGGTACTTGGGAAACGGTAGCCAATCAGCAGCACTTCTCTTGTCTTCAGTCCTCATGCCGAACTCACGATCAAGGTATTTGAGCACAACATGATCAGGATCCTCTTGAAGCAGGGATGAGGTCTTGACACTGAAAGGCTTTGTTCGCTCAAGGCTCTTCTCAACAACTGCTGCTGAGGCATGGTATGTTGGTGGAGCAATAATCCTGCTCACATCACCCACAGCATTGAGCACCTTGGCCGTAATCCCAGTGACCGCTAGAATGCTCTTGTCCTTTAGAGCATCATCACCGTACTTCTCAAGGTAGCCGTTCAGAAGGTCACACAGTTCTACGGTCTTGGCTAATGCAGGAGAGATGAGGATAACAAAATCAGAATCCCCAGCAATTGAGGTGATGTTCTTTGTTTCTGTCACACCATATGACTGAATGTTCTTCCTGAGAATCTTGTCTCTGGTTAGCCCTCCGTCAGATGCCCTGCTGATCCAGTACCCATTGATCTTGATAAGAGACTTGTTCTCAGCGCTAGTGTTTCTCTTGATTGAAGGAGCGGCCTCTACAAGTTCATCGATAGACCCGAACCAGAACTGATCCAAGGACACACCCATAGATTCAAGAATCTCAGCCTCCCAGTCATCCACCGAGGTCTTCGACTCCGTAATCATCAGAACAACCTTGGTGTAGTTACGTACCTTTCCTAAGGGTGTCTCAGTAGGTTTCTTGAAAGAGTTGAGGATTCGTGTCCTGATTCTGGCAATCCTCTGGTAGTCGCTCTCATCTGAGCACCTGACGACAAGGAACCTTGTTGCCTTCAAGGTGTCATCTGACACACCAGTGACAACACCCACAAGACTGCTCGGGTTGTACTTCTTGGAAAGTGTTTCGGTCAGAGAGTCCTTGGAGTGTCTTGTCTGACCATACACAGGGTAGACCATTGAGTCCAGCCTGATTAGGCTATACTTTCTAGGATCGGACTGACGGGACCGAAACACCTCAGCGCCGTAGTCCAGATCCACAGCAACATCAATACAGCGGTTCTTGTGCAGCCTCTCAGCAGTATGCCATCCTGTAGGACCACTTAGAGTAGTTACTGGTACTTTCAGCCAGTCGTTGGCGTAGAAAATAATCTTCTCGTCACTGAAAACCCGACTATTGTCACCACGCTCCAATGACGTATCGAGTACCATAGAGCAGTCATCAAGCAACTGAGACATATCTCTCAGGTTCCCATATGAGACGACAGCAGGAATAATCTCAGATACCTTGTCCTGAATCTGCTTGATGACAGTATTGTTCAGGTTGTCCAGCCTCTTGTCCTGAGTAATCGTGTCTCTGGACGAGGCGAAGTTGACAAGCCCTGGCTGAATCTCCACGGCGACCAGAGCAGGATTCTTACTGTCCTTCGAAGAAGTGAACCTGCTGTCGCTTCGATACTCGTAGCCGTTCAGGATGTAGGACAACCCGGAGTTCTCACCAAGATTGCCTTCAAGCATCTCAGCAAAACTATAATACCTCAGTTTCTTAAGAAGAGTCCGAGCACAGGGAAGGTTAATTCTCGGATCAGGAATCCACACACCACCTTCCAGACCAGACTCAGAATCCAGAGAGATGTCACAGACCTTGATGTACTCACTTGTTGACTCATAAAGAACTCCATCAATCATGATAGGAGCATTGCCTCCCAGCCCAGCATAACGAGAGTACGTCCTCAGAGCATTCTTAAAACGCCCAAAGTCCTCCTCACGTACCGGAACAGTCACCTTCGTTCCATTGGGCCTATCAGTGCTCGTGGTGCTCAAAGAGGCTACAGGACCATCCTGCTCACGCCTGATAGAGATGCTTGTCAACTCGCCATCACAGACAGTCTCAACCTGAAACTCACTAGTGTAGGCAAGCGGCGCCTTAGCACCCAGACCAAAAGCACCAACCTGGCCGAGGTCATCACGCTTGGAAGACATGCCGTAGGAGACGTAAGTCCTCTCCACCTGTTCCCTGGTCATACCATCACCGCTGTCTGAGACGACCAGAGACGGGCTTAGAAGGTCAGGCGACTCCACGACTACAGGTGAGGTGGAACCAGCGCGTCCAGCGGCGTCCTGTGCATTCGAGACAGTCTCCCTGACAACAGCCTCAACAGGATCAAGGTACAGGTCCGTCAGACGAGGAAGAATGTACTTCATCGCCTCAGGTGAAACAGTCATAGCAACATCGCTAACAGACGAGTCACCCAAACTCACAGACAGCACTGAATCCAGAGAGGAGGTCTTAGAAAGAGACAAGATAACCAGCCTTCGCACATATGTGGATAAAACAGATGGACTCTAGTGTAGCATCAAGGCGGCATGTTTTCAATAGGACAAGGATGAGTAACTAGCAACACCCCACTGGCAGCTAAGGATGGCACCAGGTGCCAAGGACCCAGTACCACGACTATACAAGATCTATAGAGTCATATGGTGTAAAAACGGATCGACACGAGTTGGCGCCATTACCTTTTCTTTTAATTGCAACAAAAACCACCCAAGCACACGGACAGGCCAGACTTGGCTGATCTGAATAATAGTGTGATGCTTGGGTGGTTGTGTTTTGCTGTGACAACAGGTTCTTGTCAGCAGGATAACTACAGGTGTCTGGAGATCTATCACCCGCCAAACAGGCTCATCATCTTGCTGGAGAACTTCTGGACAGCGCTCTGACTGGCGTACTCCTTAGCGGCATCAATCTCTCTGATTCTTTCTATTCTGGCGTCGTGCTGCTCACGAAGCCTGTCGCTGGAGACATCATGTCGCCTAAGAACCTCTTCCATCTGCCTCATTGTTCGAGAGGCCCATTCACCTGCTCCGCCAGCAGTCATGTAGTCGTTCCTGGGCATCTTGGTTGTTGTGTAGTTCCTGATGAACTCCTCAGCCTGCTCTGGAGTATCGATTCTGTGAACCTGCTCGCCCTCATCGTCTTTGGTGATGACACTCCATCCTGGATACTTGTGCCCCTCGTTGTAACCATTCTGGAATTGCAGCGCCCAGGAGTTCTTTGAGGATCCACCCTCGTTGTTGAACCACCTGACGTCAATGTCTACCTGATCGCTGGAGTATCTAGCGGATCCGTCATGTGTATCTATGTATCTTCCGATACTGGACGGCCTGACGGGGTTGCAGGATAGATCAATGTCGCCTTTTAGCCTACCCCCAAGTGGGCCTCTTCTGAACATGGTGTAGATTCTCTCACCTTTACCAGGCTCAGACTGAGATCCCGCCCCCAGACGATAGAACTCCTGGGGCTTGATAGAACTGAACCTGTCCTCTTCTGCAAGATAGGTCAGACCAAAGTCAGCCTTGGCCTCATCCTCGAGCATGACTCGGGACTCAAGAACATGATTGGCTATCGCAGTGCCAGGCCACGGATCCACTTCTCTTATGTCATAGGTGCTGTCTGGATTGTTGTTGTAGAACTTGCACATCGTACTGGCAACAAAATGTGCTTCCTTGTCAACACCTGTAAACTCGTCATTAAGAGGAGAGTCGTACCCCAGATCATGGCTCTTGCTCTCACCAGTTTCAGTATCAACCATATGGAGTGTGTAGTTGGTGTAGAGGTCACCAGACGTACTCATGAAAGGCTCTCTCTCGAGGAAGTACTGGAAGCGGTTCTCATGACTGTGCGGATAGTTGACTGGGATGACAACATTCTGCCATTCAGGACCCCAACCATTGGCAGCCAGTTCATCCATACGCTCACAGGCAGTCACCAGCCCGTTCTCACCAAACGGGTTCATGGAGTCAGTAGCAACAGATCTGGCGTAAATACGCGAGTTTCGAGCGTGCTCACGCATCTCCTCGATGTACGCCTTCTGATCGTTGGAGAGGGTATGGGCATTCTTGGCGAACAGAGCCTCCTCATAAGACTCGTAGTCCTGCCAAGGACACTTACCTGTGGTTCTTCCACACACCTCAACAACATTGCCTTTGTTAGGGTTGACGTGCCAGTACATAACGCTCACACCTCTTTGTTTTTTCAGTTCAGTACCAGAAGCATATGCAAGAATGCATTCACTATAAAGAACGCTACTTCATTCACTTCTACTGATTAACACAATAGCACATGTTTTAAGATAATCTCTAAAACAAGAGTATATGTAGTATATGAATTGGGTTCTGAAAGAGATTTTCACACCGCTTGGGACTGCACAAACCACTGACTCATGTAACATGAAAAAACATTACAGATACCCGCAAAGAGACGCTTGAATCTCTTGCAGATAATGGTTCTATAAAGACGCTGTATACATAGCAAAAACGTTGAGAACACTGGAACAAATAGACGCAACAGCAGCACTGGGAAACAAAATGTTAGCACAACCTAGAAAACACATCCTTGAACTTGCAGAAGAACAAAAGCAGCGCTCACCACAGAAAATGAGCAGCAGTGAGATCAGGTATATACCATTTTGATAACATCTTGTGAAAGTACTTGACAAGTGTCAGTAGATCGCAAAGACCGAGCGTTAAAACCCGTTCTCGTCTACTTGAAAGAAGTGAGATAGATCACACGTAAATCACCGAACAAGAACAGGAGAAATGAAGAACAGGTCCTGGCAGAGAGACGGAACAACCCACTACCAGAACCTGTTCTAAACAAAAAGTGTTGTGATAAAGATCACTCTATTTTCTTACAGAGTGTCCTCATTTGCACGCAGAGTCCACATCCACTCCTTACGAGCACCTGTGTCATTACCGAAGATGAGCGTCAACGACTCCAGCGCAGCAGCAGCGTCAGGAACAGTCACCTGAGTCACCACGCGGGTCTCAGGGTTGATGGCCGTCTCAAACAGGATGTCAGGCTCTACCTCACCAAGACCCTTCAGACGAGTGATGTCATACTTGATACCAGCATCATCCAACTGTGCAGCAGCAGCGTCACGCTCACGCTCATCACGAGCATAGATCTTCCGCGACTTACGACCCTCATGAGTGGCGATGGAGAACAGAGGAGTCTCAATCTTAAACAAGCGACCCTCAGTGACAACATCCCTGAAGCACTCCCAGAACAAGGAGTAGATGAGACAGGCGATGGCGTTACCGTCGGGGTCGGCGTCAACAGCGATGAACACGCGACCATAACGCATCTGATCCAGGTTGAAGTCATCACCATAACCAGCACCCAGAGCCTTAATGATGTCCTGCACCTCCTTGTTCTCCATCACCTTCTTCGGAGTGTTCTTCATGACGTTAATGATCTTGCCTCGAATACCCATGAGAGCATCCACACGACCATCACGAGCAGCCTTCAACGACGACAGAGCTGAGTCACCCTCACAGATGTACAGAGAAGCCTCCTCAGAACCAGCCAACTCACAGTCAACAAGTTTCGACGGCAAGGACGATGAGGAGATCTGATTCTTCTTACGAGCCACATCACGCCTGTCACGAGCACGCTGACGAGCCCTGGAAGCAGACACAACCTTCTTAGCGATGACAGCAAGATCCTCACTGTTCCCACGAGAGGAGATCCACTTGCTGAAAGCATCACGCAGAGCCTCCAGGATGGCCTTCTTCACGGCAGGCCCACCCAGTTGCTCCTTCGTCTGAGAGGTGAATGAAGGCTCAGACACCTGCACACTGACAACAGCCGTCATACCCTCTAAGAAGTCAGAGACGGCGGGACGCTCCTCACCCTTCTTCAGCAGACCCTTCATCGTCGAGAAACGCTCACCAAAAGAGTCACTCAAGGCACGATAGAAAGCGTCCTCATGCACACCACCGTTCTTCGTATTGATTGTATTGACGTAACTGCTGACACTATTGTCGAAGTCAGCACCCCAGGACAGCATCACCTCAACCGGCACACGACGCTCAACATCCTTGTGGGAGACAGTTCCGTCGTCATTGATCACAGGCACGTTACGCTCAGTGTAGAAACCATCAGTGACAATATGAATGGGCTGGGAAAGGATTGAGTCGCCACGCTGGTTAGCAGACACCAACTCAGCCAGACCGTCCTCAAAGTGATAGAACTCATGCAAAGGCTCCTTGACACCAGTCTTAGGATCCTCAATGAGGCGAATCTCGTCATAAACCTCAGCATGAAGAGACGGAACCAGATAGCAGGTAGCCTTCAAGCGCTCAGCAAGATCAGCAGTGTCAACAGGATAGGGAGACTGGAACACAGAGTCGTTCAACCACACACGAACACTGGTACCGGTCGGGTAGAGAGACTTCTCCTCCTTGGAACGAGTGTCCTTGGAGACACGCAGGTAGTCATACTTGTCATCATCCAATGGGGTAAAGGTGGAGTCAGGGTTGTCATCCTCTGCAAAAAAGCCGGGGGTGCCGTCCTTGAAATGAAGTTCATAAACCTTTTTATTGCGGTAGACCTTGATGACGGCCATTTTGGAAAGGTGAATACAGGCTGCGCCACCTAGCCCATTTAACCCGCCGGTAAATTTCTCCGAATCACTTGAGAATTTACCACCAGATTGCAATGTTCCAAGTGTTTTGTAAATACCACTTACATTTCTTCCATTTGCATCAGTAGAAGAATCAATTGGGAGACCTCTACCATTATCAACTACTTCAAAACTCCCGTCATTCCGGGCAATAGTCTTAACATGAGAACCATAACCACTGCGTGCTTCATCTGTAGCATTGTCCTGCAATTCGCGGAGGCTGTTATTCTTTTGACTGGAGAATTTATAATCTCCACCACCAGATTCATGCCCCATTGTCAAATTAAGTCGCTTAATTAAATAAGAGTGACTGTCTAATGTCTGAATGTCTTTTGAGGTATATTCTGGTGCATTCTTTGCTGTCATTATTTTGTATTCCTTATTCTATTTATTTTTAGATAGTAATTTCTTTTAGTTTACAATTGCAAAACCTGGAGTCCAGATAGGTCTGAACCTGGAGTCAATCATTTTGTTGTACTCATCAGACAAGTCATAGTCAGTACAGTCTCTCAGGTATGGTCCAATGCTCATTCTTCCTGTCCTCTCATGCTTGTAGTGAACCCATACACAGAGCGGACCAGTGTAGGAGTAACTGACATCATCTCTCAGGTTAGTAGTCTTACTGAGGTCTATCCAATCTCTTTCTGCTGGTTCTTGCCTCTCTATCCTATTAGCAATCATTGGGATCACTGCGTCCCAGTCATCCCAGTCAAAAACCTGTATGAGATCATACCCATTGCTCAGAGCAGTCTTGCATCTGTTCAAGTGGTATGAAGTTGCTGTAGGCTTGTGCTTACTGCAAGGGTATCCACAATGCGCTCTCTCACAGGCAAAGGATCTGTAACTATTATGAGAAACTGTTGGGTTGATGTCTACCAGAATGTTTGTTACTGCCAAGTGCAGATCAAAGAACAGGCTACCAACCCTCTTCTCAAGTTCTGACTCTATGCCAAGTTCTGACAAAGACTCTTGAAACAAGATGTTCTTCTTGGATATGTTGCCAGCACCGCCAAACAGGATACCATGGTTCTCAACAATCTTGTTCAGAACTCTTTCCTTTACCTCAGGAATCTGCATAGGGTTTTCATAACCATAACGTTCCATCAATGTTCTTCTAAGTTTTTCTCGCACCTCAGGACTTGACATCGATCCTGCGCCTCCGTATCTTTCGATCATGGTTTGGCGTTGTTTCTCTGTGTTGAATGCGTAGACTCCTCCATTATTCTTATACTGTGTTTCTCTGATCTTTTTCTGGACTTCCTTGTTTTTAGATGGAACCTCAACTCCATACCGTTCTATCATGGTCTGTTTCTGCTTGTCAGTGTTGAAGGCTAACTTGCCGTATTTCTTTATCTGTGAGTCCATGACTTGTTGCTTGAACTTATCCAGGTGCATAGAGTTCTCCACGCCGTAACGTTCAAGAGATGTCTTTTTGACTTTCTCTCGTGTTTCAGGTGAAAGACCTCCACATTTGTATGAACAATATTTCTTGTATTATCTTCTGCAGCACTTGTATTCAAATACGATACCACAGACTGGACACTTTGATGTTTTGTTCTTATTGCAATAAACACCTATAGACGATTTGGGTGTAAACATCTCCCCACACAGAAGACATTCCTTCTGGTCATGTTCTACCATTCTTATTCCTTAAGGTCTCGTTTTTGTTGAGAAATCAATCAAAAACTACGGCGTTGGTGGTACTATCACATTTTAACACAAAGTGTGTCCTGCTTACCAGAAATACAAAGATTTAGTCCGAGGGCAAAAGTATACAACCGTTTTGCAGAACCTCTCACCTGTACCTGATGTACTCCTTGTAGTGTTCTTGTGTGAGGAATCCTGGTCTGTTCATGAGTTGTTCTGCTTTTTTGAGGACTGGTTTTGGTGTGTTTTTGACCATTCGGATACATCTGTATCTGTGGTCTGGGTCTTTGAAGGCTGCTGTGAATTCTCGGACGAATCTTCTGACTCTTGCGTTCATGTCCTCACTGACTTTGACGTCGCTGTTGCGTCCTGTGCCTTTAAGTGTCTTGCTGTAGTCGAAGTCGAGTTCGTGTCCGGCTTCAAGCAGTGTTTTCTGTGTGAGGTAGAGGTTCCAGAGTGCTACTTTTCTAGTCTTTTTTCCTCCGGCATTCATCTCGACTGTGTTGGACAGGGCTTCGTCGATGGCTTTTTGGCTGGGGAGTTTGCTGGTTTCGCGGTATCCTAGTTCGTCAAGCCATTTGCCTATCTGGTTGGCTGTGGTGTTGAAGTAGGTTGCGAGTGTGCCGAGGTTTACCCATTGTGGTTCGCCTGTTGCTGGGGTCTTGATGTCTTGGTTGACGCTGGCTCGTTCGATCTGCATTCCTGCGTCTGTCAGAACGTCTTGTACGGCTTGGAGGTTCCACAGCAGTGTCTTGCCACAGGTGTCGATGATTCCGTCGTCCAGGGCCTTTCTGGTAGGCTTGTAGGCTGCGCTGGTGCCGTCCTTAGATACCGCTTGTCTCATGTATCCCTGTTGGACGAGGATGTAGACAAGTGCTCGTTGGTGCAGGCCGCTGAAGTTTGACGCCAGTGATGCTGTAGAGGAGTGGGTCGGGCGGCGTCCACTGAGGTGCCGTTTCGTGGGTGGTTCCAGTTCAGCCATGCTTGATGCTCCTGCCTTGTTCTGTTGTGTCTGTGTGTTGTAATGGATTCCGATAACGGGGGTTTGATTGGGCGCAGATTGCCTACTCTGCTGCCATCAGCGTTAATTCAGTGATGCTGTTTCTGGCTTGACCAGCAATGCTGACTCTCTATGTCATCATCTGCTCATCAGATTTCTAGCGGGTACGATTATCAGCAGATTCAAGCGCTTTGAGTAGATCGATGGCTGTCTTGGTTGCTTGGACTACTTTTTCTCTTGCTTCTCTGGCTGAATCGTGGGTGTCGTAAACTTTTTGCGTCACATCATTATAGCCAAGAAAAACCAACTCATTAAGATAGCGCACTAATCACAAGATGATTTCCATAGTAAAGTTATATACATCCATAAAATCATCAAGTTCGTTGTTTTGTTGTCTACAGATAGATTTGTTAAGTGATTCTAACGCACTTGATCCTATAACACTACTGAAATTATTTGCCTTGTTTGTAAGTATTTTATCAATTTGTAGACATACAGACACTAAGTTATCAACTACTCCAAGCATCATACTGCTAAGACTTTCAGAGATGTTGTACTTACTGATAATGTTCTCAGTTGTTTGTATAGAAGTGTTCTGGTTTTTATGGATGACTGAAAAATGTGTTAATTCAGAGGAAGAGTTTTTCTTTCCGTCTTTTTTAGAAGAGAATACTCCATTTCTACCCGTTATGTATCTGATCAAAACCTCGGACACAGAGCACACTAAGATTTCTGGTAAACGAAAGAATCCATCAGTATTGACAACAGATCCTACATCCTCAATAACATTTGAAGATAATTCATCAAACACTGTCATAATTACTGGTTCCATCTCGTCATCATGATAATAGTATAGAGATGAACCTGTTTTTAGGACTAAAGAGACTGTATCAGCATCACTGGTAATTTTTGATGCGGTTGCCTGAGTCAGACGTAATTCCCACAAGGATGCTCTTTTGCACCTTCTTTCACATGAGTTAAAATACGCATGAATCCAAAAAACCTTATTCAGAGTTTTTTGAAACGACTCCCAAAGACTTGATGGTATGAGCGAAGCAGTAACAATTTCTGGTGTGCTGCAAAAGAACTTTGTCTCTTCAACAGGTTGCTTCAATGAGCCTTTCATCCTCAATGCTCCGAGTCCAACAGGTCTTACCATCTCAAGCAGTTCATCAATACTCTTGCACGATGGCAGATGATACACCATATTCCCTAGCAAAGATGCTGTTAATCCAACATGACCATGCTCAATCTTATGTACCAGACAAAGCGCTGACTCCTTCAGATTCTCTTCAATCTCATCAACATTGAAGTCAATGGTGGTGTTTTGATAGTTGCTGATTTCCGTACACATCATGACCTCAATCAGTCTTTCTGTCAAGATGACCAACCAGTGATTTACAAGAGCATGAATCTTGTTTTTAGCAACCTGATCTGACTCTTGTTTGAGCACATTTAAAACATCATAGATTTCTGGTTTATAGATGTCCTCAATTGTGTCAGCAACAAATCGGACAGTAAGCACTCCTCCGTACCTGCCTGGATGGTCAACAGAGAATCTTCCTAAATGTAGAACAATCTTTGGTCCTTCTTCTTTTTCAATGTCTTCTGGATTAAATCTTAAAGAGGCGACTGTATCACCAGCAGAGCATGACAGCACACGACTCTTCTGCTTGTCATCATACTCAGAAAGATGCCATTCAAGTTCACCTAGACGTGCTGAGGTGGTTGTCTTATGCGGTGTCACTCTTTTACTCATTTCACTCTTCCTGGTCAATATACCAGTTCCTGTGCTGTGTTCTCGTCAAGCACCTTCATCAGGTCAAGAACTGCTGACGTTATCTTGACTCTGCTGCCGTTCTGCCACATAGCAAGCTCAGATGGATTCTCATGTGCGTTCACAAGTACGTACTCATTGACAAGTTGGATTAGGGTCTCATTGATCAAAAGAATCAGGTGGCAAATCTGTCTTGAGTGAGTAAGGCCCAGAGAATAAACTCTCTTCTCCTTCCTCCTAAGCGTTTGATTAAGAACAACAGAGGCGTTCAAACCAGTGTCCTGGAACCTGTTCAAGAATGAGCACACTATAAGGGCGTTGTTGAGAGTAGTCTCCAGAAGACCCCATAATCCATCCTCATCTGATAAATACATTTGCATCATGATTCTGTGGAGGCTACTTCTGGTGTTACAAGCAATCTCTTTATGAGAACCCGCCACATTACTGCCACCTACAGTGCTTTGAGGCACTTCATAAAAACTCTTGATGCTCCCAGTAACACTATCTCGCCAGTTCTTTCCATACAGATGAACAACAAGCGACTCAGTAAAAGAAGCGCACATAAGAGCAGCCAGCCACTTGCGCTTATCAATACCATTTGTCAGACGGAAGACGTTCCCAACAGCATCCAGAGAGTACCCGGCCAAAGGAGTCAAGGCTTTAATAGCATACTCGATGTACTTGTCCGTTGCCTGCATCTCACTAGTGTGGTTGGAGTCAACAATGTTATTACTGGTCAGCAGCACTGTAACGAGTTCTGGGGAGTCAGTAGTACTGTGAATAATTCTCTGAGTAGCCTTCACCTCCCACTCAGAACGAGTGAACCACATAAGCGGCCAGGATGATGAGCCATCAAAACAAGTAGTCCAGTCGTCATAATAACCAAAAGTGTTACGAAGAACACCTAACGACTTGTCAACGTCCTTCTGGGAGACAAGATGGCTGATGACAATGTGATCCGTGTTCTTAAAGATGACAGGCTCTTCACATGGGTGTTCCAGTGAGCCTGTCATCCACATGTCTGAGAGACCTGTGTAGTCGGTAAGGTCAAACAACCCATCAAGGCTGTCACTTGAAGGAGTGAGGTATACAATCCCACCTATCAGTGCTGCTGTTGCACCAACATGGCCTGGCTTAATCTCAGACAATACGCCTCTGAGCATTCCTGTTCGAGGACACGACGAAGCAGCCCAGATGTCAATAGAGGTTGTACGTCTTTCAGAGAACCCTGTGCACAGCATCACTTCAGTAACACGCTCAGCAAGGCAAAGCAACCAGTGGTGGCGCAGCCCTTGTTCGATAGCAGCAATGTCAAAAGAGGCGCTGTTCACCTCATGCAGGAACTCTAGACCCTTGAAAGACTCCTCATCAAAAGAGTCCCACGAGGAGTAACCCTTGAAGCGTAACCGCAGAGATGACTCCAAAGCAGGACCGCGAGCAACCTGAAGTACCACATAAGAGTGCTCAGGATCAGGACGAGACACAAAGTAGATAGATGCCTGAACATCAGCAACACTCAGTAGAAGTGATGCGCTAATGCTGTCAGTAGACGTAACAAGTTTCCAAGGCACACCTGACACACCTAGAGGCAGGAAACGACTACAATCAGACAGAGACATGAGAGCAAGTGTAGCACAAGAGGCAGCCAAAGACCAGACGCAGACAACGGACGACGCAAGAGGGACTGCGGGGAGAGGAGGAGAATGCATCACCCGCTTCTACAAGATCTATAGAGTCATATGGTGTAAAAACGGATCGACGCTTCATGTGTGCCATTTTTAGTTGAATGTTGAACATCTTTTGTACAACATATGTAGACAAAGGTATGAGAACGATGTGTGCTCTAGTACTGGAGTATCTGACGTTTGTCACCAGTCGGTTATTTACGTACAAATCCGTAATAACCAGACTTTTCGTTGCAAGCACGCGGATCTACCAAGAAATGTCCATCCTGCCTTGCGTTTTTACACCATATGACTCTATAGATCTTGTTAGATAACCAGGTGCGGTTCGTTAAAGTGTTCGGTGTGACCTTGCTGACACTTCTGTTGGCTCGGTTCCCGTTACTGTCTGACTACCCTTGGAGGTTCATCTGATGCCATCGACTTCTCGGCACCCTTACCCACAGGGATCCTCTTTCCTGCAGTCAGACATGATTCCTGGGTTCTCTGGCGGCAAAAGGGATTACAGCAGGCGCAGCGTCTTCCTGAACTCCCTTGAACTCAAAGAGGCCAAGAAGGTTGTTCGGAGCATCATGAACAAGGATGTTCGTTATATCCAGGCGCGTGATGACAAGAGGCCCTATGGGAAGTCCTGGGGCTCTGGGACAAGCAACTGCTATGACGACATCATGTCCATCCCCAGCAATGGTGGTGAGTCAAGGTACGGCATCATCTACAGGGGTGACCTTGTGTGCTTCGACCTTGATGTTCCTACACAGTACGAGAGTGAGGTTGAGGGCTATTTGGATGTCTGGGACGCTGTTGACCAGATGTCTGAGTTGTTTGGTGTGGACCTTCGTCGCTTCGTTGTAGGAACACCTAGCGGTGGTCTCCATGTCACCATGCGCATCCCGTCCAGGTACGCCCCCTCAGCACAGCACAGGCAGAGCCCTGAGGACTTCTGGTTCCCTGTCGGACACTTCAACGAGTACAACCGCTTCTTCAAGAAGGTCTACGGTGACAAGTGGTTCAAGATCAAGGGTGACTTCAGAAGCGGAGCCTCTAACGCATACGTGCTCGGACCAGAGGTCATAGCAGAGGTTGGCACACTCTCAGACGGCAGGTATATGCTGTTCTACGACGAGGAGCCGGACACCCTGCCCGTTGAGGCATGTAAGAAGATTCGTCAGGTCACAGGAATGAAGCGCCGTGAGCGCAACAAGAAGGCCGAGAAGGCCGCTAAGAAGGCTCGCAGAGAGCGGCTGAGCGGTATTGAGTTGCAGGACATTCAGGCGCCTGTACAAGGTCAGGACGCCGCCTCTGTAAAGAGCCAGATGAAGAGGTTCGCCGAAGGCGGTCCGTTAAAGGTTCTTCATGGTGACATGGGCCAGGAGTACCTGTACAATGACCTGCGGTCTCAGAAGAGCGTCAGCGAGTACCTGGCTGCTGCTCCGTCTGACGACGTTCTCCAGGTCGTGGCCTCCATGATCCAGACAAAGATCCAGGCTGATGAAGGAGAGTACAAGTACCACGCCTTGAGAGCATTCGCTGCTCGCTCCCTGTGGTGCTGTTATGACGAGAAGTCCATCATCGGCGCCTGTATCCTGCTGCACATCGATCAGGACACCAGCCGTAGAAAGCGCATTCCAGTCAAGGAACTCGTCAACGACATTGAGAAGTTCTACAAGACAAAAGACTCCGACTCCACCTACCACGGTCACGCCTGCCCTAGAAGAGTCAAGAGTCCTGAGGAGCGCAAGTCTTTGAGCGAGCGAATCTTTGAGGGCCAGGACATCCACGATAACATCGCCAGGAAGGCCGAGCGTATCAGGAACGGTAAGTCCCTGTCCTATGACGGCACGAAGCACATGAAGAACAACCAGGACGGTATTGTTCTTGACTATGAGAAGATGTATGACTTCCTGCACGAGACCGTTGGCTCCAAGCGGGTTGCCATCCCTAAGCAGGTCACTCACGCCATGATGATCTTCGACTACGTTCTCCAGCCGTACAGCAACATCGGGCTCTACTGGATCGTCATCGCCTACTCCTACCTGATGGAGCACCTTGGACTGACCAAGAGCCAGGTGAGACAGGCCATGAGGCTTCTTCGTGAGGTCGGAGCCATCTACGTAGTCAAGAAGCAGGCTAAAGGCATCGCCCCTGTCTACATGGTGAACACTCAGGTCCTGATGCATGTCGGGCTGACCAAGGCTCTTAAACGTGCTGAGCAGGACTCGTTCAACAGAATGCCTGATGGCAGTCCTCATTTCACAGTCTACAACCGCATCACCAGGCAGTTCCAGCAGGCCCTGACAGGAAAAGTCGTTGTCGGGCGGTTCATGAGCAGGAGACTGGAGGACAATCTATTCAAGCGTGAGATTCCTAGCCAGCAGTGGACTGTCGGACCTGGCTCCACCATGGACTACCTGAAGAAGGAGCGTGAGGAACTGGGACTGGAGCGCAGCGACCGGACCAAGCAGATGCTTCAAGCAGGAACAGGCAAGCGCGCCAGGCACTTCGTGCACTACTCCACTCGCTACCGACCAGAACTTGAGAAACTAGGTGTTCTCACTCCTGAGTCACCTCGTTTCGTTGAGGAACTGGCTCGTTTCAGCGCCACGTTCACACAGATGACAGGCGAGGATCTAAACCAGGACAGTGAGTCCACGTCTTCTGTTTCCGACTCTTGGATTGACGTCGTGACCTCTGTAGCAACCAGAGACTTCACACTGCCCACCAGAGACAGGATGAGCGACCTTCCAGGACGTTTTGAGGCGTTCATCAACGGTCGAGTGTACGACAGAAGAACATCCAGAACAGCAGGTATCAATAACAACAGTAAGAACCAGAACTCACCATCGTTCACCAAAGATTTCTCCTGTTCTCAGCGCATTGCTGGAGCCCATGCACAGTTCATCAAGGATGTCAAGTCAGGTATGTACAGAACCATGAGAGGCAGCCATGTCAACAGGTACGCTCCACGTCCTATTGTTGGAAGAGTTCTGTCAGGTAAACCACCTTTTAAGAGGAGTGATGCTTTGAGCACATCATCCTCTGCATCCAGAAGCGCAGATGAAAGTGTGAAGCAGACCAAAAACAATCTGCCTGTCGCTGCAAATGAGTTCATCAAAAGTAGTGGTAGTATTGGCAAAGCAACCATGCCGCCATCTGCAGGTGACCAAAGCCAGGACAAAAACCCTCATGTCAGAGGACATTTCAGGACTAGAAGGGTTTGTGCATCAACGAGCACTGAACCAACATCACTCAGGTATCAGAACTATGAAACAGATCACATGCTAATGATGATGCTGACAGACACAAACGACAGGAGCAGACAATGAGCAACAATGACAAAGACGTTCTTGACCAGCAGGCGGAATCGGTGATGACAGAGGATAAGAATGGTGACGAGCCAGTACTTGACATTCCTGAGCCCATTGTCAGTGAAGAATACGTTGACAACACCATTGCACGTCTGAGGAGAAGATGGCGTATTAGAGAGATGTCGATCTACGAGTGCAAGAAGAACGCCCTGTCACCTGAGCAGGAGTACGCCATCATCGAGATAGATAAGCAACAAGAGAAGCAAGGCAGATAAAAGATAAAGGTGATAAACTTCACTGAGAATAAGACCTTGCACGCAACCATCAACCATTCATAAAAACAGGACGCTCATGCTAGAAGAACTCAGGAAGTCCTCTCAGATACCTGTCAGCAATACAGAGGGTGTCTGCAAGGCATATCTGGTAGGTATCTCTGGGAAGATGGGATCTGGCAAGGACACTGTTGCCTCACTACTTGCTGAAAGGTTCTCCCAGAGTGGAGAGAAGGCCGTCATTCGCTCTCTTGCTGACAGTCTCAAGGAGGAGGTTGCCAGACTTGCTGCATATGCTATCATATCTCAGAATGAGCAGGAACTCTGTGACTTGGTGACTTCTTGGAGCGGGATTAGCAGTATTCAGGCACAAGAACTCTTGAAGGTCATGCACCAACTTGTTGTCTCACTGCTTGAACAAAGGGTTGAATCCAATGAGGTGACTGCTGAACTGCTGTACAGGAACCCTGCTGACAAACCACTAGTAAGAGAAGTTCTGAAGTTCTGGGGAAATGATGTCAGAAGAGCACAGAATCCTGACTATTGGGTGGACATGGCAGCAGGGTATGCAGAAGATCAAAGAAGCATGGGTGTGTCATGTGTTATTCCTGATGTCCGCAGGAAGAATGAGGCTGGTTTCATCAAGGATGCTGGTGGTCTGCTGGTAAGATTGAACGTCTCAGAGCAGGAACAAATGAGAAGACTGCTGAGCAGAGACAACAAACTGTCTGACAGGTCGGCATTCAGTCACATCACTGAGACAGATCTGGACGACTACAACAGATTTGATCTAATCCTGAACACTGACAGTATGAGCCCAAAAGAAGTTACTGATGCCATCATGTGTGAACTCACAAAAAAGTGAATCTCTATTCATTATGTACATGTGACACACAACACTTCCAGATCAATCACACCAGTATTGATACTTGTCATGTAATGATGCTACAATCATCAACCAGAAATCATTCATACCTCAAAGGAGGAGCAGAAAAATCATGGGAACGATTGCCATTATCGGTATGGTCTTCTTGGTCGGACTTGGAGTCGCCTGTCTCATTATGGGGCTGACTCTTATTGTCGAATCTCTGATTGAGAAGTACTCCCACAAGAATGATAGCGGCTCTCCAACTGAGGGCGTTACAGAGAGTCATGATGAGAAGGCTGTCGCTGACGCTATCTAGTCACTGATCTGTCTCGGGATGCAGGTGCTGGAGATCTGTTGTATGATAATGATCACAGATTGCAAGAACCAGCACCTGCATTCTTTTGTTTGTTTATGTGCTGGTAAATATAGCAACAAGCATTTATTCAGGACGGATAGGACACAAGTTGATTATTGTAGCAGATCATGACAGGGTTTTCAACAGCAGTATCAACCTTAATGGCACAGAAGTTCTCTACCTGAGATCCTTGAACGAATCGTTTGACTGGATAAACAGAATCTCAGCAGGAGAGACAAAGATTCCACACATCTCACAGGTGTGGGTCAGTTCTGAAAGCATTCCAGTGGAGTCATTCAGCAACAGTACTTCACCACAAGAACAATTAGCAGGTAAAGATGTTCACTCTGAGGAGAAAGTCTTCACAAAGTTTGAGCCACTAGTCGTGTTCCTGTGTGAACTCTTTGAGAACGAGAAGAACCTGATGCTCAGTCCTGACTCATTTGTTCTGTATGGTGACGAGATCTCTGTCAACAGACTTAAGAGCATCCTGACTGACAGGTTTCCTGTTAACATTCTGGACTCAGTTGACAGGTATCTGGTCAGTAGCAACCAAGGCCATAATCATCAGTGAACAAATTTCCGGTCACTAATCTCTGGTCCATACCCTGTAATTCCAGCCGGAGTGTCTAGATCATCCAGACTAATCATCCCGTCAGACGTGACAACCTTACCATCAGTGAGATCCAGGTGACCAACAGACAGGAAATCAGGTTTGACGATACTGACAGCCCAGTCCAGGTCATCCATCACCCAAGGAGCAGTCCTCATGCCTCCAGCCCACTGACTGACAGGGTTGTGCATCTCCTCCGCATGGAACTCGCCTTCATGAGGTAACGGTCCAGCACCATGCCTGGTGGCATACGTCCTCATTGCCCCATAGACAGTTACGTCATCAATACCAGCCTGATCGGCAAGAACTCTGGCGTTATGAGGAGTTGTGGTTGACCATGTTGTGTGAGGCTGTAACCCTAAGTTCTCATCCAGCATAAAACCTTGAGCACCTTCAAACACTGTGTGTCCAGTAGATAAAGACTCTAGAAAGTCGTTATCACACAGAGTTGTGAACACCATTGAGGCGGCATCAACCATCCGCTCAGCAATGACCAAAATCTCGTTCCTGGGAAACATCTCATCCAGACCCATAGCGCTGCCATATGTGCTCATCCAGTCAGCAGTCTTGACAACAGCATCAGTCCTGCTCTTTCCTGTTCCGGTGGACGCGATGTCTCTCACTCGAAGAGGATCGTTTCCATAGTACTCCCAGGCAATGGTCTCACCAAACCCTGTCCCAGTTGACCCGTGCCTGTTGTCACCACGCAAAGTCTCTTTAGCATGATTGACAAAGATGTGCAGAGGTGTCGTCACCTTGACATCCTCATGAACCCTAATAGTACGTGTCTGGTCAGTCAGAACAACTTTGCTGAGCAACGACTCCTGCTCATTGAGAGCCGACAGAGGATCAACAGTGCACAACGGTCCAATGAATGTTGACACCCCACTGAACGTACCAGATCCATACGAGGCGAACGGATGGTGCAGACCATTATGAACAACATTATGTATCGCCTGTTGTCCGCCGTTGAAACGAACAACTCTGTCAGCACTGTGCTCAACCACAAGAGCAGCGGTAGTGACACCCTTACCCTCGTCTCCCCAGCCAAGACCAGTCACAATGTCAGCACTAGGCCGTCTACCAGAAGTCATGTTGATAGTCCTTTCTGAAAAGATGAAGAGAACGTCGTTTTTCTTTTGGGTTACATCAGGGGTGCAGGCAAGGAGTTTTGTGAAATCATTTTGCCTGCACCCCTGACAATTTGTGTGTACTGAATCTCAGTCAGCGGAGAGTGCGAGTGAGCCCGCCCTTGCCGCTAACGTGCTCCAGAGTCCTGCTGACAGCCACAGCAACCTCCTTGCCAGAGGCAGTAGCCAGGTCATCAGAGATGGTGTCGGCATCCAGACCCTCAGCATAACCAATCACGGCAGCAATGGTCTCAGCCATGTTGTCAGGATTCTCAACATCCAGAACGCAGTCAGCACCAAACAGGTTGGAGTAGAACTCACGAGACTTCTGAATCCTGGCAGCACCATTCGGAATCAGGAGAACCCACACGTTCCACTTCTCAGTGACAGCCTGGGCAATACCCTCAAACGACAGATCCTCCAAGAGAGGCTGACCGTCACCAATGAACTCCTTGACATGGCTGGCGGTGATAGGAACCTGCTTCTCATCAGCAATCAGGAACAGGTGACCCTTCTTGCCCCTCTTCTCAAACGAGTCCGTCTCAGTGTGAGCAGCAGCGTAGTAGAGCAAGAGGTTGGAGGTCTCACCATTGTTCCCACCTCCGCCGCCTTCCAGATACAGGTTGTCCAGAGCGTCATCAATACGGTTGTCGCTCTCAAATTGCGAGAACTGGAGCGGCACGTCATCACAGGTTGCGTCACCATAGGTAGCGACAGCAATCTGCGGATCCTTGGCGTAACCCTTGTCAATCAGCAACTTGAACAATGTAGCCAGTTTCTTCTGAGCGACACGAGGAACAGAACCCATGGAACCGGTTGAGTCGAATCCCACGATAATTGGCAGCGAGTTCGGATGCTCGTCACTGTCACGGGACTCACGAACATTCAGACCCGCCTTATTCTTACCCTTCGGGTCAACACTCTCATGCGCCTTGACGTCACCACCAGACCAGCGAGCACGAGACATCCTGTCGTGGTATCCGAATGAACTACCAGACGAGATCTTCGCTCCAGTGGTTGCAGTGTATGTTGCGCTCGACCATGATCCTCCACCCATGTTTCCTTCTCCTTACGTGTAGTGGATGAGTAGTTTTCTTGATTGTTGTGGTAGTAGTGTGTTTCGTTCTGTCATTGGTGCTGGATGTCAACACATGTTGATACTGACACCAGCACTTTCACTACATGAGATGAGCACCTTCAGGAGTACTCAACTCATGCCAAACCCTCTTGCCGAAGTCGCTATCCAAAGCGCTCTCAGTCATTCTGACGGCCTGTTCCAACTCGACTGGACGCAGAGTCCATTCTTTGAGGAGTGACCCCAGTTCACCAGTCGGCTTGTTCCAGCAATCAGTCAACGTTCTGGCAATATGAGACACCATCAGAAGGTCATCAGCATTACTCCCAGACAGGTAACGCCTCAGCGTCTCCTGCTTGGGTGAGACCACCAGGTGCTCGCCAGACTTGACAGCACTCCACCAGCCATCCAGCCTGAGACCATGAACCTTAGGAGCAAGAGCAATGACGTACTTGTTGATGTCTCCATGAACAACACCCTGGTTGTAGGAGACAGTTGCAACAGCAAGCAGACGCCTGACAACCCACGCCACAGTCCTGGAGTCAAGGCTGTCAAACTCAGACAGCATCACCCAAGAACCTTCATCATCACCCAGATTGTAGGTACTGGTGTAATTAGAATCATCCTGGTTGTCAACTCGTGGAACCCACTTAACATCATCTGTAGCCGAGTGAACAGACTGCTGGAACCTGATGGCATACTGAGCAAGATCCTGGTTCACTGAGTCAAAAAACCACCTGACACCACCGTCTACATACCTGCCTTGAGAAATCCGCAAGTCGATGTCTGGTGCATTGAACAATGAGTCAAGCATCATATACGCCTCAGTGGCCTGCTTGTGCTTACTGACGTCAGGATGAAGCAACCGCTTGGCTCTCAGCAACCCCTTCTTGTCATGAGGCAGACCAAGACGAGCAAGAGGATCCCAGTTCAGTGCTGAAAGAACCGCATCTACCAAAGCATCCTCTGAGATTTTCTTGGCATCCATCTTAGTCATCGCTCTCACTCCTTGTGTCAATGCTGCTGGTTGCTTTTACGTAGTCGTTCTGACAGGACTCTCAGTCGCTCATGTGTGCACGCTGAATGGGCGGGTAGATCTCAGTCGCCTCACCAGCGGTATACAGATCAGACGGGCGACCACGACCATCAACCTTCTGCTGACCTGGAACCGGCTCAAGCAGACCAGCAACAGACAACATCTTACGACGGAAGTTCTGAGGAGTCAGTCGGTAGCCCCAGACAATCTCATAGATCCTGCGAAGTTCAGTAATCGTGAACTCGCTCTCACGCAGGAACTTCGTCGCCAGAGGACTGTACTCAATCTTGGCACGAACACGCTCTAACCCGTCAGTGATGATCTCACGGTGATCGAAGGCTAGGTTGAAGTCGTCATCCAGAACATCATCGACAGGGAAGAAGTGAGCCTCAGCAGCGTCATCACCAGCAACAGGAGAGTTGACCTCAGGAATCAGGGCGACGTAGGCAGTGGTGACAACGAAACCACGCTTGTCACGATCAGGCGAGCCATAGGTCTTCAACTGCTCCAGGTGCCCACCAACATTGATACCGGTCTCCTCGAACAACTCACGAGCAGCCGCCTCATCAAGGCTCTCAGTGGTATTGACGAACCCACCAGGAAGAGCCCACTTGCCCTTCTCGGGGTGTCCGCCACGCTTGATGAGCAGGAGAGACAGGCTACCGTCACGGATAGTGAAGATGAGAAGGTCAACAGTCACAGCAACAGACGGGAAGTCCTTCATGCTGTACGAGGCAAGAAACTCCTCCTCAGTAACCTCTCGATCCCCTGCTGGATCCATGGTCTTGTCAGTCATTGTTGTCAATCCTCTCGGTCTGTTGCGGTAAGTCTGTTTTGTTTTGCTGGTTTTATAACTTGTGGATAATGGCGGTATTACCTTAGTTTTTTTCTGGTACTACCAGGAGTGCTTCTCATGCCATCTGGTGTGCATCTTCCTGTTGATGACTGCTGCTCCACACAACAGGCAGATTCTCAACGGGACAGGTTCACCAGTGCTTGGATTGACGTCAGGAACATCCTTGTACGACGGTTCCTTGTCATTCCATGGTGAAGGGTAGTCTCTCTTTTCAGACAACGATGATACCAGCCTCGGGTAGAGTCACCTCAAGAGCCTGCTTGGTGGTCTCTGGAGTGACACCACGAGTCATGTTGCTCCACACGAAGGTCCTGAAACCAAGTTGAGCAGCATCCAGAGCAGTCTCCTTGACACAGTAGTCAGTGGCGATACCGGTAACAGTGACTGAACCGATACCCATACCCTTCAGAGTGTCCTCCAGGCTGAGACCACCATGGTTGGTGATACCCTCGAAAGCACTGTAAGCGGCATCATGCATACCCTTGGTGACAAAGGTTGCGTTCTCAATCTCACCAGCAACCTTCTTGACAGGATCAACAAGTTCAGCGCCATGGGTACCAGCCACGCAGTGAACAGGCCAGGAGTCAACAAAGTCAGGGTTGTCAGAGAAGTGGTCACCAGGATCCACGTGCCAGTCCTGAGTGAAAATAATCCTGTCGAAGGAGTCAATCAGAACCCGCTTGGTCAGAATGCTGGCAAGATGGTCAGCCAGTTCCTTGCCACCAGTGACGCCCAGTGCACCTCCCTCAACGAAGTCATTCTGCACATCAACGATGATGAGTGCGGTTCCCTGGTTCTTTGAGGTGTCAGTCTTGTTGGTGCTCATTTTTACTGTTCCTTCTGTATATGGTGCGGTTGTTCTTGCATCTTGGATGTATTGTCTCATACTTTGAAGACATTTGCAATCACTTTGACTATAATTCTTCAAATGTCTCATAATATGAGATTCTGTGTATGTAGCAGGGCCTGGATCTCACTTCTTCATTGTGATCGGTACGTTCCTGTTGCTGGGAAAAGAGTAGGAGGAGACCTTTGGACCAAGAGCAGTCTGGCGACGCTTCCACTCAGCGATACGAACCTTCCTGAGAACCTGATCCACTATTTCCTTGTCGTGAATCTCATAAAGAGACTCCAGGTCGTTCTCCAGACCTCCCTCAAACATGTCTTTCAGCAGAGCATCCAGAACAGGATAGTCAGGAAGAGTCTCAGAGTCCACCTGATCAGGCTTCAACTCGGCACTCGGAGGCTTGGTGATGGATGAGACAGGAATTGGCGAGTCCTCCCAAGTGTTCCGGTACCTGGCAAGTTCATACACATCAGTCTTGTAGACATCACAGATTGGAGCATACCCACCAACTGTGTCACCATAGATGGTCGAGTAGCCAACAGCAGTCTCAGAGGCGTTACCAGGCTCCAGGACCAGAGCGTTCTCAGTGTTGGAGACACCCATGACAATGACTCCACGAATCCTTGCCTGAAGGTTCTCCTCCGCCACGCCCTCAAGAGACAGGGCATCTTGGAACACGTAAAACATCGGAGAGATAGGAACCTTTCTGAACTCCCCTCCAAGGTTGCTCATCAGTTCCTCAGCGTCATCCTGAGAGTGCTGCGAGGAGTATGCACTTGGCATGGACACCCCGATAACGTTCTCTCCCCCAAGAGCGTCAGCGGCCATCGTGAGCACCAGAGCGGAATCGATACCACCAGAGGCACCCAGGACAGCCTTGCTCATCCCATTCTTGCGAGCGTAGTCACGAATTCCCAGGACAATGGCAGCATAGGTGTCAGCAAACCTGTCCTCCTTGATGTGCAGACAAGATCCGGCCACGAAGGAGTCAGTGTCAATGGTCTCAGAGTGCTCAGTGAAACGAGGCAGGTGGTGAACAACCTTCCCATTTCGGTCAACCACGAGAGACATGCCGTCAAACACAAGGTCGTCCTGCCCGCCCACAGGGTTGACGTAGAAGGCGTTCCTTGCCCAGGTCATCCACATGATGTCATCAACGCGCTTCAAGCGGTTTGTCAGAGCCTCAGGAGTGTAAGGATCAGCAGCCAGAACAATGAGGTTGTTCTCAGTCACATCATCTGCTGAGAAGTCACTGCCCTCAATAACAACCTGAGCCCAGGTGTCAGCATCAACACGAACCAGGTTACTACGACCGTTTCCAGCGATATGGCGAACACGACCATCACTGACAACCGTGACGACCTCATTGCCGTCACTGTTCATTGAACCGTAGAGTACAGTCACGCCATCAGGAGTACTGCTGACAATGTGCTCCTGGGCCTGCTGGACACCACGAACCATGTTGTAACTTCCAGCAACGTCACCCAAGCCGTAACCAGTGACAGCGAAACGAGGCAGAACAACTAGACTGCTCTCAGCGCTCCTGACAACCTCAATAATCTGGTTGGCGTTACCCATGTAGTCGGCTGGAACCGGGTTGATCTGACCGATTGTGATCCTCATCTTGTACTTCTTGGTCTTATGGATTGCTTGTCTGGTTGATGCGACGTCTTTTTGCTCAGACCGCCTTCTCAGCCAGGAACACTGGAACGCCTGCTGCAATGAACTTCGCCTCTTCTGGAAGAGACTGAACCTGATTGGCGTGGCGATCCCTGGCCTCATCCAGAGTCTCAGTGAAGAAGAAGTCGTTGTTTCCATCAACCAGGACAACCCGAGACGGCTTCTCGAAGTGGTCAAGAGTGATGTCATGACCGACCTTGAAGAACTCCCCAGTCATAGTACCCTGAGCATCAAACGTCCGGTAGGCGGCCTTGAGTCCACCAACAGAGACCTTGCCCTCAGCCTTCTTGACGACAGGCTTGCCATTAATTTCTACCAACTTGTAGAGTATGACTACTCCTTGGGATAAAACCAATCCACTATACTAGTGGATTGGTTCTCCTTTGGATTCGTCGTGCCGCTTGTTGTCTGAAACCACGTATCGTGGTCCACCGCAGAAACCCTAGTGTCTGCGGGGCACATCCTCACACTCACCTCCCTATATGGAAGAGGCGGGTGAGTACGAGCATGAGTTTTTGGTCTGTTTTGTGGAGCCTTAGGTGTCGGCCTGTTCTTCGTACCAGGATGCTTCAGCGGTTTTGAATGGCACCTTGACTTCCTGGTTTTTCTTGCTGTAGCGTGCTTTCTCCTGGTCTCGCACGCCTTCTTGACATTCACTCTCTGAGCAATGTTCGCTGCAGCATTCAGGTCACGATGGTGTGTGATACCGCAGGTAGTGCATCTTGGTTGCGAGTAGTCACTCATATCCAGATCGGACTGACACACGTGACATCTTTGAGATGTATACGCCGCATTGACCTTCATGATCCTACCGCCGTTGGCCTCAACCATGTCTCTGGTACGCCTGTAGACCTCACCACGGAACCAGCGACCATGCTTCATGGTGTTCTTGATGTAGGATAGATCCTCGAACGACACGATGGCGTTATCGTAGTGCCACGATGCATCAGCGAGTTCCTGAGCAATAAGGATACTCAGTTCATGTCTTTTGTTGGATAGGTGCTGGCGATGAGATACCGCTTCCTCTGAGCGGTTCTTCTTCTGTAGAGATGCGACCTGAGTCTGTGTTCTCTTAATCTTGTTAATCAGTGAACGCGCTCTCTGACCTAACAGAGATTTCTCAACGACTTGCTTTTCTTCGTTATCCCAAACCACATAAGCAGCAGGATGTGTCAAACCAAGGTCTACACCAACTACATATCTCTCAGAGAACTTTGGTCTACCAGGATCGGTCTTACCATGGAAACCAAAGACAACTCTGTTGTTCTTATCAATCCAGATGTCAGGCGCACCAGGTTCGCAACCCTTCTCCAGCAACTGAGGTGGAGTTGGGAAGTGTAGTGTCACCCAACTGCCTTGGACAACCATGTCCAGAGAGATACACTCTGGGTTGACAACGAAGTTCTTGTAATAATAACCCTTATCCGTAGCAGACAGAGCCAACCGAGGACTCATCGAGGTGGGCTTTGACTTGCTGGCGGTTCTCCTCCAGCCATCTGAGACGTATTTATTAGAAGTCTGAGTCATAACCTCAACTCTGGCAGCCCAAGAGCGTAGGTTAGTAACCACCTGCTCCTGAAACATCTTCTCCAGTCGTGAGGCGCCGCTCTTGAACTGCTTCTTCACCTCAACTGGGAGTTTCAGGCCCATCATGTATCCTGCACCTGAAGGCTTAAGCCTGTCGAAGTAAGTAGATAAGGCTAAGTTCTGATCAGTCATCTCCAGCAGGGCATAGTGAGCAACTAACTCAGCGTCTGCTCTGATACCATCTAGAACCTCCTTAAGGTCTAGAGGCTCACCGTTTTTTCCGTAAGCAGCATACGGTGTACGAGGATATGTACGTGATACAGTGGATTTGGACACTCTTGGTGAGCCTCCTTTCAGAGAGGTAGTATATGTGTATTATAACACATGATTAGTGGAGGTTGCCAGTAGGAGTAGGATAACGTAACGATGCTGGACTACAGTACTGGACTACAGTAGAAGAGACCATCTCGGCAGTAGGTGCACCAGAACCAGTCACGACTTGTGTCCCAGCACCGATAGCGTCAACAGGAGTGCCATGATCCTTCATCTCATTGATGGTGTACTCGTCAATGTCGCTGGAGAGAACAATCTTCGTGTCCTTGGCTCCCAGGTTGTCAAGCAGCCAGCGAGCAGCAACCGTGCCCTCATGAAGGTCGCCAGAGTCAATACGGATTCCACCAGGACCAGGAACACCAAGACGCTGAGCAGCAAGGACGGCGTTCATGATTCCCTCAGAGATGTTGTAGGTGTCAACCAGAAGAGTCGTGTCTGTACCCAGAGCCTTCATCTGCTGGTAAAACGACTCCTCCTCGTGCTCAGGGTCACCAAAAGCAAGAGTGAAGGCGTGAGCACTGGTTCCAGTTGTAGGGATACCGTAGCGAAGACCCGCCTCAAGGTTGGAGGTTGCAGTGAACCCGGCGATGTAGGCAGCCCGCGCAGCGAACACAGCAGACATCTCATTGGTGCGACGAGAACCCATCTCAATGATTGGAGTACCCTCAGCAGCAAGAACCATACGAGAGGCAGCAGACATGACTGCACTGTCATGATTCAGGATGGAGAGCAGAACCGTCTCCAGCAGGACACACTCAGCAAAAGTGCCCTCAATAGTCATGATGGGAGTGTTCGGGAAGTACACAGAACCCTCAGGAAGACCAGTGATTCGACCACCGAACTTGTAGTTCTCCAGGAACTCGACTGTTTGGTCAGTGATGAGAGGGTCGTTACGCAGGTAGTCAATCTGCTCGTTGGTGAAGTGGAAGTTCCTGACAGCCTCAACTGCTCGATTGACTCCACCAACAACACCATAGCGACGACCCTTAGGCATCCGCCGGGCGAACAGGTCGAATACAGCCTTGTCGTGTGCTCGCTCTGACTCAAGCATTGCCTGAACCATAGTAATCTCGTACTTGTCAGTGAGGAACGCCGTGCTAGTCATGTTCGCTTCCTGTCTGTGTGTCAATGTTTGCTCTGCTTGTTCGGTTGATGTCAATATCAGACGAATTAACATCACTCTGATGTTTAATGTTGAGCACATCTTAACAAGAGCAAGTCGGTATGTCAACCCCAAGCAGCACCTGAGCAGGAATCAGGTACAAGTAAGCGCCATGTCATCAGTTTCAGTGACATGGCGCTCGATTGGATTTATGTTGGAAACACTAGGATTACAGGGATTCTGGCTCTTCCTTCTCGGGTGTATCGCTAAAGATCTCTGTGAGGTTTTGTTCGCCAACAGAAGAATTCTCGCCGCTTGCATCAGCAATCGGATCAACTTCTGCACCCTCTTCAGGAGTATCAGTAGTTATCTCGTCACCATGTTCAGCGTCTTCACTCTCTGTATCAAACGACTTATTGATGACATCATTCTCATCAGAGTCATGGTGATTGGTGTGAACCATGACCTCATCCTCCTTGATACTGGTTCTCTCTAACGAGACCTGAGCGCTGGCAACAAGTTCTGTCAGTGACTGCCTGTAGTCCGCCTCAAAAGCCTGTAGCCTACTGATCTCCATCAGGTACCTGTCTCGAAGACTCTTGGCGTCAGTAACAATCCTGTCTGCCTCTTCTCTGGCATTCACAAGCGTCTCTGTTGCCTCTCTGGTGGCGTCAGAGATGATCTCCTCAGACCTGGACTCGCCTTCACTGATTAGCCTGTCCTTCTCGTTCTGTCCGTCAAGAATGTACTGGTCGTGCATTTGTTGAGCAAGGTCGAGGATGGATGCCGCCTTAACAGATGAGTCGCTGGATGATGGAACAGAACTGATGATTGTAGAGTCGCTGCTGTCACCTGTAATAGTGACCTCACCTGAAAAATCTTCGCTCATTAAGAACTCCTGGAAAGAGAGTAATTGTGAAAATATAGTGGAAATACCACAAAATATCAATGTTTAATAAGGGTTAAAAGAAAAGTTTTAACAGGTAGAAGTATATTTCACGTTTTTATCAGTGAAAATTGTTTTTATCAACCTCAACAAAAACCGCCATCTGGGGTGAAGTGGTAGGACCCAGATGGCGGTTGGAACAGAATCGAATGAACGACAGAAAATATCACTCAGAGAAAAAAGACGCTCCACGAGAGTAGTTCTTGGTCCTCTTCGGCTTTCTGTCAGGCATGGACTCAGCAGTGTCAAAGAACTGATCGATAACCTGGCTGATACCATACTCAGGGTCAGGGCAGATGGTGTGAATACCAACACTCTCCGCCCACCTGCGAGAGAAAGGATCCATGTCAGAGTTGACCCAGATAACAGTGTCCTCTGGCTGGATGTCCTGATCCTTGAAGAACTTCTCCAGAGCCTCGCAGAAAGGTGAACCCATAGTCATACGAGGGATTCTCAGTGATGGGAACCTGGCAACACCCATAGCCTTCGTCACGCGATCATGCTCCTTACTGGTGCTGAACAGTGACAGCCAGAAGAACTCCGCGCCAGCAACAGTCCTCTCAGCCTTGACCCACTGTGCCACCCTTTCAGGAACTCGACGGTTGCAGAAAGAGGTGGAGATCTCAATAGGATCCTTGACGTACTTGGTTGGTGCCACAACTCCTTCAAGATCCAGAATCCAGATACGACGCGGCTTACGATTCTTGGTGCTCATGCTGTTTCTTTCCTGTCGCTTGCTTATAGAGTAGTACAAGTCACGTTTGTTGTGTAACATGCTCCATATCTCTACATACCTATTTTAACAGGTCGATGATACAGGTGTTCTGTCATGTAATGATCTCAGAAAGAGAGATAGAGAACAAGTTGTATGAGTAGTTGTGTAGATTTCTGGTAGGATGAGGTGTATGGGTAAGAAGTTCCATGTCAACGACGAGAACCGTGTACTTGAGTGTGATGCATCAGTACGTGAGTGCAAGTTTGACCACTATGACACCTGGGAGCAGGCCAATGAGGCTGTTGCGGCAAGTCAAGGACACTCTGTCATCGCGTCAGCATCAAGAACTGTTCCCGCAGAGGACAACATTGTTCTAGAACAGCAGAATACACCATCCTACTCATTCACTGGGTCTTACTCATGCTCTAACGGAGGAATCAGTGGTGCTGGGCAGTTCGTTGACATTGACGGCAGAAGGTTCAGACGAGGAGATCTGGAGGACCCAAGAAACAGGTTCATGCTCGTCAACGGAAGGTGTGGAGACTTGGCAAGAGCCATTATCGCTGTAGATCCGTCAAGGAAGCCAGCATTTGTCGTCTATGACATGGACCAGAAGACGTTTGACTGGAACTACAAAAACGGCGACAGTGACGACTCAAGATCAGCCATCATGCATGTTGTCATTCAAGGTAAAAGACCTGGCGAGTACCTGGACGCCTACGGGTGTCAGAGCGAGGAGAGCATCAAGCAGTTCTATCCAGACGCTCATATTCTTGAGTCAAACGTTGCTCTTGATGACTACCACACAGGGGTGCCAGCAGAAAACCTGAGAGAGTTCGCTGAGTCCGCTCTTAGAATGGAGAAGGGTCATCAGTCATACAGTTACAACAACTTTCCGCCAGAGAACTACTTCACATCACAGAATCCAGTAGTCCTGCACCAGCAAGAGGCCCACTACATCAAAGATCGCCACTACTTCTCTGTCCATGTACCTGAGCCTTCCCTTAATGAAAGACTAGAAGCATGGAGAGACTATGTTGGGCATGACAATGCTGACAGGATGGAACAAACCAAGGCACAAAGAGATGGCGCTAAAAAATTCCATGTCACGGCATTCACCTACAAGGACCTACAAAAACTCGGCCGAGGTGGAGTTGGAAGAGTCTATGACGCCTTATCGGGCACTCGCTTGGACTTGAAACTTGAAGGTGTTGGGACAATCAACGATCCAGGCAGTAATAAGGAGACATGGTTCGTCAAGGCTGCATGTCCTGAACTCAACAGAGTCAGAAATGATCTTGGTCTGGAGGACAAAGACTTCCATGTAACAATTGGATTCACAGGAGGAGACGTGTTCAACAGACACAAGGGCTATGACACCTTAGTTATTGAGTGACAAGTGTCTTAATAAACAAAAACTCTTGATTGGATAAAAGTAGGCCCTGCTCTAGTTTGCACTCAATCAGAGTTCGCCTGAGCAGGGGACTATCAACACAAATATATCAAGCATGTATGCTCATGTCAAGAAGCATGTGGTAATGTCGCTCAAACCATGTTTCTGCACTTTGGGCCGATGTTGCCATGTTTGAGAGGCTGTCCACAGCGAATGCAGTGACCAGAACCATAGATTGTGTTGATACCTGGCTCGTCAGTGTCATTCTCAGGCTGACCGACAATAGACACCATGACGTCATTGCGTCTGAACATGTCAACGTCCTTTGCTCTGTCGTCGATAGCGTGAACAACAACCAGACCGCTGTCTCTAAGCGAGTTGATGACATCCTCCTTGTGCTCATTTGATGGCCTCATGTCGCCTTCACGCTTCATGAACAACTTGGAAACAGGAGCACCAGAACGAACCAGAGCGTCAATGAGAGGATTGGCGAAGTCGTTGGTACGACCAGTAACCAGGACAATGTTGAGTCCGTCCTTCTGCCGCATCTGTGTCACCATGTTCAGTACATTACTGTTAACAGGAGCCTTGGTCGCAGCAGTGTAGAAACCAGGAAAGTTCTTCTTGCGCCCTGAAAGGTACTTGACAGCATCATTGTGGTTGTTGAACAGAGTGCCATCAGCATCAAGGATGACAACAGACTTGCCCTGCATCGGACTGATAAGCGCTGCTCGCTCGTTGAACTCATCAACAGCCATAGAACCAGATGTCACGCGAGAGACAGCATGAACCATACCGTTGTTTCCTCTGATGAACTCCTTGATGTGACCGCGCTCGATCAGAGTGCCGTCATCTGCAACAATGTCTGGATCATACCCTGCGCCAGCCATGGAGTCGATGACGTTCTCTGGGACCAGGCGACCACCAGACTCACCACGAGAACGGTTACGACGCTTACACTCCTCAACAGGAACATCAAAGTACTGGTGACTAACCTCTGCTCCATTCTTGTCAGCAAGTGCGTATAGTTCCCTGACAGTGTTCCTGTTCAGGTTGGTGTCGTCGCTGATAACGGTATCAAACTTTCCTGAGGTCAGACACTCTGAGATCAACTGGTCCCTCAGTGCTGTGACCTGCTTCTCAACCTTCTTGTTTGGCCCACGAGAATGGTACCCGTCACCAGCCAGAACAGTACGAATGTCATCACGATTAATCCTTACTGCTCGGCCATAAGAGTCGCCTTCAGTAACCTTCTCGGCCCAGGTTGACTTGCCGCTTCCTGGAAGGCCGTGGCAGATGAGCAACTTCGTCATGATGACTCCTCGTAGTTGGTTAAGTTGACAGGTGGAGAATGATTATACCTCATCTGTTCTATCTAAGCATGTATCCCTTGCATTCATCCTGTCATCATTAGTACCATGTGAAAATGATTCAAACAGATTGAGCACAGAAGAGACAGAAGTATCCGGCTGACCAAGGAGAGAGTTTGGTCAGCCGGATACAGGATTGTTCTCAGATGAGCAGGTAGTGGTGATGGTTACCCACTACCTACATGAGATCACTGAGCCGGAGCAGCAGCCACATCAGAGGCGGTCGTGGCCGGAGCGGCGTCGCTGGAAGTTGCAGCAACTGGAGTCTCAGTGCTAGAGGCCGGAGCGACATTGTTCTCAACTGGGGCAGGTGTCTCAGAAGCCTTGTCAAATGTTCCAGCAGCCTCAGATGAACCAAGATCCTGAGTCTCAGCAACCGGAGCCGGAGCGGACTCCTCGGTCATGGTCTCAGAAGCACCACTCTCAACGACCTCAGGAGTTGCTGACTCACTGGTCTCAACTGCCGCAGCAGGAACCTCGTCAGAAACACCCTCAGAGGAGTTTCCACTGACAGTCTCAGGAGCAGTTGCCTCTGCTGCTGATGTACCGTACTCAGGCTCGCTGTTGGCCTCAGCAATGGTGTCATCAAGAGCCTTCTGTGCCTCCTGCTGACCAGCCTGAGCAGAGGACAACTGACCCTCAGCCTCAGTGACCTCAGCCTCAGCCTGCTTCACCTGCTCAGCAGCCTCAGGAACCTTGGCCTCAGCGTTGCTCACAGCCTTGTCAGCAGCCTCAACAGCCTTCTCCTTGGCACTGATACCAGCAGCCTCCTCACGGTCCTTGATGTCCTTCTCAAGCACTGGCTTCTGGATGTCACCAACCGTGAATGAGGAAGTAGAGTTCTTCGGAAGGTTACTCACATCAATCTTGCTGACATCAGTCTTGGTAACAGGCTTCTCAATGGAGTAGTGCTTCTCGTTCGTGTTGGTGTTCCAGGAGACGTTATCGTGCACCTTGGAGACATCGTAGAAGTGAGCAGTCTGGTCACCAGTGTTACCCTTGTCGTAACGAACCATGTTCATAGTGGCATAGAGACCACGCTGACTGTCGTTCTTGACCGCGATAGCCATGGCGTTCATGTCGTTGGCCTTCATATTCTCATTGTGGACACTGCTGTTGCGCCACAGAGAGAACACGTACTCAGCATCAGATACAGGGTTGTTGCTGTTGACGTAAGCAATGTTCTCGTTGATGTTGGTGACTCGTGTCCCATCAGCCTTGTCGCCAAGGTAACCCTGCAGACGGGTACGGTCATGACCAAAACCTGTCTCACCAGTAGCCATCTTTGTGGACCACTCCTGAGCGAATCCATGTAGGCTGTCAGTCTCAGGCAGAGCCGGAAGACCCATGTTCTCACGGTAGGCGTTAATCTTGGCCGCAAGGATGGAGGCAGTGATACGAGCACGGTCGTTCTCACTCACCTTGCTCCAGTCAACCTCACCAGCCTTGGAGAACCGCGAACGAGCAGCAGCGTCAGCATACTGGGCACGAGCAGACACCATACCAGTAGTGGAGTCCAGATCGGCCTGAGCCTGAGCGAGAGCAGCAATAGCACCAGCCTGCTCGCTCTTTGCGTCAGCAAGAGACTTCTGGGCGTTAGCCAGAGAGGTCTTAGCAGCAGAAGCCTTGTTCCTGGCGTTGTTCAGATCGGCCTGAGCCATGACGACCTTGGCGGAGGCGTTGGCAAGGTTGGTCTGAGCAGTGTTAATACGAGCCTGCATTTCCGGGCTCACTGGACGTGAAGGAGTCACAGGAGGTGTTACGACTCCACCATTGTCACCACCAGGGTTGACGACAGGAGGAACAACTGGAGAGTCGTCACTGCTGCCACCAGGAAGCGGAGGAAGAACAGGGGTGTCTCCACCAATACCAGGAATCACAGGGTTGGTGTCGCCAGATCCGCCAGCACCAGGAAGAGTGATAGACGGAACACCAGTCGGGTCATCAGCGCTTGTTCCAGGCAGAGCAGGAGTGCCAGGAAGAGACGGTACGTAGGTCGGGTTATCAGTAGTCACACCGTCATTGGTGCTGCTGTGACCAGGAATGCTGACAGCAGGAACAGCGCCAGTGGAACCACTCACAGACGGAGTACCGACAGACTCAGAGGAGCCACCACCAGCATAGTTACCAGAACCCTGCTCGTTACTAGCAGTAGAGACCTGCGGAGTGGTGTTGGTGGAAGTGAAAGGATTGCCAGGCACGTTCACCCAAGGAGTTGGGAACCAGGGTGTAGGAGCAGCAGGACCAGAGGCAAACGAGGAACCAGGCTTCGGAGCGGCGAACCCGTTGGCGATAGAGCCGTTGGACGCAGGGGATGGAAGAGCCGGAGCAGCCTGATTGGGACTGCCAGTAGCAGAAAGACTGTCAGAGGACTTACTAGCAACCTTGTTCTTCAGGTTACTGTCCTTAGTGCTCTTGCTGTCAGCCTTCTTCTGAGCAGTAGCACTGGGCTTTGCAGACGGCTTAGCAGTAGCAGAGTTCTTAGGAGTGCTGTGACCACATGCCGCCACAGAAAGGGCAACCATCAGAGCAACAGCAGTATGACGAATAGGGGTCTTCATGTTCATATGATTCTCTCTCCTTGTTGATCAGCGTTCAAGCACTGATTCTGTTGTGAACAATGTTTACCTTACCTCAACCAGAAAAGAAATGCAAATCAATTTGAGGTATGTTACCACTAAGAAATAACATTTCTGGTAAAACAAACTAAAACTCAGTGCGCTTACAAGTGAATATCCTGGATGTGATACACAGGAACGTTATCTTTTAGCACATGCTATTCCGAAACAATTCCATAGATTGTTCACAGGTGGTTACTCATGAAGAAGATGAACTTTTGATAGGTCACTTACTGGTCTTCCATCACTTCTGATGATGTGCTGCAAGGGTGATTTCTTCCTATTGCAAGAGAGAATGTTCCTTACCACTAGATAGATGTCATCTCCATAAGACCAGGCGCGAGTAATGCTATATGAAATGCCAGGAAGATAGCACCCATAGAATCTGATAGCACCTGACTCAATGGCAAGACCAGGTGCTATGTCACTAGGTATTTTTACGGGTAGAGGTCGTTCAACTATCAGCATCTCCTGCTCATCGTTTCCGCTCTTCCTTATTGCTAGAAGAGATCCCCCAAGAATCGTAATAGTTCCACATATAAACAAGGGTATCAGCAAGATTGACCACTTCCATGACTGAACAAGAAACGACTCCTAATCTACCATAGAGGAGTATTCAGAAATCGTTATATCAACTATATTTAATCATGTGGTCCAGAATATGGTATGCGTAGAGTTAAGCGCTCACAGGTGATATATTTTTATCGAAAAGTTGAGAATAGTAAGCAAGAGATAAAACACCTATTTTTGCCTAGTATGGATTAACCGATTCTCTTTGCTGAGCGCAGCATCCTCTCAAAAATCTTGTACTCATCATCCTCAGTCGTGTCATAAAAGAATGGCAGTGACTCATAGAATCGTGCTCGCTCTGAGTTTGTGAATCTGGACGTGTAACCAGTTCCGTCTCTCATAACCCTGTTCATCATGACGGCATTCCTGTAAGCAGTCTTCAGTGCCTTCCTAGAGCGCTTCTGGTTCCTGTCAGCATCTTTGAGAGCATTCTTGATGTCACGAACAGAGTGCGACTCAGAACGATCCAAGTACTCAGTGCTGCTAAACCTCAGGGACCTCATGTATGCCTCGTATGGCGATTTGTCGTATCTGATAGTGTTTGACATGAGCAGATCCACCTCAGACGGCTGTGACTGGTGAATTCTGTTAGCAAACGAGAACAGGCTGGATATCCTTACGTCTGCTCCGTCGTCAAAGACCTTGTGGTAGTCAGGCGCCTTGGAGTCAGTGAACAGAATGATGTCTCTGTCGCTCTCTGGTGTGTCCAGATTGTAGAACGAGGAACCGATCAATCCATAACCAACCAGATTACCCTCTGCCACCTTCTTGTGTGCTCGTGCAAGCAGTTCCTCAGCCTCATTGCGAAGTAAAGGATCATGGTTAGGTACAGGAGGAACAACTGACTCTGAAAAGGGGCTCGAAGTCCTTGAAGGTGCTGGTTGACTGGTGTGGCCGAAGTTGTCTTCCGTATCCACTAGGTGAACATTTGATTCTACTGGTCTTGACACTGACGGAACAGCACCATAAAGAAGTTCCATGTGTTCCTTGAACGCTTTATCCGCCTCATCCTTGGTATCAAAGTGCTCCAAGATAATGCCCTTCTTGGCGTAAGGGCACTGACGTATTGAGGCACTACACTCCTCAGATCCCTTATCAGTGATGTGGTACTTGACTAGTCCGTAGTTACTCATACACAAACACAACCCTCAATTGTGGGAACAATCTCACTTGTTATCTATTGACAACACAACCAAAAGAGTGTAGGCAGTTTTTGTGTTTTCTGAGAAAATCTTGAGGTTCAGGTCAGAAAAAAGAATCACCTGAACGCTACAGATACATAGTTAGCGTTCAGGTGGTTCTTCTCTTGTAGGAAAGAGTTTGGTTCTAGTAGATGGAGAGCGAGTAGTCCTCAGAGGCATCATCTAGAGCATCAAGATTGCCGGAGTTGTAAGCCTTGGCAGCATTGGTCAAAGAGGCGCGGCGACGGGAGACCTTCTGGGACTGGCGATCAGGGTCACTGCGACAAAGATCACAGTGGCACTTACGGCGATACTGCTCAGGATACTCAATACGACACTGAGAGACATGATCGGGATGATGAGGATTCTGCCCTGGACCAGGAAGAGTGTCACTGTTGTCGTTGCAGGAGTACTCGAAATGATGGGTGTCAAAGGAGACGACCTCAAAGACAACCATCACATCACTGTCTTTGCAGTCAGAAAGGTCCTCCTTGTAGGGATCAAGAACATTGATCTCGTTATAGGTAACCCTCTGGCTCTCAGGATCCAGGTTCTTGACAACACCGCTGATAAAGTCATCAATGGCACTCTTGTCTGAACGCATGAAGCGATAGGTCTTGCGTCCGGTGAAACTACGCTGAGTGCCGTTCTCTCCAAGACGAGTGTGGTTGTGGACAATGTGAGCACGACCCTCGTCAAGAGCCTCGTGGACCTTCACCCAGTAGGGCTTGTCCTTGTCAGTATGAGACATTATGCTCTCCTGTAAGTAAACACTGCTTACAGAGAACATTATCACACAGAACAGAAACACACAAGCAGTTGAGTACAAGTGTTGGTTATCTCACTGCTTGTGTTTCTGTGTTTTAGATGGTGTCAGCAGAAGGTAGGAACAAACTCTCCGTTGTCATGCATTGAGTTCATGAACTGCCACAGAGCCTTCATCATCATCTCTGTGTCCTGGGCAGCACGGTGCGCGTTGACGTACTTGACACCGTTGTACTCAGCGAATGATGAAAGAGTGTTGTCGTCAGCCTGCAGAATGAACTTCTCTGCCAGCATACGAGTGTCAAGAACCCTGATCTCACCCGCCATACGAGCCTCCAGGAAGCCCTCAAGGTAGGCGTCAAGCCACTGCTTCTCAAATCCAGCGTTATGAGCAACCATGACACCAGACTTCAGCAGATCAAGCAGTTCAGCCTGGAAGTCCTTGTCCTCAAAGAACGGCTTGTCCTCAATCATCTCAGGTGTGATCTTGTGTACGTTAACCATACCAGTTCCGATACCGTCAAGAGCGATCTGAGGGATACCATGCAACTGGTCGATGACTGTCTTAACCCTGCCCTCACTGTCAAGAGTGACGACACCTGTCTCAATGATTCGGCCATGTTTGGGAGCAAGATGGCTGGTCTCAATGTCAATACCAACAAACGGGCGTTCCATCATCTTCGGGTCAATCTTTGAAAACAGCGAGGACATCACCTCATAGTTGTAGCCCTTCAGGATCTCGATGTTGCGGGCCTCACGGGCAGCGCGCTCAGACTTAGACTCCTCATGACCATCGTACTTCGGCTCAAACTCCTTGGTCTGGGGAGCATTGTGCTTGTAGCAGAAGCCGAATGTCTCAGCCACACGAATCTTGGCCTCACTGTCATCAAGGTCAGCATATGGACCAAACCACTTGGCACTAGCACGCGAGTAGTCAACCTTCTTACCGAACCCCTTACGGATTCCAGAAGACAGGTCAATACCCTCATTCTCAAAGACCCGACGGTATTGTTCGACCTTGAGCCAGAACTTCTCGGTCTCAGTCTCAATCTCCTCAACCATGTCCTGGATATAAGGATCGTCCATACTGAAACGGAACTCACGATAGTCGTAGTCATCCAGAACAGCCGCGATGTACCCGTAGTCCAGATTGGCGTTCATGGCGTACCACACAGCCTGCATGACATATGTTGTTGGCGCGTCCTCGATGCGGTCGCTCGGACCCCACATGGCACTGTGTGTACCAGTCTTGATCTCAAGAATGCCCTCAGGGGTGCCATCATCAGCAAGGATCAGGCCGTCAAAGTTGGCGTGACGGTAGGAGTCGAGCCCAGAACCACCCCATGAGGTCTTGCAGAAAGCGACCTTCATCTTCGGGTGACGGTCAGCGAAAATGTGACGAATGTGCTCCTCCCAGGTACAACCACGACCAATTGCTGTAGCGAAGTCGTCACGATCTGGGCTGTCAACCTCAACCAGAACGCCTGTCTTTGTTCGCAGGCACTTCAGGTACTCATCACCTGCATACGTCGGGTCACCAGCCTTGAGAATCTTGCCAACGTCAGAGCCACCAATACCAGCCTTACGCTGATCATGCCACTCCTGTGAGCCAATCTCGTACTCACACAGAGCAACAAGGTTTCCAATAGTGTTGTCAGTGTACTCAATGAAGGTGCCGTTCTCCTGCTCCATCTTGTTCCGAATCTGAGAGCACAGCAGTGCAGCAGCGGCAGACGGAGCACGCAGGTCATTGATCTTCCTGCGAATCACATGCAGACGCTCGAACTCTGGACGAGCCTCAATTGTGAGCGCAGTCACGTCAACACGGTCATTGTTCACATGACGGGACTCTTCCAGAGCCTTGTTGTAGGAGTCAGCAACAGATCCCAGAAGTGTTCGCCGGGTCAGAGTACGACGAAACTCCAGGTTCCTGTTACGGTTGGCAATGAAGTCCTGAAGAATCTTGATGTTGTCCAGGTAGTCAGCACCAGGATCCAGAGACAACCCATATGGTTCCACGATAGACAGATCGATTCCGTCATATGAGTTGTTGGTTGTTGTGTTGGCAGTCATGAACGACAAACCTTTCTTGTTGTTTCTCTCCTCTGAGAACAAACATAGTACATCTCACACAGAAAGTCAAGGGATTGCGCTGGAATACTGGTCACATGCACGCTATACTCGTTGCTGACAAGTTCAAGACATACTACAAACTAGGAGAGTTAACATGACCGATGTTGCACTCAAGAACCAAATCAAGACCGACATGACCGCCGCCATGAAGTCAGGCGACAAGAGCAAGGTGATGGTTCTGCGTTCTGTTCTAGCCGCCATCACCAAGGCAGAGACTAATGGCAAGAAGCGCCACGATCTCACTGACACTGAGGTTCAGGCAGTTCTTCGCAAGGAGGCTAAGACCCGACGTGACTCTGCTGACATCTTCAAGCAGGCAGGCGCTCAGGATCGCGCTGACTCTGAGCAGATTGAGGCGGAGATCATTGAGAACTACCTCCCGCAGATGCTTGACGAGTCTATGACAATCACTCTGGTCACTGACATCATCAAGGCGAATCATCTTGCTTCACTTGGCAAGCGAGGTGTTGGTCAGGTCATGGCGGCATTGAAGGATCGCTCGGATGTTGACAAGTCTCTGGCCGCCAAGGTTGCTACCAAGATTCTGGTTGACTGAGAAGTTCATCACATCTTCTAGGTGATAGGAGAGAATTCTCCTTCTCATCAGGAATAGGCAGTTTTGATGACACAGATACCAGGTTGTTTTTGTTAGATTGATCACAATGACTCAGTTTGACAAAAAACAACCTGGTATTATAACAAGAACAGATGAGTGAGTAATTTTGTCCACTCTAATAGCAACAATACACAAGCACCAAGGTTTTGCTCAGTAGTTGTTAAGATATACAACATGTGATACAGGTCATAATTAAAAAATCAACCTGACAGAAATACTCTAGTAGTGAGGCGCTAAATGGCAAAATTCTTCAACTCATATGAAAAAGGAAGCGTCATGAGCACAGTGTTCAAGACTCTTCTGCTTCTTGTTGCACTCATTCCTCTGGCAATGATTATTGTGGGTCTTATCTCACTGGCATCAAAGGTGGTCGCTGGTCTACTTGCAGGAGTTTTTGTCCTGGCTGTTCTTGCAGGAGTTGTGGCATCAGGGTTTGCCATCACCAACAGAATCAAGAACTCTGACACCAAGTTTCCCTTGGCTATCGTGTGGATTACTCTTATCGGACTGTTCATGCTGATTGCTCCAGGACTGCTGAAGGTCTCCTACAGTGCATTCAGCATCCTGCTGTGGACAGTTCCACCAGTGCTTATCCTCCTGGGACTGCTTATCGCCTGGAGAGACAGGAACAAGAATGAACCTAACGCCCAGTGACAAGAACACCATCAACTCAGCACTAGGAACAGCATCCAAGATAGTCGGTGAGTCACAACTGAAAGCAGCAAAGTGCTCGTACATTAGAAGCATGAGTGCAGTCGTTCTCAGATGGCACGACTTGGGATCACTTATCGTCTCAGTAGACGGAAGTGTCCTGTATGCTGACAAGGAAACTGATTTTCAGCAGCATGTTCAGGCATTTGCTCTTGGTCTGAGAACACCACCGGAAAGTGCTCTCAGAAAGTGTGTGACAGCAATGATGGTATGAATCTACATGAAACAAAACAACCTGCTAGGTGTATCTTCTGTTACCTAGCAGGTTGTTTTTGTTATGGTTTGAGATTCTTATTGTGCTTCAACTTCTTTCAAGTGATAGGTGCAGCCCTTGCCATCCTGTGAGGGCCTGCTGTACATAATGCCAACATGATTGACACCATTGCGCTGCCAGGTCGCTCCAGAAAGAGATGTCTCACTACCTTTCCGGCACACGTGAGACGGAGAGATAGCGCTCTGGTTGGACAGAAAAAGGTTGGTTACCTGGGCACTGGAAGCAACACTCTTGCGAATCTCCTGAGCAGCATGGTTCTCAGCCGTAATCCCAGTAGCAGCAATCAGGAAACCAAGCGTGATGATTCCGGTCTTGACCCACCACTTGCCTAAGACTGAGAGCATACTGGCAACAGAGGCAAGAAAACCCTGAGAATCATCCTTAATCTCAAGGCTGGTGTCATGGTTCATATCTGGAGCAACAAGAAGCACCAGGCCAAGAACTATCAGTACACCACCTACAATCGTGGCGGCAGGCATCCATGAAGACATGTAGGCAATTGTCACTGACATCCAGTTCTCTCCTTACGCTTAATCCATTTGATCTATCTTAGGTCAGTGTAACATGAGATCAGCATATGGAACAATCTGATTGCTGGAGAAGTGACCAAGATCATCACATATTCCTCTGAATACAAGAACGACCACCCTCATCAATAATCATATGACAAAGGTGGTCGTTACTAAGTTGTGTGATTTATCTCATGTTGACAGATTAGGAGAATCTGTGGTTAATGACTCAGTGCTTCACTTGCCAATCTCCCAGATCTCACCTCTTACAGTGTATGTTCCTTGGCCCCATCTGTACCAGGTTCCATATCTTGACATCGTGAGAGTTGGCGAGTAGTAACCTCTGTCAATGTCCTCTTGAGTTATTGTGTGATACAGGACACCAGCGACAGTCTTCGTCTCGTTGTGTCCAACATAACCCCACCTGGCTTTACCTCGCTTGTCATTCAGGTCTCCACTGGTGTAGGCGAATGACGCAGGACTGGAGGTGTTCTTGATGATCAGGGTGTAGTACATACGTTCACCAACATGTTTCGCATGAGTAGAGTAATCAGCCTTCAACTGAATCTCAGCACCCTGCTTCAACTGGTTCGACTGGTAGGGAACCTTCATGTAGTTGGCCTTGGCGGCATTTGGATCTGTAACGGCAGCAGGTTTTGGATCCTCACCTAGACTCTTGACGTCACCGTTTCTGGCGTTGGTGCTGGTTGACTTGAATCCCTGGTAAAAGTTCAGCAGTGCTCCACGGTTCACTGCTCTTCCTGGTGCCACAACTGTTCCAGCGGGGTCGATAGCACGAGCAACATCCTCTGGAAGACCTCTACCTGTACCAATCTGTGTCTTGTCGCTCAGCCGGTAGTCGCTGGACTTGTAGTTTGAGATGCTTGATGCCTGCTTCTTGTAGAACGAGTTGCTTCCACGTGCTGACTTGATGTCGCTTGCATGTGACTCGCGGCCGTCAATTCTGGAAGACACGTTTCCGTTTGACGTGAAGTCAGACACCTTAGCAGCATTGAAACTGACTTTGTTGCCCCATCCTGGAGCAAAGTGCCAATGCAAGGTGTAGGGCTCAGCACTCATGTCCCCACGAACATAGGTATTGTAGTCAATCCCTGAGATCATCTCATTAGCGTAGATCCTGCTACCATCCCAGTTGTCGTGTCCAGTGACCCTGAGCATAAGAAGATGACGCCACTTGTCCCAGGAAAGTTGCTTCGTCTGTTTGTTGGAGATGATGTTGTTGTACACCTGAGTGTTAGTTGTGTCCCATGACAGCCCCTTAGCAACAGACCATGACTCAGGGTAGCGACATGACCCATCCCCTCCACGAGCGTTACATCCGTCAGTCCTGTCATCCTCCTGGATAATCACTGGAGACAGAGTGCCATCAATGGTGTTGTTGTAGATCTTGTCACTGTCACTACCAGAGATGAGGATACCAGTGTAGGACGCCTCAATAATGTTGGAGGCGATGATGTTCCTGCTGGAGACCTCATCCATGATGGCGTTACGACCAATGTTCGTGAAGAAGTTGTTGACGATGGCTGAGTTCATGACTCCCTCGTCAAACCACACCCCGTTCAGACGGTACGGTGAGTTCACGTTGGGGTCAGAGTTCTCGTAACCAGTACCAGAGTAGTCGTGAGTGTTGTAGGCGTACCTGATTCTCTCGGAGTGAGTGATCTTGGTGTCAGAAAGAGTGCAGTAGGCCCCACAATTGGCGGTGATGAAGCCAGCCTGGTTGTTGGCGCTCCAGGTGTTGTACTCAACCGTTACGTCACTGGCTCGGTTGATCCCAAAACCTCCCCCACCGTTCTCAACAAACTGGTTATGGTCAACCACTGATCCGTTGGATGAACTGAGCGCCAGAGCAGATGCAGCGGTTGACTGAGTGAAGGTGTTGTCGTGGATGTGGTTCTTCTGACCAACCACAAAGACCATGGCGCCACCAACGAGTGAGTCGATCTCAGGGTCACGATAGTTCCATGACTGAAGAGGAGCGTACTTCTCAATCCTAAAACCTGACAACTCCGTGTTGTTCCCAGTCATTGTCAGAGCACGAGAGTGCGAGACCACCTCAACGCTGTGTCCTGAGGGGTTGACACCAATGTGCACACTGGTTCCACGATGTGGCTTGACGTTGAATCCGCTGGTATTGTTGTTTGGTACTCTGGTTGTGATGGGATCCTTGTCCTCAATATAGAAGGAGTTGGCGTCAACTTCGTTCAGACTGAGAACCTGCTTCAGTGGTCTGCCGTCAAGGTACACCTGCTCAGGGTATGCTGCCATACCTTCCTTTCTCGGATCAGCGTTAGTGGTGCACACATCACAATGACGAACCTGATTGTCAGCCCTGTATGTCCCTTTTCTGCCATCACGAGCCCAGTTACCTGGAGTCTCAGCACCAGAGAGAACTACCTTCTCACCTGACTTGGCGTGCAGGTTGACTGTTCTAGTGGACCACAACTCACCTTCACGATATGTGCCACCATCGACAGTAATGTCAGCACCAACAGGCGCGCTCTTTAACGCCTTGCCAATTGTCTGATAGGGTCTGGACTCTGAGCCGTCGTTTCTGTCATTTCCTCTGCTGACTGAGACAAAAACCTTTGCTGTGGGGGAGGCTTGCGCAGATGATGACACTAATACTGATGATCCTATTAAAGGAATTGCTAAAGATGCTGCTCCAATAATTCCTGTTAAACGTTTCAAAACGTCTTTGTTCATATATCTTTTCCTTGTGTTTACAGGTATTAGTAAGAACCCCTCAAGTGGCAGACAAGGCTCATGAAATATCACTCTAAAATATGTCTGACCAGTAGAAATACTTATCCTTGAAATATGTTTAAATCATTTTATGTTGATTAAACGGAATGTTTTTAGTCAAAAAGAAAACTAGTTTCAGTGTGGTGTGATGTATTTATCACGCCAAAATGATTGACAGGTTCAGAACAAGGATGTACCATCGCCTCTATGTCAAAGATTAGTCTAAGCACCCCGTACAAGAAGGGGTTTTCTCGTACACGCCGCAATCGTGGTATCGTCCTGTCTGATGTTGATGGAACGCTGGTCAAGGGATCAGTGGTTCTTGGGCACGCTGTCTCCTTGCACAGGAATGGTGTTCTCGATCTTGGTGACCTTCCTTCCAGATGGATGAAGGACCAGAAGAACGAGTCCGTTATCAAGAATCTTGCTGAGGCTTACCGTGAAGGAATCATTGGTAAGACAGAGGCTGAGATTATGGCTGACGAGTATGTCAACCGTCTTGTGTCTAATCCTGCTAACTTCTACAGCACCATGTGGCGACTTCGTTCACTGCGAGGGACAGGTACTCGTGTCGTCCTTGTCAGTGGGTCTCCGTCGTTCCTTGTGGATCGTTTTGCCAGGCACTACGGATTCGACTCACAGGCCAGCCACTACTACCAGGATCCGTTCGGGCGCTTTACTGGTGGGTGTGACGGAATGTTCACAGGTGCCGCCAAGAAGAAGTACCTTGGTCGTCTGCACCTGAGCCGCTACCCTAGCATCACTGCCTTTGGTGACACACAGAGTGATCTTCCACTGTTTGAGCGCGCAGGATACAGGGTGCTGGTTGAACCCAACTCCCAGACCAGATCTGTCATTGGTCACATGGCGAACGAGATTGTTCATCACTGACATGTAGCAGGCAACAAAAAGCGAATCACCCGTTATTGTCTTCATCCTGTTGACAATAACGGGTGATTGTGTTATGTGGTTAGATCTCCTTCAAGGAATAAGCCTGTCACCTGCCAGAGACAGAAGGAATAGCAGAGGCCACCTGCGGAATGAAGTCATCCTTGATGGAAATAACCTCAGCGACAGGGAGGACATAGACATCCCCGTTGTTCTGTACGCCTGGAACAGAGGTAATGACTACAAGATCTGAGCCCTTCACCTTGTTAAGGATGTTGTTCTGGTTGTACTGAGTGTGAATGTCGCCGTCATCATCACGAATGTGCTCAACATCCACGAAGTTCCCGTCCTCCTGCAAGTAGAGTTCAGCGTCCCTGTCAAGGTCACCGCTCTCAACGGCCGCAACAACCTCACGCTTGAAACGAGTGATAACAGACCACTGCTCAAGCCGCTCCAGAGCCTCGCTGAGATACACCTCTGACTCACTAAGGAAGATAACCTTGCGGCCTACCTGTTGAACGTCCTTGAAGTTCTCGGTAATGGCATCAAGTAGAGCCTTGACCGTCTTGTCGCTGGTGTTGAAGAACCCAGAGTTGAGACCCTGAACGAAGTGCTCTGGCGAATTGAAGAATGTTGACTTGAACTGCTCTCTGAGAGCATTGGCCTTTGCCTGGTCTACTGGGATGAAAGGCATGTAGAGACTCCGTTCTTACTGACTTGTTCCATGTTTTGCTACTTGTTGCTCAATATCACTGGTGCTGACTAGCGAAACCATGTGTTTGCAATGGTTTCAGATGACTTCTAACTAGGTGTTGCCAACTTCACAATAGTGTGCTAGGCTTCACTTCGTGAGCATCACCACATGTTCTGTTGGTCACATACCAGTCGGGCTGACAGGGCACCAGTGAGGTCATCTTAACCTCCATGTGTGAAGTTGCTGACACCTTGAGTTTTGAGCAGAGGACAAAGGGAAGATGGGAACAGGCATCAGTATATCAAAAAAGCCTGCGAGCAGCACATCAGGTGCATCTCGTCACAGGAGCACAGGTACCCTTGGTGCAGCATCGCTGTTGCTTGGTGCTACTGGAGCATCCATCGCTCTGTCCTCTATTGCAGCAGCCGATGACAAGGATCTTGCCGGTAAGGCTGCCGAAGGACTGAAGTCCTATCAGGTGTTCCGCCAGAACGACGCCAAGATCAACCACGGCAAGGACATCGCCAATAACCTGTCAGGAACAGACATTGGCATCACTGTCATCAAGCAGGAAGATCTGAAGGGCCAGAGCCCGGCTGACATTGCACAGGCTGTTCTGGACAAGACGGACGGCACCTATGACACGATTGGTGTAGCGGTTGTTGGCAGCAATGGGCACAAGGACCAACTCTTTTTCGCCTCGAAGCACGACGGATTCGTCTCAGACATCCACTCTCTGCTTGGTAACGAGGTGGATGATGTTGGTCAGACGCTCTATGAGGGCTCAGGAAGGATTCTGAGGACATACAGCGCTCATGGTGGAGATGTTTCTGGTGACAGCAACGATGTCCTGGAGAAGGCTGACAAGAGCGCGAGCAAACTGGTTGAGAAAGCTGCATCCAGTACGAAGGATCAGCACGTCTACCAGGCTGATGGAGCAAACATTGGCGACCTGTCACAGACTCTGAAGAACCTCAAAGACACAGGCGTTACTGTCACCGTCCTTCCAACAGACAAGATGGAGGGTATTGGCGTTCAGGACGCTGCAAAGCAGATTGTTGAGGAGAACGAGAGCATTCTTGACGACAACAGTGCGGTGTCTGTCGTTGTATACCACAAGAACGGTGGTGTTGACCAGATTGGTGTCTACTCCAGAAGCGATGAGTTGCAGAAGAACGTCAAAAACGCTCTGGACGCCACAACCACTCAGAACTCGAACGCTCTGCTGAATGACAAGTCAGACGACGTTGCTCAGGTGTGGAACAAGTGGCACACAGAACAGGAGCAGAGCGACAAGGAGTTCATGAATTTTGTTGGCAGCGCTTTCGCTGGTCTTGTCGGGCTGGTCGTGCTGTTCGCCGTCGGATCCTTTGCTTATGGCGTGGTATCCAAGGTGATTGAAGGTCACAAAGAGAAGATCGAGGCTAAGAAGAAGGCTGAGAAGCAGGCCCGTGAGGAGGCCGAGCGCTTGAAGATGGAGCAGGCTGCCGAGGAGGCCAGACTTGCAGCCGAGGTCAAGAAGCGTGGTGGCCGCAGCCAAGAGGTCTACGAGGAGATGCAGACTCTTGAAGACAACCGTAAGAAGATCTCCAAGGGACGCAGATCCAAGAGCACTCGTCAGCAGTTCTCCAACATCCTGAGTGAGTTGCAGAAGAACATCCTCACCCTCTATGAGGTTGCTAACAAGAGCGAGGAAGGCTGCGAGCCGCTGAACACATCATTAGGGATGCAGATCCACGAATTGAACAACTCTGTTGGTCCAAACCACTTGCAGAGCATTCTTGACAACCCTGAACTGTGGACAGAGCCGGACGAGAAGATCAGCCTGTCACTGAAAGCGGCTGAGGCTTTGAACCGAATTGTCCTAAACCGGATTACCAACCTGAATGAGGCCAGCAGTTTTGATCCCAGTGTCAGCGCCATGACTCTTATCGAGATGGCAGATGAACTGGAGGGTACCGCAGGTCTTGATGACGATGATGCAGAAATTATGGAGTTCGCCATGTCAGAAGGAGAGAACTGATGAGCGTATCTGAGATTTTAATGATGATTCTACTGATTGCAGCGGTCGGCGTGCCAGCAGTAATTCTAGAGGTGTCTCACTACAAGATGCTGACTGCAAACCGTAAGAACAAGGTTTCCGATCAGGATGGCGTCACAACTGCCAAGAGTGACGAGAAGAAGGAGGACCTGGCATGACGACAATGATCATCATCATGGCTCTTGGGGCTCTCAGTGGCTACCTGTTCTTCAGGAACCACAGTCACAGGAAAACTACCAAGAACCTCCGTAAGAACCTGGCTCTGGCTAAGAACGACGTATCCAAGGCCGAGGCTGAGATCGCCGCCCTGGAGGAGCGTATCAAGGAACTCGATCCTCCTGACCCGTACCAGGGGAAGGTACCTGATGAGTGCCTGGCATTCAGGAACTCCATCAGGAAACTCAAGGAGCAGTACCTCTGGTACGAGAAGAACAACTACACAGATGTCGCCAAGAAGATTGATCTGATTGGACGTGCTCTCAAGGTTCTGGAGAAGATCATCCGCAAGAAGTTGCCAGAGGCAGAGCAGATGAGCGACTGGATTCGTTATGAGGACATTGTAAAGAACCTTCAGCACGTTCTTGACACCGAACTCTATGACGACAGAGTGAAGCACCCAGAGAACCACGAGAACCCTGAGAAGGGCATCAAGGAGGTTGACAACATCCTGGACCTTCTGCTCCCAGCCATCTTCGCCCGAATCAAGGAGATCAACTCCAAGGAGGATTTCGACCGCGAGGTGTCCATTGACGTCATCAAGTCCTCGGTGAACGAGATTCTGGACAACATGGGTGTGGAGAACTCTATTGACGAGATGGCCGCCATGGTTGATGTGGACGATGAGATGAGCGAGATCGAGAAGATTGCTCTGAGCATGGACAGCAACCTGGATGATGACGATGAACTAGGCAACGATGAGGCGGTCAGGGCTATGTTGGCGTAACAAAAAATAGACAGATAGCCATTTCCCAGTATAACACCACAAAGACTTATAGGCAGTTACGATAAAACAGGAGAGTAAAAACTATGAGCGACGAGAAGAACACTGACGAGTTGACAGACCTTTTTGAGTCTACTGGTCTTTCAGAGGAGGACGAGGCTCTTGCGGCTGAGTTTGCTGACATTGATGAGGACGATGACGAACTGCTGTCACTGGATGACGACGATGAAGAGGTCAGCGAGAACACAGAGGGTGCTGTTGAGGGTGACACCACGACAGAGGACCTGATTGCCAGTACTACAGACACTCCAGGCAAGTTTGACAAGAAGTTTCTGGATGAGTTCAGGTCCCGTCTGGCTCCAGAGCAGTTGCAGGTCGTCTCCACCATTGCTCCGAAGTACGCCGCCAGTATGCTGGAGGATCAGGATCTCATCCTGTCCTTCGGTAACAAGGTGATCGATGAGATGAGCACCTTCTCCAAACTCCTCATGAAGGCTCAGAGCAAGACCAGGCTTCCTGAGGTTGAGAAGATGGTCAATCAGATTCTCATTGAGATGAAGGGCTACAAGAAGTTCTCTGGCAACAACAGCAAGTTCGGCTTCCTGTCCAAGATCGGCAAGAAGGCCCAGGACGTCTCCGAGAAGGCCAACTACAAGTTGGAGACAATGGAGATCAAGGGTATGGACCTGAGCAAGAAGTTGTCCAAGATCAGCACTAATCTCGAGAAGGTTGAGGTCGGTCTGGTCAAGAACGGTGTTGCTGGCAAGAAACTCTCTCAGAAGATGATTCACTGCCGTAACAAGTTGTCAATGGTCATCGCCACCATGGAGGAGATCATCGACCTGACCAGGACCCAGGCGCAGTTGTTGGAGAGAACAATCTCACAGCACGAGGGCGAGGGACGAATCCTGTACGATGGCGAGTACCACACTGTGGAGGACCTGAGACTGCTGCTGGAGACCTACTCGTCCGCTCTGGTGACGATGGAGAAGCAGTGGGCCAACTGGAGAGCACAGTACTTCTTCTACACACAGTCGATCAAGACTGGATCCATCCTCTATGTCAGCAACCAGGAGATGAGACTCACAGTCAAGTCTCTGCGCGAGAAGGCTATTCCTGTCGCCATCAACCAGATTGCTCAGTGGCAGCAGGCCGTCATGCTGGAGAGTGCTGCCGAGCAGGCGAACATTGTTGACCAGGGTATCAAGAAACTCATTCAGGAGGGCTCTGACTCCACCGCAAGCGCTGTTGAGTCCGTCGTCGAGATGGGTAACCGTCAGATGCTTGATGAGGAGACAATCAACACCCTCACCAAGAACATTGAGAAGATGCACACGGCAATGTCGAACGCCGTCAAGGAAGGCCAGCAGAAGCGTGCACGTGTGGCTGTTCTCATGGCTGAGGCTGAGAAGAAGATTGACCAGTCTGAGCGTGAGTATCAGAGGAAGCGTATTGAGGACGCCATTGGTACCAGTATGAAGTCCAAGGCCAAGGTTGCCAAGGCTGAGGCGCAGTCCATTGATGACATCCTGAATGAGATTCGGTGATGCCTTGAGAGACTGATTGCAAGACTACCCTGAGGGTGAGGTATGCCCCGAAGGGTGTTTAAGAAGACATGAGCACATGGTTCCTATCTCTGCTCAAACCTGGAACCATGTGCTCATGTTTTCTTTGTTTCTACTTTTTGACTCAGGAGATCATCTCCATGTCATTACCTGAAGTTTCTAATAGCATCCATGTTGCTAAACACCTTCGTGTATCCATCGTATGGTTTGATACAGCACATTGCGACCTTGGCAACAAGACCAGAGTCAATAGTACAGAGATCATTCTCACTTAAATGGTGATTCATTCTGTAGTCCAGCGCATTGGTCAGGTTGTCAATACCAACCAACTGAAACCCGTGCTTAGGCCAACCTTTCTGAAACTGGACGAAAACCTTGTCGTTGTTGACACACACAATGCTGCTGACCTTGATGTTCCTACCAAGATACTTGGACCAGAGTCCTCGTGCTTGCCTGGCGTGAACTCTTCCACCAGGAAACGACCTACCAGAACGTAGCACAACACCTTTGTCACTGACTGAGTACTTTCGTCTGCTCTTCCATCTTTTTGAGTCAATAGCAAACACATTGGATCCAACAATCAAAACATGATCAGTGTCAGGTCCGTCACCATCCTGTGCAGCAGCATCAGGATCCACGTCTCTTTTGCCCATCCCCTTGATGTGAACCGAGTCAATGAGGACAGCACTAGGATACCTGTCCATCCACTCCCTGATGACTCTGGACGTTGATCTCTCACCCTCCATACCAGCCCTGACAACCTGCCTGCCAAATGGAGTACTGAAGTCAGGGTTGTTGGCATGATGAGTTAACGATGCTCCAGCGGAACCGAAGTACCTACGACCAGATCTCAACGACTGAAAGATTCGTTCTGACACCTCTGGCCTAACACCAGAGACCAGTGACTCTGAAGGGATGAAAACATGGACTTGCTGTGAGTTGCTGGTCACTTGAACTCACGAAGGTTCTTGTCAGAGATGACTCGCCTGAACTTGTTGTACGGTCTGATACAACGAGTGACGAACTGTGCTACAAGATGAGGGTTGATAGTGGTGGCGTTGTTACCTTTAAGGATCTCAAACTTCTTGTCCATCATCTCATAGAACCTGTCAGTCTCAATCAGCCTGAAGTCGGCCTGGAACCAGTTGACATCCCTGTCCACACTGATGTTCTCCTGGCTGATGACAGTCATACCGACAATGTTCGTTCCAGGAGTGAGAGTATCCAGCCAGTTCTCCACATACTGACACGTTCTGACGTCATCTGACTCTGGGAACGGCTTGCCAGTCATCAGAATCTCATTGTTCTCACTTACAGTGTAGCGACGTCTCTTAGTGAAGTTGTGAACGTCAATCATCACGACCTCGTTGCCAAGCAGAACAGCGAAGTCAAGGTCATGTCCCATGATGAGACCAGTGTACTCGTTGATCTCTTCCTCACCTGAGTCAGGTACAAGGACAGACTCAACAACAACAGCATTCGGTTTCTTGTCTGTCCACTCTTTGAGGAATTTGGAGAACTCCTGCTCCACTTCCAGCAGTTCCTTCGCCTTGGCCGAGTCAGCGCCTTCTCTGTTAGTGTAGTCAGGATCATAAGCCTGATGAGACATGAACGCTCCAGCAGAACCGAACTGCCTACGACCAGACTTCAGCGCCTCAGCAACCCTGTCAACAACATTCTTGGGACACTTGAGGTTGTATGTTGGTGTTGGAAGAATAGTCACACCAGTTTTAGGGTCTACGTATGATGTACTGCTCACTTTATTGTCCCGCTCACTCTAGGAAGCCAACCTGAAGCCTGGCCACAACTGGCCGATACCTCTGTCTGAGACTCAATATCCACGGTGACAACGTTGCTTTCACAGGTCTTCTCAGCCTGATAGATGAACCACGACTTCGGGTTCCAGCCCGGCTGAAGGCTGTAGACAGTGAACTGTGCCTGACCCTCAACACTGACCTCACCTGTGTTCTTAATCACACCAAGCGCAGTACCTCCATTACTATACGAGAACGAGGAGAACTCAACATTACCCTCATCAGGAAGTTCTGTTGTCGTGGAACTTGGAACAGACATCCATGACATGGTGACCAGACCAACGATCAGTAGAAGCGCTGGTGCACTCTTGGCAATGACTTCAAGAACACGAGTTGCAGCCAGAGAAATCTTGAACGGTCTACCAATGACAGGAATACCAGCAAGAACACCCAGAACAGAGGTGAGAATCTTGAAGAAGATTCCTACAAGTTTGTTGTAGAATCCACCAACAGTAGATAGAAGTGATTTCAGAGGATTGCTACTACTGCCCTCACCCTTCCTAGACCCAGACTTTTTAGACTTGTTGTCGTCATTGCCTTTCTCATCGGAATCAGTGTTGCCCTCATCCTCTTCATCAGAACTGGAGTCAGGCATCTCACCATCATGTCCTCTGAGATCATTCTTGATGTCTGCAACCACTGATGACACACGTTCACCAAGACCAGAGGCAAAAGCCTTCAGACGCTCTACGAACGAAGAATCGTCGCTCTTAGTGTCATCACCTGTCTTGCTGTCAGAAGATCCCTCAGAATCGCTTACAGAGTCATCTGGAGTACCTGAATCAGAAGACTGCCCATCATCCTTAGAGTCGTTGTCTAGATCTGATTCCGAAACACTATCAGGTCCAATCCGATCTCTGTCAGAGGAGTCATTCGTCAGAAAGTCTGTGCTATCAGGAGAATCAAAGTCGTAGAGGTCATCCTCGTCATCATCGTCGTCAAACAGTGTCTCGTCATCATCCTCGAACAGACGCGAGTCAGTAAAACCTTCCTCCTCAGGCGGTACGTCCTCAAATGACCAACCACCTTCCTCGTCATCGTCGTCAGATTCAGGACCACCAGACAGAAGACCACGTTGCATAAAAGGAGAACCTGCCTCTGGAGACGCATCTTCGTCATCAACCCAGGCGAAGTTGTCATTATCCTCGTCTATCTCATCATCGTAAGCATCTTCATCCTCAGGCTCAGCACCAGCCATCTCAAGACGTCTTACAATGTCTCTGACCCCATCAGCATCAAGAACACCATCTGACGGAGAGGACAAGAAAGAGTTGTCACTGAAATCTTCGTCTTCATCCTCGTCATCGTCAAAAATGAATTCCTCGTCGTCATCATCAAAATCGCCATAGATGATTGACCCATGAGACTCATCTGTATTACTGGAGGACTCCTCAGACTCTATGCTGTCAGTGCTTAGTCCTGTATCAGAATCAAAGTCAACAGAGTCATCATCTTCGTCGTCAAACAGGATCTCATCTTCTGTATCGGAATCAACATCTGTTGACATCAGAAGACTGTCTTGAGTGTAGTTGTCTACAGGTGTAGTGTCATCAAGGTCGTTCTCAGACTCAATGGCAGGAGAAAAATCACCTGTTACCTGATCGTTCACTAGCAACTCGTCATCATAGTCATCAAGACTAGGAAGCGCTAGATCATCCTCGTCATCGTCAATGTCGTCATCAAGATCAAAGCCAAACCTACCGGCAACCTTGTCATCACTGTTCTGGTTACTGGACATATGAAGATCCTGAAGCCCTAGAGACAGATCAAGGTCATTCTCGTCAACATCATCGTCATCAAGGAACGGGTTGCCTGACACCATTCACGAAACCTCTTCCTGTCTCACAGAACAAACCAGAAGGTGGTTGACACCACTGACAACATGTAGTATCAACCACCTTCTATATACGTGCCACAACTATGAGCAACTATCACTCAGTCATTCTCGTCCTCAACTGGAACATAGATACCAAAGTCATAGTTCTCATGACCAACCTTGTCCTCAATAAGGATTTTCAGTTGCTCAGACTTCTCAACACCCATGGATGTGTTCACGTATTCAAGTGAATCAACTACTCCTTGAATATCCTCGGCAGCAGGGTACTTTTCAGCATAACGAGAAGGAACACTGGTCGGCCACTGCCTCTCAGTCTTCTTCTTGGAGGCTGGTTTCTTCTTGACTGACTTGCTGTCATCACTGAGCAGTCCTTCCTGCTGCGACACCTCCTCAGAACTGTCCTGTCTCTCAGCCTGCCTGGCGTCACGCTTGATGATGTCCAGAGCATAGCGGATGAACGCCTCCTCGCTGACCTGGCTCCTGTCAGAGTTGTAGCGAGCAATCATCAAGTGGCTGTCACCTGGACACTGCCTGCGAACAAACCCTGGAAGTTTCCTGTAGACAAGTGAAGCACGCTCCTTGCCCAGACCAGACTCCTCACCATAGTTGACTCTCACGCGAACAGGCAGAGATCCGTCATGAGCGAACGTCACCGGCTGGATGGATGACACCTTGGTCATAGGGTCGCCCTTACCGCCCCAGGCAGGAATCACGTCAACAGTCAGCAGGTAGACGCCATTGTTCTGCACATCAGGAAGACCAGTCACGCCAGAGAAAGCCTTCTCAATAGCAGTTTTTGGAACAGATAGGTCACCACGACAGAAACGAGACCTGATGTCATTCCTGGCGGAAGTCTTGTCCATACCCTTGACAACATCATCTGTCACCCTAGTAGAGATCAGACCAGTACCGTCGTCAAGATGCATCGTCACCATCTTTCCGCGACGAGTGTTCTTCGACTCCATGGACACAGCAGCAATAACCTTGACTCTCTGACGCTTCTTCAGTGCTGACAGAGACTTGATGGAAACATTGTCAAGACCAGTACTGCCACCAATACGATCCATCGGATGACCAGTCAGGTACATACCAATCATGTCCGCCTCAAGACGCAGGCGGTCCACATATGGGTAGTCCTCAACATCAACCATCTCAAACGTGTCCTCAGCACCTTGCCCAGCAAGAGAGAACAGATCCATGCCATGGTTGACCATCTTGCGACCATCAGTCAGCATACCTGGAATCGACTCAATCACCTTACGTCGGTTAGGCTCAAGATCGTCAAACGCGCCAGCCATAGCCAGGTTGATAAACACGTCCTTCTTAGTGATACCAGCCATTACACAACGTGACACAGCATCCTGAACAGACGTGAACCTACCTCCACTATCACGCTCCTTGATGATGATCTCAGCACTGGACTCAGAAACACCCTTAACACCAGAGAAGCCGTACAGGATCTCAAACCCAGACTCACCAGAGTAGTCAGGAGACACACGAACATCAGACAGATTGATGTTCACAGTACCCATGGAGATACCCATACGACGAGCCTCACGCAGGTTGTTGAGAGTCTTGTCCTTCTTGTCAATCGTCTGGGCAATCAGAGCAGCAATGAACTCAACAGGATAATGTGTCTTCAAGTAGGCGGCCTGATAAGCGTTCATGGCGTAGGCGACACTGTGCGAGTTGTGTGAAACCAGACCGTTAGCAATGAAGTTCGCTGGTCCGTCATCAGCCATCATAATGTCATAGGTCATCTCACGAAGAACTGAACCATCCTCAAGAACCTCTGGTGGGGTAATAGACACAACCTTGTCTCCGCTGCTGATGTGATGGCTCATAAGAGCAGCATCAATCTCATCACGATAGTTCTCAGGAGTCAAGTAGACAAACGGGACATCACCATATTTATTATCAATAAAGTATTGGCGACCAAGACCTCTGCTATCCATCTCAAAGTAGGTACTATTGACACAGAAGTCAGCAAACCCAAGAACCTCTTTACTGGAGGACAAGATTATTTTGTTGGTCTCAAATATGGCACCACGAGCAATCAGGTAGTTCTCAGCAAGAGCCCTGTCAACATCATTAGACAAAGAGACATTCTTGACACCAGAACAAGAGATGGATCTATACGACCAGCCTCTTCTAGGAGTTGGTCTTCTTTGAACTGTTCTGAACCTGTTGTTCCAGTACCTGTCATCAATTAGTTCAGAGCCAACCTGAATACCACCACTTTTAATAGTCTGGTACCCATCAGCAGTCAGCATTCTGTGGTTTTCAGTAACCCTGATCGTCTTGCCAGATTCAGTCTCAACAGTCCACAGCGGTTTTCTTCCAGTCTGAACAATCTCAGAGACGCTGTGGAAGTGAAGATTCCCGTTCTCGAACATGGAGAGAATCTTGATGTTCTTCTCTCCATTCTTGAACCTGTGATAAAGGCCATCAACTGTCATCTTAGTGTTCTGACTGGTAAGAACTTCTGTCTCTCCATATAAGCACTTGTTGAACGCATACTTTGAGAAGGGCTCCAGAACATCCCAGAGTTTGTTCATAGCCTCCTCAGAGTAACCGTTAGCAATTCCACCACTGATGAACTTCGGCTTCATCTTCATCATGATGTCATGCTTCTTCTTGCCCATCGCCTTACGGAGTTTATCACCCTCCTGAAGAGTCATACCAGCAATCTCAGAAGCAATACGCATCGACTGCTCCTGATAGATGCACAATCCGTAAGTCTGACTGAGAATCTTCTCCAGCGGTGAGCCCTTGAAATCAGAATGAAGAGCCTCAATCTTCGCCAGACCATTCTTCCTCTCAGCATACATGGTGTGAGAATTCATCCCCATAGGGCCAGGACGAGCAACCGCAGTACAAGCAGCAAGGTCATTGAACTCTGTAGGCTTCATCTGCCTGAGGAGATTACGAACCATCTCTGAACCGAACTGGAACACACCAACAGTGTGACCCTCCTGAAATAACCTGTACACCTCAGGGTCATTCATCTTCCCTTGAGTAATGGCAATCATGTTCGGAGCATCCTTGCCCGATTTCTGGATGTACTCAATGGTGTGCTGGATGAGGTCAACCGTATCCAGACCAAGGAAGTCCATCTTGATAAGACCCAGGGCCTCACACTCCTGATAGGTCCACTGAGTGATGACCTTACCGTCTTTCTTCCTGATGTGAAGCGGAACAGTGTCAGTCAGAGGCTTGGCCGAGATGATGATTCCACAGGCGTGTACACCAGTGCTCTTGACACGACCAGCAATACCTCTGGCACCAGTGATAACACGATCCCACTTAGGGTCACCAGAAGTCGCTTCACGAAAGTCAGCAGATTCCTTGTAGTAGTCAGAGTCCTCATTGTAAATGTCATCAAACGTGACCTCATGACCCTCATCACCATCAGGAATCATGCTGGCAACACGGTTAGCCTGAGCGAATGGGACCTCATAGATAGTGCACATCGACTTGAAGGCGCTCTTTGTGGCAAGAGTACCAAACGTGACGATGTTGGCGACGTTATCCTTACCATACAACTCAGTAACGTACTCGACTGCCTTCTCACGAGCAGTCACAGAGAAGTCGCTGTCAATGTCTGGAGGGCTGCCAGGAGAGACAACCTTCATACCAACAACCTTTTTGGTCTTCGCCACCAGACCTCACACTCCTGATCAATCCATACATATAGAGATACTGGTCACATTCTATCACACAGAACAGAATGTGACCAGTATCAACAATGACTCAAAACGTCTACTTCAAGGAATTAGACGCTCAGAAGTCCCAGTCGTCGTCAGTAGTACTTTCGACTTCTCCCATAATATATGAGCTTCCGTTACCACTGAAGAAGTCATGATTCTCGTCAGCACCTGGATTCAATGCAGACATGATGGATGAAACCACCTGAGACTCTTCAGGGCTATAGATTCCTTCAAAGCCAAGGTTGTTCAGAGCCTTGTTCGCATTGTACTTCAGGTACGGCTTGACATACTCAGTCAGACCCAGACCGTCATACAGGCTCTCTGTATACTTGATCTCATTCTCCATCAAGTCGTGAACCATGTTGACAGTGAAGTCATACAACTCCTTCTGTCGCTCAGGAGTAGAGTTGTTGTAGGCAATCTGGAACTTGTAGCCAATGTAGTAACCATGGACACAGTTTCCAGTGATTGTCACAGAACCCTGATTCCTGGTAACAAGAAAGGTGGAAGGAACCTGTACACAGTAGACTTCAGCGGGACCGTTCTCTGTTCTGGTAACACTGGATCCACTGTAGGATGAATGACAGGGGTTTCTGGAGATTCTGACTCGATAGAGATCTAAACCACTATTATCCTTCTCAGTTCTGTATGAGGCAGTGTACCCCAGTAGAGCACAAGCAGCCTGAATCCAGTCAACTGTACTCTTGTGCTTAGTCGATACATTAGTGGTTGAGTCTCTTGTTGTAATCTCACGACCAAGAACACTCTCAAGATAGGTAAGTGCCCCGTTGAGACCGGACAGTGACAAGGAATCCAAGTCACGGAAAAGACCCTCAACCAGTTCAACCTCATCAGCACTGTAGTCAGTGAAGACGAAGCCGTTGCCATTGTCTACCTTGGTTCCTGAGAGCCTGAACGATACATTAGAGAGAGCACTATTGGTTAAGTTGTCAGCCTCAATAACAAGAGGTTTCTTGTCCCGCTCAATATACATTCTGTGATGTGGAGAAACTGACTGCCTGACCTTACCATCACTAGACTCAAACAACCAGGTCCTGTCCTCATGGTGATGTGATACCTTGACAGGCTTGACGAACTCAATAGAACCATCATCCTTGTTGTACTGAGCAACAGTTGTGTTCTCGTCAACCTCAGAGATGTTCACCCACCCAAAAGGTGTCAGCAACTCATGATCATCTGTCAGAGCCTCATCTCGAAGGATCAAGCGGATAATGTCAGCAGTGTTGGTGAGTTTTGCCTTAGAAGCCCACCAGAACGGCATGAAGAAACCGCTATAGAAGAGGAATGATTCAAGCAATGTGGAGGCAATCTTCTTCTTCTCGGGATCGTTTCCGTGGTAGTAGGAGAGGATGATTCGAGCCTTCCTCTGCAGGTGCTCATTCTCCTTGGACCAGCGGAACGCCTCGTCAATCTCAGAGGTGGAGATCAGTGTGGAGAAGATCGACGAGTATGACTTAGCATGGATCGCTTCCATGAGCGAAATGTCACTATAGACAGCCGCCTCATGTGGAGTGATGGCGTCAGGAATGAGTGAGATTGCACCCACCTTTGCCTGAATGGTGTCAAGCAGAGTCAGTCCAGCGAAGACACGAACTGTGGTCAGTTTCTCCTCGTCCGTCAGTGTGTTCCAGGATGGAATGTCGTTGGACAGAGGAATCTTCTCAGGGATCCAGAAGTTGTTGATGAGCCGGTTCCACACCTCCAGGTCTTTGGGATCCTCAATCCTGTTCCAGTTGATGGGTTCCTCCAGCAGAACCTCATCATCTACCTGAACCAGAGGTAGTCCACTGGCTGTATGGGTCTGTTGGTTGCTGACTGAAGAATTTGTCATTCGTGCACGTCCTTTATCAAGATCACAGTAATGAATGCTGAAATCTTAACAAGGATGTGCACGATCAGTAGATGACAAACTGGTATCAGTTAGCAAGAGTAGTCAACCAGTCACACGCCTCTTCCAGTTCCTTGATGTACAGCGGCTCAATCTGTCCAGAGATGTCCATTCCGAAGGCGTCGTAACCGTTCAGGGCTCCAAGGAACGAGCCTCCAACTGCTGCAATACTGTCACTGTCGCCGTCCGTATACACCATGGCTTGAATGCCCTCGAACGGGCGGTCATGGTAGATGGAGACAGCAGCCAGAGCACAGGAGAGCAGGCTGTCAGCAGTGTTGCCCTCACCAAACACCAGCGAGAGATCTATCACAGAGTCACGACCATCAAGAACGTACTCAAGGATGTTCCTGGAGTTGTGAAGCAGGTCACTCAACTCTGTGTAGTGATGAGGCGCAATCTCGCTGAACATCGAGTTCTTCTTGGTGATGGCCTTGATCTCATCCAGAGCGTAAAGAGCACACTTGTAAGGATTCTCCCGGAAGTCAGCGTCGAAGTACTGCTCAAAGAGAATCTTGTGAACCAGTAGTGCTGCCACACCAGCAGACAGCCAGGCCACAGGGTGATCATGCGTCGTCTGTGACTGGAGCATGGCAAGATTGACAACAGACTCATTCGAGATGTTCAGAGCACCAATCCAGGGTGCACGCATAATGGTTCCACAACCCTTGGAGTTGTTGCCCTCTGCACCCTCACGACCAGTAAACTCCTCACTGAACGTGACGAGATGGTTCAACTTGTCCAAAGACTCGCTGACAGCGATACCAGGCGCCCGGTTGTTGTTCGGGTCGAGGTGGTACTCGATATGTCTGTGAGCAAAAATCCTCAGAACATCCTTCTGACGACGTACAGCAGCCCCATCAACAGCCTTCAGGACATCACCATCAGTACGATCCTTGAATGTCTCAGCAATGTCACCAATCGCCTTCATGTTGTACAGGCTCATCTGGGTGTCATCAGTAACCACTAAGGGGGACGGGATTCCAGGACGATCAAACAGGATGTCAGCAATCCGAGAGAACTCAGTGACATATCCCCATGCGTCACCAAGAGCAGAACCGTAGATCATTCCCTTGATACGCTCGTCCTTTGTAAGAGTATGTGTCTTCATACTGCCTCCTTGTCGTATAGCACTTACAAAACTTCCTGCAACTATTCTATACGACCATCCATAGTTGATTCAACATGACGATGATCACATAATGGATCCTGTCTGCTCTCAGTTCGATGTAAGAGGTGTTTTAATGCACAAGAATAGAAGACCTGATAAATAACTTGCTCATAATAGAGCGTTGTTACCTATCAGGTCTTCTATGTTGTCAGAGATTACTTGTTACGCCGCCTTTGCCATGTCCTCGCTCTTGACTTGCTTGCGTCTCTTGGGGTTGAGATCGTGAACAGAAGCAGCACGACTTGATGACGTGGTTGCCTTGACCGGCTTGTTCTCATGGATGCTGGCTGTCGTCATGATGATTGCAGCAACAGTTCGGGCCGTCCTGATAGCCTTTCTGCCAAATGGAGACCTTCTAAACGACCTGACGTGCTGCCTGGCTGACCTTCCTGGAAGAACCATCGTGTGATCACGGTCAAACTTGAAGGTATGGCTGCCGATAGAGCCGTCCTTGTCTCTGTATCTGAACGTCACAGCCCTGTCTCCACCACCAAGATCCTTGATAGCAGAGACCCGACCGTACAGACGGACATTGTCACCAATCCTGACCTCTGACGGCCTGAGGTAACGAATTCTGATTGGAGCGTTGTATGCCTTGACAGCAGCCTTCTTTGCTGCAGGAACAGCAGTCTCAAGAACCTTCCTCTCAGCCTTGGTCAGAGCAGGAGCAATCCTGTCCATAGCCTTGTCAACCTGCCGCATCACTCTCTCATGGCCTGATCTACCAGCACCACGAGCACGGTTCATGATGGACACCCTCTCCTTGTAGTCTCCATCCATAACACCATAAGTCCCGTCACCCAGGCGCCTCTTCCTGATAGACGGAAGAAGGTTCTTGACACCACCAGCAGACTTCAGTGCACCAAGAATCCTCATCTTGGCAGTCATTCTTGGAGCGTCAGTCACACCGCCTCCGACCTGATGCGGCCTGTTCTCCCTCGCCCTGGTGTTGTTGAGAACCTGCTGCTTTGCTTTTAGTGAACGAGTACGTCTCTTACGCATCTTCTTCAAGATGACATCATGAGCATGGTAGGCGGCCTGACGCAGTTTCTCAGCAGCAGAACGTGATGCCACAGCGAACTCACCGAACTGGTCAACAACCTTCTTCTCCCAGTACCTCTGAGCAGCCTCCTGAGATCCGAAGTGTGGCTCACCAGCCTCCGTATAACGACATGCACGAATACTGGCCCTGCACCGACGGGGACCAGCCGGACTCACGTGATACTTGACTGTCATTGAGACATCCCCTTAAAACGTTTGATGCAACTTACTAATCTAAAAACGTATCTATAACAAAAATCCTCCAAGTCACAACATTTGCTTAAAACTCAGAGGATTTTACACGTATTTAAGAAATTGAGCAGAAGAGTAACTCATGCTCCCAGTGCCTTGATGAGTTCTGCACGAGACACAAGGAACTTGTTCAGGAAGGCAATAACATTTTCATCCTCAATCTCATAGACAACCGGCTCCTCGTCCTCCTCCAAAGTGTCCTCAATCATGACCTTCAAGTCTGAGACAATATGAAAACTACGGTTGAGAACATCTATCACCAACCCATAAAACGAGGCGCCCTTCTGCTTGTGAGAGAAGAGCAGAGTGATGTCATCAAGGTAGTAGGCGACCAGATCGGATCCTTCAATCTCTTGGCTCTCTGTCGCCTCACGAACAGCCTCAGCGAGTAGCGTCACGTTCTTCTTTTCAACCTTCACTATCTTCAGCCCTTCTATGAAAAACTAAGGAACACTGGTGGAAATATCACTGGTTGCACACATATTCTCTCATTTGCCTGACACCTGGATTCTGTAAGATTTCAACATGGATATTTTTGTTCGCTCACAGCGCGACATGCAGTCCTGATTAAACGCTAGAACGTCATTTTTAGACACCCCAGATCAGCAGGAGAGACAATGACCATCAATTCAACGAAGCAGAGTCGGTTGGGTCAGGTATGGACTCCAGACTGGATGGTCTCACACATGCTGGATCTATCCAACTACACAGATGATACAGTTCTCTCAAAAAGGATTCTTGAACCAAGTTTTGGTAACGGAGCATTCCTCAAAGAGATTGTCAGCAGAATACTGAAAGAGTCATCTGCTAGAGGCAAGACTACAGAGGATACAGCATCAATCATTGACAACAATGTGCATGGGATAGAGATTGACAAGGAGATCTACAAGAGCACCGTTGACGAACTGGTAGAAATGTGTAGCAGACATGGTGTACACACGTCATTTCCAAACCTGTTGAACATGGATACCATGGATATTGACCCATCCTTCAAGTATGACATCGTTGTCGCCAACCCTCCATATGTTCGAGTGCACCTGATGAATGAAGAATCAAGACAGAAGGCAGAACGCTGGTCTTTAGGCGCCAGGATTCAGGACCTGTACACAGTCTTCATCAACATCTGCAGTAGTGTTCTGAAAGAGGATGGAACTGTCTGCATCATCACACCTCAGTCGTGGCTCAAAGACAAGGGCAAGGCACCAGTAAGACGCGCTCTGTGTGAACGAGGACAACTGGATCTAATCGAGAACTATGGGTTCAACCCGGTTTTCAGCAAGGTCAGCACAAAGGTATGTGTTACCAGGTTGTCAAAAGGTGAAGGCAGGAAAACCTCTTCTGGCAACGTGTGTCTACAGAACAAGTCAGTGAACAACAACCAGATCATAGACAATAGTGAGAAGACTGTTACTTATGACGAGTTCCTGAAGAAAGACGGCACCAGGAACAAACAGAAGATCTCTAGCTCTGTTTTTTCATCTTCATCAAACCTCATCAGGGTCGGAGACCTGTTTGAGGTGAGAACAGGCGTACAGACCTCTTGCAACAAGGTATTTGTGCTGAGTCCTGACCACCCTCTTGTGTCCTTTGAGAGCCGGTTCATAAAACCTGCTGTCAAGGGAACCAGACACAAGCCCGGGGACAAGTTTGGTCGAATCATCTATCCGTATGTCAACACTGTCTCAGAAGATGGACAACATCAAGTGGCTCCAGTAACAGAGGAAGAGATTGACACTGAGATAATGGACTACTTAAGAGAGCATCAGCACATCCTTGAGAAGAGATCTTTGTCGCCAGGATGCCAGTGGTTCCATTACGCCAGAACACAGGCACTGGTTGACACACTGAGACCTAAGGTCCTGACACCTGGAATCATTGATACCAAGGAAGGGTGCAATCTGCCTCAGACAGACATCCTTCCATCAGGAACTGTCGTGTACTCAGGTCACTACCTGATGCACCCAGCAGACGACATGGATGCTCTCAGCAGGGTTGCACAGGTGTTTGAGAGCAGAGACTTTGTTGACTACGCAAGAGAGAACTGCATCAGGCTCTCAGACGAGTGGGTGAACATAAGCCCTGGATTCATCAAGAACTACATCATTCCAGAAGACCTCTTGATGGCTCTTGACCTGAACTGACTTTACGCTCTTTGTTCTGTTAGATGCATGACTTGCTGGTCAGCCAATCTTGACAGCATATGCGTGAAGCATCTTGGATCCAACACAGGTCTGGAACGCGAACTGACCTCCGACCTGCTGAACATCAGTCGTGTACTCCATCCACTGAGTGTGAGTAATCCTGTATAACCCAGCGCCATTGCCAGTAACCTTGATGATGTCACCGGGGGCAAAGTTGGCGATGACTCCAGCCTCACCGTAGTTGTGACCAGCAATCATCTGAAAGTTGGGAGCGTAGTAGATGTATGACAACGAGTAAGAGTTAACAGCAGCCTGAGCACACTTCCATCCACCATCACAATAGCCCGAGACGTTCAGCAGGTAGTTGTAGTTAGATGACTGAGATTGCGAGGAACTAGTGTCTTCAGTGTTTTGCGAAAACTGGTTGTCCTGTGAGTCAGTAGCACCAGAAGATGACTGGTCGCTACTGTCTCCAGGAGAGTTGCTGGCACTGTTCTCGACTTGCGAGTCAGAAGTAGATCCAGAGTCATTCTTGCTTTGCTCATTGTTAGTGCTGGGCTGAGATCCGAGTTCAGACGCGCTGCTGTTCTCTACTGGAAGATCACCCTGATTGCTCTCAGCAGTGTCAACAGATGTAGACTCCTGAGAAGCAGGCCACACAAAACCAGAGCCAATGGTCACATGAGAACTACCAGCAGACTCAGCTTGCAAAGAGTACACAGCGTTATGTTTGTCTCGCTGGTGAGAGTTGTAGGTACTTGTGACAGCAAAAGCGGTTGACGCAACAATACCAGAGACAAGAAGAGACGCCACAGCAGAGGTGGTCATCATCTTCGAGGTGGTGCCATCAAGTAGGTTCTTGAACATCATGAGAACAGATTATCAGATCGAGCACCAAGAAAGAAGATCTGATTGTGAGAAAATACACACATTCAACCAGGTAGAATAACAATCTTTCTGTTACTCTTGCCTGCTGACCTCGATACCAACCAGGTTCCCATCCTCGTCAACATCAGCAACACAATTAGCGAACTCAATGGTTCTGCTGACAACCCGCTGATGCTCTGTCTCCTCCTCAGACGGAACAGAGACATAACTACCATTAGTTGACTCAGTAACCTTGAACGTATTGGTGGTGATGATCTGATGCCCTGATTGCATTGGTTCTACCAGGACATAGTTGTGGTTTGAGTCAACTACCTCAACATCATTACTGCTGACAGAAGTGGTTGAATGAGGTGACAGAATCTTTGTTCTGCCATCAGCAGTGTACCTAACTGGGTACTCGCCAGGTGTGTTACTTGTGATGAGAGTGGAGCCGTCACTATAACTGGCAAAGGTTCTGCCATTCTGTGTCATTATGCTCTTGACATCATGACGAGGCATATCTTGACCACCAAATACACTACTAATACTCATAGAAGCAATTCCTTCTTTACCTGCTGAATAAACACTCTATTCTGTCACCTAAGATCAGCAAGAAAGAGTGCCTACTTTAGTTACCAGTCGTTATTGCGTGACTTGTTCTTGTTGATTCTTCTACGCTGAAACCATGCTAGTACTCTTAATAAAACGACCATGCAGAAGATAGTAGCATATGGCTACAAGGAAGGTCAAGTAAGAATAACTTTTTGTGTACTAGTTGATTTATCGAGTTTGGCTAATCTTCTTCTTGTGACACTTCCGTCTTGACATGTTGTAGTTGTCAAGCACATCACCATCAGTTGACTCCAACGTGCTCTGATACGAGTGATGATTCTCACTACTACTAGAGGATGTAATCAGAAGGTCTGAGTTGGTTGTAGCAGATCCTTTAAGTCGGCTCAACCTGAGGAACCAGGCAAGGGCTGCAAAAATCAGCACACCAGCACCAACAATAAGAATCTTCTCGGTAGTGTCGCTGATGGCAACACCCAGAAAACCAGTCATCTGACTTCCCTTTTAGTCCAGAGGAAAGCGGCTCCTACATAACAAGATGTATGAGCCGCCACATGATCAACGATCCCAGAATATCAAATCATGTTGGGCATCGTCAACATGACTGGTATCACAAATCTTCTAACCACTTCGCTGAGTTTGGGATTGCATTCTTCGCAGCACTCTTGGCCTTCTTCGCGCGTTCAAGACGTTGACGCTTCTCGATCTCAATAATCTCCTTCTCCTCACGAGCCTTGGCGATCTGTTCTGCCCTAGCCAGAGGCTCGTCAATCGCTGAGAACAGGTCAGGAGGATTAATAGAGTTCACGACGTCAGATCCAAACAATCTGTCGTACTCTTTGTTATTATCCCACATAGGAGAGTCAATACCTGTCTCCTCAGGAAATACCCCAACCTTCCTCAGACCACTACTAATAGCACCATACAGACCCAAGATTCATCACCTTTCAACACTGGTTGACAACACTTACCTTGTGATACCAGTCATAGTACTATGAGATACCCAACATGTCAAGAGTGAAGCAGGATGATGTCAGAACAATGATGAACTGGTTCTTGTGCTGTCATCTGCGTTGTCTGAATCGGAGTCGTTATCTAGTTCATCAGAATAGTCAATAGGATTCGAGAACCACAATGATGGATCACGAGAATAACTCAATGACTGGTACCTATTTTCTGACGTTGAGATGTTACTCATGTCCGACTTCCTCTCCGCAATAAAGTCAGTGTAGGAAACCTGCTTGAAGTCACTTGATCTATTGACGTCAAAAGATCGGATGACACTTCTGGAGTTAGTTGATTTGTTATTTGGCTCTGCACTTGCGTCATCATTAGTGGGGCCTTCCCAGTCAATAGGATCAAGATCCTCAATTCTGGTAAAAGGCTGAGGTTGCTCATGTGAGGTATCTGTTGAGGGTTGCACCTTAGTAGGAGTTGTGACTGAGACGTATGGAGCAACAGGTGTGCTGTCACCAACAATGGTTCTACTCATTCGAGGTGGAACCATCCCATACTCGTTGATGTAGTCCCCATCCTTCATTCCTGCAAGTTTAGTTGACCTGGATGAATTCTGAGAGTTGTTGACTGACTCCTTGTCGTCATTAAGAAGTGCCCTCAAAAAAGATCTGGATGCTTTGAGCATGAAGTACATGACAATCATGAACCATAACAAACCAAACACTGGAAACCCCTTGAAGCGCAGATAGAGCAAAACACTCTTGACAACAAAATACATATCAGAATGCATATGTTGTCAAGAGTGCTGTGATCTGGTGATTGTGTGCTGTTGTGGAACAAAAACCAGTGCTGACTATTTGCTTTTACCTGGAAAGATTGTTGAACTTCACTCTGGTAAGAACCGTCTGATCCGAGTCATCATACTTGTTCTTGCCATGACTCTTCACTGTTCCACCGGTCAGTTCAACCTCCTCGCCAGCCTTGAGGTCAATGTACTTACTGGCTCTCCAGAACACCTGATGATCTTCATCATCCTTAAGTGTGATGTATGACTGAGTTTTATTGTACTGCCAATTGTCAACCTGCTTGTTCCTGACGACAGTCAGTTTCTTACCTGACACCTTCGTACCCACATCAGCCATGAAGCCACTTGCCCAGCCCTTAGGCTTCAGGGCCTTCTGGCGATTCCTAAAGTCAACCCCAACTGCTGATACGGCTATACCAAGACTCCTTGATGTCACGTAGTCATTGTTAGCGATGGTTCGCAGATTTGCACAGTAGTCGTTGTTGCCGTCAATCTCACGAGCCGCTTTCAGCACCCTGTCAACGCTACCATCAGCCTCATACTGCTCAGCAAGTCTAGCGATCCTGGCACGCTCAGACGCTCCTGCTGACCCACGTGGAGACGACATGAACAACTCAACGTCATCAGCAGTGGAGTTGGTTCCGTAATCCATGGCCTTCGACTTGGAAGTGAACCTCTCACCATTGTTGGACAGAGCAAGGGACAGACCGATGACCTCTCTGATAGACGGAGTGAAACCACCACTGTACCCAACGTTGTCACGATCCATCTTCTTCAAAGGGTTGCTACCAACAGTCCACAGACCCTCAGGCTTAACACCTAGATAAGCCTCCACACACGTTGAGCCAATCTGATGTCGTTCACCGTCAGGACCCTCAACCAGATAAGTCTTAGATCGATGACGTTTCTGACCGCAGTGCTCACACGCCTGGCTCTCTGGTCTCCAGCCGTTCAACTCAACGTTGTGTCCTGTTCTGACAATCAGTCCGTTGTCCTCCTTGTCAATAACAGCAAGGAACTTGTACCCAGCGTAGGAGATACTTGGGTGGTTCAGATGCATCACCACATAATCTCGCTTCTCCTTGAATCCTCTGTCATTGACAAACTCAACAGAGATAGGCTCCTCAATCGCCTCAAAACGCTCAGAGATACCAGCACGCTCCAGTTTCTTGTTTGCTCTGTCAATTAGTTTTCTCGCGTCCCCAACAGCACCAGCAGGAACGGTGTATGAACTGGGACCATCATGCTCAGCAAAAGTCTGGTGATTCAGTTCTGACTCAGAGGTAACTAGTAGTTCTTGCTCATGTGATTCATCCGCCTTAGCAGCATCACCCACTTCATGATTGATAACAGAACTGTCGCCTTCAAGTGCTTCCTGGCAGTTCTTGACGGCATCAGCAAACCAGCCCTTGTTCTCACCAGTATATGCCTCATACGCTGCACGAGCCTCATCAGCAGTAGCGAAATGCGGAGGCTCACCGTCAAAACTGTCTGCAAACCTGCATCTGATCTCTGCGTCACATTTGCCAGTTCTACCTGTTTCAGGATTGAAGTGGTACCCTCGCGTAGCAGCCATGACAGAACCTCACAAGATAAAAAGTCAATAAACAAAAACTCAATTCTGTTGAGGTATCTAACAATACACAACAAATGGCGGGAGTTCAATATACTCCCGTCATTTGTCAGTCAGACAAAACTCAAAAGAGATGGCGCCACATGCTCAATCAGATACACCTCACCCGACTTGTACAGAATACACCCAGAGTCAAGAAGATCTCTTGTACTCACCTTCAAAATGACACTCTTACCAGAACGCCTGTCAGCAACACTTCTGGCAGTCTCTAGCGATGGAGTCAGGTGCACGAAGTTCCTGTCCATGTGCTTCAGCCCATCCTTCATAACTGACTTGATGAACTGCTCCTTGGTTCCATGGTAAAGAACTTCTGGAAGGTCGCTAGAAGATGAGTCAACTACCTCAAGATCAGGGTTGACACCATCAATTGTGTGCCCATGCTTGCACCAGATTCTTCCAGTTTCAGGGTTATAGGTGAAGCGACCCTTGTTGTCATGCCTGACCACATACAGGATGTCATCAGTACTGGCTTCAAGCGCCTTTGATAAGTCATTAAGAAGCACACTGGCATCTGGCGCCATATTTAGTCCGAACTCCTCAGGGCGATGCCGAAGCGCATACGACATCTTCTTGGAAAGAGTAATTCTTTCAGTGTTGTTCATAATGGTATTCTTTCTCTCAGTTCGTTTGAAATGTAGGTGGTTGTATTTCTTTGTAAATTGTGTAGTTATTACCGTTGCAACCACTTGACCTCAAATTTATCCATGTCAAGCAGCAGTGTAGGATGATTCTTCATCAAAGACTTCTGTACCGTGCTGAACGTACCTCCTTTTTGAACAGACGGTCTCCACACAGCCACTAGTAAATCAGAGTCTCGTATTAAGGCGTCATTTCTGGCGTGGTACAACCTGTTAGAGAACTGCTGACCAAACACCTTCTCACTGCTGGCGCTTGATCTCAGTTCTTTGTACCTCTTCTGGTCAGTCTTACTCCACCTCTCCTCCTGGCCCTCAAATGGAATATAGACATCATAATCAACACTGTGTTTGAGAGCAAGTTCAGCCCAGATTGTGTCAGCACCCAGAGCCAGACCAGTCAGAAACTTTTCAGCAACATAGTAGCCAACCAGTCCGTCAGCAATGAACTCAAGACCCTCCTGCATGTACTGACGCTGTTCTGTGTTTAAAGAACCTGGCCTGTGACCGGTAATCGCTACAACAGGATAACAACGCCTTTCAGGTTTGTTCATTGTCTTGACTCCTGGTTTTGATAGTATCCTCAACAAAGTGTTGAATATATATTGAAGAAATGAGATGTTTGTCCTACTCTGGGATCATAATCTTTCTGAATGACGACAAAGTTGCATCAGCATTCTTGTTTCTTCTGTTTGCAGGAATCATTGACATCGCTAGAACAGGATTTAGCAAGAGAATGGATTCAATGTTATTCCTGTAAGAACTTATTGTAGGAAGATTACCATTGTGTTCCATCACAACATGCTCAACAAAACCAACAATAGTACACAACCTGTCATCCATGCTCATGTTGTTGTCAGCACTCTTGAAAGAAATACACTCATCTATGAGTTTAAGATACTCACTAGAGTTGTTCCCAGTAGTAAAGATATGTGTGCGCAAGACCACATAGATAAAACAGCACACAGACCTGAATGAAACTCTACCACTACGAGCAAGAGGATGAAGCATGTCCAGAATATGGTAAAAGGTCAGAAAATCATATGACATCCCAGCGTTCTTGTTCTTCTTCATGACAGAACCGAACACTGCTGTTAAAACCCCTTTCATATGATCCATCACCTCAAGAGGGTCAGATGGCTCAGGGCATGGTGTACCACAGGTGTATGCAGAAGATAGTACCCTCATCATAGCAACTGAGAGATCGTTGTAACTGACCTTGCTAAACTTCTGAGGAATACCAGTGAAATCAGATTCGTTGCTCAGTACTTTAAGCAGGATCGCTTCTGGATCCTTGTCCTTGTAGTTCTGTGGGTTGTTTTTACGATCACTAAGAACAAAGTCAATTGACTGGTTCAAATCACCAGATGTGGAGTTGAGAATGTATCTGCTGAACGGCTCATTGTTCTTCTTGCTAGTGAATGAGATAATCATGTCTTTCTCATTACCAATAGGATCCAAGAAGCAAAGGTCCGTTAGTTTTGATCCGTTCTCATGCTCCCGACTGACCTGAAGGGATGATGCCAGAGAGTTCAGGACCTTCTTCTTGTTCTGGCAGAACTTCTTGAAAGAAGACTTCTTTGTCGCAGAACCAAGAAACTCGTAGATTCTGATGAAGTCATAGAACTGAAGCAGGGTTGATTCAACATCATCAGAATAGATCAACTCAAGATCCAGTTTCATAAATCTTTCAACAGAACGACTTTCAACAAAGAAGGTCTTAACCGGTCCCTCAGGAAAAGCATCAGCGACACACTTAAAGTACTCATCAAGAATGTTCTCATACTTGTCACCCCATTTATTGATGGGAGTTGATCTCAGGATGTCAGACATCTTGACACCAGCGATCTCAGGCATTGCAACATAGTGGGAACTAAAAGAGTTCAGGTACCTCTCGACAAGATAGTACTGGCTAATCGACTCCTCATTAAAGAAGAAGCAGATAAAACTGTTGCCTGTTTTGTAAGAAGAGTCTAATCTTATGTCAGCACAATGCATCTTCCTGTAAACGTTCTGGTTCTTGTCACCCATGAAATCATAGTAAGAATTCGTTCTAAAGACAGTAGTACCTACTGAAGACATGTCAGTAGTTTTGTCTGAAGTGCTCACAATAGACCTTTCGCAAATATGACTTTAAATCAAATCAGCCCAGCATTTGAGTCATCTTTAAGGGGTTATACTTCGATCTGAAAATGACATGCTCTCTGGTAATCACACGCTCATTACTGTTGGGGATTTTTGACATGATCGGCACCATCATATTGATGTTCAGTGAGAAAATGTCGCCACCATCTCTGACTGCTGTCTTCCAGTTCCCAAATGTTGGCAGAACAGAGTCATAATCCATCAGAACCCTGACCAGCGCCTGCATAAACTGGACAGCACAATCATACTCCAGACCAAAACTAATGACCTCAACCGCCTTCTGAGGAGTACATGTACGAAACACATAGGTTGGATGAGCAGCAACATAGAGAACAGACATCACCTCAACAGGAGTCAACTTGTCAGCAATCCTGTCAAGGTGCTCCATCATGCTTCCAAATGCCTCTAGCGGAACTGTCTCAGAGAGCAGCAGACCGCATCCTAAGGCGTCACACAGCACCTCAGCAGTAGAGATGTGCTCAGGGTCCCCAAACGCCTCAGAAGCCTTTAGAATAGCGCTGGTGATAAGGTTCTGATACCTCTTTAAACCATTCTTCTCGCCTCTGACCTCATTGATACGATCAAGAATGTCCTGATGATGCTCTTCCTTCATGTATTCCAAGTCCTTGTTGTCGGTATGGCTGCTGTTACGAGTGAACGATTTGTAGAGGATTGTGTCACTGGACAAGCGTTTGCACATGAGATAAAGATCCCAAGCGGTGACAGACAGAAGCGCCTCCTTCGCCTGATGAGACATACCTGAGTGCCATGACACAGAACCTCCGTTGACGAACAAGTATAGCAGGTTCTCCAATTGTTCACAAACAGACGGACGAAGACCACCCATCTTCTTCCTGATGCTCTCAGAGTTCTGGCGAATGAAGTCACCAAGACACTGACTATTCTCACCCTGCTTCCTTACCTTCTCCAGGTCGTCGTCAACCTCACGAAGAAGCATACTGCAGGCAACAAACATGAACAGCACGCTCTCATCCCAGAACGTAGTTACTCTGTCTGTGGTTTTCAAATCTCTTCTATGAAGCACGCCTTCATGACCTGCAATCATCATTCTCTCAGCAAGCACACCAAAGTGCTGCCAACCGCGAGGAGACAGAGCAATTGACAACTCTGATGGCATTGCAAGGTTGTTCCACAGGTCGTCAGTCACACGCTTACGAATCGCAGCACCAGGAATGAATGAGGTGTCAGGAACAACCATAGAATGTCCACTCAAATCCTCAGAAGTGATGTCTTCTGACTTAAGATGCTTCTTCATCCTTCTGACGAACTGAGGAAGAGATGGAGACAGAGTAAAGGATCCTTGCAGGCTATTATCCCGAATCCACTTGAACGCATTATCTATCTTGGTGTCTCCTGTTAATGGTAGAGAATCACTATCATCAGATAAAGGAAGTCTGACAACAGGATAAACCGGCATAGAGTCAAGAACATTGATAACGTCATCAAAATTGCTCTGTTCGTCTGTCATTAGTTAACAATCTCCCCTGAAATAATCCTCCTGAATTTTTTCGTTTGACTAGTGATCCTCGCTTTCTTGGATTCTGTATCAGAAATCATTGAGACCACTAGTTTAGGGTCAATAGAGACAATGACATCCAGATTGTCTAGCCACTGAGAGTATGTTGGAGCAGCAACATTTGACTCAATTGCAAGGTGCTCTACAAGGTTGATAAAACGGACAAGGTACTTGTCTCCCAATTCTCTGTCTTGTTCAGCCATATAGATTATCTTCTCAGCAACAGCAAGAAAGTCATCCTTACTGGCGGATTTGCTGAAAGTGGTTAAACTTGACAGAGTGAACACAAATGATGCCACACCTCTGAAAGAAATACGTCCAGTTTCGGCAATGGTGCAAATTCTCTCCGTCAGAGCGTAGTATGTCGTGTAAAAATATGAAGTGCTCTGTTCGTCAAACTTATCTTGTATAAGATAGGCACTTGTTCTATCAAAGAAAACATGTCGAAGCGTTGAGTCAAGAAACTTCATCAAGTACATAGGGTTTA